>Ga0209794_1000018_pt1 | contig 470923 bp, 416 predicted proteins | sample EBPBio232013_DNA_FD_185869 | JGI IMG/M metagenome (GOLD analysis project Ga0209794, IMG submission 185869) | Wastewater treatment Type I Accumulibacter community from EBPR Bioreactor in Madison, WI, USA - Reactor 1_5/23/2013_ DNA (SPAdes)... | ecosystem: Engineered > Bioreactor > EBPR >...
TCTCCCCTCGCGCGCTGGGCGTCCTGCTCTACCGTCGACGCACGCAGATATCCCCGAACAAACATTTCCCGATCCAGTCTGATTTAACTGGTTCTTATAATATCAGTTCGATTTGACCGGTCAAATGGATTTATCGAACTATTTCAGAGTCTTGGTTGTCTGGTTCGGTTTGGGCATGCTTAAAAGAAGCCAGGCCTTGCTTGATTTATCGAGCGTGCGCGCTTGACGAAGAAAACGCCGCTTGCCGATAGGTAGGAAAGAACGCCCGAGTCATTTGAATGCAGTCTTTGGGGCATCCAGATCGGGCGATGCGATTTCGTTGGGTGATTGAATAATGGAAATTGGACGCCTCACGCCGATCAGTGCCCGCGATGCCTGGCTGCACGAAGCGCAAAACTTCACGCCTTGGCTCGCCGAACACCTGGATGAGCTCGGTGAAGTCCTTGGCATCCAAATGGAGCTTCAGGGGCGAGAGGTGGCGGTTGAAACGTTCTCCGCCGATATTCTCGCGCGCAATCTCTTCGATGACAGCCTCGTGCTGATCGAGAACCAGCTGGAGACAACAGACCATCGGCATTTGGGCCAAATCCTGACCTATCTGGCGGGGCTTGAGGCCAAGACGGTGGTCTGGCTCGCAACCGATTTCCGGGAACCTCACCTGTCTGCGGTGAAATGGCTCAACGAGCATACTGCGGATGCCTTTTCATTCTTCGCTGTGCGGCTGCGCGTGGTGCGCATTGGTGATAGCCCGGCGGCGCCGATCTTCGACGTTTTGGCGCGGCCCAATCTCTGGGAGCGGCAGCTCCAGGCTGTAGCTCGAAAGAGTGAAAACATGTCTGAGGTCGGCGAATATCGAAAGGCGTTCTGGCAGGCCTATCTGGACCGCTATCCGGGAGACGCCTCCCTAGGGCTTGTTGTGACTGGCGCCAGCAGCAACTGGGTGTCGGTCGACGAAAGTGCTCAGGTCATCATTTCCGCCTGGGTGGGCAAGCGAATGCTTGGACTTTTTCTACGCGGGCCTCGCGGGACAGGTGGCAATTTGCTGGCAGAGATCATTGAGCCGTATCGTGACGCCTTGGAACAGGGGCTCGATGCAAAATATGGTCGTAAGACCGACAACTCGTTTTATGGCCGGGTGAAGACGATCGATCTGGATAACAACGCCAACTGGCCTCTGGCGATTGATTGGTTGCATGAGCGCATCCAGCAGTATCTGGCGGTTCTCCGCTCAACCTTGCCGGTTTCATCAAGCTGACGGGTTTTGTTCGCCTTAAAAAAAAAGGGACACTCGGTCAGATGGCCAGATGCCGCAGGTCGGCTCCATCGTAGCGGACTTTACCCATCCATTTCTCCAGAACCTTCAGCGGGTTGCCGCGCCCATAGCCCTCCATCGGCGTGTTGAGCTCCTTGAAGGTCCAGCCGCCGATATCGGCCACGACGTCCAGCGGCATCTGGATGGCGCGGGCCATGTCTCGGAACGAGTGGCGGAAAGAGTGGAAGACCAATTCGCTGTCCGGGAAAATGCTCCGAATGTGGCGGCGCAACTGCTTCTGGATCGAATTCAGCGACCGTTTTTCATCGCCACTGGAGGCCAGCATCGGATGCGAGCCGCTTTTGGCCGCTTCGATAAAATTCAGAAAGCCTGCGGCAATCAGCTCCTGATGAAGGGGGACGTCACGGCGTGACGCGTCGGTCTTGAGGTCCCGCAGCTTGTTCTTTTTGATCTCGATGACCCAGATGCCGTCTTTCTGTTTCACGTCTTCCTTGGCGATGCCCGCCAGCTCGGAAAGGCGTGCGCCCGTGAACAGCCCAAGGAGCGGCATCCAGAACAGGGCAGCATCGTCCCGCTTGGCGTGCCAAGGCTTGTCGAACGGGGCCTGGCTGAAGAAGGCCTTCAGTTCCTCGGCACGAAACGGCCTGCGTGTCTTTTCTGCGAATTTGGGTGTCTTGATCTTCGCCGCTGGGCTCGCCGCGATTAGTTCCTCGTCCACCGCGTAGGCGAACATCGCCTTGAGCGTGAACAGGTAGTTGGCGATTGTGCGGGGGTTCAAGAGCTCGGTCTCGTCCTCTTCCTCCGCCGCGAGCTCAATGGCCTCCCGCATCGTCTTTTTCGGGTAGAGCTGCGAGCAGCGGGCAGGGACCTTCCGTAAAAGGTTCAGGCCGTCCTGAATATCCTGCCGGGAGAGGTCACCGATGGGCTTCTTGGCGGGTAGCAACTGAAGCCAGGCCTTCCAGTGCCCCTTATGCGCCTTGATCGTCGCGGGGGTGTTGTCCTGATCTGCGATGTGTTGCTCGAACAGCTCCACCGCCTTTTCTAGCGTGACGCTGCGTTCGGGCTTGGTCTGGTGGTCAACCCCCTTGAAATCGGATCGGCGGTGCGTTGCCTCGCTTTCCCGGAGTTTATCCAGGCGACGCTCCAGATGCTCCAGCCAGACAGATTGCACCCCTGTGCAAATTTGCTGAAAGACCGGGTTGGCGCGATCGACGTTGATCTGCGCCCAGGCCATGAACTTTTCCGCCAGCGCCTGAACGTCTGAGGCGTGTCCGCTGCCGTAAGCGCCGATCTCCAGCTCCAATTGGTCAATTAGCTCCTGCTTGTCCTCCTCGTCCATCATGGAGGGGGCGGGGGCATTCTCTTGGCGCTTGTGCTCTTCAGCCTCCAGCTTTTGCAGGTAGGCGCGGAGAAGGTAGAGCAGCTCGGCCTTTGGGATTTCAGCGAGAGGCAGCTTCTTTTGCCGAGCCTCAGCTCTGGCCGTGGCGAAGCGGCTTTCGATCGAGGTGCGCTCCAGCAAGGCGAGGCGATTGGCCCCGCGCAGCGGAACATCGCCAAAGGACTTCTTGATTTCGATTTGCCGCAGGATAGGGCGGATTTCGTCCGGTACGCGCACGCGCAGTTCCCAGGAATTTCCGCGTCGCCTCAGGCCCTTTTCCGGCACGACATTGCTCCCGTCATCACCCGGTTGTGTACCACGTTTGTGTACCAAGCGACGCCGTGAGGTCATTGAATTTCTTGAATAATTATATCTTCCAAGGGGTTAGAAGATAGCTGGCGGAGAGGGAGGGATTCGAACCCCCGGTACGCTTGCACGTACTCCGCATTTCGAGTGCGGCGCGATCGACCTCTCTGCCACCTCTCCGTGGAGCATTTTCATGCTGGTCGAATTGTAGTCTTCGAGGTGGCAGGCTTTAGGTGCGGTGCCCGCGTTTGTCAATGACAATCGAACGCCTCCCGCACGCGCCAACAGCACGGGCGCGCATTCACCGGCCGGGGTCGGAGCTTCACTTCATGGTCAGTCGCAGCGGCGCCGTCGCCACCAGCATGGATTGACCGGAATCGTCCACCAGTGCGAGCGGCGTCGTATCGGCGTAATCGCTCTCACGGGTGAGAACCCCACGCTTGTTGTCCATGAAGAGCCATTCGCCGGCTGAGCGAATAGCAAGAATCGCGTGATATTCGCCAGTGCGATCCTCACGCAGCGCAACCAGCTTCATATCCTCGATATCGGGATCGAGGCTACGCAGCATCAGGAACTTGGCGATGACGTAATCCTCGCAATCGCCCCATTTGGTCAGGGTCTCAAGCGGTGTCGCCCAATAATCGGGACGCCCGAAAGCGAGGGAATCGGTGCGATAGCCGATCGCATGGTTGATGGCATCGTGAACGAGCAGCAGGCGATCGCGTCCCTGCCGCCCGGCGGCAATGCGCCGGATATCGTGCCATCGACGTGCCGCGGGGTTAGTGCAGCCACCGCCTTCGCAGGATGCGATGATCTCCTGCTCGCGCTGCCAGCGCTGCATGGCGGCACGCCATTTCGCGGCCAGATCGCCACCCGGCACGGCAAAAGGCATGCTGCGCAACAGCAGGGCGGCCGGTGGTTCGAGATGGGTCAGCCGAAGACCGATTTCCTCGGCGCGGGGCGCTTCCTCGGATTGCGACACCGGACGTTTGGAAGCGCTTTCTCCGCGCAAGGCCGCGAGCCGGTCCTTAATCGTGAAGAAGCGGAGTCCCTCGGCATTCGAAGCGATGTGGAGAGGAGGCGCGGCGCCGTGGGATGCAAGCTGGGCCAGGGCCACAAAGCCGCTTCCGAAGAGCCAGATGCTGGCGGCAAGCAGCCTTGCCGCACGCTTGCGCGTGGCATCGAACATCATGACGCACCCCTGTTTCACTTCGGGTGCGCCTGTTTTCAGGCTTGTCTAGCGCTCTCTGAGCGCTTCGTCCCGAAGCAATCTTGCTGGTTTCAGCAAGTAACTCAGAACGCTCTTCCGGCCGGTTAAGATTTCCACTTGGGCCACCATTCCCGGTATTATTGGTAAAGAATTCCCTGAACGATCAAGATTACTTTTATCTGTCCGCACCGTGACGCGGTAGAAGGTCTCGCCGCGCGAATCCGCGCTGGTATCAGCGCTGATACGTTCGACCTTTCCGGTCAGGGTGCCGAAGATCGCGCTGTCATAGGCCGTGATTTTCACCACCGCGCCCTGCTGCGGGCGAATGAAGCCGATATCCTGCGGGCGGATCTGGGCCTCGACCAGCAGCGTATCATCGAGCGGAACCAGCTCGACCAGCGTTTCCGCGGACTTCACCACCGCACCGATCGTCGTCACATGGAGGCGGTTGACGATGCCGCGGACAGGCGCGCGCAATTCCGTGCGACGGACGCGATCCTGCGCCGCGCGCAACCCTTCATCGAGCACTGCGAGATCCACACGGGTCTTGGTGAGATCCTCCTCGGCGCTCGTCCGGAAGGCGACGAGCGCGCCTTCACGGCGCGCCTCCGCTTCGCGCATCGCGCCCTCGGCGCGGGTAAGCGAGGCCCTGTTCACATCGATCTGGCCGTTGAGTTCCGCCATCTGACGTTCCTGGCGCAGCAGCTCGATCTCGGGCACCACGCGATCCGTATTGAGCCTGCGCGTGATGGCAAGCTCGCGTTCCATCAAGGGCTTGCTGCTCATCAGGCGCCGGCGCTGGGCCTCAAGCTCGTCCTTTTCGCGCGCCTTCTGCTGGGCCTGCTGGTCCAACACCTCGAATTCCTGCTGCAGCTTGCGCACGCGCGCCTCGTGAAGCGCGCGCTCGGCCGCGACAGCGGCCGGGCTGGCATTCGAAAGCTCATCGGGAAAGGCGAGCGGCGCGGGACCTTCCCAGCGCGCCTCGCGTTCGAGCCGCACCTGACGCGCCTGAAGCGCAGCGCGCTTCTCGCGCGCCTCGCCGAATTGCGAGCCGAGCACGGTGTCGTCGATGCGAACGAGAATTTCGTTCGCCTGCACGATCTGCCCTTCCCTCACCAGGATATCCTGAATCAGCCCGCCTTCGAGCGACTGGACGATCTGCATCTGCCGGGAGGGCACAACCTTGGCTTGCCCGCGCGTCACCTCGTCGAGCACGGCGAAATGCGCCCAGATCGCGCCGATCACCAGCATGGCAAGGCATGTGAGCGCGAAAAGGCGCAGAACGCGCGGCAGTTCTGGCTCGCGCGCGGCACCAAGATCATTCGCGAAGGAGAAATCGGCCTGTTTCAAGCGCGCTTCTCCGTGGAAGACTTGGCGAGCCCCCTGCCCTTGCCCTGCAGCGCGGCCAGCACGCCATCGCGCGCGCCGTCTGCTACAATCCGCCCTTGATCGAACACGATCAGGCGATCGACCATCTGCAGCAGAGATACGCGATGGGTCGAGATGATCAGGGTCATGTCGGGGCCGAGTTGCGCCAGGCGCTCGGCGAATTCTGCCTCCGAGCGAAGATCGAGCGCGCTGGTAGGCTCGTCAAGGAACAGGATCCTCGGACGGCGGATCAACGCACGCGCAAGCGCAACCGCCTGCCGTTGCCCGCCGGAGAGGCTTCGCCCGCCTTCCGCCACGGGCATGTCGTAGCCTTGCGGGGCGCGCGCGACGAAAGCTTCGAGCCCCGCGACCCGTGCGGCGGCGATCAACTCCTCGTCGCTGGCCTCCGGGCGTCCCATCACCACGTTCTCGCGCAAGGTGCCGCGGAACAACTCGCATTCCTGCGTCACGAAGCCGATTCCGGCCCGAAGATCGGCGGGGTCGTATTGGCGGATATCCACCCCATCCACCAGAACCATGCCGGATTGCGGCGTATAAAGCGCCGTCGCGAGCCGCCCCACCGTGGTCTTGCCGGAACCGATCCGCCCGACAATGCCGACGCGCTCGCCGGGGCGAATGGCGAAGCTCACATCCGAAAGTGCATCCGCGGCGGCCTCGGGATAGCGGAACGTGACATTCTCGAAGCGCAACGCGCCTTCCCGGATGCTTCGCGCGATGAAGACCCGGTCGCGCGGGCGTTCCACCGGCAATTGCATCAGCTTGTCGATCGCGCGCAGCGCATGAAGCGTACGCGTTCCGCGCATCATCACGGAGGCGATATTCGTCACCGGCCCGAGGATGCGGCCCGACAGCATCGTCGCCGCGATCAGCGCGCCGATCGTGATATGGCTGGACAGCACCATGAACACGCCCCAGATCACGATGAGGAGCGAGGCAATGTTCTGCGCAGCCCCCGAGAGCGTGAGGCTGAGCGCCGACCAGCGGTGAAGGGCCTCCCCCGCCCGCGTGGAAGCCGCCACGGAGCGCTCCCAATGCGTCTGGACACGCCCTTCGGCGCCCAGCACCCGGATGGTTTCCAGCGCGCCGATGCTCTCGACGAGAATGCCATGGCGCGCGGCCGCCTCGACCTGCATGTCCTGCACGGCGGCATCGAGCGGGCGCTGGATGAGGAAGCCGATCGCCAGCGAGATCGGCAGCAGCACCAGCGGCACCACGGCCAGCGGCCCGACGATCGCGAACATGAAGCCAAGGAAGATGAACGCGAAGACGAGATCCGTCGCCGCGATCACCGTTCCCGAGGTGCAGAATTCCCGGACACTCTCGAAATCGCGGATCTGGTTCGCCAGCATTCCCGCCGAGCGCGGCTTGTGCTCCATGCGCAGGCCGAGAACATGCGAAAACAGCCGCGCAGCAAGGGTGATGTCGATCTGCTTGCCGGTGAGGTCGATCATCCGCGAACGCACCATCCGCATAGCGATCTCGAAGGCGAAGGCCAGAATCACGCCCAGCGAAAGCGCGACGAGCGAGGCGACCGCGCCATTCGGCAGCACGCGATCATAGACATTCATCACGAAGAGCGGAAAAGCCAGCGACAGCAGGTTGATGAGGAAGGCGGCGAGAGCAATGTACGCATAGTGCGTGCGAAAATCGCGCAGGACCCCCCAGAACCAATGGTCGTCCGGCTTCGGGGTATCCGCATCGCGGGCTGGGCCCGAAGCGCCGGGCCGCAGAAAGAAGACATAGCCGGAATAGACCGCATCCAGCGCACTCCGCGCCATGGCCGTCGGCACGGCATTTTCAATGCCCGGATCGACGATGCCGACATCGCTCTCGGCGACATCGTTGCGCATGAGAACCAAGGCGCGGCCGTCCCGCAGGATGATGATCGCCGGTAAAACAGGCCCGGGAATCTCGCTGATCGGGCGCTGATAGGGTTCCGCGACGAGATTGGCGCGTTCCGCCGCGCGCAGGAAAAGCGAGGGCGAGAGGCGGTTATCGACAATCGGGAGTCCGGCCAGCACGGCGCGCGCGCTCACCGCGCGACCATGGTGGCGGGCGACGAAAAGCAGCGCGCTGAGCAGCGGATCGGACCGGGCCTCCCCCGGTGCCGGAAGGGTGGTCACGGCTGGCGGGGAGCGGCCGGTGCGCGTTCGAAGGCCGGGAACAGGGCACCATTCTCGCGCGCACCGCGCTGGGCGTTATGCGCCTCACCCGGCAGCTGCACTTTCATCGCGCTCAGCAACGTGCCGGACGCCGCCAGAAGCTGATAATCGGCGAAAAGGGCCAGTCCCTTGGCATTGATCAGCCCGACAGCGGCGTTGTAGCGCACCTGCTCGGCATTGAGCAGGTCGAGCAGGGTGCGCGTTCCCAGCTCGTACTCGCTGCGATAGGCGCCGATGACCCGCTCGGCGGAATTGATCTGCCCCGAAAGCGCGCGGATGCGATCATTGAGCGCCTGCCGGGTGGACCAGGCCTTGTCGATGGACTCGATCGCCTGACGCTGGAGAACGGAAAGCCGCATCTGGTTTTCGCCGACCCGCTCGGCCAGCTCGTTCTGGCGGGCGGTATCGGTGCCGCCTGAATAGAGCAGCCAGGAGGCGGAGAGCTTCGCGCTGTATTCGTCGTAGCGGCCGGTGATGTTCTGGGTGTTCTTGCCGTAGCCCGCGCGCCCTTCCAGCGCCACGGTCGGCATGTTGCTGCCCTTTGCGGCGTCGCGCTGCGCCTCGACCGCGCGCACATCGGCCCCCGCCGCGCGCAGGGTGGCATTGTGCTCGACAGCGATGTTGAGCGCCTCCTGCCGGGATTTCGGCAAGCCGGCAGGACGCGCCGGCCAGACAAGCCCCTTGGGCTCCTGATCGACGGCGCGGCGGAACAGCGCCAGCGCCTCGCCATAGCGCATCTGCAACTCGGCGCGCGAAGCCTCGGCGGCAAGCACGCGCTCGCGCACCTGATCGAGATCGCCCTGACCGGCGCGGCCGCCGGAGACGCGCGCGCTCACATTGTCGAGCAGACGGCGATGCGCCTCGATATTGCGGCTCGACTGGCCGATCATGTCCTGAAGGCGCAGAATATCCGTGTAAGCCTGAATCGCGTCGAGCGCGATCAGCTCGGAGCGTTCCTTGACGCGCCACGAGGCGGCGTCGACGCGGTAAGCCTGCCGCCAGCTCTCGTTGATCGTGGCGAAACCGTCGAAGATCACCTGCCGGACAACGATATTGGCCTGCCGACCGGACTGGAAATCGCCGCTGCGCTGCGAAGCGAGCGGGCTGTTATACTGGCGGCGGCTCTCGGGGCCGATATCCGCTTGCAGGCGGACCTGCGGCAGCAACCCGCCCTGGGCCTGACGCAGTTCGAAATCGGTCGCGCGGCGATTGGCGCTGGCCTCGCCGACAGCCGGATTGGTGCGCACGGCGCGGCGCACGGCTTCTTCCATGGTGAATTTCTGCGCTTGCGCGGACGCTGCGGAAGCAACGAATGCCAAGACCATTGGAGCGAGAATACGCATGGAAACCCCAATCCCGAGAAACCGAAAAACGGCGCGACCCTGCGCCGGATATGTCATTCCTGCAATTGCCGAGGCAATGATTCCAGCACACCCGTTGCAGGAAATCTCCAGGTGTTGCCGACACGCAGCAAAAATGCGGCACCTCACGGGGGGCCGCACATAAGCTACGCGATCTTGATATCCGTCGCCGTCACGGTGCCGGATTCGAGATGGGCGAGCGCGATCATCGCGGAGCCCGAACCCGAACCATCGGCATCATAATAGAGCGTGTTGTCGCTGGTGTTGAACAGGAAACGCTGATCGCCATCCGTAAAGGCATTGCCGCTCACGAAGCGCGTCACATCAAGGGTTCCGGCATCGAGCCCGCCACCAGCGAGACCACCGCCCACATCCGTGCGGGAGAACAGAAGCGAATCCGTGCCGCTGAGGAAATCGACGATGCTATCCACTCCTTCAAGCGCCACGGCATCGAAGGCAACCGTATCGGCGCCGTCGCCCGTGGTGATACGATCGCTGCCCGCACCGCCCCGGATGATATCGTCGCCCGTGCCGGTCTCGATCGTGTCCGCCCCCGCGCCGGCATTGACTTCCGCCGTGCCCGTGGTGCTGAGGGTGATCGTATCGTCTCCGTCGCCCGAGGACACGAAATCCGACAGACCCGCCGCGACAATCGTATCGTTGCCCGAACCGGTGGTGATCGTATTGGTGCCGCCGCACGCATCCACGCTGTTGTCGCCGTTCCCGGCGGTGATCGTGTCATCGCCCTTGCCGGCTTTGATCACATCGTCGCCGTCGCCGGCATTGATCATGTTGTCGCCTTCGCCGGCATCGATCACATTGGCGCCGTCGCCTGCCTCGATGATGTCCGCGCCGATCCCCGCGAGGATATCATCGTCACCCGAGCCGGTAGTGATCGAGTTGTCGCCATCGCCCGCACGGACCGTATTCGCGCCATCGCCCGCCGTGATCGTGTCGTCGCCCGAGCCGGAAAGAATCGTGTTGCCGCCATTGCCGAGCGTGACCTGATTGCTGCCGTCCCCGGCATCGACGAGGTTGTTGCCATCGCCGGCCGCGATCTGATCGTCGCCGTCGCCGCCAGTGAGCGTATTGTCCCCGCCGCGCCCGTCGATCATGTCATCGCCGTCGCCGCCGTCAATAATGTTGGCTCCTGCATCGCCGGAGAGCGTGTCGTTGCCGCGACCGCCGGTAATGTTCTCGATTCCGCTGATGGAATTGAAGCCGGTGCCCGTGCCCGCAGCAAGATCAACGGTGAGCGCTTCGCTCGTCCCGGCATAGGTGAGCGTGTCGATGCCCGCCCCGCCGGTGAGATTCGCGATCTCGATATTGCGCAGGTTGTAGGGCTCGTTGAGGAACGCCGTCTCGCTGGAGAGGCGGATCAGGCTGCCGTTTTCGGCATTGACCCGGAAGATGTTGTCGCCGCCATCGCCCAGGATGGTGAGCGTGTCCGTGCCCGAGCCGCCATCCAGCCTGGAATCGAAACCATCGCCTGCCCGATAGACAATCTCGTCATCGCCCGCGCCTGCGTCGATACGGTCGGCGCCGCCCATGCCTTCGATGCGATCACCGAAGCGGGTGCCCGTGAAGCGGTTGAGGCCGGTCGTGTCACGCACATCGGCAACGACGGGGATATAGGCCGTCGCATTCGCCTCCACGCCATGCGCGTCACGGATGGTGATGCTGATTATCCGGTCCGAAATATCCAGCGCGAAGGTGCGCTCCGTATTCACGAAGCGCAGCGCCTCGATCAGCGCCTGCGCCTGGGCGGAAGTGAAGCCGCCCGCCGTCGATGTCAGGGTGAGGAAGTCAGTACCATCCCCCGCGAGGGAGACCCCGCTTGCCACACCGTGCGGAGCGAGTGCCAGCACCCCGTTCTCGCCGGTGGAGGACGGCGCGAGGGACACGCGGATGCTTGCGATTCCGTCGCTGTCCGGGTCGGCGACGAGGATGCCCGGCGCGCCGGTGCGGACAATGGAAACGCCCGCGCTCGCCGTTGCCGCATCGGAGGAACGTGCCGCTTCAGCCTCGATCATGCCGCGATAATCGCTGCCCTCGGCGCTCAGGTCGATATCGAGACGCGGCGCATCGTTCGTGCCGGTAACGCTCACCGTGAGGAGTGCCGTGGTGCTCAGCCCCGTGCTGTCGACAAGACGGTAGGTGAAGGTCTCGGTGACCACCGCGCCTTCCGCCAGCCCGTTCACGGCCGGGGCGTTGTTGTCGAGAAGATAGGTGAAGGAGCCATCCGCATTGAGTCGGAGGGTGCCGTATGTCCCGGCAAGATCAGTACCGACATTGGCGGCATCAATCCCGCCCGTGCCTGCCCCGACACCCGTGATCGTGGCGCCGCCCGAATGGATGTCGTTGGTGACAACATTCCCGTTGGCGGTCGAGACGCCGGAGACCGGAATGGCCGCGCCGGTCTCGCCGCCCGCGCGCACGCCCGCCTCGACGACACCCGCGGCGTCGTTCACGCCTGTCGGCGGCGTAAGCGGTGCGGCGGCTGCGAAAACCTGCGGCGCATTGGAAGCCTGCCGCACATCGAAAGGACGGCCCGCGATGTCGATATCCTGCGTCAACCCGTTTGTCCCGGTATCGGGAAGCGCCTCGAACGCGAAGCTGGAGGTGCCGCCGCTGCCGGTCACCACGCGCGCGGGCACGAAAATGCCGGCCGCTGTAAGGATCTGCTCGTCCGAGGAAATCGGGAATTGTGTGACGAATTGCGCCACATCGACCGTCGAACTGCCGTCGAGGTTGACATGGATCCCGGGCGCGGGCTGGCCATTGGGCAGATAGAGCCCTTCGACGACGACATGCGCCTTATCCGGGAACAGCACGATCAGCCGCCCGTCGAGCTTGATCAGCGTGAGGCTTTCACCCGCAATTTTGGAAAGATCGAGCGTCTCGCCAGGGGCAAGGCGGACGGATTCAGCAGCGCCGGATGCGGGCCGATTGAGCGTGAGGATACGTCCGGTTGCGCCGGCCTGTACATTCACAGCATTGTTGGCCATCGAGCTCTCTCTAAAAGGTTAAATGCGGAATTAACTTTGCATTAACGCCTTATCGAGAAGCGCCTCTCTAGGCAAGCGCGCTGCCTATTCGTCAGAACGGAATACGGCACTATGGTGAACGAGACGCGCGGCTTGTCTCAGGCCATCAGCGACCGGAAAGCGTCCATCGCTTCGGGTGTCGTGTAACGGACCTTGCGGACAAAAAGGTGATCAGCCCCGGCCATACGGCGCACATCCGCCGGATCGCTGAAGACGAAGGGGCGCGGCTCGCGGCTCCAGTCAACCAGGACAGGTCCATTCGCGAAACGGGACTGAGGGGCAAAATGCGCCGCCAGGGTCTGAAAATAGATCTCGTCGGGAACCGCGGAGAATTCGAAAGATTCCCGGATCGCGGTGTCCTGATGGTGGATGGAGAGAATCTTCTCGGCCAGCCCGCGCGAGATGCACCACCATTGCGAGCCGTAATGGATCGGCAGCGCAGCCTTGCCCTCCGCCCGGCGGCGTTTAAGACGCTCCACGGTCTCGAAGAAGGCGTCGTTCACGCAGGCGCTTTCGATCTCCCGCCCCAGAAGCGAGGTCGCCTGATGGTCCAAGTAATAGAAATCCCTATAGCGGCGTGAGAAATTCTCTTCGGGCGCAAGCTTGCGCGCCGAGATGCGCTCGATATCCGCGCCCAAATGATAGGCAAGGTGCTCGGCCGACCCGATGGGGAAACTATCGTCGGAAACCAGGACCAGCCGGTCGACGCTGCTATCCTTCAAGGCTTCTTCCATCAGCGCGACCGTCGCCGCGATCATGCGGAAACCGCCCCAGAACACGGAAAAGCGCCGCTCAATAAAGGTACACAGATCCGCGTTTGGCCCCATCGCGCCGCGATAGTTTCCGAGATCGAGCTTGCTGTCGACATGGACGAAGACGCGGAAACCGGCTCCGGAATAGAATGCGGCTGTTTCCGCAAGAACCCTCGGCTGTGCGTAGCCGAGAACCAGAACGGCAATGGTCATGCCCCCTCCACAAACCCCATATCCGAAGGAACCATCGCCAGCATCGCTTCCCCGCCACCTCGACTCACTCCGCCGGCAAACATCAGGCTTGCGGCACGCTTCCTTGGGGAGCAGGCAGGACCGAAATTAAATTGGTCACTTCCAACTTCATTCTATGCCCTTCAAGGGCAGTAATCGCCTAGTATCATTGGGGAAGCTCGGATTCCAGAGGATTTTATTGAAGTTCGACGGGCCTCGCCACGAAAGCGCGCACCGAGGCAGGGCGGGAGCGGCTCATCTGGATGGTGAACAACATCGCTTTGTCGGAGATCGTGTCGAAGCTGCGCGACGTGCTTTGCGGATCGAGCAGCGCGGGATAGTACTCGATCTGGAGCGGATCATTCCCGCCTTCGTTGGCCGCCTCGTCCGAGAGGAGCAACTTCGGCTTTTCCCAGGAAATGAGATCCCGCGAGACCGAGACATAGATCCCCGGCACCTCGTCGTTCCTTTTCCTGTCCCAACGATTGAAACGCATTACCGCGAAGAAGAGCTGCCGCTCGGGGTGGTAGGAAATACTCCCGATTCCGAAGAACAGGTTCTGCATGTCAAGGGACACGCAGCTCCTGACCGCCCGTGCGGGGTCGGAAGCGCGCATGTCGGGCTGGAGGATGATGGTGAAATCGCTGCCGTCCCAGCCTCGCCAGGACTCGGGACGGCCGAGATCCTCCGTACGCGCGAGGCAGAGCCCGGACCGGCCACGCGCGACGTCGATCATCGGAATGATGACGTAGTAATGGCTGTTCCATTTGACGATATTCGTGGGGTTGAAATAACCGAACTGGGACTTCCTGTCCCCCTGATAGGCATAGGGGAGTGCCGCCACCGGCTGCCGGATTCCGGGAGGGCGGAAGAAGGTCATGCCGCCATCCTCGCTGCGCGCATAGGTGACGGCATTTTCCCAGCAGGGCTCAAGCCTGCGCGAGTGGCAGCGGGCGGGGCGGTCGGAACCGTGATATTCGTTATGCACCAGCGCGTGCACCCGCTTCCCGTCCTCCGTATAAAAAGCGGCAAGCCAGGCGTGATCGTCGAAGACTTCCGGATCATCGCGCCGGCCGCCCCGGAACATGACCGCACAGGAGCGTGACAAATCGAGCAGCGAAGGCCCTATCCATTGCCGGCCGATCGTATGGGAGGCAATGAGGTGGACCTGCCCCTTGGCGTCACGGAAGGCGCGCGCCGGCGCATCGGGATAATCCTCCGCGCCGCAGGCCTTCTCGTTCAGGCCAAGAATCACCCGCGCCGGCCCCGCGATTTCGACCGAAGGCGTCGGTGCGTGCTGCGCCCATACGGCGCAGGCTGGAATGGCCAGCACAATCACGAGCAGAAATCGGCGCATTGCGGACACTCTCCCGATTTAGATACCCCGGAGGGCAAGTACGCGACGCCCCAGCCGCAAGCTATGGGGAGATAACATGTTTATAATTTGATTGCGGTTCTCGTTGGGTGCCGGAACACGAACCCCGGATGGGGCGAGTGCTTGTGGGCGGGGCACGTCGACCGCCTGTTTCGCAAGGAAAGTCTCGTTTCAAGCGATAGTTTTTGGGTAAATTGATAGATTCTGCTCCTGATGATTCCACGGCTTTCTGAACTCGCGGTCGCGCAGTGAGTATTTGACTCGCGCTGCGTAAAGAAAGTAGGACGTGCCCCGTGAAGGCTGATCGCCGCCTCGCGGAGTAGAGCTGGCACATGATGGTATTCTCTGGCAGGTCCTGATGATGAAAAAGACCATTTCCAGGCGATCATCGGTAGACACGCCGGACGCGATTTCCGACACGCAGGAGAAGCTCAATCTCGCCGAGGCGCGTGGAGGTCGCAAGCCCCGCGCACCGGCCAAGGACACGCCATTACCGATCGAAGTGCGCATGGAGCAGGTGGCCGCTGCAATGCGGCAGGAACTAGGCGGCGACGACCGCCCACCCCTGCGCCCGAGTTCCGAAACGGCCGTATTCCAGGTGGCGGATCTCAGCTTCCAGAAACGCCACGAGGAAAGCGGCAGGCTCCTCGTCGGCATTGCCGTGGATTACCACGTTTCAAGCGGGAGCGAGGTCGTTCTGTCCGGTTGGATCGCCGGTGATAGGACGATGCTCGATCTGGTGCGCCAATCCACCAATGCCTGTCTGTTCCGCCGGCCCGATGTCGAAGACGCCTTTGGCGGCAATGCCGAAGCGATACACGGATTCGTCGCTGTTTTTACGGCCTCCGAAGATGGCTACTTCACCTTCCTGGGGCTATCGGTACACATGCCGCCGGCCGATACTTCCCCGGAAATCCTCGCCCATATCTGCGACGATCACCGTACCCGTCTTGGTTTCTTGGCGCAGGCCCTGAGTCAGGAAAATCCGCTGCGGGCGCATGTCATCCGCTGCATCGAATTCGCCGCCCCCGAGTTCAGCGCCGCGAAAGCGCATCTCGAACAGGTCAAGGGCGTACCGGGTCATGGCGGCCTGCTGGTAGGGTGGTCCTTCGCCATGCCGGACGTCCGCCTCGCGATCGCGGATCACCGCGGATATTTCCGCTTCATGGATGCAGTGCGCTGGCATCGCCTCGACATCAGCGAGGCATTCGGAGCACAATACGGAAACTATGCCAACAATGCCGGATTCCTGACCTCCTGGCATGATGAACTCGTGGTGGGAGAGCCTGTTTTCCTGCTTGCGGTGACCGGCGATTCCGCCTGCATCCTCGCGCAGGGCCAATGGGAACTCGCGCCTCTGGATCCGGTGAGCTTCGCGCGGTGGTCCTTCGCCGTGCCGACGCCGACGCCGCGCTTCGATCAACGCGTGGCCCGGCATGACGGTCCGATTCTAAATTCGCTGGTGGCCACCAAGCTCGCAGGTCGCGCCGACAAGCCGGTGCAAGTGCGTGAATACGGCACGATGCTGACCACACCGGAATGCTCCGTTATCGTACCGCTTTATCATCGCTACGATTTCATGTTCAACCAGATGCTGGCCTTCTCGGAGGACCGTTTCCTGCGCGAGCGGGCCGAACTGGTCTATGTGGTGGATGATCCAAATCTCATCAGCCAGGTCGAGAATGAGGCGGTTGGCCTTTTCGAGGCAAATGGGGTGCCGTTCCGCTTGGTATCCTATGGCGACAATCTCGGTTATGCCGGCGCGAACAATATGGGTGTGCTCCATTCCAGGGCGCCAAATATCCTTCTGCTGAATTCAGATGTGATCCCGATCGAGCCCCGCTGGCTGGAGCGGATGCTGCGCGAACTTCAGGCCAGCCCACAAACGGGCATCGTCGGCGCCCGGTTGATCTATCCCAACGGCTCTGTCCAGCATGAGGGCATGGAATTCCGTTGGGAGACAGGCTGGAACGCGTTCATCAACCATCACCCCCGTATCGGACTTGAAATCCGCGACTCCGGCGTGAAGACCAGCAACCAGGTTGCGGTCACCGGCGCCTGCCTGCTTATCCGCCGCTCGACATACAAGGAAATCGGCGGGCTCGATGAAGGGTTTCTCATTGGCGATTTTGAAGATTCCGATCTCTGCCTCAAGGTTCTCAAACTCGGTCTCGACATCAAACTCGTCCACAATGTTGAACTGGTCCACCTGGAGCGCCAGTCGCTCGTGGGCGTGGGCGGCGGGCAATTTCGCGAGCTTGTCACGCGCTACAATGCCGCACGGCACCAGAAGCGCTGGGGGACGCAGATTGCGGCGCTTCTCGGCGCTTCCCTGGCGGGGGGCTGAGGCATGAAAGCGCTCATCATCAGCCATGGGCATCCCGACTTCAGTGTCGGCGGCGCCGAGATCGCAGCTTATAATCTCTATCGCACTTTCCTCGACAACCCGGCGATCACGGAAGCCACTTTCTTGGCCCGCAGCGATCTCAAATCGCTCTCGCCGGGCGTGATTTCCCTGCGCCGGACGGGCGAGTATCTCTGGCGCCAGGATATCTTCGACTGGTTTCGGCTACGCTCAGCCTATCCGCGCGCGATGCATACGGTTTTTCGGGAATTTCTGCAGGAGAAGAAACCCGATATCGTGTTCGTCCATCATTACGCGAATATCGGCATTGAAGTTCTGCGCGAGTTACGGCGCTGCCTGCCGGACGCGTTCATCGCGCTCACGCTGCATGAATATGTTGCGATCTGCCACAGCCAAGGCCAGATGGTGAAGGCGAAGAACAAGCGTCTTTGCCAGCGAGAATCCGAGGAAGAATGCAGCGGCTGCTTTCCCGAGTTCAGCCCCAATGATTTCTTTCTGCGCAAGCATTTCATCCAGCGGCATTTCGAGGTGGTGAATATGTTCATCTCCCCCTCGGAATTCCTGCGCGAACGTTATATCGCCTGGGGCATCCCTGAGAACCTGATCGTCGTCATCGAGAATGGTCAACCCAGTTTTGATCGCGCCGCCGATCCCGCCCGCGATCCCAAGGCGCCGGTGCGTTTTGGCTTCTTCGGGCAGGTCACGCCATACAAAGGTGTGGATGTTCTCCTCCAAAGCCTGCATTTCATCCGCCCCGAGCTGCGCAAACAAATGCTGCTCGAAGTTCACGGCGCCAATCTCGAATTGCAGAACGAGCAGCTCCAGGAAACCATCTCCCAGCTTCGCGCGCCTCTCGTCAAGGAAGGCAGCCTGCGCTGGGTAGGCCCCTATGAACCGCATGAACTACGCCGCAGGATGAGCAAGATCGATTGGGTTGTCATCCCCTCGATCTGGTGGGAGAACTCTCCCATGGTCATCCAGGAGGCTTTCGCGAATGGCAAGCCGGTGGTCTGCTCGAACATCGGCGGCATGGCGGAAAAGGTCCGTGACCAGCATACGGGCCTCCATTTCGAGGCGCGCAACCCGTTCGACCTCGCCGAGGTGCTCTCGCGAGCGATCGAGAACCGCGATCTGCATTCCCGCCTCGTGCGCAATATCCAGCAACCGCTTACTTACAAGGAGTGCGGCGAGCGCTATCTGGCGCTGGTAGGCTGATTGCCCGCCATTGATCAGCGTTTTGCTGTGCGCGCTCGCCTTTATCGCATCATGGAACGGATTCTTCTTAAATACGACCCTGTTGACGCCTTTCTGCGCGACCTCAAGGGCAAGCGGGTAACTTACGTGCCGAACCCCGGCAATGCCGGCGACAGCCTCATCGCGAGCGGGACCTATCAAGCCTTGCGTCGCGCGGGCGTTCCCTTCGATTATGCCGCCGTGGAAGCGCCTTTCGAGCACGAGATCGTCATCGTGGGCGGCGGAGGCAATCTCGTTCCGCTCTACGCTGAGGCCCGGCGCGCGGTCGAGCGTGGTCTTGAACTGGGTCGAAGGATCGTGATCCTTCCCCATACGGTGCGCGGGAACGAGGATCTGCTGGCCAGGCTCGACCCATCCGTGACGATTTTCTGCCGGGATCCGCTTTCCTACGACCATGTCACGCGCCATTCCGAGGCGCGCGCCTACCTCGCCCATGACATGGCTTTCCATCTCGATGTCGAGGAATTCGACCATCGCTGTGCCGCCTACACAGAGATGCCGGCAGTCTTCAACAAAATCCTGGAGCGGAACCCGTCACTTGCTGAAATGATGACGCGACGGATCGGCGTGTTCATGCGCGGCGACGGCGAGAGCCGCCAGGGACTGACTTCCTCTTTCAATGCCGATATCTCCGTCCTGTTCGAATTCGGCGTCGCGCCGGACAATGCCGAAAAATCGGCCTGGGGGCTCTTTCGCGCCGTCCGGGGGGTCGAGGCGTTGACCACCGATCGCCTTCATGTTGGCATCAGCAGCACGCTGCTCAAGCGTTCCTGCCTTTTGCACGACAATTCCTATGGCAAGAATGCGGGAATCTATCACCATTCCATCCGCCGCACTGGTGCAGCGGTGAAGCTTGTTACCGCCTGATCTGGCCTGCTGAAACCATCGATCTCCAACCGGAGCGAGCATCCGGTAATGCTGCCGCGCTCCACCGGCAAGTCATGCCAAATTGGGGAAGCGGAGGCGATACTGCCGTCGCGGCTTCACCCCTTCGCCGCAAAGCTTACCATGAATTGCGAAAACGCCGGCCCAAGCTGGCAGGGCAAGGGTATTTGCGTTAGAGCGCTGCAAGTGAATTGCACTTCGTCTCAGCCGTATTTTCTTCTACTGGTGTCATCCTTTTTCGGGCGAGCCGGAATCCGTCCGTCCGGAAATCCGCAGGATGCGGGTGCTGGCGCCACGAACAGGAGTTGAACGCCTATGATTTCCGGCCACGTGGACTGGCTCGAACAGTCTGGAATTGGCGGTTGGGTGTGGGACACCGAAGCGCCGGAGAAGCGGTTCGATCTTGAAATTCTCGACGGAGACGATGTCATCGCGCAGGTCACGGCAGATAATCTGCGCGCTGATCTGGCGCAGGCCGGCGTGGGCGATGGCCGTTACGGCTTCTCGCTCGCCTTTCCACCCGATCTCCTCCCGCGGACCGCCCATCGCATCTCAGTCATTATCGCCGGAAGCCAGCAGCATCTGCGCAATTCGCCCCAAATTCTCTACACGGCGCATGGGGGAAAGTTCGAAAGCTTCTCGGATTGGTTCAGCCGAAGAATCGATGATATCGCCAAGGCGGCGATCGAGCCTTCCGAGCTTGCGCCTTATTTTGCGCTCTGCACCAATGCACTCTCGAAACTGCTCGACACTGAACACCGGCTGCTCGAACAACGGCTGATCGGGGGGGACGGAAATGGCGCGCAGAGGAACATGCCTGCCCGCCTCAAATTCGTGCTCGAACGTGCAATGGAGCGATTCCGCCCCCTTCAGGTGCCACGCTTCAGGGCACCCGGGCTCTCCATCATCATCGCCGCCGAAGCCGGATTGACCGAGACCTACGGGCTCCTGCACTCGCTCCTTCAATCCGAGGGCATGACGGATTATGAAATCATTCTCGTCGACGGGGCGGGTGGAACCGATCTTGTCGTCCTGCCTTTCCTGATCAAGGGAGGCGGCATCCGGATCGTCCGGACAGCAAGCCGGGTTTCGGATTTCGAGGCTTTCGCTCAGGCCGTTCCGATGGCGCAAGGCGAAGACCTGATTTTCCTCGGTGGTGCCTTGGGTGTTGCCACGCCTACGATCAAAGCCCTGCGCGAAACCCTGCACCTTACCGAAGGAAACGCGATTGTCGGCGCTCGCCTCGTCACTTCGGACGGACGGATCGTCGAAGCCGGCTCCCGGCTTGAAGCGCTCGGGGTTCGGATGCCGCTCGGCCGTTACGATGGCAAGGAGGTCCCCCGGCATCGCGTCTTGAAGGACACCGCCGACGTTTCTCCTCGCGCCTTTGCGATCAAGCGGAAATTGCTCAACGCCATGGGAGGCTTCGACGGCATGCGGGCAATGGGCCCTTTGGGCATGACCGATCTTTGCCTCCGTCTCGCCGAAGCCGGGCACCGCGTTCTCATCCAGGGCTGCGCCGACATCGTTGTAGGCGAGAAAAGCGAAACAGCTCCGGCGGAAGGGCTCGAGCGTATGCATTTCGTTCGCCGCTGGCGCCACAGGTTGCCCGCGGCGTCAGGACTGACGCCGCGCCCTCAGCCGCGACGTGCCCTCGTCATTGACGAGATCTGGCCAGATCCTTCGCGTGACGCCGCTTCCGTTGCGATCGTCAGCCACTGCGAAAGCCTGATGCGCCTCGGCTATCAGGTGGAGTTCGTCGCCCTGCGCGCTGGCGGGGAGCTGGAAGGCTACCCGCTTTTCCTGCGCGGGATCATCCCTGTCCTCGGGCAGGAAAATGTGAAGGATCTCCTCGCTTCCCGCGAGGATCAGTTCGAGCTTGTCTACCTGCACCGCTTCGGCGCCGCCAAGGATGTCCAGGCTGCGTTACGCGCCAGCCAGCCCCGCGCGCGCATTGTCTTCAATATCGCGGATCTTCATTTCCTGCGCCTGCAGAGGCAGGGCCGCATCGAGAAGAGCAAGGAAATCGAGGCGCAGGCGAAAGCCGTGGAGGAAACGGAAAAGGCCTGCATGGTCGCGGCGGATGCCATCATCACGCATTCAAGCGAGGAGCAGATGCGCATCCGGCGCATGTTGCCAGGCAAGACAGTATGCCGTGTTCTCTGGCATCAGCCGGTCGCATCCCGGCCGGTCGCGCCATGGGAAACGCGGCAGGATTGTCTTTTTCTTGGCTCCTATCGGCATGCCCCAAACATCGATGCCGTCACCTATTTTTGCAATGCGTTATGGCCGCAAATTCGGTCCGGGCTCCCGGATGCGCGCTTCGAAGTTGCGGGCGCATATATCGAGAATGCCGGGTTCGGCGCGCTGGATACCTCTGTGCTTCTGCGGGGCTTCGTGAGCGAAACCGCAAGCTATCTCGCGCAGAAAAGGCTCATGGTTGCACCGCTCCGGTTCGGCGCGGGCGTGAAGGGCAAGATCTTGCTCGCGCTCTCGCAAGGCCTGCCCTGCATCATGACCAAGACCGGCGCCGAGGGGATGGATCTTCCTCCGGCGCTCGCGAAAATGCTCGTGGCGGAAGACGGTAGGGATTTCATCGCCAAAACGATCCAGCTCTATAGAGAGCGCCCCCTTTGGGAGGAGGCGTCGGAACTTGGCATGGCATTTGCGGTTGACATGCTTTCTCGTGACGCGATCGACCGGCAAATCGCCACGGCGCTCGCGCCTTCTTCAGCAGGCGAAGTGGGGATCGGGAAGGTTTAATTCACATCGCCGGCGAGGACGGCGTTGAGATATTGCCCGTAAGTGCTCTTGCCGAGTTCAGCGGCGAGCGAGGCCATCTGCTCGCGGGAGATGAAGCCGCCTTGCAGCGCGATCTCTTCGGGACAGCATATCCGCACGCCCTGCCGCTTTTCGAGCGCACGCACGAAATTCGTGGCATCTGCGAGGGAATCCGGTGTTCCGGTATCGAGCCAGGCGAAACCGCGCCCCATCTTCTCGACATGGAGATTACCCGAGGCGAGATACACCTTGTTGAGATCGGTGATTTCGAGTTCGCCACGCGCCGAGGGTTTGATGTCGCGGGCGATATCGACAACGGATTCATCGTAGAAATAAAGGCCGGTCACCGCCCAACTTGATTTCGGCGCTTTCGGCTTTTCCTCAAGGTCGACGGCACGACCGACCGCATCGAAGGTCACGACACCGTAACGCTCGGGATCGGCGACGTGATAACCGAAAACCGTGGCGCCCTTGGGGCGGGCATCGGCGGCCTGCAACAGATCGGTCAGGGCATGGCCGTGGAAGATGTTGTCGCCCAGAACCAGCGCGCTCGGATGTCCTTTGACGAAATCCGCGCCGATGATGAAAGCCTGCGCCAGCCCGTCCGGGCTCGGCTGCTCGGCATAGGTGAAATTCACGCCCCATTTCTTGCCGGAGCCGAGCAGACGCTCGAAATGCGGCAGATCATGCGGCGTGGAGATGATCAGGATATCACGAATCCCGGCGAGCATGAGCACCGAAAGCGGATAATAGATCATCGGCTTGTCGTAGACAGGCAGAAGCTGCTTCGACAGAGCCAATGTCATCGGATGCAGGCGCGTGCCACTGCCACCCGCCAGAATGATTCCCTTGCGCTTGGTCGCTTGCATGCCCGTTACTCCGGTGAGTGGTCAGTATGGGTGAAAATCGCCTCGATGCATCGGGCAAGTCCGTCATGCCAGTGCGGCATGGCGTAGCCGTAGATCTCGCGGAAGCGCGAGCAATCGAGACGGGAATTTGCGGGTCGCCGGGCGGGCGTGGGGTATTCCGCGGCGGTAATCGGCACGACATGAACAGGGCGGCGCCCGTAGAGAATTGCCTGCTGGAAGATCGCCGCGGCGAAGCCCGCCCAGCTCGTATCGCCCGCGCCCGCCACATGGAATACGCCGAAACGGGCATCGCCGACCGGAGCATCCTTGATCTGATGGGCAGCGACCAGCACGGCCTGCGCAATGTCGTCGGCATGGCTGGGACAGCCAAGCTGATCGGAAACCACGGACAACACCTCGCGCGTTTCGCCCAGACGCAGCATGGTGCGGACGAAATTACGCCCTTCCGCCGAATAGACCCAGGCCGTGCGCAGGATCACGTGGCGAGGGTTAGCGGCGGCCACGGCGATTTCCCCCGCAAGCTTGCTGCGCCCGTATGCACCTGCCGGGCCGGTCGGATCGCTCTCGCGATACGGGCTGGTCTTGGTGCCGTCGAAGACAAAATCGGTCGAAAGATGGATGATCGGCAGGCCGAGCGCCGCGCAAGCGCCAGCCAGGGCGCGCGGCCCCTCGGCGTTGATCGCCATGGCCAGTTCCGGCTCGCTCTCCGCCTGATCCACCGCCGTATGGGCCGCGGCGCTCACGACGATATCAGGCGCAAGCTTTGCCAGATGCGCCTCGACACCAACCGGATGCGCGAGGTCGAATTCCGGTCGTGCGAGGGTAACGAAATCAACTCCCTCACGATGCGCGATGCGTCGCAGGGCGGAAACAACCTGCCCTTGGGCCCCGGTGACGCAGATGCGCATGATCAGCCGACCTTCCGCTCGGAGACCAGGCCCAGCCGTTCGCCGGAATAGACTTTGTCGCGCAGCGGACGCCACCACCATTCGTTGTCGAGATACCAGGCTACGGTCTTTTCGATTCCCGTCTCGAACGTTTCCTCGGCCTTCCAGCCCAGTTCGTGGATGATCTTGGTCGCGTCGATCGCGTAACGGGCATCGTGTCCGGGCCTGTCAGCGACCATGGTGATCAGCTCGGCATGGGGATGGGCCTTGGGCCGCAGCCGGTCGAGCACCTCACAGATTCGGCGGACGACATCGATGTTCCGGCGCTCGTTGGAGCCCCCGATATTGTATTTCTCACCCGGCCGCCCCCGCGTCAGCGCCAGGAACAATGCCCTGGCATGATCGTCGACATAGAGCCAATCGCGCACATTCTGTCCGCTGCCGTAAACGGGCAACGGCTTGCCGTGCAGCGCATTGAGGATCACGAGAGGGATCAGCTTTTCGGGGAAATGGTAGGGGCCGTAATTGTTCGAGCAATTCGAGATCACCACCGGCAGCCCGTAGGTGCGGTGCCAAGCGCTTGCAAGATGATCCGCCGCCGCCTTGGAGGCCGAATAGGGCGAAGAGGGATCATAAGGCGTGGTCTCAAGGAAGGCGCCCTCCTCCCCCAGTGATCCGTAAACCTCATCGGTGGAGACATGCAGGAAGCGGAAAGCGTCGCGCGCACCGGCCGGCAGCCCCGTCCAATATTCGCGTGCCGCTTCGAGCAGCGCGAATGTCCCGTTGATGTTGGTCTCGATGAAGTCACGCGCGCCGGTGATGGATCGGTCGACATGGCTTTCAGCCGCCAGATGCATGACGCCGTCCGGCTTGAACTCCGTGAACAGCGCACGCATCGCGGGATAATCGCAGATATCCGCCTGAACATGCCGATAGCTGGGCTTGTCCTCGATCAGCCGCAATGAAGCAAGGTTGCCCGCATAGGTCAGCTTGTCGACATTGAGCACCTCATGGCCGAGATCGCCCACAAGGTGGCGGCACAGCGCCGATCCGATGAAGCCGGCGCCGCCGGTGACGAGAAGACGCATGGTTTACCTCACTCGGCTTGGAAGATAGGCGGCAGGTCGCGCAGATGGGGCGCGGCGCGATCCTTCGGCGACAGGATCAGTTGCTCGGGCGGGAAAGGCCATTCGATCGCGAGATCGGGGTCATCATGAGCCACGGCGCCGTCATGTTCCGGGCTGTAAGGATTGGTGACCTTGTAGAGGAATTCCACATTCTCGGTCAGCGTGCAGAAACCATGCAGGAAGCCAGGCGGAATCCAGAGCTGCCGCCAGTTCTCGGCTGAAAGTTCCACACTGACATGTTGGCCATAGGTCGGCGATCCGTGGCGGATATCGACCGCGACATCAAGCACGGCACCGCGCGTCACGCGGACGAGCTTGCCCTGCGCCATCGGCGGCGCCTGATAGTGAAGGCCGCGCAGGACCCCCTTCTCGCGCGAGAACGAGTGGTTATCCTGCACAAAACCCTGCTTCCCGGCCGCCGCCTCGAAGAGGTCCTGCCGGAAAACCTCTGAAAAGAAACCGCGATCATCCCCGAAACGTTTTGGCGTAAGCAGGAGGAGGCCTTCGATCGGGAATGAAGAGATATTCAAGCAAACCTCGAAAAAACACCTAGCATCAACAGACCGGGCTTTTACCGAGACTCCCGCTACGAAACAATCCTGACGACGCCAAAACCTCATTTCACGAGATGCGGAACAATGTCGGCGCGAAAACGCGATAGCGAAGATTGATGCTCTGGCCGGCAGTGACCGAAAGATAGAAGAAGGCGCGGCAATAGGCCGTACTTGCAGGTGCGACACTATCCGCAGGCGCGATTTCCGACCCGGACAGTGATCCTCCCATCACAGCTATTGCACCAGCGCTCAGAAAAGCCTGTGAGGCATCTGACCAGTGAATCCGCCATTCCATCTGGGAGGGAGACGGCGTCCCCACGGCCTCGGAGAACACGCGGTGGCGCCACACCTGCCCGGGCGCAGCGGGCGCGAGCAGGCTGGCCGGACGGACATAGACGGCCCCGCCCGCCGAAGTCGTCCCGGCAAACTGGAACTCGATAGCGGTGCCGCCACGATACGGCGTTCGCGAGAGAACGGAAAACACAACGCCCGCAACGCTGACGGCAAACCAATCGTTCGGAAGTCCGCTTGTGCCGCCGGCCCCCGCGCCGGACCAGTTGGAGATCACGTTTCCCGATGACGGCACGAAAGCAACCGGGGCACCCCGGCGCGGCTTTGCAAACCCGATCGTAAGCATGGATCAAACCGTAAAGGCATGGATTTCGATCCCGGCACTCGTGCCGGTCGCCCATACCCGCCGGACGCAGAGCGGTTCGTAATGGACACCGCTCGGAAAGCTCAGCGTCACCGTATTGGCGTCATCGGCAGCATGGAGCGGCGTGACGCGAAGCGTGGCGCTGGCTGTGGCGGCAGGAACAAAGATGCGAAGCGCCTTGGCATAGGCGGCAAGGTTAGCCCCGTCGGCGGGTGTCACCGGCACTGCGTCGAAAGCCACCGCCTCAGGGCTGCGGGCATAGCCCTGAAACGGATCGGCAGCGGGATTATAGGTGTTGGGCATGATCGACCTCCTTGGCATGAGAGACCGGACTCTAACGCTGCGCCGGAGGGCGGGGATTACATTCGCGCGCAACGCGCCTCGTGCTCAGCGCTCGCGCATGGATCTAGCCAGCCTATCCGTGATGGGCTGGAGGAGATAGGTCGCGACATTGCGCTCGCCGGTGGTGATGATGACCTCGACGGGCAGGCCCGCAACCAGCTTGCCACGGATTTCGTCCGGGATCGTGGCCTTGTCGACGACCAGCTCCGCCGCGAAATAGCTCTCGCGCGTCATCTCTTCGGTGATGCGATCGCGCGATAACGAGCGGATCGCGCCGAAGACGGCGCCCTGTCCCCAGTAATGGAGACTCGAGAATTTAAGTTCTGCGCGGGCACCAACCGCAACCCGGTCGATATCGGCCGGCGATATCTTGGCGCGGATCACGAGATCGTCGCCAAGCGGTGCGATATCCATGATCTGCTCACCTGGCCGGATGACGCCACCAACCGTGAAAACGCGCATCTGCTGAACAGTTCCCGAGATAGGCGCCCGGATTTCGGCGCGCCGCTGCAGATCAGCGGTGAGAAGAAGCTGCTGGCGTTGGTCGCTCAGAAGCTTGCGGACCTCGACAAGTGCGATCGAAGCTTCCTGCCGATAATCCTGCTGGACCTGCTGACGCTTCAGTTCAAGCTCTGTCAGACGCTCCTTAAGCTTGGTGATGACGATATCGCCATTGGCGACAACCCCTTGAAGCCGCAAGCGCTCGCGTTCGAGCGGCGCCATGCGCGTGGTGGGAACCAGCCGACGTTTGTAGAGCGGTTCGAGATCGTCGTATTCAGCCTGAACCTGATTGAGCGTCGCCTGCGCCGTCTGGATGTCGTTCTGGCTCTGCTGGATCTCCTTGCGGATCTGCTCGATCTGGCTGTCGGCGATACCGAGATTGCGCGTAAGCGCCGTGCGACGACTCTCGAAAAGACGCTTCTGGTCGGCAATCACCGGCGCGACCGCCTGCTCGCTGGCGCGCGTCAGCACTTCCTGAGGCCAAGTGATCTCGGCCGCGCCGTTGAATTCCGCCATGAGGCGCGCTTCCTGCGCGAGGGAAATCGCGAACTGGTTCTTGAAAAGGTCGTTCTGGGTGTCGAAACGGGTCGGGTCCAGCCGGATCAGGACATCGTTGGCTTTCACCAACGCGCCGTCACGCACAAGGATTTCCTGAACGATACCACCCTCGAGATGCTGGATCGTCTTGCGGCTGCTCTCCGAGGAGACGACGCCCGGCGCGATGGCGGCGCTGTCAAGACGAGTCAGGAGCGCCCACAGCACGAAAGCGCCGAGCGCGCCGAAAACAACATAATAGCCGCGGCGCGACATGGCCTGCCAATCGGCGGATGGCTTGGGCGCAGTCATCTCGGGAAGAGGCGGCAGGGGGGCGTTCATGGGGTATCCTTGGCCGATGCCTGGGCACGGCCATCCGTGATCTGTTGCGGCTTATAGGCGGTAATCCTGTCAAGAATCTGGTCGCGTTCGCCGAAGGCATGGACCGTGCCCGCATTGAGGACGAGAACCTGATCGCAATAGCTCAGCATGTTCATGCGATGCGTGATCAGGATGACGATGGCGCCAACGGCCTTCAGCCTTGCAATGGCGGAAACCAGATGCTGCTCCCCGCCGGCATCGATATTCGAATTCGGTTCGTCCAGCACCACCAGCCGCGGATCGCCGTAAAGCGCCCGCGCGAGGGCTATCCGCTGGCGCTGGCCGCCGGAAAGGGTGCGCCCTTCCGGCCCCACCCTCGTATTGAGGCCATCGGGCAATTTGGCGATGATGTCGAGAATGCCGGCATCCTTCACGGCCTGCACCAGCCGCCCCGAATTCTCGCTCGTGATCACCTCGAACCGCGCGATATTCTCCGCCAGTGTTCCTGTCAGCAGCTCGATATCCTGCGGCACATACCCGACGAAGCGGCCAAGTTCGTCCTGATTCCAGTGGGAAATCTCGTGATGATCGATCTGGATCGAGCCGCGCAGCAGCGGCCAGGCGCCGATCAATGCGCGCGCCAGCGTGGATTTGCCGGCGCCGCTCGCGCCCACCACGCCGACCACGCTGCCCGGCGCGGCGGCGAAGGAGACATCCTGAATGATCGGCGCTTCCTGGTTCTGCGCGGCCACGGCGATGCGCGAGACCACCAGCGGGCCATCAGGGCGCGGCAGCGAAACCTTGGCGATGGCGCTGCTGTCCTTGCCCAGCAGGGCGTCGATCCGATCCGCCGAGAGCTTCACATTCCACAGGCTGCGCCAGGAATTGGCGATCGCATCAACCGGCGCGATGACCCGCATCACCAGAAGACTCGCCGCGAAAATCATGCCGCCGGTAATCAGCTCCGCCAGATAGAGCCCCGTGGCGATCGCCAGAACAAGAGGCATGTACAGATGCCGCAGAAGGTTGAGCGGGCGGGTGAAAAGCGCCGTCTTGGTAACCGCGCTCTGGTTCCAGCCCAGAGCGTCGACCTGAAGCCGCCGCCAGCGATCGACCATACGCGGCAGCATGCCCATGACGCGGATCGCCTCGCCATTGCCGTTCCCGTTGAGTGTTCGGCTGAATTCCGACGCCCGGTTCGAGGCTTGGAGGAACCGCACCGTATCCTCCTGCGCGGCACGCTGGCTGAACAGGCTGAGCGCGACCGATATGCCGGTAAGCACCAGTACCGTGGCTCCGAGCAGGGGATGCATCAGGAAAGCGACGATCACCACCAAGGGCACGAAAGCCGCGTCGAGAAGCTGGATCATCAGGTTTCCGCCGAGAAACTCCCGGATATTGCCCAGATCCTGCATCACCAGCGCGGATTGCTGCGGCGGAATGATATTGGGATAGCGGATCAGTGTCTCGAGCGCGCGCCGGCTGATCTTGTCGTCGAGGCCGAAGGCCACACGCCGCAGGATATTGAGCCGGGTATCCTCAAGCACCACCCAGATCAGGGTGAGGAAGAACACGATCAGGCACAGCCCTATAAGCGTGTAGACATTCCGGCTCGTCATCACCCGCTCGAAAACCTGGAGCATGAAGAAGGTCGGCACCAGCGTGAGAAACGAAATGATCGCGGTAAAAAAGAGCAAGGATTTGAATGCCGGCATAAATTCCAGCATTTCATGCAGCAGATGGCTGTAGCGGGTCTGGGCGAAGAATCTCATTCAAGGGTCCGGGTTACTTCTGGGCCTCGGGCGCGCCCGGCGGGCCCGAAAGCGGCGTTACCAGCAGAAGGGGCCTTTCGCCCTCAGGATCCGCTCCTCGTTTTGCCCTCTGAGGGGGACGGCGCATCGCGGTCGGCCATCATGCCCGCTCTATACCGGCTCTGCGCGCGATCCCCAACACAATTTCTTCGCGCTGCCCGGAGGCGATTACCCTTGCCTTCGCGCGGCGAACACTCCATGAATCCGCCCGCCGACGAGCGTTTGTTCGATTTCGAAAGGCCTTTCTACCGTTGCAGATGATTGCCGCCTCCCCCCTTGTGGCCGCCAGCTCCGCCCGTTCCATCCTGCATGTCGGATGCGGACCGAAAGGCCCGAGACAGCTTCACTCCCTCTTTCGCGATACGACACGCTGGCGTGAAATCCGCCTTGATGTCGATCCCCAGGTAGAGCCGGACATCCAGTGCTCGACAGTGGATATGCGCGCGCATGTACCCGATGCCAGCGTCGATGCTGTCTGGTCCTCGCATAACATGGAGCATCTCTTCGATCATGAGGTGCCGCTGGCGCTGGCGGAATTCCGCCGTGTTCTCAAACCATCCGGCTTTGTGCTGATCCGCTGCCCGGATCTTACCGCGATCCTCAAGGCGATCGAGAAAACGGGGCTCGAAAACCCAGCCTATATGTCCCCTGCGGGGCCGATCACCCCGCTCGACATGCTCTACGGCCATCGCCCCTCCATCGCGCGCGGCAATCATTACATGGCGCATCACACGGCCTTCACCGATATGCGGCTTGCGCGGCTGCTGATGGAAGCCGGCTTTCCCGAAGTACGCACCAGGACGGATTCGGGCTTCGACCTCTGGGCGGTGGCCTTCGGGCCGGAAGCCGATGTCGGCGCAAGCCTGCTCGAGTTCATGAGCCATGAACTGAGCTTCCTCGAATGATGCGCCCTCCCGGCGAATCGCGGGAAGGGAATCTGACGGCTGAAACCTATCTCGCACGCCTGATGGCCGAAGCGCGCGCCGTGACGCATGGCGGTGATCCGGCCTCGGCTTGGCGCGCGGCGGATCGGCTGGTGCGTATCGATGGGGGGCGCGAGGCGGGGCCGCTGGTGATGCGCGCCGGGGCAGCCGCTGCATTGGGCGATATCGAGACCGCGCGTTCGGATCTTGCCGCCGCCTTCGATATCGACCCGAGCGACGCCGCGCTCGCGGCTTCCGCCCTGCGCCTCGACGGCCCCGAGCGCCAGCGCCGCATCGTGCATCTGCTGCGTGCAAGGCCGGATCATTCGCTGGCCCTGCGTGAAGCCGCCGCACTCGAAGGGATCACGGCGCTGGTCAGCTGCCATGTCGAGCAGGAGGAAATTCGTGGCGAAGTCTCCTGGCAGGGCGAAACCGGGCTAGACCTCGTCATCGCATGGGAAAATGGCGAGACGCGGTTGACGCTTTCCGCGCCTCTTTCGGGGAGCGGTCCCCTTCCCCGAAACGCACGCTTTTCCCTTGCCTGGCCAGCTGATGCGCGATGGGTGCGGATAGAGGCGCCGGGCCCCAAGGCGCTGATCGTCCCCCCGGCGCTCAATGCGCTGGCACCGCCCGCGCCTCCCATGACCTCGGAGACACCCGCGGTGCCCGGTCTCATGATCGTCGTGCCGGTCTATTCGGACCCGCTCTCCCTGCGCCGCTGCCTCGCCAGCATCATGCCCGCGCTTACGAGACCGGATATTCGCCTGGTTATCGTGGAAGACGCCGCGCCCGATCCCGAAATCAGCAAGGTGCTGAAAGATATTGCCCGCGTGCCACGCGTGAGCGTACTGCGCAACGCGGTCAATCTTGGTTTCGCCGGTTCCGCGAACCGCGCCCTGATGCTCCGGAACCCCGGCGAGGATGCTCTCCTGCTCAATTCCGATGCGACGCTTCCTCCTGATGCGATCGCACGCCTGCGCCGCCTCTCCCGGCTTGAACCCGACATTGGAACGCTGACGCCCCTTTCGAACAACGGCGAGGAAACCTCGGTGCCGACCCGGTTTCTGCCCAACCCGGAACCCGGCGATGCGCTGCTGGCCTATCTCGATGCCTGCGCGCAGCTGGCGAATGGCGATACACTCGTTCCGCTCGTGAACGGGATCGGTTTCTGCCTCTACATGAGCGCGCCCCTGCTCGACCGGATCGGCGGGTTATCAGGCGAATTCGAGCGCGGTTATTTCGAGGATGTCGAATTGTGCCTGCGCGCGCAGGCCGCGGGATTTCGCAATCTCTGCGCAAGCGGGGTCTATGTCGCCCATGCCGGTTCGCGCTCCTTCGGCGGCGAGAAACGCGCCTATATCCGGCGCAATCTGGCGCGCCTCAACGCGAGGTTTCCGGCTTACGAATCGCAATCACGCGCCTTTTTCGAAGCCGATCCCTTGAAGCAGAAAAACGAAGCGCTTGCGCGGCATTATCTCGCGCAGTTCGACGCGCCGCGCCTGCTGGCCCTGCCGTCCGATTGCCCCTCTTCCTGCGCGTTCGAGGTGGTCGCGCCCCGTTTCAAAGCGGATTTCATACTCCAGCCCGCGCAGGAGACCGGCGGTTTACGTATCAGAAGCGCCGTGGAAGCACGGTCCGGCTTCGAACTTGATCTGACAATTCCTGTTCCGGCGCAGGGCGAGCCAAGTGAGCTTCTCCGCCAGGCCATGCCCTACCTCACGAACGGGGAGATCATGATCTTCGATCCGGCGCGCCTAGAGGAAGCCCTGCTCGCCGCGCTGGAGAAAAGCGTGCCGTCGCGCCCGGCGCGCATTGTGCCTCCCAAGCAGCATACCCGTGATGCAAATTTTGATCCGGCGATGCGCGTTCTTGGCCTTTTCGCGCCGGAGATGAGCGCGCGGACCGCGGCGGAAATCGCCGCCCTTGCCGCCCTTCTGGACGATGCGGGTGCAGTGACCCGGCTTTTATGCCTTGATCCCGCCCCCCTGCCCCGCGAATTGGCGCTGGCGGAAAATCCGCGTATCCGCTTCGCCGGCGGCATCGAAAGCGCGGATCTTGCGGCCTATGCGCGCAAGGCGGGCATTGATGCCTTTCTCTTCGTCGATCGGCATTACGGAGGCTTCGACCCACGGCGGAAGCTGATTGCGCGCCTCGCCCTCGGCCATATCCTTCAGCTGGATAGCTTCTCTCGGTCATCCCCAGGCGGGACAAGTTAGCGCGAAATTCGCGCCTGCCGCGCCATGAAGTCATCCTCGACCGTGCGTACAAGGCGGGTCGAGTAGCAATATTCACGCAAAAGCGCGACATGCCTCGGCCAACATGATCGGTCGAACGTGTAATTCGCGAGAATCGTCTGGCGCGCTGCCTGCCGCAGCGGCGCATAGCGGTGCGGTTCGGCAAGCGCAGATACCACTCTCTCGGCCAGCTGCCTCGGATCGAAGAACGGCACGAGCAACCCGTTCTCGCCGTTGCGGATCACCTCCGCAACCGGCGGCGTATCCGATCCGATGACGAGGCATTCGAGCGCCATCGCCTCCAGCATCGACCACGAAAGAACGAAGGGATAAGTCAGATAGACATGCGCGTCCGACCGGCGCAGCAGTGAGAGGTAATCGTCATAATCGACCTTGCCGACAAAATGCACCCGCCGAAAATCGATGCGATCGCCCAGTTCCTCGAGCATGTAATTGCGCCAGCTCGAGTGATGTCGCGGCGGCGCCCCATAAGAAACCAGATCGCCCCCGACCAGCACAATCCGCGCTTTGGGCCGATGGCGGAGAATCTCGGGGATCGCCCGCATGAAGATATGGAATCCGCGATAGGGTTCCAGATTGCGCGAGACGAAGGTCACCAGCTCGTCTTCCGCGCCGATATCGAGGCTGGAAAGGGTCAGTCTCCGGGCGCCCGGATGCGGCACCAGTTTTTCCATCTCCAGCCCGTCATGCACGACATGGAGCTTTGGCCGGAATTCCTGCGGAAAAACCGAATGCTGCCAATGGGTTGGTGCGATGGCGAAGTCGGAATCCACCAGCGAAAGCAAGGTCGTTGCGTTCCGCAAGGATATGCGCACCTCGCCATCCAGCCCAAATTGCTCGAATTCCTTGTCGAAGCCGACATCGGTACCGCTCGGCGAGTAATAGAACTCGGCGAAACTGCACAGATTGGCATCCGGGAAGAGATTACGCAGCGGCAAAGCCTCGCCCCATCCCGGATGGACGTAGATCATCTGCGGGTAAAACCCTTCGGAGCGTAGCTGGCTTGCCTCGTAGAGCACCACCTCCGCGCGTCGGCAATCGAGATCGAAACGCTGAGCGAAAGGGTGCGCCTGGCTGCGTGTCGGCCCCTGCATGGAATAGCGCCGCATATCGACGCCGGGGAGCGAGGGGGCGCTGTTGACCCCGATCGCCTTCACCCGCACATCGGGCAACTCTGTGAAGCGTTGCGCGAGATGCCGGAACTGCGCCGGGAAGTTATTGTGAACGAAAAGGATATCAATCGGTCTCATCGGCGAGGCTCGGCGTTACGCAACAAATCGTCTAGGGAAAACAGGGGGCTCTCGTCGAGGCCGAAATTCTGGCCCAGAATGCTGAATCCATCATGTGCGGGGGCCGGTTCCGGCCTGAACGCCGTTCTGCCGGCGGATCGGTAACGGCCATCCTCGTCCACGACGCGGCGGGAGAGGTGGCGTAGTGAGAACAGGCATGCCGCCGCCAGCTCCATCGGCAGCATACCCATCGCCGTCAGGCCGGCGACGCGGGTATTATCCAGTCGGGCGAGACGATCGGCGCTCACCACGAGAAAGCGTTCACCGGACTTGTGCGGAAGCTCCTCGAGCGGAACGAGAAGGTCGGCGGCCATGAGCAGGCTCGCCGCGTCGCTCAGGCGGCGCACCCCATATTCCAGCCGTTTGAGGAGATCCATGATCTGCCGAAAGGCTGGCGAAGGTGTGCCGGGGCTGCTTTCCGCGTGCAGGGTCGCATCGCCGCATAAAGCAGCCAGCATGGGCGAAAACAGGCATTTTTCCTTGCTGTCCAATCGGAAGGGCAAGGTGCGCAGGGCGATCGGCGCGTAGGGAGCCTGCCAGCGCCCGTCGAGCCCCAGCGGCAGTGATTTTCCGAATTCAGGATGCAACAGCGCCGAAACCATCGGTCGAGCGGCACTATCGCCGCCGAGATGAATGCCGAGCGGCAGATAATGCGCGAGATGAAGGATTTCACTATCCGCCACCGGAAGTGCCGTGATCGGCATGAGTGGAAGGTAATGCGTCAGCGGGGTCCACTCGACGCCCGAAAGCCGGTCCAGGGGCACGAAGCCCACGCGGTCGGTGAAATCACCGGACATCGCCGCGCCCTTCCGGCAAAGCGGCGCGGGATGCCGCCGCCCTGGCATCGGCCAGAAGCCAGTTGATGCGAAACAGCGAGGCGCGGTGATAGCCCAGAAGCAAGCCCGCTGAGGCGCCATGCCGTTCGATCAGCCCGAAAAAGGCGGGATCACTCAATCGAGCAGCAGAAAGCACGAAAAGATCGCTACGCCTGAACTTCTTGCCGCCACCGAGATCGAATTCAAGCGGCCAGGGCTCCAGCAGCCCCGCCTCGGTCAACTCGTCGCCGAGCGCCTCCGTGGCGGCTGCCTCATAGGCGAGCTGAAGCACGTTCTGCGCGCGCATCTGCGCAGCCTTGGATAGCTTACCGTCATCGAGCACGAGAGGAGCGCCCATATCCGTCGGCTTGTCCGCAATGGCACGATCAACCCAGATCTCACGCCTGGAAATCGTATCGTTGTTGGGAACGACGAAAGGGTAGCCACGGATGGCAAGCGGCAACTCCTCGTAGGGCAGAACACGGCGGCAATCCGGACGCAGGCCGAGAAGGGCGACGAGCCGCAGCCTGTCGTCATCGCGGCGCCAGCAGAGGGGGACATGGCGCGCAAGCGACCCGCCTTCGCTGAAAGTGATCGGGACCGTATCGACTGCCCGGATCGCAGGGTAGGATTCAGGCGCGAAAATGCGATGGTGACCCCATTCCTCGGTCAGGCGGGCTGGAACCTCGTAGAGCGGATGCCAGAAGGACATGCGTCATGTCTTCGCATAGGGGGAATGAGGTCGCAAGCGCGGGAAATCCGCCAACGGGAACGCGCTGGACAAGAAAAAGGGGCCTTGCGGCCCCTTCCGTTTTCAACCCGACCGCACCGATCAGTTCGGCGGCGTGGTCTGGATGTTGATCGTCTCGATCTCGGAGACGACAAGCTTGTTGCCGTCGCTGAAGGTGAGGGTCGTGACGCCGCCCGAGGTCGACGAGGTGTAGGTGACACCCGCATTGACGAAGAGGTCGAGCGTATCGGTACCCGAACCGCCGGAGATCGTGTCGACAGCGTTGACACCCGAGAAGGTGTGGGTGAACAGGTCGTTGCCGGCACCGCCCGAAATGGACGAATGGCCGTTGTCGAAGGAAACCGTGGTGATGCGATCATCGCCCGAACCGGCAATGATCGTATCATTGCCGCCACCACCGATTATGGTGTCGTTGCCCGAGCCGGCATCGATGTAATCGGCACCGTCGCCGGTGGAAACGAAATCATTGTCCGCGCCGGCATTGATGCGGTTGTCACCGCTGCCGCCCCAGATCGTATCCGCGCCCGAGCCACCCTGGATGGTGTCGTTGCCGTCGCCGGTCATCACGTAATCGTTGCCGGAGCCCGCCTTGATATCGTTGTCACCGTCACCGGCGAGAACGCGGTCATTGCCCGATCCCGAATCAATGACATCGTCGCCGGTGCCGCTGATGATCGTGTCGTTGCCGTTACCGGAGTTGACGCGATTGCTGCCGTTGCCGGTGCTGAAATAATCGTTGCTGGCCGCGCCCGTGCTGATGAATACATCATCGCCGTCGCCGGAGAAGGCAGCGTTCGAACCATTCGAGGTGAAGGTCGCCTCGACATTGTCATCCGTGTCGAAAATCGCGACATGGTTGTTGGTATTGATGGTGAACGGGCCCGAAGGCGCGTCGGAATAGAGGGTCACCTCGTCATCCAGAGCCTCGGTCTCGCCCGGCGCAATCGTATCAACACGCACGAGCGTCTCGGCGATGGTGCCCGCATTGAACACGCCGCGCTGGTTAAGAACGCTCAGGATGTCGCTGATTTCTTCCGAGCTGTAATTGCCATTCGAGGCAAGGACATTTCCCAAGCCCGTTTCCGTATAATCATAAGTGGCCATCGAATTACTCCTAAGCTTCCTTAATCAAGATTCGCCGAGAGACCAGAGTTCTGCTTCGGCATACGGAAGATGCGAACCCGGTTGGAAAGTGCAGGCGCCCGCTGCGCCTCGGCCGCGATGGGCTGGAGAGCCCGCGAAGGCTCCGCTGCCATCGGCTGGATAACATTCGGCAATGCCGCAAGCGATGCGGTCTGCGGGACGGGAAGAGCAGCTTCCATGTCCACAAGCGAGAGGCGCAGGCCAACGAGAGGTTCCGTGCCGCTATTGCCGGCGAATTCGAGATAATGCCCGCTCTTGCTGACGACGGCGCCGCCAAGGAAGATGGCATCCACGCTGAGCGCATGCCGATGGGCGGCAGCGCCGGAAAGGTTGAACGTCATCCCCACGATCGGGGCCGCCTTCTGGCGGCTCCCGGCGAATTGCCCGATGCCCACAGGCTGTTGCATCTGACGCCCGCGGAGATTGATCGCAACCGAAGTGAGGATTTCGATGCCGACGGGCCGGTTCGGCCAGACAATCTCGATACCCTCGATCGGCAGCGGCGCGGCGGGGCCGCATACCCACTCGCCGGCGGCAACGGAAACGTCACCACGGCGGGAAACATGCGCGAGAATAGAGGGGCCAACCGTCGGCGAGGAAAGCGCGGCCTGAGCGGGCTGCACGAGAGGCGCAACAGAGGCAGGCAGATGGTTCTCGCGAGCAGCGAAGGCGCGTGCATCCAGAGAGCAGGAAATCCGCTCGAGTGTCAGCTGCGCGTCCTGGCTCGCATTTGGCGATGCCGGCTCCACAAGGAGCTGGAGGTAGCTGTCACGAAGTGCATGCACGACCACCGCGTCGCCCGGGGCGCGCAGAACAGGGTTCATGCTCGGCGGGTCGCTCAGGACGCTGACGCCGGCATCGGCCATGATCGTGACGGAGGGTGCGCGCACGCCTGCGGAAGACGCGCTGTAGCGCAAGACAAAGACACCAGTCGTCACGCGCTGGATGCGCGTTCCGGCTGTTTGCCCCTGCATTGTCGACAGGCGATTCACGTGCGCCATCCCTTAGAACTCCCGAAGGAGCAATTGGCTGAAGGAGAGCCGCCCCCAAAAGAGGGCGGCGAGCAATCAGGCGACCTTGGCCAGCACGCGGCGAGAAATCATCTCGACAACGCGGTCAAGCTCGGGACCATCCTGCACGAGCGGGAAACGACGCGCGCCGGCAACGGCCTGCTCATCCTCGCCATACATATCCAGATACTCCTGGAAGTTGACGAACATGCGACGAGAGCCCTCGTTGACATAGCTTTCGGTCGCGGCGCCATTGGTGAAAACCACCTGCGGCGTTTCAAACTCGAGGTGGAAGTACTCGACCATATCGAGACCTTCGGCGCGACGAATCGTCTCGCCATTGACGAGACGCTCGGCCGGAACCAGGACGCCGTCCACCAGGACCGCATGCTCCGGCGAGACATAGAGATCGCGCGCGGGAACACCGGCGCCGAGCGACCCTGCCGCCAGCACGACCGGCGTGACCCGGGCATTACCCTTGATGAAAGCCTTGCCGAAGGCGCGCTTGCCGATCCATTTCACCGCCTCGGCGCGACCATCAACCGTGGTCACCAGATCGCCGATCTGGATCGCCTCGACAGGCACCTCGCCATTCGGCGTCGCGACCATCGTGCCGCGCAGCAGGCAGGCGACCTGAAGCCGCGAGAGAACATCCGCCGCATTCGTGTTCAGCAGCGTGACGGAGAAACTCCCGTTATTCGGCGAAGTGATGACCACCGTGCCGGTATTGGGGTCCTCGAAAATATCGAGATCGTTGACGCTCGTGATGCCGCTGATCAGGTCGATCACCAGCGTATCGCTGGAGGCGTTGAAGTCCATGACGACATCATTGCCATTGTTGAGAAAGCGGAAGGTATCGGCGCCGGCACCGCCGGTGAGCACATCATCGCCCGCGCCGCCGTTGAGGATGTCAGCGCCCGAACCGCCGTTGAGCACGTCGTCGCCTGTGCCGCCATTGAGGACATCGGCACCGCTCCCGCCGAAAAGGAAATCCGCGCCGGAGCCGCCATTGAGCACGTCGCTGCCGCCGCCGCCAAGCAGCACGTCGCTGCCCGAGCCGCCATTAAGCACGTCATTGCCGGAAAGGCCGATCAGGACGTCATTGCCGCCGCCGCCGTTGAGCGTGTTATTGCCCCCCGTGCCGATCAGAACGTCGTTGCCGTTGGTCCCTTTAATCGCCATGAACCCTCTCCTCAATGAAACGACATAGATGCTACCGGAGGCGATCTAACCGAAATCCCGGCGGGCGTAAAGAGAAAATCAACCACGCCTCTGGGTTGTGTTTTCCTGTTTAGAAGAATCTAATTTGCCGCCTTCGCAAGAAAAACGTCTATGGAAACCCGTCATACGATTTATATATTTGTCAAAATATCGTAATTGTTCAAATTAAACCTATTGCACGTCGCACATAGATACCTTTATTACACAAGTATATAGCGGACTCATGCAAAAATTCGAATATTACAAAACTGTGGAATATATTTGACTGATATATTACACGCCTGTTCGCTACCGCAAAAAGTCCCTTCGTTTTCCATAGCGCCAATCTCCGATTGCGGGCGCATCATGGCAAACAAGGTGGGTTACGTTCTCTCCTTATGGCCGCGAGAATAGCCATGGACCAGCTCTTCGCCGTGATCCGCGCGATCGGGAAAGGAGGCTGGAATGCACGTGATCTGTTTAACGGATTGCGCCAATTCTATTCAAAGTGATATTGCATTGCACACGAGGCAAAGCTCGGCTCAGCGCAGATCCACCACTCGACCAACGCGCGGTCTTGTCGCTTCGGCCAGACCGCCGGGATAGAGACACTATTCCACTTCCACTTCATCACGGATTCTTCCATGCGAAGCGCTTCTTCCGCCGCGTCGATCGGCATCGATTTCGGCACAAGCAATACCGTGGTCGCCCTCGCCACACGCGGCGGAGAGGTGGAGACCCTGCGCTTCGAGCACGATGGATCTCTTCTCAGTGTTTACGCTTCCGCCTTGTGTTTCTGGCAGGATCACTCGGCAGGCGGGTTGCTGCCGCAGGCCGAGGGCGGGCCTTGGGCGATCGAGCGCTTTCTCGATGCCGCCACTCCGTTGCGCTTCATCCAATCCTTCAAGACTTTCGCCGCGAGCCAGAGTTTCCAATCGACGATGATTTTCCGCCAGCGCTATGGCTTCGAGGATATCCTCGCCGCCTTTATGCGCACGCTGATGCGTCATCTCGGCCGTGATATCGATCTGCCCGGCGCGACGGTGACGATCGGCCGTCCCGTGCGCTTCTCTGGCCGCAACCCGGATGAGGCGCTGGCCATGCAGCGTTATCGTGAGGCTTTCGGTCGCCTGGGGATCGAGGATGCGCGCTATGTCTACGAACCCGTCGGCGCGGCTTTCTCCTTCGCGCGGAGCCTCGACCATGACGCAACCGTCCTCGTGGCCGATTTCGGCGGCGGCACCAGCGACTTCTCGGTCATGCGGTTCTCGCGCGACGAGAACGGGCGCCTGCAGACCCGCCCTCTGGGTCACGCCGGCATCGGCATCGCGGGCGATACCTTCGATTCGCGCATGGTTGATCGCCTCGTCGCACCCCGCTTCGGCAAAGGCGGAAGCTACAGATCATTCGGCAAGGTGCTGCCCTTGCCCGCGCATTACTACGCCACTCTTTCGCGCTGGAACGAGCTTGCCCTCATGAAAACAGGCAATGCCGCGCGTGAATTGCGCGAGCTGGCGCGCACGGCGCTCGCGCCCGAGCCGCTGCATGACTTCATCACCCTGATCGAGAACGATCTCGGATTTCCGCTCTATCGTGCGATCTCAAAGGCAAAAGTCGCGCTCTCGGCGCAGGAGGCGGTCGAGTTCCGCTTTGCCGACGGCGCGCTGACGATCGAAGCCGCCGTGACCCGCAGCGAGTTCGAGAGCTGGATCAGCGAGGATCTGGCGAAAATCGCCGATACCGTGGATCAGGCGCTCGCCAAGGCCGGAATCGAGGCCGGGGAAATCGAGAAGGTTTTCCTCACCGGCGGCACATCCTTCGTGCCGGCCGTCCAGCGCCTGTTCGCCGAGCGTTTCGGCCAGGAAAAACTGACCTCGGCGGATCAGTTCGAATCCATCGCGCAGGGGCTCGCGCTGATCGGGCAATCGGACAATCCCGACCAATGGGTGGCGGCCTGAGGGCAAGAAGCGCGGCCAAGAAGCGCGGCAAGCAGCCGCGCTTCTCCGGCTGTCACCCGCGGACCGTCTTGAGCGCCGCCACGAAGCGCGCCGCGTCCTCGACCTGAAGACCCGCGATGTTGATGCGGCCGGAACCGGCCATGTAGATCCCATGCTCGGCACGCAGCTTCTGGATCGCGGCGGGCGGCAGGTCGAAATTGGTGAACATGCCGTTCTGCTCGGGCACGAAGCCGAAGCCCTGATCCGCGCGCGCGACCGCCTCGCGCACCGCGCGCAGCCGCGTACGCATCTCGACCACTTCCTCGTTCCATTGCCGGCGCAATTCCGGCGTCGAGAGGATAGTGCGCACGATCGCCGCCCCGTGATCAGGCGGCATGGACCAGCAGACGCGCGCAAAATTCATCAGGTTCGAGAACACGGTCTTCGCCGCATCCGCGTTCCGGCCCAGCACGAAGAGCGCGCCGACGCGGTCGCGGTAAAGCCCGAAATTCTTGTTGCAGGAATAGGCGACCAGCGCCTCTTCAGCCACCGCGATCAGATCGCGCAAGCCCTTCGCATCCTCGTCGAGCCCATGGCCGAGGCCCTGATACGCGCAATCAATAAGCGGGAAGAGCTTGCGCTCAAGAATGACCTTCGTCACCGCCTTCCACTGCTCGGCGGAGAGATCGGCGCCGGTCGGATTGTGGCAGCAGGCGTGGAGCAGCACGACATCGCCGGCCTCCGCCTTGTCGAGAGCCGCGAGCATTTCCTCGAAGCGGATCTTCTGCCCCGCAAGATCGAAATAGGGATAGGTGACGACCTGAAGCCCCGCCGCGGCCATGATCGGCGCATGGTTGGGCCAGCTCGGCAGGCCCAGAAGGACACGCGCGCCCGGCTTGGAGGCCGAGATGATCTCGGCCGCGAGGCGCAGCGCGCCCGTGCCGCCCGGCGTCTGAATGCCCGTGATGCGCGGATTGTCGCGCGTGCCGAACACGATCTCGGCGCAGAGCGCGGTGAATTCCGCATCGCCTTCCGAACCGAGATAGGATTTCGAGTCTTGCGTTTCGAGAAGGATCTTCTCCGCCGCCTTGACGCTTTTGAGGATCGGCGTCGCGCCCGTCGTATCGCGGTAGACGCCCACGCCGAGGTCGATCTTGTCCTTGCGCGGATCGTTACGGAATTGCGCGATCAGCGCGAGAAGGGCATCGGCGGGCTGTTCCTTCAATGTCTCGAACACGGGGATTCTCCGGCTGTTGAATTGCCGGAAGGCTTAGCCCGCCCGCGCGGCTATGGCGAGACAGAAATTGTCACCCCAATGTCCTGTCATGCGCGATCACCGCGTTGAGCAGCACCTGCGCGCCCGCCGCGCATTCATCGAAGGAGGTGGATTCCGCCTCGTTATGCGAAAGCCCGCCCGCGCAGGGCACGAAGATCATCGTCGTCGGCGCGACACGGGCGATATAAGCAGCGTCGTGCCCCGCGCCGGAAACCATCTCGCGCATGGAATAGCCCGCCTGCCGGGCGCCCTCGCGCACACATTCGATGAGTTCCGGCGCGAAACGGACCGCCGGATTGCTCCAGATGCGCTTCTCCTCGAAAGTGAGTTTCAGCGGATTCATGACTTCCGGCAGCGCGGCGCGCATCGCTGCCTCCATCTTGTCGAGGATCGCATCGTCGGGATGGCGCAGGTCGATTGTGAAGAACACCTCGCCCGGCACGACATTGCGCGAATTCGGCTTCACCTCGACCAGCCCCACCGTCGCGACCGCATCCGGCGCGAAATGATGGCCGATGGCGTCGATCTTCTCGATCATCCGCGCCGCGCCGACCAGCGCGTTCTTGCGCAGCCGCATCGGCGTCGCGCCGGTATGCGCATCCTGCCCGGTGACCGTCACCTCGTACCAGCGCACGCCCTGCACGCCGGTGACGACCCCGATCATCTTTGCTTCATCCTCGAGGATCGGCCCCTGCTCGATATGAAGTTCGAAAAACGCGCCGAGCTTGCGCTGGCCCACCGGCTCCGCGCCGCGATAGCCGATCCGTTCCAGCTCCGCCTCGAAAGCCTTGCCGTCGCGATCCTCCCGCGAATAGGCGAAATCGCGGCTGAACGCGCCGACAAACACACCGGAAGCCAGCATGGCCGGCGCGAAACGCGAGCCTTCCTCATTGGTCCAGTTGATGATCTCGATCGGCGCATTGGTCTCGTAGCCAAGATCATGGAGCGTACGCATCGCTTCGAGCGCGCCGAGCACGCCGAGCACCCCGTCGAACTTGCCGCCGGTCGGCTGCGTATCGAGATGCGAGCCCATCGCGATGGGCGGCAAATCGTTGTTCCGCCCCGGCCGGCGCGCGAACATATTGCCGCAATCGTCGATGCTGACGGTGCAGCCGATCGCCTCGCAGGCCTTGCGGAACCAGTCGCGCACCTGTCTGTCCTCGTCGGACAGCGTGAGACGGCGGATGCCGCCCTTCTCCGTGCCGCCGAACCTGGCGGTGTCCATGAGAGAATCCCACAGGCGCTGCGGGTTGATCTGGAGATTGGGCTGCATGGGGCCTCCGGGATGGTCATTCCGGATCGCCGTCATGCTCGGGCCTGGCCCCAGCATCCACGACTTCCGGGTTTGCAATCAAGGCGTGGATGGTCGGGCTAAACCCGGCCATGACGCGGTAGCAGTGGCTGTTTCACGGCACGAAATCCATCTTGCGCTTCACCGCCTTGGGCTTCGAGAGCGCCTTCCAGGTGGAGTTGGCGACATGCGCCGCCGCGAAGGCAGGGCGCTCGATATATTGGCCATCCCCGGCTTTGGCGCGCAGATCGCCCTTCGTCCAGGCGATGCGGCCGCGATTGAAAACCGTCACCGGCAGGCCCGTCAGCTCCATGCCTTCAAAGACGTTGTAATCGATGCGGCTGACCTGCGTTTTCGCCGAAATGGTCTTGGTCGCCTTCGGATCCCAGATGACGATGTCCGCGTCCGAACCCACCGCGATCGCGCCCTTGCGGGGGTAGATATTGAGGATGCGCGCGATATTGGCCGAAGTCGCCGCGACGAACTCCTCCTTGGTGATCCGCCCGGTATTCACGCCATGCGTCCAGAGCACCGGCATCCGGTCCTCGAGCCCGCCGGTGCCGTTGGGGATGGAGCGGAAATCCTTCGCGCCCATGCGCTTCTGTTCCGAGGTGAAGGAGCAATGATCGGTCGCCACCACCTGAAGCGAACCTGCCTGCAACCCCGCCCAGAGCCCGTCCTGATGGCTCTTGTTGCGGAAAGGCGGCGACATCACCCGTCGCGCGGCATAATCCCAGTCCTTGTTCATGTATTCGCTCTCATCGAGCACGAGATGCTGGATGAGCGGCTCGCCATAGACCCGCTTGCCGGCGGCGCGGGCGCGGGCGATCGCCTCATGCGCGTCCTTGCAGGAGGTATGCACGACATAGAGCGGCGCACCCGCCATATCCGCGATCATGATCGCGCGATTGGTCGCCTCACCCTCGACATGCGGCGGGCGGGAGAAGGCGTGGCCTTCCGGCCCGGTCGTGCCTTCGGCGATGAGGCGCTCCTGGAGGCGATAGACGATATCGCCGTTCTCGGCATGAACCATCGGCAGCGCGCCAAGCTCGGCGCAGCGCGTGAACGAGTGGAACAACTCGTCGTCATTCACCATCAGCGCGCCCTTATAGGCCATGAAATGCTTGAACGAGTTGATGCCGTAGGTTTTCACCACGGTCTCCATCTCGTTGAAGACCTGCTCGCTCCACGAGGTCACGGCCATGTGGAAGGAATAATCCCCGGCGGATTTCTCGGCGCGATGGCGCCAATCCTGATAGGCCGCGAGCATGGATTGCCCCGGCGCGGGAATGCAGAAATCGACCACCATCGTCGTGCCGCCGGACAAGGCGGCCTTGGTGCCCCATTCGAAATCATCCGCCGAAACCGTGCCCATGAACATCAGTTCGAGATGGGTATGCGGATCGATGCCCCCCGGCAGGAGATCGCACCCCGCGGCATCGATCACCTCGGTCCCCGCCGGCGCGTCGAGTCTGTCGCCGATCGCGGCGACGCGGCCATCGGCGATCAGCACGTCGCCCTTGCGGGAATGGTCGTGGTTGATCACCGTTCCACCACGGATGAGGATCGTTTTTGCCATCGCGGACATCCTTCAGCGTCATAGAATCAAGGCCAGTGGGCCGATATGCCCGGCACAGGGCAGGGTCTTGCGGAAGTCGGCGTCGCGGCAGGGAGGTGTCACCGCGACGCCGGGACGCTGGCTTATTTCGCCGCGTCAACCACAGCGTGGGTCCATGCCCCTTCAGGCTTCTTGGTGATCACCGGTTGCTCGCCGCCCGCGCCCATCAGCGTCGCGACCGTGCGCTCGTAATCGGCCGGATCAAGCTTGCCGGTCGAGCCCGCGGTGAGCTTGTTGATCTCGCCCATCATGCGCTTCTGATGCGCTTCCTTCTGCGCGCCGGTCGCGTCGTTATCGAGCACGATCTTCGCCGCTTCATCCGGGTTCGCACGGGCATATTCCCAGCCCTTCATCGCGGCTTTCACGAACTTGCCCATGGTCGCGACGAATTTCGGGTCCTTGAGCTTGGATTCAAGCGCGTAGAGCCCGTCCTCCATCGTCGCGACACCCTGATCGGTATAATTGAAGACCGAGAGCTGATCCGCCTTCAGCCCGGCATCGATCACCTGCCAGTATTCGTTATACGTCATGGTGGAGACGCAGGCGGCCTGCTTCTGGATGATCGGATCGACGTTGAAGCCCTGCTTGATCACCTTCACGCCGCCGGCGGAACCGTCGGTCTTGAGCCCGAGCTTCGCCATATAGGCCATGAACGGATACTCGTTGCCGAAGAACCAGACGCCGAGCGTCTTGTCCTTGAAATCGGCCGGGGAATTCACCCCCATATCCTTGCGGCAGGTGAGCATCATGCCCGAACGCTTGAAGGGCTGGGCGATATTGACCAGCGGCACGCCCTTCTCGCGTGCGGCGAGCGCGGCGGGCATCCATTCGACGATGACATCGGCTCCGCCACCCGCGATCACCTGCGGCGGCGCGATATCCGGGCCGCCCGGCTTGATCGTGATATCGATCCCCTCGGCCTTGAAGAACCCCTTGTCCTTGGCGACGTAATAGCCGGCGAACTGCGCCTGCGTGACCCATTTGAGCTGGAGGGTCACCTTCTCCTGGGCCATTGCCGGGGCGGCAAGCGCAAGCGCGAGGGCAGTTCCGAGCATCCATTTCGTCATGACGTTCTCCCTTTTTGTTTTGACGCCGGCTTTCCCGGACGTTTTCTTCACCGCACCCGTTGCGACGGATGCCAGAACGTAACCGCCCGTTCCGAAAGAACGAGCAGGCCGTAGAAGGTCGAGCCGACAACGGCCGCGACGAAAATCGTCGCCCAGACCATATCGACCGCCATCCGGCCGACCTCGGTTGAAATCCTGAACCCCATGCCGATGATCGGCGTACCGAAGAACTCGGCGACGATCGCGCCGATCAGCGCGAGCGTGGCGTTGATCTTGAGCGCGTTGAAGAGGAAGGGCATTGCGGCGGGCAGGCGCAGGCTCACCAAGGTCTGGAACCAGCTCGCGCCATAGGAGCGCATGAGATCGCGCTCCAGCGCCCCGGCGGCGGCAAGCCCGGCCACCGCGTTCACCAGCATGGGGAAGAAGGTCATCACGACGACCAGAGCCGCCTTCGATTGCCAATCGAAACCGAACCACATCACGAGAATCGGCGCGATTCCCACGATCGGAAGCGCCGAGACGAAATCGCCAATGGGCAGCAACCCGCGCCGGAGAAAATCGTAGCGATCGCAGACCAGCGCAACGAGAAATCCGGAGGCACAACCGATGATCCAGCCGGGAATGACGGCGCGGATCACGGTCTGCACGAAATCACCCCAGAGCATGGGCAGATTGGCAAAAAGCTTCGCGAGGATCAGCGAGGGTGCGGGAAGGAGAACGGTGGGAACGCCAAGCGCGACGCAGAGAACCTCCCAGACGAGCAGGATCTTCACGCCGAAGAGAAACGGCACAAGGAAACGTGCATCGCGCCGCACCGCCGCCCAGCGTGAGAGCTGCCTCAGAACCAGGACACCCGCGACAAGCGCGCCGGCCAGCGCGGCAAGCGCAAGGCCGGATTTTCCCGCATGGGCGAGCGACAAGGCCGCGATCATCAAGACCGGGAAGAGGACGAAAAGCGCCGCGCGCATCATGCCCGCCCTCCCATCGCCTTCTGCGTTATCCGCTCCGCCGCGCCGATCAGCCCGACCAAAACAGCCGCAAGCAAGGCCGCTGCGAACAAGGCCGCCCAGATCTGCACCGTCTGCCCGTAATAGCTGCCCGAGAGCAGCCGCGCGCCGAGCCCGGCCTGCGCGCCGGTGGGCAGTTCCGCCACGATCGCGCCGACCAGCGCGATGGATACCGCGACTTTCAGCGAGGCGAAGAGGAATGGAATTGCCGCCGGCCAGCGCAGCTTGAAGAACACCGCGCCACGCCCGGCATTGTAGGTTTTCATCAGGTCAAGATGCATCGCTTCCGGCGAGGTGAAACCTTTCACAAGCCCGATCGTCACCGGAAAGAAGCACAGATAGGCCGAGATGATCGCCTTTGGCACCAGTCCCACCAGCCCGATAGACCCCAAAGCCACGATCACGATCGGCGCGATGGCGAGGATCGGCACGGTCTGCGAGGCGATGATCCACGGCATCAGCGAGAGGTTCAGCGTCTTGGAATGGACGATTCCCACGGCGAGCAGGATGCCGAAAAGCACGCCGAAGACGAAGCCCAGAAGCGTCGATGACAGCGTGACCCAGGCGTGGAAGGCAAGATTGCGCGGTGAGGAGAGCCGCACCTCGAACACCGAGCGGTAAAGTTCGCCAATCACCTGATGTGGCGCCGGCAGCACCGGGCGCTCAAGCCCCCAGGCGACGGCATAGCGCGCGCCAAGCCCTTCAACACCTTCCATCTGTGGCAGAGCGGCGTTCATCGGCAGGCAGACGAGATACCAGAGGGCGGCAAGACCCGCGAGAACCGCGAGAACCGGAAACGCGCTCCCCTCGCCCAGCCTGGCGATCCAGCTGCTGCGAAGAGGAAGCGCGCGCTCAGTCATCGTAGGAATGCCCTGCCCGAAGCCCCTCGCGCACACGATGGGCGATTTTCAGGAATTCCGGCGTCTCGCGTATATCGAGGCTGCGCTCGGCACCGAGATCGCAATCGATCACGTCGATGATGCGTCCCGGCCTTGGGGACATCACCACGATCTTCGTCGAAAGGAACACAGCCTCAGGGATGGAATGCGTGACGAAGACAATGGTTTTCCCTGTCTCCTTCCACAGCGCGAGCAATTGTTCGTTGAGTTTGTCTCGCACGATCTCGTCCAGCGCGCCGAAGGGCTCGTCCATCAGCAGCAATTGCGGATCGAAGCAAAGCGCGCGTGCGATGGAGGCCCGCTGCTGCATGCCGCCGGACAATTGCCAGGGGAACTTGTTCCCGAATCCCGCCAGATTGACGAGATCGAGGTATTTCTCTGCCCGCGCGCGCCGCTCCTCCTTCGGCAGGCCGAAAATCTCCAGCGGCAATTCCACATTGCGGCGGATATTGCGCCACGGATAAAGCGCCGGCGCCTGGAAGACGTAGCCATATTGCCGCTTGAGCCGGGCGTCGCGCGGGGAAAGCCCGTTCACCGCGATATGGCCCGAACTGGCCTGTTCGAGATCGGCAATGACGCGCAAGAGCGTGGTCTTGCCGCAGCCCGAAGGCCCGATGAAGGAAACGAATTCGCCGGCCTTGATGGACAGGTTGACACCGGAAAGCGCATGGACAGGCCCATCGCGCGTCTCGAACACGAGGCCGAGATCGCGGATGCCGATCACCTCGGCCGCGGTGCCACCCGCGTGCGCAACTGCGCCGCCGGGCGCAGATATCGTCATACCATCGTCCATCGGTCTTCCGCCCTTTGTCCCGCCCTCGTCCCTCTTGCCTGCCTTTTCCGGAAGCGTGCTTCCGGGCCGGGAGGGGCAAGGTACGCGCGCAAACACGCGTTCTCGCCGGATCGTGGCTGGATCATTCTGTTTTTCCAGTGTGGTATGGAATTGATCATCCGGTCAATCCTTGCGGCACCACTCTGCTTGAGGATAATGGGAGGATGCAAAGCGCTTCCCCGAAAACTGCCGCCCTGCGCGGCAATCTGCCGCTTTCCGATGCGGAGCCCGCGCAAGGACGCGCCATGACCGCGACCGGCGAGGCCAATGTCGAGCGAATTCTCGATGCCGCGCTCGCGCATTTCGCGCGGCTTGGTTTCCAGGGTGCGCGGATCGACGCCATCGCCCGCGATTCGGGGCTTTCGAAACCGAATCTCCTCTATTACTTCCGAACCAAGAACGACCTTTACCTCGCGGTCCTGCGCCGCACGCTCGATATGTGGCTCGAACCGTTGCGCAGCCTCGACGCGGCCATCGATCCACGCATCGCGCTGGGCGACTACATCACCCGCAAGCTTGAGTATTCGCGGGACCACCCGGAAGCCTCGCGGCTTTTCGCGCTCGAGATCATGCAAGGCGCGCCTATCCTTTCTAGCGTGCTCGAGAGCGAATTGCGCGCCTTGATCGACATGAAGACCGGCCTGATCGAAAGCTGGATCGCCATGGGCCGCGTGCGCGACATCCCGCCGCATCACCTCGTCTTCATGATCTGGGCCGTGACGCAGCATTATGCGGATTTCTCCTCGCAGGTCGCCAAGCTGACCGGCAAGAACCTCGCCGATCCCCGATTCTTCGCCGAGACGCGCGAGGCGGTGCTGCGCCTCATCCTCGATGGCGCGATGACCGCGCCCTGATCCCGGATCGCGCTATTCTGCGGCAGTGAGCGCGGGGCGCGGATTTTTCGCCATCGGATTGTTGGGATGCTCCTTCCAGGTGCGCGTCCCGCCGACAGGCGTTCCGGTGCGCGGATCGACGGCCCCCTTCGGCAAGGGGGAGAGCGTGATGCAATTCTCGACGGGGCAGACAACCGCGCAAAGATTGCACCCGACGCATTCCTCCTCGATCACCTCGAAATGGCGGGCGCCGTCTTTTTCCTTCGTGATCGCCTGATGGGACGTGTCCTCGCAGGCGATGTGGCAGCGCCCGCATTTGATGCACAGATCCTGATCGATCTCGGCCTTGACCACGTAATCAAGGTTGAGATGCTGCCAATCCGTGACATTGGGCACAGCCTTGCCGACGAAATCGGAAACCCGTGAATAGCCCTTGTCCTCCATGAAACGGGCGAGGCCGGATTTCATCTCCTCGACGATCTTGAACCCATAGACCATCGCCGCCGTGCAGACCTGCACCGTGCCGGCGCCAAGCGCCATGAATTCCGCCGCGTCCTTCCAGGTCTCGATGCCGCCGATGCCGGAAATCGGCAATCCCCGCGTCGCTTCGCTGCGGGCGATCTCCGCGACCATGTTGAGCGCGATGGGCTTCACCGCCGCGCCGCACATGCCGCCATGCGTGCCTTTGCCTTCCGTGTGCGGCCAGGGCGACATCGCATCGAGATCGACCCCCATGATCGAGTTGACGGTGTTGATGAGCGAAACCGCATCCGCGCCGCCGCGCTTCGCCGCTTCCGCCGGCTTGCGGATATCGCCGACATTGGGCGTCAGCTTCACGATGACCGGCATCCGCGTATGCTGCTTGCACCAGCGCGCGACCATCTCGACATATTCGGGAACCTGCCCCACCGCCGCGCCCATGCCGCGCTCGCTCATGCCATGCGGGCAGCCGAAATTGAGCTCGACGCCATCCGCCTCGGTCTCCTCGACCCGCTTGAGGATGGCCGCCCAGTTGCGCTCCTCGCAAGGCACCATCAGCGAGACGATCATCGCGCGGTCCTTCCAGTCGCGCTTGACCTGCTTGATCTCCTGCAGGTTCACCTCAAGCGGGCGGTCCGTGATCAGCTCGATATTGTTGAAGCCGATCACGCGGCGATCCGAGGCATGGATCGCGCCGTAACGCGGGCCCGACACATTGACGACGGGCGGGTCCTCGCCGAGCGTTTTCCACACCACGCCGCCCCATCCCGCCTTGAAGGCGCGGATGACGTTGTAGGCCTTGTCCGTCGGCGGCGCGGAAGCCAGCCAGAACGGGTTCGGGGATTTGATGCCGACGAAATCGACGCTGAGATCAACCATGTCCGTCTCCTTCGTTTCGTTCAGGCGGCCTTCGCCGCTTTCAGCATGGAATCGATGGCCTGGGCGGCCATCTTGCCGTCCTCGACCGCCGAGACCGTGAGATCCTGCCCGCCGAAGACGCAATCGCCGCCGGCGAACACTTTCGGGCGCGAGGTACGTCGCGCGCTATCGACAAGGATCTTGCCGGATTTCATCTGCAAGCCGCCCTCTCCGCCGAAATCTTCCGGCAGCAGGGTCTGCCCGATCGCCTTGAAGAGCTGGTCGCAGGCAAGCATCGTCGTCTCCCCGCTGGGAACGAGCTTTCCCTCGCGCTCGGTCACGTATTCCAGTTCAACCCCGGCCAGCTTTCCGCCGGCAGCCAGCAGGGTTTTCGGGCGCTGGTACTCGCGGATCGTCACGCCGGCGATCTGGGCGACTTCCTGCTCGTAATCGGAGGCCGGCATCGCCTTGCGGCCACGGCGGTAGGCGATCGTGACCTCTTCAGCGCCAAGCTTTTTCGCCTGCACCGCGATATCAATGGCGGTCATGCCGCCGCCGATCACCACCACCTTGCGACCGATGGGCAGGTCGGAAAGCGCCTTCGCCTGCCGCAGGCGCGCGATGTACTCCACCGCATCCATCACCCCTTCGGGCTCATCTCCGAGCCCGAGCGTGTTGGTGCCGCCGAGCCCCATGCCGAGGAAAACGGCGTCGAAATCCCGTTCGAGATCGGCAAGCCGGAAATCACGTCCGAGCCGCTTGCCGTGAACCACCGATATCCCGCCCACGGCGAGGATGTATTCCACCTCGCGCGCCGCGATCGAGTCACTCGCCTTGTAGGCGGCGATGCCATACTCGTTGAGCCCACCCGCTTTCTCGCGCGCCTCGTAAAGCGTTACAGCGTGGCCCAGAACCGCGAGGCGGTGCGCGCAGGACAATCCCGCCGGACCGGCGCCAACAACGGCGATCCGCTTGCCCGTGGCGGGGCCGGCGCGGAAAAACTGCTTGCCCGCACCATAGGCCGCGTCGGTCGCGTGGCGCTGGAGACGCCCGATCTCCACCGCCTTGCCCTCGGAAACCTCGCGCACACAGGCCCCCTCGCACAGGTTTTCCGTGGGGCAGACCCGCGCGCACATCGCCCCCATGATATTGGCGGAGAGGATCGTTTCCGCCGCGCCGATCGGGTTATGCGCCGCAATCTGGCGGATGAAGAGCGGAATGTCGATCGTGGTGGGGCATGCCGTGACGCAAGGCGCGTCATGGCAGAACAGGCACCTTTCCGCGGCGACCCGCGCCTCGTTCGGCGCCATCGCGGGGGCAAGGTCACAAAAATTCGCGCGCAACTGATCAGCGGACAGGCGTCCGGCCTTGATATCCATCGGGCATCTCCTCGCGCCAGGTTTCTGGCGGCTGCGGTTGCTCCGCAGCCTCTCCGCCCGAGACGGTTTTGCGCCGGACGGCCTATAGTTTGACCATGTGATCAAATTCATTTTAATAAGTCAAATTCCAATTTTTGCGTGGGCTGGAGCGCCGCAAACAAAAGAGAGGATGCTTCGCCAGAAAAGGGCTTGCGCCAAAAGCCCCACGCCATGCTAGTTTCGCGCCCGGAACCTCCGGGCCGGATGCCGGAAAAAACAAGATTATGATGAGGGAGAGACCAGAATGAATCTGAAATCCGCACTTTCAGCGTTGACCCTGTCGCTGCTGGCGACTTCGGCTTTCGCCCAGTCGAAACCGGCCGTGACCTTCGATGTCGGCGGCAAGTTCGACAAGTCCTTCAACGAGGCCGCCTATCATGGCGCGGAGGCCTTCAAGAAGAAGACCGGCATCGCCTATCGCGAGTTCGAGATCCAGAACGACGCGCAGCGCGAACAGGCGCTGACCCGCTTCGCCCGTGACGGCAACGATCCGATCATCGTGATCGGCTTCTCGAACGGCTCGGCGCTGAAGAAGGTTGCTGCCGAATTCCCCAAGACGCGCTTCACCATCATCGACGACGTGATCGACCTGCCGAACGTGCAATCGATCGTCTTCAAGGAGCATGAAGGCTCCTATCTCGTCGGCCTGCTGGCGGCGAAAGCGTCAAAGAGCGGCAAGGTCGGTTTCGTCGGCGGCATGGATATCCCGCTGATCCGCAAATTCGCCTGCGGCTATGTTCAGGGCGTCAAGGCCGGCAATGCTTCCGCCGAGATCTTCCAGAACATGACCGGCACCACCGGCGCGGCCTTCAATGATCCGGTAAAGGGCGGCGAACTCGCGAAAGCGCAGATCGGTCGCGGCGCGGACGTGGTCTATCATGCGGCGGGCGGCACGGGCGCGGGCGTTCTGCGCGCGACGGCGGATGCCGGCAAGCTCGGCATCGGCGTCGATTCGAACCAGAACCATCTCCATCCCGGCAAGATTCTCACCTCGATGCTCAAGCGTGTCGATGTCGCGGTGGAAAAGGCGCTGACCGATGCCAACGGCACCGCCTGGAAGGCCGGCGTCACCGTTCTCGGCCTTGCCGAAGGCGGCGTGGGCTGGGCCGATGACGAGCACAACAAGGCGCTGGTCACCGCCGATATGCGCGCTGCCGTCGACAAGGCGACCGCCGATATCAAGTCCGGCGCGGTCAAGGTGCATGATTACATGTCCGACCAGAAGTGCCCGGTGCAATAACCGGCATTCATGGCCTGCATGAACCGGCCGGAGCGGATTCCGCTCCGGCTTTTCGCGTGATGCCGCTTGTGTGGCCCTGATTCCGGCAGGAAGCCGGATGCGTTCTTGCGATGAGCGAAAAAGCGATCCAGCTCCTGTCGATCGACAAACGCTTCGGCGCCGTGCATGCGAACCGGGCGATCGACCTTGATGTGAAAAAGGGCACGATCCACGGGATCATCGGCGAGAACGGCGCCGGAAAATCGACCCTCATGTCGATTCTCTACGGATTTTACGAAGCCGATTCGGGCGAGATCCGGATCAATGGCGAGAGAAAGCGTATCCGCTCCTCGGCGGATGCGATCGCGGCCGGCATCGGCATGGTCCACCAGCATTTCATGCTCGTCGAGCCGATGAGCGTCGTCGAGAATGTCATGCTCGGCGCGGAAGGCGGAACCCTCACGATGCGCGGCATGGAGAAGGCGCGCGCAGAAATCCGGCGGCTTGGCGCGGATTACGGCCTTCTTGTCGACCCCGATGCGATTGTCGGCGAACTCTCCGTGGGGCTTCAGCAGCGCGTCGAAATCATCAAGGCGCTGTTTCGCGGCGCGGAAATCCTCATTCTCGACGAACCTACCGGCGTCCTTACGCCCGCCGAAGCGGAACAGCTCTTCGAGGTGCTCGCGGAACTGCGCCGGCAAGGACGCACGATCCTGCTCATCACCCACAAGCTCAAGGAAATCATGGCGATCACGGACGAGGTGTCCGTGATGCGACGCGGTGAAATGGTCGCACATCGGAAAACCGCCGAGACCAACCCGCGCGAACTCGCGGCATTGATGGTCGGGCGCGAGATCGCTCACCCGCAGAAGGGGGCAAGCCAAGCGCCCGGCGCTCCGCTGCTGGAGGTCGAAAACCTCGCGGTGAAGGATGCGCGCGGCGTGATGCGGGTTTCAGACGTTTCCTTCATGGTCCGCGCCGGTGAGATCGTCGGCATTGCCGGTGTCTCGGGCAACGGGCAATCCGAGTTGATCGAAGCCATTTCCGGCATGATCCGCCGGAATGGCGGCACGGTGACGCTTTGTGGCCAGCCTGTTCCCGCCGAGGCCGATGCCGCCGAAACGCGCAACCTCGGCCTCGCGCATGTGCCGGAAGATCGATTGCGGATGGGGCTTGTGACGAGCTTTTCTGCCTATGAGAGCGCGATTCTCGGCCATCAGGATCGGCCGCAATTCTCCAAGGGCCCGCTGATCGATCGCGACGCGGCGATCGCAGATACCGAAGACAAGATGAAGCGCTTTGATGTCCGCCCCCCGGACCCACTTCTCAAGACCGCCAATTTTTCTGGCGGCAACCAGCAGAAGATCGTGCTCGCGCGCGAAATCGAAACCGGGCCGGACGTGCTGATCGTGGCGCAGCCGACCCGCGGGGTCGATGTCGGCGCCATCGCCTTCATCCATCGCCAGATCCTTGATCTCAAGGCCAAGGGCAAGGCGATCCTGCTGGTTTCGGTGGAACTCGACGAGATCTTCGCCCTGACAGACAGGGTATTGGTGATGTGCGGCGGGCGTGTCGTGGGCGAAAGAATCACCGATGAAACGGACCAGAACGAGATCGGCCTGCTGATGGCGGGCATGGAAGCCGCGCCGGCAATCGGCACCCCGGCGGAGATGCGTCCATGAGCGCGCCTCTCGCCCCCCTGCCGCGCTGGGCCGATCTGGCGTTGATCCCGCTGATCAACGTCACCCTGGCTTTTCTTGTTTCCGGGCTCGTGGTGCTCGCGATCGGCGAGAGCCCGCTCGAAGCCACCGCCATCATGCTCAGGGGTGCACTGGGATTTGGCGAGGGAATTGGCTTCACGCTCTATTACACCACCAATTTCATTTTTGCCGGCCTTGCCGTGGCGGTCGCCTTCCATGCCGGGCTGTTCAATATCGGCGGTGAAGGGCAAGCCATGATCGGCGGCGTCGGCGCCGCGATGGCCGCATTGCTGCTCGGGACCATGCCGTCAATCGTCGCCCTGCCGGCGGCGATCCTTGCCTCGGCACTGTTCGGAGCGGCATGGGGGGCGATCCCCGGCTGGCTCCAGGCGCGGCGGGGGAGCCATGTCGTCATCACGACGATCATGTTCAATTTCATCGCCAGCGCGCTGCTGGTCTACCTATTGGTGGATGTCTTCCGACCGCCGGGACTGATGGAACCCTCCTCGCGGGTTTTCGATGCAGGCGCCAAGCTGCCTTTCATGGCGCAGGCCGCAGCCTGGTTCGGGCTGCGCATGCCAAAATCGCCACTGAACCTTTCCTTCATCGTCGCGCTCGTTGCCTGCCTTTTTGTCTGGCTGCTGATCTATCGCTCCCGCCTCGGCTATGCCTTCCGTGTCGTCGGCGCCAACCCCGTCGCTGCGCGCTACGCCGGCATCTCGCCGGAGCGGATGACGATCTACGCCATGGCGATTTCCGGCGCGCTCGCCGGCATGATGGCGATCAACGAAATTCTCGGCGTCCAGCATCGGCTGATTGTCGGCTTCACGAGCGGATACGGGTTCGTCGGCATCGCCGTAGCGCTGATGGGGCGGGCGCATCCGGGCGGAATCATCCTCGCCGCCTTGCTTTTCGGCGTGCTTTATCAGGGCGGTACGGAACTCGCCTTCGACAAGCCGACCATTACCCGCGACATGATCGTCGTCATTCAAGGACTGGTGATCCTCTTCGCCGGCGCCCTTGAATTCATGTTCCGGCCGGCGCTCTCGCGCCTTCTTTCGCGCAACGTGGCGGAGAGCGCATGATGGAAACCTATCTCGGCCTACTCAATCTGCTCGACTCCACCTTGCGCCTCGCCATCCCGCTGCTCTGCGCCTGTCTGGCCGGGCTTTACTCCGAGCGTTCCGGCGTCGTCGATATCGGGCTGGAAGGCAAGATGCTGGCAGCCGCCTTCGCCGCCGCCGCGGGCGCTATCGCCTTCAATTCAGCCATGATGGGGCTTCTGCTTGGGGTGATCGTCTCGGTTCTGCTCGCGCTGGTGCATGGCTATGCCTGTATCACCCAACGCGGCAACCAGATCGTCACTGGTATCGCGATCAACATGCTCGCGGCAGGCTTGACCGCCTTGCTTGGCAATGCCTGGTATCGCGAGGGCGGACGCACGCCCCAGCTCGATGGCGCGGCACGCTTTGGCGACCTCACCCTGCCCTTCGCCGAAGCGGCGCGGAATATCCCGGTGATCGGCACCTTCTATGCCGAGGTGATTTCGGGACACCCGCTCCCGGTCTATCTCGCGCTGCTCGCTGTTCCCCTGACCTTCTTCCTGCTCTATCGCACCCGCTGGGGCCTTCGCCTGCGTGCGGTTGGCGAGAACCCGGCGGCGGTGGATACGGCCGGCGTTTCCGTCGCGCGGCTGCGCTATTCCGCCGTGATTGTCTGCGGGATTCTGTGCGGCCTTGGTGGCACCTATATCGCAGCGGCGCAGGCCGCGATTTTTCTGCCGAACATGACCGCGGGCAAGGGGTTCATGGCACTCGCGGCCCTGATTTTCGCGAAATGGCGCCCCGTCGCGGCCTTGGGCGCCTGCCTGCTTTTCGGCCTGCTCGAAGCCATGGCGATCCGCCTTGAAGGCGTGCCATTGCCTGTCATCGGACAGGTGCCTGTGCAGGCGATCCAGGCGCTGCCTTATCTTCTCACCGTGATCCTGCTCGCCGGCTTCGTCGGTCGCGCCATTCCGCCGAAGGCGAGCGGCATCCCCTACGTGAAGGAACGTTGATGTCCCTCCCTCTCGATTTGCTCTTCGATGCCGCCAAAGGCGCCTTCACACGCGCCTACGCGCCCTATTCCAAATTCAATGTCGGCGCCGCGATCCTCGCCGATAACGGCAGGATCTATCCCGGCTGCAATGTCGAGAACGCCGCCTATCCCGCCGGCACCTGCGCCGAAGCCGGTGCCATCGCCGCAATGATCGATGGCGGCGGCAAACGCATCGAGGCGATCCTTGTCGTCGGCGCGGGAGAGGGGCTCTGCACGCCCTGCGGGGCCTGTCGCCAGCGCATCCGAGAATTCGCCGGGCCGCTTTGCCCCATCCACATCGCGGGGCCCGAGGGCCTGCGTCGCGCCTTCACGCTTGAGGAATTGCTGCCCTATTCCTTCGGTCCCGAGAACCTCGCTTCGGAGCAATCATGATGAGCGCGCTCGATATCATCCGCGCCCGCGCCGGAGCCGAGCCGGTGGAAGCGGGTATCGTCCTTGGCTCCGGTCTCGGTCCGCTGGCCGATCAGGTAAGTGGAGCAACCTCTATCCCCTATCACGAGCTTGAAGGCTTCCCGCAGGGCGGCGTTTCCGGCCATCAAAGCAAACTGGTGATCGGGATGCTTGGCGGGCGCCGGGTGGCGGTCTTTTCCGGGCGCGAGCATTACTACGAAAACGGCAATTCCGCCGCGATGCGCCCTGCGCTTGAGGCGCTGGTTGCGCTGGGCGCCAGCACCCTGATCCTGACCAATGCCGCCGGCTCGCTGCGCCCTGAAGTCGGGCCGACCTCGATCGTGGTGCATTCCGACTACGTCAACTGGTCGGGCCGCAATCCGCTGATCGGCGAGCATGGCGATGCGCGCTTCGTCGATATGCGCGACGCTTACGACCCCGCCATCCGGGCGCGACTTGCCGAATTATCGCAAAAACTCAAAATCCCCCACCATGAAGGGGTCTATTTCTGGTTTTGCGGACCGACGTTCGAGAGTCCCGCGGAAATTCGAGCCATGAAAATTCTTGGGGCGGATCTCGTCGGCATGTCCACCGTGCCGGAAGTCATCCTCGCCCGCCGGCTTGGACTGAGGGTCGCCGCGTTGTCGATGGTCACCAATCTCGCCGCCGGGTTCAAAGGCGCGGAAATCTCCCATCACGACACCAAGAAGGTCGCGGCCGAGGGCAGCGCCGCCATGACACGCTTGATTACCGCTCTGCTGGAGGGCGGATTATGAGCGACGCAGACCTTGCCCGTCGTGCGCTTGCTCTGCTCGATCTGACCGAACTCGGTGATCGGGCAACGGAAGCGGATATCCGCGCGCTCTGCACCAAGGCGCGCGGCGATGCCGTGGTGCCTGCCGTCGCCGCTGTTTGCGTCTGGCCGCGTCACGCCGCGCTTGCACGCACCCTGCTCGCCGACAGCACCATCCGCATCGCCACGGTGGTCAATTTCCCGGCCGGCTCCTATTCGCTTGCCCTCGTGCTCGGCGAAGCCCGCGCTGCCATCGCCGATGGTGTGGATGAGATCGATCTCGTGATGCCCTGGCGCAAGTTCCTCGCCGGAGAGGAGGATCACGCCTGCGGGATGATCCGCACCCTGCGCGCCCTGATGCCGCCTTCCCTGCGGCTCAAGGTCATTTTCGAGAGCGGCTCCTGGCCGGATGCCGCGACGATCCGCCGCGCGGGTTCCCTCGCCATCGAGACCGGCGCGGATTTCCTGAAGACCTCGACCGGCAAGAACGGCACCGGCGCCACGCCGGAAGCCGCGCGCGCCATGCTCGATGCCATTCGCGCTTCGGGGAAGCCTGTCGGCTTCAAGCCCTCCGGCGGCATCCGTACGCTGGAGGATGCCCGCGCCTATCTTTCGCTGGCGGATGAGATCATGGGCAAAGGCTGGGCGCGCGCGGAAACCTTCCGCTTCGGCGCCTCGGGCCTTCACGCCGCGCTTGCCGCCGCATTGACCGGCGCGAAACCCGAAGCCGCCAAGGGATACTGAGTATGTTTCTGCCGCAGGAAATCATCCGCAAGAAGCGCGACGGGGCCGCCTTGTCGGAAGCGGAAATCCGCTTCTTCATCAAGGGGCTCGTGGATGGCAGCGTCACCGAGATGCAGGCATCGGCCCTTGCCATGGCGATCTTCTTCAACGGCATGGCGCGCGCGGAAGCGGTGGCGCTGACACAAGCGATGATGCATTCCGGCACGGTGCTCGATTGGGCCGCGCTCTCCCTGCCCGGCCCCGTTCTCGACAAGCATTCGACCGGCGGTGTCGGCGATCTGGTCAGCCTCATCCTCGCCCCGGCCGTCGCGGCCTGCGGCGGTTTCGTACCGATGATTTCCGGGCGCGGCCTTGGCCATACCGGCGGCACGCTCGACAAGCTCGATTCCATTCCCGGCTATCGTTCCCAGCCCGACAACGCGCTCCTGCGCAAGACGGTGCGCGAGATCGGCTGCGCGATCATCGGCCAGACCGAGGATCTCGCCCCCGCCGACAAGCGCCTCTACGCGATCCGCGACGTGACGGCGACGGTGGAATCGATCCCCCTCATCACGGCCTCGATTCTGTCAAAGAAGCTTGCCGCCGGGCTTGAAGGCCTCGTCATGGATGTGAAGACGGGCTCCGGCGCCTTCATGCCCACGCTCGAAAAATCGCGCGCGCTTGCGCAGAGCATTGTCGCGGTCGCGAATGGCGCCGGGCTGAAAACCACCGCCCTGATCACCGATATGAACCAGCCGCTTGCACCCGCCGCCGGCAACGCGGTGGAAGTCGTCAACGCGCTTCACAACATGACCGGACAACGCAAGGACCAGCGCCTGCTCGACGTGACCATCGCGCTCGGCGGCGAAATGCTCGTGACCGGCAGTCTCGCGGCGGATATCGCGGAGGGCCGCGAGAAGATCGCCCGCGCCATCGCATCCGGCAGGGCAGCGGAGATTTTCGGCAAGATGGTCTCAGCGCTCGGCGGGCCGGCGGATTTCATGGAGAAACCGGCCAAACATCTCGCCGCGGCGCCGATCATCCGCCCGGTACACGCCGAAACCTCCGGCCATGTGTCCACCATCGAGACGCGCACGCTTGGTCTTGCGGTGGTCGCGCTGGGCGGCGGTCGCACGCGGGCCGCGGATGCGATCGATCACGCCGTGGGACTGACCGACCTCGTTGAGGTCGGCGCCGAGATCACCTCCGGTGTGCCGCTCGCGATGGTTCACGCGCGTAGCGAAGCCGCGTTCGAAGCGGCGGCGAAGGCCGTTCGCTCGGCCTATCGCGTGGAAGGCCAGCCCTCCGCCCCGTCGCCGCTCATCGTCGAGCGGGTCACGGAGGAAAAATGAGCCGCGCGCTTCTCATCGTCCTTGATTCCGTCGGAATCGGCGGCGCGCCGGATGCCGCCGCCTATGGTGATGAAGGCGCCAATACGCTGGGCCATATCGCTTTGGCCTGCGCACAGGGCCGGGGAGACCGGGCGGGCCTGCGTGCCGGGGCGCTCCACCTGCCGCATATGAACCGCCTCGGGCTGGGGCGCGCCGTGACGCTGGCGACCGGGCTCGTCGCGCCGGGGCTGGAGGGCGGCGGCGAAGCCGGCCGCCATGCCGCGGGCACGGAGACCTCGAAAGGCAAGGACACACCCTCGGGGCATTGGGAGATCGCGGGGCTGCCCGTGACCTTCGACTGGGGCTATTTTCCGACGACAATCCCCACCTTCCCGCCGGATCTGATCGCGGCCTTCCTGCGCGAAACCGGCCTTCCCGGCATTCTGGGCGACAAGCACGCCTCGGGCACCGAGATCATCGAGGAATATGGCGAGGAGCATATCCGCTCGGGCAAGCCGATCCTCTACACTTCCGCTGATTCCGTCCTCCAGATCGCGGCGCATGAGGCATATTTCGGGCTCGGGCGCCTCTATGAGATCTGTCAGGCGATGCGGGCGCTCACCTTGCCGATGAATATCGGCCGGGTGATCGCCCGCCCCTTCATCGGTGAAAAGCAAGGCGATTTCCACCGCACCGCCAATCGCAAGGACTGGGCCATGGAACCTGCTGGCCCCACATTGCTCGACCGGCTGAAACAGGCAGGGCGAAAGGTGGTCAGCATCGGCAAGATCGGGGATATCTTCGCCCACCGCGCGACCGGCGAGGAAATCAAGGCCTCCGGCAATGGCGCCCTGCTTGATGCCGCGCTCAAGGCCTTCTCGCACTTACCTGAAGGCGGGCTGGTTTTCGCCAATCTCGTCGACTTCGATGTCGAATTCGGCCATCGCCGCGACGTGCCGGGCTACGCCGCCGCGCTCGAAGCCTTCGACGCGCGCGTGCCGGAAATCATCGCCGCGCTCCGCTCCGGCGATCTATGCGTCATCACGGCTGACCACGGCAATGACCCGACATGGAAGGGCACGGACCACACGCGCGAACGCGTTCCGGTTCTGGCCTTCGGGCCCGGCATTGAGCCGAGCTCGGCGGGTGTGCGGGCAACGATGGCGGATATCGGCGAGAGCATCGCCGCGCATCTCGCCCTCGCGCCCGGCGCGTACGGAAAGAGCTTCCTATAGGGGCTTGCCCCCACGCCCGCCGCTTAGGGTGAAACCGTGGTGGTGCAACGCCCGTCGACGCAGGTGGTGGTCTCGGTCCGGCAGACATTGTTGACGCAATTGCGCTTCGTCGAGGTTGAGCGGTTCTCGCGCTGGACCGAAACACCCGGCGTCACCGGGCGCACAACCGGCGGCGGCTGGATCGCGGGGGGGCGCGTCATATTCGGGCCCCCACCAGGAAACAGAACCGAAGGATGCTGCGGACGCGGCGGCTGCGCCGGGCGCGTGGCGGCAAGGATCGTCTGACGGTTGCGCTCTGCTTCGGCACGCGCGACCGCCTCGCGGCGCAGATCGTCATCGGGGATCGGCACCCCGCGCGCGGCGAGCTGCGCGCCGGCTTCGACATGGCCGCGCCGCGCGGCCTCCGAATAATAATAGGTGATGAGGTTTTCGTCCTGCGGGAAACCGGCCACGCCCTTCTCGTGGCATTGCGCCACCGAGAAGAGGTAATTGCCGTTGCCGGGAAAGGCCTTTGCGGCCTGGCACCATTCGGGCGTGTAGGGCTGCTGGGTCGCGAGCTGGAGTTCCGGCGTACAGCCGGCAAGCAGAAGCGTGGCGACAAGGGCGGCGGGCAGCAAGCGCATCAGAATCTCCATGGAAGACCAGAAGCGCAGGAAATACCACCCGCCGTTTGGGGTCAATCCTGCCGCATCCCGTATCCGCCCGGTGTCGGCGTCTCGATGATGATCGCCTCGCCCGCCTCAAGCATGGTCTGATCGCACCCGCCGAGCGTCTCGACGCGCCCGTCGAGACGGCGGACGCTGTTACGCCCCACCAACCCTGCGCCGCCACCCGCCATGCCGAAGGGCGGGACGCGGCGATGGCCGGAAAGCAGCGCGCAATCCATCTTTTCGAGGAAACGAATCCGTCGATGCGTGCCATCGCCGCCGTTCCATTTGCCCTTGCCGCCCGATCCGCGCCGGATATGGAAATCCTCCAGCACCACGGGGAAACGCTGTTCGAGGATTTCGGGATCGGTCAGGCGGGAATTGGTCATATGGGTATGGACACCGGCCGTGCCGTTCCAGCCTGGCCCCGCAGACGAGCCGGAACAGATCGTCTCGTAATATTGGTGTTTGTCGTTGCCGAAGGTGACGTTGTTCATCGTGCCTTGCGCGCCCGACATGGCCCCCAAGGCGCCGATCAGGCAATTGGTCACCGCCTGGCTCACCTCGACATTCCCGGCGACGACCGCAGCCGGATATTCGGGCGTAAGCATCGTGCCCTTGGGAACGATGATGCGGATGGGGCGGAGGCAGCCCGCATTCATGGGGATATTGTCTTCCACCATGATGCGGAAGACATAGAGAACCGCCGCGCGGGTCACGGGTTCTGGCGCGTTGAAATTGTCGTCCCTTTGCGCCGATGTGCCGGTGAAATCGACCACCGCCTCGCGCTTCTCGCGATCCACCGTGATCTTCACGCGGATATGGCAGCCCTGATCCATCTCGAGATCGAATTCGCTGTCATGCAGCTTCGCGATCACGCGCGCCACGCTCTCGGCGGCGTTGTCCTGCACATGGCCCATATAGGCCGAGACGGTATCGAGCCCGAACTGGGCAATCATCTTCTCGAGCTCGGCGACACCCTTGGCATTCGCCGCGATCTGCGCCTTGAGATCATTCACATTCTGGGTGAGGTTGCGCACCGGGTATTTCGCGCCGATGAGCAGCGCCTTGAGCGGTTCCTCGCAAAAACGACCCTGATCCACCAGCTTGAAATTGTCGATATAGACGCCCTCTTCCTCGATATGCGTCGCGCGCGGCGACATGGAACCAGGCGCGATGCCGCCGACATCGGCATGATGGCCGCGGCTCGCGACCCAGAACAGCAATTGCGTCCCGTTCTTGTCGAAAACAGGTGTGCAGACAGTGATATCCGGCAGGTGGGTGCCGCCATTATAGGGAGCGTTGATGGCGTAGGCATCACCGGCGCGGATATCGGAGTTGTTGCGGATGATGCTCTCGACCGAGCGATCCATCGAACCCAAATGCACGGGCATATGCGGCGCATTCGCCACCAGCCGCCCCTCGGCATCGAAGACCGCGCAGGAAAAATCAAGCCTTTCCTTGATGTTGACGGAGTAAGCGGTGTTCTGAAGGGCGACGCCCATCTGCTCGGCGATCGACATGAAGAGGTTATTGAAGATCTCCAGCAGAATGGGATCGGCCCCCTCCCTCGTGCCGATCGCCCTTTCGCGCGCAAGCGCCTCGCGGCGGGTAAGGATGATGTGGTCGCACGCGCTGATGCGCCCCTGCCAGCCCTTCTCGATGACAATGGTCTGGTTGGGCTCGATCAGGATCGCCGGGCCCGCGAAATGCATGCCGGGAGCGAGATCCGCACGCAGATATACCGGCGCATCATGCCACGCGCCCTGCGAGAAGAAGCGGGTCGTCGCGCCTGCCTCCGGTTTTTCCTCGCGCAAGGGATATACCGCCTCGGTGAAGCCGGAGCCCCCGCCGATCGCCTCGACGCCGATCGCCTCGATCACAACCTGTTTGTCGCGATCCATGAAGCCGAAACGGGCGCGATGCGCATTCTCGAAGCGTGCGCGCAGGGATTCAGGCGTATCGCCTGCCTGCCAGACGATCTCGATCGGACTGTCCGTGCCCGCATAACGCAGGTGAAGCGCGCTCACCAGGCTGATATCGCTATTCGCGACCCCCTGCCCCGCGACCTCCGCGACCGCCTCAGCGCCGATGGAAGCCTCCGCGCCCGCCACAAGGCCCGTCACCCGCGCATCGAGCGGGGTCTCTTCCGCGCGCTGGCGCGTGGCACGGATGGAAGCCAGGCCCATCCCATAGGCCGAGAGCAGGCCCGAATAGGGGTGAAGAAGGATTTCACGCATGCCGAGCTGGTCGGCGACGAGGCAGGCATGTTGACCGCCCGCGCCGCCGAAGCAATTCAGCGCGTAGCGGGTGACATCATAACCCCGTTCCACCGAGATCTTCTTGATCGCATTCGCCATATTCGCGACCGCGATGGCGATGAAACCATCGGCGATCTCCTCGGCCGTCTTGCCGGGCATGGCGACGGCGAGAGCGTCGAACCTGGCCTTCACCGACGCGACATCGAGCGGCTCGTTGCGCTTCGGCCCGAAAATCGCGGGGAAGAAGCGCGGATCGAGCTTGCCGACCATGACATTCGCATCGGTCACCGCGAGCGGGCCGCCATTGCGGTAGCAGGCCGGGCCGGGATTGGCGCCGGCACTGTCCGGGCCGACGCGCATCCGCGCCCCGTCGAAATGGAGGATCGAACCACCGCCCGCTGCAACCGTGTGGATGCGCATCATCGGCGCGCGCATGCGCACGCCCGCCACCTCGGTCTCGAAAGCGCGCTCGAACGCGCCGTCGTAATGGGCGACATCGGTCGAGGTGCCGCCCATGTCAAAGCCGATCACGTGGTCGAACCCCGCGGCGCGGCCCGTCTCGGCCAGCGCCACCACGCCGCCTGCCGGACCGGAGAGAATGGCATCCTTGCCCTGGAAGAGTTCCGCCGCCGTCAGCCCGCCCGAGGACATCATGAACATCAACCGGATGCCGGTGCGGGCGATGTCCAGCTCCTCGGAAACCTGACGCACGTAACGACCCAGAATCGGCGAGAGATAGGCATCAATGACAGTCGTGTCGCCCCGCCCCACCAGCTTGATGAGCGGCGACACCTCATGGCTGACGGAGACCTGCGCGAAACCGAGGCCGCGCGCCAGTTCCGCCACGCGCCTTTCATGCGCGGGATAGCGATAGGCATGCATGAAGACGATCGCGATCGCCTCGAACCCCGCCTTTCTCAGCCCCCTCAGCGCCGCGATCGCCGCCGCCTCGTCAAGCGGGGTTTCGACTTCTCCGCCGTTGAGCATGCGCTCGTCGATCTCGACAACCTCAGCATAGAGAAGCTCGGGCTTGATGATCTCCTTGGCGAAAATATCGGGCCGCGCCTGATAACCGAGCTCAAGCGCATCGCGGAAACCGCGCGTCGTCACCAGCGCGACGCGCTCGCCCTTGCGTTCGAGCAGCGCATTGGTCGCCACCGTCGTGCCCATGCGCACTTCGCCGACAAGCCCGACAGGAATCGATATGCCGGGATCGAGGCCAAGAAGCTCGCGAATTCCCTGCACCGCCGCATCGCGATAAACGCGGGGATTTTCCGACAGCATCTTGCGGGCATGGAGCTTGCCTGCCGGATCGCGGCCAATCACATCGGTAAAAGTGCCGCCGCGATCAATCCAGAAATCCCAGCAATTTCCGGCTTTTGATCCCGTTTCGGTTGCCATATGCGCTTCCTCGATTTGCCCGTCCGTCATTTCATTCGTAAATTATCGATAAATTATTGACAAGAGCGCGCCATCGACTAGCCTGCCTTCAGGGTCGGCATCGGCTCAAATCCGGCGCAAACCGGCATGGACACAAGGAAGCGGGAGGGGCGACGCGATGATCGCCATCGGTGGGGACGGAACGTTTCCGCATATCCGGGTCCATGCACGCGGGCGCTTGCAGTCCAGCCCCGAGCTGGCGCAAACTCACGTATCAAGGCACATTCGAAGGCCTATCAACGGAGGAAGGCATGAATTTCCGCTTCACGAAGAATGAGGCCGCCGCGCTTGCGCTCGCGACCGGCTTGACGCTCGCCGCCCTGCCGGCTGGCGCGCAGACCAAATGGGATTTCCCGACCCCCTATCCGGACGGAAACTACCATACCCAGAATGTCCGTGAATTTGCCGCCGAGGTCGAAAAGGCGACCGGCGGAAAGTTCGGCTTCACCGTGCATTCCAATGCCAGCCTCGTGAAAATGCCGGAGATGAAACGCGCGGTGCAATCCGGGCAGGTCTCCATCGGCGAGGTGCTGATCTCGGTTCTGGCCAACGAGGATGCGATGTTCGGCTTCGAGAGCGTGCCCGGCCTCGCCCCGAGCTATGCCGAGGCGATGAAGCTGCATAAGCTCGCCCAGCCCTACATCGCCGCCCGTCTTGAAAAGCAGGGCATGATGTATCTCTATTCGGTGGTCTGGCCGCCGCAGGGCATCTACACCAAGAAGCCGATCACCGCGCTCGCCGATCTCAAGGGCACGAAATTCCGCTCCTACAACCCGGCCACGGCGCGTTTCGCGCAGCTGGTCGGTGCGGTCTCTACCACGATCCAGGTGCCGGAAGTGCCGCAGGCGTTCCGCACCGGCGTGCTCGACGCGATGATCACCTCGGGGTCGACCGGGATCGACACCCAGGCCTGGGATTACCTCTCGCATTATTATGATACGCAGGCCTTCCTGCCGCAGAACCTCGTCTTCGTGAACAAGACCGCCTTCGACAAGCTCCCGGCGGATATTCAGGCCGCCGTGAAGGATGCCGCCGCCAAGGCTGAAGCGCGTGGCTGGAAGAAGAGCGAAGAGCTCAACGAGCAGTACAAGAAGACCTTGGCCGAAAAGGGCATCAAGGTCGCCCCGGCGACGGATGCGATGAAGGCCGAGATCAAGGCCATCGGCGAGACCATGGCGAAGGAATGGGCGGAGAAGGCCGGCGCGGACGGCGCCAAGCTCGTCTCCGATTTCCGCAAATAAGATCCGGGACCCGCAAAGCCCGGGAACCCGCCTCGGGAGGGCGCCTCGCGCCCTCCCTTTCCCACCGCTATGCACTTCCAGCGAGATGCCCATGCGCCGCGCGCTCGATATCCTCTATGCCCTCACGGGCCTGCTTGCCGCCGCAGCTTTGGTTTCCATCGCGTTGTTGATCCTGGCGCAGGTCGGCTTGCGCGCCATCGGATTGCAATTGCAATCCGCCGATGATTTCGCAGGATACGCGCTCGTCGCGACCACGATCCTCGGCCTTGCTCCGACCTACCGGCATAATGCGCATATCCGCGTCGGGCTCCTGATCGAGCGTTTTCCGGTGGGAACCGCCACGCGCCGGCTGCTCGAAAGACTGGTGGCGGCCGGATCGGCGCTGCTGGTCGGCTGGGCGGCATGGACCAGCCTCAAATTCGTGCATGAAAGCTATATCTATAACGAGATGAGCCAGGGGCTGCTGGCCATCCCTCTCTGGATGCCGCAATCCGCCATGGCTTTCGGCTTCGTGGTGTTCTTCATCGCCCTGCTCGACGACCTCGCCACCGATCTTACCGGCGGCACGCAGAGCCATCTCGCCGCCGCCGCAACCGGCGACGAGATGCCAGTCGAGAAGTAAGGAGGAAGATATGGCTCCCGCAACCGCCTCCCTCCTGCTGATCGGCCTGATGTTCCTCGGCCTCGCCTCGGGCCTGTGGATCGGGCTCGGGCTCGGGCTTGTCGGCTATCTCGCCTTCATGCTGATGACGAATGCGAACCCGGCGCTCTCCTTCGGCACCACGATCTGGGGGTCGATGAATTCCTGGACGCTCACCGCCCTGCCGATGTTCATCTTCATGGGCGAGATCCTGTTCCGCTCGCGCCTCTCGGACGACATGTTCCGAGGGCTGGCCCCATGGATGCAACGCCTGCCGGGCCGCCTCCTGCACACCAACGTCTTCGGCTGCGGCATCTTCGCGGCGATTTCCGGCTCCTCCGCCGCGACCGCCGCGACGATCGGCCGGATGACGATCCCCGAACTGCGCCGGCGCGGCTACGATGATTTCATGAATATCGGATCGCTTGCGGGCTCCGGCACCCTGGGCCTGCTCATTCCGCCCTCGCTCATCATGATCGTCTATGGCGTGGCGGCGGAAGTCTCGATCGCGCGGCTCTTCATCGCGGGGGTGATCCCCGGCATCGTGCTGATGCTGATCTTCTCGGGCGTGCTGATGGGCTGGGCGCTCGCCAATCCGCAGATGGTTCCACCACGCGATCCGCCGATGAGCGTTGCCGCCAAGCTCTGGGAAAGCCGCCGGCTGATCCCGATCGTCGGGCTTATCCTGCTGGTGCTCGGCTCGATCTATACCGGCTGGGCGACGCCGACGGAAAGCGCCGTGCTCGGCGTGGTCGGCGCGCTGGCGCTGACCCTCGCCACCGGCACCTTCTCCTGGAGGATGTTCTCGGACAGCGTGATGGGCGCGGTGCGCACCAACGCGATGATCGGCCTCATCCTTGCCGGCGCCTCGTTCCTCACGACCGCGATGGGGTTCACCGGCCTGCCACGTCTCTTCGCGGAATGGATCAACGCGCAGGGCTTCTCCCAGTTCGCGCTGATCATGGCGCTGATGGTGGTCTATATCATCCTCGGCTGCCTGATCGACGGCATCTCGATGGTGGTGCTCACCGCCGCCGTGGTCCTGCCGGCCGTCAAGGCGGCGGGGATCGATCTCGTGTGGTTCGGCATCTTCGTGGTGCTGGTCGTGGAGATGGCGCAAATCACCCCGCCCGTCGGCTTCAACCTCTTCGTCCTGCAGGCAATGACCGGCAAGCCGCTCGGCTATATCGCGCTGGCAGCCCTGCCCTTCTTCCTCGCCATGATCGCGATGGTCTTCATCATGATCGCGGTGCCGGAACTGGCGACATGGCTGCCCAATCAGATGCTGGGCCAGAAATGAGCGAGAAACCATCCTCCGGCGCGCTCGGGCCGATCGTCTCCTCGGCGCATCTCGCCTCGGGCGCGAGTCCGGCTTTGTCGGAATTCGAGTTCGGGCTCATTCTCGTGAGCCACGCCTTCGAGCGCTGGATGGTGCGCGGCATGGCGGCGGCGGGCGTGAAGGACCTCTCCGCGCTCGACGTGCTGGTGCTCCATTCGGTCAATCATCGCGGGCGCGCGAAGAAGCTCGCGGATATCTGCCTCGTCCTCAATGTCGAGGACACGCACACGGTGACCTACGCGATCAAGAAGCTCGAACGGATGAAGCTCGTGCGCAGCGGGCGCTCAGGCAAGGAAAAGACCGTGACGATCAGCGCCGAGGGCGAGAAAGCCTGCCTTGCCTATCGCGAGATCCGTGAGGCGCTGCTGGTGTCCAGCTTGCGCTCGCTGGGGCTGGACGAAACGGTCTTGCATGATGTCGCCCAACGCCTGCGCGCGCTTTCCGGCCATTACGACCAGGCCGCGCGCGCGGCTGCGAGCCTTTAGGCCGCGCTGCCGTCTGCAAAAAACCGGCGAGCCTTTCGGCTCGCCGGTTTTTTGTTCAGGCCGCGCTCTGGCGATTTCCGCCGGACGAACGCCGGCGCTTGCGACGGCGGATCGGCGCGCCATCCTCACGCGGCGCATAGCCCTGCGCGGGCTTTTCGCCACGCGCATCGGGATTGCGCTCCCGGAAAATGCGCTCCTTGAAACCGCCATTGCCCGGTTTTGCCTCGGCGAAACGCGGACGCTCCGCCTGTTCGCCCTCGGGACGGCGTTGATCCGCGCGCGGGTTTCTGGGCCGCGAGCCTTGCGGGTGATGATGACCGCCGCGTCCGTTCTGCTGGCGCGGATCGCGCGAGGCTTCCCTCGGCTCGCGCGGCTCGGCCCGGGCGGCGATGCGCGCTGCGTTGATATCGAACCCGTCCGGCACCGCCAGAACGGGAACCGGCATGCGCGTCAGCTTCTCGATATCGCGCAGGAAGGGGCGCTCATCACCAGCGCAGAAGGCGATGGCGATGCCCGATGCGCCGGCGCGTGCCGTGCGGCCGATGCGATGGACATAGCTGTCCGGCACATTCGGCAGTTCGAAATTGATGACATGGGTGACGCCCTCGACATCGATGCCGCGCGCGGCGATATCGGTGGCGACGAGCACACGGCAATGGCCGGCGCGGAAGGCGGCGAGCGCTTTCTCGCGCTGCGCCTGGCTCTTGTTGCCATGGATGGCGGCGGCCTCGATCCCATCACGCCCGAGATGCTTCACCACCTTGTCCGCGCCATGCTTGGTGCGGGTGAAGACGAGCACGCGCGCGATGCTTTCATCCTGCAACACGCGGGTCAGCAGGGCCGGCTTGGCCCCCTGATCGACGAACATCACGCCCTGCGTCACGCGCTCGGCGGTGGTCGCAACCGGCGTGACCGCGACCTTCACGGGATCTTTCAGGAAACCGTTCGCGAGATCGCCGATCGCCTTCGGCATGGTGGCGGAGAAGAAGAGGCTCTGACGCTTCTTGGGCAGCATCGGCAGGATGCGTTTGAGCGGTACGATGAAACCGAGATCCATCATCTGGTCGGCTTCGTCGAGGACGAGAATCTCGACCTCGGACAGGCTCAATGCGCGCTGCTCGACGAGATCGATCAGGCGCCCCGGTGTCGCGACGAGAATATCCGCGCCGGTCGTCAGACGTTTGATCTGCCGGTTGATCGGGATGCCGCCGAACACGACATCGATGGAAAGATGCATGCCGCCGCCATAAGCGCGGAAACTATCCGCGATCTGGCTTGCCAGCTCGCGCGTCGGCGAAAGGATGAGCGCACGGCAGGTGCGCGGCTTGCGGGTGATGCCCGAACGACCGAGCCGATCGAGGATCGGCAGCGCGAAAGCTGCGGTCTTGCCGGTGCCGGTCTGCGCGATGCCGAGCACGTCGCGGCCCGAAAGCGCGATGGGAAGGGTCTGCGCCTGAATCGGCGTGGGCTGGGTATACCCTTCCTTGGCAAGCGCGCGCTGGAGCGGCGCCAGGAGGGCGAAATCGGAAAACTGGGTCAAAATGACGTCCTTAAAGACGGGGAGTCGGTCCGGCGCCGCGTAGCAGCCTGAAACCGTGGGAGCGACCCGCGTGACGGGGGTAGCCGGAGAGCAGAACGGATGAAGGGGAAGCCGGCGCATCTAAAAGCGCAATCACGCGGCCTCGCACACGCCTCGCACCGCAAGGCTGACGTTCCGATCCCCTTATGCGGGAAGCGGGAGACAAAGTCAAAGTATTTCGCAGATGCGAAAGAATATGCGGTGAGCCGCCCGCGCTGCTCGCCGCATGATCTACCCGGCCATTCAGCGCTTCACGAGTTCCACGCGCCGGTTCTTGGCCCGCCCGGCCTCGTTGTCGTTGACTGCAACAGGTGCCGCCATGCCCGCCCCGAAGGGAGCGAGACGGGCGGGCGCGATTCCGTATTGCCCCGCGAGCGCCTGCACCACAGAGGCGGCGCGGCGACGGGAGAGATCAATATTATAGTCGAAACCGCCCTGGCTGTCCGTGTGGCCGGCGACGATCACGTTGAGCGACGGGTTGGCTTTGAGGAACTTCGCCATTTCATCAAGCGTGGGTTTTGATTCCGGTTTGATATCGGCCTTGTCGGTATCGAAATGAATGCCATAGAGCGCCACACGTCCGGTCGCCGAGATGGCTTTCTCCATCTGCGAGGCGTCGACAAAGGCGATCTGTCCGGCCTGCATCGGCTTCAGCTCCACGGCGGTCACACGCACCGTCGGCTCGCGGCTCTCGCCGACAAGGATGGCGGCGTAAACATCGCCTTCCGGGCGTTCGAGCTTGCCTAGAAGATAGCGCACGCTTTTCTGGTAGCGGAAATTCTGGCTCATATCATCGACCGCCGCACCAAAGCGGAAATAGGATTCCGAACCGCCGATACATTGCTGGTTGGCGCAGGAAAAAACGATCTGGAATCCCTTGCTCTTCAGCGATTCCTCGTAATTGCGGATGATCTCAAGCGTAGAGCGATCCTTAGGGGCGACATAGCGGATGCGGAAGACCCTGCCTTCCAGTTCGCGGCTGTTATCCGCGTTGAGCTTGTCATTGGCGGTCTTGATATCCATCGGCCTGTCGAGCACACGCTCGGCATCGAAATCCGCCACCTTGTAGGAAATGATCTCGGAGCCTTGATAGCGCCCCACCAGCGGATGGTCCTTGGAGCCGGCAACGTCCTTCGCCAATACCGGCATCCCATTGCACAGAAGCATGCTTGCACCCAGAGCCGCGGCAATGATAGGCTTTCTCATCGTTCCAATCCCTTCGCATTCGATCCGGCGCGCATCCTAGCCCGCACCCGATCCTTTGCTAGTCATTTCCTTCTTCCTCGCCCGTGCGCCGGCACACCCCGCCTGCGAGAGCGGCGATTCCGCAAGTCTTTCCGAGCTGCTCCTCTTCCCTTTGAGGCTGATCATGACACAAGCAGTCGGGCGCTCGCTCGCCATCGGCATTGCCGCGTCCATCTTCGCGGTCTGTACAGGCACTGGCTGGCAGGTCCTCATCCGCGCCGGCGTAACAAGCGGGCTGACGCCTTTTGATATCGCCCTGTTCCGCTATGGCATTCCGGCGCTTCTGGTCCTGCCTATCCTGTGGCGCAATGGCCTATTGCCCGAGGGAAGCAATCCATGGCTCGCTGGCGTGCTGGTGGCAGGAAGCGGCCTGCCCTTCGGGTTGATGGTCATGAGCGGCGCGACATTCGCGCCCGTCGCGCATATGGGCGCGATCATGCCAAGCTCGACGCCGCTGATGGTGGCGGTGATGTCGGTGCTGCTCCTCGGCGAGCGCCTTTCCCGTCTGCGGATCCTCGGTTTCCTGGTGGTCGTTGCCGGTATCATGATGGTTGTCCGCCAGGCCTTCGACGTGACATGGCCGGGAGCCTGGCGCGGCGATCTGCTTTTCCTTGGCGCCGCCATTCTATGGGCGCTGAGCACCATTGCCCTGCGCAAGCTCGGCCTCACGCCCTGGCACATGGTGGCGGTGGTCTCCTTCTGGTCCGGCCTCGGCGCCATCGCGCTCTGGTTCGCCAATGGCGCACACGACTTTTCCGCCGTGCCACGCACCGCACTCCTGCTCCAGCTTGTATGGCAGGGGATTCTGGCGGGTTTTCTTGCGATGTATGCCTATGGTCTTGCGGTACGCCATCTCGGGCCAACAAACGCGACGCTATGGGGCGCGATCATGCCGGGCACCGTTGCCTTTGCGGGCTATGTCACTCTTGGCGAACCCGTTGCGATGCTCACCATGGCCGGCATCGCGCTGACCAGCCTCGGCATGATCCTCGCCTCCGGGGCGCTCGACAGAAAGGCGCCGTGAAAACCGCTCCGCCGGTCTGATGCTGACGGGAAGGCGGCTTGCCACGATCGCCTGCGTTGAATTCCATTTGCCGCCAATGCTTCAATATTCGCTTGCCAGCCTGATGCCGAACGGGCCTTCTCCATCCGATAAGACCCTGAACGCTTCCAAGACAGGATTGTCATGACACCCGAACAGCGCCTTGAGAAACTCGGCCTCGTACTGCCTCCCTGCCCTGTGCCGGTAGGCAACTACATTCCATACCGCATCACCGGAAATCTGCTCTACGTCTCAGGACAGGGGCCGCGGCAGCCGGACGGCACCTACAAGGAAGGGCGCCTGGGCCTGACGATGAACATCGAGCAGGGTTATGCAGAGGCGCGGATCACCGGCCTGCGCCTGCTTGCGGTGTGCAAGGAGGCCCTGGGCGAGCTTTCCCGGATCGAGGCTGTCGTGAAGCTGCTCGGCATGGTCAATGCCGAGGCATCCTTCGGCGATCATCCGAAGGTCATCAATGGTTGTTCCGACCTTTTGGTGGATGTGCTGGGCGAAGCGGGTCGCCATGCCCGTTCCGCCATCGGCATGAACTCGCTTCCGAGCCGCATGGCGGTGGAGATCGAAGCGATCTTCCAGATCAAGCCCTGAAACAGCCGGGAAAGCCGGGTTAATTCCGGCTTTCCCTTGCCGGCATCCGTCAGGCCTTCGACCAATCGGCGTACCACGCCTTGAACAGCCGGTGCTGATCCTCGACGTAAGCCTTCTGGCTTGGCGAAAGCGCATCGGAAGCGTTGAAGTGGAGCGTGTATTCCTTGTGCCCTTCGAGCACCATCAGGTGCTTGTAATAGAGCACGAGATCGACCCCTTCATCATAAGAAGAGAGCACGCCGAGCGCATTCTCCAGCTCCAGCGCCTTGCGCCGGGCAACGGCATCCCCCTTCGCGGCTTTCTTGCACAGATCGACAAGGTGCAGCACCTCCTTCGGCAGCGCATTGCCGATGCCGGTGATCGCGCCGGTCGCGCCGCAATTGACGAAGCCATGATAGACCTGCGTATCGACGCCGACCATCAGCGTCAGGCCGGAATCGCGGCTGGTAATATGCTCGGCCGCATAGCGCAGCGAGGCCGCGCCACCGAATTCCTTGAACCCTATGAGATGCTTGTAACGGCTCTGGAGATCGAAGAAGAGGTCCGCCTTGGTCTCATAGCCATAATAGGGGCTGTTGTAGATCACGGAGGGCAGATCCACGGCGGCTTCGAGGATACCCTCGAAATGCGCGCGCTGCGCCGCGATCGACGCCCCGCGCGAGAGCACGCGCGGGATGATCATCAGCCCCTGCGCCCCCGCCTTCTTCGCATGCGCCGCAAGCGCCGCCGCGCGGGCCGGGCTCTGCGCGCCGGTTCCGACGATCACCGGCACGCCCGCCTTCACGAGGCGCTCGACGCCTTCCATCCGCTGCTCGTCCGTGAGCAGGGGCCAATCCCCCATTGATCCGCAATAGACGACGGCGGACATGCCGGCTCCGATAAGCTCCTTGCCGGTTTTCACCAGCGCGCCGAAATCCGGGCTGCGATCCGCCTTGCATGGCGTCATCAGGGCGGGAATGGTTCCCGTGAAGATATTGGTGGGCATTTGCCTCGCTCCGTCTGGTCTATGCAGCGTGCGGCTGCGTTTCCCGTCAATCAGGGAAGCCGGCGGCCTTCCCTGCGCGTCGAATGCATGCTCGGCGGAGCCCTAGACGGAACTCAGCGCGCCATTCGCCGGATTGACACCTGCCGCACAAGGCAGAGTCATTCCGCTCGAATGCAATTTTCGTATATTGTATAAAATATAAGGTCAAGCTCTGCGCATGCCTAAACATGGCACCGACCACCGCGAGGGTGATCGTAACCCGGGGGCGCCCCTGTGTATCGCGTCATCCAGCCGGGACAAACAACCCGTTTGACCGATGCTGGGATTTCTCCGTCGGGAACCGCGGCAAGACGCTTCTTTCCGTCTCTCCCCCGTCATAGGATCGGAGCATGAAGCTGCGCCGGTATTTCCTGTTCGAAACCCCATTCGGAATTTGCGGACTCGTCTGGAGCGAGAGCGGGCTGATCCGCGTCCTTCTCCCGGACGAGCCCGCTCGCCTCGAGGCGCGCTGCCATGCGCTTGGTGCCGGGCCGGTACAGGATGAAGTCCCGCCGGCCATTTGCGATGTCACCGCCCGGCTGCGGGCTGGTTTTGAAGGCGTGCCGCAGGATTTTTCGAATGTTTCGCTCGACTGGAGCGAAATCGGCGAGAGTGAACGCGCGATCTATTCCGAATTACGGGGAATCGGCTGGGGCAGGACGACAACCTATGGCGCTCTCGCGCGGGCTGTGGGCAAGCCGCGCGCGGCGCAGGCGGTGGGGATCGCGATGGGCCGTAACCCTTGGCCGGTGATCGTTCCCTGCCACCGCGTGCTCGGCGCCGGCACCTATGATGGCGGCTTCTCGGCACCCGGCGGCGTGAAGACAAAGACGCGCCTGCTGGCGCTCGAAGGAGTCGCGATCGGAAATCAGACCCCACTCCTGCCCGGGCTCTTCGCAGACACGGCGCCTGACAAAGCGTGAATCATGCACATCATCGCTTAGGCCGGATTTCCTGCATCCGCTGGAGGCGCCTCGCCAGCCTGCCGTGCGCTGAAATCGGTCAGGCCGTTCTGGCCCGGTCGATAATTGGCGAGCATGTAGGCCAGCAGCTTCACCGCATCGCCGGATAGCGCTCGCCAAGCGGGTAATTTGAGCCAATGCGCATAGATGCGCGCGTGCCGCCTGTCCCTGAATTGCGCTGCCCTCGCCATGTCAGGCCCACAATCGCGCTAGGAAGGCCAGCAGGGATGCAAGAGCTTGTTCGGACCAGCAAGAACAGGCGGGGATTGCTCCCCGCGTTCGCGCCTTCCAAGAGTCAGGAAGTCGCACTGTCGCTGTCCGGTTCGATCAAGCCGCGCTCGCACGCCAGCCGATAGGCTTCGCAAATCGCATCCGCCAATTTCGGCAAATGCCCGATGCCCAGCGCGAGGCCATCGCGACCCGGACGCGGGATGCCATCGGCATCGGCATAGAAAACCCGCACGTGAACGATGGCCCGGCCTTGGAAGCGGTCCAGAAACACCCGGACAATCTCGCGATTGGAGCGCGGCCATTCATCAATGACGGCGGGGAAAATGGTGCCCTTCGCCTTCATGCCTTTGGCCCTTCCACAACGCGATGGATCGTGACCGGGGTTTCCAGCACATAGACGCCATGCCAGCCGGTTGAATGCGGCTCGCGTGCCGTGCGGATGGCGAGGCCCATGCACCGGAGGTCAAAGACATAGGCGCCAAGCCGGAACGGAGGTCCGCCGGGGAAGTCATAGGCACGGAGGCCGCGCGGACCTTTCTCGACAAGGCGGATCAGGGTTTCGGCTTCCCGCCCGACGACATGGATTTTTGTGTCATCGGGAAGCGAGGCCAGGACTTGCGGATAACGGGGGATACGGATCATGCGCGCCCTCCAAGGTTGGCGTTTTCGGCAATGATGCGCGCCATATGCAGCGGCATGTGAAACCGCTTCATCAGAACGCGTTCAGCGAAGGTTTCGGGGAGATGGGCGGACACGGCTTGCGCATCGGCCCAGGCGAAAAGGGGCAGGCTTTCGGCAAGCCGACGCCGTTTGCGCCCGAGGGCACATTTGGGGTAGGTTTTCATGGTGATGTTTCCTTCGTCGGATTTGTCACGAAGGCCCGGTTCGGCGTCCTACCGCCTGCCGGGCCGCTTCATTTTCAGGCGGATTTCCGGCTGCTGCCCGCGCTCAGGGCGTCGATATAGCGCTGAAGCTCGCTCGCGCGGATGAAGCTGCGCCGCCCGTTTTTGACGAGGGCGAGCTTGCCGGCCTTCACCTCGTCATAGGCTCGGGTGGATTTCATCCCGGCCAAGGCGATGGCACGGGAAAAGGGGACGAGGGTATCGATGGATTGCATAGGGTCTTGCTCCTGTGTCACCGCACGGGCTCGTGAGGCTTGGAGCGAAACATTCAACGCTTTCGTGCGGAGCAGAATAGGGGTCTAGTCCGCGTCCCTTTTGTATCGGATTGAAGTTCGGGCCACCTCCTTCCTAGTCGCTTCATAAAACTCGTCATGCTCATCTTGGGTTGCGGCCAGAATTGCAGCTTGCACAGCACCAAGCGCGATTTCACGGGCAACTTCAGCGACGGTTGGCTCACGCGCTATTTTGGTCCTGAGATGCTCAGCGGTCACTCGGACGAGTTGTTCGCCATTCTCGAATATGTTGCGTGCGAGGTCGTTCTGTACTTTGCCATCAGAAAACTGGCGGTGCCAGCTCTCAATTATTGAGCTCAGATCTTTGGCCTTCGGAGCGACCAAAAGTTTCACAGGGTCGGCGACTATAGCAATTAACCGGCTGGCTTTCCTTCGAGAAAGGTTGTTTTGGCAAAGCAATTCAACAGCAATGCTGAACTGGCGCGAAAAGACCACTTATCGCCCGGATGTTCCGCCTTTCTCGGCACAAACGATGGCTTCAGAAAGTCTCTCACAACACCGTTGTTGAGCTCATTGAGAGCGAGTGCCAATTCTACCAGCTCACCTTGGGCTAACTTTGAGAAGCCAATTTCTCCAAGGAAATCTGCGATTCGCTGCAACGCCAGAGCATATCGACTGCGATTCCGTTTCGCTAACTCGGGGGCTCTAGAAAAAAGAATCGCGTCAATTTCTTCTGAAAATACAGAAATCGCAGCCTTAAATTTAAATGCTTCTTTCACCAGCCCGGTCGTTGCAATCCATCCCTTAAAGGGAATTTCCCAAGTCCATTGCTGATGCCCTGAATAGGACAATCGGGGGTCAGCGGACACGCCCACCTCTCTTACGCTCTCTTGAACGGCATCACCTCCGCGCCGTCGCGCAAGGCGTCGAGATAATCCGCCCACCAGACGGCCATTTTCACCCGTTCCGGCCAATATTCCCCGCGCGCATAGGTGCGGCGGATCGCGTCCTTGTCCTGATGGGCCAGCGCGCGTTCGATGGCATCGGCGGAAAACTTGCCGCTCTCGTTCAGCAGCGTCGACGCGGCGGCACGAAAACCATGCGCGGTCATTTCATCCTGCCCGTAACCCATGCGCCGCAAGGCGACGTTCAGGGTGTTTTCGCTGATCGGTTTTTTCACCGAGACAATGCCGGGAAAAACAAGGTCGCCATGCCCGGTTATCGGGCGAAGGCTTTCCAGCACCGCCAAGGCTTGCGGCGGGAGGGGAATGCGATGCTCTCTACGCATTTTCATGCGTGCGGCGGGAATGATCCAAACCGCGTTTGCAATGTCGAATTCCTTCCACTCGGCAAGGCGCAATTCGGTCGCTAGGGCTGCAAATGTGTTGGCCTCGGCAACCGCCTTGTTGGCCTTTTCTGTCTTGGCGTGTTGGCCGGGGTCAATGCCGGAGGCCAACAAGGTCTTGGCTTTACCGCGTTCCTCCCGCGCCTTGGCGAGCGTAACGGCGAGATAGGCACCGAACGAAAGCTTCTTCTGCTTTCCGCTCAAATCCCGATAAGCGAGGCACCAAAGCTTGGAACCGGAAGGCATGATCCATAGCTGTAAACCGCCGCCATCCGACAGTTTCTGAACGGTTTGCGAAGGCTTGGCGGTCCTGACTGCGGTATCCGTCAAAGGCATTTGTTGGCCTCGCCTTTGCTGGCTTCATGCCAAGGCCAACAAGAAGGCCAACAAATTGCACGGCTGTCAACGGAAGCCCCCGAACGCAAACGGGCGCTAAACAGCAAAAAACCAGCCTTTTAAGCCGGTTTTTGGTCATTCGCAGATGCTTGCGAAAAATTGAGTGGTGCCCAGGAGAGGACTCGAACCTCCACGGTGTTACCCACTGGTACCTGAAACCAGCGCGTCTACCAATTCCGCCACCTGGGCACGGGCGCCTTCAATGGCGGCGAGCGCGGGCTTTGTCAACCGGGTCCGCGCAAGGATTTTCTTGAGATCTTGTGAGACAGTGCCACATTGATGGCTGGAGGGCTGAATCCTTCCGTTAAATCTGACAAAAGCGGAAATCGGACCATGCAGGAAACCCGCGATAACGAACCGGAAATCTCGAAGCCGCTCGACCCGCTCTTCGCGCTCCTGATCACCAACGGCATCTGGGGCGGGGTATTGGGCCTGCTGTTTGTCGGCGGCGTGCTGGCGCTCGATCTGGGACGCATACGCAGCCTTGTTCTTGCTGCGCCGGAAGGTGCGCTTGCCCTCGCGCTCCTATGCGTCGGAAGCGTCGTGACCTTTTCGAGCGTCGCGATGGGCGGCGCCGTCATGATGTCAGGACCGACATCGCCAAAGCCCCCGAAAGGTGGCAACAAGCAGCACACTATCCCGGCTCGCCCTGCCCTCGCTGTGGCTGCCGCCCGGCAGCGCAAGCCCAGGCGGTCAGGGATCTAGCACGCCAGACTTGACGCTCGCGCCATCTTGGTGAAGTGAGCAAGGAACAGGGTATTTTGCATCATCGCGCCGATGATTCGGCAGACGGGGGTAGGCATGGCCGCGAAACTGGTGACGATTTTCGGTGGTTCGGGCTTCATCGGGCGCCACCTCGTGCGGGCACTGGCGAAAGACGGATGGCGCATCCGCGTCGCGGTTCGCCGGCCGGATCTCGCAGGCCATCTCCAGCCGCTCGGCGGCGTGGGGCAGATTCATGCCGTGCAGGCCAATCTGCGCTACCGCGATTCCATCGCCCATGCACTCATAGGCGCGGATGCAGTGGTCAATCTTGTCGGTATTCTGCACGAATCCGGGCGGCAGAATTTTGCAAGCGTCCAGACCCAGGGCGCGCGTTTCGTGGCCGAAGAAGCCGCGAGGGCGGGAATCACCAATTTCGTACAGCTCTCGGCCATCGGCGCGGATGAGAATTCCGCTTCGGATTATGCCCGCACCAAGGCGCTTGGCGAGAAGGCCGTTCTCGCCGCCGTGCCGGGCGCGGTGATCCTCCGGCCATCGATTGTTTTCGGCCCTGAGGACAAGTTCTTCAACCGCTTTGCCGATCTGGCCAGGTTTACGCCTTTCCTGCCGCTGATCGGCGGAGGAGAGACGAAATTCCAGCCTGTTTTTGTCGGCGATGTCGCGGAAGCCGCGCGCCGTGCCCTTTCGGGGGGCGCCAAAGCCGGCGCGACTTACGAACTGGGCGGACCGGAAGTTGCCTCGTTCAAGCATCTGCTCGAGTTCATCCTGGAGACCACCGTGCGCAAACGCCTTTTGCTGCCGGTTCCTTTCGCGCTGGCAAAGCTTAAGGCGAGCGTTCTCGAAAAGCTCCCCGGCAAGCTCCTGACCGTGGATCAGGTGACGTTGCTTGAATCCGACAACATCGTCAGCGCAGCGGCAGCCAAGGAAAGCCGGACGCTGGAAGGGCTGGGAATCACGACGTCGAGCTATGAGGCCATCGTGCCGAGCTATCTCTACAGCTTCCGCCCGCATGGGCAGTTCGCGCGCGCCTGAGCGCCTTAGACCGGCTCTGGCAAGCCGGAGGCCGCGCGCTGACGGATAACTGTGCTCCTCTCGGGCCTCAGCGCGCGCCCGCAAAGCGGACTGAGTGGGGACACTCTCACCCGCGTGGAATCTGGTGAGAGTTCTGTTTTTGAGGATTCGACTTTCCTCAATCCTGGCTTGAAACCACGTCAATTCAGCCGGCAAAACAACAGTTGCGGCCACTTGTCTGACGAGCGCGCGCTCGCGGTCGCAAAGACGAAGATTGCCCGCAGGCCCTCGAAATTATTTGGGTTTTTCGGGCAGCCGCTGCCAAACCTCCTCGGCGAGACTTGCAAAACAGCGGTGAGAGCGCAACACTGCGCGCGTGCATCCAAGCACCTTTTGGGAGGACAACAATATGCAGGAAGAACAACTGCGCTCCATGATCGCAGAGGTCAAGTCAGGGACAATGGATCGGCGCGCTTTCATCCAGCGGCTGGCGGCCTATGGCCTCGCTGCCCCGATGGCGAGCCAGATTCTGTTGAACGCCGGCGTTGCCCAGGCGCAGACCAAGTTCGATTACAAGCCCACCAAGCGCGGCGGCGGTGGATTGCTCAAGCTGCTCTGGTGGCAGGCGCCAACCCTGCTGAACCCGCATTTTGCCGTCGGCACCAAGGATCAGGATGCAAGCCGCCTGTTCTACGAGCCGCTGGCCGCATTCGATTCGGATGCCAACCTCGTCCCCATCCTCGCTTCCGAAATTCCGACCCGCGAGAATGGCGGCCTCTCGGCGGATGGCAAGAACGTCATCTGGAAAATCAAACCGGGCGTGAAGTGGCATGACGGCAAGCCGCTCACGGTTGAGGACGTGATCTTCACCTGGGAGTTCAACAAGGATCCGGCGACCGCGACCGTCAATCTCGGCAGCTACCGCGACATGAAGGTCGAGAAGGTCGACGATCTCACGGTCAAGATCACCTTCGATGCGCCGGTAGTGTTCTGGGCCGCGGCCTATGTCGGCAACGTGGGCATGATCATTCCGAAGCATTTGTTCGGGAATTACACAGGTGCCAAGGGACGCGAAGCGCCCGCGAACATTATGCCGGTCGGCACCGGCCCCTATAAATGCACGGAATTCAAGCCCGGCGATATCGTCAAGGGCGTGATCAACACCGACTACCACATGGCAAACCGCCCGCATTTCGACGCGGTCGAGATGAAGGGCGGCGGCGATGCGGTTTCCGCTGCGCGCGCCGTGATCCAGACCGGGGAATACGATTTCGCCTGGAACATGCAGGTCGAGGACGAAATCCTTATCCGCCTCGAGCAAGGCGGCAAGGGCAATGCCGTTTTCGTCCCGTCGAACTCGGTCGAGTTCATCTGCCTCAACAGCGCCGATCCGAATACGGAGATCGAGGGCGAGCGTTCGCACCCGAAATCCAAGCATCCGGCCTTCTCGGACCCCGCCGTCCGCAAGGCGATGGGCCTGCTGATCGATCGCGAATCGATCCAGAAGCACATTTACGGGCGTGCCGGCGTTGTCACGCCGAATTACATCAACCTTCCCAAGCAGTTCAATTCCCCGAACACCAAGTGGGAATACAGCATCGAGAAGGCGGCTGCGCTTCTGGATGCGGCAGGGTGGAAGCCGGGGCCAGACGGCGTTCGCGCGAAGGACGGCAAGCGCCTCAAGTTTGTCTTCCAGACCTCGACCAATTCGCCACGTCAGAAGGCGCAGGCGATTGTCAAGCAATCGTGCCAGAAGGCCGGCATCGACATCGAGCTGAAATCGGTCGTCGCCTCGGTCTTCTTCTCGACCGATGTGGCGAACCCGGACACGACAAGCAAGTTCTACGCGGACATGCAGATGTTCACCTGGTCCGTAACCCGGCCCGACCCGGCCGCGACCCTGCTCCAGTTCGTTTCCTGGGAAGTTGCCTCGAAGAGCAACAACTGGCAGCGCGCCAACTTCTCGCGCTGGACGAACGAGGAATACGACAAGACCTATAAGCTGATGGACACCGAACTGGACCCCGCGAAGCGCGCGGCCCATATCATCAAGCTCAACGACCTGATGATCAACGACAACGTTTTCATCCCGATCATCATGCGTCCGCTGGTACAGGCGGTGAAGAAGGGCTCGTGCCCCGGCTCTCCACCTGGGATGGTAATATCGGCGGCATCTTCGATTGGTACCGCGAAGCCTGAGCTGCTTCACAACCAACGCGACGGCGGCTCTGCCGCCGTCGCATCCATGACCCGACCCGGGTATCGGCGTGATTGCCATGCTCCTGATCGCACTGCGTTTCGCGAACCGGCTTGACTGATCCCCCTCGCTGTCCTTTGCCGGTTTTCAGCCCGGCAGCACCAGCACGCGGTCCGGCGGAGTATGGCCGTCGATGAAGGTCTTGATGTTGATGATGACCTTCTCGCCCATCTCGTTCCGGCTTTCCACCGTCGATGAGCCCATATGCGGCAGGAGCGCGACCTTTCCCTGCTCGGCGAGGCGCAGCAGGCGGGGAGAAACCGCGGGTTCGTGCTCATAGACATCGAGCGCGGCGCCGGCCAGCTGGCCTGCTTCAAGGACATCCGCGAGCGATTCCGTATCAACGATTTCGCCCCGCGCGGTATTCACGAGGATCGCCTCGGGCTTCATCAGCTTGAGACGACGCCCCGAGAGCAGATGGAAGGTGGAGGGCGTATGAGGGCAATGGATCGAGATGATGTCCATGCGCCCGAGCATGCGGTCGAGAGAATCCCAATAGGTTGCCTCGACCTCTTCCTCGATGCGTTTCGCGGCGGGGCGACGGTTATGGTAATGCACCTGAAGGCCGAATGCGCGCGCCCGCCGCGCCAGCGCCAGCCCGATGCGCCCCATGCCGATGATCCCAAGGCGTTTGCCATGAATTCTCTGGCCAAGCATCCAGCCGGGCGACCAGCCATGCCATTGCCCTGCGGGAATGACTCGGGCCCCCTCGACGAAGCGGCGTGACACCGCGACGATCAGCGCCATGGTGAAATCCGCCATGTCCTCGGTGAGGACGCCAGGCGTATTCGTGACGGTGATCGCGCGCTTCATCGCAGCGGCGACATCGATATTGTCGGTGCCGTTGCCGAAATTGGCGATGAGGCGCATTTGTGGCCCTGCGGCAGCGATGATCTCCTCATCGATCCTATCGGTGATCGTCGGAACCACGACGCGCGCGCGGGCAAAAGCTGCCTTGAGCGCATCGCGCGACATCGGCGCGTCATCTGTGCTGCATTCGAGGTCGAAAAGCTCGCGCATGCGCGCCTCGATCCCTGAAGGAAGGCGGCGTGTGACGATGACGAGCGGCTTATCGCGATTCATGGTCCTGTCCGGGGCACGGCTACGGCGCGCCCGGCTTTCCTGACACGGAAAGGCCGACATACGCCCAAGTCGATCTTGTTCCCAAGCCGCTATAAACGCAACGTTAACGGCCATCATCAAAAAAGACGCAATGTCACAGAAATCGCCGTGTTTTCCGCGCAAGCCTGTGCGGATCGCGCTATAGTAGACATTGTCGTGCAGGAGGCTGTTCCCGATTATGCGTCGTTTTTTCAACAGGCTTCCGATCGCCTCGATCTTGCCCGCCATGCTCGCCGCGTTTGTCGCCAATCCGGCGCGTGCCGATGACCAGTTGACCACCGGCACGGTGACGAAGCTGCCGATTCCCCGCTTTGTCAGCCTGAAACCATCGGATACGCCGATGCGCGAGGGGCCGAGCAAGGAGCATCGCATCAAATGGGTGTTCAAGCGCGAGGGCCTGCCGGTCGAGGTGGTGGGCGAGCATGAGCAATGGCGCCGCATCCGCGATTCGGAGGCAACCGAGGGCTGGGTCTATTTCGGGCGGCTTTCCAACCGCCGCACGGTGATCATCCGCGCCGGCAAGGAAAAACCCGAACAGGCCCTCTACAAGGATGACCGGGACAGCGCGGCGATCGTCGCGAAGCTTGAGCCGGGCGTGATCGCCAATGTCGAATCCTGCTCCACAGCCTGGTGCAAGGTCAGCGTCGAGGGCTATCAGGGCTATGTGAAAAAAGACGCTGTCTGGGGCGTCTACACGGATGAGCGGGTCAAATAGGCAAGGCGCGCGGCATGGCAGGCGGGCAGATCACGGATTACATAGCCGGATTGCCGGCAGATGTCCGTCCGCTCGCCGAAGCGATACGCGACACGATCCGGCGCGCTGCGCCTGAAAGCGTGGAAGGCGTGAAATACGGCATTCCGAGCTTCGCACTGGCCGGTCGGTCGATCATCTACTTCGGCGTTTGGAAAAAACACGTCGCACTTTACCCGATCTATGCGGGAAGCGCGCAATTTGAACGCGAGATTGCCCCCTACAGGACGAAGAAGGACACAGTCCGTTTCCCGCTAGGCAAGCCAATTCCGTATGATCTGATTACCAGGATTGTTCAGTCGCAGCTCTCACGATTGCCCCTTCCGGAAGCGGAGTGAGCGGCAGCCCGTATCAATCCGGCTTGCGGCGCAGACGGACGACAACCTCGACCCGTGCGACCTCCATCCCCTCCGGCGTTTCCGGCAGGTTGGATACCTGGATGTCATGCGCGGGGATATCGACCAGTCCGTCCCCGCCTTCGACGAAGAAATGGTGATGATCGGAGGTATTGGTGTCGAAGTAGGTGCGCGAGCCGTCGATCGCGATTTCGCGCAGCAGGCCGACCTGCGTGAACTGGTTCAGCGTGTTGTAGATCGTCGCGAGCGAGACCGGGACACGCGCGCGCTGCGCTTCCTCGAACAGGGTCTCGGCCGAGAGGTGGCGATCGCCGCGCCCGAAGAGAAGCCAGCCGAGCGCGACGCGTTGCCGGGTCGGACGCAGCCCCACTTCGCGCAGACGCTCCTTGAGGTCGTGCACAGGGCAGCCGGCCATACGCAGCGGAGCATTCCCGCTCTTTGCCGTCACCGGATCAATCAGCGACACCATTCGCGCCACGGGGCTCTCCTTGTCGGAATGACAATTAGTTGCGCTTTTTTGGCTAGCGCCCTTTGCGGCGCAACACAAGCCTTTCATGGCTGCTCGTGCGTGCAGGGTAAATGATACGCCCCCGGGATTTTTCATTCCCATCCCCCTGCGAGGCGAAAATTCAGTTCATGCCTCCGCGCTTTTGGTCTAGACGGAAACGCAATTGACAGATTTATGGCAAACCCGCCCCTGATGCGGGGAATGAACGACAGCAAGGGCGACGATGAGCACCGAAGCAGCCAGCCGGCAATCGAGTTTCACCTATGAAGAGCTGCTCGCTTGCGGACGCGGCGAATTGTTCGGCATGGGCAACGCGCAGCTCCCCTCCCCGCCCATGCTGATGTTCGACCGCATCGCCCATATCGCGGAAACAGGCGGCGCGCATGGCAAGGGCGAGATCCGCGCGGAACTCGATGTTCGCCCCGACCTCTGGTTCTTCCCGTGCCACTTCAAGGGCGACCCGGTAATGCCGGGCTGCCTCGGGCTCGATGCGCTGTGGCAATTGACCGGCTTTTTCCTCGGTTGGCTTGGCCTGCCGGGGCGCGGGCGCGCGCTCGGCGTCGGCGAGGTGAAGTTCGCCGATCAGGTCCTGCCCAGCGTCAGCAAGGTTGTTTATGGCGTGGATGTGAAGCGCGTCTTCAAGGGCAAGCTGGTGCTCGGCATCGCCGATGGCTGGCTTGAGGCGGATGGAAAGCGCATCTATACCACAACTGATATGCGCGTGGGTCTGTTCCAGCCGACCTGAGCAGCCTTCTTGCGGTCCGGTATCAGGCTCCCCAATTGGGAAACAGGGACCGCAGTTTGAAACTGGCACGCGGTTTTTCCGTGCTGTCGTGATTCCGGTTCGCCGGGCGAGTGGATGGAGAAGTCATAATGAGGCGCGTCGTCATCACCGGGATGGGCATCGTATCGTCCATCGGCAATGATGTGCAGGAAGTCACCGCATCGCTTCACGCGGCAAAGTCGGGGATCTCCTACGCGACCGATTTCGAGGCGCATGGCTTCCGCTCCCGCGTTTACGGCAAGCCGAGCCTAGACCCCACCACGATCCTCGATCGCCGCGCCCTGCGCTTTCATGGCGGCGGTACGGCCTGGAACCATGTCGCGATGGATCAGGCGATCCGCGATGCGGGGCTGGAGGAAGCCGAAATTTCCAACGAGCGCACCGGCATCGTGATGGGTTCCGGCGGCCCTTCGACCATCGCCCTCATCGAAGCGGTGGATAAGGCGCGCGAAAGCGGCAATTCCAAGCGCGTCGGCCCCTTCGCGGTGCCCAAGGGCATGTCCTCGACAGCCTCAGCGACGCTCGCGACCTGGTTCAAGATCAAGGGCGTGAACTATTCCATTTCGTCCGCCTGCGCCACCTCGAACCATTGCATCGGCAATGCCTACGAGCTGATCCAATGGGGCAAGCAGGACCGTGTCTTCGCCGGCGGCTGCGAGGAGCTGGATTGGACCCTTTCCGTGCTTTTCGACGCGATGGGCGCCATGTCGTCCACCTATAACAACCCGACGGCCTCGCGCGCCTATGACAAGAACCGTGACGGCTTCGTGATCGCGGGGGGAGCGGGCGTCGTCGTTCTCGAGGAATACGAGACGGCGAAAGCGCGCGGTGCGAAAATCCTCGCAGAAATCGTCGGCTACGGCGCGACCTCGGACGGCTACGACATGGTTGCCCCCTCGGGCGAGGGCGCGGTGCGCTGCATGCGCATGGCAATGCAGGGCCTGAAGGCGCCGATCGATTATATCAACCCGCACGGCACCTCGACTCCTGTCGGCGACACCAAGGAAATCGAGGCGATCCGCGAGGTGTTCGGCGCCAAGGCGACCTCGATCCCGATTTCGGCCACCAAATCGCTCACCGGCCATTCGCTGGGGGCTACCGGCGTGCAGGAAGCGATCTATTCGCTGATCATGATGCAGAACGGCTTCGTCTGCGAGAGCGCGCATATCGAGGAACTCGACCCCGCTTTCGCCGATATGAATATCGTCCGCAAGCGCATCGACAATGCCAAGCTCGGGCATGTGATGAGCAATTCCTTCGGCTTCGGCGGCACCAACGCGACCATCGTGCTCAAGCACCCGGAGGCGTGATGAGCGTGCTGATGCAAGGCAAGCGCGGCCTCATCATGGGCGTCGCGAACCAGAATTCCATTGCCTGGGGCATGGCGAAGACGCTGGCCGCGCATGGCGCCGAGCTGGCCTTCACCTATCAGGGCGAGGCGCTCGGCAAGCGCGTGAAACCGCTGGCGGAGAGCGTCGGCTCCTCGCTCGTGCTTCCTTGCGATGTCGAGGATATCGCCTCGGTCGATGCGCTGTTCGACACTTTGCGCTCGACATGGGGCAGCCTTGATTTCGTGATCCACGCCATCGGATTTTCGGACAAGAACGAGCTGAAGGGCCGCTACGCCGATACGAGCCGCGATAATTTCTCGCGCACCATGGTCATCTCCTGCTTCTCCTTCACCGAGATTGCGAAACGCGCGGCGGCGATGATGCCGAATGGCGGTTCGCTGCTCACGCTGACCTATGGCGGCGCGAACCGGGTTTCGCCGAACTATAACGTGATGGGCGTCGCCAAGGCCGCGCTTGAATCCTCCGTGCGCTATCTCGCGGCGGATTACGGGCGGCAGGGCATTCGGGTCAATGCGATTTCCGCCGGCCCGGTCCGCACGCTTGCCGGCGCGGGCATCACCGACGCGCGCTTCACCTTCGCCTACCAGACGAAGCATTCGGCGCTTGGTCGCCCGATCACGCTGGAGGAGCTGGGCGGTTCCGCGCTGTACCTGCTCTCCGACCTTTCCGGCGGCGTGACGGGCGAGATCCACTATGTCGATAGCGGCTATTCCATCATGAAGATGCCGCGCGCCGAGGATATCAGGGGCGAAGCCGAAGAGTGATTCCGTTGCTTGATCGCCGCCAGCTGATCGCAGCCTTGGCCGTTGCGCCGGCTATTCATGCCCAGGCGCGGGAGGGGAGTGAATTCTACCCCATCCCCGTGGAATTGCTTGAGCCGCTCGAACGCCTCAATGGGCGCGTCACCTTGGGAAACCCCACCGGGGATGTCCATCTCATCGAGTTTTTCGACTATAATTGCGGCTGGTGCAAAAGAACCGCGAAGCACATCCGCCCGCTTCTCGCGGCGGATCGAAACCTCAAGATCACGCTCGTCAATTACGCGGTTCTCGGCATTCCCTCGATCGGCGCAACACGAGTCGCCCTCGCCTTCAGCCGGCAGAAGGCGGACAAATACCTTGCCTTCCATGAAGCCTTGATCGGGCGAAAGGGAACGATCGGCCCCGATCATGCCATCGAAACGGCGCTCAAATTCGGCGCCGATCGCAAGAAACTGATCGAGGATGCGGATTCCGATCCGGTGACGCACGCCATGAAGGGCGCCTCCAAGCTGGGTGAAAGCCTCGGCTTTCAGGCAACCCCGTCCTACCTTATGGGGCGGGACGCTTTTACGGGCTTTCTCGATCTGGACGCAAAAAAAGCGGCCATCGCCGCCTTTCGCCAATGCGAGCGCGCCACCTGCGCCTGATCAAAGGCCAGGAAGCGCGATGCCAGCCGCTTTGCGCAGAAGATCGAGCGCGATCAGTGTCAGCAGGATTTTCAGCGTGATCTGAAAGAAGCGTTCCGGCATCCTGTCGAGCAGGCGCGTGCCCAGCACCGTTCCCGCAAAGCCAGACGCCACCATTGCCGCGATCAACGGCAGCCACGCCACCAACGCGACGCCGATAAAGCCGAAGGCCAACACCTTCAGCGCATGCTGCGCCGTCATCATCACGGCATGGGTCGCGATCTGCCCCTTGCGATCGAGCCCGAGCGGCATCAGGACCGCCTGGACGAAGGGCCCGGTCGCGCCGACAAACATGGTCAGCACCGAGGAAATCAGCCCGCCAAGAATGAGGCCGGCATGGGAAAGACCGGGAATCCTCGGCTTCGGCAGCCACACCATCGCCAGAATGAAAAGGCCCAGCAGACCCAGCAGGACGCGCTCGGGCAGTGCCGTAAAAAGCCATGCTCCCACGGCAATTCCGACGATCGACCCGGCGAGGAAACGCCAGATCGCGGGCCAATGCGCGAAATCCTTCTGAAGGAAGGCCCGCCCGATATTGGAGCCGAACTGCACGACGCCATGCACCGCGATGATGATATTGGGCGCGACCGTTCCCGCCAGCGCGCCGAGCATCGCGATGCCGCCGCCGATGCCGAAAGCGGCTGTAAGCGCCGAGGTGAAGAAGGAAATCGCGACCAGGAGCGCAGCGGTGAAGGCATCGACGCCCGGCGGAAGGAAGGTCATCCGTCACTCCCCCAGAACATCTTCTCCTGCTCGCGGCGCATCACCATCAGCGGGGCGGTCTCATCCAGCGCGATCCGCGCGCGCGTGATGACCTCGCCTTTCGCGATCGGCGCGATCACCCTCCCGCCATGCAGCAGCCCGACCGGCGCGGCATCGCTCGCGCGGGCCTCGTCGGCGCGCATCGCCCAGGAGCGATAGCAGGTCTCGCCGATCGCATCGAGAATATCGCCGGGCCTGAGATCCCGTTTGGCTTTCGCGCAGACCTCGGCGATCGGGCGCGGGAGCGGAAACATATCCGCCTGACCGTAAAGCACGGCGCGCGCCGCCGAGAGCGGCACTTCGAGGCTTGTGAGGTGGTGCGGGCGATAGAAGGTGTAATAAGGTCCCTTGCCGCCCATCTTGAGGTCGTGCATGCGCTCGCGCAGGCGCGGATGATCCATTTCCGCCACCACGAAGACACCGGGCGCCACGCCTTTGCCGAGCGTGTAATCCACCACGCCCTTGCGGCCCAGAATGCCGCCATCCTCGCGCGGGCAGAGCACATGCTCGAGCGTGGCGAGCGTCGCTTCCGGCCCGTGCATCCCGGCGACATCGAGCGTGAGGCCTGTGGCATTGGCGATGGCGGACATTTCCACCATGGTCTTCGAGCCATCGATGAACTCGACCAGCATGCGCGGGTTCATGTTCCGGCGCAGGGCCTCTTCCCGGTAATCATCCGGCACCGCATCAGGGTTGAACGGGTTGTTCTTGCCCTTGCCCGCGGCGACGACCGGATAACCGAGCGCGGTGACGAAATTGATCAGTTCCATCGTCGCGGTGGGCTCATCCCCCGCCCCGATCGTGTAGATCACGCCGGCCTTGTCCGCCTCGCGCTTGAGATAGGCGCCGATCGTGACATCCGCCTCGACATTCATCATCACGAGATGCTTGCCGGCGCGGATGCTCGCCAGGCCGATTTCGGCGCCGGCGGCGGGGCGGCCAGTGGCATCGATGATCACATCGACAAGGCCGGAGCGCAGGATCACATGCGCGTCGTCGGTGATCGCGATGGCGTCGCGTTCGATGGCGGCATTGAGCGCGGGCAGGCCTTCCACCGTCGCGCCCTTGGCGGCGTCATATCCGGCGATGCGGATCGCTTCCTGCGCATTGCGTCCCGAGCGATCGGCGATGGCGGCGACGCGAAGCCCATGCATCCGCGCGACCTGCGTCACAAGATCGGTGCCCATCTCTCCGCAGCCGACAATGCCGATGCGGATCGGCTTGCCCTGCTCCTCGCGCGCGGCAAGATCGGCGGCGAGCCCATGCGCCGCGATGGCGGGCGGCTGGCTGATCGTCATGATATCCCCTGAAGCGGCGCGGCCTCTTCCCGTGCCATCCTGCGCGGAGGGAAGGGTTTTCGCCGGAACTGTCAATCGAAAAGCGGCGTAACGCTTGAAATCCCCCGTGAAAGCCGGGCATCTTCATGAAAAGGGAGCATGACATGAAGGCAGGCGGGAACGGCGGCTATGTGCTGGCGATCGATCAGGGCACGACATCGAGCCGGGCGATCGTGTTCGATGGCGCGTTGAAGCCCGTTGCGATCGCGCAGAAGGAGTTCGCGCAGCATTACCCTGCCTCTGGCCATGTCGAACATGATGCCGAGGAGATCTGGCAAAGCGTGGTCGAAACCTGCCGCGCGGCGATCTCGAAGGCAGGGCTTTCGGTCAAGGATATTGCCGGCATCGGCATCACCAATCAGCGCGAAACGGTGGTCCTGTGGGACAGGGCAACCGGCGTGCCGCTTGCACCCGCACTGGTCTGGCAGGACAGGCGTACCGCGCCCACCTGCACGGCGCTGCGTGAAAAGGGACTGGAACCGGAGATTTCGGCCAAGACGGGCCTCCTGCTCGACCCCTATTTCTCGGCGACCAAGATGGCGTTCCTGCTCGATCACGTGCCCGGCGCGCGCGACAGGGCGGCACGCGGCGAAATCGCCGTCGGGACTATCGATTCCTATCTGCTGTTCCGTCTCACTGGCGGCAAGGTCCATGCGAGCGACGCGACCAACGCTTCCCGCACGATGCTGATGGATATCCGCTCAGGCCAATGGGATGAAGATCTGTGCCGCCTTTTCGGCGTGCCGATGGAAATCCTGCCGGAGATCCGCGATTGCGCGGCGGAATACGGAACGACCGACCCATCGCTTTTCGGCGGCGCCCTCCCCGTGCTCGGCATCGCGGGAGACCAGCAGGCAGCGCTGATCGGGCAGGCCTGCTTTGCGCCGGGCATGATGAAATCCACCTATGGCACCGGCTGTTTCGCCCTGCTCAATATCGGCGACAGGCCGGTCCCCTCGAAGAACCGCCTGCTCACCACCATCGCCTATCAGCTCGGTGGCAAGCGCAGCTACGCGCTGGAAGGATCGATTTTCATCGCAGGGGCGGCGGTGCAATGGCTACGCGATGGGCTCAAGATCATCCGATCCGCTGCCGAGACTGGTCCGCTCGCGCTTGATGCGGACCCGCATCAGGATGTGGTGCTGGTGCCGGCCTTTGTCGGGCTCGGCGCGCCCTATTGGCGCCCCGAGGCGCGCGGCGCGCTGTTCGGCCTTACACGGGCGACCGGACCAGCGGAACTTGCCGCCGCCGCGCTCGAAAGCGTCGCCTTCCAGACCCATGATCTCATCGAGGCGATGCAGGCGGATTGGAAAGCCGAAGGCGCGGCCTCCATGGTCCTGCGGGTCGATGGCGGCATGGTCGCCTCGGACTGGACCATGCAGCGCCTCGCGGATCTTCTCGGCGCGCCGGTCGATCGCCCGGTCGTGCAGGAGACGACGGCGCTTGGCGCCGCCTATCTCGCTGGATATCAGGCGGGGCTTTACCCCGCGCCGGCGGAATTCGCGAAAGGCTGGGCGCTTGACCGCCGCTTCACCCCCGCGATGCCGGCACAGATGCGCGCCCACCGGCTCGGTCTCTGGAAGGACGCGATCCGGCGGGTGCTGGCAGACGGGTAAGCCCTTGTCATCGCGAGGAGCGGAGCGACGAAGCGATCCAGAAAACCTTGCCGTGCTCGGAATGATTTCTGGATTGCTGCGTCAGCCTTCGGCTCCCTCGCAATGACGAAGAGACGATCAGATCACGTTCCGTTCGAGAAGCGGGCGCTTCGCCGGAATCCGCTCATAACCGAGATCGGAAAGATCGAGGCTGCGATAGCCGCCGGTCGCGATCAATTCCGCGAGCCCCCGCCCCACGGCGGGTGCCTGCTGGAGCCCATGGCCGGAAAAGCCGCAGGCGATATAGCCGTTCTCCAACCCGCCATGCCGGCCGACGATCGCATTATGATCGAGCAGGTTCATGTCGTAATGTCCGGCCCAGGCCCTGCCGGGACGGATCGCCTCGAAAGCGGGGATGCGATGCGCCAAAGCGGGCCAGATCATCTCCTCGAAAAGTGGCCAATCCACCTCGAAATCCTGCGCGAAATCGGTCTCCTCGGGCTCGTCGGGTGAATAGCCGCAGATATAGCCATCCCCCTCGGGGCGCCACCAGATGCCGCTGGTATCGATGAGCAGCGGATGCGCGGGGAGCTTCTCCTTCGCGCTGAACGAAAAGACCGACCGCTTCTTGGCATAGACCGGAACCGGATAACCCGCCTTCTCCGCCAGCACGCGCGCGCCGGAGGCACCGGCGGCGTTGACGAAGGCGCCACAGGCGATCCGCGCGCCGTCTTCCAGCCGGACAGCGACGATCCGCTCGCCCGTGCGTTCAAGTTCGACGACGCGGCTCTGGCGATATTCGACCCCCTTCGCTCTTGCCGCCTTGCGGAAGGCCTGCATCAGGCCATAGCCGTCGAACCAGCCTTCGCCCGAAACACCATAGGAGGCGATCGCGACATCCTCGAGGTTGAGATAGGGAAAGCGCGTGGCCAGCGCCGCGGGCTCAAGCAGGGCGATATCCGCGCCCAGCGCCTTCTGCGCTGCATTGTTGGCTTCGTAGATCGGGCGGGCCGCTTCGCCGCCGAGATAGAGATACCCGCCTTCGTGAAGGTCGATCTCGGGTTTTTCGTCCCCCACGGCGAGAATCTCGCCGATATTGCGAAGAAAATCGATGCCATGCATCGAGATCGCGATATTGACGGGCTGCGAGAATTGCTGGCGCACCGAGCCGGCGGAAAGGGCGGAGGCGGAGAACTGGTAGGTCGGGTCCGGCTCGACCACGAGGATCTTGCCCGTGAAAGCCGGGTTGGTGGCAAGGTGCCATGCGATCGAGGAACCGATCACGGCGCCTCCTGCGATCACCACATCGAAGGTGTCAGTCATGCTAGTCTCCTGCGCAGTCATCGACCGCGCGAATGGGTTCAAGGTGTTGGCCGGACAATCCCTGCAAATTTCTCATGTTTCAAGGCGGAGTGCCGAAAAGAGACCGTGATTTTGACGAAAATCGCAATTCCCCTTTTCGCTTCGTTGGTCTAGCGTCGCGCCAACTCAGCCGCGATTTTCCGTGGCCCCAGAAATGTGAGATATTCAATGAGCAAATCCCTTCAGGAGGAATTCGCCTCCATCCTTTCGAGCCCCAAGGAAGCCGCGATCGCGCTTCTCGAGAGCTTCGGCATTCCCGCCAGCAAGCTTTCCGGCGGCACGCGCAAGGTGCGCTCCCCGATCACCGGCGAGATCATCGCCGAGATCGCCGATCATAGCCCGGCAGATGTCGCTGCGGCAGTGGGGCGCGCGGAAAAGGCATTCCTTGAATGGCGGCTCGTTCCCGCGCCGAAGCGCGGCGAGTTCGTGCGCATCATCGGCGAGGAACTGCGCAGGACCAAGGCGGAACTCGGCCTTCTCGTGACGCTGGAAGCCGGCAAGATCACCTCCGAGGGCCTCGGCGAGGTGCAGGAAATGATCGACATCTGCGATTTCGCGGTCGGTCTCTCGCGCCAGCTCTACGGCCTCACGATCGCCACCGAGCGCCCCAGCCACCGGATGATGGAAACCTGGCATCCGCTCGGCCCCGTCGGCGTCATCTCGGCCTTCAACTTCCCGGTCGCCGTCTGGAGCTGGAACGCCGCGCTCGCCTTCGTCTGCGGCGACAGCGTGGTGTGGAAACCCTCCGAGAAAACCCCGCTCACCGCGCTTGCGGTTGGCGCCATCGTCGATCGGGCCGCGAAGCGTTTCGAGGCGGAAGGCAATGGCAAGATCCCCGAAGGCCTGAGCGAGATCGTCCTCGGCGCCGGAGATGTCGGCGCGGCCCTGGTGGATGACAAGCGCGTGCCGCTGGTTTCCGCCACCGGCTCCACCGCGATGGGCCGCAAGGTCGGCCCCAAGCTGGCCGAGCGCTTCGCCCGCGCCCTGCTGGAACTCGGCGGCAACAACGCCGCAATCGTCACGCCCTCGGCTGATCTCGATCTCGTGTTGCGCGGCGTCGCCTTCGCCGCGATGGGCACCGCCGGCCAGCGCTGCACGACCCTGCGCCGTCTCATCGTCCATCGCTCAGTCTATGACCAGCTCGTTCCGCGCCTCGTGAAGGTATGGGGCAGCGCGAAGATCGGCGATCCGCGCGCCGCCGGCACGCTGATCGGTCCGCTTATCGATGAGGCGGCCTTCACCGGCATGGAAAAGGCGCTCGCGGATGCACGCGCCGTCGGCGGCAAGGTGCATGGCGGTGGTCGTGTTGAAGGAATGCCCGGCAACGGCTTCTATGCGCGCCCCGCCCTGGTCGAGATGCCAGGCCAGCAGGGCCCGATGCTGCACGAGACCTTCGCGCCCATCCTCTATGTCGTAGCCTATGATAGCTTCGAGGAAGCGGTTGCGCTCAACAACGCGGTCGGCGCGGGCCTGTCCTCGTCCATCTTCACGCAGAACATGCGCGAGGCCGAGCTTTTCGTCTCGGCCGGCGGTTCGGATTGCGGCATCGCCAACGTCAATATCGGCCCCTCCGGCGCCGAGATCGGCGGCGCTTTCGGCGGCGAGAAGGAAACGGGCGGCGGCCGCGAGGCGGGATCGGATTCGTGGAAGGCCTATATGCGCCGCGCCACGAACACCGTGAATTACGGCACCGCGCTTCCGCTCGCTCAGGGCGTGAAGTTCGATATTGACGGTTAAGGGCTGCGCCCGCCGGGCGCCGCGCCCCGAGGCATTCCGCCAAGACGCGACGGCCGGCCGGCCCCCTCTCGCGCGCTCATCCGAGCGCGCGGAAGCACCATGCTTTCCGCCTAATAGAACGGGGCATCCGGGATGACCGATAAAAACCAGAACCGTCCGCTCGAGGGTTTGCGGGTGCTCGAGCTTGCGCGCATCCTCGCAGGCCCCTGGATCGGACAATTGCTTGCCGATCTCGGCGCCGATGTCGTCAAGGTCGAGCGCAAGGGCGCGGGCGATGACACCCGCACATGGGGCCCGCCCTTCGTCAAGCGCCGCGACGGCAACGGCGATCTCGGCGCGGCCTATTTTCACGCCTGCAACCGCGGGAAACGCTCCATCGAGGCGGATTTCGACAATCCCGACGATATCGCCATGATCCGCGATCTCGCTGCGGCGGCGGATGTGGTGGTGGAGAATTTCAAGCTCGGTGGCCTCGTCAAATACGGGCTCGACGCCAAAAGCCTGCGCGCGATGAAGCCTGAGCTGATCTATTGCTCCATCACCGGCTTCGGGCAGGAAGGGCCTTATGCGCCGCGTGCCGGCTATGACTTCCTCATCCAGGGCATGGCCGGGGCGATGGACATCACCGGCCAGCCGGACGGCCAGCCGACCAAGGCCGGCTATGCCACGGCGGATATCTTCACCGGCATGTATGCGAGCGTGGCGATCCTCGCCGCCCTGCGCCGCCGCGATGCCACCGGGGAAGGCGCCTTCGTCGATTGCAACCTGCTCGACAGCCAGATCGCGGTGCTCGGCAACCAGGCGATGAACTTCCTCGTCTCGGGCAAGCCGCCCAAGCGCATGGGCAATGCCCATCCCAATATCGTGCCCTATGAGGTGTTTCCGGTGGCGGATGGCTACATCGTCATCGCGACCGGCAATGACGGGCAATACCGCAAGCTCTGCGAGGCGCTGGGGGCGTCGGATCTCCTCGCCAATTCGGATTACGCCGACAACCGCGGCCGCGTAACGCACAGGGCAACACTGGTTCCCGCCATCGGCGCCTATTCGTCGCGGTTCACCAAGGCGGATCTGCTCGAAAAACTCGAAAGGCTTGGCGTCCCCGCTGGCCCGATCAACCGGATCGACGAGGTTTTCGCCGATCCTCATGTCAAGGCGCGCGGCATGCGGGTCGAGCTTCCGCTGCCGGAGGCGGAGGGCGGCATCGTCCCCGGCCTTCCCTCGCCGATCTCGATCGATGGCATCCGTCAGGTGTCACCCCGCCCCTCCCCCATCCTCGGCCAGCATGGCGCTGAAATCCTTGCCGATCCCAACTGGAAGAAACGCTGATGACCCGTACCGGTGGCCAAATTCTCGTCGATCAACTCGTCAAGCAAGGCGTTGACGATATCTTCTGCGTACCGGGCGAGAGCTATCTCGCGGTGCTGGATGCACTCCATGACGCCAAGATCCGCGTCACCGTATGCCGCCAGGAAGGCGGCGCGGCGATGATGGCAGAGGCCGCGGGCAAGCTCACCGGGCGGCCCGGCATCTGCTTCGTGACGCGCGGCCCCGGCGCGACCAATGCCAGCCACGGCGTGCATATCGCGCATCAGGATTCCACGCCGATGATCCTCTTCGTCGGACAAATCGAGCGTTCAGCGCGCGAGCGCGGTGCGTTTCAGGAACTCGATTACCGCGCCGTCTTCGGTTCGATGACCAAATGGACCACCGAAATCGATGATGCGGCCCGGATCCCCGAGATCATCTCGCGCGCCTTCCATGTCGCGATGTCGGGGCGCCCCGGCCCGGTGGTGATCGCGCTGCCGGAGGATATGCTGGTCGAGATGGCGGAAGTGAAGGACGCGCCTTTCGTCACCCCGGTTCCGGCAACGCCGGCACGCGCGCAGATCGAGGCGCTGGGCGCGCGTCTCGCGGCGGCCAAGTCTCCTGTTGTGCTGCTCGGCGGCACGCGCTGGGACGAGAAGGCCATCGCGGATATCGCCCGCTTCGCGGAGCGCTATGACCTGCCGGTCGCGGTATCCTTCCGCCGGCAGATGCTCTTTCCTGTCGATCACCCGAATTTCGCCGGCGATCTCGGCATCGGCGCCAATCCGGCCCTGCTGGAGCGTTTCAAGCAATCCGATCTCATCCTCGCGATCGGCGCGCGCCTCGGCGAGATGCCGAGCCAGGGCTATTCCCTCCTCGACATCCCCGGCGATGGCGAGAAGCTCGTCCATGTCCATCCCGGCGCGGAGGAACTCGGACGCGTCTATGCAACCGCGCTGCCCATCCATGCGGACCCCGCCAGTTTCGCGACCGCCCTTGGCGCGTTGACCCCGCCCAACGCCCTGCCATGGGCGGGCGAGGCGAAGAAGGCTCACGCCGCCTGGCGTGAATGGACCGGCGAGAAGAAAACGCCCGGCGCGCTCCAGATGTGGCAGGTGATGCAGCATCTCAACGAGACTTTGTCGGCCGATGCGATCATGACCAACGGCGCGGGCAATTACGCGACCTGGCTGCATCGTTTCCGCGCGTTTACGCGCTTCCAGACACAGGCGGCGCCGACCTCCGGCTCCATGGGCTATGGCGTCCCCGCCGCAGTCGCGGCCAAGCGCGTCTTCCCTGATCGGGAAGTGATCTCCTTCGCTGGGGATGGCTGCTTCCTCATGAACGGCCAGGAATTCGCCACCGCCGTGCAATATGATCTGCCGGTCATCATTCTGGTGATTGATAATGGCATGTATGGCACGATCCGCATGCATCAGGAGCGCGAATATCCCGGCCGTGTCTCCGCCACCTTGCTGAAGAACCCGGATTTCGCCGCCTATGCGCGCGCTTTCGGCGGGCACGGCGAGCGGGTCGAGAAAACCGAGGATTTCGCGCCGGCGCTCGCGCGCGCGCGCGCTTCGGGCAAGCCGGCAATCCTGCACTGCCTGATCGACCCCGAAGCGATCACCCCGGCCATGACACTGAGCCAGATCCGCGACAAGGCCAAAGCGGGGAAATAACGGCATCGCCGCAATTCCTCCGCATTCCCGCCCTTCAGGAGCGCCGATCACGGCATAACCGCTCCTTAATCCGGCAGGCGGATAATGCGGGCGGGTTTGACCGGGGTGGCAATGGCACGGGAGCCAGCAAACAGGGAGAGGCGCGAGCCGCGCTTCTCGGATGAGGAAGGGTACTCGGGCGAGCTTCGGCTTTCCGCCGAGGATCGCCCCTCGCGCGCGCGCCGGCGTGAGGAAGCACCCCGTCAGGCACCCCAAAGGCATGAAGCGCAGGTCTATCGCCGCAAGCGGCGCCGTCGCGGGCGCGGCTTTTTCGGAACACTCTTTTACTGGAGCTTCGTGCTCGGTCTCTGGGGCCTGCTCGCGATAGGTGGGATCGTCGCCTATTTCGCGATGAAGCTGCCGCCGATTGACCAGCTCGCGGTGCCCAAGCGCCCACCGAATGTCGCGATCCTCGCCGCCGACGGTACGCTCATCGCCAATCGTGGCGAGACGGGCGGCTCCGCGATTCCCATCGGCGAATTGCCCGATTATCTCGGAAAAGCCTTCATCGCCATCGAGGACAAGCGCTTTCACGAGCATTTCGGTATCGATTTGACCGGGCTCGCGCGCGCCATCGTCAAGAATTTCACCTCCGGGCGAATGCAGCAGGGCGGCTCCACCCTCACCCAGCAACTGGCGAAGAACATCTTCCTCACGCAGGAGCGCTCCCTTTCCCGCAAGGTGCAGGAAGCGCTGCTCTCGCTCTGGCTCGAGCGCAATTTCTCGAAGGATCAGATCCTCGAACTCTACATGAACCGCGTCTATTTCGGCGCCGGGGCTTACGGCGTGGAGGCGGCAAGCCAGAAATATTTCTCGAAGAGCGCCCGCGCGGTGACCCTGGGTGAGGCGGCGGTTCTGGCCGGCCTCGTGCAATCGCCCTCGCGTCTTGCGCCCAACCGCAACCCGGAAGGCGCGGCCGAACGCGCCGCGCTCGTGTTGCAGAAAATGGTCGAGCAAGGTTTCGCGACCACCGAGATGGCCAAGCTCGCGAAAACCAACACCGCCGATGCGAAGAAGCGCTCGCGCCCCGGCGCCGGCAATTACGCCGCAGACTGGATCATGGATGCGCTCGATGATCATATCGGCTCGATCGACGGCGATATCGTGGTCAAAACGACCATCGATCCGCGTCTTCAGGCGCTCGCGGAGCGGATTGTCGCGACGAGCTTCGAGCAGAAGCGCCTGAAGCAGAATGTCGAGCAGGTCGCGCTTGTCGCGATGAGCCCGGATGGCGCGGTCCGCGCGATGATCGGCGGGCGCGACTACGCGCAGAGCCAGTTCAACCGGGCAGTGGCGGCAAAACGCCAGCCCGGCTCGTCGTTCAAGCCCTTCGTCTACCTCGCCGCGCTCGAAAAGGGGCTGACGCCCGACACGATCCGCGAGGATGCCCCCGTCAATATCCGGGGCTGGAAGCCGGAAAACTACACCCACGAATATTTCGGCAACGTGACGCTGACACAGGCTCTGGCCATGTCGCTCAACACGATCGCGGTGAAGCTCAATGTCGAGGTCGGGCCGAAAACGGTGGCGCGCACCGCGCAGCGCCTCGGTATCCATTCCCCGATCAAGGCGAATGAATCGCTCGCGCTCGGCACCTCGGAAGTCTCGCCGCTGGAGCTCACGGCGGCCTACGCGGCCTTCGCCAATGGTGGAACCGGGGTGATCCCGCACGCGATCGTCGAAGTGAAAACCACGGATGGCAAGCTCGTCTACCGCCGTCAGAAACTCGATCTCGGGCAGGTCGCCGAGCCGGCGATCATCGCCCAGCTCAACCGCATGATGCGCGAGACGCTGGTCAACGGCACGGCCCGGAAATCCGATATTCCGGGCCATCTCGCCGCCGGCAAAACCGGCACGACGCAGGAACATCGCGACGCCTGGTTCGTGGGCTATACGGCGGATCTCGTCACCTCGGTCTGGCTCGGCAATGACGATGGCGATCCGATGAAGAAGGTCACCGGCTCCGGCCTGCCGGCAGAACTCTGGGCGGAATTCATGCGCCCCGCGCAGCGCAACTTCCCGCCAAGGCCGTTGCCGGGCCTGGGAGATGAGAGCCTGGCGCCCGCTTCCCCTGACCCTGCTGCGCCGGTCTTGCCCCGCCCTGCCGCGCCACCGCGCAACACCGAGGGCGGCGGCGCATGGGAAGGGCCGAGCCGCGAGGAGCGCGGCCTGCTCTCGCGGTTGTTCGGCGGCTGAGCCTCAGTTTTTTCGCAAGACGGGATAGAGCGCCAGCGAGGCCAGGCCGAAAAACGCCACCGTCCCGGCGAGCACGATCGGCCCACGATCGATGAAGGCGCCGACTCCCGCGCCGACCGCCGCCGCCACGCTGGCCTGCATCATGCCGAGCAGGGAGGATACTGCGCCGGCGCGATCCGGGAACGGCATCATCGCATTGGCTGCGGCCTGCGGCAGCGAGAAGCCGGTACCGAAGGCATAGATCGCCATCGGCAAAGTGAAGGCCCACGCGCTTGGTGGCAGGGCCAGAACGCCGATCAGCATGGCCAGCCCGCCCGTGGCCTGAAAACCGGTTCCGATGAGCATCAGCCGCTTGGCGGCGTGACGCATGCCGATGCGCTGGGCCGTGAACGAACCGCCCATATAGCCCAGGACGACCGTCGTGAAGGCAAGAGCGAAATCAAACGACGAGAGCCCGAGATGAAGCTGATAGACAAAGCTCGAGCCGGAGATGAAGGCGAAGAAACCGCTATGCGTGGTCGCCGCCAGCAACCCGAAGGGCAGGAACCGGCGATCCTGAAGCAGACCTCCGAAGCCCGACAGGATTGTCGAGACCCGGAAGGGCGAGAGCAGCCTTTCGACCAGTGTCTCCGGGAGGCGCAGATACGCCCACAGGGCCAGGCCGCCCGCGAGGAAAGCCGTGGCGACGAAGCTCGCCTGCCACCCCGCCACATGCTCGAGCACCACGCCGAAACTCGGCGCGATGGCCGGCACGATCGCCATGATCGAACCCATCCGCGCCAGTTGCTGGGCGGCGCGCGGACCCTCGTAGAGATCGCGGACGATAGCGCGCGCGATCACCAGCGGACCGGCCGCGCCAAACCCCTGCAGCAGCCTGCAGGCGATCAATGTGTCGAGATTGGGCGCGAATGCCGCGAGGATATTGGCAAGCCCGTAGATGAAGACCCCCACGAGCAGAACCTTCTTCCGGCCCTTGCGGTCGGAGAGCGGGCCGTAGAACGGCAGCCCGATCGCAAACCCGAAGAGATAGACCGAAAGGGTCAGCTGCGCGTGCCCGCTGGTGGCTCCGAAATGCCGCGCGATCGAGGGCAGCGAAGGCAGGTAGAGATCGGTGGAGAGCGGGCCGAGCGCGGTGAGGAACCCCAGCAGGAAGGTCAGGGCCAGCGTATCGTGCGAAGAAGCTTGGGGGCGAGAAGACACGGCAGGATCCACGAAAGGAACGTGGCCCTAGCCGCGTCCGTAAAGATGAAGCCCCGCGCCATGGCGGTTGAGCCAGGCTTCGGCGCTGCGATAATCGGGGCAGATGCGCGCGACATGGCGCCAGTAACGCGAGGAATGGTTCATTTCGAGCCGATGCGCAAGCTCGTGCGCGGCAAGATAATCGAGAATCTCGGGCGGCGCGAGAATCAGCCGCCAGGAAAAGGCGAGGTCGCCTGCCGCCGAACAGGAGCCCCAGCGGCTTCGCGTATCCTTCAGCGTGATGCGCCCATGCGTCACGCCGAGCAGCGCCGCGTAACGCGCGACAGCCGGCACGAACGCCGTTTCCGCCTCCTTGCGCAGAAAGCGCTCCACCCGCGTCTCGATATGACGAGGATCGCCGTGCACCACGATCACCCGTTGCCCATCCTCCTCGATCGCGCGCGTCTCGCCGCGAAAAGGCGCGCGGTGCACGATCCGATGCATCACGCCACGAAAGGGGATTTCAGCATCGGCAAGAAACGGCACCCGCGCCGGGCGCGCGTTGAGGCGCGCGCGCAGCCAATCCGCGTGATCCGCGAGAAAACGCTCCGCTGGCACACGTCCGATCCCGCGCGGCAGGGTGAGCGCGGGGATGCCGGAGCGGCGGTCGATCCGCAAGATCATGCGGCGCGCATCATGACGCACCGTGACCGCAACCGGCACATCCTCGCCACCACAGGCCACGACGAGCGTTTCCGGCAGCGTCGCACGCGCCCTTGCCTGGGGGCGTGGCTTGAGGAAATCGAGGATGCTCTTTCTGGCCAAACCGATACCGCCTTCACGAATCGCGAAGAGGATACCCGAACACGGCGGCAGTTTCAGCCAGCTCCGCTCAGCCGGCCTTGCGGCGCAACGGCGTCACGCTCGCGCTGGAATGCGTGTTGGTGAACTCGACGATCGCAGGCGCGATGAATTTGCGGAATCGCGACCCGTTGAACACACCGTAATGCCCAACATCCTTCTGGAGATGATAGAGCTGCTTTTCCTTCGGCAGATTGACGCAGAGCGTATGCGTCGCCTTGGTCTGCCCGACACCGGAAATATCGTCGTTCTCGCCCTCGACCGTCATCAGCGCGCAGCGGCGGATGGCGCCGAGATCGACCTTGCGGCCGCGATGCATCATCTCGCCTTTGGGCAGGGAATGGCGCACGAAAACCGTATCGACCGTCTGGAGATAGAATTCCGCGGTCAGATCCATCACCGCCATGTATTCATCGTAGAAATCGCGGTGTTTCTCGGCGGAATCGCCATCGCCCTCCACCAGATGCTTGAACATGTCCCAATGCGCGGTGAGATGGCGGTCGAAATTCATCGCCATGAAGCCGGAGAGCTGGAGATAACCGGGATAGACCTCGCGCATCACGCCGGGATGCGGAAACGGCACGCGCGAGATGCAATTGTCGCGGAACCATTGCATGCCACGCGTCTGTGCGAGCTTGTTGACCTCGGTGGGGCTCTCGCGGGTATCGATCGGCCCGCCCATCAGGATCATGGAGCGGGGAATAGCGGCATCGTCCTCGGCTTCGAGGCAAGCTACCGCGGCCGCGACGGGAACCGAGGGCTGGCAGACGGCGAGAACATGCACATCCGGCCCCAGCAGGCGGATCATCGCCATCACGTAATCGATGTAATCGTCGAGATCGAAAGTCCCGGCGGAAAGCGGCACCAGCCGCGCATCCACCCAATCGGTGATGTAGACCTCGTGGCTCGGCAGGAAGGCTTCCACCGTGCCGCGCAGCAGGGTCGCGAAATGGCCCGACATCGGCGCAACGATCAGCAGGCGCGGCTGGCGGGGCGCCTTGCCCTCGAAGCGGCGCTCGAAATGGATCAGGTTGCAGAAGGTATTCTTCCACACGATCCGTTCCGTCACCTCAACCGGCCTGCCATCCACCGTGGTGGTGGGCAGATCGAAGGCAGGCTTGCCGTAGCGGCGCGTCGTGCGCTCGAAAAGCTCGCAGGCCGCCGAGATCGAGCGGCCATAGGCCGTGTGCGAGAGAGGGTTCATCGGGTTGCGGTAGAAAAGGCGGAGCGCATCGCTCGCCGCGCGCGCCGGCCCGAGCACCGCATGCGCCGCCTCGTAGAAGAAATAGCCGCTCTTGTTCATCACGCCGCCGCTCCTGATACCGGGGTCATTCTATCCTCGAGAGGTTAAGGAGCCATGCGGCGCATGGTGCAGTCTCGAAGGATTCCAATTCTAGATTGCATTGACGGGTGCTGCAAATTCTTTTTTGCGATGCAACATGAGCGAGCCATCATCCACCATGTTCACGCTTGACGCCAAAAGGGAAACATCCTCAGGAAGAAGTGGCTTTCGGCGAGGCGCCGTCTTATCCTCCTCCAAACTCGATCGCGATAGGGCCTGAATATGAGCAATTTGAAAACGCGCATCGCGCGGGAAATCGGCACGCCGGCCATGGTGGTCGATCTGGAAGTGGTCGAGAGGAACATCGCGCGGGTACAGGCCCTGTGCGACGAGAAGGGCATCGCCAACCGCCCGCATATCAAGACGCATAAGAGCGTATTCTTCGCCAAGGGGCAGATGGCGGGCGGCGCGGCCGGCATTACCTGCCAGAAGCTCTCCGAAGCCGAGATCATGGCCGAAGCCGGGTTCGACGATATCTTCATCAGCTACAATCTTCTCGGCGAGGAGAAGATGGCACGCCTCGCCCGGCTGACGGAAAAAGCCCGTATGAGCGTTGCGGCCGACAACCCCACCGTCATCGCTGATCTCGCGAAAGCGGCGGCAATGGCGGGGCGCGAGATTTCCGTGCTGATCGAATGCGATACGGGGCGCAAGCGCGCGGGCGTCGAGACGCCCGCCGAAGCCGTGACGCTCGCGAAAATGGTCGAGATGTCGCCGGGGCTCTCCTTCGCGGGGCTGATGATGTATCCCCCCGAAGACGGGATCGCCGCGACAAACCGCTTTCTCGCCGAAGCTCTCGCCGGGTTGCGCGAACATGGGCTCGAAGCGCGCGTGATCTCGAGCGGCGGCACGCCGAACCTCGTCTCCAATCTCGGGCAGGTCGACGGGCAGACCGAGCATCGGGCCGGCACCTCGATCTTCAATGATCGTATGATGATTGCCGCTGGATTTGCCACCGAAGCCGATTGCGCCCTGCATATCTACACCACCGTGGTGAGCCGGGGCGGCGCGGAACGCGGCATTCTCGATGCCGGCTCGAAGGTCTTCACCTCGGATACGGGCTGGGGCCTCAAGGGCTATGGCCATATCCTCGAACATCCGCAGGCGGCGATCGGCCAATTCGCCGAGGAACATGGCTTCCTTGATCTCGCGCGTTGCAACGACAGGCCGCAGATCGGCGATGTCGTCCGCGTCATTCCCAACCATGTCTGCCCGGTCGTGAACGTCGTGGGCCAGATGGTTCTGGTGCGCGGCGAAGAGCTGATCGGCACGATGAAGGTCGATGCACGCGGCGCGCTGATCTGACCTCCGGGCCAGACCATCAGCAAACATCCTAGGCAGGGCGCCGGAAGGCGGCCCGGGCCCGTTCGGCTTCCTCGCGGATGGCGCATCCGCGCGCGTGGTCGTTGATCAGCCCCATCGCCTGCATGAAGGCGAAAATCGTGGTCGGCCCCACGAATTTCCAGCCGCGCTTTTTCAATTCCTTTGAGATCGCGATCGATTCTTGCGATGTCGAGGCGCTCTGCGGCTCCGGGCAATGCGCGGGGCTCGGCTCGAAACGCCAGAAGAACGCCGCGAGCGAGCCTTCCTGCTTCACCATGGCCTGCGCGCAGCGGGCATTGTTGATCACGGCCTCGATCTTGCCACGATGCCGGATGATCCCCGGATCGGCGAGCAGGCGTTCCACATCGTCTTGCGTGAAACGGGCGATTTCGTTGAAATCGAACCCGCGGAAAGCAGCGCGGAAATTCTCACGCTTGGCGAGGATGGTTCGCCAGCTCAACCCGGACTGAAACCCTTCGAGGCTGATCTTTTCGAAAAGGCGCCGATCCTCGCCCACCGGCATGCCCCATTCCATATCATGATAGGGCAGGAATTCCGGGGCCCCACCGCACCAACGACAGCGCGCCTTTCCATCGGGCCCGTGAAACAGTTCGGTCATCACTCACCCTCCCTTTGCTCTTTCTCCCAGACTTCTTGGTTTAGCGCGGGAATAGCGTCTCTGCCAGCATGGCGGAATGCGAGCGTTTTGCTAGGATAACCCCATGCCTGCGCCACAATGGCGCCAAACACGACAAGTCGAGGAAACGATGCCTGTATACGCTGACACAATCCTGAAAAACGGGAAAATATGGCTTGGCGCAAGCGACGGCCATGCCGAAGCGCTGGCGATCTTCGCCGGCCGCGTCCTCGCGACCGGGACCACGGCGGAAATCACCACACTGGCCGGGCCGGAGACCAAAATCATCGATCTTGGCGGGCGTTTTGCCATGCCCGGCCTCAACGAGGCGCATCTTCACCTGCTGCCCATGGGCTTGACCATGGAAGAGGTGGATGCCCGCCCCGCCGCCGCGCCGACCCTGGCGAAACTGCTCGCCAATATCGCCGCCCGCGCGAAAGAGCTTGGCCCGGGTAAATGGGTGCTGGCGCGCGGCTATGATCAGGCGAAGCTCGATATCGGTCGCCACCCGACCCGCGAGGAGCTGGATCGCGCCGCGCCGGAAAACCCGGTCTATCTCGTGCGCACTTGCGGGCATATCTCGATCTGCAATTCCATGGCCTTCGCCCGCGCGCAGGTAACCGCGCATACGCCATCGCCCGCCGGCGGACTCATCGAAGTGAAGGAAGGCCAACTGACCGGCTTCCTCGCCGAAACCGGGCGCGACCCTGTGCGCGAGGTCATTCCCGAGCCCACGGATGACGAGCTGGTCGCCGCGATCGAACGCGGCGGGCGCTACCTGCTCGAATTCGGCATCACGAGCTGCATGGATGCGGGTGTCGGCATGCGCGCGGCCTTCCGCGAAATCGCCGCCTATCACCGCGCCGAGCGCGAGGGGCGGCTCCCGGTGCGCACCTATCAGACCCTGATGGGTGACCCGGGTGGACGCAACATCGTGCCGGAATGCCGCATGGCGGGCCTGATCACCGGCACCGGCAGCGACATGCTCAGGATCGGTCCCGTGAAGATCTTCACAGACGGATCGGTGGGCGGACGGACGGCCTGGATGCGCGGCCATTACGACGGCCAGCCGGAGAATTTCGGCCTGGCGACCCTGGACGACGCCACGCTCGAGAAAGCCGTGATGGAATATCACCGCGCCGGCTACCAGATGGCGATCCATGCGATCGGCGACGCGGCGATCGAGCAGGTGCTGGTGGCCTATGAGAAGGCGCTGGCCGCGCATCCTGACCCTGATCGCCGCCACAGGATCGAGCATTGCGGCTTTCCTAGCCGTGATCAGCTCGAACGCATGAAGAAGGCGGGCATCTATCCCGCGCCGCAGCCGGTCTTCATGCACGATTTCGCGGATCTCTACGCCTCGGTGCTCGATAAGCCACGCGTCGCCGCGTCCTATCCGTTCCGCACCTTCTACGAGATGGGGCTGAAGCCTTCGGCCTCCTCCGATGCGCCGGTCTGCGACGCCAATCCCTTCCCCTCGATCTACGCCATGCTTACCCGCACGAGCTGGCGCGGCAATGTGCATGGCCCGAACGAGACGCTCACCCACGAGCAGGCCTTGCAAAGCTTCACGGAATTCTCGGCCTTCGGGGAGAAGACGGAAAACGAGAAAGGCCGGCTGGTGCCCGGCTTCCTCGCCGATATCGCCGTCTTCTCACGCGATCTCACCAAGGCGAGCCCGGAGGATATTCTCAACGACACACGTTGCGAATTGACGATCCTGGGCGGCAGGATCGCCTTCGATCGCGCCGGCCTTGCGGCCTGAGCCAATGGAGGCGCGCCGCGTTCAGGCGGCGCGCACCGAGCCGAGGAAGGTTTCGATCTCGCGGTGAAGGGCTTCGGACTGGCTCGACAGTTCCGAAGCCGCCGAGAGAACCTGCCCGGCGGAGGAGCCGGTCGTCGTCGCGGCCTCGGTGACGAGCGCGATGGAGGAAGACACTTCCTCGGTTCCCTGCGCCGCCTGCTGGACATTGCCGGCGATCTCGCCGGTCGCGCGCGCCTGCTCGTCCATGGAGGCGGTGATCGACCGGGCAATGCCGTCGATCTGGCCGATCGTGCGCCCGATGGACTGGATCGCCTCGATGGATTCCGCCGTCACGGCCTGGATATTGGCGATGGTCTCGGAAATCTCGCTGGTCGCCCGCGTGGTCTGGGCGGCGAGTTCCTTCACCTCGCTCGCGACAACGGCGAAGCCCTTGCCGGCATCGCCCGCCCGCGCCGCCTCGATTGTCGCATTCAGCGCCAGAAGGTTGGTCTGGGAGGCAATCGAGTTGATGAGGCCGACCACGGCACCGATCTTCTCGGCCGCGATGGCGAGTTCCTGAACCTTGGTATCCGCCGCGCGGGCAGCGCCAACGGCCCCCTCGGCGATGCTACTCGATTCGCGCGCCTGCCGGCCGATATCCGCGATGGAGGCGGAAAGCTCTTCGCCCGCAGCGGCGACACCCTGGACGTTGATCGAGGCCTGATGCGCCGCGCTTGCCACGGTCGTGGATTGCAGCGAGGTCTGCTCAGCCGCAGCAGACATGCTCTGCGCCGAAGCCTGAAGCTCGTGCGCCGCAGCAGCAACGCCCGCGACCACCGCCGAGGCGCTGCGCTCGAAGGAGGCAATCGAGGCCTCAAGCACCTGCTGACGCCTGGCGCGCGCTTCCTGCTCGCGCTCCGCTTCGCTCTTCATGCGCTCGCGCTCGACCCCGTTCTCCTTGAAGATCAGCACGGCGCGTGCGAGACGCCCGACCTCATCCCCGCGGTTCTGGTGCGGCACTTCGACGGCGAGATGCCCGTCGGCGAGTTCGCCCACAACCCCGACAAGGCTGCCAAGCGGCAACGCGATAGTGCGGCGGACAACCACGAAGCCGCAGACGATCGCGACAAAAATCGCCGCGATGCTGATCGGCGTGAGCAGCACCGCCAAATTGTGATTTTGCAGCATCGCCTTGCTGATCGACATTTCAAGCACTGAAACGCTCGATTCGATGTTCTGGAGCAGCCCCAGCAGCTCCGAACGCGCCTTCTCATAAGGCCCGTTGATGAGGGCGAGCGCGTCCTTCTGCGCAAAATTCTTGGAAGCATCGGCGATCTGCTGTGCGATCTTCAGGGAATTCTCGCGCGCCTTGAGCAGGGATTTTTCGGCTTCCGGCGTGAGAATGTTCTTGCCCGAGGCCAGAACGGAAAGGATTTCCTGTATCCTTCCATCCGCATCCTTGATCTGGCTGGAATATGAGTTGATGTTTTCCGGCTCCAGCTCGGCAGGCATGCGGGCAACAAGGCCGTATTGCTTTTCCGAAAGCGTGCGGATTTCACCAATACCTTTGGAGGCATTCAGCGCGACATTCAAATCGCCGCCTGCCTGCTCGGTCATCGAAACAAGCATGTAACCAAGAAGACTCGTTGCGATCAGTGCGGGAATCGCGACAGCCGCGAGCGCCATCAACGCCTTGCCTGCAATGCCCATCTTAAAGGAAAAACGCCGAACTTTGTCTTTCTTGACAAGAGATTCTGAATTCATCTGCCCGGTTCCATTCTGTCAGACAGGCGGGATGGCGCCTTTGGAGTAAAGTGGGCACACAATATCGGCTAAACATAACCTGAAGCTTAACCAGATAATTTTGAATAATCCCAACTTTTCTCCCTTCTGAACCCCGTTCCTGAAAATCCCAATGTGCACTTGGCGTTTTGTCAGGCCGGGGAGCGAATTTTATGCTTGCAAAATCATCCATCCTGCGCACATTAAAAAAAGTTTTATACGATTAAACTCGGAGGGCGCATGGCGGTTGCCGCGCGAAAAAGCACGACAAGTGCGCTGGGCGCGATGATCCGCCATGCCCGCCAGCGTGACGGACTCACGCTCCAGGAACTCAGCGCCAAATGCGCGCTTTCAGTCGGCTTTCTCTCGCTGGTCGAGCGCGGGCTGGCCTCTCCGTCGCTCGGCTCGCTCGCGGTGATCGCGCAAGCGCTCGCCCTGCCGATCTCCACCTTCCTTGAAGTCGATGCCGCGCAAGGCGCCATCACCCGCGAGGGCGAACGCTCACGCATTGCCATCGAAGGTTCGCCGCTTGATTACGAGCGCCTTTCGACCGTATTCCCCGGCCAGAGTTTCGATGCTGTCCGCATTCATGTGCCCCCCGGTTACACCTCCGAGACGGTTTGCCATGCGGGCGAGGAATGGATCTACGTTCTCGCCGGCGAACTTACCCAGCGCATCAATTCCAACACCTATATCCTGCGCCCCGGCGATACCTGCCATTTCCGTGGCGAAGCCTCGCATTCCTACGCGAATGACAGCGCCGAACCGCTCACCCTGCTCTGGGTCGGCACCATGCCGGTCTTCAAGCGTGCCGGCGATTCCGAAGCCTTTCATCCCTGACCTAACCGAGACGAAGAGCGAATCATGACGAAAACACTGGAACAGGATCTGCGCGCCATCGCCCTCGCCTGGCAGGATTCCGCGCAGCCGCAGGCGACTTTCGAGGCCGTCGGCGAGGCACTCAAGCGTCATGTCGGATACGGGCTTTACACGATCACCCACGCCTTGCCGGGCGGCAAGGAGGTCGAACGCCTCTACTCAACCAATGAGGCCGCCTATGCTGTCGGCGGGCGCAAGCCCGTCCAGAAGGATGCGTTCCGCGAAAAGGTGTTCGGCACGCATCAGGCGTTCCTGGGGCGCAGCCCGGCGGATTTCAAACCCTATTTTCCTGATCACGATTTCATCGTGTCGCTGGGGCTTGGCTCGGTCATCAACGTCCCGGTGGTTGTTGGCGGTATCGCGCTTGGCTCCGTCAATATTCTCGATCGTGAGGGTGCTTACGACGAGACTCATGTCGAAAAGGCGACGGCTATTGCCCGCATGGTCGCGCCTGCCTTGCTCGGCTGTTCGCAGATGGTCGCGGGTTGAGTTCATCCTAGGGAGAAAACCATGAAAAGAATCGGAACCTTGTTCGGCGCGGCGGCCCTGCTGCTTTCCGCCGCCGCAACGCCGCTTCTCGCCAAGACGCCGCCGGGCGTGCTGGTGGTCGCGAAGAATATCGACGATATCGTCAGCCTCGATCCGGCGCAGGCCTATGAATTCACCTCGGGCGAGATCGTCTCGAATATCTACGAGCGCCTCGTTGAATATAACCCCGCGAAGATCGACGAGCTGAAGCCGGGTCTTGCCGCGAGCTGGAAAGTCTCGGAAGACGGCAAATCGATCGCCTTCACGCTGCGTCCGGGCGCCAAATTCGCCTCGGGCAACCCGGTGCGCCCGGAAGATGTCGTCTTCTCGTTCGAGCGCGTGATCGCGCTCAACAAGGCGCCCTCCTTCATTCTCAAGCAGTTCGGCTGGACGCCGACCAACTTCGAGCAGATGGTCAAGAAGACCGGCCCGAACGAGGTGACGATCACCATCGCCGGCAATTTCGCGCCTTCCTTCGTGCTGAACGCGCTCGGCGCGCGCGTCGGCTCGGTCGTGGATGCGGAAACAGTCCGCAAGAACATGAAGGACAGCGATTTCGGCAATGCCTGGCTCTCGCGTGCATCCGCCGGCTCCGGCTCCTATGCGCTCGAAACCTGGCGCCCAAACGAGACCGTGGTGCTCAAGGCCAACGCCAATGCGGACCTCAAGGCGAAGACCCCGCAGATCGTCTTCGCGCATGTCGCCGAAGGCGCGACGCAGCGTCTGATGATCGAGGCGGGCGATGCCGATATCGCGCGCAATCTCGGCCCGGATCAGATCGCGGCCGTGAAGGGCAAGGCGGGCATCAACGTCGAAACCTATCCGCAGGCGGCCCTGCACTTCTTCTCGCTCAACGTGAAGCACGAGAAGCTCAACAAGCCCGCGCTCTGGGAAGCGATCCGCTATCTCATCGATTACGAGGGGATCGCGACCAACCTGCTCAAGGGACAGATGAAGGTTCACCAGACCTTCTGGCCGGAAGGCTTCCCCGGCGCGGTTCTCGACAAGCCCTATTCGCTTGATATCGAGAAGGCGAAGGGCATTCTCGACAAGGCCGGCATCAAGGACCTGACGATCGATGTCGACATGATCGCCTCGGCGCCGTTCACCGATATCGGTCAATCCATGCAGGCGACCTTCGCCAAGGCCGGCATCAAGCTGAACCTGACGCCGGGTGCGTCCTCGCAGGTCATCACGAAATACCGCGCGCGCCAGCACGAGGGCATGATCCTCTACTGGGGCCCGGATTTCATGGATCCGCATTCGAACGCCAAGGCTTTCGCCTACAACCTCGACAATGCGGATGGCAGCCCGCAGAGCACCACGACCTGGCGCAATTCCTGGCACATCCCGGAAATGTCGCGCCGGACGATGGCCGCGCTCGTCGAGCGTGACGGCGCCAAGCGTCTCGAGATGTATCGTCAGCTCCAGAAGGAAGTCCTCAAGGAGAGCCCCTGGGCGATGACCTTCCAGGCGCAGGCCCAGGTTGTGATCCGCGACAACGTGAAGGGCTTTGTCCACGGCGCCACCAACGATCTCATCGTCTATCGCGACGTCGAGAAGAAGTAAGGCCCGCACACCATGAAAAGCCTCGCGCGCATCCTGCCTTTTCTGGCCCGTACTCTTGCCGGTCTGGCCTTGACGCTCGCGGGGCTGCTCCTCATTACCTTCATTATCGGCCGGGTGATGCCGATCGACCCTGTCGTCGCGATTGTCGGCGACAAGGCGTCGGCCGAAACCTACGCCGCCGCACGCGAAAAGCTCGGCCTTGATCAGCCGATGCCGGTGCAGTTCCTGCGCTATATCGGCGGGGTGGTGAAGGGCGATCTCGGTACATCGAGCGTCTCCAACCGCCCTGTCATCGAGGAAATCGGCCGCGTCTTCCCGGCGACGATCGAGCTTGCCACCCTCGGCATCCTGATCGGAATCGCCTTCGGCATCCCGCTTGGCATCTATGCCGCGTTCAAGCAGAACCGCTGGCAGGACCACCTTGTGCGTTTTGTCGCGCTGTTCGGCTATTCCATGCCCGTTTTCTGGCTGGGTCTGATTGGCCTGCTGGTGCTCTATGCCGGGCTCGGCTGGGTTGGCGGACCTGGGCGGATCTCGGTCGCCTATCGTTATTCCGTTCCGGTCTGGAGCGGCTTCATGCTGATCGACACGCTGCGCGTCGGCAATCTCGATGCGTTCCGCAACGCCCTTTCCCACATCATCCTGCCGGCCTCGCTCATCGGCTACTACGCCATGGCCTATCTCGCACGCATGACGCGCGCCTTCATGATCGAGGAGCTGGGCAAGGAATATATCACCGCCGCCCGCATCAAGGGCGCCAGCGAGGCGCGCGTGCTCTGGAAGCACGCCCTGCCGAACATCCTCGTGCCGCTGGTGACGATCATTGCGCTGTCCTATGGGCTTCTGCTCGAAGGAACGGTGCTGATCGAGACGGTTTTCTCATGGCCCGGCCTCGGGCTTTACATCACCAACGGGCTTTTCGCGGCGGATATGCCGGCGGTGCTCGGCGGCACCTTCATCGTGGGGCTATGCTTCGTCCTGCTCAACAAATCGAGCGAGATCGCCTACGCCTTCCTTGATCCCAGAACGGAGCGCTAGGATGGGGATCCTTCTCGATATCACCACCCGTGTGCCCAATTCGCGCGCCGAAGCGCGGTTGATTCAGGGCGCCATGCGCCTGCGGCGGCTCTTGGCGAACCCGTCCAGCGCCATCGGGCTGGTTCTGGTTCTCGCGCTGGTCTTCGTCGCAATTTTTGCGCCGCTCATCGCGACGCATGACCCCAACGCACAGGATTTCGCGATGCGGCTCAAGCCGCCTTCCGCCGCACATTGGCTGGGAACGGACCAGTTCGGTCGCGATCTCTATTCGCGTCTCGTCCATGGCGCGCGCCCTACGCTCATGGTCGTGCTGCTGGTGATCGTGATGGCGGCGCCTTTCGGCTTCGTGCTTGGCCTGATCGCAGGGTATTTCGGCGGGATCGTCGAGGCGGTGCTGATGCGCCTCACGGATATCGTCATGGCCTTCCCCCGGCTTGTGCTCGCGCTCGCGCTCGTCGCGGTGATGAAACCGGGCCTGATCAACGCGGTGATCGCCATCGCGATCACGGCCTGGCCGCCTTATGCCCGGCTGGCCCGTGCGGAGGCGCTTTCCTTGCGCAAGGCGGATTTCGTCGAGGCGGCGCGCGGCCTCGGCATGAGCTGGCGCGGGATCGTCTTCGGGCAGATCATGCCGCTTTGCCTCGCCTCGGTCGCGATCCGCGCGACGCTCGACATGGCGGGAATCATCCTCACCGCGGCAGGGCTGGGCTTCCTCGGCCTCGGCGCCCAGCCGCCGCTCGCCGAATGGGGCGCGATGATCGCGCAGGGACGCGATCAGGCTTTCGATGCCTGGTGGGTAGCCGCCGTGCCGGGCCTCGCCATTCTTGCCGTGAGCCTCGGCTTCAACCTGCTGGGCGATGGCCTGCGCGACGTTCTGGACCCCAAGCATCATGACTAACCCCCTCCTCGAAATCGAAGGGCTGAGCGTCACCTTCCCCACCCCGCAGGGCGATGCGCGGGTCGTGCGCGATTTCTCGCTCCGGATGGGTCACGAGAAAATCGGTATTGTCGGCGAATCCGGTTCGGGCAAGTCGATGACCGCGCGTGCGATCCTCGGCCTCGTGCGCCGGCCGGGCCGCGTGGCTGCACGCAAGATGCGGCTTGGCGAAACAGATCTCATGGCCCTCTCGCCGGCGGGCTATCGCGACCTGCGCGGAAAGCGCGCCGCGATGATCCTTCAGGATCCGAAATTCTCGCTCAACCCGGTGCAACGCATCGGCACCCAGATCGAGGAGACCATCCTCCTGCATGAAAACGAGAGCGCGGCCGTGCGCAAGGCTCGCGCGTTGGCCATGCTCGAAGCCGTCGGCATCGATGATCCCCGCCGGGTCTATTCGGCCTATCCGCATGAACTCTCCGGCGGCATGGGCCAGCGCGCAATGATCGCGGCGATGCTGGTCGGCAGCCCCGAGCTGCTGATCGCCGATGAGCCGACCTCCGCTCTCGATGTGCTGGTGCGCGATCAGGTTCTCGCGCTGATCGACGATCTCGCGCGGCGCCGTGGTTTCGGGCTGATCCTGATCAGCCACGATCTCAACATGGTCGCGCGGTTCTGTGATCGGATCCTCGTCATGTATCGCGGACAGGTGGTCGAGACCTTGGCCGCGAACGCGCTCGCGGATGCGACGCATCCCTACACGCAAGGGCTGGTGGCATGCCTGCCGAGCGCGCGGACACGCGGGCGCGACCTGCCGGTTCTCGCACGCGATCCGTCATGGGAGGCCGCCCATGGCTGAACAATCGGGTGAGATCGTGATCACGGCTGAAAATCTGGATGTCTGGTACGAGGGCCGCGAGGGGCGCTTTCGCGCCGTGACGGGGGCAACGCTCAAGGTTGAGAAGGGCGCCTTTTTCGGGCTTGTCGGTGGATCGGGATCGGGCAAATCGACCGTCCTGCGGGTACTTGCCGGACTCTCCCCCCATTTCGCCGGGCTTGTCGAGGTCGGCGGCTTCCGCCTCCGCCCAGAGGTGACGCCCTCGCGCGCCTTCCGCCGCAAGGCGCAGATGGTGTTTCAGGACCCCTTCGCCTCGCTCAATCCGCGTCACACCATCGACCGCGCCATCGGCGATGGTCTTGTCCTTCACGGCTTTTCCGATGTCGACGCGCGCATCCTGCGCCTGCTGGATCAAGTCGGGCTGGGAAAGAACTTTCGTTTCCGCTATCCGCACGAGCTTTCGGGCGGCCAGCGCCAGCGTGTCGCGATTGCCCGCGCCCTCGCGCTCGAACCGGAAATCCTGCTGCTGGACGAACCTACTTCTGCGCTCGATGCCTCCGTGCAGGCGGAAATCCTCAACCTCCTCTCCACGATCCGCCGCGACACTGGGCTGACGGCCCTGCTCGTGACGCATGATCTCGGCGTCGTCGCGCATCTGTGCGACAGGGTCTCGGTGATGCAGAAAGGGGCGATCATCGAGGAATTTGGCATCGAGGCTCTGGCGCGCCCCGCGGAGCGCAAGGCTTACACGCAGGATTTGATCGCCGCGGCGCGCTGACAGCGCCGCATTCGCGCCAGCGTTTCTGCTGCGCCCCGTCCGTGCTATCCAGCCAGTCCGGAGCGGAAACGCGCCGATGCAACTTTCATGCTGAAGCTTAAAGGGACGGGATCACAATGGATATCGAGCCGGGTGAAGCCAAGGACAAGAAGCTCACGAACATCACCGCGTTGAGCGTTGTGCTCTTCTCGGTTTTCATGGCGATCCAGGGCATAAAGGCCGGGAATATCGCGCAAGGCATTGACCAGACGAAAGCCGATATCGTCAACAAATGGAACCAGTATCAGGCAGCCCGCCTGAAACATGATATTTCAGAATCCGCGATCGTCACGAACAACCTTTTCGGCGCGGTTCCGGGCGTCGACCCCAATGTGGTGAAAACTGAACGCGAGAAGGCGGAACGCGCCAACGCGATCTATACCGAGCGCGAGAAGAAGTACTCGGCCGAGGCCAAGGAATTGCAGGTCAAGCTCGAGGAACTTTCAAAGAAGGACGACCAGTTCGACGTCGCCGAAGCCCTGCTGACGATGGGCGTCGCGATCGCCGCGGTGGCGATTCTCGCGGAGAGCTGGTGGCTTCTCGCTCTATCCTGGATTTTCGGAAGTCTGGGAATGACGCTGGGTGCCGCCGCGATGCGCGGGATCAACCTCAATCCGCAATGGCTGGTTGATCTCATCACCTGAGCCTGCCCCGCGGAAATTGGAATCAAAAAGGCGGGCGCCGCGAGGCGTCCGCCCTATCGATAGCTGGGCGTGACAGAAGCTCCCGCCTCAGACGCCCACTTCCTTGGCCACCTTGTCGAGCACTTTCTCGAAACGGTCCACGATCTCGTCGATCTGGGTCGGCGTGATGATCAGCGGCGGGCAGAAGGCAATGGCATCCACCATATTGCGGCAGATCACGCCATCCGCCTGCAGGGCCGCATTGACCATCATACCCAGCTTTCCGGCGGGATCGAGCGCCTTCTTCGCCTGCTTGTCCGTAACGAGTTCGACAGCAGCGATCATACCGACGCCGCGTACCTCGCCGACAAGCGGATGCGCTTCCAACGCCCGCAGGCGCGAGAGCAGCCGCGCGCCGGAACGACGCGCATTCTCCACCAGCCCGTCTTTCTCGATCACATCGATCGACGCCAGCGCCACAGCCGCGGCGACAGGATGTCCACCAGCGGTATAACCATGGCCGAAAGTGCCGATACGATCGCTTTCCTCGATGATCGGCGCAAGCACGCGCTCATTCGCCACCAAGGCGGAAATCGGCAGGTAGGAGGAGGACAGCGCCTTCGAGAGCACCATGATATCCGGCTTCATGCCATAGGTCTCGCAGCCGAACATGTTGCCCGTGCGCCCGAAACCGCAGATCACCTCGTCGGCCACCAGAAGAATATCGTATTTGGCGAGGACCGCCTGGATCTTCTCCCAATAGGTAGCGGGCGGCACAACGACCCCGCCCGCGCCGAGCACCGGCTCGCCGAAGAAAGCCGCGATGGTCTCGGGGCCTTCGGCGAGGATGAGCTGCTCCAGCTCCTCCGCCCGGCGGCTGGAGAAGGCTTCCTCGCTCTCGCCTGGCAACGCGTCGCGCCAGTAATGGGGCGAGCCGGTGCGCAGGATGTTGGCGATCGGCAGATCGAAGGAGCGGTGATTGTTGGGCAACCCGGTGAGGCTGGCCGCAGCGATGGTCACGCCATGATAGGCGCGCTCGCGGGCGATAACCTTCTTGCGCTGCGGCTGGCCGAGCGCGTTCGAGCGATACCAGATCATCTTGAGCGCGGTATCGTTCGCTTCCGAGCCCGAGTTAGTGAAGAACGCCTTGCTCATCGGCACCGGCATCATCGTCACGAGTTTTTCCGCGAGGTCGATCAGCGGGCCATGCGATTTATGCCCGAAATTGTGATAATAGGGCAGCTTCTTCATCTGGGCCGCAGCGGCATCGATGAGGCGCTTCTCGTTGAAGCCGACGGCGACACTCCACAGCCCGGCCATCGCCTCGATATAGCGCTTGCCGTGATTGTCGGTGACGTAAATTCCCTCGCCATCCTCGATCACCAGAGGGCCGGCTTCGAGATGTTTCTTGGCATTCGTATAGGCGTGCAGGTGATAGGCGACATCACGAGCTTCAACGGAATTCGGCAGGGCGTCCATGCGGCGGAATCCTTTAAGGAGAGAGGTTGCCCCATGCATCCTCCCTCGACCGAGCCTGCGTCAAGCGTAAACCGTCATCCCCCCACCTAAGTCGCGCGGCGCGGGCCGCGTCCCACCAGATAGACAAGTATCGCGGCAAGCTGAATGAGGCCGGTGAATAGCAGGCCCCTCGACATCACGCCGAAAGGCGCCGCGGCTATGCGCGACGCCTTCGGTATTTCGCTGGATTAGGGCCGCTTCCTCAGCCGCGCAGATGGCAGGCCACGAAATGGCCGTCCTTCGTCGGTTTGAGCTTCGGCACCTCCCGCATGCAGACATCCTGCTTGATCGGGCAGCGCGTGTGGAAATGGCAGCCAGAGGGCGGGTTGATCGGGTTCGGCACATCGCCCTGAAGCATAATGCGCTTACGCTTCACCGTCGGATCGGGGATCGGCACCGCCGAGAGCAAGGCCTCGGTATAGGGGTGCAGTGGATTGACGTAGAGATCACGCGAGGGGGCGATTTCGACAATCCGTCCGAGATACATCACCGCCACGCGATCGGAGATATGCTCCACGACCGAAAGATCATGCGCGATGAAGAGGAAGGTGAGGTTCAGCTCCTGCTGGAGATCTTCGAGAAGGTTGATCACCTGCGCCTGGATCGAAACGTCGAGCGCGGAAACGGGCTCGTCGCAAACGATCAGCTTGGGCTCCACAGCCAGCGCGCGTGCGATGACGATGCGCTGGCGCTGACCGCCCGAAAACTCATGCGGATAGCGCCGCATCTGTTCCGATTTCAGGCCCACCTTCTGGAGGAGGGCAGCAACGCGATCCTCGATCTCGCTCTTGTTATTCGCGAGTTTATGAATGATCAGCGCCTCGCCGATGATCGCACCAACCGTCATGCGCGGGTTGAGCGAGGCAAAGGGATCCTGGAACACGATCTGCATGTCCCGGCGCAGATTGCGCAGATCCTCGCCCTGCATGGCGATGACATCCTTGCCCTCGAATGCCACCTCGCCGGAAGTCGGCTCGATCAGGCGCAGGACACAGCGGCCGGTCGTGGATTTCCCGCAGCCCGATTCGCCCACCAGCCCGAGGGTCTCGCCCGGCGCGATATCGAAGCTCACGCCGTCCACGGCGTGCACCCGCTCGACTTCGCGTGCGAGAATGCCGCCTTTGAGGCCGAAATATTTCTTGAGATCCTTGACGCGCAACAGGGGTTCGTTCATCGCGCTCGCGCTCCGATTTTGTTCTGTCATAGCACGCACGCGACCTTGTGGCCCGGTTCCACCTCTTTCAGCGGCGGCATCGCCTCAAGGCAGATATCCTTGGCGAATTTGCAGCGTGCAGCGAAACGGCAGCCTTTCGGCGGGTGCAGCAGGCTCGGCACCGTCCCCGCGATCGCTTCCAGCCGCGTCTTGTGGGTCGCGGCGAGATCGAGGCGTGGAATCGAGCGGATAAGCCCTTGCGTGTAGGGATGACGCGGATTGCTGAACAGCTTGTCGACCGGCGCCTCCTCGATCACCTTGCCGGCATACATGACGACAACGCGCTGAGCTGTCTCCGCCACGACGCCCATCGCATGGGTGATCAGCATCACCGCCATGCCCAGCCTCTCCTTCATTTCCTGAAGGAGTTCGAGGATCTGCGCCTGGATGGTCACATCGAGCGCGGTGGTCGGTTCATCCGCGATCAGAAGCTTGGGATTGCATGACAGGGCCATGGCAATCATGACGCGCTGGCGCATGCCGCCCGAAAACTGGTGCGGATAATCGTTCACCCGCTTTGCCGCATTCGGAATCTGGACCAGTTTCAGCATTTCGATCGTGCGATCGATCGCGTCCTTGCGGTTCAGTTTTTCATGCCGGCGCAGGACTTCCGCGATCTGCTCGCCCACGGTGAAGACCGGGTTGAGCGAGGTCATCGGCTCCTGGAAGATGATCGCGATTTCCTTGGAACGGATCTCGTCAAGCTCGGGGCCTGAAAGAGGCACGAGATCGCGTCCCTGCCAGAGGATCTGCCCTTCGACAATACGTCCCGGCGGCATCGGGATCAGCTTGAGGATGGACATCGCGGTAACGGTCTTGCCGCAACCGGATTCGCCCACCACGCAGACGGTCTCGCCGCGCTTGATCGAGATATCCACCCCGTCGACCGAACGGACCATGCCGTCATCGGTCTTGAAGTGGGTCTTGAGCCCCCGGATGTCGAGGAGATTTTCGGAAGCCTGCACGCCTGCACCCTTACCCATCAAACCAAGGTCTTCGCTCATCACAGAACCCGGCGAGCATCGAGCGCATCGCGCAGCCCGTCACCGATGAAGTTGATGGTCACGACCGCCAGGAAGATCGCCATGCCCGGGAACAGAGCCCAATGCGCGGCGATATCGAGATAATCCTTCGAATCGAAGAGCAGCCGACCCCAGGTCGGGATATCCGGCGGGAAACCGAGACCAAGGAAGGAGAGCGTCGATTCCGCAAGGATCGCCGCCGCCACGTCGATCGTGCCGGCGATGATCACCGGACCGAGCGCGTTCGGCAGGATATGCCGCACCACCTGACGGCGCCGAGACGCCCCCAGCGCACGCGCCGCTTCCACGAATTCCTTCTCGCGCAACGAGAGGAACTGGGCACGGACGAGACGTGCGACCGGCATCCAGCGCAGACCGCCGATGACCAGCACAATAAGGATGAAGACACCGCCTTCCGGCCCGAAAACGGCCTTGAGCGAATCCCGGAAGAGATAGATCACCAGCAGCAGAAGCGGCAGCTGCGGCAACGACAGGAACAGATCCGTCAGCCACATCAGCGCCATGCCAAGCCAGCCGCGCGACATCCCCGCGATCGCACCGATGATTGTGCCGACAACGATAGCCACCAGCATGGCCGCGAGGCCAACGGCAAGCGAGATCCGCCCGCCATAGAGCATGCGCGCGAGAATATCCTGCCCCAGGTCATCCGTGCCAAACGGATGTTTCCAGGACGGCCCGGCGAGCCTTGCCGAGAAATCGATTTCGTTGATCGGCACGCGCCAGAAGAACGGGCCGAGCAGGATCGCGAGGATCATCACGAGCAGGATGCCCGCGCTGACCACGGCAAGCTTGTGCTTGCGGAAACGGCGCCAGGCTTCAAGCCCCGGCGAATAACGCGCGGCGGAAGCCGCGCCGGCATCAACGGTAGGTGATGCGGGGGTCGAGCCAGCCATAGAGCACATCCGCAATAAGGTTGAAGAAGACGACGAGGCAAGCGAACACGAAGGTCACCGCCATGATGACGGGCGTGTCATTCGCCAGGATGGACGAGATCAGCAGCGAGCCGATGCCCGGAATGCGGAAGATCTGCTCGGTGACGATCGCGCCACCGAAAATCGCCGGCATTTGCAGCGCGACAAGCGTGACCACGGGGATCAGCGCATTGCGCACCACATGCTTGACGATGACCTTCTTCTCGCCGAGCCCTTTGGCACGCGCGGTTGTCACGTAATCGAGGCGGATCACGTCGAGCACCGCAGAGCGCACGTAGCGGGTCATCGATGCGGCCTGGAAGAAGCCCAGCACGCAGATCGGCATGATGGCCTGACGCAGATGCTCCCAATACCATTTCCAGCCTGTCGCGGCCACATCGGAGCGATAAACCATCGGCAGCCAGTCAAGCTTGATCGAGAAGAGCAAGATGAAGAGCAGCCCGGTGAAGAAGGTCGGGAGCGAAAAGCCGATGAAGGCCAGCGTATTGGCGATCTGGTCGAAGATCGAATACGGCCGGGTCGCGGCATAGACGCCAACCGGAATGGCGATCAGCAGCGCGAGGATCTGCGATGAGCCGATGACGAAAAGCGTCACCGGAAGGCGCTGAAGGATCAGCTTGTCGACATCGATGCGGCTGACGAAGGAGAATCCCCAATCGCCCTGCGCCATCGCACCAAGCCAGTGGAAATAGCGCACAAAGACCGGATCATCGAGGCCGAACTTCTGGCGGAGGGCCATACGGACCTCCGCCGGCACGTTCGGGTTGGTCGCCAATTCCTCGAAAGGATCGCCCGGCGCAAGCGCCAGAACACAGAACAGGACGACCGAGATGCCAAGCAGGCTCGGCACGGCGATCAGAAGTCGCCGAATGATATAGTTACCCATGATTACTTACCCCGAGCCTCCCCCGACGCGTCGATAGGCTCGCGAGGCTTACGCCTCGCGATACCATTCCTCGATGCTGCCGGTGGTCAGATCCCACCCGCTGACATACGGACGGAGATTATGGGCCGAGGCGCCAACGCCCGGTCGATAGACAACCGGAATAACGCACCTGTCATTGCAGACGAGATCGTTCATCCGGATGAACATCGCCGCGCGTTTCACGGGATCAAGCTCACCCTGCGAGGCCTTGTGCAGCTCGTCGTATTCCTTGTTGGTCCAGCGCGTGATATTGCGGCCCTGCCACTTGTTTTCTTTGGTCGAAACCTCGGCCGATGTGTACTGGTCCATGAAGATGCCGGGGTCCGGCTGTGTCATGGTAGTGGTATACATCTGAATGTCGCAGTAGAACTTGCCGTAGGTATCGGGGTTTGCGACGTCCGACGAGAAGAAGACCGAAGCGGTCACGGATTTCAGCTCGAGATCAATGCCTGCCTTCTGGCATGCCTGCTTCACGATTGCCTGAGTCTTCTGGCGCGGTGAGTTGATCGACGTCTGATAGACGAGCTTCAGCTTCTTGCCATCCTTGGCACGGATACCATCCGCCCCAACCTTCCAGCCGCCATCCTCAAGGAGCTTGATGGCCTTCTCGATGCTGAACTCCCGCTTGGTGTTCTTCGAATTGAAGCGCTCCGGGTTGTTGAGGAAGTTGGCCGTGGCAAGGCCGGCACGACCATAGATGTGGTCCTGCACGGACTGGCGATCCACCAACAAGCCAAGCGCATCGCGCACGGCGCGGTCGAGCAGAACCGGATGCTTGGACTTCATGCTGGAGCGCTCGCCATCCACCTCGGTCCACGGGTCGGTGGAGTTGAGCTGGATGAATTCGATATTGCCGCCCGGCCAGAAGACGGCCTTGCCCTTGCCGCCCTTCTCAAGCCGCTGAAGGATTTCTTCCTCGACCTGCATGTTCCAGGCGTAATCGTATTCGCCGGTCTGGAGCACGGCGCGTGCCGCGGAAACAGCATCGCCACCGCCCTTGATTTCGATCGTGTCGAAATAGGGCCGGTTCGGCTTGTGGTAATCCATGTTGATCTCGCCCTTGACGATATCGCCGGGCTTGAAATCGACAAACTTGTAGGGGCCGGTGCCGACAGGCTTCAGGTTGTTCGGCGCCTCGCGCGATTTCGCGCCGCTAAACTCAGCGAAGAGATGCTTGGGGATGAGCGAACCACGGGTGCCGACGAAAGCATCCGCCCAGAAAGGCGTCGGCTTCTGGAACTTCACCTTGACCGTGTGATCGTCGATCTTCTCGCAGACGACATCCTTGTAGGTGCCGATCGTGACGGAAGCCGTCGCGGGATCCTTGGCATACTGCCAGTTGAAGATCATGTCGTCGGCCGTGACGGGCTTGCCGTCATGCCATTTGACGCCCTTCTTGAGCTTCCAGGTGACGGACATGCCGTCTGCGGCGACGCCACCGTTTTCCTTGCTCGGAATGACTTCCGCGAGCACCGGCAGGAGGTTGCCGTCGGGATCAAACGAAGCGAGCGGCTCGTAAAAGATGCGCGAACCGTCCTGGTCCTTCGTGCCCACCGCGAAATGCGGATTGAGCAGGGTCGGTCCCTGCCACCACAGAAGCTTCAAGGCACCGCCGCCGCCGCGCTTGGTCGGCTTGTAGTTCCAGCCCGCGCCCTGCGCCTGCGCAACGCCGGCATGCAGCAGCATCTGCGAAGCCATCGGCGCGGTCAGCCCAAGTGCCACCATCCGCCAGATGAAAGCACGACGATCGAGCTTGCCGTCCTTCACCTCCGCAATCATATCGCGCAGTTCTTGCTCCCTCATACATCCCTCCCTGTGCGCTCCCAGCGGGCGCTTTACGTTAGAAATAGAGCGATATCAAAATCGCTTCAAGCCATTTTTCTGCCAACTTGCTGCATCACGCGGCCTTCTCAACGTCATATTGCGGCGCAGGAAAGTCTTTGCTGCGCCGCAACAGACATCAATATTGCCACATCTCAAGCATGGCTTTCGTAATTAAGAAGATAAACTTCCGTAATTACGCATTACACACGATACCAGCTCTCAATGCTGCCAGTATTCACATCCCAGCCGGAAATACGGCACCGCAGCGAATTCGAGATCGCCGCCACCAATGGGCGCCAGACAACCGGGATCACCGCGCCATCCTTGACCAGGATGTCGTTCATCTCGATGAAGATCGCGGCTCGCTTGACCGGATCGAGTTCGGATTCCGCCGCCGTTGCAAGCTTGTCGTATTCGGCATTCGCCCAGCGCGAAGGGTTGCGCCCCTGCCACTTGTTATCTTTCGTGGCAATGTTCGTGGACTTGAACGTATCCATGAAAAGGCCGGGATCAGGCTCTTGCGGGCCGTTCGTATACATCTGGATATCGGCATAGAATTTCGAGAATGTATCGTTGTTGCCGGGGTCCGCCGAGAAGAAGACCGAGGCAACAACTGATTTCAGCTCAAGCTCGATGCCCGCCTTCTGGCATGCCTGCTTGATAATCGCCTGTGTTTTCTGGCGCGGCGCATTGGTTGACGTCTGGAAGACGAATTTCAACCGCTTTCCATCCTTCTCGCGGATACCCCCGGCACCGGGCTTCCAGCCGGCCTCTTCCAGCAGCTTGACCGCCTTCTCGACATTGAATTCCCAGGCAACATTCTTGGAGCGATAGCGGTCGGGCCCGTTGAGCATGTTGGCCGTCGCCACGCCAGCGCGTCCGTAGATATGGTCCTGAACGGCCTTGCGATCGATCAGCAGCCGGAAAGCCTCGCGCACTTTGGGATCAGAAAACGCGGGATGCTTGCTCTTCAGGCTCGAGCGCTCGCCGTCGATCTCGGTGTTCGGATCGGTAACATTAAGGGTGACATGCTCGATATTGGCTCCCAGAGCAGGAACCGCCTTGCCTTTTCCGCCGCTTTCGAGACGCGCGAGAATCTCCTCCTCGACCTGCATGTTCCAGGCGAAATCGTATTCGCCGGTCTGGAGCACGGCACGCGCCGCTGATACCGCATCACCCCCGCCCTTCATCTCGAGCGCGTCGAAATGAGGCATGTTGGGGATGTGGTAATCGGTATTGATCACGCCCGTAATAAGGTCTCCGGGCTTGAAATCGGTCATCTTGTAGGGGCCGGTTCCGACAGGCTTGGTATTGGCCGGCGCATCACGTGATTTGTCGCCGATAAAGGCCCCGAAAACGTGTTTCGGCATGATCATGCCGCGGATACCGACGAAAGCTTCCGCCCAGAAAGGCTGCGCCTTGGGCAGCTTCACCCGCACGGAGTAATCGTCGATCTTCTCGACCTCGATATTCTTGTAGGTCGCGACGGTGACAGCGGTCGTGGCCGGATCGCGCGCATATTGCCATGTGAAAACGATGTCATCCGCCGTCATCGGGGTGCCATCGTGCCACTTCACGTTCTTCTTGATCTTCCAGACGATGGATTTGCCATCCGCCGAGAGGCCGCCATTCTCCCGGCTGGGAATCTCGCTTGCGAGAACGGGGATGAGATTGCCTTCCTCGTCCCACGCCGCGAGCGGTTCGTAGAACAGGCGGCAACCGTCCTGATCCTTTGTGCCTTGCGCGAAATGCGGGTTGAGGACTGTCGGTCCCTGCCACCACAGCAGCTTGAGCGTACCACCGCCGCCGCGCTTGGTGGGCTTATATTCAAACTTGGATTGCGCGTTTGCCACGCCGGCATGCATCAGCATTTGCCCGGCCATCGGTGCGGTGAGCCCCAAGGCAATCATGCGCCCGATAAAGCTCCGGCGATCAAGCCGGCCTTCCTTGACATCGCGGATCATACCGCGCAGTTCGCGTTCCCTCATCGTCCGTCTCCCCACCGCCATCTGGCGGATTATTTTCTGTTATTATTATGCTTGTTGGTTGTTTATTCTTCTTATGGCGAGAATTGAGCAACAATCTTACCGCCCGTCAAGCAGGCCATTGTCCTTGCACTTGGCGTCGGCGTCGCTACTCTCCCGTATTGAACAGCCTGTCCTCTCCTCCACCATCAGGAACGGAGTATTCATGTCGTTTGAATTTTCTGCAAGGCGCGTCATCGTAACGGGCGGTACGCGCGGCATCGGGCGTGCGATCGCGCTAGGCTTCGCGCGTTCCGGTGCTCATGTTTCCGTTTGCGGCCGTTCACCTGAAAGCCTGACCGCGATGGCCGCCGAACTTGGCGGGAACCATCACACCGGCACCTGTGATCTTGCACAAGGCCCACAGATCGAACGCTATATGGCGGATGCGATCGCGGCGCTCGGCGGTGTGGATATTCTCGTGAACAATGCCAGCGGCATGCCCAGCGGCGATACCGACGAAGCGTGGGAATCGGTGATGAATGTCGATCTTCTGGCGACGGTGCGCGCCAGCCGGATCGCGGCGCCACATCTCGAAAAGAATGCGGGCGCCGCCATCATCAACATCACCTCGATATCGGCCTTCCGACCCTCGGCGCGCACCCCTGCTTATGCGGCGGCCAAAGCGGCTTTGGTCCATTACACGATGTCGCAGGCGATGATGCTGGCGCGCAAGGGAATCCGGGTGAACGCGATCGCGCCGGGTTCCGTCGAATTTCCCGGCGGCAGCTGGGAGAGACGGCGTACCACCGAGCCGGAACTTTATAGCCGCGTACTCAATTCCATCCCGTTCGGGCGACTGGGAACGCCGGAGGAAATCGCCAATGTCGCGTTGTTCCTCGCTTCGCCGCTGGCCGGCTGGGTCACCGGCCAGACGCTGAGTGTGGATGGTGGGCAATTGCTCGGGTGAAACCGCCTCCGCTCAGAGCTGGACGAGCGCCTCCCGTCGCGTCCAGCGCCAGACCAGCAGGATTGCGACCACGGTGAGGCCGGTCGCAAGCCCTGTCCAGATCCCGACGCCGCCCATGCCGAATTGGAAGGCGAGCAGGGCGCCCAGCGGCAGGCCAATGCCCCAGTAGCCGAACAGCGCGATGAGCATCGGCACGCGCGCGTCATGCAGCCCGCGCAGCATGCCGATCGCGACAGCCTGCGCGCCATCCACCAGCTGGAAAAGCGCTGCCATCGCAATGAAGCCCAAAGCGGCGGCCAGCACCGCCTCGCTCTCCGGGCGGGAGAAATCGAGGAAGATGCCGATAAGTGGTTTCGGGAACATCGTCAGCACCAGCGCCATGATCCCCATGAAGCCCACGCCCAGCGCGAAAGCTGTCCAACCAGCGACGCGTATGCCTTCAGGATCGCGCGCGCCGTAGGCCAGCCCGACCCGCACGGCAACGGCCTGACCGATGCCGAGCGGGACCATGAAAGTGAAAGCCGCGATCTGGATAACGATGGAATGGGCCGCGAGCGGAATTTTACCGATCAACCCCATCAGGAAGACCGCGGCATTGAAGATCGAAACCTCGAAGAACAGCGTCAGCGCGATCGGCAGGCCGAGCTGCATCAAGGCGCGAAAACGCGGCCAATCCGCCCGCCACCACCGACCGAAAATATGATAGCGCCGAAGCTTGCGGTCACTCATGAAGACCAGCGCGAGCGCCAGGAACATGAAGGTTGCCGACAGGCTCGTCGCGATCCCGGAACCGACAATGCCGAGCGCGGGCATGCCGAGATTGCCGAACATCAGCACCCAGTTGAGGAAAGCGTTGAGCAAAACGGCCACCGCGACCACCGCCAATGCCCAGCGCGGGCGTTCGAGCGCGGAAAGCAACGAGCGCAGCACAATGAACGAAAGGAAGGGAAAGACCTCCCACATAATCGCGCGCAGATATCGTCCCGCCTCGCGGGAAAGGTCGGGATCCTGCCCCATCGCAAGGAGAACTTTCTCACCGTGCCAGAGAAAGATCCCGACCGGCACCGAGACAAAGGCCGCAGCCCACAAACCCTGCCGGAAAGTGCGGCGTATCTCGCGCACGGCAAAGCGGTTGCGGCCGCGCTCCTTCGCGATCATCGGCGAAATGGCGCTGACTAGGCCGATTCCGAAAATCAGCGGCATGAAGATGAGGTTGGCGCCAAGCGCGCCCGCGGCCAGCGCATCACCGCCAAGCCATCCCATCATCACGACATCGGTGGTGGTCATGGCATTCTGCGCGAGACTGGTCAGAACCAGCGGCCAGCTCAGGGCGAGCGTGGCGCGCAACTCGCTTCGCCAGCGGCTTTCGGAAACAAGGGTGGCGGCATCGGTCGACATACCGGAATCTCTCGGGCATCGCGGGAAGAACAGGCGGCGGCCTGCGGCGTGGAGCACGTGAGATCGCCAGAACGTGGCAAGAATAGAGCCGCGTGCCGTGAAAGGCGAGAAAGCAGCACAAAATAAAGGCATTCATGGCATTTGAGCCACAGAATCGCTTCAGCCTGCAAGCGGCCGGATTGGAGCCGGCGCGCGCGGCGCCGGCCCCAGAGCTTTGATCAGCCCATGCCGCCGACAGGCGGCGCGATGTCTTGCGGGATCGGGCAGCGATAGGGCGAAGCCTTGATCCGCCCCTCGAAATCCGCCCTCACCGAAGCCAGCAGCGCCTTGTCCTCGATCAGCTTCTGGCCGAGCGCGGCCATGGCTTTCGCCACTTGGACCATGCCCTTATGCGCCGCGGGGCTTTTGCCCTGCGAGACCATCTGCCACGCATGGAACGGTGTGCCGATCGCGAAATTGGGCGCGAGCGCCTGCACGGTCGGCGTGACCCAGCTGACATCGCCGACATCGGTGGAGCCCATCATTTTCTCATGAGGCTGGTTGAGCGGCACCGTGAAATCGCAGAGCGGCTTGTCCTTGCGCTTGACGCCCGCCGAGCGGAAGGCCGCATCGATGTCGCCATCCGGGAAGGTCTTCTGCATCGCCTTCGCGAAGGCGAGATCGGCATCGTCGAAAGCCGGCGGGCCCAGATCCTCGAGGATTGTCTGGAGCGCCTCCTCCATCGGCGTATTCGGAAGCAGGTTCGACATCCCCGCCAGCACACGCGACTTCACGCTCGTCTCGCTCATGAGCGCGGCGCCGTCGGCGATCTTCTTCACGCGGGAAAGAAGCTCGAACATGCCATCGAGATCACGGGCACGCACGGAATAACGCACGCGCGCATGGGCCTGCACCACGTTCGGCGCGATACCGCCGGCATCCACGGTCGCGTAGTGGATGCGCGCGTCGGACGGCATGTGCTCGCGCATGTAATTGACGCCGATATTCATCAGCTCCACCGCGTCGAGCGCCGAACGTCCGAGATGCGGCGAGGCCGCCGCATGCGCAGCGCGTCCCGTGAAGGTGAAATCGATCAGCGTCATCGCCAGCGCATCCGCAGGCAGGACCTGCCAGAACCAGCCGGGATGCCAGCAGATCGCGGCATCGACATCCTTGAAAACACCGGCGCGGGCCATGAAGGTCTTGGCCGAGCCCCCCTCTTCCGCCGGGCAGCCGTAATAGCGCACCCGTCCCTTGAGCTTGTTCGCCGCGAGCCAATCCTTGATGGCCGTGGCCGCAAGCATCGAGGCGGAACCAAGCAGGTTATGGCCGCAGCCATGGCCGGGGCCGCCCTTTTCGACCGGCTTGTGCTCGGTCGCGCCGGCTTCCTGGCTAAGCTCGGGCAAGGCGTCATATTCGCCGAGAACGGCGATCACCGGACCGCCCTCGCCCGCTTCGCCCATCACGGCGGTGGGGATGCCGGCGACGCCTTCCGTTACCTTAAACCCCTGATGCCTAAGCTCGGCGGCATGCTCCGCCATCGAACGCACTTCGGTATAGTTGATTTCCGGCATCCCCCAGACACGGTCCGAGAGTTCGACGAAGCGCGGTTTCACCTCGTCGATACGGCGCCAGATTTCGCTGCGATTATCCATTTTTTCCTCCGATTTCCTGGCGTGATCAGCCGCGCGACATGTCGAGCGGCGGGTTGACCTCTGCCGGAATGGGCGAGACATAGCCCGTGCCCGTACGTTCCTTGAGATCGGCCTTGGCCGCCGCCACGAGGGACGGATCGTTCAGCGCGCGGATCGCGAGCGCCGCCATGGCTTTCGAAGCCTGCACCATCGCCTTGTGCGCCGCCGGCATCTTGCCCTGCGCGACGATCTGCCAGGTGTGGAAGGGCGTTCCCACAGCGACCGTCGGGGCGTGGACCTGCACGCAAGGCACCACCCAGCTCACGTCACCCACATCGGTCGAGCCGATCATCGGGTTGCGCTTCGCATCGAGCGGCACGGTGAAATCCGCGAGCGGCACGCCGGTATCCTTCATGCCGATCGCGTGCCAGACCGTGGCGATTTCCTGCGGCGACAGGGTCGCGCGGATGGCCCTGGCGAAGTCGCGATCCGCATCGTCGAAAGGCGGCGGACCCAGATCCTCCATCACGCCCTGAAGCGCTTCTTCGAGCGGGGTGTTACCCTTGGTGTCGGAGACAGCGCTGACGATACGAACCTCGAGCTTTGTCTCGGTCATCAGCGCGGCGCCCTCGGCGATCTTCCTCACGCGGGCCACCAGCTCCAGCATCCCCGGCAGATCACGCGCGCGGATGGAATAGCGCACGCGCGCACGCGCCTGCACGACATTCGGCGCGACACCACCGCTTTCAAGTAGCGCGTAATGGATGCGCGCATCGGAAGGCATATGCTCGCGCATATAATTGACGCCGACATTCATCAGCTCCACGGCATCAAGCGCCGAGCGACCGAGATGCGGCGCCGCGGCGGCATGGGCGGCGCGGCCGGTAAAGACGAAATCCGCGCGGGTATTGGCGAGCGAAAGCGGCGGAGACACCTCCCACCAGCTGCCGGGATGCCAGGTGATGGCGATATCCGCGTCATCGAACAAGCCGGCACGCACCATGAAGGCCTTGGCCGCGCCACCTTCCTCCGCGGGGCATCCGTAATACCGCACGCGGCCGGGAAGCTTGTTGGCTGCCAGATAGTCCTTCACTGCCGTCGCGGCCAGCATGGCAGCGGAACCCAGAAGATTGTGCCCGCAGCCATGGCCGTGGCCATCCTTCTCGATTGGCTTGTGCTCGGCGACACCCGATTCCTGGCTGAGCCCCGGCAACGCATCGTATTCGCCGAGAATGGCGATGACAGGCCCGCCTTCGCCCGCCTCGCCGATCACCGAGGTGGGGATTCCGGCCACGCCTTCCGTGACCCGGAAACCCTGATGTTTAAGTTCCGCCGCGTGTTCGGCCATCGAACGCGCCTCGGTGTAGCAGATTTCCGGCATGCCCCAGACGCGGTCCGAGAGCGCGATGAAGCGCGCTTTCACCTCGTCCACGCGGCGCCAGATCTCGCTGCGATTGTCCATGAAGTGCTCCTTGGGATTGTGGTTCGGGAATCGTCCCGTTCGGTGAGGCAAATCTTGCACGCCGTTCGGGCGCGAACAATTCGCGGAAAAGAAAATTCTCCCGCGCGACGAAACAAGAGAAGCAGGCCATCGCCTCCCTGCATTGCAGGTTTGTCCGCTACTCTCTACCGTTCGTTCGATTAAACGAACGAGATAGCCGCCATGCCTTCCTCCGCTTCCTCCCGTTTCGATGTCGCGATCATCGGCGCCGGACCTACGGGACTTTTCGCCGTGTTTGAACTGGGCCTGCTGGGCCTCAACGCGGTGCTGATCGACACGCTCGACAAGCCCGGCGGGCAATGCGCCGAACTCTATCCCGAGAAGCCGATCTACGACATCCCCTCCTGGCCCGTGATCTCCGGGCAGGAACTCACCGATAAGCTCATGGAGCAGATCGCGCCGTTCAAGCCTGAATTCCGGCTCGGCCAACAGGTCTCGCAGATCACACGGCGTGAGGACGGCATCTTCGTGGTCGAGACGGATGCCGGCAACAGCCTGGAGGCAGGCGCAGTGTTCATCGCGGCCGGCGCCGGCTCCTTCACGCCGCGCAAGCCGAAGCTCGACGGGCTGGAGGCCTATGAGGGCCGCTCGATTTTCTACGCCGTGCGTAACCGCGCCGAGTTCAAGGGCCGCGATATCGTGATCGCCGGCGGCGGCGATTCCGCCCTCGACTGGACAAACAATCTCGCGAGCGAAGCAAAATCACTCACCCTCGTTCACCGCTCGGACCGTTTCCGCGCCGCGCCGGCCTCCGTCGCGAAGATGCGCGAACTCGAATCCGCCGGGAAGGTGCGCTTCGTTCAGGGTGACCTTTCCGCGCTCGAAGGCGAGGCGGGGCGCCTCTCCACCATCCGGATCAAGGCGGGTACGGAGACAGTCACGGTGCCAGCGGAGCGGTTGCTTGCCTTCTATGGCCTCAACATCGAACTCGGCCCGATCGGCGATTGGGGGCTCGATCTCGCGGAGGGCAAGCAGATCCGTGTCGACACCGAGAAATTCCAGACCTCGACACCAGGCGTCTTTGCCATCGGTGACATCAATTACTATCCCGGCAAGCTGAAGCTCATCCTCTCGGGTTTCCATGAGGCCGCCCTCGCGAGCCATGCCGCCTTCAAGGTGGTCCGCCCGGATGAGAAGCTGCGCTTCCAGTACACGACCTCCTCCACCGAACTTCAGCAACGCCTTCAGGTCTCGACAAAAGCGGAGGCGGCGTGATGGCCGCGCCGAAGCTTCCGCCCTTGCCGGTGATCCTGCTCGCCAATGACCTTCTGGAGGGCGAGGTGGTCTTCCGTACGCGCGCCGGCTGGACGCGCGACCCGCGCGCCGCGCTGGTGGTGCACGATACCGAAGGCGCGGAGCGGCTGGACACGGAGGCGAAGGCCGCCATGGCCCGCAACGAGGTCGTCGACGCCTATCTCGTCGATGTCGCGCTCGACGCCGACGGTCTCCCGGTTCCACGGCATTTTCGCGAACGTTTCAAGATTTCCGGCCCGAGCAACCGGCCCGATCTCGGCAAGCAGGCGGAATACGCCGTGCCGGGCAAGAGGTGAACCATGTACCGCTATGACGAATTCGACGAAGCCTTTGTCCGCGAGCGGGTCGCGCAGTTCCGCGATCAGGTCGCGCGGCGGCTGGATGGCTCCCTCGCCGAAGATGAGTTCCGTCCGCTCCGGCTGAAGAACGGGCTCTATCTCCAGCTCCACGCCTATATGCTGCGCGTCGCGATCCCCTATGGCACGCTCAGGGCCGCGCAGTTGCGCCAGCTCGCGCGCATCGCGGAAGAATATGATCGCGGCTACGGCCATATCACCACAAGGCAGAATATCCAGTTCAACTGGCCGAAGCTGAAGGACGTGCCCGATATTCTCGGGCTTCTTGCCGATGTCGAGATGCACGCGATCCAGACCTCCGGCAATTGCATCCGCAACGTGACGGCGGATCATTTCGCGGGGGTCGCGGCGGATGAGATCGAGGACCCGCGCCCGCTGGCGGAGCTAATCCGCCAATGGTCGAGCGCGCACCCTGAATTTTCCTACCTCCCCCGCAAGTTCAAGATCGCGGTGACCGGCGCGGCCGAGGATCGCGCCGCCGTGCGTGTGCACGATATCGGCATCCGCATCGTCCGCCATCCCGCCAGCGGGGAAGTCGGCTACGAGATCCTTGTCGGCGGCGGGCTCGGTCGCACGCCGATGATCGCGAAGGTGGTGCGCGAATTCCTGCCGAAGGGCGATCTGCTCGCCTATCTCGAAGCGCTGATGCGTGTCTACAATCTCGAAGGGCGTCGCGACAACAAATACAAGGCGCGGGTCAAGATCCTCGTCCACGAAATCGGGATCGAGGAATTCCGCGCGCGCGTCGAGGCGGAATTCGCGCGGCTCGACGGGCCGAGCATCAACGCCGATCCGGCGGAACAGGCGCGCATCGCCGCCTATTTCGCTGCCCCGGCCTATGAGAACCTGCTGCCGGAAAGCGGAACTTTCGAGGCCGCCCGCGCCGCCAACCCCGATTTCGCGGCTTTCGTGGAGGCCAACACCTTTCCTCATCGCGTGCCGGGCTATGCCGCGCTCACCATCTCGCTGAAGCCGATCGGCGGCGCGCCGGGCGACATCACCGCCGATCAGATGCGCGTGGTGGCCGACCTTGCCGAGCGCTATTCCTTCGACGAGGCGCGCGCCACGCATATCCAGAACCTTGTCCTGCCGCATGTGCGCAAGGCCGATCTCTTCGCGGTGTGGAAGGCGCTTGTCGCGGCGGATCTCGCGACCGCCAATGCCGGGCTGATTACCGATATCATCGCCTGCCCCGGTCTCGATTACTGCGCGCTCGCGACCGCGCGCTCCATCCCGATCGCCCAGGCGATCTCGACGCGCTTTGCAGACCCCGTGCGCCAGCGCGAGATCGGGCCGCTGCCGATCAAGATCTCCGGCTGCATCAATGCCTGCGGTCATCACCATGTCGGCGCGATCGGCATCCTCGGGCTCGAGAAGAGCGGCAAGGAATCCTATCAGATCACGCTGGGCGGCGATCCCGGCGAGAAGGCCGCGCTTGGCGATATTCTCGGCCCCGGCCTCAGTGCGGATGAAGTGCCCGATGCGATCGAGCGCATCGTCGCGCGCTATCTCGATACGCGCGAGAGCGGCGAAAGCTTCTCCGATGCAGTGCGCCGCCTCGGCCCCGCCGCTTTCAAGAGCGCGCTCGCGAAGGAGGTGCATGATGCCGCCTGAGACCGCAATCACCCTCGTCACCCGCGAGGGACTGAAGCCTGATCGCTTCCGCCGCGACCTGGAAACGAGCGCGCCACGCCTCGTCCCGCTCGACACGCTGGAAAATGCACTCGCCTCGAATGGCGAGATCGGCGTCGAAATCGCCAATACGGTGAAGGCGGAAGCGCTTCTGCCGCATTTCGACCGCCTCGCGCTGATCGCCATCGCCTTTCCGGCCTATGGCGATGGCCGCGGCTATTCCCTCGCGAAACAGCTGCGCGCCCTGGGCTTCACGGGCACGTTACGCGCGGTGGGGCCGCTGATCGCGGATCAGTTCCATTACGCCCTGGCCTGTGGCTTCGACGAGATCGAGCTGCCCGCCGCCAACGCCGCGCGCCAGCCCGAGCCGCAATGGCAGGCAGCGCTGGCGCAACGCTCGCTCTCCTACCAGCGCGGCTATGACCAGCCCGGAAACATTCTCGAACGCCGGCGCGCACGGCGCGGGGAAGGATGAGCCATGCTCGATGCTCTCGCCCATGAACTCGATACAGCTTTCGCGCCTCTCGCGCCGGAAGAACGGCTCAAGACCCTGCGCCAATCCCTGCCGGGAAAGCTCGTCTTTACCTCAAGCCTTGGCATCGAGGATCAGCTCCTGACCGCGATCATCGCGGAAGCCGGCCTCGATATCACCATCGCGACGCTCGATACCGGCCGCCTCTTCCCGGAGACCTACGCGCTCTGGACCGAGACCGAGGCGCGCTACCAGTGCCGGATCGTGGCGCATTACCCGGATCGGGTCGCGCTGGAAGCGCTTGTGGCCGAACAGGGAATCGACGGCTTCCGCGACAGTATCGAAGCGCGCAAGGCCTGCTGCGATGTGCGTAAGATCGAGCCGCTCGAACGCGCGCTTGCCGGTGCAGGCGGCTGGATCACGGGCCTGCGCGCCGATCAATCCGCCAATCGCGGCGCTTTCCATTTTGTCGAGATCGACCGGGCGCGCGGGCTGATCAAGGCCAATCCGCTGCTCGACTGGAGCCGCGAGCGCGTGCGCGAGGAAGCCCGGCGCCGCAACGTACCGGTTAACCCGCTGCACGAGCAGGGCTTTCTCTCCATCGGCTGCGCGCCCTGCACCCGTGCGATCAGCCCCGGCGAGCCAGAACGCGCAGGCCGCTGGTGGTGGGAGCAGGAAGCGCAGAAGGAATGCGGCCTGCATGTCGGTGCCGACGGCAAGCTGACACGTGGCAATCCAGCCGAGGCTTCAGCATGAGACCCCTCTCGCATCTCGAGCGCCTCGAAGCGGAGGCGATCTTCATCCTGCGCGAAACGGTAGCCACCACCGAGAACCCGGTGATGCTCTATTCGATCGGCAAGGATTCCTCGGTGCTGCTGCATCTGGCGATGAAGGCCTTCTATCCGGCCAAACCCCCGTTCCCGCTGCTCCATGTCGATACGACCTGGAAGTTCCGGGAGATGATCACCTTCCGCGACGAGACCGCCAGACGGCTCGGCGTGAAGCTTATCGTCCATATCAACGAGGAGGGCGTGAAGGCGGGGATCAACCCGATCGCCTCCGGCTCGCGCCTCCACACGGATGTGATGAAGACGCAAGGGCTCAAGCAGGCGCTCGACCTCTACAAGTTCGACGCGGCCTTCGGCGGCGCGCGGCGCGACGAGGAGAAAAGCCGCGCCAAGGAGCGTGTCTTCTCCCTGCGCGCGCCCGGCCATCGCTGGGACCCCAAGAGCCAGCGGCCGGAGCCCTGGGCGCTCTACAACACCCGGCTGCGCCCCGGCGAGACCTTGCGCGTCTTTCCGCTCTCCAATTGGACGGAGGGCGATGTCTGGGCCTATATTGCGCAGGAGAACATCCCCGTCGTGCCGCTGTATTTCGCCAAACCCCGCCCGGTGGTGAGCCGGGGCGGCGCGCTGATCATGCGCGACGACGAGCGGCTCGAACTCCTGCCCGGCGAGGTGGTGGAGCAACGCTCCGTCCGTTTCCGCACGCTCGGCTGCTACCCGCTCACGGGCGCTATCGAGAGCGAAGCGGCCAATCTCGAGGAGATCATCGCGGAAATGGCGGCCTCGCGCGCCTCGGAGCGGCAGGGCCGCATCATCGACCACGATGGCTCCTCCTCCATGGAGCAGAAGAAGCAGGAAGGCTATTTCTGATGCAGGACGATTTCCGATGAATGCCGCCGCACCGATCCTTCCCGGCAGCGCCATCGCTCCGCTTCGCGCGCCGGCAGGCCGTCCCGCCTCGCTGCTGCGCTTCCTGACATGCGGCTCGGTGGATGACGGCAAATCGACGCTGATCGGCCGCCTCCTTTTCGAAGCCGATGCGGTGCCCGAGGATCAACTCGCGGCCCTCGACCGCGATTCGGAGAAGCTTGGGACCCTGGGCGGCGGGCGCGATTACGCGCTGCTGGTCGATGGCCTCGCCGCCGAGCGCGAACAGGGCATCACCATCGATGTCGCCTATCGCTATTTCGCGACGAAGAAGCGCGCCTTCATCGTGGCGGATACGCCAGGCCACGAGCAATATACCCGCAACATGGCGACCGGCGCCTCGACCGCCGATCTCGCGATCCTGCTGATCGACGCACGCAAGGGGCTGCTCACGCAGACCCGCCGCCACGCCTTCATCGCCTCGATGCTCGGCATCCGCCATGCACTTGTGGCGGTCAACAAGATGGATCTTGTCGGCTATTCCCGCGAGACCTTCGAGGCGATCGCGGCGGATTTCCAGACGCTGGCGAAAGGGCTCGCCTTCAGCGGCATCACCATCGTGCCGGTTTCCGCGCGCGAGGGCGACAATATCGCGACCCGCTCTTCGGCCATGCCCTGGTATTCCGGCCCCAGCCTGCTCGAATTGCTCGAGACGGTCGAGGTGGCGCCGGAAACAGAGGGGCCTTTCCGCTTCTCGGTCCAATGGGTCAACCGCCCCGATCAGGATTTTCGTGGCTTCGCGGGCGTGATCCATTCCGGCACCCTGCATCCCGGCGATGCGATCCGTGTCCTGCCAAGCGGAACCAAAAGCCGCATCGCGCGGATCGTGACCGCGGATGGCGACAAGGACGAGGCGATCGCCGGCGAGGTTCCGACCCTCGTTCTGAGCGACGAAATCGATGTCTCGCGCGGCGATGTCATCACGCGCGAGAGCGACGCCCTCCTCGCCCGGCGCGAGATCACCGCCCGCCTGCTCTGGATGGGCGAAGAAGCACTGAAGCCCGGCGCGCATTACGTACTGCGCCTTGCCTCCCAGCAGGCAAATGCGCGGCTCGATGCGCTCCATCACGCCATCGACATCAACGGTTACGGAATCGTCGAGGCCGAGAGCATCGCGATGAACGGCATCGGCCTCGTCACGCTCGAACTTGACCGTGCGATCGTGGCGACGAATTACGCCGTCAACCGCGAGTTGGGCAGCTTCATCCTGATCGATCGCCTGACCAATGCCACGGTGGCTTTGGGTTTGATCGATGCCGGCGCGCCACGCGGCCTTCCCGCGCCAGAGATCCCCACCCGCACGCTGACCCGCCTGCTCGGCAGGTTCGCTCGCTGGGGCGGCGGTTCGAATGAAGGGCACAAGCGTTCGATCGCCAAGGCCATTTCATGGCGCGTCACCGGCACGCTCGATACCTTCCTGCTCTCCTATCTCTTCACCGCGAGCGTGAAGATCGCCGCCGCGATCGGGGCGACGGAAGTGATCACGAAGATCGTGCTCTATTATTTCCACGAGCGCGCCTGGGCGAAAAGCCGCTTCGGGCTGAAGGACCGGCCGGCGGGCCATACCGACGGAGCTGGCATATGAGAGGCCCGGCTTTCGCGCGCCCGGAATTCTGGTTTTTCGCCGCCCTGCTGCTGCTGGCCATTCTCTGGGGGCTGACCATGCCGCCGAGCATCGGGAGGAACTGATCATGTCCGCGCGCAAACCCGAAACCGCCGCCGCGCGTATCGCTCCGATTGCGACCCTCCCTGTCTTTCACAAACTGGCCGGGCGGAAGGTCGTGCTGGCCGGGGCGGGAGAGGCTGCTTTGTGGAAAGCCGAGCTGATCCTCGCCGCCGGTGCCGAGCTGCATCTCTTCGCACCGGATCTGCCAGTAAATCTCGAAGGGTTGAGCCCGCAACCCGGCGGGGGCTTGTTCCCGCAGCCGCGCCATTGGGCACCCGAGGATCTCGACGGCGCCGCCCTCGCGCTCGCCGAAGCGGAAGACAACGAGGAAGCCGCAGCCTTCGCCGCCGCGGCCCACGCACGCGGCATTCCGGTCAATGTGATCGACCGGCCCGAATTCTGCGATTTCCAGTTCGGATCCATCGTGAACCGCTCGCCGCTGCTCGTGGCGATCTCGACCGATGGCGCGGCGCCCGTCTTCGCACAGGCCATTCGCGCCAAGATCGAGGCGCTTCTGCCGCGTGGCCTCAAAAGCTGGGCCGAGGCCGCACGGGATTGGCGGAGCGCCGTGACCGAACGCGCGCCCGCCTTCGCCCGCCGGCGCCGCTTCTGGGAAGCCTTCACGAAAATGGCACTGGCGAAGCCAGAAGAAGCGCCAGAACCCTCTGACCTTGCCGATCTGCTCGCCGGCCTCGACGCCGACACCGACCGCCCGCGTGGGCAGGTCACCTTCGTCGGCGCCGGCCCCGGCGATCCCGACCTGCTGACGCTGAAGGCGGTGCGCGCCCTTCAGAGCGCCGATATCATCCTTTTCGACGATCTCGTCGCACCGGAAATCCTCGATCTCGCGCGGCGCGAGGCCAAGCGGATGCTGGTCGGAAAAAAGGGGCACGGCCCTTCCTGCAAGCAGGAGGAGATCAACGCGCTGATGGTCTCGCTCGCGCGCAACGGACGTCATGTCGTGCGCCTCAAATCGGGCGACCCGGCCATCTTCGGTCGCCTTGCCGAAGAACTGGATGCTTGCCACGAGGCCGGCATCCCCACCCGGATCGTGCCGGGGATCACCAGCGCGCAGGGGGCTGCGGCCACGCTTGGCGTGTCACTCACCGAACGGCGGATCGCGCGTCGTATCCAGTTCGTCACCGGACATGACGAGGCCGGCAATCTCCCGGTCGATCTCTCGGCAGCCGCGCTTGGCGATCCCAAGGCGAGCACGATTCTTTACATGCCCAAGAAAACGTTCCCCGCCTTCGCGGCGCGCGCCATGACGGAGGGCCTTCCCGGCTCCACGCCCGCGATCGCGGTGATCAACGCGACGCGCCCGGATGAGACCCGCATCGCCGCAACCCTCGACACCCTTGGCGCCGCGATCGCTTCCGCCGAAATGGAGGGACCGATGCTGATCATGATCGGCGCGGCCTTCCGCGCGCGCAATAGCGAGGCGATTTCGAGCCCCCTCGCCGAGCCGGTGCGCGGTGCGGCGTAATTTCCTCTTCACGTTCGACATCGCGGTGCAGCCCCGCTAGTCTCCGGCTCCCGTTGCTGTCGCAAGCTCGAAAGTCTCTACCATGTCCGCCCGTGCCTCGCTCGATGCCATCGATCGCAAGATCCTCACTGCCTTGCAGAAGGATGCGACCATCTCGCTCGCGGAACTCGCGGACAAGGTCGGCCTTTCCCAGACACCGTGCTGGAAGCGCGTGCAGAAACTCGAAGCCTCCGGCGTGATCCTGCGCCGTGTTGCGCTCATCGCGCCCGAGAAGGTTGGCCTCGGTCTTTCGGTGTTTGTTCAGATCGAGACCGGCGAGCATTCGAGCGCCTGGCTCAACCGTTTTGCCTCCACCGTCTCGGCAATGCCGGAGGTGATCGAGCTTTATCGCATGGCCGGCGATGTTGATTACATGCTGCGCGTGGTGGTCGAGGACATGGCCGCTTATGACGGCTTCTACAAGCGGCTGATCGACCTTTTCCCGCTCAAGAACGTGACGTCACGCTTCGCGATGGAGAGGATCAAACTCACCACAGCCTATCGCATCCCGGAGCCCCAGATCGACTGAAAAGGCGCGACTGAAAAGGCCGGCATCGCTGCCGGCCCTTCTGTCATGCTGCGTGCAGATCGGTCAGCGCCGCCGCCAGCAGGCGCTGGGTATAGGCTTCGCGCGGATTTTTCAGCAGCGTTTCGGTTGCCGCCGCTTCCACCACCTTTCCGTCCTTCATCACCATGATCGTGTCCGACATGGCGCGCACGACCGCGAGATCGTGGCTGATGAAGAGGTAGGAAAGCCCGTTCTTTTCCTGAAGATCGCGCAGCAATTCCACGATCTGACGCTGCACCGAACGATCGAGCGCCGAAGTCGGCTCGTCGAGGATGACAAGCTTCGGCTTCAGGATCATCGCGCGGGCAATCGCGATACGCTGACGCTGACCGCCCGAGAACTCGTGCGGGAAGCGGTTGCGCAAGCCTGCATCGAGGCTCACCTCCTCCAGCGCCTGACCTGCGCGGCGATCACGCTCGGAGGCGGAGATCGTCGGTTCATGAACCAGCAGGCCTTCCGTGATGATCTGCCCCACGGTCATGCGCGGAGAGAGCGAACCATACGGGTCCTGGAACACAAGCTGGAGCGAACGGCGCAGCGGGCGCAGCTCGTCACGCGTGAGCCCGGTAAGCGCACGGTCCTCGAAGCGGATCATGCCCGAGGCCGGGTAGAGCTGCAGCACCGCGCGGCCCAGGGTGGATTTTCCCGAACCCGATTCGCCCACGATGCCGATGGTCTCGCCACGCTTGAGAGCGAAGCTCACCCCGTCCACCGCCTTGACGACCTTGCCACCCCTTCCGAGGAAGCCGGAGCGGAGCGCGAAATGCACCTTCACATCATCGCCCTTGAGGATGACCGGCGCATCGGCCGGCCCCGGCGGCTTCGAGCCTTTCGGCTCGGCATCCAGCAGCATCTGCGTATAGGGATGCTTGGGCTTGGCGAAAACCTCGGAAGTCGGCCCCGTCTCCACCACCTCTCCATAGCGCATCACCGCGACGCGGTTGGCGAAGCGCCGCACGATGCCGAGATCATGCGTGATGAAGGCGATGGCCATGCCCAGCTCGCGCTGCAACTCGGCGAGAAGGTCGAGGATCTCTGCCTGGATGGTGACATCGAGCGCCGTGGTCGGCTCGTCCGCCACCAGCAGGTCGGGCCGGTTGGCGAGCGCGATCGCGATCATCACGCGCTGGCGCTGTCCACCCGACATTTCATGCGGATAGGCATCGAACCGGTCTTCCGGCGTCGGTATTTTTACCCGCTTGAGATGCTCGATCGCCTCGGCCTTCGCCTCGCTCCGGCTCACCTTGCGATGGCGGCGGATCACCGCGACGATCTGGTCGCCGATGGTGAAGAGCGGGTCGAGCGAGGTCATCGGCTCCTGGAAGATCATCGTGACCTTGCGGCCCCGAATCGTGTTCAGGAAGCTGTTGGACGCACCGATGAGCTGGTCGCCGCCCAAAGTTGCCGAGCCGGTGACGACGCCGTTCGAGGCCAGAAGCCCCAGCGAAGCCAGCATCGTCTGGCTCTTGCCTGAACCGGATTCGCCCACAATCGCCAGGGTTTCACCCTTGGCGATATCGAGCGAGATGCCTTTGACGGCATGAACCTCGCCCGAATTGGTGCGGAAACGGACATGCAGGTCCCGGATCGAGAGAACCGGATTGGTCATGGAAACATCCCTCATCTCAACGATCCCTCGGGTCGAGCGCATCGCGCAGGCCGTCGCCGATGAAATTCAACGAGAACAGCGTCGTGGTGAGGAACAGGGCTGGGAAAACCAGCATATAGGTGGCGCCCTGGATATTGCGCGCGCCATCCGAAATCAGGACACCCCAGCTTGTCATCGGCTCCTGGACACCAAGGCCGAGGAAGGAGAGAAAGCTTTCGAGCAGGATCACGCGCGGCACCAGCAGCGTCGTATAGACGATCACCGGGCCGAGCGTGTTCGGCACGATGTGCCGCTTGAGAATGCCCGATGTCGGAACGCCGAGCACCTCCGCCGCCTGCACGAATTCGCGGCGCTTCAGCGACAATGTCTGCCCGCGCACGATGCGGGCCATGTCGAGCCATTCGACCGCGCCGACGGCGAGAAACATCAGAACGAAATTCCGCCCGAAGAACACGACCAGCATGATGACGAAGAAGATGAAGGGCAGCGAATAGAGAACATCCACCGCGCGCATCATCAGCACATCGACACGCCCGCCGAAAAACCCGGAAACCGCGCCGTAAGTCACGCCGATAGTGATCGCGACGAAGGTCGCGAGCAACCCGATGGCAAGGCTCACCCGCCCGGCGATCAACGTGCGCGTGAGAAGATCACGGCCGTTGCCGTCGGTGCCGAAGAAGAAGTAATTGCGTTCGACGGGAACCGAGACGACGAGCTTTTTGCCCTCATCCAGCTTCTCGACGATCTTCGCCGCATGGAAAAGATCCGAACGCTCGAACAGCGCCAGCGAGCGCTCGTCGATCGGGCGGATGCCAATCAGCGTCACGGTCGCGACATCGTTGGCGACCTTGAAATCATCGACCTTGGCACGAAGCCGAGCCGCCACCCGGTCCAGCGCCGGCCCGATCGCCTCCGGCGCGGGATGCGCCGCAAGCGATGCCTCGACCTTCACGTAATCGGAATAGACCCGATCGAAGGCATGCCCGGTCACATAAGGACCGATCAGGCAGGCAATCGTCATCAGCCCAAGGAAAATGAGGCTCGCCATGGCGGCCCTGTTGCGCAGCAGGCGCACCCGGGCATCGGCCCAGAGCGAGCGGCCTACCGCCTGCGTCGTGGTTGAAGCAGCACTCATGACTTACTCGTAGCGGACGCGCGGGTCGAGCAGCGCATAGAGGATGTCGACCACGAGATTGAAGAACAGGACGAAAATCGCCACCACGACCACGGTGCCCATGACGAGCGTATAATCGCGGTTGAGCGCGCCTTCGACGAAGTAACGGCCAATTCCGGGCAGGCCGAAAATCGTCTCGACAACGACCGAGCCGGTCAGCAGCGCCGCAGCCGCCGGACCGAGATAGGAGACGACCGGCAACAGGGCAGCACGCAGCGCGTGCCCGACAATCGTCGTCGTCGGCATGCCCAGCGAGCGCAGGGTGCGGATATGATCGGCGCGCAGCACCTCGATCATCGAGGCGCGGGTCATGCGACCGACGATGGCGATCTGAGGCAGCGCGAGCACGATGACCGGCAGGATGAGATTCTGCGGCGCGCCGTTATTCCACCCACCCACGGGCAACCAGGCCAGCATGAGGCCGAAAACGATCTGAAGGATAGGCGCGACGACGAAAGGAGGAATTGTCACGCCGGCGGTCGCGAGGCCAACCACGGCGTAATCCGTCCCCGTATTCTGACGAAGGCCGGCGAGCGAGCCCAGAAGCGAGCCAACAACCAGGGCAATGGAAATGGCCATCGCGCCAAGCGTCATCGAAACCGGCAGGCCCTTCATGAAGATCTCGGCGACGGTGAAATCGCGGATGAAGAAGGACGGGCCGAAATCGCCCTGAACGAGATTGCCCAGATAGCGCAGATATTGCTCGACGAGCGGGCGATCGAGCCCATAGGCGCGCTGGAGATTTTCCATGATTTTCGCCTCGAGCGGCTGCTCAAGATCGAACGGTCCGCCGGGCGCGACACGCATCAGGAAAAACGAAAGGGTCACGACCACGAACAAAGTCGGGATCGCGGTGAGGAACCGGCGAAAAATGAAGGATAGCATGGGTTTTCAAATCCGAATGGCGCCGCACGTGTTGATCGCGCGGCGCCGGTTCGGAGTTACTGCTTGATCGAAACGAAGCGCGTGGCGTGCGCGCCGCGCAGGTTCGGGATGAAGCCCGAGACCTTGTCCGAGATCAGCTCGCGGTTCGAATAGAACAGCAGGCTGGCATAGGGCACTTCATCGACGAAGATCGCTTCCGCCTTGGCGAGAATCTCGGCGCGCTTCTTGGAATCGACCTCGTTCTCGGCGTCCTTCATCAGCTTGTCGTAATCGGCGTTCTTGAACTTCGCGTAATTGAAGCCCGGATTGTCCGACTGGACGAGGAAGAGGAAGTTCTGCGGGTCGGAATAATCGCCGATCCAGCCAGCGCGCGCGACATCGAAATCGCCGCCGTCACGCAGATGCGCGAAATGGGTCTTCGCATCCGTGTTGATGAAGGTGGTCTCGACGCCGATCTGCTTCCACATATCGGCGATCGCAACCGCCGCGGCGCGGTTGTTGTCCGTCATGTTGTAGCGGATCTCGACCTTGAGCTTCTTGTTCGGTCCGAAGCCGGCATCGGCGAGCAGCTTCTTGGCGGCATCCTCGCGATCGATGATCGACTTGCTCTGGAACGGGTAGGTCGGCGCTTTCTCGCCGACATAATTGGCGATACCCGGCGGCACGAACGAATAGGCCGCCACCATCGTGTTCTGGAACACCTGCTCGGCCAGGAACTCACGGTCGATGACCATGTTCAGGGCCTGACGCACGCGCTTGTCGTTGAACGGGGCCTTCGACATGTTGAACGCGAAGTAATAGGTGCCCAGATACGGCGCGACCGAAACCTGCTTGCCGAGCTTCTCGCGCAGGAACTTGATCTGGTCCGCGGGGATATCGCCGGTAACATGCAGCTCGCCCGCCATGAAGCGGCGCACACCAGCAGCCGTGTCCTTGTGCGGGATGAAGTTCACGACATCGATCTTGACGTTCGCGGCATCGTGGAACTGCGCGTTTTTCGTCATCTTGATATGCGAGTTGGGTACGTTCTCGACCAGCGTGAAGGCGCCGTTCGAGACAAGATTACCCGGCTTCACGAAATCGGCGCCGTGCTTTTGCACCGAGGCGGGGTGAACCGGCGTGCCGGTCTGATGCGTCAGCAGCTCGAGGAAGTAAGCGGTCGGGCGCTCAAGCGTGATCTGGAGGGTCCGGTCATCGACGGCCTTGACGCCCATATCGGCGGCCGTCTTGCCCTTGCCCTTGTTGAAGGCTTCGGCATTGAGGATCGGGTAGAGCATATTCGCGTATTTCGCGCTGGTCGCCGGGTCCATGATGCGCTTGAACGAGAATTCGAAATCCTGCGCCTTCACGGGATCGCCGTTCGACCACTTGGCGTTGGCGCGCAGGTTGAAGGTGTAGACCTTGCCATCGGCGGAGACCGACCATTTCTCTGCAACGCCCGGCTTCACTTCGCCCTTGGCGTCATGGATCACCAGGCCCTCGAAAAGGTCGCGCAGGAGATGCGCCTCGGATGTTGTCGAGGTCTTGTGCGGATCGAGCGTCTCGGGGTCGCCGTCATAGCCGCGGTTGAAAGTCACCTGCGCGCTTGCCGCCATCAGGCTGGCAGCAAGGCCGATTGCTGGCAGAAAACCTCGGATGAATTGATGAATGCTCATGGGACCTCCCCCTTTTCAGTCACGGCTTAGGCCGCATGCGGCGCAAACTTGCATAGTTCAGGAGTGCAAAAAAGAGGCAATCTTGTTCTGCTCGTCATCAAAATAGGAGAAGACAACAAAATGCCTGTTTTCCGCCTCTTCTTGAACTAAAATGCCAAAAATTTCGATTTTTGGCGTACGTCAACAAGCCTTTAGTCTAATTTTTGCGCCCTCAACCGCCGCGGAGATGGCTAGTCAGCGCGCTTTTGGCCGTGCTACCAGCGCGGATGGAGAAGATGATGACGCCTTCGGAAATCCCATTGCGGAGCGTGTTGCAGCGGCAGGGCCTGAAGCGAAAACTGACGGTCATTCTCCTCGCTGTTCTTGTTGCCATCCTGTTTGTCGTCTCGCTGTCCATCGGCCCGGCGCGGCTCCCGCTTCGGGAGGTGATCGCGGCTTTTAGTGGAATGGCGGAAGGTGCTTCACGCATCATCATTTTCGAGATCCGCCTGCCGCGCGCGATCCTCGCGCTTGCCATCGGCGGCATGGCAGGGCTTGGCGGAGCCGCGATGCAGGGGCTCCTGCGCAACCCTCTCGCGGCCCCTTCCCTTTTCGGCGCGCCGCAGGCCGCGGCTTTCGCCGCCGTTACGACCATTTCGCTCGGGCTGAACGATACCCTCTCCTGGGGATTGCCGGTAGCCGCGATCCTGGGCGCCTTCGCCTCGGTTTTCCTGCTTGTCGTGATCGCCGGGCGCAGGGCGAACATCCTGGTGCTGATCCTGGCGGGATTGGCCATTTCCGCGCTGGCCGGTGCCGGCACGGCGCTGGCGATGAATCTTGCCCCAAACCCGTTCGCGGCGTTGGAAATTGCTTTCTGGCTCATGGGCTCGCTTGAGGACCGCTCCATGCGCCATGTCACGATGGCGCTGCCCTTCATTCTTTTCGCGGGTGCGCTGCTTTTCGTCCATGCCGCCGCCTTGCGCCCGCTCAGCTTGGGCGAGGAAGCGGCGGAAAGCCTCGGCGTCGATGTCGCGCGGCTGCGCCTCGTCATGATCGTCGCGATCGCGGCCGGTATCGGTGCCAGCGTCGCCGTCGCCGGCACCATCGCTTTCATCGGGCTTGTCGCGCCGCATCTGATGCGCCTCACGCTCGGACAGGACCCGGCGCGGCTGCTTCTTCCGGCGATGCTTTGCGGCAGCGCGCTCCTGCTCGCGGCGGATATCGCGGTCCGGCTGATCCCGGCGACAAGCGACATCAAGGTCGGCGTATTGACCGCGATCATCGGCGTTCCGTTCTTCCTCTGGTTGATCCTCGTCGAAAGACGGCGCCTTGCGGGAGGGGCGGCATGAGCAACGCCGCGCCTCTCGAGACCTCCGGCGTGACGATCCGGCTGGCCGGGCGCGAGATCGTGCGCGATGTCACCCTCTCGTTCGCGCGCAGCCGCCTTGTCGCGCTGATCGGCCCCAATGGCGCGGGAAAGACCACCTTGCTGCGCGCTCTTGCGGGCCTTCTCCCTTTCGAGGGCGAGGTCCGGCTCGAAGGCCAGCCCCTTTCCTCCCTGCCTCGCGCCATACGCGCCCGGCGGATCGCCTATCTCCCGCAAGGGCACCAGATCCACTGGTCGCTGCCCGCGCGCGAGATCGCGGCTTTGGGGCGCTATCCGCATGGCCTCGCGGACCCTGCCATGCCGACGCCTGACGATGAAGCCGCGATCACCCGCGCCATGGGGCGGACCGAAACCCTCCATCTGGCCGCCCAAGCCGCCGACACGCTTTCGGGCGGAGAGCGCGCCCGGCTGATGCTGGCACGCGCGCTGGCGGTTGAAGCGCCGATCCTGCTGGCGGATGAGCCGACCGCCTCGCTCGACCCTCGCCACCAGATCGCCGTCATGCGCCAATTGCAGGCCGAAGCACGGAACGGCGCACTGGTCGTCGCCGTGATGCACGATCTTGGCCTCGCCGCGCGGCTCGCGGATGATATCGTGCTCATGTCCGCAGGCAGAATCACCGCCTTCGGCACACCGGATAGCGTGCTCACGACAGAACGCCTGCGCGATGTATACGGCATCCACGCACAGCGCGGCGAGATCAACGGCGAGACATTGCTCGTGCCGTGGGATGTCGCAACATGAGGGCTGCGACATGGCGACTTCTCGCGCTGATGCTGGCAGGGCCGGCACTGGCCGCGCCCGCCCGGATCGTCTCGATCAACATGTGCACCGATCAGTTGCTGGTCGATCTCGCCGCGCCGGGCCAGATCGCCGGGCTCAGCCCTTACGCGCATGACGGAGCACGCTCCTGGATCGCCGGCAGGGCCACAGGCATTCCCGCGCTCTCCGGCAGTGCCGAGGAAGTTCTCGTAATGCGCCCCGATCTGGTGCTGGCGGGCAGTTTCACGCGGCGCGCGACGCGCACGATGCTGCGCGAAAAGGGCATCCGCATCGAGGAATTCCCCCTCGCCTCCACCATCGAGGAGGCGAAGAAGGAAATCCGCCGCGCCGGCAGCCTTCTCGGTAATGAACAGGGCGCCGAACGGCGCATCGCCGAGATCGATGCCGCGCTTTTGCGTCTGCGCGCTGCCGCCACGAAAACCCGCCTCCGGGTGCTCCCTTATTCCCGTCGCGGCTGGGTTTCCGGGCGGCGCTCCCTTGTCTCGGATCTGCTCGCGCAGGCCGGGCTGGCCAATGCCGCCGCCGATCTCGGGCTCGCTTCCGGCGGCTTCGTACCGCTCGAGGCGCTGGTGGCGCTCAAGCCGGACGCCTTGCTGGTTGCGCGCGATGATGGGCGCGCCGAGGATCAGGGCCGTGCCATGCTCCTGCACCCTGCCGTGGCCGCCCTGTTTCCGCCCGAACGCCAGATCGTAATCCCCGAAATGCTGACGATCTGCGCCGGGCCGATGCTCCCGGAAGCCATGGACCGCCTTGCCGCCCAGATCGAAAAGCTCGCGTCCCGATGATCTTCTCCGGTGAAATCCTTCCGGCCGTGCTGATCGCGATCATCGCCGACGCGATCATCGGCGATCCCGACCGCATCTGGCGGCGCTGGCCGCACCCGGTCGTGTGGTTCGGCGCGCTGCTCCGGCGTCTGGATGGCCGCCTCAACGACGAGAGCGAAGGCTTCGCGATGCGCCGCGCGAAAGGTGTTCTCGCGCTGGTGCTCCTGCTGGGCGTTGCAGCTTTGGGCGGAGTGCTGCTTCAGGACCTGCTGAGCCAGCTTTCCTTCGCGCCGCTCTGGATCGGGCTTGCCGGTTCAATTCTCCTCGCACAGCGCAGCCTCTACGATCACGTCGCCCGCGTGCGCGATGCGCTGGCCCAGCACGGACTTGCCGCTGCGCGGCGCGAAATTGCCATGGTGGTGGGGCGTGATCCTGAAAGCCTCGACGAAGCGGCGCTGTCGCGCGCGGCGATCGAGACCACCGCGGAGAATTTCTCCGACGGCGTGGTCGCACCGGTTTTCTGGTTCTGCCTTCTCGGCCTGCCGGGGCTGGTGCTCTACAAGGCCATTAATACGGCGGATTCGATGATCGGCCATCGCTCCCCGCGTTACGAGGCTTTCGGCTGGGCGGCAGCGCGGCTCGATGATCTCGTAAATCTCGTTCCAGCGCGCCTTGCCGGGTTTCTCATCGCGCTGGCGGTGGCGGTTGTCGGGAAAAATCCGGTCAGCGCCGCCGCGATCATGTTGCGCGATGCCCGCCTCCATCGTTCTCCCAATGCCGGCTGGCCGGAAGCCGCGATGGCCGGCGGCCTCGGCATCGCGCTGGCGGGCCCGCGCCGTTACGGCGCGCGGGTGGTGGAGGACCCTTTCCTCAACCCTTCCGGACGCCGCGATATCGGCGCGGAGGATATCGACCGCGCGCTCAAGGTGATGGCGGCGGCCTGCGCGCTCGAAGCGCTGCTGGTCGCCCTTCTCGCCCTAGCTTTGGCGTGAGCGCGCGATCGCGAGCATTGCATCGAGATCAAGATGCGCTTCGCAATGATCCGCGAGGCGATCGAGCACATCTTCGATCCCCGCGCGATAGCTATTCTGTGCCGTGACGCCGAAACCAGCGAGCCAGGCCCGGCGGAAAGCATCTTCCGTGAACAACCCATGGAGATAGGTGCCGCTCACGCGCCCATCGGCGGAGGTTGCGCCCTCATCGCGCCCGTCAAGCCGGAACAGGGCGCGCGCGCAATCCGGCCCGTCGCTCCGTCCAAGATGGATCTCATAGGCCGAGACCATCGCGCCGCTGGAAAGGTGGCAGGCAACGATGGGCCGTGTGATCTTGTCGGGCGTGAGCACCGTCTCGATATCGAGCAGCCCGAGCCCCGCAACAGAGCCCGCCGGGCCTTCGATCCCCTGCGGATCGGAAATCGCCTTGCCCAGCATCTGGAAGCCGCCGCAAAGCCCGAGAACATGCCCGCCGCGCCGGATATGCGCGGCAAGGTCGATATCCCAGCCCTGTTCCCGGAAGAAGGCGAGATCCCCGATGGTGGATTTCGAGCCGGGGAGAATCACGAGCGCCGCATCGCCCGGCAGCGCCTCGCCGGGGCGGATGAGAACCAGCTCGACATCCTCCTCCTGTCCGAGCGGATCGAGATCGTCGAAATTCGCGATACGCTGGATGACGGGCACCGCGATCTTCATCCGCCGCACACCCGTTGTGCCGGGGCGGGCGAGATCAAGCGCATCCTCCGCCGGCAGGCGGGCGGCTTCGGAGAAGAATGGCAAAATGCCCAGCGCCGGCCAGCCGGTGCGACGGGCAATCTCCGTGCTTCCTGCCGCGAAAAGCGCCGCATCACCGCGGAACTTGTTGATCGCGAAGGCGCGGATCATCGCGCGTTCCGCCTCTTCAAGCACCGCATGGGTGCCGACAAGGCTGGCAATGACCCCGCCGCGATCGATGTCGCCGAGAAGGATCACCGGCACGCCGGCAGCGCAGGCAAAACCCATATTCGCGATATCGCCGGCGCGAAGATTGGTCTCCGCCGGACTGCCTGCCCCTTCGACAATGACGAGATCCGCCTCGGCCTCGAGGCGCGCGAAGCTCTCGAGCACGAAGGGTAGCAACTCGCCCTTGCGCGCGCCGAATTCACGCGCCACGAGCGTCCCCCAGCGCTTTCCCTGCACGATGATCTGCGCGCCGGTCTCGCTTTCGGGTTTCAGCAGCACCGGGTTCATATGAACCGAAGGCTCGATGCCGGCCGCCATCGCCTGTAGCGCCTGCGCGCGGCCGATCTCGCCGCCATCGGGCGTAGCGGCGGCATTGTTGGACATGTTCTGCGGCTTGAAGGGCCGCACCGCCAGACCCCGCCGGGTAAAAGCACGGCAGAGCCCGGCGACCAGGGTGGATTTGCCGGCATTCGAGCCGGTCGCCTGCACCATGATCGCCGGCTTGCGCATGCTCAATACTCGATACCCTTCTGCGCCTTCACACCCGAGCGGAAAGGATGCTTCACGAGGTTCATCTCGGTGACGAGATCGGCGATTTCGATCAGTTCCGGCTTGGCGTTGCGCCCCGTGACGATCACATGCTTGTCTGCCGGTTTCTCGTCGCGCAGGAACGCGACGATTTCCTCGATGGGCAGATAATCGTAGCGCAGCACGATGTTGAGCTCGTCGAGCAGCACGAGCTTGTGGCGCGGATCGCGGATCAGGTCTTTCGCCTTCTCCCAGGCCGCGCGGGCGGCGGCGACATCACGCGCACGATCCTGCGTTTCCCAGGTAAAGCCCTCGCCCATGATGTGGAGCGTGACGAGATCGGGGAAGCGGCGGAGCAGGATTGCCTCGCCCGTCACCCAATCCGGTGATTTCGTGAACTGCACCACCGCCACGGGCATCTCATACGCGATATGGCGGAACACCATGCCGAGCGCGGCGGAGGTCTTGCCCTTTCCCGCGCCGGTATGGACGATGAGAAGCCCGCGCTCATCGTTCTTGGTGGCCATGATCTTGTCGCGCGCCGCCTTGTGCTTCTTCATCTTCTCGGCGTGGCGGGCATCGATATCGGTTTCGCCCATCTCAACCTCCCGCCTTGGCCTGTGTCTTGAGAACAAGCGGCAGGCCCGCCGCGACGAAAATCACCTCCGGCAAAACCGCCGCCACAGCCTGGTTGAGCTGGCCCTGCGCATCGCGGAAGGAACGCCCGAGCGGCGTTTCCGGCACGATGCCCATGCCCACTTCGTTGGAAACGAAGACCACCGGACCGCGCGCGTTCGAAATCGCTGTCAGCAGGGCCGCGCGCGCACTCGCGATGTCACGCCCCGCAAGCAGAAGATTCGACAGCCAGAGCGTGAGGCAATCGACCAGAAGCACGCGCGAGGGCGAAGCTTCGCGCATGAGCACCGCCGGCAGGCCGATCGGTTCCTCGATCGTCGTCCAGCCATCCTGTTCGCGATCCTCGCGATGACGCGCGATGCGCTGGCGCATCTCCTCATCGCGCGCTTCGCCGGTCGCGACATAGATCCGGTTGAGGCCCGAGGCGCGGGCGATCTTCTCGGCATGGGCGGATTTGCCGGAACGCGCGCCGCCGAGGACAAGGGTGGAAAGCAAGGTGCTCATGCCGGCGCGCTCCCGTCTTCCGGCGACCAGCCGGGCGGCGGCACCCGCGCGAGAATGCCCTTACGGATCGCTTCCGGGCGCTCCTTCCACGGCACGAAACCGAATTCAGCCTCGGCGATCTTGCCGGCCATGGCGAGGATATCCGTGATATCCGCTTCCGGGTCGAGATCGCCGAAGAGATAGGTGTAGCCGCCTTCCGCCGTATACGAGATCGTGCAGACGCGCTTGCAGACCGAAAGACATTGCGTGGGGCGAATGATCACCTCCAGCCCTTGGGCAGCCTCGCGCATATTCTCGTAGAGCGCGCGGCCCGGCGCGTCCTCGCGCTCGATACCCGCCGCGCGGCAGGAGGTACAAACGGTAATCGTCACCGGCCCCTTCGGGCGGTTGGCGGTTTCGACAAGCGCGCCCGGTTCTATTGAATCCATGGAAAATCCGCGAGAAAACCCGCTCCGACGGTCGGAACCCGGTATTCGGTTCCGCGCGCGCATTTTCCGGTCACCCCGCCGGAAAACACCCGTCAGCAGCCTCCAGAGCAGCCGGTCTCCTGGCTCGCGGCTCGGCGCCGTGCCCCCTTCCCGACCGGAATTCCGGCCAGTGGCTTGGACAAAGCTCGCCGCTTACAGTTGCGGGGGCAGCCGCGGCCTTCGGCAGAACCGGCACCGCGTTCCCGTTTCACCTCCCGAGGGAGGCACTGCTCACGGCGCATGGGTCGCATATCCCGCCGCCTGCCGCAAGGGTCATCACCGCCCGGCGGCGTAGCCCTGCATCCCGCGCGGGTTGGCGGCGGCGCGCAGAAGATCGCCATCCCGCGCGGCCGCGACGAGTCGCCCCTCGGACCAATCCGGCCCGATCTCGACGATATGCCCGCGCCGCTCCAGTTCCGCGATGGTCGCTTTCGAGACGCGCCCCTCGACAACGATCACACCAGGCCGTGCCGTGCGTGGCCAGAAGGAGATCGGGAAATGCTCGGTGTGCCAGGCCGGCGCGTCGATTGCTTCCTGAAGGTTCATGCCGGCATGGACATGGCGCAGGAACATCTGCGGAATCCATTGATCCTGCTGGTCGCCGCCCGGCGATCCCCAGGCAAGGTAAGGTTTGCCATCGCGCAAAGCCATGGTGGGCGAGAGCGTGGTGCGCGGCCGGCGCCCCGGCCCGAGCGCAGCCGGGTGCTTCTCGTCGAGCACAAACATCTGCGCGCGCGAGCCGAGGCAGAAGCCGAGTTCGGGGATGATCGGCGAGGATTGCAGCCAGCCGCCGGAGGGCGTCGCGGCGATCATGTTGCCGTGGCGGTCGATAATGTCGAAATGCACGGTATCGCCGCGCGTGTTGCCATTCGGCGCCGTCTCGTGATCGACATGTCCTGATGAGATCTGGCCGGAACGGATATCGCCGACCGTGGGTTCGCCCGCGCCGGAGGCGTTGACCGCCGCGCGCGCGCCATCCGCCTGCATGAGCGCCATGGCCGCGCCATAGCCGGGGATATTCCCCGGACGCTGCTCCATCGAGGCGCGATCCGTGATCAGCTTGCGCCGCGCATCGTTGTAGGAGTCGGAGAGCAGCACATCGAGCGGCACATCGACGAAATCGGGATCGCCCAGAAACGTGTCGCGATCCGCGAAGGCGAGCTTGGCCGCCTCGACCTGGAGATGGATGAAATCCGGTCCCGCCGGATCGAGCCGGTCGAGATCGAACCCCTTGAGCAGGGCGAGCTGCTGGAGGGTCGCGATGCCCTGGCACCACGGGCCGGGCTTCTGAACAGTGTAGCGCCCGTATTGATATTCGGCAGGCGCTTCGACGCTGGCCTGCCAGCGTGCGAGATCATCGCCATTGAGCACGCCGCGATGGCGGCGTCCGCTGACATCCATCACCGCGTTCTCGCGGCAGTACCGATCGATCGCCTCCGCCACAAAGCCCTGCGACCATGCCTTGCGCGCGGCCTCGATCTGCCGCTCGCGATTGCCGCCGACGGATTCGGCTTCATCGAGAATCCGCTGATAGGTTTCCGCCATTTTGGGATTGCAAAAAAGCGTCCCCGCCTCCGGCACCTTTCCGCCCGGCAGATAGACTTCAGCCGAACTCGGCCAATGTTCACGGAAAAGCTGCTCGACCGTGCGGATGGTCGCAGGAATGCGCTCGATCAATGGATAGCCATGCCGCGCATAATGGATCGCCGGCTCGAGCACCGCGCGCAGGGATACGGTCCCGTAATCGCGCAGGAGGAGCATGTAGGCATCGAAGGTGCCCGGCACGCAAGGCGCGAGCAGGCCCGTGCCCGGCACGAGATCGAGCCCCAAGGCGCGACAATGCGCGATCGTCAGCCCGGCCGGCGCCACGCCCTGCCCCGAGATCACCTCCGTCCGCCCCTTGCCCGCGGCATGGATCATGATCGGCACATCGCCGCCGGGCCCGTTGAGATGAGGTTCCACCACCTGAAGCGTGAAGGCCGTGGCGACACCCGCGTCGAAGGCATTGCCGCCCCGTTCCAGCACGCCCATGCCCACCGCCGTCGCGGTCCAATGGGTCGAGGCGACAACCCCGAACGTGCCGGTGATTTCGGGGCGGGTGGTGAAGCGGGCGGGATTGACGAAGCTCATGTATACATAATTATTCCGAGTTAGGCGGCTATTCAACAAAGCAGCGCAGGCCCATGAAAGTTTTTTTTTGCAAAGAAAAGCGTGCTCCTTTAGAAACACGCCCTGATATGCGACCCAAGTGCAGATCAAGGAACAGGCCCGCACCCGAAGGCGAAACGGCATGCTGACCTGAAGGGGCAGTCATGCACCGCAATAGGGCAAGCGCGCCGGCGGGAGTGAAAATGCAGCCATATCGCGACGAAGATGGGGGCATAAGCCGATGACATCGGGCAAGTCGACGATGCCCCCGCGCAAATCCCTCAACCACCGGACGATTTCGGCGGCTGTTGCGGAAGAGATGCGACAGCGTATCCTCGATGGCCATTTCGCGGCCGGCACCCAATTGCGTCAGGATGCACTGGCGGAGGAATTCGGTGTGAGCCGCATCCCCGTCCGCGAGGCGCTGATGCAGCTCGAGGCGGAAGGGCTGGTCAAGATCCTCCCGCATCGCGGCGCAATCGTGCCTACGCTCTCCCTGAGCGAGATCGAAGAGCTTTTCGAACTGCGTATCCTGCTTGAGCCGCGCCTCCTCGCAGCCTCCGCGCCCAGGCTTTCGGCGGCGGATTATCACGCGCTCGACGAGATTCTCGGAGAATACTCAACCGAGTTGCGCACGAACCATATCGGACGCTGGGGGGAGCTGAACACGCGCTTCCACAAACTCCTCTACCAGCACGCCAACCAGCCCCGTACACTCGGCATTGTGGGCCACCTGCTCCAGGAGAGCGACCGTCATACCCGTCTCCAGCTTCTGCTGACCGCAGGCATCGAACGTGCCGAGATCGAGCATGCCGAGCTGGTGCGCCTGTGCCGCGAGGGTGCATTCGACAAGGCATGCGCCCTGCTCGCCGAGCACATCGCGCATGTCGGCCGTTCACTGCGCAAAACGCTGGAGGAGCGCGGAAAGTAACCGCGCTCACCGCGGAAGCGGCGGCAAGCCCTGCTCTGTCGCGAGCTTGGCGCGTAATTGCGCGATCGCCGCCTCTTTAACGGCCCCGTAACCGCGGATCGCCATCGGAAGGCTCGCGAGCGCGATCAGCTTCTCGACAGGTTCACGGCCAAGCCTTTGGGCGAGGGCATCAAGCATCGCCTCGTACCAGACGATCAGCGCGCGCTCCATCCGCCGCTCATGCATCCGCCCGAACGGATCGAAGGGCGTGCCGCGCAGCCCTTTCATCGCGGCGAGAACGCGAAAGCCCATCCGCATCCAGGGCCCGAAAGCGCGCTTGGCCGGCCGACCGCGCGAATCCTGCTCCGCTGGCAGGCTCGGCGGCGCGAGGTGGTGGATGATGCGGAAATCGCCTTCGAACGTCTCGGCAAGCTTGCGCGCGAAGCCGGCATCGAGGTGCAGCCGCGCGACTTCGTATTCGTCCTTGTAGGCCATGAGCTTGAAAAGGCTCTTGGCCGCAGCCTCGGCAATACCCACAACACCCGCTGCGCGTTCCGCTTCGTGTAGCTTTTCGATGCGCGCGCGATAACGCGCGGCCCAGCGCTGGTCCTGATATTGCGCGAGAAATTCCGCTCGGCGCGCGAGGAGGCTTTCCAGCGTCTCGGGCGCCAGTTTTTCCACGGTCTCGACGAAACGCGCTGGTTGGACGAACGCGATGCGCCCCGCTGCGAAAGCGGCCTTGTTCTTTGCCGGTTCGACACCATTAAGCTCAATAGCACGCTGCAGGGATTCGAGCGAAACCGGAACCAGACCTTGCTGCCAGGCCGCGCCCAGCATCATGACATTGGCGAAAACCGCATCCCCGAACAGTTTCTCCGACAGCGCATTCGCATCGAGAAGCGCGAGATTATCCGCGCCGATCGCCTTGCCGATGGCCGCCAGCCGCGCCTGTGCCGCCAGATCCGCGTCACGGTTGCGCACGAGATCCCCTGTCGGCATCTCCGCCGTGTTGACCAAGGCGCGCATTCCCTTGCGATAGGTGCCGGAGGCTTTCGGCGAGGACGAGACCACGAGATCGCACCCGATCAAGGCATCCGCCGCTCCGGCATCGATCCGCACCTGATTGAGCGCTTCCGGCCCGGAGGCAATGCGCAGATAGCTCAGAACCGGACCGTATTTCTGCGCGAAGCCGGTGAAATCGAGAACGCTTGTCCCTTTGCCTTCAAGATGCGCCGCCATCGCGATCAACGCGCCGACCGTGATCACACCCGTTCCACCGACGCCGGTCACCAGCAGGTCGAATGGCTTGTCCAGCACGGGAATCACGGGATGCGGGAGGCTCGCTGCCTCCGCCGGGTAATCCTCGCCCGATCCGCCACGCTTGCGCCGTTTACCGCCCTCGATCGTCACGAAACTGGGGCAGAACCCTTCGAGGCAGGAGAAATCCTTGTTGCAATTGGAGAGGTTGATCTGCCGCTTGCGCCCGAATTCCGTTTCCTTGGGCTCGACGGAAAGGCAGTTCGACGCCACGGAGCAATCGCCGCACCCTTCGCAGACCAACTCGTTGATCACCACGAAACGCTGCGGATCCTCCAGCGTGCCGCGCTTGCGGCGGCGGCGCTTTTCGGTCGCGCAGGTCTGGGCATAGATCAGCACCGAAACGCCCGCCACCTCGCGCAGCTCGCGCTGAAGCGCATCCATCTCCTTGCGATGGTGGAGCGTAGTGCCGCGCGGGAAGTCTCCAAGCGCGAAGGCTTCGGGTGTATCCGAAACCAGCGCGATGCGGCTCACGCCTTCCGCGCGCGCGGCATGGGCGATGGCCGGCACGCTGACCGGCCCGTCGACCGGCTGGCCGCCCGTCATCGCCACCGCATCGTTGTAGAGGATCTTGTAGGTGATGTTCGCACCGGCGGCGATCGCCTGCCGGATCGCCATCGAACCGGAATGATACCAGGTGCCCTCACCGAGATTCTGGAAGACATGCCCCTTGCCCGTAAAGAGCGAGGAGGCCGCCCAATTGACGCCCTCGCCGCCCATCTGGATGAGCGAGGAGGTCTCGCGATCCATCCAGCTCGCCATGAAATGGCAGCCGATGCCGGCGAGCGCTTGCGAACCTTCCGGCACCTTGGTCGAGGTATTGTGCGGGCAGCCCGAGCAGAAATAGGGCGTGCGCGTAGCCCCTGTCACCTCGATAAGACGAGTAGCCTCCGGCGCGAGCTTCGCCGCGCGGGCGGCAAGATCGAGGCCGGGGAAAATCGCATCGAGCCTTTTCGCGACGATCGGCGCCAGCAGACGCGGGGTCAATTCGCCGGTCCAGGGGATCAGCCGCTCGCCGTTCTCATCGTGCTTGCCGACCATGCGCTCCGGTTTGGCGCCGGGATAATCGTAGAAATATTCCTTGAACTGGCTCTCGATGATGCCGCGCTTCTCCTCGACGACAAGGATCTCGCGCTTGCCGCGCACGAATGCGAGCGCATCATGCAAGGGTAGCGGCCAGACCATGCCGACCTTGTAGATATCGATGCCGAGCCAGCGGCATTCGGCTTCATCGAGCCCGATGAGGCGCAAGGCCTCCATCAGATCGAGATGGCCCTTGCCGGTGGTGACGATCCCGTAGGACGCATTGGGGAGATCGTAGATCCGGCGATCGATGGGGTTGGCGCGCGCAAAAGCGTAAACCGCGTGCTTCTTCGCTTCCATGCGCGTCTCGATCTGCGGCCCCGGCAGATCCGGCCAGCGATAATGGAGCCCGCCCGGCGGTGCCACAAAATCCGGCTTCGCGAAAACGCGATCCGGCATCAGATCAAAGGAAAGGCCGGATTCAACCGTCTCGGAAATCGCCTTGAACCCAACCCACATGCCCGAGAACCGCGAGAGCGCGTAGCCGTATTCACCGAAGGCCAGATACTCCGCCACCGAAGCCGGGTTCAGCGTCGGCATGAAGAAGGTCATGAACGCGACATCGCTCTGATGCGGCATCGAGGAGGAAACGCAGCCATGGTCATCGCCCGCGACGACCAGCACGCCGCCATGAGGTGAGGAGCCATAAGCATTGCCATGCTTCAGTGCATCACCAGCGCGGTCGACGCCCGGCCCCTTGCCGTACCAGAGGCCGAAAACCCCCTGCACCTCGCGCGCGGGATTGCCCTCGACCTGTTGCGAGCCGAGCACCGCGGTCGCGGCGAGATCCTCGTTGACCGCAGGCAGGAACTCGATGCCATTGGCCTTCAGCATCTTCTTCGCGCGCCAGAGCTCCATATCCACCGCGCCCAGGGGCGAGCCGCGATAGCCCGAGACGAAGCCCGCGGTTTTCAGTCCGGCCTCCCGGTCGCGCCTTGCCTGATCAAGCAGGACGCGTACCAAGGCCTGCGTTCCCGTCATGAAGACGCGGCCGGAGGCATTCTCATAGCGATGTTCGAGCCGATAGGCGGAAAGCGGGAACATTGCGGACATGGAAGACCCCGGCTTGTTTGCGATCCTTCCAATCTATCGCATGGGACAGAAATGTCCTGCCGATGTTTCCCGTTTCAATTGCTGAATCGGTTGTAATTTCCATTCAAGTATATAAAAGTGGATAAAATTTCCTGGAGAGAAAAAATGCTGAACGAATCCGATCGCAAGATCCTCGACCTTCTCCAGACCGATGCGCGGATCTCAAATCAGGATCTCGCCGAGCAGGCCGCGATGTCCGCTTCCGCCTGCTGGCGCCGCGTGCGCGCGCTGGAAGAGGAAGGCATCATCTCCGGTTATGCGGCGCTGGTCGATCCGGCACGCGCCGGGCTTGGGTTCAGCGCTATTCTGCACGTCTCGCTCACGCGGCATGAGAGCCAGCATGTCGAGCAGTTCATCGCCGCCGTCATGCGCCGACCGGAAATCGTCGAATGCTTCGCCACGACCGGCGAAACGGACTACCACCTGCGCGTCATCTGCACGGACAAGGAGGCGTATAACGCCTTCCTCGACAATTTTCTCTTCAAACTGCCGGGATTGGCGCATGTGCGCACCAATCTCGTGCTGAAGGACATCAAGCTTACCGTGAAAATGCCGGTGTAAAAGGGGTTATGCCGCCTCAAGCCCCAGCGCGATCCCCTGCCCGACACCGATGCACATGGTCGCAAGCCCACGCCGGACACCACGCGCCTGCATCTCCAGCGCCAGCGTCAGCGCGAGGCGCGCGCCGGACATGCCCAAAGGATGGCCGAGCGCGATGGCCCCGCCATTGGGATTCACGTGGCCGGCATCCTCGGCAATGCCCAGCTCCCTGAGCACCGCGAGCCCCTGCGCGGCAAAAGCCTCGTTGAGCTCGATCAGGTCGAAATCCTTGACCGCGATGCCGAGCCGAGCCGCGAGCTTCCGCGTCGCCGGCACGGGGCCGATACCCATGATGCGCGGCGGAACGCCAGCCGTGGCAAGGCCCGAGACCTTCGCGATCGGCTTCAGACCGTAGCGCTTCACGGCGGCCTCCGAGGCAACCAACAAGGCCGCCGCGCCATCATTCACGCCCGAGGCATTGCCGGCGGTCACCGTTCCGCCGGCGCGGAAAGGCGTTCCGAGCGCCGCGAGCTTTTCAAGCGTCGTCTCGCGCGGGTGCTCGTCCTTCTCGACGATGATCGGATCACCCTTGCGCTGGGGGATCAGCACCGGCGCGATCTCGAGCGCGAGGCGACCATTTTTCTGAGCGGCCGAAGCCCGCGCCTGGCTGCCCAACGCGAAGGCATCCTGATCCGCGCGGGATATTTTGTACTCTTCCGCAACATTTTCTGCCGTCTCCGGCATGGAATCGATGCCATATTGCTTCTTCATGAGTGCGTTCACGAAGCGCCAGCCGATGGTGGTGTCGAAAATCTCGGCCTGCCGGGAAAAGGCTTCCGTGGCCTTGTTCATGACGAAAGGCGCGCGCGACATGGATTCAACACCGCCCGCGATGATGAGGTCCGCCTCGCCGGCTTTGATCGCCCGCGCTGCCGCGCCCACCGCGTCAAGGCCGGAACCGCACAGCCGGTTGATGGTCGTGCCGGGAATTTCGATCGGCAGGCCGGCAAGCAGGCCCGCCATACGCGCGACATTGCGGTTATCCTCTCCCGCCTGATTGGCGCAGCCGAAGATGATATCGTCGATTGCCGCCGGGAGTTCCTCCGGCTGCCGTGCGATAAGCGCGCGGATCACATGCGCGCCAAGATCGTCTGGCCGCACCGATGAGAGCACGCCGCCGTAGCGGCCGATCGGGGTGCGCAAACCATCCACGATATAGGCGTTCATGGCGTTTCCTTTCAGATACGATTGAGGTCTGCGACTCGGCCCTTGTCAGCGGCAAGCCGCAAGGCGAGCGCCGCCGGCGAGAATGCCTTGCCGTCGCGTTTTTCAGCAATTGTCATTTCAGCGACGATCCGGTCCCAGCCGAGGTGATCGGCGGCGAAAAGCGGCCCTCCCTTATGGGGCGGGAAACCGTAGCCGTTGAGAAGAACGATATCGATATCGAGCGGGCGCGCCGCGATTTTCTCTTCAAGAATTCGCGCGCCCTCATTCGCCATGGCAGCTATGACGCGGAAGACAATTTCATCGGCGCTGAACGGGCGCTGCACCACGCCGCTTTGTACCGCGTGAGCCTTGATAAGCGCATTGATCTCGGGGTCGATTTGGCGCTTGCCCTCGACATAGCGGTACCAGCCCGCGCCGGTTTTCTGACCAAAACGCCCCATCTCGCAGAGTTTATCGGCGATCGGAACATAGCGCTCTTCGGCTCTGCGATGCGCCGCGAGACGCTTGCGGCGCGCCCAGGCGATATCGAGCCCGGCGAGATCCTGCACCGCGAAGGGCCCCATCGCAAAACCGTAAGCCTCCAAGGCGGCATCGATTTCCTGCGGCAAGGCGCCTTCTTCAAGCATGAATTCACATTGAGCGCGGTATTTCGCGAGAATACGGTTGCCGATGAAGCCATCGCAAACCCCGGAAATCACCGCGATCTTGCGTAGCCTGCGCCCGACCGCCAAGGCTGTTGCGAGAACGTCTGGCGCGGTCTTTTCAGCGCGTACGATTTCAAGCAGCTTCATAATATTTGCCGGCGAAAAGAAATGCAGCCCGACGACGTTCTGCGGATTCTTGAGCCCTGCCGCCATCTCGTCGATATCAAGGTAGGAGGTATTGGTCGCAAGAATGCAATGCGGCTGAACCACAGCCTCCAGCCGGGCGAGCAGATCCTTCTTGACCGCCATATCCTCGAAAACGGCCTCAACGATGAGATCAGCGCTGTGCAAGCGCCCGAGATCAGTCGAGAACGTGGCGCGGCTCAGCGTTTCTGTCTTTTTTTCCTCGGAAATCCGGCCGCTTGTGACATTGCGCGCATAGATACCGGCGATCCGCGTGCGTCCTATCTCAAGCGCTTCCTCTCCGGCCTCGGCGACCGTGACATCATAGCCGGCATCAAGAAACGCGACGGCGATTCCCGCGCCCATCGTGCCTGCGCCGATGATGCCAACCCGCTGGACACCGCGTGCCGACGACGGCTCAATATCCGGTCTTTTGCCGACTTCTCTTTCGGCAAAAAAGACGTAACGGAGCGCTTCCGATTCCGGTGATTTCATCAGTCTGAAGAAGGTCTCGCGCTCGGTCCTCATGCCTTCAGCAAGGGGTTTGTCTGCTGCCAGCAACAACAATCGGGCCCCCTCGCCCTCGGCGATACGGCCGCGTGCACGTTTTTCGATGACGGCAATATCCTTCAATACGGCCTCAGCATCATAAGGCGGCACCACGAGTTCGCCACTCCGCCTTGGGGGGCTGCCGATCAGGGAGCGGGCGCGCGCGATCGCGGCGCCGCGAAGATCGTCTTCCGCAACCGCATCGACCAATCCCAGATCCAGCGCCTCGGCTGCGCCCACCATGCGCCCGGAAGTCGCAATGCCGAGAGCCGCCGGGATGCCCACAAGCCGTGGAAGCCGCTGAGTTCCGCCAGCACCGGGCACAAGGCCCAGCTTCACCTCCGGCAGACCGACCTGACTTCCCGCTGCGATGACGCGGGCATGACAGGCAAGGCCGATCTCGCAGCCTCCGCCCAAGGCGGTGCCGTGCCACGCCGCAACCACCGGCTTGTTGCAGGCTTCGATGCGGTTAACGACATCGGGTAGGTGCGGTTCGAGCGGCGTCTTGCCGAATTCGGCGATATCACCGCCCGCGGTGAAGGTACGCCCGGCGCCGGCGATGACGATCGCCTTCACGCCTTCATCTTCATCCGCAGCCTTGATTGCGTCGAGCAGGCCTTGCCGCACAGCTTGCGAGGTTGCGTTGACCGGGGGATTGTCGATCTCGATCAGCGCAATTTCATTCTCGATGCGCGTCTTGACTGGCGACATGGCCTTCAACCCCTTCCGATTCCGCTGCCAATTATCCGGTCGCTGGAGCATTTTCCGGTCAAACGGGCGCCGCTGATCGGAAAATGCGTGAAAACAAAAGTCTATAGCGCGTTCATGGTCAGAAGCTGGTAGGTCGCGACCGTATTGTCGGCATCGTCATAGATCTCGACATCCCAGCGCACCTCACCATACTCCGCGTTGCGCGGCGCCTTGTTCTTCACGCTCAACCGCACATGGATAGCGGTTCCCGGCTCCACCGGCTTCAGGAAGCGCAGGTTATCAAGCCCGTAATTAGCAAGAACCGGCCCCTTGGCAGGCTCGACGAACAACCCGGCGGCAAAAGCAAGCAGCAGATAGCCATGCGCCACGCGCCCTGGAAAGAACGGGTGTCCCTTCACCGCTTCCTCATCCATATGCGCGTAGAAGGTATCGCCGGTGAAATGCGCGAAATGCTCGATATCCTCCAGCGTCACCACACGGCGCTTGGAGCGGAATGTCTGCCCGATCGTGAGATCACCGAACACATAGCGGAAGGGATGCTCTTCCTTCGTGATTTCCGGCGCCCCCTTGATCCAGGATTTCAGCACCGTGCCGATCATCGCGGGCGAGCCTTGCAGCGCGATCCGGCGCATATGATGCTTTACCGCCCGGATGCCGCCGAGTTCCTCGCCGCCGCCCGCGCGGCCCGGCCCGCCATGGATGAGGTGCGGCATGGGCGAGCCATGCCCGGTCGATTCCGCCGCGCAATCGCGGTCGAGCACCAGCATGCGGCCATGGAAGGCGCCAGCACCGAAAACGACATGGCGCGCCACTTCCGCGTCATGCGTCACCAGCGAGCCGACGAGCGAACCTTCGCCGCGATTGGCAAGCGTGATTGCCTCGTCAAGATCGCGATAGGGCATGAGCGTCGCGACTGGACCGAAGGCCTCCACCGCGTGAATGGCCTCTCCGGCGAGCGGATTGCGCGCCGCCAGCAGGATGGGCGAAAGGAACGCGCCCTTCTCGCCATCCGCGCCATCGACGCTGATCGAATCCGGGTTGCCGAAAACGAGTTCGGCCTCCTTGCGCAGCTTGTCGATCTGCGCGCGTACATCGCGGCGCTGATCGAGCGAGGCCAGCGCACCCATGCGGGTGGTCTCGAGGCGGGGATCACCGATCCGGGTCTTGGCGAGACGCTCGGACAGCGCCGCGATCACCGCGTCACTCTGGGTCGCGGGCACGAGAATACGCCGAATCGCGGTGCATTTCTGCCCGGCCTTCGTCGTCATCTCGCGCGCGACCTCCTTGATATAGAGATCGAATTCCGGGGTTCCGGGCTTCGCATCCGGCCCGAGGATGGAGCAGTTGAGCGAATCGCGCTCCGCAACAAAGGGTACGGCATTGGCCAGAATGCGAGGATGCGCCTGAAGCTTCGCCGAAGTGGCCGCGGAGCCGGTGAAACCCACCATATCCTGCCCGGTGAGATGCTCGAACAGGTCGCCGGTCGAGCCGCAGATGAATTGCAACGCGCCTTCCGGCAGGATGTTGCTCTCGATGATGAGCTTCACCGCCGCCTCGGCCAACCAGGCGGTGGAGGTGGCAGGCTTCGCGATGACGGGCATGCCCGCGAGGATGGCCGGGGCGAGCTTCTCCAGCATTCCCCAGATCGGGAAATTGAAGGCGTTGATCTGCACCATCACGCCTTCACGCGGGATATAGGCGTGCTGGCCGATGAAGGTCCCGTTCTTGGAAAGCGCCTCAACCTCGCCATCGATCAGGAAGGGCTCGTTCGGCAATTCACGCTTGCCCTTGGAGGCGAAGGTGAAAACCGTGCCGATGCCGCCCTCGATATCGATCCAGCTATCGGCGCGCGTCGCGCCGGTATCGTAGGAAAGGCCGTAGAGCACATCCTTGTGGGCGTTGAGATGCTGCGCCAGCCGCTTGAGCAGCTCCGCGCGCTGGTGGAAGGTCATTGCCCGCAGGGCGGGGCCACCCTTGCTGCGCGCATGACGCAACATCGCCGCCATATCCAGCCCACCGGCGGAAACGAGGGCGAGAACCTCGCCGCTGACCGCGCTGCGGGCCTCGGCAGCACTCCCCTGCCCGCCAACCCAGCTGCCTTCGGCATAACTCATGAGTGCGCGGACCATGGGCCTCTCCTATAATTAACCGACCATTCGGTTTATAAAATACCTGTGCCAGCTTTGCACGCGGATTCTGCGCAGATCAAATCCCGAGATACGCGCGGCGGACATTCTCATCCGCCGCCAGCACGGAGGCGATGCCCGACATCGCCATCCGGCCTGTCTCCATCACATAAGCACGATCGGCGATCGCGAGAGCGGCACCCGCATTCTGCTCCACAAGCAGGATCGTCACGCCCTCCGCCTTGAGCGTGCGGATCACCTCGAAGATCTGGCCTACGATCACGGGAGCGAGGCCCATCGAAGGTTCATCAAGCAGCAGCAGCTTCGGATCGCCCATGATCGCGCGGCCGATGGCGAGCATCTGCTGCTGCCCGCCAGAGAGACCTCCCGCCGGCTGAAGCCGTTTTTCCTTGAGGATCGGGAACATCGCATAGATGCGCTCGACATCCGCTTCCGGCGATTTACGGCGGCGATAGGCTCCAAGCCGCAGATTGTCTTCCACCGAAAGGGGCTTGAAGACCTGCCGCCCCTCGGGGACCTGCACGATCCCCCCGGCGACCCGGCGATGCGCGGCATCGCGCGTGATCGCAGCGCCCTCAAGCCGGATCTCGCCGGCGCTGATCGGCTGCACCCCGGAAATCGCGCGCAGGAGCGTCGTCTTGCCCGCGCCATTCGCGCCAATCAGGGCGACGATCTCACCCGTGCCGACATCGAGATCGACGCCGTGAATGACCTCGATCCGGCCATAGCTGCTGCGAAGGCCCCTTACCTCAAGCATGAGATCCCTCCGAGCCAGGCAGCCCTGCGCCGAGATAGGCCTCGATGACGCGCGGATCACGCGCGACATCGCCGGGAACGCCCTCCATCAACACACGCCCATAGGTGAGGACCAGAACACGATCGGAAATCGACATGACCAGCTTCATGTCATGCTCAACGAGCACGATGCCGATCCCGGATTTCGCGATCTCCACGATGAGACGGTCGATTTCCGCCGTCTCGGTGGGATTGCAACCGGCAGCCGGCTCGTCCAGCAGCAGGATTCTCGGCTCGGCCGCCAGCGCACGGGCGATTTCAAGGCGCTTGAGCATGCCGTAGGAAAGGCTGCCGGCCTGCCTGTCTGCCAGAGCGGCAAGCCCGACCCTTTCGAGCAACGCCATGGCCCGTGCGCGCGTATCGCGGTTCTGCCGCGCGGTCGAGGGGAGGCCCAGCAGGTGACGCCAGGCGGATTTATCCTCATGGATATGCCGCCCGAGCATCACATTCTCGACCGCGCTCATGCGGAAGAAGATCTGGAGGTTCTGGAAACTGCGCGAAAGGCCGCGCGCGGCGAGTTGCTCCGGCGCCATGCCGCCGACTTCCGCGCCCGCCAGCTTCACCGAGCCGCGATCCGCGCGATAGACGCCGGAAATCAGGTTGAACAATGTCGTCTTGCCCGCGCCATTGGGGCCGATGATCGAGAAGATCTCGCCCGCTCGGGCCGAGAAGGTCACGTCATCCACCGCGCGGACGCCGCCAAAAGCGATACCGATGCCGGAAACCTCGAGAAGCGCGCTCATGACCTGCGCTCCATGAGAAGGCGGTGGAGCGTGGGCACGATGCCATCGCGCAGGAAAATCATGATGAGGATGATCAGGATACCGAGCATCAGGTGCTCATATTCATGAAAGAGCGTCAGGGCCTGCGGCAGGATAACCAGGAAGGCCGCCCCGATGATCGAACCAAACAGCGACCCCATGCCGCCCAGCACCACCATCGTGACCATCTCGACCGATTGCAGGAACCCGGCGGCATCGGGCGTGACATGCCCGTTGAGCAAAGCGAGGCAGGAGCCCGCGACCGAGGCATAGACGGCGGAAATCACGAAAACCGTCACCTTGATCCGCGCCACATCCACTCCCGCCACCCGCGCGGCGATCTCGCTGTCATGCAGCGCCCGCAGCGCGCGCCCGGTCGGGCTGGCGAGCAGGTTCTGCGCGATCGCCATGCCGATCAGCAGCAGCGTGCCGGAAATCCAGTACCAATCGCGCGGCTGGCGGATGCGCTCGCCGAAGATTTCAAGGCGCTTGACGCTCATCCCGTCCGGCCCGCCGGTCCAGCCGACTTCGTTCGCAAGGACCATCGCGACGAGCACCCCGAAACCCAATGTCGCGACGGCAAGGAAATGCCCCTTGAGCCGCAGGATCGGACGACCGATCACGAAAGCAACCAGCGCTGAAAGGACCATTCCCGCCGGCACCGCCAGCAGGACCGGCACATCGAAGCGCGCGGGCAGGATCGCGACCGCGTAAGCGCCGATGCCGACGAAACCGGCATGGCCAAGGCTCACCTGCCCCGCAAAACCAAGCAGCAGGTTGAGGCCGATCACCGCCAAGGCCGAGATGAAAACCAGCGCGCCGACACGGAAATAATAGCTTGATGGCAAGATGAGCCCGGGCAGGACAATCAACGCGGCGACAAGCGCCAGCGAAATCCAGCGATTGGCGAGAAACCGCGCCATCACACGCGCTCCGCCTGCGCGCGGCCGAACAAGCCGTTGGGCATGACCAGCAGCACGCCGATCATCACGAGAAAGGCAATCGCATCCTTATAGGTCGAGGTGAGATAGCCGGCGGCGAACGCCTCGCAGAGCCCGAGGATCAGCCCGCCCGCGACGGCGCCGGTCGCGCTGCCAAGCCCGCCCAGCACGAGCGCCGCAAACCCTTTCAGCGCCAGCAAGGTGCCGACATCGTAGCTGGTGAGCGTGATCGGGGTGACGAGAATGCCCGCAAGCGCGCCGATAGCGGCTGAGAGCAGGAAGGACAGTCCGGTCACGAAGCCGGTATTGATCCCCACGAGCTTGGCCGCAAAGCGGTTCGCGGCGGTCGCGAGAACGGCCTTGCCCAGCAGGGTGCGTTCGAAGAACAGCGTCACCGCCAGGACGATGAGCGCGGCACCGCCGATCACCCAGAAAGCCTGCGGGACGATCGAAGCGCCGAGGATATTGACCGGCGCCTCGCCCGAAAAGCCGGGCAGCTTGTGGAACTGCTTGTCGAACAGCACCTGCGCCAGCCCACGAATGGCGAAGGCGCCGCCGATCGTGATGATGATCAGTACGACGGGGGATGCCCCGCGCGCCGGCTCGATGGCGAGGCGGTGAAGCGCGACACCCACCAGCATGGCCGCAATCACCGCGACCAGCCCCGCGACCGGCAGCGGCAAACCGGCAGCCAGCGCGAAGACGCTGACCATCCCGCCGATCATCACGAACTCGCCTTGCGCGAAATTCACGACATCCGAAGCGTTGTAGATGATGGTGAAACCCAGCGCGACAAGCGCATAGATCGCGCCCACCGTGAGCCCCGACATCGAGAATTGCAGGAAGGAAGCGAGCATCGTTGCCCCCGGCGCCATCGGAAGGAAACCCGGCGCAAAGGCCGGAGGGAAAGCGGGCGCGGCCGATCACCGCGCCCTGTCGACGCTCAATCGGCGAGCGCCCAGTTGCCGTTCTTGATTTCAAGCATCTTGAACGCGCTCAGCTCGAGGCCCATGTGGTCCGTGGCGCTCATGTTGAAGATGCCCGCCGTGCCCATGAAGCCCTTGGTCTTCTCGATCTCGTCGCGGATCTTCTTGGAGTCAGCGCCGCCCGCGCGCTCGATGGCGCCGACAAGGATCATCAGCCCGTCATAGGCGTGACCGCCGAAGGTCGAGACCGGCTGCTTTGTCGCCTCTTCGAACTTCTTCTTGTAGGCGAGCGCAACCGGCTTCTGCGGATCGCTGTCCGGCAGGATATCCGCAACCAGCAGAGCAGCCGCCGGCAGACGCACGCCATTGGCAGCCTCGCCGGCAAGCTCGATGAACTGCTTCGAGGCCACGCCATGGCTCTGGTAGAGTGGCAGGTTGATGCCGAGCTGCTTGTAATTGCGCGTCACGATGGCGGGCCCCTGGCCGAAACCGGGGTTGATCACCGCCTGCATGCCCGCCTTGGCCCTCAGATTGGTGAGCTGCGGCGTCATGTCGGTATCGCGCGGTCCATAGGTCTCCTCGCCGAGGATCTCGATCCCGAATTTGGCATTCACCTTCACGCATTCGTCGCGCATGGATTTGCCGAACCCATCGGTGCCGGAAATCATGCCGATCTTGGTGAAACCGCGCTTCTTCATGTCCTCGAAGATCTTCTCGCAGGCCATGCGATCCGTATGCGGGGTCTTGAACACGTATTTCTTCACCGGCTCGACGATCACCACCGCCCCGGCGAGCGAGATGAACGGCACCTGCGCATCGTCAAAAGCCGGCCCCATCGCCATGGAGGTGCCGGTCGTCGTGCCGCCGACCATCGCGACGACCTTGTCTTCCTCGATGAGGCGGGTGGCGAAGGTGCGCGCCTTGTTGGCATCGCCGCCATCATCATAGACGACGAGCTGAAGCTTCTTGCCCTTCACGCCACCCTTGGCGTTGATCTCGTCGACATACATCTTGAGAGTTTTTTCCTCGGGCTCCCCGAGGAAGGATGCCGGCCCCGTCACCGACAGGACGGCGCCGATCTTGATATCCTGCGCATTGGCCGCCGAGGCGCCGAGCAAGGCGAGCGAAGCGGCAATTCCGGTAAATGTCTTCATCATGGCGTTCCTCCACGCATGAGCCCGCGATCTGACGTCTTTTCGGCTCTCATTTATTAATTGACCAAATGGACGGTAAATGCAAGTCTGCGCCAACAAAAAAGCAAGACGCGACGAAGGGAGGATAAAGTGAGCGAAACGGTTCTGGTCTCGCAGGAGAAAGGTGTCCTGCGCCTCACGCTCAACCGCCCGGACAGGCTCAACAGCTTCACCGTGGAAATGCATGCCGCGCTGGCCGCCGCCTTTGAGCGCGCCGCGACGGATTCAGCCTGCCACGCGGTGCTGCTCACCGGCGCCGGGCGCGGCTTTTGCGCGGGGCAGGACCTCTCTGACCGCGCGGTGGCGCCGGGCGCGGAAAAGCGCGATCTCGGGGAGAGCCTGGAATTGCGCTACAACCCGCTGGTGCGGCGGATGCGCGCGCTGAAAAAGCCGATCGTCGTCGCCGTCAATGGCGTCGCGGCCGGCGCGGGCGCGAATATCGCGCTTCATGGCGATATCGTCCTCGCGGGAAAAAGCGCGAAATTCATCCAGTCCTTCGCGAAGATCGGCCTTCTTCCCGATTCCGGCGGCACCTGGACATTGACACGCCTGCTTGGCGAAGCTCGCGCCAAGGCGCTGGCGATCCTCGCCGAACCTCTTTCCGCGGAGAAAGCCGCTGAATGGGGGCTGATATGGAAAGCCGTGGACGACGACAAGCTGATGGAGGAAGCCGGCGCGCTCGCAAGCCACCTCGCCGCGCAACCCACCGGCGCCATCGCCGAGATCAAAGCCGCGATCCACGCCGCCGCGACCAACAGCCTCGATTCCCAGCTCGATATCGAGCGCGATGCGCAAAGAAGGCTTGGGTATTCCGATGACTACGCTGAAGGCGTCGCGGCCTTTCTCGAAAAGCGCGCACCGAATTTCAGGGGCTGAATCATGTCTTCACATAGCAAGGAAGAAATCGCCCGCCTCTCCGCAAAGGCCATGTGGGAGGAGGACAATGCCAGCCAGGGCTTGGGCATGGAACTCGTTTCCGTCGCCCCCGGCCACGCCGTGATCGCCATGACGATCACCAAGGCGATGACCAATGGCCACGGAACCTGCCATGGCGGCTACATCTTCACGCTCGCCGACAGCGCCTTCGCCTTCGCCTGCAACAGCCATGGGCAGCGCGCGGTAGCGCAACATTGCTCGGTGAGCTTCATCGCGCCGGGGCGCCTCGGCATGCGACTGATCGCAGAGGGCATCGAGCGCCAGCGCTCCGAGCGCTCGGGCATCACCGATGTCACGGTGCGCGACGACGCCGGCAACATTATCGCCGAATTCCGCGGCAATTCCCGCACCGTTCCCGGTTCCCTCCTGCCTGCCGAGTGAGACCATGCTCGACCTGACCCCTTCCCGCGCCTCTCTCGATCCGATCGAAATCGCCTCGCGCGACGAGATCGCCACCTTGCAGCTCAAGCGCCTCAAGACAACGCTGAGGCACGCTTATGAAAACGTGCCGCATTACCGCAAGAGCTTCGATGCGGCTGGCGTCCATCCCGATGATTGCCGCTCTCTCGCGGATCTGGCGAAATTCCCCTTCACCTCGAAGGCGGATCTGCGCGACAATTATCCCTTCGGCATGTTCGCCGTGCCGCGCGAGCAGGTCGCGCGGGTCCATGCCTCTTCGGGCACGACGGGACGGCCCACGGTTGTCGGTTATACGAAGAACGATATCGAGACCTGGTCCGAGGTCGTGGCGCGCTCGATCCGCGCCGCGGGCGGGCGTCCGGGCATGATCTGCCATATCGCCTATGGCTATGGGTTGTTCACTGGCGGTCTTGGCGCGCATTACGGCGCCGAGAAGCTGGGCTGCACCGTGGTGCCGATTTCCGGCGGCATGACGGAGCGGCAGATCCAGCTTATCGAGGATTTCCGCCCCGACATCATCATGGTGACGCCGAGCTACATGCTCGCGCTCCTCGATGAATTCAACCGGCGCGGGATTGATCCGCGCAAGACCTCGCTGAAAATCGGCATTTTCGGCGCGGAACCCTGGACCAATGCCATGCGCTCGGAGATCGAGCAGGCTTTCGACATGCATGCCGTGGATATCTATGGCCTCTCAGAAGTGATGGGGCCCGGCGTCGCCAATGAATGCGTCGAGACCAAGGACGGGCTGCACATCTGGGAAGACCATTTCTACCCCGAGATCATCGACCCCGAAACCGGCGCCGTGCTCCCCGACGGAGAAAAGGGCGAGCTGGTTTTCACCTCGCTCACCAAGGAGGCGATGCCGGTGATCCGCTATCGCACCCGCGACCTCACGCGCCTGCTGCCGGGCACCGCGCGGACGATGCGGCGCATGGAAAAGGTTACGGGACGCACCGATGACATGATGATCATCCGTGGCGTCAACGTCTTCCCCAGCCAGATCGAAGAGAAGCTGTTGACGCTCGAAGCGCTCTCCGCCCATTACCAGATCATCCTCACGCGCAAGGGGCGCATGGACGAGATGGAAGTGAAGGTCGAAGCCCGGGTCAATGCCGGCGATGCCGCCGCTGAAGCCGGGCGCGAACTCGCGCACCGGATCAAGGCGACAATCGGCATTTCCGCGCGCGTCAGCGTGCACGAGCCGGATGGGATCGAGCGTTCACAAGGCAAGGCGAAACGCATCGTCGACCTTCGCCCGAAGGAGTAGAAATGGCCCGCCCGCGCGCCGCCGATTACGATGACAAACGCCTCGCGATTTTGCGCGGGGCGGCGAGCCTTTTCGCCAATCAGGGTTTTGACCGCACCTCGATGACCGAGATCGCGCAGGCGCTTGGCGTGTCCAAGGCCTTATTCTACCATTATTATCGCTCGAAAGACGACTTGCTCTTCGACATCATCCGCTCGCATCTCGTGGAGCTGGTGGAGGCGACCGAGGCCGCGGATGATGCGGCGCTGGCGCCGCGCGAGCGCCTCTCCAGCGTGATCGCCGCCATTCTCGACTGCTATCGCCACGCCGATGACGAGCACAAGATCCAGATCGGGCATCTCGGCCGCCTCTCCGACGCCCAGCAAGGCGAGTTGAAGGGGCTGGAACGGCGTCTGGTGGAAGTGCTGGCCGGGATCGTCGCCGCGCTCAATCCGAAGCTGGAAAGACGGTTGATCAAGCCGCTCACCATGTCGCTCTTCGGCACGCTGAACTGGAAATACATGTGGTTCCGTGACGGCGGCCCCGTAAGCCACGAGGATTACGTGCAGCTCGTCACGCAGCTTTTCACAACCGGCTTCGAGGGAATGTGAGCGTGCTGCCGCTCACATATGGTCGAAATTCACCTTGAGCACCGGCGTTTTCGGCAAGCTCTGGCAGCCGAGCACGAAATTTGCCTCCAGCTCCCAGGGTTCGAGCGAGTAATTGATCGCCATCTCGGCCTCCCCCTCCTCCACCTTGCAGCGGCAGGTGCAGCACATGCCGCCCTTGCAGGAATAGGGAAGGTCGATCCCCGCGCGCGCGGCGGCATCGATGATATTCTCATCGCTTGAGAGCAGATCGAAGCGATGCGCCTTGCCGTCCAGCACGGCCGTGACATCCGCGACCACGCGCGCCTCACCCGCCACATCCGCCTTGGGCTTGAAGGATTTGCGCTTCTCCGAGGGCGTGAACAACTCGGACCGGATCTTCTCCGCCGGAATGCCGAGTTCCGGGAGCACGGCCTTCATCTCCGCGACCATCGCCTCCGGCCCGCACAGGAAGGCTTCGTCGATATCGGCGAAATCGATGACCCCGCTGGCGAGCACACGGATCTTGTCCCCCGTGACGCGCCCCTGCAGCAGCTCGATATCCTGCGCCTCGCGCGAGAGCAGGTGCACGACCGAGAAACGCCCGAGATAGACGTTCTTGAGATCCTCGATCTCCTCCGCGAACATCACCGAGAGGGAAGTGCGGTTGCCGAAGATCAGCGTCACGCGGGCGGCGGCATCGCGCGCCAGCGCACTCTTCGCGATCGAGAGGATCGGCGTGATGCCTGAGCCGGCCGCGATGCCGAGCAGGTGCCGCCCCTGCCCTTCGGAAGGCGTGAAGCGCCCCTCGGGCGGCATGACCTCGATGACATCGCCGGGTTTCAGATTCTCGTTGGCATAGGTCGAGAAAGCACCACCCTCGACCTTCTTGATCCCCACGCGCAGCACGCCGTCATCCACGCCCGAGCAGATCGAATAGGAGCGACGGATATCCTCGCCATCGATCGTGGCGCGCAAGGTGAGATACTGGCCAGGCCGGAACGCGAATTGCGGTTTCAACGCATCCGGCACGGCGAGACGAAGGGAGACGGAATCGCGCGTCTCGCGGCGGATTTCCTCGATCTTCAGCGGGTGGAACCGGCTCATGGCTGAAATCCCTGTAGAATCAGATACATTTAAAGGCGTCGAAGGGTTCGAGGCAGCTCTCGCAGCGCCAATGCGCCTTGCAGGCGGTGGAGCCGAATTCGCTGACTTTGACGGTCTTGGTCGAGCCGCAACGCGGGCAGGCAAGCGGATTATCCTCGCCGAACAACGCCCGGCGGGAGGCGCGCGCCGCCGGCGGCGCGATCCCGTAGGCAGCAAGTTTCTCGCGCCCGCGCGCGGTCATCCAATCGGTTGTCCAGGCCGGAGAGAGCACGTTGCGGATACGTGCCTTCGGGAAACCCGCACTGGCCAGGGCCGCCTGAAGATCGAGCGCCATCGCGCCCATCGCCGGGCAGCCGGAATAGGTCGGCGTGATCGCAACCTCGATCTCGCCGTCGGCCGCGATCGCGACCTCGCGGATCACGCCGAGATCATCGAGTGTCAGTACAGGAATTTCCGGATCGCAGACCGAGGCGATCGCCGCACGGGCACGCGCGATCCGAAGATCGGCGGTCACGGCACCGGCGATGACGAGCCCCGCCTCCATCCGGTCACCACTCGGCGCCGGGATGGGCACGGTGCAACACCTGCATTTCCGCCAGCATCGGACCGAGATGCTCGCTATGGAGCCCCTCGCGTCCGCCGCGATGTGCATGGGACACCTTCGGAAGCGCCAGCGTCGCCTCGTCGAGGATTTCTCCCAGCGCCTTGTCGAAAGCCGGGCGGATCTTCGCGGGATCCACCGCGATCCCCGCCTCGATGAGCGCACGATCCCCGGCATCGACCTCGAAAAGCTCGTCGATATAGATGACGAGATCATCAAGCGCGGCTTTCGCACGGGCATGGCTCTCCTCGGTGCCGTCGCCGAGGCGGATCACCCATTCCCCGGCATGGCGGAGGTGATAGGCCATCTCCTTCTCGGCCTTGGCGCCGATGGCGGCGAGTGTTTCGTCCTTCGAGCCGGCAAGCGCGGCATAGAAAGGCTGCGCATAGGCGGCAAAGAAAAGCTGGCGCACCATGGTCGCGGCGAAATCACCATTGGGCTGTTCCACCAAGAGCACATTGAGGAATGCTCGGTCATCGCGCAGGAAGGCGAAATCATCCTCGCGGCGCCCCTTGCCCTCGATCTTGGCGGCGTAGTCATAGAGCATCCGCGCCTGTCCGACGAGGTCGAGCGCAAGATTGGCGAGCGCGATCTCCTCTTCGAGCGTCGGCGCATGCGCCGTCCATTCCGAGAGGCGATGGCCGAGCACCAGCGCGTTGTCGGCGAGGCGCAGCGTATAGGTGAGAAGCGGGGTCGGGGTCATAAGCGCCTCGCTCACATATGTCCGACTTCTTCGGGAATGTCGTAGAAGGTCGGGTGACGATAGACCTTGGAAGCCGTGGGCTCGAACAGCATGTCCTTGTCCACCGGGTCCGAGGCGGCGATCAGCTTGGATTGCACCACCCAGATCGAGACGCCTTCCGCCCGGCGCGTATAGACATCGCGCGCCATGTTGAGCGCCATATCGTCATCGGCGGCATGGAGCGAGCCGACATGCTTGTGGGAAAGCCCGGCCTTGGGGCGGATGAAGACCTCGTAAAGGGGCATCGCGGCTTCGCTCATCTGTGTCTCCTCACTCCGCGGCCTGAAGCGCCGCTGCCTGCTTGCGGCGGGCACGTTTTTCAGCATGGGCAAGCGCGGCTTCGCGCACCCAGGCGCCATTCTCATGCGCGGCACGGCGCACCTTCATGCGCTGGCGGTTGCAGGGACCTTCCCCGGCCAGCACGCGCTTGAACTCGTCCCAGTCGATGGCGCCGATCTCCCAGTGCCCGCTTGCCTCGTTGAACCTGAGATCCGGGTCGGGAATCGTCAGCCCGAGGAAATGGGCCTGCGGCACCGTCGCATCGATGAATTTCTGGCGAAGCGCATCATTGGAGAAACGCTTGATGCGCCAGCGCATTGAGGTTTCGGAATGTTCCGAAACGGCATCGGGCGGGCCGAACATCATCAGGCAGGGCCACCACCAGCGGTTCAGCGCGTCCTGCGCCATTGCCTTCTGCTCCGGCGTGCCGCGCGCGAGCACCATCACCGCCTCGTAGCCCTGGCGCTGGTGGAAACTCTCTTCCTTGCAGATGCGGATCATCGCGCGGGAATAGGGCCCGAACGAGGTGCGGCAGAGCGGAATCTGGTTCATGATCGCCGCGCCATCGACCAGCCAGCCGATCGTGCCGATATCGGCCCAGGTGAGGGTTGGGTAGTTGAAAATCGAGGAATATTTCGCCTTGCCGGCGAGAAGCTGATCGTTCAGTTCCTCACGGCTCACGCCCAAAGTCTCGGCGGCGGAATAGAGATAGAGCCCGTGACCGGCCTCATCCTGAATCTTCGAGATGAGAATGGCCTTGCGCTTGAGCGAAGGTGCGCGTGTCACCCAATTGCCCTCGGGCTGCATGCCGATCACTTCGGAATGGGCATGCTGGGAAACCTGCCGCACCAATGTGCGGCGATAGGCCTCGGGCATCCAGTCCTTCGGCTCGATCTTGTCGTCCGCCGCGCAATGCGCCTCGAAAGCCGCGAGCTTTACGGGATCCTCGATACGGGAAGGAGCCTTGTCTTTCTGGTCGAGCGCCTGAGCATACATGCATGTGCCTCCCTGTTCAGGAAGAACATGTAACAGATTTTGAGTTTGTCAAATTAAATTGTTATATATTGCATTGCGTCATGCATCGGAGACATCACCCCGAAAACCGGCGCCTTCCCACCATTCCTGCGCCTGAGGCGCCAAGGCAGTCAGAATCGCGGTGAAAATCTCGCGTGCCTGCTCTCCCGCCCAATCGTGCGGCAGAAGCGAGGCGGGCAGACCCGGATCGCGCAGCACAAGCCGCCGGAAAAGGTGGACAAGCACGAGCCGCAGCGCCGCGGCATCTGCTGGCAGCGACGGCGGCGCCTTCGCAAGCGCGCCAAATCCCGCGCAGAACTGCTGATATTGCGCGTGAAGCAGCGGCACATTCCAGGCTTGCTTGGCCGCCGCACCAAGCGCCGGCGAGCAGATCGCCTCGGCGGGAATCGCACCGTCCGGGAAGCGCAACGGAAGAGCATCGCCATGCTCGGGGAGAATCCCGGTCGTCGGCGAGATGAAACGAAAGCCTTGCGCGTGAAGCCGATCGCGCGCTTCGCCTCTCGCGGGGCAATGATCGATCAATGCGATATGAAAGCGCCCCGTCGGCGCCCGGTGCCGGCGTCCGTAGATCAGATCCGCCGCCCGCGCGAAGGCGTCCGCCTCATCGGGCGCGATCCGGTAGAACGTGTTCCGCCCGGCCTTGCTGCGCAGGAGAATGCCCTGCGCAACGAGCCGCGAGAGATTGGTCCGCGCCTGCGCCGCATCGACCCCAACCAGGTCCAGAAGCGCGAGAATGGGGCCAATCCAGAGAGGGGCGGGCGACAGGACGCGCCCCTCGCGCATGACGACATCGCCGAAGATGGTGACGATCAGCGACCAGACGCGCAACGGCGTCTCGGCTTGCAGCAGCGCGATCGGGAGCGGGATAGGATCGTCCTTCGGCATCGATACTCCGGCGAGCCATGGCGCGGCGTATCGCATAGCGGCTTTGCGCCGCGCCGAACAGCCCCAAGCGCCGCCGCTAGCGCATGAAGCGGACAGCGTTTTCCGACATTGTGACCATCATATTATAGTCGTTGACGATCCACGTGATGTCGTTGCCGGCGCCGCGACGCGCATCGCCCTTGGAGCGTGCGAGCTTCTCACGAAAATCGCGCAGCTTGCCCAGCAAGGAGCGAGGCTGGCTCTCGAAACCGGAAACCGCGCCGGGATTGGCCTGCATGAAGGTATCGAAATCCTTGACCACCGCCGCATAGCGCCCCAAAGCCTCGTCGAAGGGCGGCAAATTCACCACCGGCGCCGCGTTGCTCGGCATCAATTCGATCATGTCCTCGGCATGGATCATGACGTTGCGGATCTGCCAGCGGGCCTTGCGCCCCTCTGTAGCCTCGATCGCGGCAAGCGATCGCAGGTCGATCCCGCGCTTAAAGCCGCGCATCTGCTGGCTGAAGATCGCCCGCTCCTTGAGATACAGTTCGGCGGCCGGGGCCAGTTTCTGGTGCAACGCTTTGCCTTCGGCGAGATTGTCGCTCTTGTAATCCTTGCGGTCGTAATAGGCGCTGGCCTGCGTGATCACCGGCGCAAGCGCCTGATATGCTGAAACATATCGCTTCATGCTTTCATCGAGTTCAGCCACTTTGGGCTCGGAATCGGCAGCGGCCAAAGCCTTCTCGATTTCCGAACGCACATCATAGAGGCTGTAGAGGCCGTAATCGATATACCGCTCCTTGCCCGTCGGGCCGGTCGTCATATTGACCCAGCTCTTGTAGCGGTTGATCGAATCCGTCGCGCGCATCGTACGGTTCATCAGCGCGACATAGGCATTCGATTTCGCAATCGCGGCCTGCAGCTGTGAGTCGGCCGGGTTCTGTGCCTGCGCTGCGGCGGGAGGCATGAAGCCGCCGGGCTGGGTCGCGCCAAGCGCGATCAGGCCAGCCAACAGCAGGCCGCTCGTCTTCATCAAACGGTTCATCATCATTTCTCCCGGGTCAGATGCGGTAGGGCGGACCGCCTCACGTCGGTAAAGCCTAGCGCCCGCTCACCCTGTGCGACAACGCACATTGCGTGTTCAAGAATCAATCCGTCGATATCACGGGATGGAAGCACCCTGCAGGCGCCGTGCCTCACCCTTGCCGAGCAGACGGCGCAGCCACGGACTTTCGGTGGCCCAGCGGCGCCCGTGCCACGCAGCGGCATAGGGCATACCCTTCGGAGAGAGCGGCAATACCAGATCTTTCAGCTCGAGTTCGCGCGCGCCGAAGCGACGCTTGTACTCGTAATCCCCCATGCCGAAGTCGAACCGGCGCACGCCCGTACGATGCGCTTCCCGCATCAGATGCTCGGTTGCCGCCACGCCAGGCCCATGCTTGGCCCAATCCCCGTAGAGGTTTCCCAGGCGCAGATAAATGAGTTCATCGCCGCTGCGGATGGCGAAATTGACCGCCACCCATTCACCGGCGTTGCGGATCGCGCACATCAGCGTCTCTCCCGTCGGGATTCCGCGTTCGACGAGACGGCGGTAGAAAGTGTCGTAGGGCGGCGCGTCGATATGAAACGCGCGCCCCTGCTCCACAAGTCGCACCTGTTGCAGCCTGGTAAGCGCGTCGAGCGCCTCGAGCGCGAGCGGCACCTCGCGCAAGGTCATCATTTCGCCTTGGGGGAGTTGCTCGAGATGGCGCAGAAACTTGCCGTACTTGCTTCGCTGCGAGGACGAGGCCAGCTTGGCGCAATCCTCCCAACGTTCCGGCATGTCGAGCGCCCAGCCGGAAACCCGGCTCCTGCGCGCCCAGCGGTGAGAATGAAAGGGGTTGGCAATTCCGGCCGCGGACGGCGCCAGACGCTCGAAGCGCAACAGATCTGCAGCCGGCAGCGCGTCGATCAGGCGCAGCCATAGATCACGCCCGGCGGGCAGGAGATGCGCCTGATCACGCAGGATGAGCGGCGCGGCATAATCCGTGACCGCCAGATCGGAAAACTCGATGACGGCCATTCCCCGATGCCGCCGCCGGATCAGCGGCAGCGCCATCACCACACGGCCGCTTTCATCCGTAAAGGTCGCCAGAAGCGGCTGGATCGCTTCGTCGGCGGCGAAGACCGATAGCCACGTCTCTAGCCAGAAACGATTCTGGAAGCTCGAACCTTCCAGACCTGAGAGCTGCGCGGCAATATCGGCATAGGCGCGATAGGCCACGACCTGCACATGCCAGGCATGGCTCGGGGGCGAAGCTGAGGCGGCGCTTTCTGCGCCAAGACTGACCAGGGGAAGTGACATGAAAGATCCGGCCCTTTTGCCGGAGACTGCCACGCAAGTGCCAACGATCTACGAAGGAAAGGCCTTCATCCTCATTATGGTGAACGCTTCGTAAAGGGTTCTTCGCCACAATGCGCGCACCGCCTGACAAGCGGCGCAGGAGTGTGAGTGAGAAAGCAGAGAATGTTGTGGCGACTTGCAAAACCGGCCGAGCGAAAGGCGGCGACGCGCCCGGCGAGCCGTTCCGTGCTCGCGAACAGCGCGAACAACAGCGCGGACATGCCTGTCGGCATCGCGGAACTCGGCGCCATCCTGCGTCGACGCTGGATCACCATTGCAGCCACGACCGCGCTTTTCACCAGCCTCGGCCTTGTCTACGCGCTGACCACCAAATCGCTTTATGTGGCCTCCACCGTGATCTTCGTGGACCCGCGTGCAAGGGCGAGTTTCCAGATCGAAGGAAGCGGCACCGGCGGGGGCTATGATCCCAATCTCGTTGACAGCCAATCGATCGTCATCGAATCGGAAGCGGTTCTGCGCCGGGTCATCGAGAAGGAAAAGCTCGCCGACGATCCCGAATTCTCGCGCGGCCCCGGCGACAAGCAATCCAACGCCCTGCGCAACCTGCAAGCCGCGCTGAAGGTGAAGCGGCCGGACAAAACCTATGTCGTGGAGATTCAGGTCCGCTCGGAATATCCGGCGAAAGCTGCGCGCCTCGCCGACCAGGTCGCCAGCGCCTATCTCTCCGACGGGCGCGCCACCAAGGCAGAAACCGCCCAGCGCGAGCAGAGCTGGCTCGACACGCATCTCGCCAATCTCCAGGCCCGCCTGAAGGAGGCAGAGGCGCGCGTCGAGGCTTACAAGGCGGAAAACCGCCTGGTTGGCACGGAAGGCAAGCTGGTGGGAGAGCAGCAGCTTTCCGAACTCAATCGCCTGCTGGTCGATGCCCAGCGCAAATCCGCCGAAGCCAAGGCGATGTTCGATCAGGTGGAGGAGTTGCGCAGGTCGGGTCGCACGCCGGATGTCACCGTCGAGGCGCTGAAATCGCCCGTGATCGACCGCCTGCGTGGACAGATGTCGGAAATTCTTCGCCTTGAGGCGAATGCCCGCACCACGCTCGGGCCGCGCCATCCCGCGGCGCTGGAAATCCGCGAGCAGATCGTCGAGACCCGTCGGCAGATAGGGGAGGAATTGACGCGCATCGCGGAGGGCGCGCGCGCGGCCTATAATGTCGCGCAGAAGAATGTCGTGACGCTCGAAAAGCGCCTCGAGGAATTGAAAACGGATTCCACCAGCACCAACAAGACGTTGCTGCGCCTGCGCGAACTCGAACGCGCGGTGGATGCGCAGAAGGCGGTCTATGAGAAATTCCTGCGCGACAAGGAGCAGATCGCCCGCCTCACCGTGGACACTCCCGCGGGCCGCGTGATCACTCCGGCCGTTGTGCCGCAGGCAAAGGCTTTTCCCAATCGCCCCGTCATTCTCGCGCTCGCTTTTGCGATGGGGCTGATGGTCGGCATAGGTCTTGCGTTGACGATCGAAACCCTGACGCGCGCGCGTCAGGGCCGAGGAACACGCCGACGCATCGGCCTGGGGCACGAAGCGGGAATATCTCCCACCGAAGAGGCACCGCAACTCGCGATGCTTCCGCGCCCCGAGGGCGTGGGCAATCTGCGTTGGCTGGGACGGGGCAGGAACGGCGCACTCGCCGGCATCGATACGTTCGAGCGGCAACCCGACTCGGCCTATGCGCAGGAAGTGCGCAGTCTCGCGCGCGCCATTCTCGATCGCGTCGAGGACAGGGAAACCGCGACACTGATGATCTCCGGCACACGCGCCAATATCGGCAGCCCCGTCCTTGCGGCCAATCTCGCCCGCGCCCTGGGCGCCGAGGGCGGTGATGTCCTGCTGGTTGACGGCTATGGAAGCCTGCTTTCTTCCCGCCTTGCCCAAGGCGCATCGCCCGCGACACTTGATGTAGCGGGGAGAAGGCGGGTTGTGCTGACCTGCCCCGGCAGAAACGGAACATTCCACTTCCTGCCTTTCGGCGGCGTCACGCAGACGCCCAGCCGCCGTCTGCCCCATGCCGGCACCTGCGCGCTGGTGCTGATCGACGGCCCGGCGATGGAGGGCGCGAAGCTGAACCTGAGCCACTTCTCAACGCGGATCGATGGCGTGATCGCCCTGCTTCCCCCCGGCATGGACCCGGCAGATGCGGCGCTTTCCGCCAGTCTCGGGCGCAAATTCGGCGAAAGCCTGCTCGGAATTGTCAGCCAGGCGGCATGAAAATGCGCCGGCGAGGAGAAAACATCCGCGTCTGCTCGCCCACGCCGGGCCACGACGCGCTGATCCACAGACTCGCGCTGGTTTTCGTCTTCCTGATGGTGTTCCTATCGCCCCTGACGCTGGGCATGATCGGCTGGAATTACGACGCGCCTGGCGGGAGTGGACCGACGCGCTTCCACCCGGCAACGCTGACGATCCTGCTGCTTTTCCTTCTCATTCTGGTGCGAGAGGGAAATCCGCTGGCCGCCTTTTTCTCCTTCTTCGCGCGAGATACTTTTTCGAGCCTTTTCCTGCTGATCTGGATGGTCGTTCTCTATCATGGCATCGTCGTGCAAGGCATGCCCGCGGCGGGATTGGTAGATACATTCCTGCTCCCGCTCCTGATGTTGATGAGTTTCCGGCAATTCGAGGAACGAACAAAAAAACGCATCGCCGCGCTGCTGCATGTTGCTTTCGCCCTCAACGCGATCATCGGCATCGGCGAATTCGCGACGGGGCTTCGCCTCACACCGCTGACAACCGGCGGCGTCGAACTCGCCAGCGACTGGCGGTCGAGTGCTCTGCTCGGGCATCCGCTCGGCAACGCGCTGCTCACGGGCTGTTACGCCATCGCGCTGATGCTCGGCGGCGGGGGCGCGCTTTCTGTTCCCAAACGCGCGGCGATGCTGATGTTGCAATTTGCCGGAATGGTCGCCTTTGGCGGGCGCGCCTCGCTGGTCCTGCTGCTTGCCTTCGCCGGTTTCATGGCCCTGCGGCAGACCTTCACCTTTCTCGCGGGCAGGAAGGTTCCCCTCGTCTATTTGGCCGCTGGCGCTCTCCTCCTGCCGACCGTGCTGGCGCTGCTTGCCGGCGCTTACGAACTCGGCGTTTTTGACAAATTCATCCAGCGCTTCGTGGATGACGGCGGCAGCGCCAATGCCCGCCTTACCATGTTCGAATTGTTTCAGGGCTTTTCCTGGCAGGAACTCCTTTTCGGGCCGCAACAGGGCCACCTGACCTATCTCACACTGATCTGGCGCATCGAATTCGGGATCGAGAGTTTCTGGATCGCCTTCTCGCTCTATTACGGCATCATCCCGGCAACCATCTTCTTCCTCGGGCTTCTGTTTTTCCTCGTTTCGGTGACGCTCGAATGCCAGAGGCGGGCCTGGATCATCCTGAGCTATTTCTTCATCGTGAACTCGACCTTTGTGGGCATCGCAGGTAAGACCGTCGGCTTCTCCATCATGCTGCTGATGCTGCTCGCCTTGCTTCCGGCGGTGCGCGTCGCGCCGCTCTCCCGGCCTGCCACCCCGGTCGGCAATAAAGCCTTACGGAACCCTCTCCCGTGCTGATCCGCCAGACTCTCGCTTACCTGCCCGCCCAGTTGCTCGGCCCCCTCGTGCAATTCGCGACGGCGATTGTCCTCACGCATTTCCTCAACGCGGCGGAATACGGCGTCACGATGCTGGTTTTCGCCTCGCAGGAGCTGATCTACATCCTCTGCCTCGCCTGGTGGACCACCTACATGATGCGCTATGCCGGCGCCTTTGCCGATGGCGAGGCGAAGACGCGCTTTGCCCAGACGGAACGGGGCGTGCTGCTCGCCACCGCCATTTTTCAGATGGTCGGCACGCTCGGGGTGGTGGCAATCAGCGTGCCACAGGCTTCAGCGTTTTTTTTCGCGAGTGCCGTCTTCTTCATTCTCTCGCGCTCCTATCTCCATTTCCTGGCGGATCAGGCCCGCAAGGCCGAGGCAATCCTCGATTATTCGCTCCTGCAGATCGCCGCTCCTCTTCTTGGTCTTGCGCTCGCCTTCGCCGCCTATCTCCGGTTTGATCCGACGCCCGAGCATATTCTCTCCCTTTTCGCTCTCGCACAGGCGGGCGTCGGCCTTGTTGCGGGACACAGGCTCGGCAAGCTTCCGCGTTGGGGAATGATCGACCGCCCCATTCTGAAAGCCGCATTGGCATTCGGCTATCCTGTCGTGCTGTCGAGTGCCTTCGGCTGGCTGGCGACCAACGGCATCCGCTTCGTGATCCAGTCCATGCTGGGCGCGGCCGCGCTCGGGCTTCTGTCGGTCGGCTGGTGGCTGGCGCAAAGGCTTACCACTGTCGCGGCGATGCTCGTGACAGCCGCCGCCTACCCGCTCGCGGTACGCGCTTTCGAAAGCGGCGATCGCGAGGCCGCCCTGCGTCAGCTCTCCGATAACTCGGCGCTACTGCTTGCGATGATCGTGCCGGCGACCTTCGGCGTCATCGCCATCAACGAGCCGATGACGAAGCTGCTGGTGGCGTCGGAATATCATGCGGCGACCATCGCCATTCTACCATGGGCGCTGACCGGCGCCGCGATCCGCAGCTTTCGCGCGCATAGCTGGGACCAGCTCTACCTGCTTTTCGAGGCCCCCTATCCCATGCTTGTCGTGGAAGTGGTCGAGGCGCTTGTCACGCTCGCCGCCGCCGCATGGGGCGCGTATAGCGGTGGCATCCTCGGCGCCGTGATCGGCACGACGCTGGCCTGTGCCGTCGTGACGGCGGGCGATTATCTCTATCTGCATCTGCGCTATGCGATCCGGGCGCCGTTCTGGCAGTTCGCACGCATCCTCGTCGCCGGCGCCGGCATGTATCTGGCGCTACTCGCCCTGCCCGGCCTCGGGTTGGCGATCGAGGCGCGCTGGCCCTCGATCCTCCTCGCGATCCTCATCGGCGGCGTGCTTTACGCAGCAGCCATGGCGATGCTTTTCCCGCTCATGGCGCGCGAAGCGTTCCGATACGTCTCCCTGCGGCTGCGCCGAGGCGGCTAACGCGCCGGCGCATTGGCCAGCGCATTGGCGATGGCGTGAAGCATCGGCTTCGGGCGCAGGTCGTGATCGAACGGAAGCGGGCGCGGCGCGAACTTGCTCTTGCGCGCATTCATGACCTCCGGGGCGCGAAACCAGGTATATTTGTCCGAAAGCTGCCAGGTCACCAGCATCTCGACCGCGGGATTGGCCAGAACAGGCGTCAGGAAGCGCGTCGTCCATTGCGCGGTGATCTCATCCCGGCGTGTTGTATCCTCCGGCAGCCCGTCATCATCGACATCGAATTCGGTGAGATAGATCCTGAGCTTGCGCGCCCGGATCTCGTCGATGAAGCGCAGGAACTTGTCGAGATCAAACGCGACCTGCGGGCGCAGATGCGCCTGAAGGCCGATCGCGTCGAGCTTCAGCCCCTTGTCGAGCATACGATCAATCAGTGGCAGCATCAGCGCGCGAACCTGCCGGCCCAAGACATCGTCGTGCTCGGTGAAGGCTTCATTGAGCACGAGTTTGGCGGTTGAATCGAGGGCAGCAACCCGCCGCCAGGCACGCTCGATATAGCTCTCGCCGAGCGCATCGAACCATACCCCGCGCCGGAACCCGCCGGGCGCGCCATGATCCGGCCAGAACGGCTCGTTGACGACATCCCAGGACTGGAGATGCCCGGCATAACGACTGACCGTGACCTCGATATGCTCGTCGAAAAGACGCTCGACCTGCGCTTTTGATTTCGATTTCATCCAATTTGGCGGCAAATAATTCCAGAAAAGCGGCAAGCCTCGATATTGCATGCCGTTATTACGTGCAAAATCAAGCAAGGCATCCGCTTCCGAGAAGTCGAGCACATGCTCCTGCGGTCGGAGAAAATCGTATTTAAGCGCGGTATCGGTAACGACCAGCCGCGACTCGCGGGCATGCAGCGCGCCATAATCCGCGTCGCGGATCACATCCCATGTTGCGGAGGCGCCGAAGAGAATGCCCTTCTGCTGCGCCAAGGCCCAAAGCGGCAGGCGCGGCAGATTGGCGCGCGCGCCGCCCGCGGCCATCCACGCTGCGGCGCCGGCAAGTATGGCGCGGCGGTCGGGAGAAGAATTATCGTTCTGCGCCAAGGGGATGCTCCTCGATCCGCCGCATTTGAGGGGAATTCTTTACGATCCGCTCATCAGAACAGATAAAAATCCCTTCAATTTCCATAATTTACCCCGTTTTTGTGCGCACAGAAAGAGCTGCGAAACAATGATCGCCTATAGGAGCGACAAGCCCGAAAAACGGGCAAGAGGCGCAGGCGCATGACCCGATGTGAACTTCCCGATCTTGCCGTGATCGACGGCCAGATGATCAATATCGCGACCAACGAACAGGCGGTGTCGACGATCATAGACCGTGCCGAAGACGGACGCGGCTTCCGCTTTTTCACGCTCAATCTCGATCACCTCGTCAAGCGCCGCAATGACCGCGCGTTTCGGGCGGCCTATTCCGATGCGGAATTCGTTTCCGCCGATGGCGCGCCCGTTGTGATCCTGGCCCGTCGTCAGGGCGCACGGCTTGAACGAACGACCGGCGCGGATCTCGTCCTGCCGGTCTGCCAGGAGGCCGCGCGGCGACAGGTCCCGATTGCGCTGTTCGGTTCGAGCGAGGACGTACTCGGTAAATGCCGCGCTGAACTTCAACGTCGTTTTCCCGGAATCGCGATCGTGCATGTGGAGGCTCCGCCTTTCGGCTTCGACCCGACATCGAGTGAAGCACACGCGGCGGCATCGCGCATCGCGGCGTCGGGCGCCCGTGTGGTTTTCGTCGCGCTCGGCGCGCCGAAGCAGGAACTCTTCGCGGACGAGATGGCCCGGCATTTCCCGCAGCTCGGCTTTATCTGCATCGGTGCGGCGCTCGATTTCATCGTCGGCGCACAGGTCCGTGCACCCGCCTTCTTCCAGCGTACCGGCCTTGAATGGCTCTGGCGGCTTGGCAGCAATCCAAGGCGCATGGCCTATCGCTACCTGCTTTGCTTGCTGGTGCTGGTGTCGCTGGTTTTCACACGAACACACGTCAAGCCGCGGGAGCTTGGTACATGAAGCGCCCGCTTCTCGTTGTTTTCGCCACGCTCGATCCGCGCGGCAACAAGATCGGTGGGATCGAGACGCATATCCGTCATATCCTGCGCAATCATCCGAAAGAGGTCGATCTCCTGCTTGTCGGGATCGACGAGGCCGGCGATCTCGAAACCGGCAAGGTCCACCCGATGGATTTCGATGGCAGGGCGATTTCCTTCTTCCCGCTGGCATGCGTTCCGGCGGCGGAAGCGCGTGTCTCGGCCTCCCGGTTGACCAAATCCACCACCTTGCGTTTCGTTCTCGGCGGCCTTCGTCACCTTGGCGCGCTGCGTCACCTGATCCGCGGCCGCGAAGCCAGCGTGGATCTGCCGCGCGTCGAATTCGCGCTCCTGCCATGGCTGCTGGGTATTCCCTATATCCTCGGCATTCATGCCGATCTTGGAAAAGTCGGCGCAACGGATTCGCTGCTCAAGCGCTACGGCCTCTTGAAAAGGGCGAGCGAAGCCTTCGCTTTGCGCAAGGCGGCGCATGTCTTCGCCGTGAACCCGGATATCACAGCGGCCCTGCTGCGCGAGTACCCTGCCCTCGCAGGGCGGATCGAGACCCTGCCGGTGCCGGTTGATACCGCGATTTTCCGCCCCACCCCCTTTTCGTCCTCTTCCCCTTGCCGCATCGTCTATGCAGGCCGCCTCGATGAGGTCAAAGATCCCGAGCTGATGTTTGCCGCGCTTGCCGCGCTTGAAAGACAAAGGCCCGGCGAGGTCGCGTTCCATCTTGTCGGCTCCGCCGATCCCGGGCGTTTTGCAGGTTTCGCAGCGATCGAGAGGTTTACGATCCGCCACGGCGCGAAGAACGCGGGCGAAATCGCGACCATCCTGCGCGATTCCCATTGCGCATTGATGACCTCTCACTCCGAGGGATTGCCCTGCTTCCTGCTGGAAACCCTCGCATCAGGCCGTGCCTTCGTCGCGACAGACCTGCCGACCTTCCGCCCCTTCGTGAAGCCGGAGCTTTCCGGTGCATTGGTTGCGCGAAAGGAGACACGCGAGGCGAGCGCCGAAGCGCTGGCGGGCGCGCTTGAGCAGGTAGCAACAAACATCGAGACTGGCATGTTCAAGCCGGAGCGCATCGCGGCCAGCGTGGCGCATCTATCGGTATCGCGGGTCTTCGAACAGCTTTTTGCCCGGCACGCCCTCGTGCGAACCGGCGCCGCGGATCATTCCGCTTCGGCGACAATCGCCTCGCACGCCGCGAGATAAGCGCCTGCAATCCGCTCCGGCGAGAATTCGGCGGCACGCGCCATGCGCGGCCCCGGCTCGCCGGGCGCTGCGAGCGCAGCGTCGATCGCCGCCGCCAACGCGGCGTGATCGCCGACAGGCACAAGGGCGCCGTACAATCCGCCATCGAGAATTTCGGATGGGCCCGCGCTGGCGGTAGCGGCAACCGGCAATCCATGCGCCAGAGCCTCGGCGACGACATTGCCGAAGGTCTCGAGCTTCGAGGCGATAGCGAAGCACCGCGCACCGCGATACGCCTCGGCGGGATCGGGGAGGTAGCCCCGGAACGAAATCCGCCCGCCCAGATCCAGCCGCCCGGCCAGGTCTTCCATTTCCTGACGCCCCGGCCCGTTTCCGACAATCTCGAACCGCGCTTCAGGATGGCGGACACAGGCAAAGGCACGCAACAGGCAGGGCAGGTCCTTGTCCGGCGAGAAGCGCCCGACATAGAGCACCACCGGGGGACGCGCAGCGAGTTCTGCCGCAGAAAGACGCGCTGGCGCGCCAAGTGTCGCGACAGGATTGTGGATGCGCAGGGTGCGCCGTGGATCGGCACCATGCCGAGCAACCAGCGTATCGCGCAACCCGTCCGAGACCGCCACCGCCCGACCGCAAAGCCGCGTCAGCACGGGCGTAAGAGCGTTGCCGATCCGCGACAGGCGCTCAGGCTCGGAAGGGAAGAAGCCATGAAAGGATATCAGCGTCCGTCGCGCACGCCCGGAAAGAAACGCCGCGAACATATGCTTGAGGTTGGAGGCGCCGATGCCCGAAAGGCTGACATCGGGCTTCAACGCCCGGATCAGCTGGCGCAGCCCCAGCAGCGAGCCGAGATGGCCCGAGGGCAGCGTGACGCATTTGACGGCGGGATCAAGAAAAGCGGCGTTTTCCTTCGTCTCGAAATCAACCGCGAAGGTCACATCATGGCCCTGCCGTGCGAATTCGGAGGCAAGCAACGCAAAGACTCGCTCCGCCCCGCCGCCGGCAAGCGCATACATGTAGAAAAGAAATTTACGCGATTGCATCATCGTCCCGCGCGAAGCCCCGGGCATGTAATCTCCGACAGGTTTCGGAAGAATTGATTGATCGCCTCGAATAAGGCCAAATGAATGCGTGTCCTGATCCGTCTTTCGCGCGATGATGCGCGCCAATGGCTCCTTTCCCTCTGTACAGGGCTTCAAGGAGCCGGGCATGAGATCGGCTTTGCATTGGTTGATGGCCCCACCACGCCACGCGTAGGCACCACGATGGTCTACGCCGCGCAATCCACTCTTTTCGGCAAGGGCGCCGCAAGCTGGTCAAAGCTTGCGCCGTCAAAACTCCCGACAATCACCACAGACCCCGATGTCACGATCGCACTTTCCGGGATCGGTGCGGCGGATTACACGCTGTTTCTCGATAATCGTGCGGGCATAGGCCACGCGCCGTTGGCTTTGATGGCCGGCCATTTCCCCTTCATTGAGTTCCGCACCGCGGATGGCAGCCCCCATGTTTCCGGCCTCCCCTCCATCGAGGAGCCGGAAATCCTGCCGCGCGCGCTCGACCAGTTCACCAACCGTCTCATCACGCTTTTTGCCATGGTGATGGATCGGCGCAAACGCGATTGCAGAAGCTTCTGGAGCGCGCGCAAACACCCTTCCGCCGCAACACCTCTCACCTATCTTGCCGCCTCCCTCGCACAAAAACTGCATCATCGCGCGACACGCGGGCGCCATCGCGCGGATCATTGGCGGATCGGCATCCGGCCGAGGCGTGAGATGGCGTTCAACGGCGATATCGGTCTGGATGGGTTTTCGCTGCTGCCCGATGATGGCGCGCGCTACTACGCCGACCCCGTGCTCTGGCATGAAGCGGGGCGGGATTATCTCTTTCTCGAGGAATACCCCTATGCCACCGGCAAGGGTATCATCAGCTATACCGAGCTGACGTCGGATGGCGAGGCCGCCTTTCCGCCACGCCCCGTGATCACGCGCGAGGGGCATCTCTCCTACCCCTTTCTCTTTCGCCACGAAGGAGAAATCTGGATGATCCCGGAGAACGCTGCGGAGGGACATATCCCGCTTTATCGCGCCAGGCGCTTCCCGGATGAGTGGGTCTTCGAACGCCCGCTCATCGAAGGGCTCGCCCTGCATGATGCGACGCTTTTCGCGCATGACGGCTTCTGGTGGCTGCTGGGCAATGCGGCGCTTCATAAAAGCTCCAGCTGGGATTGCCTGATGATCTACCGGGCGGAAAGCCCGCTGGGCCCCTTCACGCCGCATCGTTCGAACCCGGTTCTCGTCGATGCACGCGATACACGTCCCGCAGGCGTTCCACTTCTGATCGAGGGCAAACTCGTTCGCCCGGTTCAGAACTGCCTCGGCGGCTATGGGCGCTTCACGCGGTTCATGGAAATCGACGAGCTGAGCCTGGAGAGTTTCCGCCAACATCAGATCGCCCGTCTCGCGGCGCCTGAAAAGGACACGATCGCGGGCGTTCACACCTATTCGCGCTCGGCGCGTTTCGAGGCGGTGGATATCCTGACGCCGCGCGGATTTGCCCGTTAGGCTTATTTGCCGAAACGTCGCGCGGCGAAGGGAACCACGAGCGCGATCATCATGAAGCGCGCGACATGGTGTGACGACACGTAGAGAGGGTCCAGCCCCATCGCGAGGCCAAGAAGCACCATGGCTTCAAGCCCGCCAGGCGCGAAAGCGACAAGCGCAGCCGCCAGCGAAATATCCGCCAGCCATGCCGCGGCCATTCCCCCGGCGATGGCCAGCAGCGTACTGAGTGCAAGCACCAACAGGCTCGGAAGCAACAGGCGCTTGAGGGTGTCGAGATCCAGGTCCGCGAAACGCGATCCCCCGAACACGCCTACCAGCAGCATCGCCACAGCCGAAAGCAGTGGAGGCACTCCGCCTTGCGCATATCCGGTGACATAGAGCGCCGCTGTCGCGGCCATCCCTCCAAAAAGATAGGGGGCGATCACCCTCAATCGGTTGAACAACAGGGAAAAAGCGAAAGATGCCGCGAAAACGAGCAGAAAACCGTAGGCATCGATGTATTTTTCAGCCGGCAGCGCGATTTCGGGGCGGGCCAGCATGACAGCGCTGGGCAAGAGCGCGATCAGAACAAAAACGCGAAAAGCCTGCACCGCGACGATCCGCGCCATGTCTGCGCCCGTCGCGGCCGAGGTCGCGATCACGGCGGAAAGGGCACCCGGCACCGCCGCGAGGAAGGCATCGCGCCGGTTCCACCCAAAACCACGTGACAGCAGAACACGCCCGGATGCCGTGATCGCCCAGGTCGTAAGCGCCAGCAGCAGCATCGAAACCGGATAGCGCGCCGCGGTCCTGAGCATATCCGGCGTCACGGCACTGCCGGTGACGATCCCGGCCATCAGCAGGCCGCCATTGCGGAGCGGAACCGGCACAAGCGGGCGGATTCCGAGAACCAGCAGCAGCACCATCCCCACCATACCGCCGGAGAGCCAGGGCGCGGGAAGATGGGCAAGGTGGAAAAGGGCGCCGGTCGCCGCGCCCGCTGCAAGAGTGAGCCCGATACGACCGGCATTCTGAAAAAAGGTACCGCTCAAAACGCCTTCACCGCTTCGCTCAGGCGGCGGGCAGCTTCAATCACATCCTCGGTTCGGCGCAGATAGCACAGGCGCAGATAGCCCTGCCCGGTCGCGCCGAAAGCCGTACCGGGCGCAAGCCCAACCCCGGCCCGGTCGACCAGATCGAAGGCGAGCTGGCGGGTATCCTCGAAGCCGTCAACCCCGAAGAAAAGGTAGAGCGCACCGGGCGGCGGCGCCACGCGGAAACGCGGTTCACGGGAGAAGGCTTCGACAAGAATATCGCGATTGCGCCGGGCGCGTTTCACCTGCTCGACGACAAGATCCTCGCCATGGCGGATCGCCGCCTCCGCCCCGCGCTGGACGAAAACCGGCGTACCCGAGCTGGAATACTGCACGAGGTTCATGATCGTCCCCGCCAGCGTCGCCGGCGCTTCGATCCAGCCGATGCGCCAGCCGGTCATGGCCCAGTTCTTCGAGAAGGTCTGGATGAAGAGGATGCGATCCTCCGGCGTCATGATATCGCGGAAAGAGGGCGCACGATCCCCGTGGTAATAGAAACGCCCATAGATCTCGTCGGCGATGATCCAGAGCCCGTGCTGGCGTGCAAGCGCGAGAATGGCGCGCAACTCGTCATGGGTTGCGGTCCAACCCGTCGGGTTGGCGGGAGAATTGATCACGATCGCCTTGGTGCGCGGCGTGATCGCGCGGGCGATATCCTCGACATCGAGCGTCCAGCCCTGATTGCCGAAGCGCATCGTGACCTCGCGCGCCGAGGCGCCGGAAATCGTCAACGCACCCATGAAGTTGGGCCAGGCCGGCACGGGAACAATGACTTCATCGCCCGGCCCGGATGTCAGCGTTGTGGCAAGCTGAAGCGCGTGCATACCGCTCGATGTCACGCAGATCCGCGAGGGATCGACCTCACGCCCGTAGACGCGCGCGAGGTACTGCGCGATCCCCTCCCGCAAGGAGGGTAAACCGTCCTGATAGGTGTAGAAGGTCTCGCCATCGGCGAGCGATTTCTGCGCTGCTTCCATAATGAAGGCCGGAGTGGGCAAATTACCCTCTCCGACCCAGAAGGGCAGGACATCCTCCCGCTGGCGGGCATAGGCAGAGATTTCAACAATGCCGCTGGCGGGCGCGGCTTCGGCGTTGGGGCGAATGGGAAACGCCCCCGAATGCAATTCTGTGCGGGTCATTGCGGACTTTATGGGCCATTCGCGCAGCCGCTTCAAGCGGTTCGAACAGTGCCCGAAACGAAAAGGCCGCGCCAAGCGCGGCCCCTATTCTCGACCTGTGTTACTTCCTGAGCAGATCGCGGATTTCCGTCAGCAGCTTCTCCTGCGCCGACGGCTCCGGCGGCGCGGCGGGTGCAGCCGCTTCCGCCTTTTTCAGACGGTTCATGCCCTTGACCACCATGAACAGAACCCAGGCGATGATGGTGAAATTGATGGCGACGGTGAGGAAATTACCCCAACCCAGCACAACGGCGGCTTTCTTGGCATCCGCGAGGCCCGCGCCGGCGGGAACCGACCCCTTGAGGACGAGGTAGAGGTTGGAAAAATCGACATTGCCGATCACCGCCGAGATCAGCGGCATGAACACATCACCCACCATGGAGTCGACGATCTTGCCGAACGCCGCGCCAATGATCACACCGATCGCCAGATCGACAACATTCCCCTTGAGCGCAAAATCCTTGAATTCTTTCAGCATGCGGAGCCCCTTCCCGTTGCGTTAATCCGTATGAAGCCTGCGCGGAAGCAATCTTTCCTGCGCGGCGCGCGGCAAGAACTAAAGTATGATCATGGAAGCCGCAAGTTGCGGCGGATCCAGTGCCGCCTCGCCCAAAGGCAGGGTTGCCCTGCCGTTTTCGGCGTGGAACATTCCGCTATCAGCTTTTCGGAGAGACCTGTCTGCCATGCATATCGGATGGATCGCTCCGGCGGCGGCTCTCCTCTATCTCCTGGCACTGTTCGCAATCGCCCAATTCGGCGATACGCGCGGTCGCACGCTGCTCCAGGGGCGGCTTCGCCCGACGATCTACGCGCTGACGCTGGCGGTCTATTGCACGTCATGGACCTTCCTCGGCTCGGTCGGGCTGTCATCGCGCGCATGGCTCGATTTCCTCCCCATCTATCTTGGTCCTTTGATCGGCATCCTGATTGGCCTGCCGCTACTCGCGCGCATCATCCATATTGCGAAAACGCAGCGCATCACCTCGATCGCCGATTTCATCGGCGCACGTTACGGCAAGAACGGCGCGGTCGCAGCCATCGTGGCGATTATCGCGGTGCTCGGCACGGTTCCGTATATCGCGCTGCAATTGAAGGCGATTTCCTCTTCACTCGAACTGATCGTATTCCTCGATGCGCCGCAATCCACCAGCTTTTCGCGGCTCTCGCTGGTGGGCGATGTCTCACTCTTCGTAACGCTTGTGCTTGCGGCCTTCGCGATCGCCTTCGGCACGCGCCATATCGACGCAACCGAGCATCAGGACGGGTTGATGCTGGCGATCGCAACGGAGTCGCTGATCAAGCTTGTCGCCTTTCTCAGCGTCGGCATCTTTGTCGTGTTCTTCATGTTCGACGGGTTGGGCGACCTCGTGCAGAAAGCCGCCGTCGAACCCAATGCAATGGCAACGCTCTCGACAGCACCCGACCCTTGGGTCTGGGTGACGACGACAATGCTTGCGGGCTTCGCGATATTCCTGCTCCCGCGCCAGTTTCATGTCACCGTGGTCGAGAATCGCAACACCGAGGATCTGCGCAAGGTCGCCTGGCAATTTCCGGCCTATCTTGTCGCCATCAACATCTTCGTCGTGCCCATCGCCCTGGCGGGGCTGGTCCAGTTGCCAACCGGCAGGGGGGACCACGATTTCATGGTACTCGCCCTGCCGCTTCACGCCGGCGCCAATACCATCGCGCTGATCGCCTTCATCGGCGCCTTCTCGGCCGCGACCGCGATGGTCATCGTCGAATCGGTCGCATGCGCGATCATGATCTCGAACGATCTCGTCATGCCCTTCCTGCTGCGCAGATCGTCATTCAGGAGCGCGAACCGGGACGAAGCCGGCATGCCGGAAAGGCAAAACCCCAGCGACATGGTCAATACCGTGCTGCTGATCCGGCGCATCGCCGTGGTCATGATCCTGTTCCTCGGCTTCGCGTATTACCGCACCTCAGAGAAGGCCGCGCTCGCCTCGATCGGGCTTCTGGCCTTCGCCGCCATCGCGCAGCTCGTTCCGGCCTTTTTCCTCGGACTGTTCTGGGAACGGGCGAATGCGCGCGGCGCCATAGGCGGACTGGTTCTCGGATTCCTGAGCTGGTTCTATCTGCTCTTCCTGCCTACTTTGGCGGGAACGGATGCGTTTTTCGGGGCGCTGGTGCGCCTGGGGCCCTTCGGGATTGAGGCGCTGAGGCCGGCCAGCATCATGGCCTTCGCGGATATCCCTCCGCTTGTTCAGGGCGTCTGCATCTCGCTCGGGCTGAACTTTGCGGCCTTCATCCTGCTCTCCCTCTCCAAAGCGCCGACGCCGCTCGAGCGGCTGCAGGCCGCCTTCTTCACCTCACCGGAGACCACCAGCACCGGTGCAGGCTTCAAGCTCTGGCGCAGCACTGTCAGCATCGACGATCTGCGTGCGACCGTCGCGCGCTATCTCGGCGAGGAGCGCACGGAGCGCGCCTTCTCCGATCATGAGCGCGAGCGCGGCGACATTTTCCTCCCCGGACAGGAGGCGGATTCCCTGACGATCCGCTTTTCGGAACAATTGCTGGCATCCGCAATCGGCGCTGCTTCTTCGCGGCTGGTTCTCTCGCTCATGCTTCGCCGCCGCAACGTTTCGACCGAGGCGGCGCTGAAGCTTCTCGACGATGCCTCCGCCGCGATCCAGTATTCGCGCAGCCTGCTCCAGCACGCGCTCGACCATACCCCGCAGGGCGTGACCGTGTTTGATCGTGAATTGCGGCTCATGTGCTGGAACAAGGCTTTCCAGGATCTGTTCGAGCTGCCGGCCGATCTCATGCAATTCGGCGTGGGACTTGACGAAATCGTCGCCTTCAACGCCCGGCGCGGGCTCTATGGTCAGGCGCAGAGCGCGGATGTCATCGCGGCGCGCATCACGGCGCTGGTGCGCGAAAGCGAACCGCAGCGCCTGCGCCTCTCGCCCTCGAAGCGCGTGATCGAGATCCGCTCCAACCACCTGCCCGATGGCGGCGTCGTGACCACCTATGCCGATATCACCGATGCGGTGAAAGCGGAGAAGGCGCTCGAAGACGCCAATGCCTCGCTCGAAAGGCGTGTCCGCCAGCGCACGGACGAGCTGACGCAGGCGAACAAGGCGCTTGCACGCGCGAAGCAGGATGCGGACGAGGCCAATCTCTCGAAGACACGCTTTCTCGCCGCGGCAAGTCACGATATTGCCCAGCCGCTCAACGCGGCGCGGCTCTATTCCACGGCCTTGCGTGAATCGGTTTCCGAGACCCGTCATTCGAGCCTCGCGGACAATGTCGAGACCTCACTCAACGCGGTGGAGGAAATCCTATCCGCCCTGCTGGAAATCTCCCGCCTCGACGGCGGCAAGATGCATGCCGATATCTCGCGCTTCGCGCTCTCAGAGTTGCTCGAACCGCTCAAGGTGGAATTCGGCCCCATCGCGGCGGCGAAGGGGATCGAGCTTGTCTTCGTTCCCTCGTCGCTGATCGTGATGTCGGACCGGCGCCTCCTGCGCCGCCTGCTTCAGAACCTCATCTCCAACGCCATAAAATACACGCCGCAGGGGCGCGTGCTGGTGGGCGTCCTTCGGCGCGGCGCGGGCGCGCGTATCGTGGTGGGAGATACCGGCATCGGCATTCCCGCTTCCAAGCATCGCGCGATCTTCAAGGAATTCCAGCGTCTCGACGAAGGGGCGCGGATCGAACGCGGCCTGGGCCTCGGCCTCTCGATCGTGGAGCGCATTGTAAGGGTGCTCGGTCTGAAGCTTGATCTGTTCTCGAAGCCAGGGCGCGGCTCCCTGTTCCGGGTCGTGGTCCCGCGCGCCATGACCGCCGATGCGGCTTCGGCGAAGACCGCCCCCGCCGCCGAAACAGCGCTTTCTCCGCTCAATGGTCTCAACATTCTCGTGATCGACAACGAGCCGGCGATTCTCGACGGCATGCGCCATATGCTCGAAGGTTGGGGCGGCACGGTGGCGACGGGCGCGGATCTGGCCACCGCCATCCGCACCGCGCGCAGCCAGCGCATGACGCCTGATATCGCGCTGGTGGATTACCATCTCGACAATTCAAATGGCATCGATACCATCCGCAAACTGCGCTGGCGCTTCAGGTCACCGCTTCCTGCCGTTCTGATCACGGCGGACCGTTCGCCCGAAGTGCGCACGCAGGTTGAAGCCGAGGGCATCCAGCTTCTCAACAAGCCCATCAAGCCTGCCGCTTTGCGCGCGCTCCTCACACAGATCCGCCTCGCTGGCCAACCTGCGGCGGAATAGCGCCTTGCGGCGCCGTGCCGCCGGCGCTAGGTGTATGCACATGCACGCGCGCTCCGGCCCCGTTCCCGCCCTGAGAGAGATTGTCGTCGCCCTCCTCATCGGAGTGATGACGCTGTCCGGCGTGATGATGGCGCGCTCCTTCGGCGCCCGCGCCGCTGATCCGCTGGCCCATGCCGCGCTCTGCCTGCCCGATGAAGGTCAACCGGCGACACATGATTGCGCCGATTGCACGCTCGGCGGCACGACGCCGGTCCCCGCCACGCGCATCGCCCGGTTGGAGCGCGTCGAACGGAGGTTCGAGCCGCCGCGCGAGGCTTATTCCCGGCCTGCTGGCCGTGTCGCGGCGCTTCTCCCCTGGTCGCGAGGTCCGCCCCGCATCGCCTGATGATGCAAACCGGATCTCCGTTCCAACAGGGAATTTTCTCATGTCCAAGACTTTCGCGCGCCATGCCGCGCCCTTTATACTGCTTGTTGCCCTCCTCCCTTCCGGCGCGTTCGCCCACGCCTCTTTCGAGACAGCCGAGGCGAGGCAGAACAGCTATTTCAAGGCCGTGCTTCGCGTACCCCATGGCTGCAACGGCGAAGCGACGAACCTCGTTCGCATCACCGTTCCCGAAGGGATGATCGCGGTTAAACCGATGCCCAAAGCGGGCTGGAAACTCGAAACGAAATCCGGTGATCTCGCGCGGACGTATTCCCTTCACGGCAAGGATGTAAAAAACGGCGTGAAGGAAATCGTCTGGTCCGGCGGCGCGCTGAGAGACGAGCACTATGACGAATTCGTCTTTCAGGCCCGCGTCACCGATACCCTCCCGGCAGGGGAAAAGGTTTTCGTGCCGGTGGTGCAGGAATGCGCGAACGGCCAGGCCAGCTGGACCGATATCCCGGCGAAGGGGCAGGATTCCCATGCGTTGAAAGCGCCGGCGCCGGGAATCACCATCCTTGCGCAGGCCCCGGCCTCGGGCGGGCACGGCCATGCCCATGGCCATGGGCAGGTTCCAAACCAGGAATCCGGCGCCGAATACAGGGTCGGCAACCTCCTGATCAAAACCCCATGGACGCGCGCGACGCCCGGCGGCGCCAAGGTCGGCGCCGGCTTCATGAGCATCACCAATACGGGCAGCGAGGCCGATCGGCTGATCGGTGGTTCCGCCGAGATTGCCGGCACTTTCGAGCTTCATGAGATGAAGACAGAGGGCACCGTGATGCGGATGCGCGCCCTCGAAAAGGGGCTTGAGATCAAACCGGGTGAAACGATCGAGCTGAAGCCGGGCGGCTATCATGTCATGTTTCTTGACCTGAAGAAGCCGTTCGCCGAAGGGCGGCCCGTCAAAGGGCAACTGATCTTCGAGAAGGCAGGCAAGATCGAGATCGAATACCGGGTCGCCCCCCGTGGCGCGGCACCCGGCTCCTCCCACCACTAGAGCATTTTCCGATCAAGCGGGCGCCGGTTGATCGGAAGAAAATGCGTCAAAACAAAAAATAGAGCGGACGATCTGATCGAGGCAGATCGGATTTGGCTCTAATCCCCGGTCACCGAGAGGAGTGGAAAGATGAACGCGCTGAAGCTGGTTCGCTATGTTGTCTGGGCTTCGATCGCCGTCCTCTCGGCGGCCCTGCTCTATCTGACGCTCGCGCCCGAGCGCGATACAGGATCAGGGGTCGCCGCCATCGGCGGCCCCTTCAAACTCGCCGCCGCAGATGGTTCCGTCGTGGAGGCGGAGAAGCTCAAGGGCAAGCCCTTCGCCCTCTTCTTCGGCTTCACCCACTGCCCGGATGTCTGCCCGACCTCGATGATGGAAATCACCAACGACATGACGGCCCTCGGCGATGCGTCGAAGGATTTCCGCGTCTATTTCGTGACCGTCGATCCCGAGCGCGACACCGCCGCTTTGCTCAAGGAATACACCGCCTCGTTCGATCCGCGGATCGTCGGCCTCGTGCCGAAGGATCAGGCGGAACTCGCGGGAATCGCAAAATCCTACCGTGCCATCTATCGCAAGGTCGAAACGCCAGGCGGGTATACGATGGACCATACCGCGATCATCTATCTGATGGATGCGAGAGGGGTTTTCTTCGGCACACTCGACTCGAAGGAGACACCGCAAGTGCGCCAGTCCAAGCTCAGGCGGTTGCTGGGCAAAAGCTGAAGCGCGGGATTCACCGCGTCTTGAGCCCGTCCTCCACAATGAGGAACGCCTCAATCTCGGGCGCGATTTCCGGCGAGGGGCCAGTATAACCGGCCATCTCCATGAGGCGTGCGGCGGGGACGAATTTGCGTTCCCGCTTGGCGTAAAGCCCGCCACGCACAAGCGCAATCGCGGCGGTGACCGCTTTACCGTCCTTGCCGCGCGTCACGAAGCGATGCTCCATCACGAAAGCGCTCGCGCGCCAGCAGACGATGCGACTTTCCAGTGTGAAAGCCTGAAACGGCCTCAATTCCCGCCGGTAGCGAATCGCCGAGCCGGAGAGCATTGGCAGCAAACCCTCCTTGAACACGGATCGCCAGAGGCCGGATTGCAGCAGGAGATCCGCCCGGCCCAGATCGGCGATCGTGAGGTAGCGCCCGTTATTGAGATGGAGGTTGGTGTCGAGGTCGAGCGGCCAGACCCGGAAATTCAGGCGCGAGACGCCGAACGGCGCCACGATCCGCCCCCGGAATTGTGCGGTCAGGAAAAGCCAGAGCACACGGAACCACAGATTCATGGGGCGGCCCCGTCAGTGCAGTGCGCGAGGGGAAGAGGCAATCCATCTTCCCCGCATGGCAGGCGTGGATTGCCCCAGCAGCGCTTCGCGCTTCCTCGCGGCGACGCAATGCGCATCATGCAGCCTTCTTTGCCGGCTCCGCGCCCTTGTTGGGGTTGAAGCGGCCATAAAAGGACTCACCCTTCCGCGCCATCGCTTTGAGCAAACGGTTCGGCATGAAACGCTCGCCGTGCTTCTTCGCGAGCCGATCGCACAGGGCTACGAAAGCCTTCGTTCCCATGCGGTCGATATAGGAGAGCGGCCCGCCGGTATAGGGCGCGAAGCCAAAGCCAAGGATCGCTCCGACATCGGCCTCGCGGACATCGGTGATGACCTTTTCCTCGACCGTGCGCGCGGCTTCGAGCGCCTGGATGGCAAGGAAACGATCCACCAGCTCCTGCCGGTCGATCGTATCGGCGACAAGTTTCGTCTTCTGGAGATCCACCAGCCCGGACCAGAGCTTCTTGCCGGCCGGGGAATAATCATAAAAACCCTTGCCGTTCTTGCGCCCGAGACGGTCAAGATCGACCACCATGGTCTTCAGCAGGGCTTCCTGACGCGGATCGACAGCGCCCTCGCCCAGATCCTTCTTCGTCGCCTGAAGGATCTTCCAGCCGAGATCGAGCGCCACCTCGTCATTGAGCGAAAGCGGCCCGACAGGCATGCCCGCCTTTTTCGCCATGTTTTCGATCATGGCCGGCGGCACCCCCTCGGCGAGCATGAGATGCCCCTCGCGGATGTAATTGAGCACGCAGCGATTGGCGAAGAAGCCGCGGCAATCATTGACCACGATCGGGGTCTTGCGGATGGCGCGGACGAAATCGAGCGCGGTCGCCAGCGCGCGGTCACCCGTCTTCTTGCCCATGATCACCTCGACCAGCAGCATCTTCTCGACGGGCGAGAAGAAATGCACGCCGATGAACTGGCTTGGCCGCTCGAAATTCTCCGCGAGCGAGCTGATCGGCAGCGTCGACGTGTTCGAGGCGAAGATTGTCCGCCGACCGATGACCGCCTGCACCTTCTTGATCACCTCGGCCTTGACCGCGCGATCCTCGAACACGGCCTCGATCACGAGGTCACAGCCCTTGAGCGCGGTATAATCCGGTGTCGCGTGGATGCGCGCCAGCAAGGCGTCGCGATCCGCACTCTTGGCGCGCCCCTTCATGATCTGGTCGCTCATCAGCTTGTGCGAATAGGCCTTGCCCTTGTCCGCCGCCTCCTGATCACGATCGACCAACACGACATTGAGCCCGGCCTGCGCCGAGACATAGGCGATGCCCGCGCCCATGAAGCCGGCCCCGACAATGCCGACACGCTTGATCTTGAGCGGTGGAACCTTGGCCGGACGACGCGCCCCCTTGTCGAGTTCGCCCTTGGAGACGAAGAGCGAGCGGATCATCGCCGCCGCTTCCGGTGTGCGGATGATCTGGGTGAAGTAACGGCTCTCGACCCGCAAGGCGATATCCATGGGGAGCATCAGCCCCTCGTAGACCGATTGCAGGATGGCCTTCGCCGCCGGATAATTGTCATGCGTCTCCCGACGGTAGATCGCGCTGGCGGGTGGCCATATCATCATGCCCTGCGGCGAATGCACCTTGTTTGAGGGCAGCTTGTACCCCTCGACATCCCACGGTGCCTTGGCGATACCGCCTCCTTTGATCCATTCCTTTGCCGCCGAAACAACCTGCTCGCGCGGGAGTACGGCATGGACAAGGTTCATCGCCTTGGCTTGCACCGGCTTGATCTGGTCGCCCTTGAACAACATCTGGAGCGCATCGCCGGTCTGCATCAGCCGCGCCACGCGCTGCGTGCCGCCCGCGCCGGGGAATAACCCGACCTTGATCTCCGGCAGGCCGACACGTGTCTTGTCGCTATCCGAGACGACGCGATGATGACAGGCCAGCGCAAGTTCGAACGCCCCGCCAAGGCAGGTGCCGTGGATTGCCACCGCGAAGGGTTTCCCGCAGGTCTCGAGCTTGCGGTAAAGCTGCGAGAGTTTCGCGGTCGAATCGAAAAGGAAGCGCATTGCCGCCTCCTCGCCCTTGGCCTTCGCCACCTTGGCGAATTCCACGCCGGTCGCCTGAAGCATGGTGAGATCGGCACCGCCGGAGAAGCTCTCCTTGCCCGAGGTGATCACGCAGCCCTTGATGGCAGGATCCGCCACGACATGATCGATCACCTGATCAAGCTCGGCCATCACACCTTGCGTGATGACGTTCATCGAGCGGTCCGCCATGTCCCAGGTCAGCAGGGCGATGCCATCGCTATCGGTTTCGAAGCGGAAATTCGTGAGTTTCATGATTTCCTCCCGGCCATCGGCCTCGGATTTCAATAGGGGGTGCCGTCCTTGCGGGTGAAGCCGTAGCCATTCTCGTCATGGGCATAGACGAGATCGATATCGGGATAATGCGCGCGCTCGACCTCGCTGCGCGTACCGACGATCAGGAATCGGGCCGACTTGTCGGAACGGTTGATGAAATGATGGCCGTTGGCGACGCCAGCCTTGTAGGTCGCGCAATCGCCGGCGCGCATGACATGCTCGCCATCCTCCTCGACCATGACCAGCTCGCCTTCGAGCATGAGAACAAATTCATCTTCGTTTTCATGCCAATGACGCTGCGACGACCAGGCGCCCGGTTCCAACGTCCATATCTTGACGCCGAACTGGGTCAACCCGCCAGCATCGCCGAGATTGAGCGAGGCGCGGCCTTGCACCGGCTCGCCGAAGGGAGCGGGATAACCGGCGCCCATACGCGCAACGAGTTTTGAAAGATCAAGCTTGGGCATCAGAGGCGCTCCACAATCATTGCCGTCCCCATGCCATGCGCGACGCACAGGGTGACAAGGCCGGTGGAAAGGTCGCGACGTTCGAGTTCGTCGATCACCGTGCCGAGGATCATCGCGCCGGTGGCACCGAGCGGATGGCCCATCGCGATCGCGCCGCCATTGACGTTGACCTTGGCCGGATCAAGCTCGAAAGCCTGCATGTAGCGCAACACCACCGAGGAAAACGCCTCGTTGATCTCGATGAGATCGATATCCTTGATGCTCATCTTGGTGCGGGCAAGCAGCTTCTGGGTGACATCGACCGGCCCGGTGAGTACCAGCGCGAGATCGGAGCCAAGCGTCGCGAAACCCTTGATCCGCGCGCGCGGCTTCAGCCCCGCCTTCTTGCCCGCCGCACGAGAACCGACCAGCACGGCCGCCGCGCCATCGACAATGCCAGAGGAATTGCCGGCGTGATGGACGTGGTTGATGCTCTCGACCTCCGGATGCCCCTGAATGGCCACGGCATCGAAACCGCCCTGCTCGCCCATCATCGCGAAGCTGGCCTTGAGCCCGCCCAGAGCCTGCATATTCGCATCGGGACGGATGGTTTCGTCGCGGGCGAGAATCGTGAGGCCGTTCACATCCTTGACCGGGATGACGGATTTCCCAAAGCGCCCTTCCTCCCAGGCCTTGGCGGCGCGCTTGTGGCTTTCCACCGCGAAAGCGTCGACATCGTCGCGCGTAAAGCCGTATTTCGTGGCGATGAGATCCGCCGCGACACCCTGCGGCGAGAAATAGGAGGGAATCGCCACCGCCGGATCAACCGCCGGCAACATGCCCGAGGCCCCCATGCCGACGCGGCTCATCGCCTCGACACCGCCGCCGATCGCCATATCCTTCTGCCCGGCCATGACCTGCGCCGCCGCCGCCGCCACCGCGTCGAGGCCGGAGGCGCAGAAGCGGTTGATCTGGATGCCCGGCACGCTCGCACCATAACCCGCCGCGATCGCCGCCGAGCGTGCGATATCGCCCGAGGCTTCGCCGACCGGATCGACACAGCCGAGAATGACATCGTCGATCATCTTCACATCCAGCGCATTGCGCTGCTGGATGCCACGAAGCGCGGTCTCCGCGAGCCGCACCGCCGTCACCTCGTGGAGCGAACCATCGGCCTTGCCCTTGCCGCGCGGCGTGCGCACGTGATCGTAGATGAATGCTTCGGCCATCGGGATCTCCTCATTGGAGTAGGTAGTGAGTAGGGAGTGGCGAGTAGGGAGGCGGGAGGAGCGAGTGGCAGCCGAGGGCCGCTATTCGCCATTCACCATCCGCCCCTAGAAAGCTTCCGGCGGCAGCGCCATCACGGTCTCCGCGCCGACCGTGATCCGCGCGAGGCGTGTGCCGGTTTCGGGCATCATGCGCTCCATATAGAAACGCGCAAGCAGGCGCTTGGTCTCAAGCTGCGATTTCTCGCCCTCGCCCGCGGCAAGCTTCTCCTCGACCGCCTTGGCCTGAAGCGCCCACATGTAGCCGAGCGCGACCACGCCGAAGAGATGCATGTAATCGGTGGAGCCGGCACCGGCATTGTCCGGCTTCATCATCGCGTTCTGCATGAACCACATGGTCGCCTGCTGGAGATGGCCGAGCCCCTTGCCGAGCGCCCCGAGCAGAGGCTTCAGGCCCTCATTCTCACCATTGGCCTTGATGAACCCCTCGACCTCGCCGAAGAACGCCATAATACCGCGTCCGCCATCGCGCGGGAGCTTGCGGCCCACGAGATCGAGCGCCTGGATGCCGTTCGCGCCTTCATAGATCATGGCGATGCGGGCATCGCGCACGAACTGGCTCATGCCCCATTCCTCGATATAGCCATGACCGCCGAACATCTGCTGCGCCATCACGGCATTGTCGAAACCGCGATCTGTGAGGAAGCCCTTGAGCACCGGGGTCATCAGGCCGAGCAAATCGTCCGCCGCCTGCTTCTCCTTCGCATCGCCCGAGCGATGGGCGACATCGCTTTTCAGCGCGGTCCAGAGCACGAAGGCGCGCGCTGCTTCGTTGAAGGCGCGGATCGTCAGCAAAGTGCGGCGCACATCCGGGTGGACCAGCAGCGAATCCGCCGGCTTGTCCGGCTGTTTCACGCCCGTCAGCGCACGGCCCTGCAGGCGCTCGCGCGCATAGGCGACGGCGTTCTGGTAGGCGACTTCGGATTGCGACAGCCCCTGAATCGCGACTCCAAGACGCGCCTCATTCATCATCACGAACATCGCGTTGAGACCGCGATTGGCCTCGCCGATCAGCCAGCCCGTGGCGCCATCATAGTTCATGACACAGGTCGAATTGCCGTGAATGCCCATCTTGTGCTCGATGGAGCCGCAGGAAACGCCGTTGCGCGCGCCAAGCGAGCCATCCGCGTTCACGAGGAATTTCGGCACCACGAAGAGCGAGATGCCCTTCACGCCATCCGGCGCGCCGTCGATGCGGGCCAGAACCAGATGGACGATGTTCTCCGTCAGGTCATGCTCGCCGGCGGAGATGAAGATCTTAGTGCCGGAAATCTTGTATGAGCCATCAGGCTGGGGCGCGGCCTTGGTCTTGATCAGCCCGAGGTCGGTGCCGCAATGCGGCTCGGTGAGGTTCATCGTGCCGGACCACGGCCCCTCGATCATCTTCGGCAGATAGACGCGCTTGATCTCCTCGGAAGCATGCGTATGCAGCGCCGCGATCGCGCCCATCGTCAGGCCGGGATACATCGAGAAGGCCATGTTCGCGGAGGAGGAGAACTCGTTGACGATCGCGCCGATCGTGTAGGGCAGCCCCTGTCCGCCATATTCGGGATCCGCTGAAAGGCCGATCCAGCCACCCCCCGAATAGGCATCATAGGCTTGCTTGAAGCCTTTCGGCGTCGTCACGCTGCCATCGGCATGGCGCGTGCAGCCTTCTGCATCACCACTCTTGTTCAGCGGAGCCAGAACCTCGCCCGAGAGCTTGCCCGCCTCGTCGAGGATCGCCGCCAGCATGTCGGCTGAGAGATCGGAGAACCCCGGCAGATTGCCGTATCGATCCATCCCCAGCACGTCGTTCAGCAGGAAAGTGACGTCCTCGACGGGGGCGCGATAGCTCGGCATGACCTTCTCCTGATCGGAATCGATTATTGTTTATATATGAACCATTCGCCCGATACGCAAGCGCCATATGCGCCAGACTCGCACGAAACTTGTCAAAAACAATGAATTTTGATGGTTGGAGCAAAAAAGAAGGGCGGTGCCCAGCACCGCCCTCCATTTCTTGCCTGTTTTTGCAGGGGTCAGAACAGGCGAAGCACGCTCTGTTCGGCCTGCGTCGCGAGCGACAGCGCGGTCGAGGCGAGCTGCTGGCGCGTGTTCAGCGTCACCAGCTTTGCGGCCTCCTCGTTCTGGTCGGCGAGGACCAGGAGGTCCGAACCGGTTTCCAGCGTGTCGATGAGGCTCGTGGTGAAGTCCTGGCGGGTCTGCACGACCGAGAGGTTCGAACCGAAGGTCGAAGCCTGGGTGCGCAGCTTGGTCAGGCCGGTCGTCAGGTTGGTCAGGGCATCGTTGATGTCCTTGTCCGACTGCCAGTTATTCGTCGAGGCCGAAACGCCGAGACCGGTCGCGTTGAACTTGACACCGGACACCGTGATGGACGCCGTGTTGCCTTCGTTGAACTGGACCTTGAGGCTGCCGCTGTCGAGCAGGTTCGTGCCGTTATAACCCGAATCCGCCGCCAGCTGGTCGATCTGAGTACGCAGCGCATCGAACTGTGCCGCCAGATCCTTTCGTGTCTGGTTGTTGGTCGTCGTGGCATAGGCGATCGTCGTGCCGACACCAAAGAGACCATCGGTGGTTGAGGCCGCGTCGTCGGTTGTCACCGTCAGTGCGCCACCATCGAGCGCCTCGATCTTGACGTTGCCGTTGGCATCAAGCTCAGCCTTGATCTTCTGAGCACCCGAAGTCGGGTTCAACGTGGTGTTGGTGTTGATCCCGTCAATGAGGTTCTGGATGGTCGAGCCGGCACCAACCGTCAACACCGTCGTACCATTGACCTTGATCACCTTGCCAGAGGTGAAGGTACCAGCAGCAGCGGCAGTAAGCAGCGTGCCGGCGGTAAGATCGTTGCCGATACCCTGGATCTTGTTGGTCACCGAGGTGCTCTGAAGCGCCTGACGTGCAGAACCCTGAGCGGATTCGACAAGCTTGGTGAGCGACTTGATCCCCTTGTCGGCCGCTTCGATGACCTTGGTCGCCTGGCCGATCGAATCGAGAAGGCTGCCGAGATCGCGGGCGCGGTTCGCAAGACCCGAGGAAGTGAAGAAGTTGACCGGATTGTCGATCGCGGAATTCACCCGCTTACCGGTCGCGAGCTTGAGCTGCTGCTGCTGCTGCGCGGCGGTCGTCGACTTGATCGCGGAGAGAGACTGGCGGACGCCAACTGTAAGAGCAATATCAGGCATTTAAGCACCTTTCTGGCTTTCTTCCAACGCGGGATGCGTCTGGATGCCACTACCTATGGTTGCATTTTCCTAATTAAACGTTTCGATTGCGTAGCCACTTCGATGCACGTAATGATTGTATTGCGATTCGCGAGAATCACCAGAGCCAATCAGCATCCCTCAGCTCTGAAGCAGTTCATTCTTTGTATTAACAATGTCAGCTAAAAGAGAATGGAGTGAAAAATGACAGAACGTGAAATCGTGAAGAGCATTCTTGATTTCTCTTTCATTATAAAGGCTCAACTGAAGTCAGATGAAACGGCTCTACTGCGTTCTGTTCTATCCATCGCGATCATGGAAGCGGAAGATGTTCTTGAATTATTGGACGAGAATGCGCGCTTAGCTGCCAAGCGGCAGCGCGCCGTCGCGAAGGGGTAATCCACACGCCCTAGTTGAAATTTCGCTATGGTTAACAAAGTGTTACGCAAGCCCGGACGCCCCAGGCGACGGGCCCTCTCTTTTTTCTGAACCAGCCCTCCGTTTGCGAAAATGGCACAGATATTAACGCCATATTTACCATAACCCTGAAAACCTCCGCCAAGCGGGAAATTCAGAATCAGCCAGGTGATTCGTCCCCCGCTCACAAGAATTGGGCCGCCCACCGGCGGTCGTGGGAAGCGGGTCGGAAATATGGCGAATGCAATGCCGTGGAGCGTTCGAGGAATTGATCCCGACATTCGGGAGCAAGCCGTGGAAGCCGCCCATCGCTCGGGCCTCTCCGTCGGGCAATGGCTCAACCACGTTCTCGCCGAAAACCTCGAGGATGACATCCTTGATGAACCCGCTCCGCGTCGTGGTATCGGGTCCCGGCGCGATGATCGCCACGAAATGCTGGGAGAGCGCATCGCGCGCCTTGGCGGTCGTCGTGCCATGACGGCCATCCCGCGCCATGCCGCCCCCCGTGCAGGCACTGAGAACAGCGCGGTCCTCGACCTAATCGAAAGCGCTGTGCAGGCGATCGAGCGGCTTGAAAAGCGTCAGCCTGATCCCTCGATTGAGCAATTGCCGGATCTTTTGCGCAGTTTCGAACGCAAGATCGAGAACCTCGTGACGCGCGAGAGCGCGCGCCCGTTACCGGGCGCTTTCACACCCTCCCCCGTGAAGCCCGTGAGCCATCCAGACGAAGACGCCGCGTTCAGCCGCATCATTGCGGAAATCGAAGCTCGGCGCCGCGACCTTGACGGAACGGCAGCGCCGATCACCACAGCATCCTTGGCCACGGAAACGCCCCTCCCCGACCACGGTCACATTGCTGCGATGCGCTCCCAGCTCGACACGTTGGTGACCCGGATCGACGAAATGCGCGCTCGCCCGGCACCCGATGCCGGTCCGCTTCAGGCCCGGCTCGATGACCTCACCCGGCGCATCGAGCAATGGCGCGCTGGCCCCTCCGAAGAGATCGCGGCTTTGCGGCGCGATCTTTCAGGCATTGTCGGGGCGCTGGAAGCCATTTCGCCAAACCGCTTGGTCGGTATGGTCGAGAACGCCGTGACGGCACTCGGTCAAAAAGCCTATCAGGCCGGACGCGAAGGGCTGCCTGAGCGCGTCGCCGAGCCCCTGGAGCGCATCCACGAGGATATCCGCGCGGTACTGCGCGAAGTCTCGTCCTCGCAGGGGCATGATCGCATTTCGCAGGAGGTCTCCAACCTCGCCCGCCGTCTCGATCTCATCGCAGAAGGCACGGCCGATACAGGGCGCCTCGCTGAAATTTCGCGTGAAACCGCGGCGATCAAGACCCTCGTCAGCCAGGCGATGCGTGCGCAGCCGCTCGACGGGCTGACCCGCCAGATCGAGATTCTCTCCGAGCAGATCGATGGGTTCCGCCGCGCTCCTAGCTCGGGCGATCGCCAAGTCCTCGACGCCATCCGCGATGTTGGAGACAGGCTCGAACGCATCACGCCGGCTTCCGCCTTCGCCGGGATCGAGGCGCGTCTTGGCGCCATTACGGGAATCGAGGAAAAACTCGGCGAGATCGCGCGCGGCATGAAGAAGCTTGCCAAGGAAGCGCAGCCGTTGCCGCAGCTCGAAAACATCGCCGAGCGGCTGGAGCGGATCGACCGCGTGCTCGACAAGGGCGACGGCATGGCGCTCGCCGGTCTGGACCAGCTCACGCAACGACTCGACAAACTCGACATCACCCTCGAAAGGGCGGGCGAATCCCGCCCCGCCGATCACGAAACGCTTGTCGCGATGCTCGACAAGCTTTCACGCCGTATCGACGATGCCGCGACCGCGCGCGCTGAATCGCCTGCGCTCGATGCCTTGCAGGACGAGATCGCGCGCCTTGCGGGACGGATGGAAAAAATAGGCGGCCACCCTGTCGGCCTCGACAATATCGAGCGCGGGGTCAGTGACCTCTTCGCCCAGATCGACCTCGCCCGGCAGGATATGCGTGAAGCCGCCGAAAACGCGGCGACGCGCGCGGCAAGCGAAGCCTTGCGCAACGCACCGCGCGACGAGAGTTCCGAAACGCTTGCCGCCGAAGGTCTGCTGCTGATCAAGCGCGATCTCAGCGAGTTCAAGAGCGCCCAGAGCGACGCCGACCGGCGGACCCGCCAGACACTGGAAGCGCTTCACTCGACGCTGGAAACACTGGTCGGTCGTCTTTCCGATATCGAGACGCGCGCGCCCGTCATGCGTCAGGCCGCGCCACCGCCCGCCATGCCGAGCCCTGCTGTCCAGCCAGCGGCAAGGGCAAGCTTTGAGCCCATCCCGCCGGAAGCTCAGCCGACACCTGCCGCTCCGGTCGAAGGCGATGTCAATGCGCCCGACATGCGGCATGATCTGCCACTGGAACCTGGCATCCAGCCCGGCTCGCCTGCGGCAGATGTCACCAAGAGCGATCCTCGCTCCACGTTCATCGCTGCCGCGCGCCGCGTCGCGCAGAATGCCGCCGAGACAAGCCAGGCCGCGCTGGCCGAGGAAAAAGGCCGGCGCCCGCGCGACAAGGCCCGTGAAACGGAGCCGCTCACCATCAATGACGGCGGCATGACGAGTTTCATCGTCAAGGCGCGCAAACCCCTGCTGCTTGGTCTCGCCGCAATCGTCTTCTCGGTGGGGGCGCTCAAGGTCATCAACACGCGTACGCCATCCCCCCCGAAGGCACCCGGCATCGAGCAGCCGGTCTCGCCTTCCGGCAAATCCACACCGGATCAAGACCCGCGTGGCGACAATCCCCAGACGACGGGCAGCGTCTCCGAATCCGCCCCGAGCGCGGAGGGGCAAGCGCTGCCGCTGGGCGCGCCGATCACAGGCAAGCGCGGTCAGAGGCTAGCCGAGGGCAATGCCATATTCCAGTCAGACCCGATCGCGACCGGCTCGCTGACGCCTGATGGCGGTGCGAAGCCGATCGAGCGGGGGCGCGCTGCGCTCGAGGAGCTTGCCAACCAAAGCAATCTCAAGCCACAGGACAAACTGCGCGAAGCAGCCCTGCAGGGCAATGTCGCCGCGCTCCACGAACTGGGCGCGCGCCATGCCGACGGGCGCAACGCCCCGCGTGATCCCAAACTCGCCGCGCGCTGGTTCGAACAGGCCGCGATCCAGGGTCACGGCCCCTCGCAATACCGTCTTGGCTCCCTCTACCGCGAAGGAAGAGGCGTGGCCAAGGATGCGGCGCTGGCCTTCCAATGGTTTGACCGTGCAGCGGCGCAGGGGCATATTCTTGCAATGCATAATGCCGCCGTTCTGCTTGCCGAGGGCGTTCAGGGCGCTCCCGATTACGCCGGTGCCGCACTCTGGTTCAAGCGTGCGGCCGAGCACGGGGTGAAGGACAGCCAGTTCAACGTGGCGATCCTTTTCGCGCGCGGGCTCGGCGTCAATCAGGACCTCGCGGAATCCTACCGCTGGTTCGCCATCGCTGCGGCGCAGGGCGATCCTGATGCCGGCAAGAAACGCGACGATATCGGCGGTCGCCTGACGAAGGACCAGATCGCCAAGGAAAACGACCGCGTGAAAGCCTTCAAGCCGCTTCAGCCCAATGCCGCGGCCAATGATCCCGGCACCTGGGACAAGCCGGCCAAAGCCGGGACCTGATCGCCGGTTCGAGATTGACGAGCGCCTTCGGGCGACACATGACATGCGAATGCCGCCCCAGGCGGCATTTTCCGCTGGTGGCCCATGCAACTCTATCTGCCGATCGCCGAATTGCCGCTCAATCTCTTCCTGCTGATCGGGATGGGGGGCGCCATCGGGTTCATTTCCGGGCTTTTCGGGGTTGGTGGCGGCTTTCTGCTCACGCCCCTGCTGATTTTTGTCGGCGTCCCGGCGCCCGTGGCCGTCGCCACTTCCTCGGTGCATATCGCCGCCTCCTCGGTGACGGGATCCCTCACCTACTGGCGACGCAACGCGGTGGATTTCAAACTGGGGCTGGTCCTTATCGTGGGGGGCGCCGCCGGCACCGTGCTCGGCGTGTTCTTCTTCAACCAGATGCGCAAGCTCGGCCATCTCGATCTGGTGATCACGCTCTCCTATGTCACCTTGCTGATGTCGGTGGGCATCCTGATGCTGGGCGAAAGCCTGCGCGCCATGTTCCGGCAACACCGCAATCGCACGGTGCCGCTTCGCCTGCCGGGCGAGCATCGCTGGTATGAGGGCCTGCCGCTGCGCATGCGGTTCCATCGATCGAAAATCTCCACCAGCATCCTCCCGCTGGTGGTGCTGGGCTGCGTGATCGGCTTTATCGGCACTGTGCTGGGGATCGGCGGCGGGTTCCTGGTGGTGCCGGCGTTGATCTATCTCTTCAGGGTTCCCACTTCGGTGGTCGTCGGCACGTCGCTTCTGCAGATCCTGGTCACGATGATCATCGCCACCTTCCTGCACGCGACAATCTCGCAGGCGGTCGATGTCCTGCTCGCGCTGACACTGGTGGTCGGGGGCGTGATCGGCGCGCAGTTCGGCGCGCGCACCGGCCAATCGCTCAAGGGCGAACAGTTCCGCCTGCTGCTGGCCCTTCTCATTCTCTCGGTCGGCTTCCGTTTTGCCTTTGATATCGTCGGCGCCCCGCTCGACCGCTTCTCGATAAATGCCGTGGAGCTCGAGCGGTGAGCGCCCCGGCGGCGCGCGCCCTGCTGGCCGCGATTTGGCTTGGCCTCGCCGTTTCGGTGCCGCGCGCCGAAGGGATCATCCTGGCGCTGTCCACGCGCGAGGTCGCGATCACCTCGACCTATACCGGCGCCGAGATCACCGTTTTCGGCCTGATCGAACGCGACGCCCAGACGACACCGCGCGCGGGCGGATATGACATTGTTGCCTCTGTGCGCGGGCCTACCGGCGAGGTGGTGGTTCAGCGCAAGGAAAAATACGGGCCGGTCTGGCTCACCGAAAATCGCCGACGCTATGCCAAGGTGCCGCTTTTCTTCTCCACGCTCTCGACCAAGCCGCTCGCGCTCGTGACCGACGAGGAGACGCGCTCGCGCCTCAAGCTCGGGCTGGAATTCTACCTGCCGACCGCAGCGCCGGGCAGCGATGAATTCGGGTTCCGCAACGCGCTCCTGCGCTTGCGACGCGAGGAACGCGCCCTGATCGACGACGATAAGGCCATCACCATGATCCGCCCGGATCTCTTCACGGCCAAGATCACCCTTCCGGCCACGGCGCCGACAGGCCTCTATGTCGTCGATCTCTCCGTTCTGGCCGAGGGCGTTCCGCTGCGCACCGCGCAGGGTGGCTTCGTCGTGCGCAAGGTGGGTTTTGACGCCTTCGTCGCCAATACCGCCCGGTTTTCGCCCTGGACCTACGCGCTGTTCACCGTGGCGATGGCGATCCTGCTTGGCTGGATCGCGAACGCGGTCTTCCGCAAGGATTGAACCCAATCAGGGCTTTGCCAGCACGAAGAGCGCGCCGGGCACATCCATGCCGCGATCCTTTCGCGTGGAAGCGGCATCCTCGCGCAGAAGACAAAAACCGACGGAGGCAGCGAGATCCCGGACAAGCGCGGGCGCGTGATGCACACGGCTATCCGCCCCCATGATCACGCCTGTTCCTTCATGCGTCTGGATCGTGAAGGCGAAAAGACCGCCGGTTTCCAGCACGCGGAAAACCTGCGCGAAGACAGGCGCGATATCCGGCACGTAACAGAAGACATCCGCCGCGGCGACAAGATCGGCATCCGCCGAGGCTACGCCTTCCAGGAAGGCGAGCAGTTCGCTGCAAGCGAGGCTGGCATAAAGGCCGCTCTCACGCGCGATTGCGAGCATGCGCGCCGAGAGATCGACGCCGCTCGCCCGCGTTATTCGTCCCACCATGGCGCGCGCCATCAGCCCCGTGCCGCAGCCGAGATCGATCATGTGACGAAAGGGTGTTTCCCTTTCCGCGAGGATCATCGCCGCGAGCAGTTGCGGCGCGCGATATTCCAGCGAAGCAACGAGATGGGTGTCGAAACGCGGGGCATATTCATCGAACAGCGCCGCGACATAAGCATCGGGCATCGCTCCCGTTCCTGCGCCGTCCAATCGGGCGAGGAGAACGGCGGCGCCAAGCCTGTCCTCGGGATCGAGCGCCCGTGCGCGCGCCAATGCGCGGCGCGCCCCTTCGGCATCACGCAGTTCAAGACAGGCCCGCGCCAGCATGAAATGGGCCGGTGGCCAATCCGGCGTCAATTCGAGGGCTTGCTCGAAAAGATCACGCGCGGCGGCGTAATCGCCCTCCGCGAAGGCCGCATCGGCATAGGCGTAGCGGCGATCAGCAAGCGCATCGCCCGAACTGCGGGTGGAATAGCCGCTCATGCGGAGACCGTTTCCTCGCTTCCAGTGTAAGCGGCGGGCTTTTCGCGCCCGAGCCAGCGCGTCAAGCGGATAAGCACATAGCCGATGCTGGCGCAGAGCATGCTTGCCGCACCGCCAAGCAGCAATACCCTCAGGGGCTTCGCATCGGGAAAGCCGGCATGCGTCAGCACGAAAATTGACGCAGCAAGCGCAATCACACCCAGTCTGGCGCTTGCCAGCCGCCAGGAGCGCAACGCGCGAGGGCGCAAGAGCCGGAACATCGCCTGCTCGGAGACAAGGCTGGCCAGTGCATTGAGCAGGGCCGCGAAGGCGACGAACGCGATCAGCATCGGCAACATCTGCCAGATATGACCGAGCACGGCTGGCCAGCCAAGCGCCATCGCACTCGCCGCGCCCCAGAGGGTCGGATCAACCTGCAGCGCGCCGTGTGGCAAGGACGCGCGCGCGCCGACGGCACAGGCTTTCGTGAGGCTGGCCGGGTCGATCGCCGCAGCACCGCAAGCCGAAATCCAGCCCCGTAGCGAATCTTCGAAAACGAAATGGGGCCATTGCGCAGGGGGGACCCGCGCCAGTCGCTCATTGATAAATTCCGCGAGGCGCGCATCAACGAGCGCGCTGACCACGAGAAGGCCAAGCGCGAAAACCAACCCGAGCATCAGGCCCGTCATCTTGCTCACAGGGCCGTGCGCTGCCGCCAGGGCCGGCGCCAGCGCAAGCGCCAGAACGAGGCCACGCGCGAAACTCTCTGGAAGGAAGGCGCCTTTCATCAAAGGCGTCATGGCCTCTTTCGCCAGCGGTGACAAAAGCGGGCCGAGATGATCGGGCCGCAAGAGCCCAAGTTCGTCGAGCGCAAAGCCAAGTCCGCCGATTGTCGCCGGCAGGGCGATGGAGAAAACCGCGATCGCCGCGAGCAGGATCGCGCATCGCCGGAGACCAAGAATCCCGCCCGGCACGATCAGGAGCGCGGCCAGGATCAGAAGCCGGGCAGGCTCGTCTCGAATAACCGCGAGACTGGCCCCGCCAAAGGCATTCGTCACGCCCGGCCAATAGAGAAGGATGAGAGCCCCCAGTCCCACCGCCCCGGTCAAATTGAACAAGGCCATCGCGCCCACGCTTTCCGCGCCCGGATCGGCATCGCGCTGCCCGGCGCGATCCGCCACGACGAAGTTGCGCCAGAGATTGGCAGGTCGCAGCGCAAGACCCGCACCAAGACCTGCAAGGAGCCAGCCAAGCCTCGCGCCCAGCAGCCCGTCTTTAGGCATGGCGACCGCCTCCAGCAGGAGAACCGCACAGAACAAGGCTGCGAGCCCCGCGATCGCGCCACGTCCGGGCGCGACCATGTAGCGATTGAGCCGCCCCGTTGTCGCGCTCAGGACAAGGGCAAGCATGGCCACGAGGAAGATCGCACCGACTGGACGCGCCGCCGCCTCAAACCCCATTTGCTCACCGAAAACGAGCAGCGCGAAACCGGCGATCGCAAGCACAAGCACGAAAGCGCTGGTCATGGGTTCCCCGGCCGATCCCGGCGGCATCGCGCCGCCTGCTTCGAAACTCCGCCCCCGCTTGTGCCCAAGCGCGGCACGGATACGCCTTGCCTGTCATAAACGAAGTGTCATGCTTGCCAAGGGGGCGCCTTCGCGCGCATCATGTACAGAAGTAAGAACGAGCTCCGCCAGGAAGCCGGGGGTGGAAAGCAGAATGGAACAGAATTCGCCTTTGGAAGAAAAGGGCACCATCATCATCGCAGATGATCACCCACTTTTCCGTGGTGCCCTGCGGCAAGCCATCAGCGGTATCTTCACGACGCTTCGCGTTGTCGAAGCGGGTACGCTCGACGAGACGGTCGCCGCGATCTCCTCCCCCGACGATGCTGATCTCGTCCTGCTTGATCTCAAGATGCCGGGCGTGTCCGGTTTCTCGGGGCTGGCCTATCTGCGCGCACAGCATCCCTCCATCCCGATCATCGTCGTCTCCGGCGCGGACGATGCCGCGACGATCCGCACCTGCATGGAGTTCGGTGCGGCAGGCTACATCCCCAAGACGACCCCCACCGAAACCATGAACCAGGCGATCCGCGCCGTTCTGGCGGGCGGGCATTGGACACCGCCCGATATTCCGCTCGGCGAGAGCCCGGACAAGGAGACCGGCACACTGATCCGCCGCCTTGCCAGCCTCACGCCCCAGCAAATGCGCGTTCTCACCTTGCTGTCGGAAGGCCTGCTCAACAAACAGATCGCCTATGAGCTTTCCGTTTCCGAGGCGACAATCAAGGCGCATGTCTCGGCGATCCTGACCAAGCTCGGCGTCGAGAGCCGGACGCAGGCGGTGATCGCCGCATCCCGGCTCGATCTGCCGGGCTGATCCCTTACCCCTCGGCCCAGCTTGCCGCTTCCCGCCCGACAAGCGCGGCCGGAGAGCTGGCATCCTCGCGCGCCAGCGCTTCCAGAAGCGCGCGCTTGATCTCGCCTATCAGGGCCGGCCCTTGGAAGACCAGCGCCGAATAGAGCTGAATCAACGAAGCGCCGGCCGCGATTTTCGCGCAGGCTTCCGCGCCACTGGAAATGCCGCCGACACCGATCAGCGGAAACTGCCGCTCGAGGCGCAGGAAGGTCTTCGCCAGCACCCGCGTCGAAAGCGCAAAAAGCGGCTTGCCCGAAAGCCCGCCCGTCTGGGTCGCCAGCGTCGTCTCGCGCAGCGAGGTCGGACGGGAAACCGTCGTGTTGGAGACAATCATTCCGTCGATGCCGCGTGCGCGCGATACCCGGACGATATCGTCAAGCTGGATATCTTCGATATCGGGCGCGATCTTTACCAGAATCCGCGCATCCGGCGCGTGAATCGCCCGCGCATCCAGAACACGCGCGAGCAAATCGTCGAGAAACGCCACGCCCTGGAGATCACGCAAGCCCGGCGTATTGGGGGAAGAGATGTTCAGCGTAAGGAAATTGGCGAATTTTCCGAGATTTTGAACTAGAACTACGTAGTCCGCTATTCGATCCGCACTGTCCTTGTTCGCCCCCAGGTTGATGCCAAGGATTCCTATCCGCGGTTGCCGCTGCAGCCGTGCGGCGACCGCCTCCATCCCGGCACTGTTCAGCCCGTAGCGATTGATCACCGCTTCATCCCGCATGAGCCGGAAAACGCGCGGACGCGGATTTCCGGCCTGCGGCAACGGCGTCACCCCACCAATCTCGACAAAGCCGAACCCCAGCCGGAGCATCTTGTCAGGCACCCGCGCATCCTTGTCGAACCCCGCAGCCAATCCGACAGGATTGGGAAAGGACAAGCCAAAAACCTCGCTGCGCAGCCGGGGATCATCCGGCGATGCCGGCGGCAGCGGCAGGCATTCGAGGGCAGCGACCGCAGCACGGTGAGCCGTTTCGGGATCCATATGCCGGACCAGCGGTTGGACGAGCGGATAGAGCGAGCCAAACATCGGGAAACCAATTCTCCTGCTGCCTTGAAGCGGGCTGGACCCTAGCTCTGGTCCGCGGGCAGGTCGCCAATGACCGGAATACCGTTCGGGTCGGATGCCAGGGCTCTATCCCACACGACATGACGAATGGAAAGCATGCCATAAAAATGCGGGAAAAGCGCTCCTCCACGCGAGGGCTCATAGCGGAGCCCCTCGCCAAGTGCATCGGCATCAATTGCGAGCAGGACAAGTCCTGTGCGGCCGCAAAAATGACGTCGTGCGGTTTCCCCGACCTGAGCGCCCGTGGAGAAGTGAATGAACCCGTCAGCGAGATCGACAACCGAACCGGAAAAAATGCCGTTTTTTTGGAACGCGACCCATTCTAGACCGTCAATAATCTTATAGATAATCATGCGAAACCTCAGCTTCTACAACCCTTTGTGCAGATGCACCACCGGAGCGTGGCATAATCTCAGTATTTTCTTATAATTGTAGCTGAGCAACAAAGTTGGTACTCCGGAAAAAACACAAAACTAGGTACAAAACGCGTATGCTAAGCCATGCACAAATATGGGCAGCGATTGATGCGCTGGCCAATCACAAGGGGCTCACGCCCTCTAGCCTCGCCAAGCGTGCTGGCCTTGACCCCACGACCTTCAACCGTTCCAAGCGTGTGAAGCCGGATGGCAACCCGCGCTGGCCCTCGACCGAATCGATCGCCAAGATCCTGAACGCCACCGGCGTCTCCATCGATGCCTTCATCGGCATGATCCCGCGTGACGATGCGCCGGAAATGCACAAGATTCCATTCCGCCTTCTGGCGGACAATCTGGCCCACGCCTTTGACGCCGGCGGAAAACCGCTGCTGGATAGCTGGGCGCGGATCGTTTTCCCGCATCACAATGAGAAGAACGCTTTCGCGCTCGAAATTCAGGACAGCCGGTTCTTCCCCGTCTATCGGGCGGGGGATGTCGTGGTGGTCGCGCCGGAAACGCCGGTGCGGCGCGGGGATCGCGTCTTCGTTCTGATGGCGGATGGCAGCGCGGGGATAGAGGTCCTTGGCCATCAGGCCCCGCCGGTCGCCTATCTCAACACGCTCAAGGGCGAGGAGCAGCCGCCGCGCAGGCTCGATCAGGTCCGCCTGATCGCCCGCATCGTCTGGGCGAGCCAATAGGCTCGCTCCTCATGTTTTCGGGGCACGTTCGGCCAGAAAGGCCGCGTGCCGCGCAATCAGGCGGCCTGCAAGCGCATCCTCGATCAATGCGATCGCATTGCCGATGCCGTAAATCGCGGCAAAGGAGCCGAAGCGCGGGCCGCGCTCCTCACCCAGCAGCACCTGATAGAGCGCGTTGAACCAGGCATTGGATACGCCGGGCCTCTCGGGAGTCGCGCCCTTGGCCTTGAAGTCCTGATAGCGCGGCTCGGCGCGGCCGACATCGTAGACCGCTTCCTGAATAGCCTCAGCGCTTGCATTCTCGGGCAAGGCCGCAAGATTAGCCGCGAGCGCTTCAAGCGCCTTGCGTTCCACGTCGTCCGGCGCGCGATAATTCTTCTTGGGCTTCACGAAATCGCGGAAATAGCGGATCGCGTAGCCCACCAGCGCATCGAGCCGGGGGTGGGTCTCCGGAGAGGCGCCCGGCGCATAGCGCTTCAGGAAGCCCCAGAGCACGCCCTTGTCCTCCGCATTGGCGACAGCAACAAGATTAAGCAGGAGCACGAAGCTGACCTGCGTGCCGGGCGCGTTCGCGCCGGCGGCGGCGATCTTCTCGGATTCGGGCGGGGTGCCGGCATGGATATGCCAGACCGGGTTGCCAAGCCGGTTCTTGTCGTCCTGCCGCGGGAAGGCATCGAGAAAGGCGAGATAATCGTCAACCGCGCGCGGAATGACATCGAAATAGAGCTTCTTCGCCTCGCGCGGCTTGTGGAACATGTAAAGCGCAAGACTCTCGGGCGAGGCATAGGTGAGCCATTCGTCGATGGTGAGCCCATTGCCCTTGGACTTGGAGATCTTCTGCCCGTTCTCATCGAGAAAGAGCTCGTAGACGTAATGCTCCGGCGCCACACCGCCAAGGATCTCGCAGATGCGATCGTAGATCGCGGCATTGGTCTGGTGGTCCTTGCCGAACATTTCGAAATCGATATCGAGCGCGGCCCAGCGCATACCGAAATCCGGCTTCCATTGCAGCTTCACATGCCCACCGGTGACAGGCAGCGTGGTATCGCGCCCGTCCTCGTCCGCGAAGGTGATCGTGCCATCCTTGGCGTTGACCTCCTTCATGGGCACGTAGAGCACGCGGCCCGTGGTGGGCGAGATGGGCAGGAAAGGCGAATAGGTCGCCTGACGCTCGGCGCCGAGGGTGGGCAGCATGACCGCCATGATGTCGTCATAGCGCTCGGCTGCACGGCGCAGAACCGTGTCGAACCGCCCGGCGCGGTAATAATCGGTCGCGCTGGCGAACTCGTATTTGAAGCCGAACGTATCGAGAAAGCGGCGCAGCATCGCGTTGTTGTGATGGCCGAAACTCTCGTAATCGCCGCCAAAGGGGTTTGGCACAACCGTCAGCGGCTTTTGCAGGTGCGGTTCGAGGAACGCCTTGTCCGGCACATTGTCCGGCACCTTGCGCATGCCGTCCATGTCGTCGGAAAACACGAGCAGGCGCGTGGGAATTTCGCCGCCGGTCAGGGTTTCGAACGCGTGCTGCACCATCGTCGTGCGCGCGACCTCGCCGAAAGTACCGATATGCGGCAATCCCGAAGGCCCGTATCCGGTCTCGAAAATCACCTCTTTCTTGCCTGATTTCGCAAACCCGCCCTTCCGCTCGAGCCGCGCGATGATCTTGCGCGCCTCCTCGAAAGGCCAGGCGGGGGATTCCTGGGCGGGCTGGCGATAGGGAAAAAGGGCGGACATCGATCTTGGACCCGAAATTGTGAGTAGTTGAAGGGGTTTCGTTAGGCTGCGCAGGCGCAAGCGTCAATCGCGCTGCAATAAACAAGTGTCCCAGGCTCGGCCACCTCAATAAAGGGGCATCGGAAAATGCTTGAGATAGATTTTCGCGTAGCGCCCGTCGCGGTTGATGCGCCAGAGCGCATGATCGATGGCATTGCGAAGATCGATTTTCCCGTGACGCATTACAATCGCCGCGCCCTCTCCGAAATAGCGGCTTTCCGTGAAGGCACCCCCGACGAAAGCACAGCAGTCGAGCGATTCCGAGCCGTTCATCCAGAAGCCGAGGGCGACCGCATCACCGAAGACGAAATCGACCTCGCCACGCCGCACCTGGTCCAGCGCTTGTTCGGGCCGCTCGAAGCGCACCAGCTGAATGCCGGGAAAGAAGGCGTTGAGATAGGCTTCATGCGCCGAACCGCCTATCGTGCCGATGCGTCTGCCTGCAAGCGCGGCAGGCTCGATATTCGTGATGGCGCGATCACGCCGTGCAGCGAAACGCGCTGGGGAGCGAAGCGTTGGCAGCGAGGTCTCATATTCGCGGCGCAGATCCGATGTCAGCCGGTGCCCCGCAATGACAGCATCGGCCTCCTCCCGGTCGAGCGCGGGCAGAAGCAGGGCCCAACGTCTCGGCTGGACGGTGCAGGTCACGCTCAGTTCCGCACAGATGGCGCGGGCGAGGTCGATGTTGAACCCGGACAACGCCCCATCCCGGCCGATATAGTTGAATGGCGGATAATCTTCCTCCGTTACGAAACGGATGGTGCCGGACCGGATGCCGACGCCGCGCTCGATCCGCCTTTCGGGATCGACGAAGGCGGGTATGGTCACATGCCCCTGCGCGGCGGGTCGTTTATCCTCGGCGCGCGACGCAACAGAGCCATGCAAAAGAAGCATGACCGTACACAGGAAGCTCCCGCCTGCCCGGCGTAATGCAGAGACAAGAACCAACCGGATCTGTTGCAAGCCCTTGTACGTTCTCATCCTGCCTCGCCAATTCCCATACGGGCGCGAGGAGAAGATCTTTCACAGCTCGTGCCGCTTGAACAGAGGGGGTGCGCGGGAAACGTCAACCCATCGAAGCAGTTGCCTTTGCTCGCCATTTGCGACAGGAGAATAACGTCTTTTTGCACCTGCGAATAGCTTCCGAGGGCTGACATGACGAAATGGGTCTACACATTCGGCGACGGCAAGGCCGAAGGTAATTCCGGGCTGAAAAACCTGCTCGGCGGCAAAGGCGCCAATCTCGCGGAAATGTGCAATCTCGGCCTACCAGTTCCGCCAGGCTTCACCATTTCCACTGAGGTCTGCACGGCTTTCTACGAGAATAACCGCCAATACCCGCTCGATCTTGCCGCGCAGGTCGATGCCGCGATGAACGAGGTCGGCAGGCTCGCAGGCCGCCGCTTCGGTGACGCGAAGGACCCGCTGCTCGTTTCCGTCCGCTCCGGCGCGCGCGCCTCGATGCCGGGCATGATGGATACCGTGCTCAATCTCGGCCTGAACGATGTCACCGTCGAGGCAATGGCGGCGCTTTCGGGCAATCCGCGTTTCGCCTGGGACAGCTACCGCCGTTTCATCACCATGTATTCCAACGTGGTGCTCGACCTCGATCACCACAATTTCGAGGATATTCTCGAGGAATACAAGGATTCAAAAGGCTTCACCCTCGATACCGATCTCTCGGCGGAGGATTGGAAGCATATCGTCGGCGCTTACAAGGAATGCGTGGTCCGCGAATTGGGCAGGCCCTTCCCGCAGGACCCGCATGAGCAGCTCTGGGGTGCCATCGGCGCCGTTTTCGGCTCGTGGATGAATGCCCGCGCGATCAAGTATCGCGACCTGCATTCCATTCCGGAGAGCTGGGGCACGGCCGTCAACGTGCAGGCGATGGTGTTCGGCAATATGGGCGAGACTTCCGCCACCGGCGTCGCCTTCACCCGCAATCCCTCAACCGGCGAGAAGGAACTTTACGGCGAATTCCTGATCAATGCGCAGGGCGAGGATGTCGTCGCCGGCATCCGCACGCCGCAGGATATCACCGAGAAGGCGCGCATCGCCGCCGGCTCGACCAAGCCCTCGCTCGAGACCTCGCTGCCGGAAGCCTATCGTGAGCTTGTCCGCATCTACGGCGTGCTCGAGAAGCATTACCGCGACATGCAGGATCTCGAATTCACCGTCCAGCAGGGCAAGCTCTGGATGCTCCAGACGCGCAACGGCAAGCGCACCGCCAAGGCGGCGCTCCGCATCGCGGTGGATCTCGCGAGCGAAGGGCTGATCACCCGCGAAGAAGCGGTGCAGCGCGTCGATCCCGCCTCGCTTGATCAGCTGCTCCACCCCACCATCGACCCCAAGGCGAAGCGGATCGTCCTTTCGACAGGCCTGCCGGCCTCGCCCGGCGCGGCGACGGGACAGATCGTCTTCACCTCGGAGGAGGCGGAACAGGCCGTCAAGGAGAAGCGCAAGGTCATCCTTGTGCGCGTGGAAACCTCGCCGGAGGATATCCACGGGATGCATGCGGCCGAAGGCATTCTCACCACACGCGGCGGCATGACCAGCCACGCCGCCGTGGTGGCGCGCGGCATGGGCAAGCCCTGCGTCTCCGGCGCCGGCGCGATCCGCATCGATATGACGACCGGAACAATGAGCGCCGGCGGCAAGGTGCTCAAGCGCGGTGATTTCATCACCATCGACGGTTCGAACGGTCAGGTGCTCGAAGGCGAGATCGCGATGCTCCAGCCGGAGCTTTCGGGCGAATTCGGCACGCTCATGGGCTGGGCCGATTCCGCCCGCCGCATGAAGATCCGTACCAATGCGGAGACCCCGCTCGACGCGCGGATGGCGGTGAAATTCGGCGCTGAAGGCATCGGTTTGTGCCGCACCGAGCATATGTTCTTCGATGGCGAACGCATCATCGCCATGCGCGAGATGATCCTTTCCGATGATGAGGCCGGGCGGCGCGCCGCCTTGGCTAAGCTCCTGCCGATGCAGCGTTCGGATTTCGCCGAACTCTTCGAGATCATGAAGGGATTGCCGGTCACGATCCGCCTGCTAGATCCGCCGCTTCATGAATTCCTCCCGCACGAGCCGAAAGAAATCCAGGAAGTCGCGGAAGCGATGGGCGCGAACGCGGAAAAGCTTCGCCTGCGTGCGCTGGAGCTGAAGGAATCCAACCCGATGCTCGGCTTCCGCGGTTGCCGCCTCGCGGTCGCCTATCCCGAAATCGCCGAGATGCAGGCCCGCGCCATTTTCGAGGCAGCCATCGAGGCCGCCAGGAAAACCGGCGCGCCGGTGACGCCGGAAATCATGGTGCCGCTGGTCATGACCAAGGCCGAGCTCGATCTCGTCAAGGCGCGGATCGATGCCATGGCGAAGCAGGTCGGCACGGAACACGGCGCCACGCTCGAATACAGCGTCGGCACCATGATCGAGCTGCCGCGCGCCGCCCTGCGCGCGGGCGAGATCGCACAAGCCGCCGAGTTCTTCTCCTTCGGCACCAATGATCTCACCCAGACGACGCTCGGCATCAGCCGCGACGATGCCGGCTCCTTCCTCGGCGCCTACAAGGCGCGCGGCATTCTCGGCGAAGACCCTTTCGCGACGCTCGATCAGGACGGGGTGGGCGAACTCGTGAAGCTCGCCGTCGAACGCGGCCGCGCGACGCGGAAGGCGATCAAGCTCGGCATCTGCGGCGAACATGGCGGCGATCCCGCCTCCATCGCCTTCTGCGAGAATGTGGGCCTCGATTACGTTTCCTGCTCGCCCTTCCGCGTGCCGATCGCGCGGCTGGCGGCGGCGCAGGCCGCGCTCGGCAAGGTGACGAAGGCCGAGGGATGAAAAGGGAGGCGGCCTGACCGCCTCCCCTTAGAGCTTCTTCCGACCAAGCGAACCCGCTCTGGAATCAGAGCCCGAAGCCGAACGGCGCGGGCGTAAAGGCGTAGCCCGCGCCCGATTTGGCGACGAAGCCGAAGCCCGGAAAATCGAGATGCGCGCCGGAAACCATGATCCGCTCGGCCGCGACTTGCTCAAGAATCTTGAGGCGGTTTTCGCGCGCGGTGCCGACATCCGCATCAAAAGCGATCGAGATTGCGGGATTGGCGAATTGCAGGTCGGGCGCATGAACCACATCGCCCCACAAAAGCAGTTGCTTGCCGCCTGAAGCGATCCTGTAGCCGACATGCCCCGGCGTATGGCCGAAAAGCTCGACCGTCGTCACGCCCGGAATGACCTCCTGGCTCCCCTTCACCTTCCGGGTCCGGCCGGCATAGGGCTTGATCGCTGCATTGGCCATGCGGAAGAACGGCTGCACCTCCTGCGGCGCGCGTGAGGCAATCCCCTCATCGGTCCAGAAGGCGTGCTCCTTTTCATGGACGACCAGTTCGGCATTCGGGAAGGTCGCGCCAAGCTCATCCGCGATCCCGCCGACATGATCGGGGTGGAGATGGGTCGCAAGGATCACGTCCACGGCGGCTGGATCGAAGCCCGCCAGCGCGAGGGCCGGCAGAAACCGGCCGAGATGGGGAGAAAACCCCTTGACGGTGCCGGCATCGACGAGCGCGAGCTTTTCGCCATTATTGACAACGAAAGCATTGACGGAGGAGCGGTGCGCGCCCTCGCCCCTGAAACTCGCCGCCATCAATTTCTTCAGTGTCGTTTCATCTGCCCCGGAAAACATCGCCAGCGCGAGATCAAGATAGCCATCCGAAATCGCCGTCACTTCTATCGAGCCGATACCGATGCGGGCGAGCCCTGTCGCTTGCGCGGCGGCGAGAGGGGCCTTGGCCAGAACGGAGGCAGGCAGGGATGGAACAAGCGCGAGCCCCGCAGCGGAGCCTAGAAAATGGCGACGATCAAATGGCATGCAAGCCTCCTGCATTGAAACAGCCCGGAAAATAGGTCGCGCGGCTTCGACGACAAGTGAAAGCTTCGCAGCAAGAATTAACCTTTTCCATTAAGCCCCTCTGAACCGCGTTCCGCGATACTCGGCTTTGGGACGACGACAGGTATTGCGCGTTGCGGCGCAGTGACAGGTGGTGCCGGTGGGAAACCGAAAGAACCATTTCCGGAAAATGGGCCGACGTCACGGCATGATCGGTCTGTTGATCCGCTTGCGGCAAGCGGGCCTTGCCATCGCCGCCATGCTCGCGCCCTGGACCCTTAGCGCGGCGCTTGTGATATCGCTCACCGCCAGCGCCGGCGAGAATAGCGGTCGCAAGGACCTCGGTTTCCGCCGCTCGACCCTGATCGAGCCCCAGCGCCTTACCTTGCTGCCGCCGGCGATGCCTGTGCTCTCCTTGCGCGGGAATGCGCGCAAACCAGACGAGACCACATCATCCGCTGCCGATTGGCGCCGCCTCAAACCCCATATCCGCCCCGCCGATCTCGCGCGCGAGACAAGCCTGCCGGCAGAAGCCTCGGCATCGCTCTATTTCCTCGACGACCCTGTCGTTTTCATGCCCCGCGCGCTCGAACCGCCCGTCTCGCTCGCCAGCGCTTCCGAGATCCTGCTGGCCCGCCTCCACCGCTTCGGGGAGGAAGGCCTGACCCCCGAAGCCAATCGGCTCAACGATACAACTCTGACACCGGAAGCCCGCCGCCTGCTTACCCGCGCCAGGCCGGACGGCGCCACCCCCGGCATCGACCCCGCCCGGCTTCGCGCCGCGCAGACCCCCGCGGCGACCGCCCCTGAAATCATCGCGGCGGCGGCCATGCGAATCCCGGCCTTCGCGCATGTTCATTCCGACGCTTCCGGCGGCAAGGCCGAGAGCACGCGCCTCACGTTTTCGCGCGGCTATCTCGATCTCGTCGATCCCGCCTCGCTCCAGCAGGAAACGAAATGCCTCGCCGAAGCGATCTATTTCGAGGCCCGCTCGGAACCGCCGGAGGGGCAGGCAGCCGTCGCGCAGGTGGTGCTCAACCGCGTCGCCAGCGGGCTCTATCCCACCAATATCTGCGGCGTGGTCTACCAGAACCGCCACCGCTACAAGGCCTGCCAGTTCACCTTCGCCTGCGAAGGGCGCAGTCTTGCCATCCACGAACCGGAAGCGTGGGGAAAAGCCGAACGGATCGCAAAAGCGGTTCTCGCCGGCACACGCTATAACCCCGATATCGCCACATCGACACATTACCATGCCGAATATGTCGCACCCTATTGGTCAAGGCGCCTGAAGAAGACAGAGCAGATCGGACGCCACATTTTCTATCGCCTGCGTCCGGGGCAGACTTGAGGGAGTCTCCCTCGAATATTCATGATGAATCGTGCCCCGATTTACCGTGATCAGCGAAAGGGAGCACGTCTGCTCCCGTTTTTCTCTTGCCTCAAAGTAGGGCATGCTAAAGTTGGCATGCAGAGAAATAACGAGGCTCCCATGCGCATGGCATTTCTTTCAACCGTTCTTGTGCTTGCAGCCGCCCCCGCCGCTCTTGCAGGCGGGAACTGCGTCGGCAATTGCTATGAGCGCGTTCAGCAGCCCCCGGTTTACGGCACGATCGCCGAGACGGTGGAGATCCGCCCCGCCCGAACCTATGCGCGGCAGGTTCCCCCGGTTTACGACACGCTCCAGGAACAGATCGTCGTACAGCCCGAGCATGTCGTCCAGCACATCATCCCGGCGCAATATTCAACGGTCGCGGAAACCGTGATGGTCGCGCCCGAACGCAAGGTCTGGCAGGTGACGCGTGACGGCTGGGGTCGCGAGATCGGCTGCTGGGTGACGGTTCCCGCACAATTTGCGACCCGTCATCGCACCGTCCAGATCAGCGAGGCGCGCGCCGTCTATGAGACGGTTCCGGCCGTTTACGGCACGCGCCAGCGGCAGGTTCTCGTACAGCCCGGCTATGTGGCGCATGAAACGATTCCCGCCGAATACGCGACGCGGCATCGCCAGGTGCAGATCGCGCCAGGCTCCTCGTCCTGGCAGCCGCTGCGGCGTTACTGATCGATCGCGATATCGAGGCCGAGATCAAGCACCGGCGCGGAATGGGTGAGCGCGCCCACTGAAATCAGGTCGACGCCCGTTTTCGCGATCCCCGCGACCGTCTCGATATTGACCCCGCCCGAAGCCTCGGTGAGCAGCGTCGGGCGTTTGGCTTTCACGCGCGCCACCGCCTCGGCCAGCATCGGCGCATCCATGTTGTCGAGCATCACGACATCCGCCCCTTCGGCGATCACCTCGTCGAGCTGGGCCAGCGAATCCACCTCGATCTCGATCTTCGTCAGATGCCCGGCATGCGCCTTCGCCGCGCGCAGGGCCGGCACGATACCGCCCGCCACCGCGACGTGGTTGTCCTTGATCAGCACCGCGTCGAACAGGCCGAAGCGGTGATTGCGCCCGCCGCCACAGAGCACCGCGTGCTTTTCGAAGGCACGCAGGCCCGGCGTCGTCTTGCGCGTACAGACGATGCTGGCCTTTGTGCCGGCGACGCGCTTCACGTATTCCGCGCTTAGCGTCGCGATGCCGCTCATGCGGCCAACGAAATTGAGCGCCGTGCGCTCGCCCGCGAGGATCGCGCGGGCATTGCCTTCGGCGGTGAGCACCACGTCTTTCGGCACGAGCGTATCGCCATCGCGCTTGTGAAGGGTGACGGCAATCTTGGGGTCGACCTGCCGGAAGGCTTCGAGCGCCAGCGTGAGCCCCGCGATCACCCCCGGCCTGCGCGCGACCATGGCGAGCCGCGCGGTTTTCTCCGACGGAATTGTCGCCTGCGAGGTGATGTCGCCGGCAAGGCCGAGATCCTCGGCGAGCGCGCGGGCGACGGCCTCGGTAACGAGATGGGCGGGGAGCGGGGAAATCATGCTTTCAACTCGCCATGAGGGATGGGGCCGAAGCCGCCGGGCGCGGCTGCGGGCGGCAGGGTTCCGATCGTATCATATTGCCAGAGCGGGAGTTTCCATGAAGCCGGGAAATCAAACCGGGCATGCCCGCCCCGGCTTTCGTTGCGCCGCAATGCCGCGCCGCAGACAAGGCTCGCAACATGCGCCATATCCTGAACGCGGCGACGCGGCGCGCTGTCGAGAACCTGCCAGAAGGAATCAAAAGCGCGCCGGAGCCCGCCCTCCTCGCGCAGAACGCCGACATCGGCCTGCATTGAGCGGCGCAGATCGAGCATCGCGCGCATTTCGTCGTGATCTTCGCCAAAGGGGCGTATGCCAATTCCCTCATCGACAGGCTGAGCCTGCGTGAAATCCGCCTTGGTCGCGATCTCAAGCGCGACACGCGCCCCAAACACCACCGCTTCGAGCAGCGAGTTCGAGGCGAGCCGATTGGCGCCATGCACGCCGGTGCAGGCGACCTCGCCGACCGCGAAGAGGTTTTCCGGCGCGCTGACGCCCAGCGCGCGCCCGTTCTCGTCCGTCCAGACCCCGCCCATATGGTAATGCGAGGCCGGGGCGACGGGGATGAGATCGACGGCGGGGTCGATTCCCGCAGCGATACAGGAGGCATGGACCGTGGGGAAGAGATCGGAAAAATGTCGGCCGATCGCCGCGCGGCAATCGAGGAAGGCGCCGCGCCCAGCCTTGATCGCGGAAAAAACACCGCGCGCGACCACATCGCGTGGGGCCAGCTCGGCATCGGGGTGCAGATCGAGCATGAAACGGCGGCCATCGCGATCGACCAGCACCGCACCCTCACCGCGCAGGGCTTCGGTCGCGAGCGGCGCGGGGTCGCGGCCGATATCGATCGCAGTCGGGTGAAACTGCACGAATTCCATATTGGCAAGCGTCGCGCCGGCGCGATACGCCATCGCGAGGCCCGAACCCCAGGCCTCCTTCGGGTTGGTCGTCACGGCATAGAGCTGCCCGGCCCCGCCGGTCGCCAGCACGACATGGCTCGCCGAAAAGCGCACCACCCGCCCGGCGAGATTGGCGCGCGCGCCGGCGATGGCGCCATGCTCGTCGCGCAACAGTTCGAACGCCTCCGTGCCCTCGATCACGCGGATCGACGGCGTTTTCCGCACGGCGGCGATCAGCGCCTGCATGATCGCGCGCCCGGCCTGATCGCCCTTAACGCGCACGATGCGGTTCGCGGAATGCGCCGCCTCGCGCGATTGGACAAGCTTGCCTTGCAGATCCTTGTCAAAGGGCACGCCGAATTCGAGCAGGTCGAGGATGCGATCAGAGGCCTCGGAAGCCATAAGCCGCACCATGGCGGCATCGCACAGGCCCGCGCCGGCGGCCAGCGTATCGACGACATGGCTTTCGATGCTATCGCCCTCGCCGATCGCCGCGGCGATCCCGCCCTGTGCCCAGGCGGAGGAGGCACCCTCACCCAAGGGCACCGGCGTCAGCACGGTGCAGGGCAGCGGGCTGAGCTTCAGCGCCGTGAACAACCCCGCCAATCCGCCGCCGATGATGAGAATGGAGGGCATCAGGGTTTCCTGCTCCGGCGACTTGCGCCGCAATCGACCTGTGTCATTGCGAGGAGGCCGAAGGCCGACGTGGCAATCCAGATATTCCGGTGGAGGAAAGACTGGATTGCTTCGTCGCTATCGCTCCTCGTAATGACGACTCACTATGCCGGACTCACGGCCTGATCACTGCGTCAGGTTGACCATCCGCTCAACCGAGCGGCGGGCGCGGACGGCAAGCTCCTCGGGAATTTCCACCTGATGGGTCAGCGTCAGCAGGCTGTCGAGGATCTTCGGCAGCGTGATGCGCTTCATATGCGGGCAAAGGTTGCAGGGGCGCACGAATTCGACATCCTTCGCCGAAGCAGCAACGTTATCCGCCATCGAGCATTCGGTGACCAGCAGCACCTTGCCGCCCTTCTGCGCCTTGGCGTAATCGATCATGCCCGCGGTCGAGCCGGTAAAATCGGCCTCCGCGATCACATCCGGCGGGCATTCGGGATGCGCGATGATGCGGATTGACGGGTCCGCCTCGCGATAGCGACGCAGCTCCTCGCCGGTGAAGCGCTCATGCACCTCGCAGGCGCCGTGCCAGGCGATGATCTGCACCTTGGTCTTCGATTGCACATACTTCGCGAGATATTGATCCGGCACGAAGAGCACGCGATCCACGCCGAGGCTCTCGACCACTTGCACGGCGTTGGCGGAGGTGCAGCAGATATCGACCTCGGCCTTCACTTCAGCCGAGGTGTTGACGTAAGCCACCACCGGCACGCCCGGATAAGCCTCGCGCAGGCGGCGCACATCCGCGCCGGTGATGCTCTCGGCCAGCGAGCACCCGGCCTTGAGATCCGGGATCAGCACCATCTTCTCGGGGCTGAGCAGCTTCGAGGTCTCGGCCATGAAATGCACGCCGCCCTGCACGATGATCTTCGCATCGGTCTTGGCGGCAAGCTTGGCGAGTTGCAGGCTGTCGCCCACGACATCCGCCACGCAATTGTAGATTTCCGGCGTCTGGTAATTATGCGCGAGGATCACCGCGCCGCGTTCCTTCTTCAGGCGGTTGATCGCGGCGACATAAGGCGCGTGGAACGGCCATTCGACCGGCGGCACGATGTGCTTCACGCGCTCGTAGAGATGCGCGGTTTCCGCCGCGACCTCCGGTGTATACGCGAGCGCGGGGCGCTCCAGCACCTTGAGATTGCCGGAGAGGCCCTTTGCCTGTGCGGCCTGCGCCGCGCTGGCGATGTCGAGGCTGGTCATCACAAACTCCTGATCCTGCGAAAACGCAGGATATGCTCATTTCGAGTATTTCTATTACACAATTTTGCCGGAGAAATCTAGAGGGAATAGCGTGGCTGGCCTGCCCGCGGTGGAACTGCTTACGCAATATTGACTTTAGGAATTCATGCGCACCATCATGCTTTGATTCGCATGAGGTATGCGGGCCAATGAATGCACCGCGGCAGAACGCCGATTGGAAGAACGGGCTGGATGTCATCAGCCTCCAGCACGAGCTTGCGCGCTGCTGCGGGCTTTCGCCCACGGATTGGAGCGCCCTGCTGCGACGTGCCCATGCGCTGGAAACCGATCCGTTCGACCTCGCCATGGGAGAGGGATTAATTCCCGAATCGCGGTTCCTCGAAGCCCTGGCCGGCATTCTTGGCGCGCAGTTCATGTCGCTCGCCCCGCCGGCAATGCCAGGCACCGTCGGGGACGAGGCCTTCGCCATGCGGTCCTATCGCGGGCAGGATGTCATGGGCGATCTGCTGCGTGTGATGGCGCCCTCGGGTGCGCAGGCCGGACTCCTCTTGCGTCAGCTTCTCGAAGGACGGTTGCCGCCGCTCGCGCTCGTGACGAGGCAGGCTCTGCTCGAGCGACTGATCGAACAGGATCGCGACCGGATGGCCCGCCGCGCCCTTCTCAACTTGCCCGAAGCGCTCTCGGCCCGCCCGCCGATCCCCTATGACAGCGGGGCGGATGGGCTGAAGGAGGCGCGCGCGCACCAAACCGGCTTGATGATCTTCGCTCTGGCGCTGTTCCTCGCGCTCACGATCGCGATCATCTATCCGCTTTACACCGTCGTGCTGTTGCCCGTGTTCATGGCACCTGTTTTCGTCGTGGCGGGAATTGCCGTCCTGATCGCGGCGATGCTCAGCATCCGGCCATCCAGAGCCGTCCCGCCACTCCATAGCGCACATCTGCCCCGCTACAGCGTTCTGGTTCCGCTCTATGACGAAGCGAATATCGCCCCCCAATTGATGAACCGCTTGCGCATGCTGGCATATCCGCGCGATCGCCTCGAGGTCTTCCTGCTCGTCGAGGAGGATGATTTCACGACCCTATCGGCGATCCGAAAACTGGCATTGCCCTCGTGGATCCATGTCTTTCCCGTGCCGGGCGGCTCCCCCCGCACGAAACCACGCGCGTTGAACGCCGCCCTTCCCTTTTGCACAGGTGATCTCCTGGTCGTCTTCGATGCCGAGGATTCGCCGGACCCGGACCAACTGTTGCGGGCAGCCGCACTCTTTGCGCAGACGCAAGGCGAAGTGGCCTGCCTTCAGGCCCGCTTGGCCATCATCAATCCACGCGACGGTTTCCTGACGCGGCGCTTCGCGATCGAATACGCCGCGCTCTTCGATTGCACGAAAGCCGGCGCCGCGCGGGCCGGCTGGCCGGTGCCGCTGGGTGGCTCCTCCAATCATTTCCGGCTGCCTGTCCTGCGACAGATTGGCGGATGGGATGCCTGGAACGTCACCGAGGATGCGGATCTCGGAATCCGTATCGCCCGTTTCGGCTGGCGGGTGGAAGACCTGCCATCGACCACATGGGAAGAGGCGCCGAACACGCTCGTTGCATGGTTGCATCAGCGCGCGCGCTGGATGAAGGGCTGGATGCAGACCTTGATGGTGCAATCGCGGATGCCCCTGCAATTGATGTCGCAGCTCGGGATCACGCGCATGGCGATCATCGCCTCGATGGGGCTGGGAACCTTGCTCGGCGCTTTGCTTTATCCGGTCTTTCTGTTCGCGATTCTTGTCCGTTCCCTGCACCCCTCGCCCCTTGGCAGCGGCGCGCTTCTGCTTCAGCTTGGCGACTGGCTTCTCGTCTCCGGCATTTCCCTGGCCCTGATGGTCGAGATCATCCCGGCCACGATCGCCATCATCCGGCGTCGGGCCTATTTCCTGCTGCCCTGGATATTGCTCGCGCCGGCCTCGCATATGCTGGTTTCATGGGCAGCATGGCGCGGCCTATGGGAGCTTCTGAACAAGCCCTATCATTGGAACAAGACCGCGCATGGCGCGGCAAACACCGAGGGCGGGTTGGCGCCTGCGGAATGGGACCGTGATTTCAAGGTTGCGCTGCACGCGCGGATCAAAAGCAGAGCGCCCAGAGGCCGAGCATCATATCGCTGAACACGCGCGCGCCATTGCCCGCCCAGAGCATCACCGCGATGCCGAGGAGAGCCGCGATCGCTGCGCCGTAAAGAAGACGCTCGCGCCGGCCAGTTTCCGACTGCGCCCCGCTTGTCGTGAATTCTCTCGTATCGGCCAAGGAAGCCTCCTGCACAGCGCATTCGCCTGCAATCCGAAACGCGCATCCGAATTCTAGCGCATCGGGCGGGTGCGGAAAATAGCCCTCGTGACCTTCTGAGCGAGAGTGATACGAACCCAAAGGCGTGCGCGCTCCTTGAGGAACATCAATGAGTGCGTCCACGTTCAATGGCATTGCCGCCACGACACTTGGTCCCTTCGCAAAAGGAAGACCCATGCGCGTTTCACCCGTTTATGCAGCCTTCGTGCTCGCGGTCGTCGTCGGCGCATCGATCTACTGGCTCCGCCCCAAAGCCGATCCGCTTCCCGCCGGCCTCGCGCAGGCGAATGGCCGCATCGAGGTCGAGCGTGTCGATGTCGCCACCAAGGTCGCGGGCCGTGTCGCGGAAATCCGGGTCCGTGAGGGGGATTACGTCCAGAAGGGCGCCGTGCTCGCCCGGATGGATGTAGCCGATCTCGTCGCCCAGCTTGCGGCGGCGCGCGCGGCGGTACGGCGGGCAGAAGAAGGGATCGGCAAGGCGAAAGCCGAGCTCGGCAGCCGTGAGGCGGATCTAAAGCTGCATGAGGTCGAGCTGCGGCGCGCGCTGGAACTGGGCCGTAACATTATCAGCCAGGCCGAAATCGATAAAAGGGTCGCACAGCGCGATGTGGCGAAGGCAGCCGTCACCGGCGCGGAGGCTGGCATTGCGGATGCGGAAGCGGCGAAGGATGCCGCCGCTGCGCAGGTCCATCTGATCCAGGTCCATATTGACGACATGACCCTGAGCGCGCCCGTTTCCGGGCGCATCGAGTACCGGCTTGTTCAGCCCGGCGAGGTTATCGGTTCCGGCGGGCGCGTGGTCACGCTGCTGGATGTGTCGGATGTGTTCATGACGGTCTTCTTGCCGACATCCGAAATGGGCAAGGTGGCTTTGGGATCACCGGCGCGGATCGTCCTTGATGCGGCCCCGCAATTCGTCATTCCCGCGAGCGTCTCGTTCGTTGCGGGCGAGGCCCAGTTCACGCCCAAATATGTCGAAACCCGCAACGAGCGGGAAAAGCTGATGTACCGCGTGAAGCTGAAAATCGAGCCCTCTCTCCTCCAGGCCTATCGCGACTACGTGAAAGCGGGGCTGACAGGAACCGCGACCGTGCGCACGGCGGAAGATGCGGCATTCCCGGAGGCATTGAGCACGCGCCTGCCGGAACCTCCGCGTGCGAGCGATGGCAAGTGAGCCTGACAGCGGCGCGATCGCCGTCCGGCTCGCCGGAATCACCCATCGCTATGGCGTGATCGCCGCGCTCGATGACGCCGCGCTCGCCTTCCCGGCGGGTTCGGATACCGCGATTATCGGCCCCGACGGTGTCGGCAAATCCACGCTGCTCGCGCTGATCGCAGGCGCACGCAAGATCCAGTCCGGCGCGATCGAGGTGCTGGGCGCGGATATGAAATCAGCAACGCAGCGCACCCGCGCCGCGCCGCGCATCGCCTTCATGCCGCAAGGGCTGGGGCGTAACCTCTACCCTTCGCTCTCCGTCGCGGAGAACATCAACTTCTTCGCGAACCTTTACGCGACCTCGCCGGAGGCACGCCGGCAGCGGCGCGAGCATTTGCTGAAAGCGACGGGACTGGCGCCTTTCTCCGATCGCCCCGCAGGGCAATTGTCGGGCGGCATGCGCCAGAAGCTCTCGTTGTGCTGCGCGCTCGTCCACGATCCCGACCTTCTGATCCTCGACGAACCAACCACGGGAATCGATCCGCTGTCGCGGCGCCAGTTCTGGCAATTGGTCGATGGCATCCGGGCGATCCAGCCGGGCCTGACGCTCATCGTCGCGACGGCCTACATGGAAGAAGCGGAGCGTTTCGGGCGGCTTGTCGTGATGGACAAGGGAAAGGTGCTGGCGGAAGGAACAAAGGCTCAGGTGCTCGAGCGCGCCGGCGCCGGGAAGGTCGAGGAAGCCTTCATCGCCTTGCGCCACGACCATGGCGGAACGCGCCCGGCTGATGCCAAGCCCTTCATACGCCCCCCCTCGGAAGGCCCCCCCGCCATCGTCGCCCGCGGGCTGACGCGGCGCTTCGGCGATTTCACCGCCGTCGATAATGTGAGCTTCGAGATCGCGCGGGGCGAGATCTTCGGCTTCCTCGGCTCGAATGGCTGCGGCAAATCCACAACGATGAAAATGCTGACGGGGCTTTTGCCCGCAAGCTCCGGCAGCGCGACCCTGCTGGGGCGGCCCATCGACGCGGCGGATATCGAAACGCGCCGAAGGGTCGGCTACCTCTCGCAATCCTTTTCGCTTTATGGCGAGCTGACGGTTCTCGGCAATCTCCAGCTCCATGCGAAACTATTCCGGCTTGCGCGCGCGGAGCGCGCTGATCGCATCCGGGAGACGCTGGCGCGTTTCGATCTCGAATCCGTCGCTGATTCATTTCCCGAGACCTTGCCGCTCGGGGTGCGCCAGCGGCTTCAGCTCGCGGTTGCCTGCCTGCACAAGCCGGAAGTTCTCATTCTCGACGAACCGACTTCCGGCGTCGATCCCGAGACGCGCGACGCGTTCTGGCACCTTCTGTCGGAATTGTCGCATCGCGACGGCGTAACCATCTTCATCTCCACGCATTTCCTGCACGAAGCCGAGCGCTGCGATCGCCTCTCCTTCATGCATGCCGGGAAGGTGCTGGCGGTGGGAACGCCCGATGAATTGCGGCGGCAGGAAAATGCCGACACCCTGGAGGCAGCCTTCATCTCCTGCCTCGAAAAACACACCGAGCCGGTGCCGGAGGCTGTTGTCTCGCCGACGCTTGTGCGATCGGAAGATGTCAGGCCGCCGGGTCGACTTCTGACATGGTTCAACTGGGTGACCGCCTTCTCCCGGCGCGAGGCGCGCGAGGTCTGGCGCGACCCTGTTCGCCTGAGTTTCGCCTTCCTCGCGCCCCTCATTCTTCTGATCACTTTCGCGCGCGGCATTTCCTTCGATATCGAATCGCTCCCCTTTTCCATCTTCGATCGCGACCAATCGGCCCAGAGCCAGTCCCTCACGCTCCATCTATCGGGCTCGCGCTATTTTTCCGAACGGCGTCCGGCCCTTTCGGATCTTGATGTCGACCGCCGCCTGCAATCGGGCGAGGCGGCGCTCGTGGTCGAAATCCCGCCGGGATTCGGGCGCGATCTCCTGGCCGGGCGCCAGCCGACGCTCAGCCTCTGGCTGGACGGGGCCAATCCCAGCCGCGCCAATACCGCGCGCGGCTACGCGGAAGGCGTCACGCAATCCTTCATCGCCTCGCTTCTGAAGGAAGAGCAGGCCGAATCGCCGCGCCTGCCCGTAAACCTTGAGCCACGCTTCCTCTACAATCAGGATTTCCGCAGCGTTTTCGCCATGACGCCGGGCGTGATCATGTTCCTGACCATGCTGATCTTCGCCATGATGACGGCGCTTGGCGTGACCCGGGAACGCGAAATCGGTTCGATCGTCAATCTCTCGGTTTCCCCTGCCACGACAGGCGCCTTCCTGGTCGGCAAGTTCCTGCCCTATACCGGGATCGGTTATCTGGCTTTCCTGCTGATGGTCGTCTTCGCGGTTTTCGGCCTCGGCCTGCCGATCAAGGGGTCGCTTGTCGCGCTTCTGCTCGGCGGCCTCCTCTATGTGGTGACGGCCGCCGCCTTCGGTATTCTGGTCTCTACCTTCGTGCGCTCGCAGGTCGCGGCGATCTTTGCCTGCGCCTTGCTGACCATGCTGCCGGCCCTCAATTTCTCGGGGTTCCTCCAGCCGGTCTCAAACCTTTCGCCCGTGGCACAGGTAATCGGGCTTGGGTTTCCTTCCTCGTGGTTTCAGCAGATCAGCATAGGCGTTTTCGCCAAGGGATTGCCCTTCGAGGCTTTCTGGAAACCTTTCGCGGCCCTTGCCCTGTTCCCGTTGATCTTTCTGATGCTCGCCAGCGCGATGCTGGACAAACAGGAGAAGTAGCTCCGTGTGGCGCTGGATTGCCAATACCGCCGATCTCGGCATCAAGGAACTGGCCAGCGTCCTGCGCGACCGGGCGATGATGATCTTCATCATCTGGGCCTTCAGCGGAGCGATCTATCTCGTCGCGTCCGGCGCCAATCTGGAAATGCGCGATGCCAGCGTCGGCTTTGCGGACCACGACAAATCGCAGATCTCCCTGCGTATCCGCGATGCCCTGCGCAAGCCGAGCTTCTCGCCGCCTGTCTCGCTGGATCCTGCGGCGATAGACAAGGCCATGGACGACGCCCGCTTCACCTTCGTGCTCGTCGTTCCGCCCCGTTTCGAGCAGGATCTCCTGGCCGGACGCCAGCCCACCCTCCAGCTTGTCGTCGATGCGACCGCCATGACCCAGGCGGGGATCGGAACAGGCTATATCAGCCATATCCTCTCGCGCGAGATCGAGGCGTTTCTCGATGCGCGCGGCATGAAGACCGCCGCCCCCGTCGCCTTCACCGTGCGTTCGTTCTTCAATCCGAACCTTGAGGAATCGCGCCATATGGCGGTGATGGAGATCGTCAACAATGTCTGCCTGCTCTCGATCATCCTTGTCGGCGCCGCGGTCGTGCGCGAGCGCGAACACGGCACCATCGAACACCTGCTGGTGATGCCCGTGACGCCGAGCGTCATCGTTTTCGCCAAGATTTGGGCCAATGGCCTTGTCGTGCTGATCGCCGTCTTCCTGTCGCTCAACCTGGTGGCGCGAGGGGCGATGGGTATTCCGATCAGCGGCTCGATCGCGCTGTACATGCTCGGCGCGGTCGTTTTCCTTTTCTCGGTGATGGCGCTTGGCGTGATGCTCGGAACGCTCACGCCCTCCATGCCGCAATTCGCCCTGCTGGCCTTCCCCACCATCATCGTGATGGAAGTCCTATCCGGCGGCATGACCCCGATCGAGAGCATGCCGCCCTACCTGAGGGTCGTCATGTCCGCCGTGCCTTCGACCCATTACGTCAAGTTCTCGCAAGGAGTGCTGTTTCGCGACGCACCCCTTGCGCTCGTCTGGCCGGAACTGGTCTGGATGGCGGTTCTCGGTGCTCTCTACGTCATCATCGCGCTCGGGCGCTTTCGCGCCATGCTCGCCGGCGCGAATGGCGGGCGGTGACCCGGCCGACGCGGCGCCTCACTCGGCCGCGATCGGCTTGCCTACCGCTTGTTCCGCAAAATTCACGGCAGCTTCGGCATGAAGCCAGGTCGAATCGAAGACCGGCAGGCTGACATCGCGCTGCTCGATCAGAAGACCGATCTCGGTGCATCCGAGGATCACGCAATCTGCGCCCGCCGCTCGCCCTTTCTCGATGATATCGAGATAGCGCTGGCGCGAATCCGGCTTCACCACGCCGCAGCATAATTCGGAGAAGATGATATCGTGGACCATATCGCGATCCGCCTTTTCGGGCGTGATCGGCTCGATGCCGCAACGGGCCATCATGTGATCGCGGTAGAAGCCGTGTTCCATGGTATAGCGGGTGGCAAGAAGCAGGGGGCGCTTGAAACCCGCAGCGGCGATCGCGTTGCCCGTCGCATCGATGATATGGATGAGCGGAACGCCAGCCGCCTTTTCCACCTCGTCAGCCACGAGATGCATGGTGTTGGTGCAGATCAGCACGCATTCGGCGCCACCACGCACCAATGCACGCCCGCTCTCGGCCAAATGCTCCGCTGCAAGATCCCAGCGCCCGGCGACCTGCATATCCACGACCTCGCGGAAATTCAGAGAATGCAGGAGCAGGTCAGCCGAAGCGAGGCCGCCATGGCGCGCGCGCACCATCTGATTGATAAAGCGGTAATAAGTGGCGGTGCTTTCCCAGCTCATTCCGCCGATAAGGCCGATCCTGCGTAGCATGATACCTTCCGATTCTCGTCACTCAGGAATCCTATCAGGCCTAAAGCGCAAAGAGGTACCTTTGTAGCGCAAGAACATCAGAATACTTGCAAATCAGGGGCGCATTTTTCATAGATTGTGCAAATAAATTCTCCTTCCCTGGGATGTGCATCATGCTGGATATCCGCGATCGCCGATTGCTCGAATGTCTCCAGGTAAATTCGGAGACCCCCGTCACGGAGCTGGCGGAAGCCCTCGGGCTATCCGTTTCCGCCTGCTGGCGAAGGATCAAGAACCTGGAGGAAAGCGGGCTGATCACCCGCCGGGTCGCGCTCGTCGATCGCCGCAAGGCCAATGTCGGAATGACCGTGTTCGTCGCAGTGCGCACCGCGCACCACTCCATGGGATGGCTGGAGGAATTCCGCGTCGCAGTGGCGGCCATCCCCGAAATCGTCGAGGCCTATCGCTTGACCGGGGAAATGGATTACCTGTTGCGCGTGGTCGTCCCCAGCATCGAGGCCTATGACGCGGTCTACAAGCAATTGATCAGCAACGTAATTTTTACGGATATTTCCTCTTCCATCTCGATGGAAGAGCTGAAATTCACCACTGCCCTCCCTTTGAAATACGCCTGAAAGACTGCCGCGCACCGCTTTGCTTGACGAAGGTGGTGGCTTTTGGTTCTTCAACCTCTCCTCGTAAGTTTATTCAGTAAAGAAGCATTGCGGATGCCCGTCAGGCCCATCGCCTATAATCTGGTCCGGCTTATACTCAGCTCGATCCACACGACACCGCGCGGCATCGACCGGATCGATTTCGGCTATCTCTCCCATCTGCTCGAGCATTGGCCGGCTGACTTCGTGGGGGTCATGCCAACCATGATTGGGTATCGCTATTTTTCGCGCGAGCAGGTGCTGCGTGGTCGCGATCGCCTGATGGCGCTCTGGCAGGAGGAAGGTGAAGCGGCAGACGATCCGGCATTGCACCGGCTGATCGCGCGCTTTGGCGGAGCGCCTGCAACGCCTGCGCGCTTGCGCAAGCGTGGCGTCCTGCCTGATCTCGCAGGGCTGCGCCGGATGAGCGCACTTCTCCTGGCTGAGGGCATCACCCTCGGCCGCCCCGCTGCCCAGATGCCTCAAAACGCGATTTACCTCGATATTGGCCATTTCGGGCTTACATTCCCCGGCGCATTTTCATGGCGCCGCGCAAGGCCGGACGTTTCTCCAGTTTTCCTCATCCATGATGCCATTCCGCTCGAATTCCCGGATATGGTGGCGCCCGATACATTCCGTGCGCATCGCAAGCTGATGCGCATCGTCGGCGAACACGCGCAGGTCCTGATTACCCCGACGAGTGATGCGGGCGCAGCGGTAAACCGCGCCTTGATCGAGGCAGGTACCGGAGAGGTGCCGACTTATCCTGTCCATCTTCCGATCGACGATCTCTTCTCGCACCGGGTGTTACCCCTGCCGCAACTGGAGGGCCGGAATTACTTTGTCGTGTGCGGCGCGGTCGAGCCCCGCAAGAACCACGCCCTGCTTTTCGATGTCTGGCGCCAGCTTGCGGATCGGCTCGGCGAGAACACGCCATACCTCGTGGTGGCGGGATCGCCCGGTTATCGCTCGGACACGATCCTCGCGGCGCTCGCCGGGGATCCGCGCTTGTCCCGCTACGTCTTCATGGCAAGCGGCATGGCCAGCCCCGCCCTGGCCCGCCTTGTCGCGGGCGCGCGTGCCGCGCTCATGCCTTCCTTCGCGGAAGGATTTGGCCTCCCCCCCATCGAGGCGCTGGCCATGGGCGTCCCCGCCTTGCTTTCGGATATTCCCGCGCATCGCGAAGGCGCGGGCGAGTTCGGACATTTCCTTTCCCCGACGGATCGGCAGGCCTGGCAGGAGGTGATAGAAGCCCTGTCGGACGACACGGCCCATGCCGAGGCGCGGCGCCGTGCGGCGGGATTCCGGCCCCGCCGATGGCCCGACTACATGGCCGCCATCTCGTCTATCCTCCAGGCGATCGAGCCTCGCCCGCGATAATTATTTTCGCCCCGGCCACCGGCGGGCAGGAAAGCCGCGTCGATTTGGGCAAGGCGAAAGCGGTTTTTTATCCGCGTTCAAGCAGCCTTCCCATCACACGCGCGGTAAAATCCACCATAGGGACGATGCGCGCGTAATTGAGCCGCGTCGGACCGATGACGCCGACAATCCCCACGATCTTCTGCTCGCTGTCACGGAAAGGGGCCGCGATCATCGACGAGCCGGAAAGCGAGAACAGCTTGTTCTCCGATCCGATGAAAATGCGCACGCCGTCGCCCGCCTCCGCGCGCGAGAGCAGCTCAATGACTTCCTTCTCGCGCTCGAGATCAGCAAACAGGCGCCGCATCCGCTCGAGATCGGAGAGTGCGGTCAGGTCCTCCAAGAGATTTGCCTGCCCGCGCACGATGAGGCGGGTTTCGCCCGCCTCGCTTGTGGCGCTGGCAAGGCCGCTTTCCACCAACCGCGCGGTGAGCGCACTCACCTCCTGCTCCATCATCGCGCGGTTCTGCGCCACTTCCGCCTTGAGCTCCGCCAGCGTCCGCCCGCGCAGGCGATGATTGAGATAATTTGACGCCTCTGTCAGTGCCGAGGCCGGCAGGCCCGCGGGCAAGGTAACAAGCCGGTTCTCGATGCTTCCATCATCCGCGACCAGCACCACCAGCGCCTGAGCCGGATCAAGACGGACGAACTCGACATGCTTGAGACGCTTTGCGGCTTTCGAGGTGACGACCACGCCCGCACCGCGCGAGACGCCCGAGAGCAGGCTTGTCGCTTCGGCCAGGGCATCGTCGAAATTGCGTCCCGACCCAGCCGCACGGATCTGCGCCTCGATGCGCGAGCGATCATCGGCGCCGACATCGCCGATCTCGAGAACGGAATCGACGAAAAGCCGCAAACCCTGCTCCGTCGGCAAGCGCCCGGCGGAGACATGCGGCGCGTAGATCAGGCCGAGATCCTCCAGATCCTGCATGACGTTGCGCACGGTCGCGGGAGAAAGCGAAACGGGCAGCACCTTCGAGATATTGCGCGAGCCGATCGGCTCGCCCGTTTCGAGATAACCCTCCACAACGCGGCGGAAGATATCGCGCGAACGTTGGTCAAGCTCCGCGAAAGCGGCCTGGGTATTCTCCCGTGAATCGTCCTGCACCATCCGATCCTCTTCACCAGATTCTCTTGGCATCCCTCATACCAGATTCTCCGCTTCAGGCGCGCGTGACATTCGAAAGTGGCATGACATCCCTGCGCGACGACGCTTGAACAGCGCCCCATTCGCGCCTAAAAGCGCGCCCTTACCCACGCGCGGCGGCGCAATTGGTCGAGATCGGAGATTCCCATGCGTCCCTCGAAGCGCACCCCGGACGAACTGCGCAAGGTCTCGCTTGAGCGCAATGTCGCGCGCTATGCTGAAGGCTCCTGCCTCGTGAAATTCGGCGAGACCCATGTGCTCTGCACGGCTTCGCTCGAGGAGCGTGGACCAGCCTGGCTGCGTGGCACCGGCAAGGGCTGGGTGACGGCGGAATATTCCATGCTCCCGCGCGCGACGCTCGAACGCACGCGCCGCGAGGTCAATGCCGGCAAGCCCTCTGGCCGCACGCAGGAGATCCAGCGGCTTATCGGCCGCGCGCTTCGGGCCGTCGTCGATCTTCCGGCTTTGGGCGAAAAGCAGATCACGCTCGATTGCGACGTTCTCCAGGCGGATGGCGGCACGCGCACGGCGTCGATCACCGGCGCCTGGATCGCGCTGCATGATTGCCTCGCCTGGATGAAGGCGCGCAACATGATCTCGACCCTGCCGCTGCGTGACCATGTGGCCGCGATCTCCTGCGGCATCTATCGCGGAACCCCGGTTCTCGACCTCGATTACGTCGAGGACAGCGCCGCCGAGACCGACGCGAATTTCGTCATGACCGGCAAGGGCGGCATCATCGAGGTGCAGGGCACGGCCGAAGGCGCGCCCTTCTCCGAGGAAGAACTCTCGGCGATGCTCGGTCTCGCGCGCAAGGGAATCGGCGAGCTTGTCGCCCTCCAGAAAACGGTCATCAGCTCATGAGCACGCCGCGCCCGCTCTCCGGCAAGCTTGTCATCGCCACGCATAATGCCGGCAAGCTCAAGGAAATGGGCGAGCTGCTGGCGCCTTACGGCATCGAGACCGTTTCCGCCGGCGCCCTCGGATTGCCCGAGCCGGTGGAGGACGGCACCACTTTCGCCGAGAACGCGACGATCAAGGCGCTGGCCGCGGCACGCGCTGCCGGCCTGCCCGCCCTTGCCGATGATTCCGGCCTTGCGGTCGATGAACTGGACGGCGCCCCCGGCCTGTTCACCGCCGATTGGGCGGGCTCCCCGCGCGATTGGTCGCATGCCATGAACCGCGTCAAGCGCGAGCTTGAAATGCGTGATGTCGCGCCCGAAGGCGCGCGCGCGCGTTTCGTCTCCTCGCTGGTTCTCGCTTGGCCGGATGGCGAGACGCTGATCGCGGAAGGGCGCGTCTTCGGCCACCTGACCTTCCCCCCGCGCGGCAAGGCCGGGTTCGGCTACGATCCCGTTTTCGTGCCCGAAGGCGAGACGCGCACGTTCGCGGAACTCTCGCCGGAGGAAAAACACGGCTTGCGCGAGATCGATGGCAAGCTCACCGGCCTCTCGCACCGCGCCAAGGCCTTTATCCGGCTGCTCGACAAGAGCGGTCTGCGCAAAATGGCCGAAGATTCCGCGCCGAAAAACGCTGCCCCATGAGCAACCTGCACCTGCCGCCTTTTGATGCCGGGTTCGGCGTCTATGTGCATTGGCCCTTCTGCATGGCCAAGTGCCCCTATTGCGATTTCAACTCGCATGTACGCCGCTCGGGCATCGACGAGGCGAAATATGTCGAGGCTTACACCCGCGAGATCGCGCATATGGCCGCGCTCGCGCCGGCCCGCACGGTTGGCTCGATTTTCTTCGGCGGCGGCACTCCCTCGCTGATGAAGCCCGAAACCGTCGGTGCGATTCTCGACGCGATCGGCAAGCATTGGTCCATCGCGCCCGATTGCGAGATCAGCCTCGAAGCAAACCCGACCTCGGTGGAGGCTGGGCGCTTCGCGGGGTATCGCGCGGCCGGGGTCAACCGCGTCAGCCTCGGCGTTCAAAGCCTCGTCGAGGCGGATCTCAAGGCGCTGGGGCGCCTGCACAGCGTCGGCGAGGCGTTGGTCGCGGTGTCGATCGCGGCCAAGCATTTCGAACGCTTCTCTTTCGATCTGATCTATGCCCGCCCCGGCCAGAATGTGGAGAGCTGGCGCGAGGAATTATGCGAGGCGCTTGCCCATGCGCCGACGCATCTCTCGCTCTACCAGCTCACCATCGAGCCCGACACGGCCTACAAGACGCTTTTCGACGCCGGCAAGCTGATCCTTCCCGATCATGATCACGCCCGTGCGCTCTATGACGTGACGCAGGAGATCTGCGACAAATACGGCATGCCCGCCTATGAGGTCTCGAACCATGCCAAGCCGGGCGAGGAATGCCGCCACAACCTGCTTTACTGGCGTTATGGGGAATATGCCGGCATCGGTCCCGGCGCGCATGGCCGCCTTTATACCGAGCGTGGACGCCGGGCGCTGGCGGTCGAGCGCTCGCCCGAGACCTGGCTTGACTATGTGACGCGCGACGGCCACGGCATCGTGACGGACGAAACCCTCTCGCGCGAGAGCGAGGCCGACGAGTTCCTGCTGATGGGCCTTCGCCTGAAAGAAGGGATCGATCCCAAGCGATTCGAGCGCCTCAAGGGGCGCGGCTTCGACCAGCGCCGCATCGAGGCTCTCGCCAGCGAGGGGTTGATCCTGCCGTGCAGCGAAGGACGGATCCGGGTCTCCCCTGCTGGATTTCCCGTCCTCGATGCGATCGTCGCGGATCTCGCCGCCTGAAGCTCAGTTCGCTCCGCCGGTAAAACTCGTCGGGGCGGGCTGGATCGCCCGTGCCGAGCCCGAGCGAATCTCGAATACCGCGAGACCGCGATCGTTGATCCCGTTCTGCCGGAAACGGAACACACCATCCTGGCCCGAAAACCCGTTGGGATTTGTGAGAGTGGCCTCGGAGAAGCGCTGCGTACCGAAATTCTGCGTCAACGCGCTGACCAGCGTGACCGCATCGTAGGAAAGCGTGGCAATGCGCGTGGGCGCCGATCCGAACTGTGCCTGATAGCGGCTCGCGAGCCCGTTGAAGCGCGAATTATCCGGCGCGGCATACCACGCGCCATCAAGCGCGCCGATCGCGTAGACACGCGGATCCGACCAGATCCCCGTTGAGATGATCTGCACCTGCCGGCTGGAAATACCCGCCGCGGCCAAAGCCTGCATAACGGCAGGCAATCCGTCCGCGCCTTCGCCGATCAGCAGCGTATCGATCTGCCCCCCAAGCCCCTTGATCTGCTCGACCGCAGCATTGATCGAGGCCGCGTTGCCTGGCTGATAGCGCGCGACGCTGGCGGCACGACGCCCCCCGGCATTGGCGGCGGACATGAATTCCGCCTCCACGACATTGCCATAGGCGTTTTGTGGCAGCAGAGCAGCAAAGCTCTTCTTGCCCCGACTGCCGGCGAAATTCACGATGCGCGGGACATCGCCCTGCGGCAGGAAGCTGAGAAGATACACCCCGCGTTGGGCCGCGGAGGCATCGGAAGAAAAGGCGATCACCGGCTTGCCGGCAGCCCGCGCGACCTGCGCGGCTGCCTGAACGGAGGGCGCGAAAAGCGGCCCGAGGATGAGCTCTGCCCCTTCGGCGAGGGCTTCCTGCGTGGCCTGGCGCGCGCCATCAGGCGTGCCCTTGTCGTCCTTGACGAGGATCTGCAGGTTGGACTGTCCGCCGCTGAAATCCTGCACGGCAAGCTGGGCCGCATTGCGCAGGCTTTGTGCCGGCACCTGCCCATTCGCGGAGGAGAGCGGCAGGATGAGCGCCACCTTGACCTGACCATTGCCGATCACATCGCCTGATTGCGGTTGCCCGGGATTGCCCTCGTTCTTGGGGGTGACGATTCCATCAAGCCCCGCGCATCCTGCGACCAAAGCCGAGATGGCCGCCGCAGCCAGCACCGCGCGGCGACGAATGCCCGACGCCGGCGCCTGACCCGCCTTCACCCCTTCGCTCGATGCCGAACTCTTCATGATCTTCACTCCAACCGCGACGCCGGAAAGCGATGCGCGCCCAATTTTACGAAAGACCCAAATCACGACAGTTTCAAGGATTGGTTGAAATGAGCGTTAACGATGTTTGACAACCATGTTTTTCGCGCAACATTCACCTTTCGTCGCTTTGTCGTGCCTTTCGATTGTGGCAAAACTGGCCTCTGAGCGCAGGCTCTACCAAATTCGGGAATACCCACCCTAAAATGACCTCGAAATTCACTCTTCTCGGGCTTGCCGCCGAAGCCGAGCGCCTCTCACCGGGGCTGCATATTGTCGCGACCCCGATCGGCAATCTCGGCGACATCACCCTGCGCGCGCTATCCACGCTCGCCGCCGCCGACGCGATCCTCGCCGAGGACAAGCGTGTCACGCGCGTCTTGCTGGCGCATTACGGCATCACCACCCCCTCCCTCTCCTATCACGAACACAATGCGGAGGAGATGCTGCCGAAAATCCTCTCGCGGCTGGCCGCCGGTGAGGCTCTCGCGCTTGTTTCGGATGCCGGCACGCCGCTGGTCTCCGATCCTGGTTACCGGCTGGTCGAGGCCGCCATCGGGGCTGGGCATGCCATCACGGCCTTGCCGGGCGCCTCCTCCGTGCTCGCCGCCCTTGTTCTTGCGGGCCTGCCGAGCGACCGCTTCTTTTTCGAAGGCTTCCTCCCGGCAAAATCGGGCGAGCGCCGCCGCCGCGTACGCGAGCTCGCGACAATTCCGGCGACGCTGGTTTTCTTCGAGGCACCCCACCGCGTCGTGGAGACCCTTGCTGACCTCGCCGCCGTGCTCGGCACGCGCGAGGCAGCCCTCGCTCGCGAGCTCACCAAGAAATTCGAGACCATCCGCCGCGGCACATTGCCGGTGCTCGCGGCGCAATTCGCGGCGGAAGGCGCGCCCAAGGGCGAGATCGTGCTGGTGGTCGGCCCGCCCGGCGCTGCAGAGGAAGCCGGGGATGACCTGATCGATTCCGCGCTCGAAACAGCGCTCAGGACGCATTCGGCGCGCGATGCGGTCGAAATCGTCGCGGCCGAACTCGGGCTCAAGCGCAAGCTGGTCTATGCCCGTTCCCTGCAACTCTCGGGCAAGGCGGACAGGGATGCGTGACCGCAAGGCGGCCTTCCTGCTCGGACATGATGCCGAGTTCTGGGCCGCGTTGCTGCTCAATCTCAAGGGGTACCGGATCCTCGCGCGGCGTTTCCAGGGCGGTGGCGCCGAGGTCGATCTCGTGGCCTCGCGCTTCGGCACCCTAGTTTTTGTCGAGGTGAAGGCCCGCGCGACACTCGAGGACGCGCTCCTGACCATCACCCCGCGGAAGATCGAACGCATGTCGCGGGCCGCACGCGCTTTTCTGCCGCGCCTGCCCCGCCCACCACACACGATCCGCTGCGATGCGATCCTTGTTGCACCGGGGCACCTGCCGCGCCATATCGTGTCGGTCGGTGAACTCATGATCGACTGACCCAGCCCGAGGTATGCCATGAAGCTTAAAGTCGCCGTCCAGATGGACCCGATCGAGAAGATCAATATCGCCGGCGATTCGACCTTCGCCCTGATGCTGGAGGCGCAGGCGCGCGGACATTCGCTCCATGTCTATGGCGCAGAGGCGCTCAGCCTCAAGGATAACCGGCTTTTCGCACGGATGCGTGCGGCGAGTGTTCGTGACATCGTCGGCGATCATGTGACCCTGGGCGCTCCGGAGCGCTTCGACGTCTCCGAATTCGACGTGGTGCTGATGCGCCAGGACCCGCCCTTCGATCTTGCCTACATCACCGCGAGCCACCTGCTTGAGCGCGTTCACCCCAAGACGCTGGTCGTGAATGATCCGTTCCATGTGCGCAACGCGCCGGAGAAGATCCTCGTCACACAATTCCCCGATCTCATGCCCCCCACCCTCATCAGCCGTGACCGCGCTGAGATCGAGGCTTTCCGCGCAGAGCATGGGGACATCGTCATGAAGCCGCTTTACGGCAATGGCGGCGCGGGCGTGTTCAAGGTCTCCCGCGAGGATATGAACTTCAACGGCTTCATGGATCATTTCGCCGGGATCTCGCGCGAACCCTGGATGATCCAGCGCTTCCTGCCTGCGGTTCATGCGGGAGACAAGCGCATTATCCTGGTCGACGGCGTTGCGATAGCGGGCGTAAACCGCGTGCCCGCGCCCGGTGATATCCGCTCCAACCTCGTGCGCGGCGGCGCGGCGGAAGCCACGCAATTCACGCCGCGCGAACTGGAAATCTGCGCGCGGATCGGCCCGCTGCTGAAAGAACGCGGGCTGATCTTCGTCGGCATCGATGTGATCGACGGCAATCTCACGGAAATCAACGTCACTTCACCAACCGGCATCCGCGCGATCAAGCGCCTTGGCGGGCCAGATCTCGCGGTGCCGATCTGGGATGCGATCGAAAGGCGGGTCGGGTGAGCGAAAACGGGCCGGGCGACCTTCTTTCGTTGCAGCAGGAAACGCTGACGCCGGAACAGGCGCGCTCGGAATTCTCCCGACGCTCGAAAGGGTTCCTCTCTCGTGCCCGCGAGCGCGCCGAGGATGTGCTGCGGAACGAGGGCGGCCTTGCCTGCGCCCGTCTTCTTTCCGCCGCGCATGACACCATTATCCATGCCCTGTTCGAGCTGGTACGCACGAAGCTCTATCGCGCCGATAACCCTTCCGCCGGAGAACGCATCGCGATCGTCGCCGTCGGTGGATACGGGCGGGGCGCGCTCGCGCCGGGATCGGATATCGACATCCTGTTTCTGATGCCGGTCTCGACGCCCTGGGGCGAAAGCATCACCGAGGCGATGCTCTATGCCCTGTGGGATCTCGGGCTCAAACTTGGCCATGCCACCCGCACGATCGACGAATGCGTGCGCGTTGCGCGTGATGACCTCACGGTTCGGACAGCCTTGCTCGAATCGCGGCTGATCGCGGGGGACAGGAGCCTGTTCGACGAGTTCCAGAAGCGGTTCGACAAGGAAGTGATCGACGGTCGAGCGGCGGAGTTCGTCAAGGCCAAGCTGGCCGAGCGCGACGAGCGCATCCTGCGTGCCGGCCAGTCGCGTTATCTCGTCGAGCCCAACGTGAAGGAAGGGAAGGGCGGCTTTCGTGATCTCCAGACCCTCTATTGGATCACGCAATATGTCTTCGGGGTGCGTCACCCGCGCGAATTGATCGAGCTTGGTGTTTTCACGAGCCGGGAAGTAGGGCTGCTCCGGCGCTGCGAGGAATTCCTCTGGCGCGTTCGCTGTTCGATGCACTTTGTCGCGCGCCGCGCCGAGGAACGGCTCAATTTCGACATGCAGCGGCAAGTCGCCGCGCGTATGGGCTATTCGGACCGCAAGACGGCCAGCAGCGTCGAACGCTTCATGACCCATTATTTCCTCGTCGCGAAGGAAATCGGGGATCTCTCCGCCATCCTGTCCGCGGCGCTGGAGGCGCGCGCCCAGAAGCCGCCGGCCATGCTCGACCGTTTCATGGGGCGCTTCCGCCGCGCCCGCAAGCTGGCGGGCACCAAGGCCTTCGTTCTTGAAAACGGGCGCATCACCTTTGCGCATCCCGGCATTTTCGCCGATGATCCGGTCAACCTCCTCCGCCTCTACTGGCTTGCTGACAACCACCACCTGCCAATCCACCCCCATGCGACACGGCAGGTGACGCTTTCGCTGCGGTTGATCGATGATCGGCTGAGGGAGAACAAGGAAGCGAACGCGCTCTTTCTCGATATCCTCACTTCACGTCATTCGCCGGAAATCGTGTTGCGGATGATGCACGAATCCGGGGTTCTCGGACGTTTCATTCCCGATTTCGCGCGCATCTCGGCGATGATGCAATTCTCGATGTATCACCATTACACGGTGGACGAGCATACCTTGCGCTGCATCGGGATCCTCTCGAAGCTCGACCGCGGTGAGCTTTCCGCCGATCACCCGCTCTCGCATAACCTGATGCCGGGGCTTCAAAACCGGCGCGCACTCTATGTCGCGCTGTTCCTCCACGATATCGGCAAGGGCCGGGAGGAAGCCCATGAGATCGTGGGCGGGCGAATCGCGCGCCAGCTCTGCCCCCGCCTCGGCCTCAACCCGCTGGAAACGGAAACGGTTGTCTGGCTCATCGAGAACCACCTGGTCATGTCCCAGACATCACAGAGCCGGGATATCGCCGACCCACGCACGATCTCCACCTTCGGGGCCATCGTGCAATCACTGGAACGGCTGCGCCTGCTGCTGATCCTTACCGTCTGCGACATTCGCGGTGTCGGCCCCGGCGTATGGAACGGCTGGAAGGGCCAACTTCTGCGCGCCCTCTACCACGAGACCGAGATGCAGCTCTCGGGCGATTACGCCGGCGCCGAACGCGGCGAGCGCGTTCTTGCCGCACAGAACGCGCTCCGCGAGAAGCTGGCCGATTGGCCCGAGGATAAGTTCGCCGCGCATATCCAGCGCCAGAACGCCGCCTATTGGATGAAGTTCTCCCTCGATTGCCAGGTGAAACACGCGCATCTCATGGATAAGGCGGCGCATGGCAACGAGCGTTTCCTCGTCGATACCGCGACCGATGCCTTCCGCGGCGTTACCGAACTGACGATCATGGCGATCGACCATCCCCGCCTGCTCTCGATCATTTTCGGAGCCTGCGCGGCTGCCGGCGCGAATATCGTCGAGGCGCAGATCTCGACAACCAATGACGGTATCGCGCTCGACACGATCATGATCTCGCGCGCCTTCGACCGCGACGACGACGAGATGCGCCGTGCCGAACGAGTCGCCCGTCATATCGTGGCCACCTTGAAGGGCGATGTCCGCCTGCCGGAAATCGTCGCCTCGCGCGAAGCAGGCACACAGCGCATAAGCGCTTTTTCCGTCTCGCCCGAAGTAATGATCGACAACGAACTTTCCGCGAAATCGAGCGTGGTGGAGGTCACCGGGCTCGATCGGCCGGGCTTGCTCTATGCGCTCACCACCGAATTCGGAAAGCAGAATTTCAACATCGCTTCTGCGCGTATCGTCACCTATGGCGAGAAGGCGGTCGATGTCTTCTATGTGACCGATCTCACCGGCGGTAAGATTGTCCAGCCCGCCCGCCAGCAGAAGCTGCGCCGCGCCCTCCTTGCCATTCTCGGTGACGGCGAGAGTGCCCCCACACCTGCAAAACCCCAATCGCCGGCTTGATTTTAAGCCGGCGAGTCCTGATATCGGGCGCGAGGAATCATTCTGTCGCCCCTCGATTATCCGAAGGAAATTTCATGAGCGCCGAATCCGATCACAAAAACGAAGCGCAGGCCGCCGCGACCGAAAAACCCGCCATCCCGGATGCCGAGCGCCTCGCAACCCTTGAACGCGACAACGCCGATCTCAAGGATCGCCTGCTGCGCGCCTTGGCCGAAATGGAGAACCTGCGCCGCCGCGCCGAGCGCGAAATGCAGGATCAGCGCGCCTATGCCATTACCAAATTCGCCGGCGATATCATCGCGACGGCGGATAACCTGCGCCGCGCGCTCGATTCGCTCCCCAAGCCGGCGGAAGGCGAGAGCACGGAATATGACGCGCCGGTCAAGGCCCTCATCGACGGCGTGGAGCTGACAGAGCGCGAATTGCTCAAGGCGCTTGAAAAGAACGGCGTCAAGAAGCGCGTGCCGATGGGCGAGAAATTCGATCCGCACCGCGACCAGGCGATGTTCGAGGTGCCGGACGAGACCCAGCCCAGCGGGACGGTGATGCAGGTCGTCCAATCGGGTTACACCATCGGCGAGCGGGTGCTGCGCCCGGCCATGGTCGGCGTTTCAAAGGGCGGCCCTGTCCGCCCGGCAGAGCCCGAAACGCCCGCCGGCGAAGCGCCGCGCGCCGGGCACCATCCCGAGCCGCGCCCGGCAGGCGCGCAGGACGGCAAGCCGAAAATCGACAAGCGGGCCTGATACAAGGCCCGCCTGCAAAAAGCGGCCAAATGGCCTGAGCAAAGGGCTCAGGCCATCTCTTCCATTGAAGCAATGGTCGAATCGGCGTTGAGCCGATACACGATCGGCACGCCGGTCGCGAGTTCGCGCGCGATGATCGCCTCGCCGGAGAGCCCCTCCATCGCCATGATGAGCGCGCGCAGCGAATTGCCATGCGCGGCGACGAGAACGCGCTTGCCGCCCAGAACCTGCGGCAGGATGCGGTGGATGTAATAGGGCAGAACCCGCGCGGCGGTGTCTTTGAGGCTTTCCCCGCCCGGCGGCGGAATATCATAGGACCGGCGCCAGACATGCACCTGTTCCTCGCCCCATTTCTTGCGGGCATCATCCTTGTTCAGACCGGACAATTCCCCGTAATCGCGTTCGTTGAGAGCACGATCGCGGATCGTCTCGAGCCCCGGCTGGCCAAGCTGTTCGAGGATGAGACGGCAGGTATGCTGCGCGCGCGTGAGATCGGAGGTGAAGGCGATATCGAAGCCGATCCCCTTCGCCTTGAGCCGCTGGCCTGCTGCCTTGGCTTCTTCGACACCCAGCGCGGTGAGTTCCGGGTCCTTCCAGCCGGTGAAGAGGTTTTTCAGATTCCAGTCGCTCTGGCCGTGACGGCAGAGCACAAGCACACGTTCCATACGATATCCTTCAGGGCTAGAAAAAACGACGACCGACCAAAATCATCCCATGAATTGCGACGAAACCGGCCAGCATCGCGACGGCGAAACCAACACCGAGGCCGTGATCGAGCACCAGATAAATCAGGAACCCGATTGCGATCGCGACCGCATAAATCATATATTCGCGTGCCACGGGATTATCCTTTTAGCCCGAGAATATCATCCATCGTATAGATGCCCGGCGCCTTGCCATGGGCCCAGAGCGCGGCTTTCACCGCGCCGGTCGCGAAAAGGCTGCGATCCTCCGCGACATGGCGCAGTTCAAGACGCTCGCCGCTTCCCGCGAAGATCACCGTGTGATCACCGATCACCGAGCCGCCGCGCAGCGACTGAAACCCGATCGCACCCTGCGGCCGCACGCCGGTATGCCCGTCGCGGGAACGCACCGAATGCCCCGTCAGCGGGATCTCTCGTCCCGCCGCCGCCGCCTCGCCCAGCAGCAAGGCGGTGCCGGAGGGCGCATCAACCTTCAATCGGTGATGCATCTCACTGATCTCGATATCCCAGTCCGGCCCGAGAGAAGCCGCCGCACGCCTGACCAGCGCGGCCAGAAGATTGACTCCGAAGCTGAAATTGCCGGACCGCACAAGAACGGACCGGCTCGCGAAGGCCTCGAGCTTGCGAAGATCGCCCTCGCTCATTCCGGTCGTGCCCACGATATGGACCAGGCCGAACTCCGCCGCCATCTCACCGAAAATCAGCGTGGAGGCAGGGCTTGTAAAATCGATTACGCCGTCGGCGCCGGCGAAGGTGCCGCGTGCGTCGGCATTGATCGGGATGCTATTCGGCGAGACGCCCGCCAGCACGCCAGAATCCTGGCCGAGCATCGGCGAGCCTTCCCGCTCGACCGCCCCGTGGAGAACAAGAGAGGGACTTTCGCTGATCGCCCGCACAAGCGCGCGGCCCATGCGCCCCGCGGCACCGACGACGACGAGTTTCATCCGGCTTGACGGCATGGAAACCTCCTCAACCCGGATAGCCTTCGACAATCACGATATCCGCCTCGACACCTTGGTCGAGATGAACCTTCGCCGCCTGGTATTCCGGGCTCTCGTAACAGGCGAGCGCTTGCGCGTAATCGTCGAATTCGATGACTACATTATGCTTGCGCGCGCCGCCCTTGACCAGCTTTCCCACGGGGCCACGCACGAGGAAACGCGCGCCGAATTTCTCGAATGCCACCGCGTTGAGCGTTCGGTACCGGCCATAGGCCTCCGCATCAAGGACATCGACCCGGCCGATCCAGTAGCCTTTCGTCTTCGTCATGCGCGTCTCCTGTTCTCCGGCGAGCAGTGCCGGAGCGTCATCCATCCGTCAAGGATGCACGCTAGCGATAGCGCATCTGCCTTCTTGCGACGGAAATGACCATGCGCCTTCTTGCCTCCGCCCTGCTCGCCTTCACCGCTCTTGTCGGGTCCGCCCATGCCCAGGGCAACACCCCGTTCCGCTTCGTCGCCATCGGCGACATGCCCTATAATATCCCGAAAGATTACGAGAAATTCGACCGGCTTATCGATCGCATCAACGCGGCGAAGCCGAGCTTCACGATCCATGTCGGCGACATCAAATCCGGCTCGACGCAATGCTCGGATGAGAATTTCAAAAAGGTTTTCGACCAGTTCGCGCGCTTCGAAGGACCGCTCGTCTACACGCCGGGCGACAATGAATGGACCGATTGCCATCGCCAGAACAATGGCAGCTACGATCCGCTCGAACGTCTCGCCAAGATCCGCCAGATGTTCTTTCCTGAAACCGGCCGCTCGCTCGGCCAGCAGAAGATGAGCGTCGAGACACAGCCCGCTATCATGGGGGAGAAATACGCGCCCTTCATCGAAAATGCCCGTTTCGTGAAAGATGGCGTGCTCTTCGTCACAGCCCATGTTGTCGGCTCGAATAACGGCCTCGAACCGCGCGAGCGTAAAAGCGCGATGGAATTCTTCGATCGCGATGCCGCCAATGTCGCCTGGCTCGACGCGGCGTTCGCAAAAGCCAAGACCGAAGGATTGAAGGCTGTCGTGGTGATGGCGCAGGCCGATCTCTACGATATCCGCCAGAGCGCGCCCGCAACGCCTTCCGCTTCGGGTTTCATCGGCACGATCAAGGCGCTTGAACGCGGTTCGAAGAGTTTCGGCGGGCCGATCCTCTACATCCATGGCGACGAACACCGCTTCGTGATCGATCGCCTGCTTGGGACCGACATGAAACCGATCGCCAATTCGATGCGGCTTCAGGTCTACGGCGCCAATCAGGTCCACGGCGTGATCGTGACCGTCGACATCGCCACGCCCGGCATCTTTTCCTTCTCGCCACTCATCGTGCCCGAGAACGGCGATCACTAAAACATAGGATCAGGGGCCGAAAAGATCGAGCTGCGCCGGCGCCTGATCCTCGCTGCCTGCCTCATGCAGCGAGGAAAGCGTGACGCCCAGAAGCCTGATCCCCTCTTCGGTGGGAAAGACACCATCGAGCAGCGAGAAGGTGATGCTGCGCAAGCTCTCCTCATCCATGATGGCGAAAGGAAGCGTCCGGCTGCGGGTGATCTGGCGGAAGCTTGCGTATTTCACCTTGAGCGTAACCGTCCGTGCATGGATGTCGTGGCGCGCGCAATAGCTCCACACCTTGGTGATGAGGGGGCTCAGCCCCTCTCGTGCCGCTGGGCAATCGGCGATATCGCGCATGAACGTATCTTCCGCGCCGATCGATTTTCGGATGCGCTCGGCCTGAACGGCGCGATGATCAATCCCGCGCGCGAGCCCGTAATAATAAGGCCCTGCCTTACCGAATTCCGCTTTGAGAAAATCGAGATCGCGCGCCTTGAGATCGGCTCCGGTGAGAATGCCCAGACGCGCCATCTTGCGCTCCGTCGCCGGTCCGATGCCGTGGAACTTGCCGACCGGCAGCGTTTCGACGAAATCCGGCCCGGCAGCAGGGGGAATGACGAATTGCCCATTCGGCTTGCGCTGGCCGGAGGCCATCTTGGCGAGAAACTTGTTGTAGCTGATCCCGGCGGAAGCCGTGAGCCCGGTCCGCGCATGGATTTCCTCCCGTATCCGCCGCGCGATCTCGGTCGCGCTTTCGATGCCCTGCCTGTTATGCGTCACATCGAGATAGGCTTCATCGAGCGAAAGCGGTTCGATCAGATCGGTATATTCCGCAAAAATCGCGTGGATCTCGCGCGAGACCGCGCGATAGGCATCAAAACGCGGATACACGAAGATCAGCTCCGGGCATTTACGCAAGGCGGTGACTGATGCCATCGCGGAGCGGACCCCGAAGCGTCGCGCCTCATAACTTGCCGCCGCGACCACGCCCCGCTGCGCGCCATGCCCGACGGCAACAGGTTTCCCGCGCAATTCAGGATTATCGCGCTGCTCGACAGAGGCGAAAAAAGCATCCATGTCGACATGGATGATCTTGCGAATGGCGGGCAACGTGCTCAGGGCACCGGGCGCTTCGTCATTCGGCATCGCTCGTGACCTCGCCCGCTTTTCGGGCTCCATGACCGGAGCATAATTCTAGGCCGATTCCCGGCAGGAGGCGAGCCGCCTCCCGAGCCGGGATGGTCAGGGAGCCGGATCAGACGCCTTCGAGGATGATGAAATCACCCACGCTCACCGGCCAGCGCAGCTTGCGCGCCTCGAGATATTCGGGCGAGAAGAAATAGGTCTTCGCCTGCTCGAAGCTCTCGAATTCGATCACGACATTGCGCGTGCGCCCCTCGCCCTCGGCGATTTCGAAGCGCCCACCACGCGCGAGCACCTTGCCGCCATATTGCGCGATCGCCGCCGTCGCCTTCGCCGCATAGGCTTTGTAGGCCTCCGGGTCATGAACCGAAACGCGGCCGATCAGATATCCCTTGGGCATGCTCTCTTCCTTCCTCATGAAGCCTGATTGGCTTGGGTGCTGCTCTTGTCTCAGATCGCGGCGATCTCGTCGAGAATGGCGCGCATCGCATTCGCGGGTTCTGCCGCCCCCGTGATCGGACGACCGATCACGAGGTGATCCGCGCCGGCGCGGATCGCCTCGCCCGGCGTCATCACGCGCTTCTGGTCTCCGATCTCCCCGCCTGCCGGGCGGATGCCTGGCGTGATGAGCTTGAGCCCATCTCCCACCGCCGCGCTCACGCCGGCAATGTCGGCGGCGGAGCAGATGAGACCGGCGCAACCGGCTTCATAGGTCTGCCGTGCCCGCCGCGCGACAAGATCGGCCACGCCCATGCCGTAACCGGCGCGGGCGAGATCGGAATCGTCCATCGAGGTCATCACCGAAACGCCCAGCACGCCAAGCGTCGATCCTGCGGCCCCTTTCGCGGCGGCGGCAAGCGTCTGCGGATATGCATGGACGGTGAGGAAGGTCGCGCCCATGCGCGCGATCTGCCCCACGCCCTTCTCGATCGTGTTGGGAATGTCATGGAGCTTGAGATCGATGAAGACCTTCTTGCCCGCCCCGATCAATGTACGGGCGAGATCCATGCCGCCGACGAAAGCCAGCTCATACCCGATCTTGTAGAAGGCACCATCGTCGCCAAGACTTTCCACCATGCGCTGGGCGGCCGGCACATCGGGGAGGTCGAGCGCGACAATGACTTTTTCGCGCAGCAGGGTTGAGTGGGCCATGGTGGAAACTCCGTGTTCGGGATCGCGGGATCGTGGCGGCATGAAAAAGCCCGCAAGCGCAAGCTTCCGGGCGGAAAAGGTGTGCACCTGTCCTGAAAGCCGTCGGCTATCACGGATTCGCCCCAAGGGGAACCCGTGACGCCTACCCGCGAACGAGCCCGGCCTCGGCCACCAGACGCTTGAGCGTGATGGCGAGGAAATTCGCCGTCGCCGGGTCCTGGATCGCGCTTGTATCCGGCAGGTTCTTCTCGGCGAAGGGCACGGATGCCATTTCCGGGATGACCAGCGCGCCATAGCCGAGTTCAAGCGCCGAGCGGAACTGCGTCAACGCGCGATAGGCCCCGCGCATCCCGGTGGAAGCGCCACCGAGCGCCACCACCTTGCCCGCGAAAAGCGGCCCGGCGGCCGCAACGCTCGCCCAGTCGATCGCGTTCTTCAACAGCGGCGTATAACCCGCATTGTATTCCGGGCAGGCGATGAAGAAGCCACGATGCGCATCGATCTCCGCGCGTAGCGCCTTCGCCGCATCCGGCACATTCTTGCGGCCATCTTCATCAACGAAAGGCAGCGGATAATCGTCCAGCGAGATTTCGGTCACTTCAGCGCCCAAGACCGCAAGATCGCGTGCGGCGATGGCCGCGAGCCGGCGATTATACGAGGCAGGGCGGGTTGATCCTGAAAACACCAGTATCTTTGGCATGGCTTTCTCCGGCAGGCGGTTGATTTATCGGCTTCTATCTAGAGGATGGGAAGAGAATTTCAGCCCCGGAGCGATCCTAACCCATGATTTTCGACGGTGTTCTTCCTGCAATCGGCAATACCCCGCTCATCAAGCTCAAACGCGCTTCGGAGGAAACCGGCTGCACCATTCTAGGCAAGGCGGAGTTTCTCAATCCTGGCCAATCCGTCAAGGATCGCGCCGCGCTGTTCATCATCCGCGACGCGATGGAAAAGGGGCTGGTGCGCAAGGGCGGCACCATCGTCGAGGGCACGGCGGGTAATACCGGCATCGGCCTGACGCTGGTGGGCAATACGCTCGGCCTCAAGACCGTGATCGTGATCCCCAATTCCCAGAGCGAGGAGAAAAAGCTCGCCCTGAAGATCGCCGGTGCCAGCCTTATCGAGGTGCCGCCGGCGCCCTACTCGAATCCCAACAATTTCGTGCGCGTTTCGGGGCGACTTGCGGAAGAACTCGCCAGAACACAGGCGAACGGCGCCTTCTGGGCGAACCAGTTCGACAATGTGGCGAACCGGCAGGCGCATATCGAGACGACCGCGCCGGAAATCATCCGCGATACCGCCGGCAAGGTGGATGGTTTCATCTGCGCCGTGGGGTCGGGCGGCACGCTCGCGGGAACGGCGCTCGGCCTGCGCGAGAAGCTGCCCGGCGTGAAGATCGGCCTCGCCGATCCGCATGGCGCTGCGCTGCATGCCTTCTACACGACGGGCGAATTGAAGGCCGAGGGATCCTCCATCTCGGAAGGGATCGGGCAAGGGCGGATCACCGCCAATCTCGAGGGATTTGCGCCCGATTTCGCCTATCGCATCGGCGATGACGAGGCGCTGCGGATTGTCTTCGGCCTTGCCGAGGAAGAAGGCCTGGTGCTCGGTTCCTCCTCCGGCGTCAACATCGCCGGCGCGATCCGCATGGCGAAGGAGATGGGGCCGGGGCACACGATCGTCACCGTCCTGTGCGACTATGGCTCGCGCTATGCCTCACGGCTTTTCAACCCCGATTTCCTGCGCGAAAAGGGGCTTCCGGTGCCGGCTTGGCTCGAAAGGCCGCATGGGATCACCCCGCCGCTTGTCGCGTGATAACCTCAGCCCTGGTTCTTGCGGTAAACCCAGACGCAGGCCGGCGGCAGATTGAGCCAGACGCGCGGGCTGACCTTGGCGTCGAAATCGCGCCGCCCGGCATTCTTGCCCTTGAGCGGAATCGGCGACACCGCCGCATAGGTGAACTGGATAAAGGGCGAGCCGGCGCGCATCATGCGGAAGCCGGCATCGAGCAGGGCACGGCGCTGACGCTCGGGCCGGGTGAAGAGCGGCAGTGACGAGACGATCGCTGCGACGGGCTCGTCAAGATCCGCCAGCGTCATTTCAAGCGCATAGGCGTCGCCCTCGATCACGGTGGCGCGGGGAAAGCGCTTGCGCAGCAGGCGGCAAAAATCGGGATTGAACTCGACAAGGATCAGCCGCTTCTCATCCACCCCGCGCGCGATCAGCGCCTCGGTAACCGGACCAGTGCCGGGGCCGAGTTCAACGACCGGACCTGGCGTCTGCGGATCGACATAGCGCGCCATCATCTTGGCGAGAGCCTTGCCGGAGGGCGAGACCGCTCCAGTCATCAATGGCTTGTCGAGCCAGGATTTCAGAAACCGCGCTTCATCCTTGCGCTGGGTCTCGAGAGCAAATTTTTTGACAAGGCGTGCGCCGTGGCGACGGATATCGTCGAGCGGCGTGAAAGGACTCTTCTGTCCGGACAAGGGCAAATCCTGTGCAAACGCGACGACGCAACGCCACAGCTATGGCCAAACTTCGTGGCGAATTCAAGATGGTTGGGAGGGTGTCAGAAATCACCCTGGGGAACCACCGAAGAAATCCTTCACCCGTGAGAAGAAGCCGGCGGATTCCGGGCTGGTCTCGCTCGAAGATCCTTGTTCGAATTCCTGCAGCAATTCCCGCTGGCGACGGGTGAGGTTCTGCGGCGTTTCAACCACGGCCTGAACATAGAGATCGCCCATATCCTTCGAGCGCAGGATCGGCATTCCCTTGTCGCGCAGGCGGAACTGCTTGCCCGATTGCGTGCCTTCGGGGATCTTGATCGCCGCTTCCTTGCCATCGAGCGTCGGTACCTTGACCTCGGTGCCGAGCGCCGCCGCGACCATCGAGATCGGCACGCGGCAGAAGAGATCCGCGCCGTCGCGGCTGTAGAACCCGTGCGGTTTCACCGAAAGGAAGATGTAGAGATCGCCGGCGGGCGCACCACGCATCCCCGCTTCCCCCTCCCCCGCGAGGCGGATGCGGGTACCGTCTTCCACCCCCGCAGGAACATTGACCGAGAGCGTGCGCTCGCGCGTGACGCGGCCCGAGCCCGAGCAGACACGGCACGGGTCCTCGATCACTTCGCCGCGTCCGCCGCAGGTCGGGCAGGTGCGCTCGATCGAAAAGAAACCCTGCGTGGCGCGCACGCGACCGGCACCGCCGCAGGTGCCGCAGCTGCGCGGCTTCGAGCCCGCTTTCGCCCCCGTGCCCGAACAGGCATCGCAGGTGATCGAGGTCGGCACCTTGATGGTGGCGTTCTTGCCCTTGAAGGCCTCCTCGAGCGTGATCTCGAGATTGTAGCGCAGGTCCGCGCCGCGTTCGCGTCCACCGCGACCGCCGCCGCGGCGCCCGCCGCCCCCGAAGACATCCCCGAAGATATCCTCGAAAATATCGCTCATCGACGAGGCGAAATCCGGCCCGAACCCGCCCGGACCACCCCCGCCATTCTCGAAAGCCTGATGCCCGAAACGGTCATAGGCCGCGCGCTTCTGGCCATCCGAGAGGATCTGGTAGGCTTCGTTGATTTCCTTGAACTTCTGCTCCGCCTCCGCATCGCCCGGGTTCTTGTCCGGGTGATATTGCATCGCGAGTTTGCGGAAGGCGCTTTTCAGCGCCGCGTCATCGGCGGTTTTGGCGACGCCAAGGATTTCGTAATAATCACGCTTGGCCATGCGGCTTAATTCCCGTCTTGCTCGCAGCTTCCATCTATCACGCAGGTAGAGCCTATGCGCCGCTTCGATGCCTGCTTCTTCGCGATCATCTCACAGCGCACGAGATTCTCGGCGAAGATATCGCCGATGCGTTTCGGGGAGAGCACAACAGCGCCTTGCGTGAATTCGGCGCGGATATGGCCCCTGTCAATCCCGATCACCATCGCCCGGATGGCAAGCCCCGCGATTTCGCACGGCTCCAGCCGCAGCGCGATCCCCAGCGCCTTCTCTCCCCCGGCTTCCGTGATATCGGCGAGATGTTCAATCCGCCTGCCATCCTGATGCCTGATCGTGGCGCTCAGCCGCCTCACACCCGCCTTACTCCCACGTGCGAGCGCATCGGCGAGTGTTCCCTCGATCCGCAGCGTTGTGGAAACATCGCTCAGGCGGCGGGCGAAATTCCCGTCAATCTCCGCCACCACAGGCAGGGGGGCACTCGCAAGGGCGAACACGACAACCGGATACACGGCGCATAGCCGGCCCGAGAGCCTCGGGCCGGTTTTCGAGCCGCCCGGCAAGATGCGGGGCAGCCCCTTCATTCACGCCTTCTTGCCCTTGTTGTCGCCGCTCACATCCTTGAACTCGGCATCGATGATGTCGTCCTTCTTGGACTCCTCGCCCGCGCCGTCCTTCATGGCATCGGCCTTGGCGGCCTCTTCCTGTTCGGCCTTGTAGATCGTCTCGCCGATCTTCATCGCGGCCTGCATGAGGTCGTTGGTCTTGGCGGTCACGACCTCGGCATCCTCGCCGGCGAGCGCGTCCTTCAGCGCCGAGATGGCGGCCTCGACGGCATCCTTCTCCGGCTGGCCGAGTTTCGCCTCGTGCTCCTTCACCGATTTCTCGGTGGAATGGATGAGGCTTTCGGCCTGGTTGCGGGCCTCGACCAGCTCGCGGCGCTTCTTGTCTTCCTCGGCATTGGCCTCGGCTTCCTTGACCATCTTCTGGATATCGGCATCCGAGAGGCCGCCCGACGCCTGAATGCGGATCTGGTGCTCCTTGCCGGTCGCCTTGTCCTTCGCGGTGACGTTCACGATGCCGTTGGCATCGATATCGAAGGTGACCTCCACCTGCGGCACGCCGCGCGGCGCGGGCGGAATGCCCACGAGATCGAACTGGCCGAGCGCCTTGTTGTCCGCCGCCATCTCGCGCTCGCCCTGGAAGACGCGGATCGTCACCGCGTTCTGGTTATCCTCGGCGGTCGAGAAGACCTGGCTCTTCTTGGTCGGGATCGTGGTGTTGCGGTCGATGAGGCGGGTGAAGACACCGCCGAGCGTCTCGATGCCGAGCGAAAGCGGCGTCACGTCGAGCAGCAGCACGTCCTTCACGTCGCCCTGGAGCACGCCGGCCTGAACCGCCGCGCCGATGGCGACAACCTCATCCGGGTTGACGCCCTTGTGCGGCTCCTTCCCAAAGAACTGCTTCACCACTTCCTGGATCTTCGGCATGCGCGTCATGCCGCCGACAAGCACCACCTCATCGATCTGCCCGGCCTGGATGCCGGCATCCTTGAGCGCCTTCTTGCACGGCTCGATGGTGCGCTGGACGAAATCATCGACGAGGCTCTCGAACTTGGCGCGCGTGAGCTTCAGCGTGAGATGCTTCGGGCCGGAGGCATCGGCGGTGATATAGGGCAGGTTGATCTCGGTCTGCGTCGTCGAGGAAAGCTCGATCTTCGCCTTTTCGGCAGCTTCCTTGAGGCGCTGGAGGGCGAGCTTGTCCTTCTTCAGGTCAATGCCCTGCTCTTTCTTGAACTCGTCCGCGAGATACTCGACGAGGCGCATGTCAAAATCCTCGCCGCCGAGGAACGTGTCGCCATTGGTGGATTTCACCTCGAACACGCCATCGCCGATCTCGAGGATCGAGATATCGAACGTGCCGCCGCCAAGGTCATAGACCGCGATCGTGCCGGCGGTCTTCTTGTCGAGACCATAGGCGAGCGCAGCCGCCGTCGGCTCGTTGATGATGCGCAGAACCTCAAGGCCCGCGATCTTGCCGGCATCCTTGGTCGCCTGACGCTGGGCATCGTTGAAATAGGCCGGAACGGTGATGACCGCCTGATCGACCTTCTGGCCGAGATAGGCTTCCGCAGTCTCCTTCATCTTCATCAGCGTGAAGGCGGAAATCTGCGAGGGCGAATATTGCTTGCCGTCGGCCTCGACCCAGGCATCGCCGTTGCCGCCCTTCACGATGGAATAGGGGACAAGGCCCTTGTCCTTCTGCGTCAGCGGATCGTTATAGGTGCGCCCGATAAGGCGCTTGATCGCGAAGAAGGTCTTTTCCGGATTGGTCACGGCCTGACGCTTGGCAGGCTGGCCGACAAGCCGCTCGCCATCGGCGGAGAACGCCACGATCGACGGCGTGGTGCGCGCGCCTTCCGCATTCTCGATCACCTTTGGTGTCGTGCCTTCCATGACCGCGACGCAGGAATTGGTCGTGCCGAGGTCGATACCGATAACTTTACCCATGATAAGCCCCTCTCAAGCGAGCATTGCCACCAGCGCATCCCGAAGCGATGCGCGGTATCCTTTCAGAAGACGGTTGGTCCAAGGATGGTTAACGTTCCGTGAGGATTGCGGGATTTCCCCGCCGCGAACCATTTTCACACGCCGATATAGGAAGGCGGAATGCCGCTCACAAGAGCGTGAAGCGGCAAATTGTCACAAACCCAGTTCCTCCGGCTTTCGCCCCGGACGCGGCTTGTAGACAGGAAAGCGCCAGCCGAATTTCAGCGCCGCCGCGCGCAGCAGGAAAGCCGCGGCGATACCCGCCACAACCGAGGCATCGCGCGGCAGGAGCAGCAGGTCGAAGCTCACCAGAAACGTCGCGGCACCCAAAAAAGCCGCCGAGGCATAGATCTCGCCGCGCATGATGACCGGCATCTCGGCGCCCATCATGTCGCGGATGAAACCGCCCACGACGGCGGTGATGACGCCGCAGGTCACGGCGACGACGAAACCATAGGCATGAGCCGCTTCCGCGCCAAGCACGCAGAACACCGCCATGCCGGCGGCATCCAGCCAGAGCAGGACCCTGAGCCGTGAATCGGGCAGATGCGCGAGAAAGAAGGTGGCGGAAGAAGCCGCCGCACATACGACGAGATAGGCCGGCTCCTTGACCCAGAAAACCGGGCTGTGTCCGAGCACGAGATCGCGGAACGTACCGCCGCCGATCGCCGTCACCGTGCCGAAAAACACGAAGGCGACGATATCCATCTGCTTGCGCGAAGCCACCAGCGCGCCGGAAATGGCGAAAACAACCAGACCGATCCAGCCAAGCAATGCGATGATTTCAACGACCATGCCCTTTATTGGCACGGTTCAGCCTACACCCCAAGGCCTCGCCCAGCTTGCGCCGCGCTTTTCCCCGCTTCCCAGCCGAGCATGGCGCGCTTGCGTGTCAGCCCCCAATGATAGCCGGTCAACGCACCCGATTTTCCCAGAACGCGGTGGCAAGGCACCACAAACGAAATCGGATTGCGTCCTACCGCCGCGCCAACCGCCCGCGCGGCTTTCGGTTTTTCGATGTGGTGAGCGATGGTGGAATAGGTCGTCGCCTTGCCGAGCGGAATCGCCAGCAGCGTCTCCCATACCCGCACTTCGAAATCGGTCCCGATCAGGAAGACCTTAAGCGGCTGATCCGGTTGCCAGCGGGCGGAATTGAAGATGCGCTCCGCATAGGGCGCCACCCGCGCGTTGTCTCGCCGGTACTCGGCGTTCGGCCAGCGCCGGCGCATATCCTCGAAAGCCGCCGCCTCGCCACCTTCATCCGCGAAAGCGAGACCGCACAGGCCCCGCTCGTTCACCATCGGCAAGGCAAGCCCGAATTGAGAAGGAATGAAGTCGTAATAGACCACCAGCCCCGCGCCCCCTGTCTTGTATTCGCCGGGCGAAACAGCCTCGTGCGTTACGAAAAGATCGTGCAGCCGCGAGGGGCCGGACATCCCGACCTCCAGCGCACAGTCGAGCAGCGGCGCCCCTTCATCGAGCAAGCGCTTGGCGTTATCGAGCGTCACCGCCTGAAGGAACGCCTTGGGCGTCAACCCGCACCAGCGGCGGAACAAGGCGGTCAAATCGCCCGAGGACAGCCGAAGCGCGTCAGCAATCCGCTCGACATCGGGCTGGTTGCGGCTTTCATCCGTGATGTAGCGCAACGCCTCACGCACCAGCGCGTAATCGGCGCCGGCGGCAGAAAGCGAGAAATTCTGGCTGCGATCAAGCATGGTCTCTCTCCTTCAGCGCAATCTAGGCACTCGCCAGCCGCAGAACCACCCGATTTCAGGGACTTATCGTTTGGCCTCGCCCAGCGCCTTCTTGAGCGCATCCGCGAGATCCGCGCGGTGAGCCCGCCCGAGGCAGGCGCCGATTTCAACCTGCCGTCGCCCTTCACGCAAGGCGAGGCGCTCGATCCCGTATTCCGGGTGATCCTCGCGCTCGAGACGCGCCCAGAGCGGATTAAAACGCATCTCGCGCAGGGCGCCCTTCGCGGATACCGAGCGCACCAGCAGCAGAACGGGCGAGAGGAGAATTTCCTCATAGGCGCTGGCGGCGCGGTTATTGGCTCGGAAGGCAAGGTAGATGAGCGCCACGTCAAGCCCCATGAACCCCGCGACGGGCCAAGCACCCATGAGGAAAAACGGGATCGAGACCGCAAGTCCGATTGCACCCACGAAACCCATCACGAATGCCAGCCCGCGTGGCGTGAGCGAGCGATGCGCCACAAGCCGCGCCGAAAAGAACGGGATATCGGCGGATTTCGGGTCGAACTCGCGCAAGGCTCGTGTATCCATTTCCTGCGGGCGATGCGCCTAATCTAGCGCGCCTCCGCGCGCGGGCAAATCGCGCCAAGATGATGATGGGCGAGGGCTGGATATGGCGAAGGTAGCATCGGCGAAAGGCGGCACGGTTACCAGCAAGCTCCGGCCAAAAGACCGGCCTGTCGCCGAGATCGCGGAGATCTTCCGGCGCCTTCACGCCATCGAGCCCGAGCCCAAGGGCGAGCTTGAACATGTCAACGCCTATACCCTGCTCGTCGCCGTGGTTCTCTCGGCGCAGGCCACCGATGCCGGCGTCAACAAGGCGACGCGCGCACTGTTCAGGATCGCGGATACACCTCAAAAGATGCTCGTGCTCGGCGAGGATGTTGTCCGCGAGCATATCAAGACGATCGGGCTATTCCGCAACAAGGCCAAGAACGTCATCCTGCTTTCCGAAGCACTGATCGCGAAATTCGGCGGTGAGGTGCCCAACGATCGCGACGCGCTGGTGAGCCTGGCCGGTGTCGGGCGCAAGACCGCGAATGTCGTGATGAACATGGCCTTCGGCGAAGCGACCTTCGCGGTGGATACGCACGTCTTCCGGGTTTCGAACCTGCTGCCGATCGCACCGGGCAAGACGCCCGAAGCCGTTGAAGCCGGGCTCGAACGGCTGATCCCGGAGCCCTACCGCCTCCATGCGCATCATTGGCTGATCCTGCACGGGCGCTACATGTGCAAGGCACGCAAGCCCGAATGCTGGCGCTGCCCGCTGACGGATCTATGCGCTCATGAACCCAAAACGCCGGCGCCGGGAAAGCGCTGAGCGCCATCCCGGCGAGTTGCGCTCGGCCGCAAACGGACCGGCAGGTTCATCTCAACCGTAAACAAACCAAGCCGCGAGGCCAAAACAGCCGACCACGATCCGCCACCAGGCGAAGGGTGCAAAACCCCGGCGCGAGACGAAATCGAGCAGCCCGCGCACGACGAAAACCGCCGTGATGAACGACACCACGAACCCGATGCCGACCGCCGCGACATCATCGAAAGTCAGGTGCTTGTAGTTCTTGTAAAGGTCATAGGCGAAGGCGCCCGCCATGGTCGGCATGGCGAGGAAGAACGAGAATTCCGCCGCCACGCGTTTTTCCGCGCCCATCAGCATCGCCCCGACGATGGTCGCACCGGAGCGCGACACGCCCGGGATCATGGCAAGGCACTGGAACAGGCCGATTTTCAGCGCCATCGGGAGGGAGATGTCCATCACGTCCTGGGTATTGGTCTGAAAGCGCGTCTCATCCACAACGAGCAGCACCAGACCACCAGAAATCAGGCTGATGCAGACCACGAACGGGCTGAACAGCACGCCCTTGATGAAGGAATGCGCGAAGACCCCGATGATCGCAGCCGGCAGGAAAGCGAACAGGACGGCGAGAATGAACATCTGTGCGCGCCTGTCGGAGAACATGCCGCGCGCGAGCGCGATCAGTTTGCCGAAATAGACCGTCAGGATCGCAAGGATCGCGCCGAGCTGGATCAGAACCTCGAAAGCATGGCCGGGCGATTCGAATTTGAGGTAATGCCCGAGCAGAATGAGATGCCCGGTAGAGGAAACCGGCAGGAACTCGGTAAGCCCCTCGACAAAACCCAGAAGCGCGGCCTTGAGCGCGAGAACGGCGTTCATGAAGACGAAACCATGATCGGTGCGATCGGTTGCAGCCGAATCAACACGGGTTGAGACAGAAGGGCTGCTCAATTATAGCGGGTGCCCGGCGAAAGCCAGCCGGCTATCCCCGACCCATCGCATTTTAGGAAAATCCCGCCGAAATGGCCGTTCTCTATCATCATCCGCTGGACCCGCATTCGCGCTTCATCCGTCTCGTCATGGCGGAATTGCAGATGGATGCCGAATTCAAGGAAGAGAATGTTTTCGCCCGGCGCCCGGATTTCCTCGCGCTCAACCCGGCGGGGGTCATCCCGGTTCTTGTCGAGCATGACGGGCAGGTCGTGCCCGGCGCCAATGTGATTGCCGAATATCTCGACGAGACGCGCGGCCTGGTTCTCGCCGAGCGCCGCCTGCTGCCGGAAGATCCCGCCGGTCGCGTCGAGGTGCGCCGGCTGCTCAACTGGTTCAACGTCAAGTTCTATGTCGAGGTCGGCGAACCGCTGCTTTACGAGAAGGTCTACAAGCGCAATATCGCCGATGGCAGCGCCGGCGCGCCCGATCCCGGCGCCCTGCGTGCGGCGCGCAGCAATATCCGCTATCATCTCAAATATCTCAGCCATCTCCTGCATCATCACAATTGGCTCGCGGGAGACAGGTTGACCTATGCGGATCTGGCCGCGGCCGCGCATCTCTCGGCGGTCGATTATCTCGGGGATGTCCCTTGGGCGGAGGACGAAGCGGCAAGGCATTGGTACGCCCGGGTGAAATCCCGGCCGGGCTTCCGCACGCTGCTTCAGGACCGCATCCGCGGTCTGGTTCCGGCCACCCATTACACGGATCTCGATTTTTGAGCCCGGAAGCCGGGCGCGATCTCGTTCTGGCGCTGGCGCGCGAAAACGGGTTCGATGCCTGTGGAATCGCACCAGCAAATGCCTCTCCCTTGCGCGAAAGCCAGCTTCTCGAATGGCTCGATGCCGGGATGGAAGGCGAGATGGACTGGATGGCGCGCGAGCCGGAAAAGCGTGCTTCCCCGCCCGTACTCTGGCCGGAAGCGCGGAGCGTGATCATGCTCGGCACGAATTACGGCCCTGCCGAAGACCCGCTGGCGATGCTGGCGGAAAAGGATCGCGCCAGCCTTTCGCTCTATGCCATCCGCAAGGATTATCACGACATCATCAAGACGCGGCTGAAGGCGGTGGCGCGCGCTTTTGCCGAGAAAACCGGCGCAGGGGTGAAGGTTTTCGTCGATACCGCGCCGGTGATGGAAAAACCGCTGGCGATGGAGGCGGGCCTCGGCTGGCAGGGCAAGCATTCGGTGCTGGTGAGCCGGGAATTCGGCAACTGGCTCTTCCTCGGTGCGATTTACACCACGATGCCGCTCTCGCCCGATGCGCCCGAGAAGGACCATTGCGGCTCCTGCCGACGCTGCCTCGACATCTGCCCCACAGACGCTTTTCCCGCGCCTTACCAGCTCGATCCGCGCCGCTGCATCGCCTATCTCACCATCGAGCATAAGGGACCGATTGCGGCGGATCTGCGCGCCGGAATCGGCAACCGCGTCTTCGGCTGCGACGATTGCCTCGCGATCTGCCCCTGGAACAAGTTCGCTGAAGCGTCGCGGGATACCAAACTCGTGCTTCGCAATGAGTTGCAGGGGCTCAGGCTCGCCGATCTCGCACGCCTCGACGACGCCGCGTTTCGCGCGCTTTTCGCCGGCACGCCGATCAAGCGCACCGGGCGCGACCGTTTCATCCGCAATGTCCTGATCGCGATCGGCAATTCGGGTGATCCGGGCCTGGCGAAGGAGGCGATTGCATTGCTTGACGATTCCTCGCCACTTGTGCGCGGCATGGCGATCTGGGCGCTGGCACGTCTTCAAACGCGGCACGTGCTTCAGAATCTTGCCAAAACCCGTCGCGAACACGAAACGGATGCGCATGTCCTTGCCGAATGGCGGGTAGCGCTCGAGGGGATGGGAGAAGCCGAATGCGCCTCGTGATGATCGGATACGGATTCTCCTGCGCCGCCATCGCACGGGAAATCACGCCGCATTGCGCTGGACTGCATGTCACCGCGCGTGGCGAGGAGAAGGTCGCGCGCCTGCGCGGCGAAGGGCTTGATGCCTCGCGTTTCGACGGCACCTTTCTCTCCGACGGACTTGCCCAAGCGCTGGCCCACGCGACCCATCTCCTTGTCTCGGCTCCGCCGGACGAAAACGGCGATCCGCTGCTTCGCACGCCCGGTTTCACGCCGCGCGCCGTGCCGCAGCTCAACCGTATCGCCTATCTTTCCACCGTCGGAATCTATGGCGATCACCAGGGGCGCTGGGTCGACGAGGACAGCGTGCCCAAACCCGTCTCGCGCCGCTCGCATCAGCGCCTTGCCGCTGAACTGGCGTGGCAGGATCTCGCCAGGGGCACAGGCGTGGAGCTGGGAATCTTCAGGCTTTCCGGCATTTACGGCCCCGGCCGCTCCGCGATCGACAATCTGCGCGCCGGCACCGCGCGCCGCATCGTGAAGCCGGGACAGGTGTTCAACCGGATCCATGTTCTCGATATCGCCGGCGCACTCACCAAGGCGTTGACGGGAAATACATCTCTCGGCATCCTCAACCTGACCGACGATGAACCCTGCCCGCCGCAGGATGTCGTGGCGCATGCCGCGGCGATGCTGAAGATCAGCCCGCCGCCGGAGACGCCCTTCGAGAAAGCGGATCTCTCGCCGATGGGACGAAGCTTCTATGGCGAGAACAAGCGGGTCTCGAACGCGCGGATCAAGGTACGCCTCGACTATGCCTTCCGCTGCCCCACTTACCGCGAAGGTCTCATCGACTGTCTTGGCGCTCAGGCGGCCTGAGCCTCGCCCTCGCCGCCATAATAGGCGATGTAACGCGGATCGATATCCGCGACTTTCAGCACCACGAACACATCCGTCGTGCCGAATTGCCGGTCGATCACGGCGCCCTCACCGAAGCGGGCGCCAAGGCGCAGGTAGCCCTTGATCAGCGGGGGCAGCGCCTTCATCGCGCCCTTGAGATCGACATCCGCGCGCGGCAGGAGGTTCATATCCGTATAGCGCCACGGCAGGGCCCGCACCGCAAGGTCAGCAGACGCGCAGACATGATGATGAAGAAAGGCGAGCGGCAACGCATGGTTCTTCGCCTCGGTGCCCTCGAAACTGGCGCAGCCGAACATCAGCTCGATGCGGTGATGCTGGATATACGCCCAAATTCCCTGCCAGAGCAGCTCGACCGTCCGCTTGGTGCGCCACGGCTTGAGGACGCAGGAGCGCCCAAGCTCAAGCATGGGCGCACCCTTGTTGGCGGCGAGAAGGCCGGTGAGGTCATATTCGCCGGCCGTATAAAAATCCACGCCCTGCGCTGCGGCGATCTCTGAGCGCAACAGGCGGTAGGTGCCGACCACCTTCGGCCTGGGCTTGCCGAAACGGCTGGTCTTGCCTGCATGATCGATGACGAGAAGATGATCGCAGATCCGGTCGAACGCGTCGATATCGCGGCGCGCGAGGCGGCCACGGGTATCGGGGGTGGCGCTCATTTCCTCGAAGAAAACCTTGTAGCGCAGGTTCTGCGCGCGGCGGATATCCCGCGTCGTTCGGGCGAGACGCACTTCGAGCGTGCCGATGCGTCCCAGCGTCTCGGGCAGGCCACCCATGTCGCGCACGACACGCGAGACCGGGTTGAACTGGCTGACAAGCTTCCTGGGATTGAGAATCGCGGTGGGGAAGAACGAGCGGCTTTTCGCGGGCTTCGCCGGATTGCGCGGTCGCAGCATGGCTGCTTTCTCCAGTCATGCCAGCCGGAATGGCCAGCTTTCCGGCTTCTGCCGGCAATTTGTGACAATTGGATGACGCAGACGCGGCGAAACTGTCAAGCCACCCTTCTTGACTGCCCAAGAAGCGAATCGAGCGTCGTGATGAAACTGTCCCGCTCCAGCGGCTTGGCGAGGAAGCCGTCGAACCCCGCTGCGAAGCAGGCCTCGCGATCCTCCCGATAGGCATTGGCGGTCAGCGCGATCGCCGGCAGGGCGGCACGCCCCGCCCCTTGCTCCATCGTCCGCCAGCGGCGCAAGGCTTCGAGCCCGTCAAGCTCGGGCATACGCACATCGAACAGCACGCAATCGAAGGCCGGCGCGCCCGGCTGGAGCGTGGCAGCCAGCAGATCGAGCGCTTCCACACCGGTCGAGGCACGCACCGAGCGACCGCCGAGGCGTTCGATCAACCTGCCCGCGAGCAGGGCATTGATATCGTTATCCTCCGCGATCAGCACGCGCCGACCGGCCAGGGGCTCGCCGCCAAGCGTTTCAAGCGGCTGGATCTCGACCGCGGGGGCTGAATCGCCGTGCCATTCGCGCAATTGCACCATCAGCGAACGCCGCCGGACCGGCTTGACGAGATAGCGCTCGAAACCAGCCGCCGCCGGTGCGCCGAAGCTGCGCCGCTCATAGGGCGAGAGCATGACGATATGACGCTTGCACCCCGCTTGCTGAGCGGCGGCGACGACCTTGCGGCACATTTCCTGCCCGAAAGCCGCATCCATCAGCAGCAATTGCGGCGCGTTTTGCGCAATGGTCGCGAGCGCGGCCTCCGCATCAGCTACCAGCTCGGCACTTCCGTGATGCGCGCCGAGATATTCCCCGAGATACCGCCCCTCGAAAGGCCCCGCCGCGACGATCAGAACCCGCCTCATCTCGGCGCCTCCCTCCGCCGCCTCTGCCGGAACTTTCGCCGAGGCCCCCAGCGGCAGGATCAGCTCGAAAACCGAGCCCTCTCCCGGCCGTGACGTCACCGAGATATCCCCGCCCATCAGGCGCGCGAGGCGGCGGGAAATCGCCAGCCCGAGGCCGGTGCCGCCATGGCGCGCGGCGGTGGCGCCGTCGCCCTGTTCGAATTCATCGAAAATCGCTTCCAGCCGATCCGGCGCGATACCCGGCCCCGTATCCTCGATGCGCAAGGCGAGGGTATCGGCATCGCGGCGCGCGATATGAATTCCAACACCGCCGGCTTGCGTGAATTTCACGGCATTGCCGGCGAGATTCATCAAGATCTGACGCAGGCGCGCGCCGTCCGCATCGATGAAAGTGGGGATGTCAGGGGCGATGAAGGTCGCGATCTCCAGCCCCTTGCCCTGCGCGCGCGGCGCGAGAAGCTCCACGACTCCCTCGACCAGCCCGCCCAGTTCCACCTCGTGGATGTTGATATCGAGCTTGCCGGCCTCGATGCGCGAGAAGTCGAGAATTTCCTCGATCAGGCTGAGCAGGGCTTCACCGGAGGTCTTGATCGCGCGGGCATAATTCTGCTGCTCGGGGCTCAGAGGAGTATCGAGCATGAGATCAGCCATGCCGAGAACTCCATTGAGAGGCGTACGGATCTCATGGCTGACGGTCGCGAGGAAGCGGGATTTGGACTCGCTCGCGGCTTCCGCGCGCGCGCTCATCTGGCCGATCTGGTCCAGTTGATCCGCGAGGACCTGCCTTTCCGCGCTCACGCCGGCAAGTTTGTCGCGCAGCCGAAAAATATCGCGAATCAGCGCCACGCCAAGAACCGCGAGCAAAGCCGCGATTGCCGTTGCAATGAAGGCGAGGGGCTGAAGCACCCACGTCGCCGAACCTTCCCACATAACGCCCACCTGCTGTTTTCAGCTTTGGGGCAGCATGAGGGCACAAGGTTTATCTTCCTTTGCGGGAAACCGGGAATCGCTGCCTGTCGTTAAGGGAAGCTTCCGTTAGCCAAGCCCCGGCGCGTTTTGCCGGAACATCCTAGCCGAGCGCGGCCGCGCGGCTGCGCAGCGAAAGCGCTTCCGCCAGATGATGGCGCGCGACCCCCTCCTCGCCATCGAGATCGGCGAGCGTGCGCGCCACTTTCAGCACGCGGTGGAAGGCGCGGGCAGTGAGTTTCAGCTTCTCCGCCGCATCGCGGATGAGCTTCATGCCCTGCGCATCGGGTTTGACGATCTCGTCGAGCGCGCCGGGCGGGATCGCCGCGTTGGTCCGGCAATCCGCGAGCGCGAGCCGTTCAAAGCGCGAGGCCTGCACATGCCGGGCAGCAACGACCCGCGCCAGAACCTCCGCCGAGCCTTCCGCTGGCGCGGGGAGCAGGAGATCGGCGAGATCCACCGCCGGCACGTCGATCGCGATATCGAAGCGGTCGAGCAGCGGGCCGGAAAGGCGGGCCTGATACTGCGCGATGCATTTCTCGTTCGGCGCGCGCTTGCAGGTATAGCCGGGGTCGAGCGCATGGCCGCAACGGCATGGATTCATCGCCGCGATGAGCTGGAAACGCGCGGGATAGGTCGCGCGCGTGTTCGCTCGGCTGACATTGACCGAGCCGGTCTCGATCGGCTGGCGCAATCCATCGAGCGCCTGGGGCGAGAATTCCGGCAATTCGTCGAGAAAGAGGACCCCGTGATGCGCGAGGCTGACCTCGCCCGGCCGGGCATGAAGCCCGCCGCCGGTCAAGGCCGCCATGCTCGCGGAATGATGCGGCGCGCGAAAGGGCCGACGATCCGTCAGCGCGCCGTCCGTCAGCAGGCCGGCGATGGAATGCACCATCGACACTTCCAGCAATTCGCGCGGTGCCAAAGGCGGCAGGATCGAGGGAAGTCGCGCGGCGAGCATGGATTTGCCCGCGCCGGGCGGGCCGGACATGAGCAGGTGGTGCCCGCCCGCCGCCGCGATTTCCAGAACACGCTTGGCGCTTTCCTGCCCCTTGATGTCGCGCAGATCGGGCAGGAGACCCGGCGCGGCGCGGATCGCCGGTTCGGGGCGGCGCAGCACCTGTGTCCCCTTGAAATGATTGGCGATCTGGATGAGCGAGGAAGGCGCGACAAGCTCGATCTCGCTGCCCGCCCAGGCGGCCTCGGCGCCGCTTGCGGCCGGGCAGACGAGCCCGTGCCCGCGCGCATGGGCGGCGATGGCGGCGGGAAGCACGCCCGCGACCGGCGAGATCGTGCCGTCGAGCGCGAGCTCTCCCAGCACCGTGAAGGCGTCGAGCACATCCTGCGGGATCGCGCCGATCGCCGCCATGATCCCGAGCGCGATGGGGAGATCGAAATGCGAGCCTTCCTTGGGAAGATCCGCGGGCGCGAGGTTGACGATGATGCGTTTCGCCGGCAACGCGAGCCCCGAAGCGGTCAAGGCGGCGCGAACCCGCTCGCGGCTTTCCGCCACGGCCTTGTCCGGCAGGCCGACCAGAACGAAGGCAACCGCCCCGCTCGCGACCTGAACCTGAACATCGACGGGGCGCGCCTCGATTCCTTCGAACGCCACCGTCGCGACGCGCGACACCATTCCCGCCCCCGCTTTCCGAAAACTCTAACAAGTACGTAAGCAAAGGTCGAGACCATCCACTCCACCGTGTTGCTCGTGGGCACTGGCCGGGATCGGCATTTGGCGATACGCCTGAAACACCCCCACCGGACAAAGCCATGAACGCCCCCGTGACACCGCCCGCCATCGAGGTATCAAACCGCCGCATGCTTGTGCTCGCGGTGCCGATGATGCTCTCGCACATCACCGTGCCGCTGCTCGGCCTCGTGGATACGGTGGTGATCGGACAGCTCGGCGATGCCGCCCTGCTGGGCGGCGTGGCCTTGGGCGCGATCGTGTTCGATCTGCTCTTCTGGACCTTCGGCTCGCTGCGCATGACGACCATCGCCATGACCGCGCAGGCCACGGGCGCGGGTGACAGGAGCGAGGGCGAGCGTGTGCTGGCGCGCGCCCTGATGCTCGCTTTCCTCATCGGCGCCGTGATGATGCTGATCCAGGTCCCGGTCATGGTATTCGCCCGGAAATTCGCCGGAGCGAGCCCCGAGGTCACTGCGGCGATGAGCAGCTATTTCGAGGTGCGCATCTGGTCCGCCCCCGCGGCACTCGCGAATTACGTGCTGGCCGGCGCCTTGCTCGGGCGCGGACGCTCCGGTCTGGCGCTCGCGCATCAGGCCATCATCAATCTGACCAATGCAGGGCTTTCGGTTGTTCTCGTCATGGGAATGAAACTGGGGGTGCCGGGCGTTGCGCTCGGCACGGCGATATCCGAGTATCTGGGCGTCGCGCTGGGTGTCACGCTTCTGCTCACGCTGGGCGTTTCCTTCCGCCCGCTGCTCGACCGGGCCAGCTACGCGCGCAAGGCGGTTATCGCTGCGCTCGCCTCCAACCGTGATGCGGCCATCCGCAATGCCGGGCTGCTGATGGTCTTCCTTCTGTTCACGCGCACCGGCGCGCGCAACGGCGATATCGCGCTTGCGGCGAATTCGGTTCTCCAGAACCTCTGGCTTTTCGGTGCCTATTTCCTCGATGGATTCGCGACAGCCGCCGAAACGCTGTGCGGCATGGCCATCGGCGCCCGCGCGCGCGAGACCTTCCGGCAGGCTGTGCGGCTGGCAATCGTCTGGAGCCTTGGCACCGGAATCGTGATCGGCGCGGTCACGATCCTCTTCGGCAATGCCTTCATCGATTTTGCTACCGCCAATCCCGAGGTGCGGCAGGCGGCACGGAGCTTCCTGCCCTATGCCGCCCTCATGCCGGTGCTCGGCGCCATGGCTTTCGCCTATGATGGAATTTTCATCGGCGCGAACTGGACCAATGCGCTGCGCAACCAGATGATGATTGCCTGCGCGGGTTTCCTTGTCGCCCTCTGGCTGCTTTCGGGCATGGGCAATCAGGGGCTTTGGCTCGCCTTCCTGATTTTCATGGTCTTGCGCGGGACGATTCAGGCGAGCATGTACCCTGCCCTCGCCGCCCGCGCCTTCCCCGCTACGCCGAGCCGATGAAGATGCCCGCCAGCAGCACCAGCGCGCCGCCCACCACGACCTGAAACACCGAGCGCAGGAACGGCGTATCCATGTATTTGGTGCGCACCCAGGCGATCACAACCAGCTCCACGGCCACGATCGCGGCCGCGATCAGCGTCGCGATGTAGAACGCATTCGACCAATTATCCGGCACGAGATAGGGCAAGGTGTGGCCGATCCCGCCGATTGCGGTCATCAGCCCGCAGACCACGCCGCGCAGCCACGGCGAGCCGCGCCCGGAAATGATGCCGTCATCGCTCATCGCCTCCGTGATCCCCATCGAGATCCCGGCGCCGACGGAGGCCGCGAGGCCGACAAGAAACGTATTCCAGTTGTTATGCGTGGCGAAAGCCGCGGCGAAAAGCGGCGCGAGCGTCGAGACCGAACCGTCGATAAGGCCGGCAAGGCCAGGCTGTACGTAGGTCAGCACAAATTGCCGGTGCTTGGCTGCGTCTTCCTCGCCCCGCGCCGCATCCGTCAGATGCGCCTCGGTCAGTTGATCGGCTTTCCGGCGATGCCCCCGCTCGACCTCGGCAAGATGAAGAAACAACTCGCGGATGCGGGTATCGAGCGACTGCGTCGCAGCCTTCTCGTAAAAATTCGCGGCCTGCATCTCCATGATGGCAGCCTCCTCGCGCATCCGCTCCGGCGAGAGATTCTTTGTCCACCAGACCGGACGGCGGGTGATGAACCCGCGCACATCCTCCCGCCGGATCGGCGGAAGATGCTCGCCGAAACGCGTGCGGTAAACCTCAAACAACGAGGCGCGATGGCCGCGCTCCTCCTCGGCCATGTCCTCGAAAATGCGGGCGGAGGCCGGGAATTGCTCGGCACAGGCTTCGGCAAAGACCTGATAGATCCGGCTGTCTTCTTCCTCGTTGGCAATCGACAGCGCGAGCACCTCGCGCTCGGTAAGATCCTCGAGCGCCTTCTGTCCGAACAGGGCCACGACAATTCCCCCAGTCTTAGTTTGGAACGATTCTAAACATAGGGCAGGGCCGCGCGCGAGGCAAGCAGGGACATCAACCGCGCGATATATCGTTCCGAAGCCGGCGGCGATACGCCGCCGGAGGCCGTCAATGGGTCAGGATTTGCGCCGTGCTAATTCGGCCGTCACTCTGCTCATTACGCGCCTGCACCAGGCGCTGAAGAATGTGCTGGACAGCCAATTGATCCGCCGGCGCGAGAGAGGCGAAGTCCCGTAACAGGTTGAGATAGGCCGGATCACGCGAGTAGGAATAGATTTCAAGCATCCGCTCGGGGGAACATTCCTTGCTCTTGGCGATCTGGCGCCAGATCGCAAGGGCAACGCCCACATCAGCGGATGCGGTGGTGAGCTTCTGTCTCTTCTTCCTGGCTTTGGGGTCTTCCATCCCATCCTCCGAAGTGGAGTGACATATGATTGTCCGGCCTCATCCGCCGACCGCGCAAAGCCCCGAAGGCATGACGCGGAAGGCGAATTTCGGATGGATCAGGCCGGATCTTTCTTCCTCGTGCCCACCAGAACGCGCATCCGCGCACCGCCCTCCGACATGATGGCCAGGGCGATCAGGAGCGCCGGGTAGAGAACGGGAAAGCGCGACCAGCCAATGATCCCGGCAACGATGAGGATGACCGCCACCCCCAATATCCGCGGCCCTATCCCGCGCGAAAGCACGACAAGCGAGGCGGCCGCGATCGCGTAGAGGAGCAGGAAATTCAGCCCGGCGCGGGCAAGCATCGTGTCGAGGCCAAGGTGAAAGAGGAAATCTGTGACCAGCACGCTGATGATCGCCCCGACGGTCACGATGACGGCGCTCAGCGGCTGACCATTCCTGGTCGCGGCAAGAACCGGCGGCAGGATTCCATCCCGCGCAAGCGAGAAAACCATGCGTGAAACACCCCACACAGCCCCGGAAAGATTGGCGAGGATGATCAGTGCGGCGAGCACCGCCACCGCGATCGCCCCGGCCTCCCCGAGAACCGGCCGCACGAAGGCGACGAAAGGCGCTTCATGCGCACCGGCAAGATTCGTCTTCTGCGCCACGAAGGCGATCAGCAGATAGAATATCGTGACAATCACGAAAGAGGCGATCATCGCGATCGGGAAATCACGCCTCGGATTGGCGTATTCCTCGGCGCTGCCGGCCCCCACTTCCCAGCCGGTAAAGGCAAAGAAAATCATCATGAACGGCGCGACCAATGTTGTCGCCGAGATTTGCGCAGGCAGGATCGGCGTCGATCCGCCGGCTGGTCCGGCATAAACGCCAAGCAACCCCGCCGCGAGGAAAACGGTGATCGCGACGACAACGAGAGAAGCGATCCAGCCCATGAGATTGGCCGCGCCGTTCCCCGGCAGCATGTGCGGAAGAAGCGCCACCAGGACGAGCAGAATCGCATGGAAGCGCGCATCCCCGCCCACAAGCGTCGCGAGGTAATGCCCGCCCGTCAACGCGATCGCGGGAAGACCGAAAACGACCGCGCCAAGGAAGAGAAACGACGCGACCCTCTGTCCGAAGGGACCGAAGGCACGCCGGCCATAGGCAGCGAGACCGCCAGCCTCCGGCATGCTTCTTCCCAGAATAACGAACACCGCAAGCAGCGGCACGGAGACCGCCGATGCGAGAATCCACGAGAGAAGAGCATGATCGCCAGCAATTTTCACCGCCAGTCCCGGCAGGGTCAGCAAGCCGGCGCCAATCACGATATTGATGAGCAACGCTGTGCCCTTGAACGCGGTCAGGGACTTTGCAAGATTCTGGGCCATGCTCTCTCCGGTTCTCCGTTTTTTACGATAGCGAGACGTTGTGGAAGGCGATCAGATAGGTCGCTCCATCGTCGAGCGCCTCCGAACCGTGCGGACTTCCCGCCGGTAGCGAGATAACATCGCCCGGGAAACACAGGCACTCGCCTTCACTCCAGTAAAAACGTAAGCTTCCATCCAGAACAACAATCGTTTCATCGACCTTGTGCTGATGCCAGACATGTTCTTTTCGTGGAACATCACGTTGAACTTCAATACAGCCTTGATTTGGCAGCGTCTTTGTAATCAACGCGGAAATATCCTTGATATCCGCCTTTGCCTTGTGAATCGTTGTCATGCGGCTTTCTCCTTACTTCTTGCAAGTTGATGAAACGGACATTTCATCTCTTCGTTGTTGTCTTCAAGAAAGTACTGTGCGAACTCCCGATTTTCGGGATTTCCATATTGGCCGAGCGCTGGCGATGGCGGGATGAGGTCGTAAGCGTCGAGGCGCTCGCGAACCTTGGCAAACGCCTTGGCCGCCGCCGCTTCGGTTCCCAGAATGTTGTCGAACACCCAGCGCGGCTGGAACGTCATCATGAAGCTCATGGAGCGCCGGCTCTGGCGCAGGATGTGCGCAGGCGTGTTGCAAACCACGAAGATCGGTTCCCCCGCGAAGGAAAATTCCCACAAGGGCGTATCGAGCTGCTCGGGCACATTCTCCGGCCACGGGCTCGGGTCGAGTTCATGAAGCTCGTTCAGAACATCCCAGAACTGATCCTTGTAGCTCGCCAGGCTTGCAACAGGACGCGGGCGGCTCAGCACCACGAGAGAGGTATTGGCGCCGAAGGAACGGGAATGTTGAACAAAGTCCCTCAACGGCCCAGCAAGGCCATGCGCATCAATCGTTTCAAGAAAAAGAAAGCGAAGCTGCCCTTTTTTGAAACCATTTATACCAAATATACAGGGGAATAGCCGTATCTCACTTTCAAGTGTGGACCTGAGGTCTTGGTATACAATGTATTGCCAATCACGCGGGGAGAAGCAGGCTTCGATATCACCTGCTTTTAGATACTCGGCCATTGCATCCTCCTGCTGGGAACATGCCGGCATCTCGCCCGCCCAAAATGACGGTTTCCATCCTTCGTTTTGCTCTTTTGCGCTCAAACTGACGGCGTATAATGGCGACTCGCGTATGGTGGGAGTATGCAGTTATGCAAAATGGCGAGACGCCTGAAACGGCCTCCGGTGCGGCGCAACGGCATCGGCTTTCTCACTCCGACCGCCTGATCCTGGGGCTGTTAAAACAAGATTCCAGACGCACGATCTCCGAGATTGCCGCGACGATTGGCATGTCGCGAACCTCGATCAAAGATCGAATCGACATGATGAAAGAGAAGGGAATCATCCGCCGCTTCACGGTTGAGATTGCAGAAACGCAACAAGCGGAGCCTGCTTATGGAAGTGCATTCTTCCAGCTTCGGCTGAAGCGGCCTGTTTGTCGCCTCATCTATTCGGCAATCAGCGGCTGGCCGGAATTGCTCGGATGCTGGTCCATCGCGGTGGAGCTGGACATGGTGGTTCTGGTGGCCGCCACATCCAACCGTGAGGTCGAAAGATTGAGGGACCGCCTGGCACGCCACCCGGAGGTCAAGACATTGCACACCCTCTCAATCCTGCGTGACTGGATCAATATCGGGGATTTCAGAAATTCCGAGATCCTAGATGCGATCTCACTGAACAACAGCCATTCAGCATAAAGCACGCCCCCGATCTGGCATGCCGCTTTCTGGCGATGTCGATCAGGTCTTGAACGCATCCAGTTGAATCTCGTCATCTGCCACCGAGCGCAGAAGCGCGCGATCGTGGCTGATCAGAACCAGGCCCAGGCCGGCATCATCCACAAGCTGCCGCAGCAGCGCCATTGTCTCGCGCTGGACCACCGGATCGAGCCGTGAGGTCGGCTCATCCGCGATGATCACCGTTGGATCGAGCAGAAGGATACGTGCGAGCGCAAGGCGCTGAGCCTCACCTCCCGATATCTCGCGGGGAAGCCGATCCATCAGATCCGGCTTCACCTTGAGACGTTCGAGAAGCGGCGGCAGGGCTCGGGCGACCGAGAGGCCCGTCTTCACGCTCTCAAGTGCCGTGAATTGTCGCGCGAGCGAAAGATGCGGCACGAAGGACTGGATCGGGTCCTGATGCAGCTTCTGGTACCGCTGCCGGAACCGCCGGATGGCGGATGGATCGGCCACGATATCCGCTCCGGCCCATTCCACGCTTCCGGCGAGCGGGCGCCGGAGACCCAGCAGGATATCGGCAAGCGTGCTCTTGCCGCCACCACTGGCGCCGGAAATCGCCAGAATGCTCCGCCGTGGCAGATGAAGATCGAGCCCTTTGAACAAGAGAGGCGCGCCCGGCCATCCAAAAGCAAGCCCATGGGCCGAAAGCGCGAGGTCGCTCATGTCGCAGCAGCGCGCGGAGCGAGACCAGTGTCGTGGGTCGGCCTCGAGCCAGGTGCGCCCGTAATCGCTTTCCGGTGCAGCGAGAACCCGCGCGCTATCACCGCGCTCGACAATCACGCCTTCGCGGATAATCGCCAATGTGCCGGGCAAAGCCTCCGCCATATGCCGGTCATGCGTGATGACAAGCAGACTGCGTCCCGCCGCGGCCAGCTGACGCAGGGTCGCGATCGCCTGCGTGACGCGCTCCGCGTCGAGGCCCTTTGTCGGTTCATCGGCAACGATGATCGGCGCCCCGACCCCCAAAGCCGAGGCAACAAGCACCCGCTGGGCCATGCCGCCCGAGAGCGCGAAGGGATAGAGATCCACGCTATGAACAGGCAGATCGAAAGCAGCCAGCGCCGGATCAACCGCCTCGTCGTCGAGGCCGGCCAGCGCCATCTGGCGCCTGATCTTCATGGTCGGATCCAACGCGAGGCTGGGCTCCTGCGGGATCAGCATGATCTGTTCGCGCCAAAGCCCGGACAGGGCGCGGCTATCCCCGGCGGCGATGGGTGGGCGCCCCGCCAGCATGATCTGGCCCGAGGCTTCGAGCCCCGGTGGCAGAAGGCCGAAAACCGCCTGCGCGATGAGGCTCTTGCCGCTCCCCGTCTCGCCGATCAGGGTCAACACGCCGCCGCGCGGCACCGCCAACGTCACGTCCCGGACAAGGATATGGCCATTGCGCTCACGGATGGTGAGATTCGTGACGCTGAGAACCGGGTCAGCCATCGGAGCCTGCCTCCATTCGCGCGGCCAGCGCACGGCCAGCCAGGGTAAGTGACAGCACGCAGGCGAAGATCATCAGACAGGGTGCGGCCATCTGGATGAGCCCTTCGGAAAGGAAGGGTAGAAGCTCATTGATCATCGCGCCCCATTCGGGCGTGGGCGGTTTCAGCCCCAGCCCAAGAAAACCGAGGGCTGAAATCGACATGATCGCCTGCCCCACGCCGAGGGTCGCAAGCGGCAGGATGGCCCGCAGCACAGGCGGCAGGACATGACGAAGCAGGATGACCCGCTCGGGAAATCCCGCCAGCCGGGCTGCCTCGACATGCCCCTGACGCAGGACACCTGTCGCCACAGCCTCCGTCATCCGGGCATATTGCGGCCAGAGCGCAAGATTGAGGCCGATCAACAGCGGCCAGATGCCCCCGCCGAGAAAGCCCGCGAGGAGCAAAGCGAGCAGTAATCCAGGAAATGCCAACATGAGATCGGCCGATCGCATGATCACCGCCCGCAGGAAGGCCCCGCTATTGGAAGCGGCAAGCCCGAGCGCGAGCCCCGTGCCGGATGCCAAAGCCACGCAGAGCACCGCGAGCCCCAGCGAATGAGGCGCGCCACTGAGCACGCGGGAGAGGATATCACGCCCGACATGATCCGTGCCGAGCCAGTTTTGGGAACTCGGCGCCTCCATCACGCGCAGCAGATCCTGCGCGGTGGGATCGAGCGGCGCAAGAACCGGGCCGAGGACCGCGATCCCCGCCAACGCAGCAAGCGCCCAGATCGACTTTGGAAACTGGCGCATCCTCTTGACGACACGGTTCATACGCGCACCGCCTCCAGCGCACGTGGATCAAGCCAAAGCCGCAAAAGATCCGCCGTGAGACTCACGATCGCGAAGGAAAAGCCGATGACCAGTCCCGCTCCCATGATGACCGGCACATCGCGCGCGATCAGCGCCTTGACCAGCAATTCGCCCAGACCCGGATAGTTGAACAATGTCTCGATCACCACGAAACCGTCGATGACGAAGGCGAATTGCAGAGCCGCAAAGGTCACCACCGGTATCGCCGCATTGCGTATGCCATGGTGGCGGAAGGCGGCGGGCGGGCTTAGCCCCTTCACCCGCGCATAGGTCATGAAGAAAGCGGCGCGGACCTCCAGCACCGCATTGCGGATGATGGGAATCGAGAAAGCGACCAGCGACAGCGCGAGTGTAACCGCCGGCAGAACCATGTGTGCGCTTGTGCGGAACCCGGCCGGCGGCAACCAGCGCAAGGTCAGCGCGAACAGGGTGACAAGCCCGATCCCGACGAGAAAGGTCGGCAAGGAAGCGAGCGTAACGGCGAGAACATCGGTTGCCCGATCAACGATGCCGCCAGGCCTGAAACCGGCGAAAACGCCGAGGGGCAACGCGATCAGGTAGGAAAGCAGCCAGCCGATCAGGCCAAGCTGGAGCGTGAAGGCGCCGTGATAGGCGAGTTCCTGCACGACCGGCTTGCCCGAGAGCAGGGAGCGCCCGAGATCGCCCCGGGCGAGGCTTTTCATCCACTGCCCGTATTGAACGATAAGCGGGCGATCGAGGCCCTCCTCGCGGCGGATGCGATCGGCGGTTTCCGGCGTGACCCGCTCGTCGCCGACGCGCGCGGCGGCGACACGCAAGGCAAGGTCTCCCGGCAGCATATGCACGAAAGCAAAACACAGCGAGGCAAGCAACGCAGCCGTTGCCAGCGCCTGCCCCACGCGCAGCAGGATGACCCGCAACATTGTGTTCGTCGCCTTTGCCACGGACATGTTCCGGTCAGTCAAGGGTGACCTTGTGGAGCATGTAGCGCATCTCGAACGGATCGATGACGAGACCTTTCACGCGCTTGTTCACCGCAACCGTATGCTCGAACCACGAAACCGCCGTGACGGGCATCTCCTCATGGATGATCTTCAGCATCTCGCGGCGCAGGGATGCCTTGCGGCTCTCGTCGAAACTCTGGACGTATTCATCGCTCAGCGCCTTGATGCGCGCGCGGCCCGGCCAGTTGAGCGTGCCCCAGGTCGAGCGCTCGCGGGTGAAATCAGGGATGATGGTGGCGACCACCTCCGGCACGTTGACATAGGTGCGCGCAAACATCGTCATCTGCATCGTTCCGGCCTGGATGGCGGCGGGAATCGCAGCCGATGGACCGGGCTCGACATTGAGCTCCATGCCGATGGCCTTGAGCTGCGCCTGCATCGCGGTGCCCATCACGGTCAGCTCCGGCCGATTGGAGATGGTCAGCAGGGTGGCAGCCAGCCTCACGCCATCCTTGGTCCGCACGCCGTCCGCACCGCGCGTCCAGCCGGCCTGATCGAGCAGCGCATTGGCGCCGGCGACATCGAAGGCATAGGCCGACAGGGTCGCGTCATGCCAATCGGGGAGGGCCGCGGGGAGCAATTGCGTCGCCGCCGAGCCCGGATGACGCAGCACAGCCGAGGCGATTCCCTTGCGGTCGATGGCCATGCTGATGGCGCGGCGCACGCGCACATCCGAAAACTGCGGCAAGCCGGAATTGAACGCCATGACCCGCAGGCGCGGGATCGTGAGGTTCACGACCTTCATCTGCCCGGCGGCGTCGATGCGCGGCGTTGCAGAAGGAACGGTCGTGAAAATGATGTCCTGATCTCCGGCGACCGCGACATTCGTGCGTGTATCGCCATTGGGAATGGCGGTGTGGCGCGCACGCGCGACCTTCGGCTTCTCGCCCCAATAGCCATCGAAACGCGCCAGCTCGATGACGTTCTTGCCATCGATGGCGGTGATGCGGAACGGCCCCGTTCCGATCACCTTGGAGACCTTGCCATCCGCCCCCCAGGAGGCCGGCGCGAGCACCACCGAGGCGTAATCCACCAGCACCGCCGGCAGATGGCTGAACGGAGTCTTCGTTTTGAGGACAAGCGTGTCGCCATCCGTCGTGAGCTGATCCACGGGGATCTGCTGCATGCTCTCCCCCGAGAGAGAGCGCCTGAGGCTTGCCGCCGCCGCTTCCGTCGTAACGGGCGTTCCGTCATGGAAAAGGACACCCGGGCGGATCTTGAAACGCCAGGTCAGCTTGTCGTCGCTCACAGACCAGCTCTCGGCGATGCCGCCGACCAGCCGCCCGTCGGGCTCGACCATGACCAGCGTCTCGGCGATCTGCATCCGCGTCATGAGGAAGCCGGTATCCGTCGGCTCGTTGGAGGTATATTCCCAAGGGGAGGCTACACGCAGCACGCCTGCCTCCTGCGCCTGGACGAGAGAGGGAAAACCGGCGAGCGTCGCGGCGCACACGGCAAGAGCCAGCGCCGAACGGCGCGTAAGGGCGAGTTTATGGATCATGGAATCCTTCCGAAGATCAGATGTCAGGCTTGATGGTTTTTGACGGGTAAGGATCGGCTTTCGGCTCGCCAAGCATCCAGCATCAGCAGCGTCTCCGGCCAGAGATGCTCGCCTGCAAGGGCGGTAGCGGGTTGTCTCCTATCATGCAACCTGCCGATCCCAACGGGGGAATGGATCAGGCAGGCGCGTCCAGGCTTCCGGTGTGAAGCGATCGGCCACCCCGGTAAGGGCCGCATCCAGCTCGGCCCGTATCGCAGCCTCATCCATCTGAGCGGCAAGGCCGATGAAGACGATTTCCTGGCGACGATCACCAAAGGTCTCGTCGAAAAAGGGCTTCATGCTCTCATGCCATTCGGCGCTGTCCGGCCAGCGTTCACGCGGCACGGCCGACCACCAGAAGCCACGCTTGCCGGTGCGGATCATCGCGCCGGCCTGCGCAAGTTCGCCGACGAAATTCGGCCGCGTCGCCAGCCAGAAAAACCCCTTGGCGCGGATCACGCCGGGCCAGGGCTTGTTGACGAAAGCGTTGAAAGCCATCGGCGCGAAGGGGCGCCGGGCGCGATAAACGAAGGAGCGGATTCCGTATTCCTCGGTCTCGGGCACATGGTCCTTGAAGCCATTCAGCTCTTTGAACCAGAGCGGGTGTGCTTGCGCCCGCTCGAAATCGAAGAGGCCCGTATCGAGAATCGCAGCGAGCGGCACACGGCCGAAATCGGTCTCGATAATACGGGCCTCCGCATTGAGCGAAACAATGATCTTGCGCGCGAGATCGCGCTGTTCGCGCGTGGCCGAGCCTGTCTTGTTCAGGACAACGACATCGGCGAATTCGATCTGCTCGACCAACAGGTCAACCAGTGCGCGATCATCTTCCTCACCCGCGACTTCGCCGCGGTCGCGCAGGAAATCCTGGCTGGAATAATCTTTCAGGAGGTTAACCGCATCGACAACCGTGACCATCGTATCAAGTCGGGCGACATCGGAGAGCGAATAGCCGTCCTCGTCTCGGAAATCGAAGGTGGTCGCCACGGGCAACGGCTCGGCAATCCCTGTTGACTCGATGACGAGATAGTCGAAGCGGCCTTCCTCCGAGAGGCGGCGGACCTCTTTCAGCAGATCATCGCGCAAGGTGCAGCAAATGCATCCGTTGGACATTTCGACGAGCTTCTCGTCGGTTCGTGAAAGCCCGCCATCCTGCTTCACCAGCTCGGCATCGATATTCACCTCGCTCATGTCATTGACGATGACCGCGACTTTCATGCCCTCGCGATTGTTCAGGACGTGGTTGAGCAATGTGGTCTTGCCCGCGCCGAGGAAACCCGAAAGGACGGTGACAGGGAGGCGCTTGTCTGATCGGGGGATGGCCATAAGGTTCCGTGAAGGTGATGTGACGCCGATTTCAATACGCAATAGTATAACATTTCTTTCGCAGTCAAGACATGCCCTGCTCCCCGGCAAACCGTTCATCCCGGTTCGGATGAATGACCAAGGACGAGCGCGCCAACCAGGCTGTGGATAGATCCGCCAGCGGCTTGTCCGTCTGTCCGTTTCCACGCATCCCGGACGCAATCCGAACACAACAACCCAAAAACGGAGAGAAGGATGAACTGGCTTCAAAGGCTCGTGGAAAGCGAGAAGACCGAACGTGCGATCCTCGCTCTGATCGTCATCAACGCGGTGACGCTGGGGCTCGAAACGAGTCAGGAGATCATGGCGCAGCACGGCGCGCTGCTGCATCTCGTCGATTCGGTTTTACTGGGCATTTTCGTTGTGGAATTGCTGGCGCGGATGGCTGTGAAACGCAGCGCCTTCCTGCGCGACCCGTGGTCGATTTTCGATCTGCTGGTCGTGGGCATCGCGCTGATGCCGGCAACCGGCTCGCTCTCCGTGCTGCGCGCCTTGCGCGTGCTGCGCATCCTGCGCCTCATCACTGCCTTGCCCTCGCTCAAGAGGGTTGTGGCCGGGCTGATCGGCGCGATTCCCGGCATGGGATCGATCATGCTGCTGATGGCGCTGATCTATTACGTCTTCGCCGTGATGGGCACCAAGCTCTTCGGCGTCACGGCGCCGGAGCAGTTCGGCTCGCTCGGCGCGACCGCCTACACGCTCTTCCAGGTCATGACTTTCGATGATTGGTCGGGCGGGGTCGCCAAGCCGCTGATGGAAAAGCACCCCTATGCGATCGCCTATCTCGTGATCTTCATCCTGCTCTCGGCATTCATGATGCTGAACCTCTTCATCGGCGTCGTCGTCAGCGCGCTTGACGACGAGCGCGCCGATACCACCCGCAAGCTGATGCATGACGCAAGCGAGAGCGAGCGTGTGCTCAGTGAACTGCGCGAGATCCGCGAGACCCTGGCTGAAATGAGAAAGGCGAAAGCCGGCACGTGAGGCGTCGGTCAGAGCGGGCTGATCTGATCGCCCGCTCCACCACTTCGCTTTGATGCATTTTCTTTCGATCAACCGGCATCCACAGAAGCGGAAAATGCCCTAGTTGCGAAAATGCTTCGAAAGCTTGAGGCCCTGCGCCTGGTAATTCGACGCCAGTCCCGCGCCATAAAGGGTGCGGGGCACCTCGGCCATCCGCTCATAGATCAGGCGACCGACGATCTGCCCGTCCTCGATGATGAAGGGTACATCGCGCGAGCGCACTTCAAGCACCCCACGCGCGCCGGCCCCGCCCGCGCCGGCATGGCCGAAACCGGGGTCGAAGAAGCCCGCATAATGGACGCGGAATTCTCCCATCATCGCATCGAACGGCACCATCTCCGCCGCGTGATCGGGCGGCACATGCACCGCCTCCTTGGAGGCGAGGATGTAGAATTCATTGGGATCGAGCACGAGTTCGCGGCGCCCGGGCAGATGGATCGGCTCCCAATAGTCGCGCATCGGATAGGCGCCGACGCGGTCGACATCCACGAGGCCGGTATGCCTTTTGCCGCGATAGCCGACGAGATCGCCGCCCTCGAATCCGGCGAGATCCACGGAGAGCACCACCCCGTCCTGGATGATCGCGGCGTCGCGATCAACCAGCCGGGCACGGGCGTGGAGCGCCTCCAGATCACGATCATCGATGCGCGGATGCCCGGCACGGAAGCGGATCTGTGACAGACGCGAGCCGGTACGCACGAGAATGGGAAAGGTACGCGGGGAAATCTCGGCGAAGATCGGGCCTGTATAGCCTGCCGGAACAGTATCGAAAGCCGAGGCGCCATCCGTGATGACGCGCGTGAACACATCGAGCCGACCCGTCGAGCTTTTCGGGTTGGCGCTCGCGGAAATCCCGGCCGGCAATGCCACGCGCTCAAGAATTTCCGCGACATAGACGCAGCCGGTCTCGAGAACGGCCCCCGCGGAAAGATCAATCTCGTGAAGCGAATAGGCGGCGATGCGCTCTTCCACCCGCCCCTGCTGCCCCGGCAGGAAGCTCGCGCGCATGCGCCAGCAACGGCGCCCGAGCCTCAGATCGAGGCTGGCAGGCTGGATCTGCCCCGCGACGAGCGGCTGGGGCGCGGAAATGATCCCTTCGGCGAAAAGCCGCTCGATCATCGCGTCCGAAAAAATACCCGCCGTGTTGCGCACCGATCCAACCCTCGCTTACTGCTCGCAAATGGCTATAGGAACCCGTATGCTCAGGCAACAAAACCCTGAAAGGGCGCCGCTTTTCCACATAGCCTGGGCATTTGACGCGCGCGCATGGGCGCGTCATCCTCGGCTGGCAACGACACAGGCGAAGGCCGACGCATGTATCGCACGACGACCGAGGGAATCGAGATCACGGTGGAGCCGGAATACGCGCCAAACCGCTCCAACCCCGCGCGCGACGAGTATTTCTGGATCTACGCCGTCTCTATCCGCAATATGGGCACCGAGATCGTCCAGCTTCGCAGCCGCTATTGGCGGATCGTCGACGCGAAAGGCGAGGCGCACGAAATCCGTGGGGTCGGCGTGGTTGGCGATCAGCCGGTCATTCATCCGGGCGATACCTATCGCTATGCATCCGGCTGCCCGCTCGGCACGCCGGGCGGGATCATGTCCGGCAGCTACGAGATGATGACAAAGCAGGGGCGCCGCTTCGAGGCGATAATCCCCGCTTTCTCGCTTGATGTGCCCAATGCCGAGCGCATTCTCAACTGAAATCAGGCGGGAAGCGCGAGCCGGTACTTGCGGCTGCAGAACTCGCACGTCACCGTGACCTGACCATCGCTCTCGCGCATTTCATCCAGCTCCGCCGCCGGGAACTGCTCCAGCGTCTGCCGGATTTTCTCTTCCGAGCAACGGCAGGCATCGCGCAGCAGCACCGGATCGGTGACATGCACGCCCCGCTCGTTGAACAGGCGGAAAAGCAGCCGGTCGAGCCCCAGGCCGGGATCGACCAGCTCGATATCCTCGGTCGTCTCGACCAGCGCACGGGCCTCGACCCAGGCATCATCCTCCGAAACCGCATGCAGCATGGCGCCAGCCGGCGCGTCGCCGGGATGAAGATCGGCCTGCCGCATCCGCTCAGACGCCGCCGGCAGGAATTGCGCCAGAATGCCCCCGACACGCCAGCGCAGCCCCTGTCCCGCGATGTGATGCTCGGCAACCGCGACCCGCAGGACGGAAGGGATCTGCTCGGATTGCCGCAGATATTGCATCGCCGCCTGTTCGAGCCCCTGCCCGTCGAGCGCGACGATGCCTTGATAGCGCGATTGCAGCGCGCTCTGCTCGACCGTAAAACCGAGATGCCCCTGCCCCAGCAGGGCGGCCGGCGCGACTCCCTCTCCAAGCGCGGCAAGCGCCTCCGCATCGAAACGCGCGTAAGCGCGCAGGGAGGCGGGCGGCGTGAAATCAACGACGAGCATGCCCACCACGCCGTCCGTCCGGGTCTGGAACTGGAAACGTCCGTCGAATTTGAGCGACGATCCCATCAGCGCCGTGACGGCGATCGCCTCGGCGAGCAGGCGCTCCACGGGCCGCGGATAGCCGTGGCGGGCGAGGAGCGAGTCCAGCACCGCGCCCAGCCGAAGCGCACGACCGCGTGTATCGAGCGGCGCGACGTGAAACGGCAGGACGATGTCATCAGCCCCGAATTCGGGCGCAAGCTCCGCCATCAGGCGAAGCTCTGTCCATAGGCCCAGGCCAGAATGCTCTTCTGGGCATGAAGGCGGTTTTCCGCCTCGTCGAAGACAACCGATTGCGGTCCGTCCATCACCTCGTCGGTGACTTCCTCGCCGCGTTTGGCCGGCAGGCAATGCATGAAGATCGCCTGATCGCCCGCGGAACGCATCAATTCGCGATTGACCTGATAGGGTTTGAGCAGGTTGTGGCGCCGGCCGGCATCCTTGTCGCCCATCGAGACCCAGGCATCGGCGATCACGCAATCGCTGCCTTCGACCGCCTTGTGCGGGTCGTGCATCAGGCGCAGATCCGCCTTGTTGGCCTTGGCCCATTCGATGAGATCGGCGCGCGGCTGGAGTTCCTCCGGCGTCGCGATGCGAATGGTGAAGCCCAGCTTCGCCGAGGCCTCCACCCAGGAGCGCAGCACATTGTTGCTGTCCCCAACCCAGGAGACGGTCCGCCCCTCGATCGCACCCTTGTGCTCCTCGAAAGTCAGCACATCCGCCATGACCTGGCAGGGATGGGATGTCTTGGTCAGCCCGTTCAGCACCGGAACCGTGGCATTCTCAGCCAGTTCGACCAGCTGCTTGTGATCGAGCATACGGATCATGATGCCATCGACATAGCGCGAGAGGACGCGCGCGGTATCGGCGATCGACTCGCGTTCGCCCAGCTCGATCTCCTTGCCGGTGACCATGACGCTCTCGCCGCCAAGCTCGCGGATGCCCATGTCGAAGGAAAGGCGCGTGCGCAACGAGGGTTGCTCGAAGATCATCGCGATGGATTTGCCCTTGAGCACCTTGTCGCTCTCGAGCGGGGTGCGGCGGCGCGCCTTGATGCGGCGCGCGCCGTCGAGGATGTGGCGGACCTCGGCGGCGGAAATGTCACCAAGGTCGAGGAAATGCTTGCGGTTGCCGCTGAGATTATCGGGCGTTGCCATGATGCTGGCCGGTCACTTCTGAAATGAGGAGATCAAGCCGGCGTGCCGGCCTTGGTGGAAAGCGAGGCGAGGGCCGCATCGAGACGCTGATACGCCTCACGGATCTCGTTCTCTCCGATATTGAGCGGCGGCAACAGACGCACGACATTGTCGCCAGCCGGCACCGAAAGGAAATTCTGCTCGCGCGCGGCGGCAACGAGATCGGTATTGGCGATCTTCGTCTTGATGCCGATCAGCAGCCCTGAACCACGGATTTCCTCGATAAGATCGGGGTAGCGATCCTTGAGCTCGGCCAGCCGCTGGGTGATATCGCGCGCGGTGGCGCGAACGCCTTCAAGGAATTCAGGCGTGGCAACGACATCGAGAACGGCATTGCCCACCGCCATGGCGAGCGGGTTGCCGCCAAACGTCGTGCCGTGGACACCCGCCGTCATGCCCTTGCTGGCCTTGTCGGTGGAAAGGCAGGCGCCCATCGGGAAACCGCCGCCGATCCCCTTGGCGATCGCCATGATATCCGGCGTGATGCCTGCCCATTCATGCGCGAAAAGCTTGCCGGTGCGCCCGACGCCGGACTGCACCTCGTCGAGAATGAGCAGCAGACCCTTCTCGTCGCAGAATTCACGCAGCTTGCGCAGGAAATCATTGGAGAAAACGCGAGTCCCGCCCTCGCCCTGCACGGGCTCAAGCAGCACTGCGCCGGTTTCCGGCCCGACAGCGGCCTTCATGGCGTCGAAATCGCCGAAGGGGACCTGATCGAACCCTTCGACCTTGGGGCCGAAACCGTCGAGATATTTCTTCTGGCCACCGGCGGCGATGGTCGCGAGCGTGCGGCCATGGAACGCGCCCTCGAAGGTCACGATGCGATACCGCTCCGGCTGCCCGTTCGCGCTATGATATTTGCGCGCCATCTTGATCGCGCATTCCAGCGCCTCGGCGCCCGAATTGGTGAAAAACACCTTGTCGGCGAAGGTCAGCTCGCACAGCCTATCGGCGAGGCGGGCACCTTCGGAAATGTTGTAGAGATTCGAGACATGCCAGAGCTTCTGCGCCTGCTGGGTCAGTGCCTCGACGAGATAAGGATGCGAATGGCCGAGCACGTTGACGGCGATGCCGCCGGCGAAATCGAGGAATTTGCGGCCATCCTCGGCAAAGAGCCAGGCGCCTTCGCCACGCTCGAAAGCGACATCGGCGCGCGCGAAAACCGGCAGGAAATGCGACCCGGAGCCACGACGCGCCTGGGATGCCGGAGAAGCGGGTGTTGCGCCTTTCGTCATCGTCGTCATCGTATCCTCCTTGGACATCATTGCCCGGTTCAGGCCTTGCCGGCGTGATCGCCGCTCTTTCTGACAATCCTCTCGGCAGGCAAAAAAGAACGCCGCCCGGATCGGGCGGCATCAAGGACTTCTACATCAGGCATCACCGAGCAAAAGTCAATGAATCTCGCCGCTGGCGCGGGATTCCCGCCAGCAGCGGGAATTTGGCGGCGGACCGATTATCGCTGTTGAAAACACCGAGTGTTGCCATTCAGACTCTCTACCTCGCCGAATCGATCCGCTAGGATTCCTGAAGGTCAAGCGGTGAAGTGAAAAAACTTCGCCTGGCCGATTTCAGGTTCGTCCCCCGTCCGATCTCTCGGAAAAGCCGATTGCGGCTCGTGGGCGGATTCTGTCATCGGCATCGGTGCGGCAGGGAGGATGGCATGTCTTGGGATGACAATCGTATCGAACAGCTCAAGAAGCTGTGGAGCGAGGGCCTCAGCGCCAGCCAGATCGCCGCCGAGCTTGGCGGCGTCACCCGCAACGCGGTGATCGGCAAGGTCCATCGCCTCGGCCTGTCCGGTCGTGCCAAGGCCAAACCAGCCTCGGTGGCACGCCCCCGCAAGGTCGTACGCAACACCATGCGCACCAGCGTCGTTTCCGCCCGCGGCAATCTCGCCGTGGTCGAGATGGTCGACACCGAGATCGAGATCATGCCGGTGCGCGAGAATGTCGTGATCCCGATGTCAAAGCGCATCTCGATCATGGAACTGCGCGAAGGCGTGTGCCGCTGGCCGATGGGCGACCCGCTTCAGGCCGATTTCGCCTATTGCGGCGCGGATTGCGGAGGTGGAAAGACCTATTGCGACGCGCATGCCCGCATCGCCTTCCAGCCGCAAAACGATCGCCGTCGCTGATTTGTATTCTGTTCCGCACAAAACCCGCCGGAAGGCGGGTTTTCTTTTTCAGCAGCGCTCCCTCAGGGCACGCGACCGAAGGTCTCGTCAAAGGAATACCCCGCGCCGCGCACGGTGCGGATAGGATCCGCCTGCCCGCGCCGGTTCAGAACCTTGCGCAACCGGCCGACATGGACATCCACCGTGCGCTCGTCGACATAGACATCCTGCCCCCAGACAGCATCGAGCAATTGATCGCGCGCGAAAACGCGCCCTGGGCTGGTCATGAGGAATTCCAGCAGGCGGAATTCGGTGGGGCCGAGATGCAGCTCCTTTTCCGCGCGCCGCACGCGCTTGGTCACGCGGTCGAGTTCGAGATCGCCATGCGCCAGGCGATGCGCGACATGATCCGGCTTGGCGCGACGCAGCAGCGCATTGACGCGCGCGACAAGCTCGGGAACTGAAAACGGCTTGACGATATAATCATCCGCGCCCTGCGTGAGCCCGCGGATACGTTCCGATTCCTCCCCGCGCGCGGTGAGCATGATGACGGGAAGCAGCGCCGTCTCGGGCCGAGCCCGCAGGCGCCGGCACAATTCGATGCCGGAAACCGCCGGGAGCATCCAATCGAGGATCACGAGATCGGGCACGCATTCCTTCAGGCGGATATCCGCCTCGTCACCGCGCGCCACATGCTCGACCTCGTAGCCCTCCGCGGTCAGATTGTAGCGGACGAGGATCGCCAGCGCTTCCTCATCCTCGACGATCAGGATCTTCGCAGCCAAGGGCGGCCTCACTCATCGGAAGGCGTGAGCGCGAAGACGGAAGATCCGCCTTTCGGGCGCGGACCGCTCAGCTGCTGCCCGGTCTCGATGAAATGCACCGTCTCGGCGATATTGGTCGCGTGATCGCCGGCGCGCTCGATATTCTTGGCGATGAAGAGCAGATGCGTCGAGAAGGTGATCGAGCGCGGATCTTCCATCATGTAGGTGAGCAACTCGCGGAAAAGCGCGTTGTTGAGCGTATCCACTTCGCCGTCATGCAGCCAGACATGCCGGGCGAGAGCGGGGTTGTTCTGCGAGAAACTGTCGAGCACAGTCTTGATCTGTCCAAGGACCAGATGCGCCATGTGCTGGATGCCCGCCAGCGAACGCGCGCCGAGGAAACGATCCTCCATCACGCCCACGCGCTTGGCGATGTTCTTCACGAGATCGCCGATACGCTCGATATCGGAGGCAATCCGGATGGTGCCCATGATATGGCGCAGATCGTTCGCCATCGGCTGGCGCCGCGCGATGATCAGCACCGCCAGCTCCTCGATCTCGTGCTGGATCGTGTCGAGCTGCACGTCGCGTTCGACGACGCTCTTCGCCTTGGCTATATCGTGGCGCACAAGCGCATCGACGGCATCGACCAGCATCGTCTCCGCGAGGCCGCCCATCTGGTTGATCTTGGCCGAGAGGGCGGAAAGCTCCTCGTCATAGGCCCGAACGATATGTTGCGTCATTCCTGTCTCCTGAGCCGGCTCTGTTTCGTATTTTCTGACGTCAGCCGAAGCGCCCGGTGATGTAATCTTGCGTCCTGCGATCCTTGGGATTGGTGAAGATCTGGTCGGTCGCACCTTCCTCGACCAGCGATCCCAGATGGAAGAAGGCGGTCCGCTGCGAAACACGCGCCGCCTGCTGCATCGAATGCGTGACGATCACGATCGTGAAATTCTCGCGCAATTCGTCGATCAGCTCCTCGATCTTCGCGGTCGCGATCGGATCGAGTGCGGAACAGGGCTCGTCCATCAGGATGACCTCGGGGCTGACCGCGATCGCGCGGGCGATGCACAGACGCTGCTGCTGGCCGCCGGAAAGCCCGGTGCCGGGATCGTCGAGCCTGTCCTTTACTTCCTCGAAGAGACTGGCCCGGCGCAGCGAACGCACGACGATCTCGTCCAGCTCCGCCTTGGAACGGGCAAGGCCATGAAGACGCGGGCCATAGGCCACGTTCTCGTAGATCGATTTCGGGAAAGGGTTGGGTTTCTGGAACACCATGCCGACCCGCGCGCGCAGAAGCACCGGATCGAGCATCCTGTCGTAGATGTCCTTGCCGTCGATGGTGATCTCGCCCGTCACCCGACAGGTCGAGATCGTGTCGTTCATGCGGTTGATGCAGCGCAGGAAGGTCGACTTGCCGCAGCCCGAGGGGCCGATGAAGGCCGTGACCGCCTTCTCGGGAATATCGACGAAGACATCCTTGAGCGCATGCTTCTCACCGTAATGGACATTGACGCCGCGCGCGGCGACCTTGGCGCTTGCCGCTTTCGGCGCGCCTTGCGCATCGCCGGCATTCAGGGCTTTCGCGGTTTCGGACGCAAAGCTCATCTCAGGAACCTTTTCAAACATGTTACCAGCGCCGCTCGAAACGACGGCGAAGCAGGATGGCCGCGCCGTTCATGACAAACAGGAAGCCGAGCAGAACCATGATGGCAGCCGCCGTACGGGTCTGGAAGGCCATTTCGGGGAGGTCGGACCAGAGATAGATCTGGACCGGCAGAACGGTCGCCGCATCCGTGACACCGGCCGGCACATCGACAATGAACGCCACCATCCCGATCATCAGAAGCGGAGCGGTCTCGCCAAGCGCATGCGCCATCCCGATGATCGTTCCGGTCATGATGCCGGGCATTGCCAGCGGCAGGACATGGTGGAAGATCGCCTGCTGATGCGAGGCGCCGACGCCGAGCGCGGCTTCCTTGATCGAAGGCGGCACCGCCTTCAGGGCAGCGCGGGAGGCGATGATGATCGTCGGCAGCACCAGCAGCGCCAGAACCAGCCCGCCCACCAGCGGCGCGGAACGTGGCAGGCCGAAGAAATTCAGGAACATCGCAAGGCCGAGCAGGCCGAAAACGATGGAGGGAACCGCCGCGAGATTGTTGATATTGACCTCGAGAATATCCGTCAGCCGGTTCTTCGGCGCGAATTCCTCAAGATAGACCGCCGCGCCAACCCCGATCGGAAGGCAGAACAGCAAGGTGACCAGCAAGGTCAGCGCAGAACCTGTCAGCGCACCGCGGATACCGGCGAGTTCGGGTTCGCGACTGTCACCATTGGTGAAGAAGCGGGTCGCGAACGCATTCTGGAGCTGCCCCTTCGCGCGCAAGGCCTCGAGCCAGGCGATTTCCGCATCCGTCACGCGGCGATCCGCCTCGGGCGTGACATAGGTCGCGACACGCCAGGCTTTCACCTCCGTTACGCCGTCACTTGGCGCGACCAGAACCGTGCCGCGCGCGCTGTCCTTGCCGATTTCGGAAAGCAGGAACATGCCGCCCCCCGCCTCAACGACGAGGCTGGGAAGCAGGGTCGGATCGAGCGCTTCGGTCGAGCCCGCATCATCTGCGCGTTTGCGCAAGCCGTCACGCCGCTGGGTCAACTCCATGCGCTGGGCGTCCAAAGCGGTATTGTCCATGCCCGGCCTGGAAGGAGGAATGCGGGAGAGGTCGCGCGAGAGCGCATCTGCCCGGCTCCGCAACACGCCTTTCAGCGCACCGAGCGGTGCGGCGAAAGCGCTGGCGCCGCGAAGCTCGACCGCACCACCATCGAGGTTCAGTGCAAGCGCGCCGCCGCCATCGGCCCGTTCGATCCGGGTGCCCTTTCCCTTGAGATGAAGATCGGCATCATCCGAGAGCAGCACCGGCATGCGGATCGTCTTTCCGATCAGGGACGGATCGGCAAGCACGCGCACGCGCAGATCGTCGCCCGCGCCCGCCGATACCAAACCTTCGAGTTTGCGACGCAGCCGGCGTTCCTTCACATTCGGGAACTGGTTCCGCAGGGCATCATAGACAAGCCGCTGATAATCGGCCGCGCGCAATTCCGCCGGATCGCGCGTACCCTTCGGATCAATCGTTTCTGCGCTCAGCGTTATTTCCAACAGCGCGCGATGCTCGAAAAAGGCCGGCATTCCCTTGCGGATGATATCGCCGAGCAGCGCAAGGACGAAAACACCCGCCACCAATACCGCCGCAAGCCCGAAGAACTTGAAGCGTGCCTCGGCCCGGTAGCGGCGCTTCATGCGCGCCATGGATTCGGCGGAATAGGGATCAACGCCACGAAAGGCGGTCGGCGCTGGCGCCTTGATTGCCTCAGTCATATTGTTCCCGATACTTCCGGACGATCGCGAGCGCGATCACGTTGAGGGTCAGGGTGAAGAAGAAGAGCACGAAGCCAAGCGCGAAGGCCGCCAGCGTCTTGGCGCTGTCGAATTCCTGATCCCCCACGAGGATGGTCTTGATCTGCACGGTGAAGGTTGTCACCGCATCGAGCGGGTTGAAGGAGAGGTTCGCGGCAAGACCAGCCGCCATCACCACGATCATCGTCTCGCCGACCGCACGGCTGATCGCGAGCATGAAGGCCGAGACGATCCCCGGCAGCGCCGCCGGAAGGACCACGCGCTGGATGGTTTCGGAATGCGTCGCCCCCATGGCGAGCGAGCCGTCGCGCAGGGATTGCGGCACGGCGGTGATCACGTCGTCGGAGAGGGAGGAAACGAAGGGAATGATCATCATCCCCATCACGATGCCCGCGGCAAGCGCGCTTTCCGAGGCGACATTGAGCCCGAGCATGGCACCGAATTCCCGCACAAGCGGCGCAACGGTAAGCGCGGCGAAGAAGCCGAGCACCACGGTGGGAATGCCCGCGAGGATTTCAAGCACGGGTTTCGCCCAGGCGCGAAAGCGCGGCGAGGCATATTCCGCCATATAGATCGCCGCGAACAGGCCGATCGGCCCCGCGATGAAAATGGCGATGGTGGAGATGAGCGCCGTGCCGGCGACAAGAGGAAGGATGCCGAAAGCGCCGGAGGAGCCGCCCTGATCCGCGCGGATCGCGGTCTGGGGAGACCATTGCGTTCCGAACAGGAATTCGGTCGGCGACACTTTCTGGAAAAAGCGGATGGTTTCGAACAGAACCGAAAAGACGATGCCGATCGTTGTCAGGACCGCGATCCCCGCGCATACGAGCAGCGCCAGTCTTACAATCGCCTCGAAGCGGTTGCGCGCGCGAAACAGGGGCGTGACGGCGCGAAGCGCGTAAAGCAGCCCGACAAGCCCGACGCTCAGGCCCAGCGCACCGACACCCCAGCGGGCGAGCCCGGAGAGATAGGCGAAAACCGCCGCGCCGGCCTCGATCGCCGGGCTCGGCCGGCCCGAGAACCGCCCGGCCGCCAGATCCTGAATCTCGCGGAAAGCCGCGCCGCGCCGCAGGGCATCGTCCAGCAGGGCGGGATCGGCCGCCATCAGCGATTGCCGCTCGATCGCCCCGGAGGCAAGCGGCACCGCGATCGCGTAGATCGCCAGCATCGGCAGCAGCACGAAGCAAGCCGCAAACAGCCCATGATAGATCGGGCGGGAATGCAACGCCTCTCCCCGCGAGACCTGCTGCGCACGCGCGCGCGCCGCCATGAAAGCCAGTGCCGCCAGCGCGACCATCAGGGAGAAATAAACCGGAGCCACGCGCCCCCCCATCCGCCGGCGTTAACCGGCACAACTCAACCGAAAACCGGGGTCGTCAGCACGACCCCGGCCTGTGCGGATCGCTCATCCGCCGGAACTTACTTCGGCAGGCCTTCGCCGGTCATCGGCTTCAGGCCCGTGGCATTCGCCCGCGCAGCGGCGAGCTTTTCCTTCGGAACCGGGACCAGCCCCTTCTTCTCGAGATAGCCACCCTCGCCGGCGGCTTTCTCGGAGACATATTCCGTCACGAACTTGTCGAGCCCCGGAACGACGCCGACATGCGCCTTCTTGACATAGACGAACAGCTCGCGCGAGGGGCCATATTTGAGGCTGGCGATGGTTTCCATATCCGGGACCATGCCGTCGATCGTGGCGCCCTGGATCTTGGCGACATTCTCTTCGAGGAAGGAATAGCCAAAGACGCCGAAAGCGTTCGGATTGGCCTCGAGTTTCTGGACAATGACGTTGTCGTTCTCGCCGGCCTCGACATAGGCGCCATCCTCGCGGATGGATTTCCAGGCCGCATCGAACGCCTTGCGATCCGACGCCTTGAGCGCCTTCATCGCCGGGATCTGCTCGGCACCCGGCTCGAGCACCAACTCATGAAGCGAATCGCGCGTGCCGGAAGTCGGCGGCGGGCCGAGCACCTCGATCGCGCGGTTTGGCAGGGACGGATCGATCTGGTTCCAGGTCTTGTAGGGATTGGGAACGAGCTTGCCATCCTTGTCCGGCACATTCTTGGCCAAAGCGAGGAAGATCTGGGCGCGGGTCAGTTTGATCGGCTGCGACTTCTTCGAATGGGCGAGGGTGAGGCCGTCATATCCCACCATCAGCTCGACGATCTCACTGACGCCGTTCTTCTGGCATTGCTCGAACTCGCCGACCTTCATGCGGCGGGAGGCATTGGTCGCATCGGGGAACTTGATGCCAACACCTTCGCAGAACAGCTTCATGCCGCCGCCGGTGCCGGTGGACTCAACCACCGGAGTCTTGACGCCGCCCGTCTTGCCGAGCTGCTCGGCAACCGCCGTGGTGAACGGATAGACCGTCGAGGAGCCGACGATGCGAATCTGGTCGCGGGCCGAGGCGGCACCAACGCTGAAAGCCAGAACAAGCGCGCTCGCGCCGAGAAATTTTGCTGATGTCATGGGACATCTCCCTGTTTCCATGACGCCGCCGGCCAGATTGTCATCCGGCTCCAACTCGGCGCCCGGCGCGGTTCTAGCGCCGCTTCGTGACGCCTATATGACAGTCTATCCTTCTGTTTTTAATATGTTTTTATTTCACTCTCCGGCGGCCTGCAACACAACTGTGAAGCTTGATCCCTTGCCCGGCATGCTCTCGATGGCCAGCCGGCCGCGATGGCGCGTAACGATATGTTTGACGATCGCCAGCCCGAGCCCGGTTCCGCCCATGCCCCGACTCTCGTTGACATCCGCGCGGTAGAAGCGCTCCGTGAGGCGCGGCAGATGCTCGGGCGCGATTCCGGGACCGTAATCGCGAATGATCGTCGCATAGGCGGGTTTACCAGCTTCTTCTACCCCCTCGATCTCGACATCGACACGCTCCCCGCTCTGGCCGTATTTGATGGCATTCTCGATGAGATTCTCGAAGACGCGCAGCAATTCATCGCGATCGCCGGTCACGACCGGCGCCCCTGCCACCACCTTGATCTCCAGAACCACGCCGCGATCCTTCGCAAGACCGCTCAGCACATCGCAGACCGAGCGCACCAGCAGGCCGAGATCGATGCGATCGGAGGGGGCGATATGCTCGGACATCTCGATCTTGGAGAGCGAGAGCAGATCCTCGATCAGGCGCGCCATGCGCCGTGCCTGGGTCTGCATGATCACGAGGAAACTCTTGCGCGCCGCCGCGTCGTCGCGCGCGGCGCCCTGAAGCGTCTCGATGAAGCCGAGAATGGAGGCGAGCGGCGTACGCAGCTCATGGCTGGCATTGGCGACGAAATCCACCCGCATCGCCTCAAGGCGCTTGGCGGCTGTCGTTTCCGGCATCGACACCACGGCAAAGGCGATGCCCGGTTCTCCCGGCGCGGCCTGCTGCTCACGCGAGAGCCGGCGGATGATCACATCGAAGCTGCGCGTCACCGGCACGCGCTCGACAAGTTCCGTCTGCGCTTCCGGGCGATGCGTCAAAACGCTTTCAAGCGTGGCGAGAAAGTTGGGCGCGCGCACCACGAAGGAGAGGGGATGCTCCCGCCTCAGACCCGGAAAGGCGGTGTAGGCCGCCGAATTCGCATGCACGACATTGCCGCGCCTGTCGATCAGCACGGTCGGAGAGGAAATCGCGTCCAGCACCGCGTTGAGCCGCGCTTCCGGCGCCGCGGCAACCGCACGCAAGGGCGCACTGCGCGGAAGATCCCAGCTCCGACGCCGGCGCAACGCGAGCATCATGCCGAATGCCGCCAGAATGGCGAAGGAAAATGCCAGAGCGGGGCGATGCGACGAAACCGCAAGGATCAACAAGCCCGTCAGCGCGATAATGCACAAGCCCGACCCGAGCAACATGGCGGGCGAGGAATCCCCCTCCCCGCCGGTTTGGTGGCGGACGGAATCACCGGAGCGATCGTCCTCCGGCGCGCTCATGCACCGCCCCCGCCGCCCGCGGGCGGCGCGGAACTAGCCAATTGCCGCTTGAGAATGCCGGCGCGGATCATGATCTCGCGCGTGCCCAGCAGCACCAGCGCGAGAATGAAGGGAAGCAGATAATAGCACAGGCGATAGACCAGAAGCGCCCCCAGCAGCGCTTCACGCGGGACGCCGGGCAATGCCAGCATCATCGTCGCCTCGAACACGCCGAGACCACCGGGCGCATGGCTCAGGATACCGAGCAGGCAGGCGAAGACATAGGCCGCGAGCATGGTGGCAAAAGGAACTTCCGCGCTTGGCGGCAACAGGACATAAAGCACCGCGGCGCCCGCGCAGACATCCGCCGCCCCGAGCGCGAGCTGCTTGAGCGTGACCCCCACGCCCGGCACGGAAAGATCCCAACCCTGGATGGCGACCCGGCCATTGCCGCGCTTGACGAGCAGGAGGTAAAACCCGACCCCGGCGAAAACGGCGAGACCGATGAGGATATTCATCGTCAGCGGCAGGCGGGTGAAGGTGGAGGCGGAAGCGGGCGCCGCGATCAGCACCGAACCGAGAACCAGCCCCATGCCGAGCCAGAACGTGATGCCTGCGATCAGGGTCAGGCTGGCGATGACGCGGGCGCCAAGCCCCACCGAGGAGTAGATCCAGTAGCGCACGGTCGCGGCCGTCAGAAGCGGAAAACCGAGCGTGAAGCTCACCGCGTAAGAGGTGAAGGAGGCGAGCGCCGCGATCCGGTAGCGCACCTTGATCGGCGTGACCTCCTTCAGCGCCACCCAGTCATAGCCGGTCAGCATCAGATAGGAGAGCGCCGTGAAAAACAGCGCGAGGCCGATCTGCCCCCAGCTCGCACGGGCGAAAGCGGCGCGGACTTCCGAGGCTTCAAGCTCCGAGACGACAAAATAGAGCACCACGAGCGAAAGACAGAAAAGCCCGGCGCTGGCGATCGTTCCGATCAGCTTCAGGCGATGCGTCCTGGAGGCCGCGCTATCAGGATCTCTCAACGGCACGTTCCCGCCTCACGATGCTTGCGAGGCCGGCCCCATGGCCGAGTCCAGTTCCGAATCATTCCGCCTCCGAACAGGGAGCCGCGAGGACATCACAACAGGCACCGCAGCTTTTCCGGTATGGTTCAGCCCGTGCCGGCGGTCAACCGCCCGCGAGAGCGGCTCACGACGCACGGCGGGAGAACCACTCGCCTGCCTCGCCCATGATGATGGCGATCCCGAGGCGGGCACCGGCCAGCATTGCGAGAAGCGCCACCGGCATGGAGAGCGCGAGGAGCGACCCCGCGCTCAGCCCCTGCCCGATCGTGCAGCCCCCCGCCAGAACACCGCCGAACCCCATCAACGCCGCGCCGATCATGTGGCGGCGCATTTCATGATGATCGTCGAAAGCCTCCCAGCGGAACTCGCGCGCGACGAGGCTCGCCGCCATCGCGCCGACCACCACCCCGACGACGCTGGCAACACCGAAATCATGCCAGGCATCCTGCCCCGTCAACACGCCGAACAATGCCCGCGCAACAGGCGCGACAAATGTGAGGCTCTGCGGCCGCTGGTGCAGATCGAACGGATCGCTCCACCATGCGGTTGCCGCCCAGCCCAAGGCCACGACAAGGCCGAGGCCGATCCCGGCGGAGAGAAGGCGCCGCGCGCGGCGCAGACGCCGATCCGCCAGCGCGAGCGCACCCAGCCCGAGCGGTATGAGCACACCGAGAACCTGCCGCGGATCGCGCGCGAAGAGCTGTTCGATCTGTGTCGGAAAATCAGAACGGCTTGGCCCCGGCATCGGCAACGCGATGCGCTCGACAATGCCGATGCGAAACCCGGCCAGTATGCCGCGCAAGGCGGCATAGGCGACTACGCCGAAGACCATGATCACGATCAGCGCGCGCAGATCACCCGTGCCCAGCCGCACCAGCGAGCCAAAACCGCAGGTGCCCACAAAGGCCATGCCGATGCCGAACATCACGCCCCCGACCACAAGCCCCGCCAAGGGCAGGCTGGTCGGCACATAGGTCGTCCGGTCCGGATCGAGATGCCCCGCGAGGATCAGCCCCTGGGTGAGCAGAAGCGCCACGGCCAGCGCGAGGCCGAAAACCTTGAGGCGCCGGAAATCGCGCCCCATCAGGGCGTCTTCCATGGCACCGAAGGTGCAAAGGCGTGCACGTTGCACCAGAAAGCCGACCAGAACGCCGCCAAGCAAACCTGCCAGGCCGGGGATCACGGAGGGCATCAGGGCCTCATTCCGCCTTCGCAGGCGGTTCGCAGAAAATGCGATAGACGGTGGAGATGACCTGCCGCACATCGTCGTTGGCGAGGCTGTAATAAATCGCCTTGCCGTCGCGGCGCGTCGTCACCAGCCCGTCGAAACGCAGCCGCGCGAGCTGCTGCGACACGGTCGGCTGACGCAGGGACAGGATATTCTCGAGATCACCGACGGAACGTTCTTTCTCCGCCAGCAGGCAGAGCAGCAGCAGGCGGTTCTCGTGGCTGAGCGCCTTGAGGAAATCCGATGCCTTGCGCGCCTTGCGCATCAATTGGTCGAGTTCGGGCGAAAACTCCTCGCCATCACGCAGTTCTTTTTCGAGTTCGGCTCTCAGCAACGTCATTGTTCCACTCATCCGCCTCCGGGCTGGCGCTTTCCTGCCTCATCGCGCGGCAATCTGGCAAGCATCGCGCCAAGGAGACCCCAGAAGGCCTCGTCATTCATATAGCCGGTGATGCGTCCGACCTCGCGTCCTTTGTCCACCAGAACGAAGGTCGGTGTATAGCGCACGGGCGGGTCGAACCGGAACTCCGCCGGTACATCGGTATCGAGGTTGATATGGCGCAGAGGCGCAAGGGCACCTTCCGCTGTCTTCGGATAGATCGGCCCGATCTCCTCGCTCCAGCGCTGGCACCAGGCGCAGCCGGCGCGCTCGAACATCACGAGCTCGGCCGCATATGCCGATATTCTCGCAGGCAGCGCGAGGAAAAGCACCGTCAGACACAGTTTCGTGAGCCGCATCGAAAACCTTCAACCGGCATTGCCCAATGCCTCGCCATGGATAATATAGACGTATGCGAATATGTTTTCCAGCCCTCAACGCCGGAAATTACAACCGATGAGCTTCGATATCGGATTATCAGGCGCGTTCGGTGCCGGAATCATCTCTTTCCTCTCGCCCTGCATCCTGCCGCTGGTGCCGCCCTATCTTGCCTATCTCGCCGGAATCGGGATGGGGGAACTGAGCAGCGCGGGCAGCGGCGATGCGATATTGCGGCGGCGGATCCTCACCCGCGCCCTCGCCTTCGTTCTCGGCTTTGCGACCGTATTCGTAGCGCTCGGCGCAAGCGCGAGCGTGATCGGGCAGGCCCTGAACCGCTATTTCGAATGGCTCGCGATCCTCGCCGGGATTCTGATCATCACGATGGGGCTGCATTTCCTCGGGGTTTTCCGCATCGCGCTGCTCTATCGCGAGGTGCGCGTGACGATCGATCGCAAGCCGGCAGGGCCCTACGGCGCCTATCTCATGGGTTTGGCTTTCGCCTTCGGCTGGACACCCTGTGTCGGTCCCGTTCTTGCCGCGATCCTGATGATCGCCAGCGCCGAGGACAGCGCGTTGCGCGGCGCGCTGCTGCTTCTTTCCTATGCGCTGGGCATCGGCATTCCTTTTCTCGCCGCGGCCTTTCTCGCCGCGCCCTTCTTGCGATTGATGGGCAGGCTGAAGGCGCATCTCGGGCTCATCGAGAAAATCATGGGTGTGCTTCTGGTGCTCACCGGCCTTCTCTTCCTCACCGGCTCGATGCCGAAAATCGGCAACTGGCTGCTTTCCACCTTCCCGATCCTCGGCAAGATCGGCTGAAAAGGGAGCCTTCCATGATCGACCGCAGAACGCTTTTCCTCGGCGCCGCGCTCCCGCTGGTAACGTCCGTACGATCCCTCGCCGGGACGCTTGGCGAAGACGGGCTCTACCATCAGGATTGGTTCGTCGACACTTTCCTTGATCTCGCGGAGGATGTCGCCGCCGCGACGCAAAAGGGCAAACGCTTCGCCGTGCTCTGGGGTCTCAAGGGATGCCCCGCCTGCAAGACCATGCATGAAGTGCATTTCGCCGATCCCGCCACCACCGACTACATCAGGGCGCGGTTTGATATCGTCCATCTCAATATCCTCGGCGACAAGGAAGTCACCGATTTTGATGGCAGGAAGCGAGGGGAAAAGGCGTTTGCCGCGCATTACGCCATCCGCACCACGCCATCGATCCAGTTTTTCGGCACGAATGCCGAGGGGCTGGCGGCAAAGGAGCCGCTCAAGCGCGAAGTGGCCCGCATGCCGGGCCTGCTCGATCCCAAGGCCTTTCTGGCGATGTTCCGCTATGTCGCGGAGGAGGGCTATACGCGCGAGAGTTTCGCGGAATGGGCAAGGAAGAACGGCGCCTAGAGCCGGAAATCCTCGCCCAGATAGAGCCGGCGGACATCGGGCGAGGCGATGATCTCCTCCGGCGAGCCTTCCATCAGCACCTCGCCGGAATGGATGATATAGGCGCGGTCGATCAGGCTGAGCGTCTCACGGACATTGTGATCCGTGATCAGCACGCCGATCCCACGTGCCTTCAGGTGCAGCACGAGATCCTGGATATCGCCGACCGCGATCGGATCGATCCCCGCGAAAGGCTCGTCGAGCAGCATGAAATTCGGTCGCCCGGCCAGCGCGCGCGCGATCTCGCAGCGCCGCCGCTCACCGCCCGACAGCGCGATGGAGGGCGATTTCCTCAGCCGCGTGATGGTGAATTCCTCAAGCAGCGCATCAAGTTCGTATTCGCGCTTCTTCCGATCGGGCTCGACCACTTCGAGCACGGCGCGGATATTCTCCTCCACCGTCAGCCCCCGGAAAATGGACGCTTCCTGCGGCAGATAGCCGATGCCAAGCCTTGCGCGGCGATACATCGGCAATTGCGTGATATCGAACCCGTCGAGCCGAATCTGCCCGTGATCGGCCGGGACAAGGCCGGTGATCATGTAGAAGACCGTGGTCTTGCCGGCGCCGTTCGGGCCCAGCAGGCCCACGGCCTCGCCCCGCCGGACATTGAGACTCACATCCTTGACAACCTTGCGCTTGCCATAGGTCTTGCCGAGCGAATAGGCGGCGAGCACGCCCTCGCCTTCCAGAGCGGCCTCGCGGACCGCGCGGGGAAGAACAGGCTGGATCGTGCCGGCGCGCGAAGTCTCCTTCGCGGAGGGCTCCCCTTTTTTCGCTCGTCTCAGAAATGACCCCAGCACGCACCGCGCTCCGAAAACCGCCCGCCCGGCCGTGCCGTCATCGGTTGTTGTATCATGTTGATCTAGCGCACAAAGCGCGCGGCGTCACGTCGTACAGATGATCAGCGCGCCGGGCAATCGCCGCCCGCCTTCTTCTTATCCTCGCTGCCGGGCGTGAAGACGCCCTGGACACGCCCTTTCGCGCCGGCATCCACGGTCGCGCGGCCGGTCTTGACATCATAGACCGCGCGCTCGCCGCGCTGGACATTGTCGCAATCGGAAATCACGACATTGCCGGTGAAGGTCACGGTTTCGACTTCGGCATCATAGAGCATCGCATTGGCCGTGGCCGCCATGGTGCCGGAGGTGACACTCACGGGCCCGGAGCAATGGATCTTGCTGATTGCCGTGCCTTCACCCGCGGGGGAAGGCGCCGCGCCGGCCTTCTTCATGGCGCCGCTCGTATAGTGGAAGGTCATGGTGGGGCAGCGCAACGTGCTCTGCCCCTGCGTGGCGATAACGTCACCGGAATAAACGCCGCGATTCTCCTTGTCGAACACTTCGAGCTTGCCGGCATCGATGCGGATCGGCTCCTTCGAATTGCCTCCGAAACCGGCGAAGGGCGTTCCTTTTCCCTTCGCCTTGGCGGCAGGCGCAGCCCCCTGAGCCTGCGCGGGCGCGTGCAACCCGGTCATCGCGATGCCGGAGGCGAGAACCAGCGCGCCGAAGGTCGCGCAGAGCGTCATCGAGGGGGCGGAGAGACGCGCCATCATCATTCCTTTTGTTCCGGCGCGGCCGGTTCCTGAGCTTCAGCTTCCGGCACGGTGCCCTTCGCGTTCGGGTTCACGAAAACCGAACGCACGCGTCCTTCGAAAACGAGTCGCTTGCCGTTGTCGAGCAATTCCATCCGCTGGGCGCCGACATTGCCCTGCGGCATGGTGACTTCAACCGGCTTGTCCGTGGTGATCGTGCCGGCCTTGAACTCGATCCGGGCATCCTTGAGGGTCGCGTTGAGGCCGCCATCGGTGCGGACATTCACGCCGCCATCGACCTCCAACCGCTCGATCTTGCTGTCATAGACACCCTTGGCGCCGGCAAGATCGGCCCAGCCGTCATTGCCGGTCTGCATGCGGGCGTTGAGCGTATCGAGGGAGACCGTATTGGGGGTCTTCAGATCCTGAAGCGCGCTCGTCGCGGTGAGCTCGTAGGAGCGCCCATCGCGCTTGAAACCGGAAAGGCGCGGCTTTTCCATCACCACCTTGGTGCCGGAAATCCCCACAGCTTCCACCTGGGCCTCCACGCCGCCCCAGAACCCGGAAAAGCTCCGCATCACGAGAAAGGCGACAGCCGCGAGGCTGAGCACGGGGATCGCACGCCGATAAATGCGCACGCGCCGGGAATGGCGCTGCGCCGCGCGGAAGGCCGGGTTGTCCGCCAGATGTGACGGCAATCCGTTCAGATCCATGCCTGTGCCAAGTGCCGCCATCGGGCCTCGATCCTCTCCGGCGCGAGCTTCGCCGCCCAAAGCAGGCGAAGTTGTGGCCGAAGGCCGTTATGAACTGCAAGGTGCAAAGATTTAGCGAACCCTGACGCCCTGCCAAATCCTGTCAGCTATGCGCGAAGATATCTGCTTCCGGCCAACCGTCGAGATCAAGCTGGGCACGGGTCGGCAGAAAATCAAAGCAGGCTTGCGCGCGCGCCGTGCGGTTTTCGCGCGCGAGCATCGTGTCGAACTTCGCCTTGAGCGCATGCAAGTGCAACACATCGGAAGCGGCATAGGCGAGCTGTGCCTCGGTGAGCGTTTCGGCGGCCCAATCCGAGGATTGCTGCTGCTTCGACAGCTCCACGCCCAGCAATTCGCGGGTGATATCCTTCAGGCCATGCCGGTCCGTATAGGTTCGCGTCAAGCGCGAGGCGATCTTGGTGCAATAGACAGGCGAAGGCATCACGCCGAAGGTATGGCGCAGAACCGCCAGATCGAACCGTGCGAAATGGAAGAGCTTCAGGATCGACGAGTCCGCCAGCATCGCGACGAGATGCGGCGCCTCGCGCTGCCCCGGTGCGATCTGCACGACATCCGCCGTACCGTCCCCGGTCGAAAGCTGGACGACGCAAAGCCGGTCGCGATGCGGGATCAGGCCGAGCGTCTCGGTATCGATCGCGACGACGGAGCCGGGTGCGATGGGCTTGGCGAGGTCGCCGCGATGAAGACGGATGGTCATGGCTTTGTCCGGGCTTGGAAATTCTCTCTCGGCGCGGCTGCATAAAGCAATTATCCCGAAACGCAAATCTGCCCCGTTCAGGGCCGCGCGCTTCAAAGCCGGTTTGCGCCAATGCACGGGAAATCTGCTGACTCCAACCCTATATTGGTGTCAAACGAAACCAGCGAGGCCCAAATGTCTGCTCCGCTCATGCTTCACGGCATCCATCACGTCACGGCGGTGACCGCCAATGCCCGCGCGAACCACCATTTCTACACCGGCGCGCTGGGCATGCGGCTGGTGAAGAAGACCGTCAATCAGGATGATGTTTCGGTCTACCACCTCTTTTACGCCGATGGCGAGGGAAGGCCGGGCACCGACCTCACCTTCTTCGAATTCCCTACCCTGCCCGAGCGGCGCGGCACGCAGGCGGTGACCCGCACCATGCTGCGCGTGCGCGACGCTCAAAGCCTCGATTACTGGCAGAAGCGGTTTGCGGATCATCATGTGAAGCAGGAGGCGATCCTTGAAATCGATGGCCGCGCAAGCCTCCTGTTCGAGGATCACGAGGGGCAACGCCTCGCGCTCATCGCCGATCCCGCCTCGTTGCCCGGCGCCCCCTGGGCCGGCACCGATATTCCGGCGGCACACCAGATCCTCGGTCTCGGCCCTGTCGAGATCAGCGTCGTCGATCTTGGTCCGACGGAACGTTTTGTAACGACGCTCTACGGCATGGCCCTCTCCCGCCACTACCAGCGACCGGACGGCACGACGATTGCCGTGTTCGAAATGGGAAATGGTGGCGCGGACAAGGAACTGCATATCGCGGTCGAGCCCCATTTGCGGCGTACCGGACCCGGCGCAGGCGGCGTGCATCACATCGCTTTTCGCACGCGCGATGACGAATACGCGGCCTGGATCGCTCGCTATGAGGCGCTTGGATTGCGCTCATCGGGGCCTGTGGACAGGTTCTGGTTCCGCTCGCTCTATGTCCGCGAGCCCAACCACGTGCTTTTCGAGATCGCTACCGACGGTCCCGGCTTCGACGCGGACGAGCCGAAGGAAACGATGGGGCAATCCCTGTCCCTGCCGCCTTTCCTCGCCCATCGCCGCGCGGAGATCGAGGCCGGGCTGGCGCCGCTCTGAGCGCTGGTCCTCGCCACGGTGCCGGGTCGCCGCTCTATCTCGTAGCGATGCGCGGAAAGATCGGATAAGCGGAGTGTGACGCGCCTTCCAACGGGGCGCGCCCCATTCTTGCGCCAGGGCCAGAACGATGCGACTCGACTCCCGATTTGCCGCGCTGAGGGCAGCGCGTGAGCGGCTTGCCGATACCTCCATCCTCGCGCTTTTCGACCGGGACCCGGCGCGTTTCGGGCGCTTTTCCGCCTCGTTCGACGATCTTCTGCTCGATTATTCCAAATGCGCGATGGATGAAGCGGTGCATGCCGCGCTCATCGAACTGGCCAAGGAAGCGGGGGTTGTTGCCGCACGCGACGCCATGTTCGCAGGCGAAAGGATCAACACGACGGAAGATCGGGCGGCCTTGCACGTCGCCTTGCGCGATATCGATGCCTCGCCCCGGCTTGTCGAGGGCAAGGACATCCGCCCCGCGATCGTGGCCACGCGGGACGCCTGCTTTGCCTTCGCGGAAGGAATTCGCGATGGAAGCATCCACGCCGCGAATGGTCGTCGCTTCACCGATGTCGTGAATATCGGCATCGGCGGCTCCGATCTCGGCCCGGTCATGGCGACGCTTGCGCTGCATCCCTACCATGACGGTCCCCGGCTGCATTTCGTCTCAAATGTCGATGGTGCGCATCTCGCGGATACGCTCGCGCCGCTCGATGCCGCGACCACCTTGTTCATCATCGCCTCCAAGACCTTCACCACGATCGAGACCATGACCAACGCCCGCTCCGCCCGGAGCTGGCTGGTCGAGCGGCTGGGGGAGAAAGCCGTCGGCGCGCATTTTTGCGCCGTCTCGACCGCTCTGGACAAGGTGGAGGCTTTCGGCATTCCCCCATCTCGGGCTTTCGGTTTCTGGGATTGGGTTGGCGGGCGCTATTCGATCTGGTCCTCGATCGGCCTGCCCCTGATGATCGCGATCGGGTCCGCGCATTTCTCGCGCTTCCTTGAAGGCGCCGGCGCCATGGACCGCCATTTCCGCGATGCGCCGCTTGCGGAAAACCTGCCGGTCCTGCTGGCCCTGGTCGGAATCTGGCACCGGAACATCTGCGGCTATCCCAGCCGCGCGATCATCCCTTACGACCAGCGTCTCGCGCGCTTTCCGGCTTATCTCCAGCAGCTCGATATGGAATCGAACGGGAAGTCCGTTTGCAAGGACGGAGAACCCGTAACCGGCGCGACCGGACCGCTGGTCTGGGGAGAGCCGGGCACGAACGGCCAGCACGCCTTCTTCCAGCTGCTGCATCAGGGCAGCGATGTGGTGCCGGTCGAGTTCCTGATCGCGGCTCAGGGCCATGAGGAACATCTCGCCCAGCACCATGCCCTGCTCGTCGCCAATTGCCTCGCCCAGTCGCAGGCGCTGATGCGCGGACGCGATCTTACGGAGGCGGGCGGCAATCCGCATCGCGTCTTCGCGGGCAACCGGCCTTCGCTCACCTTGCTCTATCGCAAGCTCGATCCGTTCACCTTGGGGCGCCTGATCGCGCTGTACGAACATCGCGTGTTTGTCGAGGCCGTGATTTTCGGCATCAACCCCTTCGATCAATGGGGCGTCGAACTGGGCAAGGAACTCGCGACGAAACTCGCCGCGCCACTTGCCACCGGGGCCGGGCTCTCCACGCTGGATGGTGGCACCGCAGGGCTGATCGGCGCGATACGTTCCCTCAACGGAGCCGCCGATACGTGATCATCTCCGGGACGCAGAATGCCGCCCCGTTCGCGCTTACCGCGCTCGAAGCGCGCGCCTGCGCCTTCGCGCTTTCGAACAATGAAGCACCGGACGCGCTCTTCTGTTCACCCGCCCTCTGGCAGGCGGGCGCGTGGCAGGGCCTCGATCTCTCCTATCCCCGATCCGATTGCCGGCCTCTCTCGATCCCTGACAAACTTCGGGGTGCCGTCGCCATCCGTCGCGCCGAGTTTCTCGCCGGGCGCCTTTGCGCCATGCTCGCGCTGGAGGCTCTCTCGGGAAAATGGGAGGATATCGCCGTCCACACGGATCGCAGCCCCATCTGGCCAGCGGGATTTATCGGGTCGATCAGCCACACCAAATCGCGCGCGATCGCGCTCGTCGCGAGCGAGGCGCATTACGCGCGGCTCGGGGTGGATCTCGAAGCCATGATGGACGAAGCGCGCGCCGCCCCGCTCGCGCGGATGATCGTGGAGGAAAGCGAAATCGCCCTGCGCCCGGTGGATATGCCCTTTGCCGCCTTTCTCACGTTGATTTTTTCAGCGAAGGAGGCGTTCTACAAGGCGGTTTATCCGCAATTGCGCCGTTTCCTCGGCTTTCACGATGTCCGTCTTGCAAGACTCGATCACGCCTCTCTCCTGCTTGTACCGCAGGCGGAAAAGATCCCGGAGCTGGCTGGCTCCACCTTTAGCCTTCTCTGGCGGTTCGAAGACGATCATTGCCTCACCGTGCTCGCCGAGCCGCGATAGCGCTTGCAGGCAGAGCGCGCATTTCCTATTGCGGGCTCGAAAACAGGATCCACCATGACTCGAAACCGTGCCGAACCAAGACGCGAGATCGAAGAGCTTCGCACCCTCCGCGATGTGCTGCGCTATGCGGTTTCGGCTTTCCGCGCGGCGGAACTGCATCACGGGCATGGCGCGACCAACGCCCTCGACGAAGCGGCGTTCCTCATTCTCGAAAGCCTCAACCTGCCGCCCGATGATTTCAACGCCTTCGCCGATGCGAGGCTGACATCGCGCGAGAAAGCGCTGCTCGGCGATCGCCTCGCACGGCGGATCGAGGAGCGCGTTCCCGCCGCCTATCTCACCGGGCGTACCTATCTCCACGGCTTTTCCTTCCGCAGCGACAGGCGCGCCATCGTGCCCCGCTCCTTCATCGCGGAATTGCTGTTTTCTCCGCTCTTCGACGGCACCGGCGGCGCGCAGGCGCTGGTCGAGGACCCGCAGGTGGTTACGCGCGTGCTCGATCTGTGCACTGGCGGCGGCTCGCTTGCGATCCTCGCCGCCCATGCCTTCCCCAATGCGCGCGTCGATGCCGTAGAACTCTCGCCGGAAGCAGCCGCACTCGCGCGCGAGAATATCGCCGATTACGGCCTCGAAGACCGCGTGAAGCTGCATGAGGGCGATCTGTTCGCCCCGCTCGCCAAGGCGCGGTACGATTTCATCCTCACCAACCCGCCCTATGTCGACGAGGAAACCATGGCGATGTTGCCGGCGGAATTCCGCCACGAGCCGGCCATGGCGCTCGGCTCCGGCGCGGATGGCCTCGACATTACCCGCCGCATTCTTTCCGGGGCAGGCGCGTTCCTCAAGCCAGAGGGCGGGCTCTTGTGCGAGGTCGGGCTCGGACGCCCCGCTTTGGAGGCGGCTTACCCTGAAACGCCGTTCTTCTGGGTGGATACCGAGGAGAGCGAGGGAGAGGTATTCTTCCTGCGCAAGGAGGAATTGCCGCGCTGAGCCCGTCGCAATTCAGACAGCGGCGCGATGCTCTGTCTCTGCGGCAGGTGCCAGCGCGTTCGTCATGATCACGTCACGGATCGCGTCATAGGCCTCGTCAAGCGCTTGCTCGATCAGAGCGAGGAGCGCGTTGGCATCCTCGCCGGTATGCAGGCGCGCGGTTTTCTCAAGCGTTGAAGCCAGAGCTGCCACCGTTTTCGCGCCGATCGACAAGCTCATGGATTTGAGCGCATGCGCGCTCGCCGCGATCGCAGGGGAATCCGCCGCTCCAACCGCAGCGCGGATAGCACTCAAGGCTTCGGGGCCGTTCTCAAGATAGAGACTATAAATGCGCAAGACAGCATCCTTGCCGCCGATCTCGCCGAGCTGGAGCAATTGGCGGGTCATCGCCGGATCAAGCCGTTCATCCTCTTGGGGCAGCAGCGCTTCTGCTGCCGGCGGCGGCAATGCAGGCGCCGGGCTTTCCGGCACGACCGGAGGGGGGAGAGGCTGAACCGCCCCGGCCATCCTGCCCGGACCGACGAGAAATCTCGACAGGATCGCGGCCATGGCCTGAAGGGTGAAGGGCTTGTGAAGCACATCCTGCATGCCCGCCTGCTTCCATGCCTGCGCGTGGCTGCCCACGACATGGGCCGTGAGGGCAACGACGGGAACCGGCACCCGCGCATTCTCATTCTCCCAGACGCGGATAGCGGCGGTTGCCTCGAAACCGTCCATTTCCGGCATCGAGCCGTCCATCAGAACGAGATCGTAGGATTTCGCCTTCACCGCGGCGAGCGCGGCACGGCCATCGGCCACGGTGTCGCAGGAAAGGTCGAACCGTCTCAGGGTCTCGATGACGACCTCGCGATTGACGGGATTGTCGTCGGCCACCAGGACGAGATGATCGGGATAACGAGGGAAATCGGGGCTGTGCGTGCCTTGATCCCGCCGGGCGATCTTGCCCGCGAGGAGATCGCCGAGCGTGGCGCTGAGTTCGCGGCGTGAGATCGGCTTCAGGATCTGCCCTTGCGCCAGTCCCTTCTCGATCACGGTATCGATTTGCGCGTCGCCGAAGCGTCCGATGGCGAGGGTGGGCGCCTTGCGCAGCAGAGGCTGGATTCCGGGGTCGGAGAGAAGTTCCGCATCCGCGACCAGCAGGGCGATATCCCCCGGATGCCCCTGCCGGCTGTCCGAGACCGGATCGGCAACCTCGAAGCCCATCTCCTCGAGATAGCGCGAGAGCGTGAGCTGCGTGGCGGCGCCCGAAACCGCGACGAGCGCCCGCCCGGAGGCGAAGCGCCGGGGCGCGCGATCCGTATCGAGCCGATCGACGCGGATGATCGGCAGCGAGACGAAGAAGGTCGTGCCCTCGCCGGATTTGCTTTCGAGATAGATCTCGCCTTCCATGGCATCGACAAGGCGCTTGCAGATGGCAAGCCCGAGGCCGGTGCCCCCGAAGCGGCGGGTCGTGGTCTCGTCCACCTGGCTGAACGCATCGAACACGCCGGCGATCTTTTCCTCGGGAATGCCGATTCCGGTATCCTCCACCGAAAAGAGGATGTTGCCGGCATGCCGGGGATCGCGCATCGCCTTGAGCGTCACCGAACCGCTTTCCGTGAATTTCAGCGCGTTGTTGACGAGGTTGGAAAGAATCTGGTTGAGCCGGACCGGATCGGCGCCGATCCGCGCGGGAATGTTGGCCGCGACGAAGGTGGCGAGATCAAGCCCCTTGGAGCGCGCCTTTTCCTCGAAAAGCTGCGCGATGGTCTCGACGATATCATCGACGAGAACCGGCATGCGTTCGAGCTGGATCTTGCCGGCCTCGATCTTCGAAAAATCGAGGATGTCGTTGATGATCGCGAGCAGGGACGAGCCTGACCGCGCGATCACATCGGCAAAGCGCTTCTGCTTGGGTTGGAGATCGGAGGCCGCCAGCAATTCCGCCATGACCAGGATGCCGTTCATGGGCGTGCGGATTTCGTGGCTCATCGTGGCGAGGAAATCCGATTTCGCGGCATTGGCGCTGTCGGCGTTTTCCTTGGCAACGCGATAGTCGTGCGTGCGCTCCGCCACTTCCTGTTCGAGATGGGCGCGATGATCGGCAAGGCGCTGGTCGCGAATGCCGATTTCGCCAAGCATGGCGTTGAAGGAAGTGGCGATGGCACCAAGCTCGTCCGTCTTTGCATCAGGAAGACGCGCGGAAAAATCGTGGCGCTGGCGGATATGATCCATGGCGCGGGTGATGCCCGCGATGCGCATCACGATCGAGCGCTGGACCCAGTAGGCGAGGAAGAAGGCGAAGATGACCGCGATCAACGCGGCCAGCAGCGCACTCCTCAGGCTGTGCAGAGCATTGGTTCGGATCTGGGTCGCATCCGCGGAAAGCGTCAGCGTGGCGATCAGGCTCGGGCCGGAAACGATCGGCACGGAGACGGTAACGGATTTCTGGCCGAGCAGCGCGATGGTTGAAAGCAAGCCACGGCCTTCCGGCACACTCTCCTGATGGAGCAGGATCGGATCACCCATTTCCGCGAAAACCTGCCCGTCGACCAGAGCGATGCTGGCGCTCAAGACGCCCGGAATCCGAGCGATGGCGCGCAGCACGCGCAAGGCGTCACCCCGCTTGCGCGTTTCAATGGCCTCCGCCACCGCCGAGGCGAAGATACTTGCCGTGGCCTCGATTTCCGCACGCTTGCCTTGCGTGAAGGCCTGCGCGTCGCGCCACACCGAAATCCCGGCGACAATCAGCGCGGATGTCACGGCGGAGAGGATGACAAGCGCAAGGAGTTTCGTGCGAATAGACACAGCGGCGCAAATCCGGTTCAGGTTTGAAGCAACTTCGTGCAAAACGCTGATATTCCCGTTAACACGGTAACGGCGGCTTAAAATTCCGCTCGTTATGGTTGAGCCAGTTTAGGTGAGAACCATGTCCTTGGCCGTCAATCTGCACCCCGAGAGCAAATCCGCGCGAAGCGGCGCGTTGCGCGTTCTTGTTGTGGATGATGATCCGATCTACCGCGAAACCTCGCGCATGTTCCTGTCCATCAGCGGGCGGCATGTCACTTTGGGCGCGAACGGCTCGGAGGCGCTGTCTCATCTCTCGCAGGCAAGCTTCGATGTCATGATCGTCGATATGGAAATGCCTGACATGACCGGGCTGGAGGTCATCGCCGCCGCCCGCAAGATGGCGGCGCACCGCGATCTCCCGATCATCATGGTCACCAGCCGCGACGATTCGATGGCCATCGATCGCGCCTATGAGCTGGGCGCTTCTTCTTTCGTCGTCAAGCCGGTGAACTGGCCGTTGCTCGATCACTATCTGCGCTTCGTCTACCGTGCCTCGCGCAATGAGGTCGCCGCGCGACAGGCGCAGGTTGAGGTGGAGGCGCTTGCACGCACCAAGGACAACATGCTGGCGGTGGTACGCCATGAAATGAAGACACCGCTGAGCGCCATTGTCGGCTTTACACGCCTCGCTGCGGAAGCACAGGCGAAAGGCGATGTCTCGCTGCTCAAGGAGCAACTGGGCTTCGTGCAGGAATCAGGGGAGCGTCTTCTAGCCTGCTTCTCGGACATGACCATTTTCTCCGACCTCATTTCAGGCCGGGTGCAGCCTGCTCTCGATCAGGCTGCGCCGGGCTGGCTGCTCGACGAGGCGATGGAGCATCGCCAGGCGCAGGCGCAGCGTGCAGGTGTGCGGATCCTGCTTGCACCCGGCGCGCCAGATTGGCGAATCGCGGTCGATCAGCCGCTCATGGTCTCCGCGCTTGTCCGGCTGATTGACAATTGCCTGCGCCATGCCGAGGGGCTTACCACCATCGAGCTGGAAGCGGGGCGAGGCCCGGAAGGGCAAATCGTGCTGCGCATCATCGATGACGGCGCGGGCATGGACCCGGAGCGCATTCCCGCGTGTCTGGCGCCGTTTTCACAGGAGAATATGTCGCTGGCGCGCGCGAAGGAAGGACTGGGTCTTGGCCTGCCTATCGCGCGGGAAATCGCGCGCCTGCATGGCGGCGATCTTGCGATGACCACGCGCCCGGGAACCGGCACGCGGGTTGAGATCATGCTGCCGGAAAACGGCTCTCCCCTACGCGACCGATAGGAAAAGGGCGCCCGACGGCGCCCTCTCCGGCTCAGCTGAACATGTCGGCGATGATCCCCGAATACCAGCCGACATTCTCGGCCTGGATCTGCTTGCGGTACTCGGCATTCTCGTCGGTTTTGGACACGAAGGTCTCGGCGGCGGTGATCTTGTCCGGCTTGGGCTCGTAGCGCCCGCCCACCTTCACCGTATCGTCGGGCGCGATGAGGCTCCAGCAGGTATTGGCGTAGCGCGCCGGGAAGGTGCGGGCATTGATCAGCTCGCCACGCACCATCAGCGCCGCCACCTTGGCCTGGCTGTTGGCGGAGAAGGCGGATTTCGGCATATCGCCCGCGATCGAGGCATCCCCCAGAACATAGATATTGGGATCGATCGTCGAGCGCATGTTCTCGGCATCCACGGGGCAGAAGCCGGATTGATTGGCAAGGCCGGCATCGCGCGCGATCTTGCCCGCCATCTGCGCCGGAATCACGTTGACGAGGGCGCAGCCCGTATAGGTCTCGAAGCCGGTCGTCACCGTCATCGTCTTGGGGTCTACCGATTTGATGCCGTCATGCACCTTCGGCCCCAGCCATTCGACCATGCCGGGATAATGGCGCTCCCAGCCTTGCTGGAACAGGCCCTGCTTCGAGAAGCTCTCCTTGGGATCGAGCACGAAGATCTTCGATTTTGTCCGCCCGCTCGCCTTGAGCTGGTGCGCCATCATGGATACGCGCTCGTAGGGCCCCGGCGGGCAGCGATACGGGTTCGGCGGCGCGATCATCACGATGGTGCCGCCATCCTTGACCGCATCGAGCTGTTTGCGCAGGAGCTGCGTCTGCGGCCCGGCCATCCAGGCATGGGGCATGACCTCCTCATGCTCCTTCCCCCATCCCGGCACGCTGTCATATTTGAGGTCGATCCCGGGCGAGATGACAACGCGCGCATAGTCGATCCGGGTGCCGTCCGCGAGCACGACCTGCTTCTTGTCGCGATCGATGGCCGAGGCCATCTGACGGACATGACGGATGCCGTAATTCGAGACCAGCTTGTCGTATTTATGCGTGATTTCCTCGAAGGTCTTGAAACCGCCGAGATAAAGGTTCGAGTGGAAGCAGGTGACGAAGCTGTCCTTCGGCTCCACAAGAACCACCTCGATCGCGCCCTGACTGTCCTTGGCGATGTATTTCGCGGCGGTGGCACCACCGGCGCCGCCGCCGATCACCACGACGCGGGGCTTGGCCTGCCCCAGGGCAGCCGGCATGCCGAGCATCGCCCCGGCGGCGAAGGCACTGGAACCGATCAGCATGGTTCTGCGGGTCGTCATGGTCATCTCCCTTTATCGAGTGCGGTTTTCGCTTTTTATGGGCCTGTTACGGCGCGGGTTGATAGGGAAGGCTGCCGAAATACGCGGCGAGCGCGGCGATTTCCTCATCCGTGAGCGGTGCGGCGATGTTGCGCATCACCAGATTTTCACGGTCCTTGTTGCGGTAGGAATTCATCACCGCGATGAACTGGTCATCCGGCCAGGCGATGATCGGCGGAATGCCGCCGGTTGCCCGCCCGGTGATCTGATGGCAGGTGACGCAAAGCGAGGAGAGATATTCCCCGAAGGCCTTGTCGCCCTTCGTGGTGTTGCTGGCAGAAGCCGCCTGCGCGCAAACAAGCGCCAGCAACATGCTCGCCAGATGGATGCGGAAACCCTGCATCGGCTTGGCTTTGCCTCCTCTCGCCATCAATCGACCTTGATCGCCTTGTTGCCGTCTTCCGGCGTGACGTCGATCACCCGCGCGCGCCCCGTGACTTTCACCTCGCGCTTGCAGTCTTTCATGCACGGCGCCTTGTTCCAGAAGTGCTTTTCGGTTTTCTCGCGGTCATCGTCGTAGAAATTGGCTTCGTTCGGAAGCTTCACCTTGGCGAAATTCTCCTTCGAGAGGACGAAATCCTCCTTCACCACGCCGTTCATGTTCAGCAGGAACGCAGTGAGCGCATAGACATCATCGTCGGAGAGGGAGCGGGCATTGCCGTAGGGCATGGCGCGCTTGATGTAATCGAAGGTCGTGGAGGCATAGGGCCAGAAGGAGCCGATCGTCTTTTCCGGTCCCTCGCCCTTGAGCGAGCCCTGCCCGCCGACCAGCACCGGCCAGCGCCCGGCACCCTCACCGAATTCGCCGTGACAGCTGGCGCATTGCTGGAGATAGATTTCCTCGCCCGCCTTCACCGAACCCTTGCCGGCCGGAAGGCCGACACCATCCGCCCGCACATCGGTGTCCCAGGCGAGGATTTCCTCCGGCAGCGCCTCGCGCCCGAGGCCGGCTTTCTTGGCGAGAGCCGGCGAAGCCGCGAGGACGGCCAGCAGCAGGAAGGCGGAGAACTTACGAAATCTCGACATTTTCGGTCTCCCCGTTCGCCCGGACCAGCCATGTCTGGATGCCGTTATTATGGTAGATGGAATTGGTGCCGCGCACCTTGCGCAGCTCGTCCTTGGTGGGCTGCACATAGCCGGTATCGTCCATCGCGCGCGATTGGATCAGCATTTCCCGCCCGTCCCAGTCGATATCGAGATAGAAACGCGTCAGCGAGAGTGGCAGAACCGGCCCGTCGAGACGAGCGGTCGTCCAGTTCCGGCCACCATCGATCGTGACATCGACGCGCGAGATCGTCCCGCGCCCGGACCAGGCGAGCCCGGAGAGCACGTTCGGCCCCTTGAATTTCAGCGGCGCCTGTGGCGAGGGCGAGGTGACGATGGATTTCGCATCCATGATCCAGGTGAAGCGCCGCGAACGGCCATCGGCCAGGAGATCGGTATATTTCGAAGTCTCCTCACGGTGGTGCCAGGGCTGGTCGCCCACTTCGAGGCGGCGGAGCCACTTGACCCACATATTGCCTTCCCAGCCGGGCACGACGATACGCAGCGGATATCCCTGCTCCTGCCGGAGCGCCTCGCCGTTCATGGCCCAGACGACCATGCAATCCTTCATCGCCTTCTCGATCGGGATCGAGCGGGTCATGGCGGCGGAATCGGCGCCTTCCGGCATCACCCATTTGCCGTTCGTCTTCACGCCCGCCTCGTCGAGCAGGGTTTTCAGCGGGATGCCGGTATACATCACGTTATGGATCATGCCGTGGGTGAACTGGCAGCCATTGAGCTGCGCGCCGCGCCATTCCATGCCGCCATTGGCCGCGCATTCGAGGAAGAAGATCTTGCTCGTGCGGCCGGGAAAGCGCTTGAGATCCTCCATCGTGAAGACCAGCGGCTTGTCGACAAGGCCGTTGATCATCAGCCGGTGTTTGGACGGCTCGATTTCCGGCGCGCCGCCGTGATGGCGCTCGAAACACAGGCCGTTGGGTGTGATGATGCCATCCAGCGCATGGATCGGCGTGAAATTCACCGAGCTTTCGCGGCTCGCCGTCAGCCACTCGACATCGCGGCGCACGACATGCTTCTCGAATTTCGAGGGCTTGCCGTAAGGATGCGCCGCCACGCTGTCGCCGAGATAACGGTTCCAGTCCTGAACATCCGTGATCAGCGGATCAGGTTTCTGCTGGGCGAGAGCGGCACCGGCCGAGGCGGCGACCGCCGCGCCGGCGGCACCTGCGCCAGCGAGAAAGCGCCGGCGCGAGGTTCCGGGTTCGGAAGGTGGAATAGGCTTGAATTGATCGCTCATGGTCTTGTCCCGGTCACGGACCCACCACCTTCACCGCGTCGAGCGGGCGGGGGGAGATCGTTTTCTTGGCGGTAAGATACTGGCTGACGACATCCCAGATCGGCGGCCCCTCGGTATTCTGATTGATCGAGGCCCAGCCGGCGACGCGATATTCGCGCGCGGCCTCGATCGGCTTGCCCGTCTTGAGATGCGTGAGGCTGGAGACGCGAGAACCGGAAGCGGCGCCGGGATCGATGGTGAAACCCATGCCGCCCACGCGTACCATGTCACCGCCGCCCTGATAATAGGGGTCGGGGTTGAAGATATTGTCGCCAATATCCTCGAGGATCGCCTTCAGTTGCTCGCCTTTCATGGTGGTGCGGTAGCAATTGGCATAAGTCATCGCCGAAGCGTTGGTGATATCCTCGAACGTGATGTTCTGGCCCGGCAGCAGGCTCGCGCCCCAGCGCACGCCGGGCGAAAGCGCGATCTCCGCATCGCGCACTTCCAGCATCGCGTCGGTGAACACATCATCGAGCGATCCCTGGAAATTGCCGCGCCGATAGAGCAGGCCGTCTGTTTTCGCGAGAACCTTGCCCAGCTCCGCCTCGTAGGGCGCGCGATGCTTCTTCACAAGCGCCGCCATCTCGGCATCGGGCGTGATCGCGTCGGAGAAGATCGGGATCAGGCGGTATTTGAACCCCTTCACCGCCCCCTCGCGCACATCGAGATCGAGGCGCGAGACGAACTTGCCGTGGCTGCCGGTCGCGACCAGCAATGTCTTGCCCACCTGCACCACCTCCGGCAGCGCATCATGCGTATGCGCCGTGAGGATCACGTCGATCCCCGAGACGCGCGACGCCATCTTGCGGTCGATATCGAAGCCGTTATGCGAGAGCAGGACGACAAGCCCGGCACCGGCGGCGCGCGCGTCGTTCACCTGCTTCTGCATCTCCTCCTCGCGCAGGCCGAAGGCCCAGGTCGGAAACATCCAGCGCGGATTGGCGATGGCGGTGTACGGATAGGCCTGCCCGATCACCGCAACCTTCACGCCGCCCTTCTCGAACATCTTCATCGGCTCGAAAACCTTGTCCTCGAATTCCGTGTCACGCATGTTCTGGGCGAGGAAGGGGAAGGCGAGCTTTTCGGTGATCTCCTTCACGCGCTCGGCGCCGAGCGTGAATTCCCAATGCCCGGTCATCGCATCGGGCCTGAGCAGGTTCATCGCCTCGACGACATCCTGCGCCTTGGTCTGGAGCGAGGTCCAGGAATTGGTCCAGGTATCGCCGCCATCAAGCAGCAGGCAGCGATTCTCCCCGCGCTCCGCGCGGATCGCCTTGATGACGCGCGCGATGCGATCGAACCCGCCCATGCGGCCATAGTTTCTCGCAAGCGCCGCGAAATCCTCGCTGGTCAGCGCATAGGCGAGCGGCGAGCCAGCCGCGATCTTGTAATGGTCGAGAAAGGCGTTTCCCGTGACGTGCGGGACAAGGCCCTTCACCTCGCCGACGCCGAGATTGATCGAAGGCTCACGGAAATAGAGGGGCATGAACTGCGAATGCAGGTCCGTCACGTGGATGAGTGTGACGTTACCCGTCGAGGCAAAGCTCAGCAATTCGGCTTCGGACAGTTTCTGCTGCGCGGCGAGACGACCCAGCGAGCCATATCCACCTGCGCCAAGCAGGGCGGAAGCGGCGGCACCGGCCTGAAGGAAATCGCGTCGTGAAATCATGCTTTCCCGTTCGCGCGACGGGATCGGTCGCGCGTCCTTGTTGTGATGGGAGAGAAGCGGCCCGGCTGTCGCCGGGGCGTGCATTTAGCGCAGGAACTAGCCCACGCTCAGCTTGGCCTTCGATTCGTAGGTCGAACCGTCATCGTCCTTCCAGGCAAAGGTGAACTCGCCGCTCTCGCTCGCCTTGTAGAAAAACGATTGATAGGGGTTCGCCGAAATCGCCGGATGCCACTTCGCCTCGAAGAAGGTCTTGCCGTTGAACGAGGCGGTGAAGGTGTTGATGATCTTGCGCGCGATGGTCTGGCCGTCGGCGCTCTTGCGCTGGCCGCTTTCCATTTCGTGGCTGATCAGCGTCTTGATCTCGATGACCTCGTCCTTCTTGGCGGTGGCCGGAACGCGGACGCGGGGGGTGGGCTTGTTGCTCATGGTTTCCTCGCTCGCTCTTCAGCCGCCGCAGCCGCCGATGGTGACCTTGACCTGCGCCTTGGCCGAATAGAGCTTTCCATCCGACATCTCGGCGAGGCAGATGATATTCTGCGTCTGCGCGAGGCGCATGCGGGTGGAGGCCGCCGCCTTGCCGCTTTCCGGCGTGAAGGTGAAGCTCGCAATCCCGGGCAGCGGATTGCCATCCGCGAAGACATGGACCGTCTTCACATGGTCCGCCGCGCTCATCGCGCTCTCGACCTCGACATTGATCGGAACGACAAGGCCGTTTTCCGCGATCTGCGGAACATCGAGCTTGATCTTGCCTTCCGCCGGCTTCTTGTCGCCGTAGAGTTTCTTGATTTCCGCGTCGACGCTGGCGGCATCCGCCAAGGCGAGGCGGGGCGCGATCGCAAGCGCAAAAGCGCCGATCGCGGTGGCCTTCAGGGTTTCCCGTCGGGTCGTGGCTGCTTTTCGCGCCATCCGTTCCTCCTCTTTTCGCTTGGCGGTGCGTCTTGACTTGTCGCGCAATTGTACCGCAATCTCGACATATCAATATATCGAATTCTGTGAATGTAAAGAGAGCTTACGCCGTCATTCACGTCACGAAGGATCCGGCAAAAGGAGAGGCGGGCTGCATCGCGGCACCGCCCTGGCTCGAGGAGGAAACGATGAAACCGCGTCTGATCGCGATAGCGGCTCTTGCCGCGGGCGTGGTGCTGGCGATGCCGCATCATGCCGCTGCGCAAACCCCTGTTGATACTGAAAAGGAACTCGAAAAGTACCGGCAGATGATGTCGGACCCGATGTCCAACCCCGGCTTCCTCAATGTTGATCGCGGTGAAGCCCTTTGGGGCACCAAGCGCGGCACGAAGAATGTCAGCCTCGAGACCTGCGATCTCGGCAAGGGGCCGGGCAAGCTCGAAGGCGCCTATGCCGAATTGCCGCGCTATTTTGCGGATACCGACAAGGTGATGGACCTCGAGCAGCGCCTGAAACATTGCATGGAGGCCATCCAGGGGCTCGACACGGCGGATGTGGTCAAGCGCCGCTTCGGCCGCGAAGGGCAGATCTCCGACATGGAGGATCTCGTCGCCTTCATCGCCAACAAGTCGAGCGGGATGAAGTTCAACCCGCAGGTCACGCATCCGAAGGAAAAGGAAGCCTATGCGGTGGGCGAGGCGCTGTTCTACCGCCGCTCCGATTTCATGGATTTCTCCTGCTCCACCTGCCATTCCGAGGATGACCGGCGCATCCGGCTGCAAGGCCTCCCCAACCTCGTGAAGGCAAAAGGCAAGGACGTGCAGGCGACCATGGGCTCATGGCCGACCTACCGCGTCAGCCAGAGCCAGCTGCGCACCATGCAGCACCGCCTATGGGATTGCTATCGCCAGATGCGGACACCTGAACCGGTCTATCTCTCGGAGGGATTGACGGCGCTCACGCTCTTTCTGGTCAAGCAGGCTGAAGGCGGCGAGCTTCAGGTCCCGTCGATCAAGCGGTGAAAGGAAAAAGCCATGAAAAAGCACCTCACCCTTGCCATGTTCGCCTTGCTCGCGCTTCCCGCCGCCCAGGCGCAGGACAAGCCCAAGGTGAATGCCGCCACGCTCGAAAAATACACCAGGGCCATGTGGCCCAAAACGCCTGACGGCTGGGAAAAGCGCATCACCTACGACGAAACGCAGGCGATCTGCTCGCAATATCGCAACGAATTGCCGCAGGCGGAATTCGAGAAGGTGAAGGCGCGCGAGCTTGCGACGGTGAAGCTCCCGGCCGATGGCAATGTCCTTGGTGATTGGAAGAAAGGGCGCAGCACAGCCAATAACGGGCGCGGCGGCACCTTTACCGACAGGCCGATGGAAAACGGCGCCAATTGCTATGCCTGCCATCAGATGGACAAGGCGGAACTGAGCTATGGCACGCTCGGCCCCTCGCTGCTCAATTACGGCAAGGACCGGAAATTCGCACCCGAGGAAGCCAGGGCAACCTATGCGAAGATCTACAATTCGATGGCCGTCTTCCCCTGCTCGTCGATGCCGCGCTTCGGCTATCACGGTTTCCTGACAGAAGCGCAGATGAAAGACCTAACGGCCTTCCTGTTCGACCCGGAATCGCCCGTGAACAAGTAGCCAACGGCATCCGCTCGTGCATGATGGGGTGGGGCTTGAGTCCCGCTCTTCTCGGAGGATGCCGTGCCGCCGGATATCGCCGTCCCGCCCTTCTCGTCCCATGCCGCGCGCGAGGCGCTTCTGTCCGAGGCGCATGCGCGGCCTTTCTTCCGGCTGGAGGCACCCGCGCGCATTCTCGCCTTTGCCTTCCTGCGTGGTGAAGCGGGCGCGGAAGAGTTACGCGCACGGCTCGATGCTTTCGCCCAAGCCCATGGCGTAAGCCCAGCGCCGCAGGGGGCACGGCATCATCGTCTGGCTCTGCCGCACGGCCTGTTCCGCTGGGAGGAGCACACCGAATTCACGAGCTATGTCTTCATGCTCAGCGGCGAAGCCGCGCGGCTTGATCTTTCGGGGGGCGAAGTGCTCCGCCTCATCGCGCTGCCGGAGCAGCCGGGGCCGCATCTTGTTTCGGTGGATCTTTCCGTTGTCAGCGAAAGCGAGGGCGAAGCCGCGCTCAGCCATGTGAAATCGGGGGTTGTTTCCCTGTCATCCTTCGAAGGTGGCCGGGCGCGCGTTGCCTCCGATTTCACGCCGGACGAGGCCGGTTTCGTCCGTTTCGTCATCGTCAACCGTGAGCTGTCCGATCGGGGCCTCGGCGCCCTCGCGCGCAATGTGATGGAGGTGGAATTCTATCGCATGCTCGCGCTGCTCGGGCTTCCCGAAGCGCAGCGCCTCGGCCCGATCATCCGCGAGATCGAGCGGGGCCTTGCCGATCTGGCGGGCGATCTCGTCCATCAGCGCACGCTGGAGGAAGGCGATGCACTCTTGATGCGCCTGACCGACATGACCGCGCGGATCGAGGCGGAAATCGCCCGCACGACCTTCCGCTTCGGCGCCACGCGTGCTTATGGCGCGATCCTGGCGGATCGCCTCAAACTGTTCGATGTGCCCGCTTCCGGCGAGGCGCCGGCCATCGCCTCCTTCCTTGATCGCCGCAACGCGCCGGCCCTGCGCACCTGCGAGCGGATGGAGGCCAATCTCGCCGATCTCGCGGCACGGCTCACGCGGGCCTCAAGCCTGCTGCGCACCCGGATCGACGTGGAACTCGCCAAGCAGAACAACGCGCTGCTCGCCAGCATGAGCGAGCGGACCCGGCTTCAGCTGCGTCTGCAGCAGACAGTCGAGGGGCTCTCGGTTGCCGCGATCAGCTATTATGTCGTCGGGCTTGCCGCCTATCTGCTGAAAGGCGTGAAGGAGGGCGGCCTCCTCCCCGTGCCGCTTGATCTCGCGGTGGGGATCACGGTGCCTGCCGCGGTGCTTGCCATTGCCTTGGTCGTCCGGCGCATCCGCAACCGCCATGGCGGGGTCTAAAGCGTTTTATGCTCCTGCGGATACCCGCCGATTGAAATAAACTGCTTTAAAACAATGCGATAGGCTCGATATCGACCCGATTCGGCCAGATCGGCACCCAGTCCGCACAGGACTAGCACCAAATCCTCGCGATCGCTTTCATCTTTGCGCAAAGAACGTGCTGCAATAATCGTGCCGAACGGGGTAGCCTGCTGATCGGATGATTCGGCAGATTGCCGGTCTGGTCGCGGAGCAGAACGGGGCGATGTCACTCGGTCCCAAATTGATGATGCGCCAGAGCCAGTCTCTGGTGATGACGCCGCAGCTGCTGCAGGCGATCAAACTGCTGCAATTTTCCAGCCAGGAGCTGCAATCCTTCATCGAGGAAGAGCTTGAGCGCAACCCGATGCTCGAGCGCGACTCGCGCAGCGACGAGGCGCCCATCGCGCCCGAGGCCCCGCGCGACGATACCGCCCTCAACGCCGAGCCCGGCGATTGGGCCGGCGAGGAATTGCCCGCCGACCGCGCCACCCTCGAACGCGAGACCGGCACCGATTTCGAGAACGCCTTCCCTGACGAGGCCGTGTCCGACCAGCTCGCGCCGCAGGGCGATTCGCCGTTCTGGAACCTTTCCGGCGGTGGAGGCGGCGGCGTTTCGCTCGACGGCGATGATCCCAACCTCGAAGCCTTCTGTGCCGCGGCTTCCACGCTGCACGAGCATCTCGACAATCAGCTCGGCTGCACCGATACCGACGACCTCACCCGGCTGATCGCCCAGCAGATCCTCGATCAGATCGACCAGACCGGCTATCTGCTCGAACCGCTCGAAACCATGGCAGAGCGGCTCGGCGTGCCGCTCGCGCGCTGCGAGATCGCGCTGGAACTGGTGCAGGGGTTCGATCCGGTGGGGATCGGCGCCCGCAATCTGGCGGAATGCCTGCGTCTCCAGCTACGCGAGCGGGACAGGCTCGATCCCGCCATGGCGGCGCTGATCGACAATCTCGATCTGCTGGGCAAGCGCGAATTCATCCAGCTGCGCAAGCTGTGCGGGGTGGATCAGGAAGATCTCGCCGAGATGATCGCCGAGATCCGGCGCCTCGATCCCAAGCCCGGCCTCATCTTCGGCGCGACGCTCATCGACCCCGTGACGCCGGATGTCTTCGTCCGCGCGACGCCGGATGGCGGATGGCAGGTCGAGCTGAATTCCGACGCGCTGCCGCGGGTGGTGGCGAACAAGAGCTTCTATGCCCGCGTTTCCGGCAAGAAATCACAGGACGGCCAGCAGAAGGAAGTCCGCACCTTCATCGACGAGGCCTGGACCAATGCCAACTGGATCGTGCGCAGCCTCGAACAGCGCGCCCGCACAATTCTCAAGGTCGCGAGTGAAATCGTACGCCAGCAGGATGCCTTCTTCACCTATGGCGTGGCGCATCTGAGGCCGTTGAACCTCAAGACCATCGCCGATCAGGTCTCGTTGCACGAATCGACCATCAGCCGCGTGACGGCGAACAAGTTCATGGCGACGCCGCGCGGCCTGTTCGAGATGAAGTATTTCTTCTCGACCGCCATCGCCTCTTCGGATGGCGGCGAGGCGCTGTCCTCGGAAGCGGTCCGCTTCCGTATCCGCCAGCTCATCGACGCGGAAGCACCGAATGCGGTGCTCTCCGACGATGCCCTGGTCGACAAACTCAAGGAGATCGGCATCGATATCGCGCGCCGTACGGTCGCGAAGTATCGCGAGGGGATGGGCATCGCCTCCTCCTCGATCCGGCGGCGCGAGAAACTCGCCGCGCATCCGCAGGCGAGGGCCAGCTGAGCGAAGCCGCGCCTGCCGCAACGCAATGATCCAGATCGTTGACTTTGCCGGAAGCGCGGACGTAGCCTCAACTCAACAACCAAGACAGGAGAATCCCCGACACAATCCCCGCCAAAGCCATCGCCGCCGGTTCACCGGCTTAGTTCAACGACGATCGGTCGGCAGGCCTCACAGCAGGCGACCGGCCATCCAAAGGCAAAGGTTACTTTCATGGCGATTCGCGTTTCCGGAAAAAATATCGATCTCGGCGACGTCCTGCGCGGGCAGGCCGAGGGGCGGCTCAACGAGGCCATACGGAAATATGTCGATGCGGGATATTCGGGGCATGTGACGGTGACGCGCGACGGGTTCGGCTTCAAGACCGAATGCGCTGTTCATTTCGATCACGGCCCGGTGATGCATGTCTCGGGCGAAGCCGCCGATGCTTATCAGAGCCTTGGGATCGCGATCGAGCGGATCGCCAAGCAATTGCGCCGCTTCAAGCGCAAACGCGACCGCAAGCCGGTGGAGAAACCCGGTGAACTCGCCGCTTCGCAAGCACCCTATCTCAACGGCCATGCCAACCACGATTTCCACGATGACGACGATGACGATATCATCGAGATGACGGGCGCCGGCGCCGCGATCATCGCCGAACCCGTGGAAAACGCCCCGTCACATTCCACAACAACGGCCGTTGCCGCTTTCGAGCGCTCCGACGCGCCGGTCCTCGTGTTTCGCAACAGCGGCACGGCGCGCATCAACGTCCTCTACCGCAGGCCGGATGGCCATTACGGTTGGGTCGATATCGGCTGACGGCGAAGAAGAAGGGGGATTGCCAAAATCGGAATTCCCCTTCCCTCGATCTTCGGGTAGAGGGTTCCTATGACGGTGGCGTCCCTCATTGTGCCGGAAGCGGTGGTTGCCGGGATTAAAGGCAACGGGAAAAAGCAGGTTCTTCAAGAACTTGCTGCTGAAGCCGCGCGCGTTTCCGGCTTGTCTGAACGGGCTGTTTTCGAAACATTGCTCCAGCGCGAACGGCTGGGCACAACGGCGATCGGGCAGGGAATCGCCATTCCCCATGGCCGGATCGCCGGGCTGGACAAGCTCGTCGGGCTGTTTGCCCGGCTCGCCCGGCCGATCGATTTCGAGGCGCTGGACGGCGAGCCGGTCGATCTCGTCTTCGTGCTGCTCGCGCCGGAGGATGCCGGCGCCGACCATCTTCAGGCCCTGGCCAAGATCGCGCGCCTGTTCCGCACCCCGAACATGGCGCAGAAGCTGCGCCAGACCGAAGATCCCGCAGCGCTCTACGCCATTCTCACCACCAGCGGTGCCTCGCGCGCGGCCTGATGGCTGGCCTCAATGCTTGCTGTCGCCGGAAGCGCGGTCCGTCAGGGCCATCAAAAGGCCGGACACCACGAAAACCAGATGAATCCCGACGAGCCAGCCCAGTTCGCGGTCGCTCATGTTGCGGACATTCATGAAGCCCTTGAGCAGCTGGATCGCCGAGATCGCGACGATCGAGGACAAAAGCTTCAGCTTCAGCCCCGAGAAGTCGATCTTGCCCATCCATTCCGGCCAGTCGCGCGTCGTATCGACCTCGATCCGGGAGACGAAATTCTCGTAGCCCGAGAAAATCACGATGACGATCAGCGAGCCTGTCAGCGTCAGATCGACCAGGGCAAGGATGCCGAGAATGACATCCGCCTCGCTCGAGGTGACGGAATGGGAGACAAAATGCCAAGTCTCCTGCCCCGCCTTCACGAGGAGGCCGCAGAGCGCGAAGACCAGCATCACGTAGAACGGTGCCAGCAGCCAGCGGCTCATGAAGAGGAAACGTTCAAGATACCGTTCGATCATGGCGCGCCCCTGCTCCAGCCATTGCTTTTACGAGCCGATTAGCACCGCCCGACGCGCCTGCAAAGCCCGATCGCTTCAGGGCGCGCGCATGAGTCCGATCGGGCACGCAACGCCTGTTCCACCGATGCCGCAATACCCCCCGGGGTTCTTCGCCAGATATTGCTGGTGGTATTCTTCGGCGAAGTAAAAAGCGCCGAGTTCGGCGATTTCGGTGGTGATCTCCCCGAAGCCACGCGCGGCAAGCGCCGCCGCATAGGCGCCGCGCGAAGCCTCGGCCGCCGCGCGTTGCATCTGCGAGGTGACATAGATGCCGGAGCGATATTGCGTGCCGATATCGTTGCCCTGCCGCATCCCCTGCGTCGGGTCATGGTTCTCCCAGAAGACACGGAGCAGGTCGTCATAGCCGATGCGCGCGGGATCGAAAGCCACAAGCACCACCTCGTTATGGCCGGTGAGCCCCGAGCACACTTCCTCATAGGTGGGATTTTGGGTCAGCCCGGCGGCATATCCCACCGCCGTCACCCAGATACCCTCCCCCTGCTGCCAGAATTTCCGCTCCGCGCCCCAGAAGCAACCAAGCCCGAAAACGGCGGTTTCAATCCCCGTGGGATAAGGCGGCTGGATTGGCCTGCCGGAGACAAAATGTGCCTGCGCGGTGGGAATGGGGGCCGCCCGGCCCGGCAAGGCTTCCGAACGTGACGGCATTTCAAGCTTTTTGTTCAATCCGAACACGCTTTTGCCCTCCATCTCACGACCGACGCCACACAAATGGAGCGCGCATTGCCAGTGTGCAAGAGATCCCGGCCAGGGCCTCATCACATGTCCTTGAGGACGCAGAACCCTCCGGGATAAAAACTGCTCCGCATCGCCGAGGAGCTTCTTGCATTTTTCATCCGCGCCCGTCATAAGGCGCCCTTGCTCCGGCTTGGCCGGATCGGCTCACCCTCGCGGGCGAGCGGTAGGACAGGTGGCCGAGTGGTTGAAGGCGCACGCCTGGAACGCGTGTATAGGGGCAACTCTATCGAGGGTTCGAATCCCTCCCTGTCCGCCAGAATCCTTTTCAATTGAAACCGATACGGCCAAGCAGCCTTCGCGCTGCGCAAGGCCGCGCACAGCCTGACAGCCAAGCGCTACCCCGCCAAGCACCCGAACAGGGTGACCAACAACGCTCTGGCGCAACGCACAGGCGAGCGGGACGGCGACATGCCGCCAGATCTGATGGAATTTTTGAATTGGCGCACCCGGCAGGATTCGAACCTGCGACCTTTGGATTCGGAATCCAACACTCTATCCAGCTGAGCTACGGGTGCTTCGCGTTCCGTTTAGCGGATCGCGAGCATCGCTGCAATGGCCATCGGGAAGGTATGGCGCCGATTAAAGCCCCTCGAAGAGCAAGCTCGAAATATAGCGCTCCGCAAAGGAAGGTACGATGAACACGATGTTCTTGCCCGCATTTTCCGACCGGCGGGCGAGTTCCAGAGCGGCGGCCGTCGCCGCGCCCGAAGAAATGCCGCCCGGCACGCCTTCCGTGCGCGCAAGCAGGCGCGCCGTGGAAATCGCGGTGGCGCTGTCGATCTTTATGATCTCGTCGATCACGGCGCGATCGAGGATATCCGGCACGAAACCGGCGCCGATCCCCTGAATCTTGTGCGGGCCGGGCTCGCCGCCAGAGAGGACCGGGCTTTCCACCGGCTCGACCGCAACCACCTGGAGCCCCGGCTTGCGCGGCTTGAGCACCTGCCCGACACCTGTGACCGTTCCGCCCGTGCCCACCCCCGCGACAAAGATATCGACGGCGCCATCGGTATCGTTCCAGATCTCCTCGGCGGTGGTCGCGCGATGGATCGCCGGATTGGCCGGGTTCTTGAACTGTTGCGGAATGACGGCCCCCGGCGTCTGCGCGACGATCTCCTCGGCCTTGGCGATGGCCCCCTTCATGCCTTTTGCACCCTCGGTGAGCACGAGTTCGGCGCCGAGATAAACAAGCATCTTGCGCCGCTCGACCGACATGGTCTCCGGCATGGTGAGGATGAGACGATAGCCCTTCGCAGCCGCCACGAAGGCGAGCGCGATCCCCGTATTGCCCGAGGTCGGCTCGACCAGAACGGTCTTGCCCGGCGCGATCAGGCCAGCGGCTTCCGCCGCCTCGATCATGGAAACGCCGATACGATCCTTGACGGAAGAGATGGGGTTGAAGAATTCAAGCTTCGCGAGAAGATTGGCCTTCACACCCTCGGCTTTCGCAAGTCGATCCAGCCGCACGAGCGGCGTGTTGCCGATGGTTTCGGTGATCGAAGAATAGACCCGGCCCCGACCCGGCTTCGTTGCAGCACCCGACATGACAAACTCCCGTTTTGGCTTGTCAGGAAGCTAAGGCTCGACGAAAGAAGAAACAAGTTCCCTGAAATTACGTTTTTTGAGGCAAGAATAGAATATTCTTCTTTATTTTGCCGCTCAAAAAGGATCAAACTCCCGTTGATCCAAAACCGCCAGCCCCGCGCGCGGTCTCGTCGGTCGCGGTCACCTCGCGGATCACGGCCTGCGTCACCGGCGCGATCACGCATTGGGCAATGCGCATGCCGCGCGTGATCTCGAATGGCACCGAACCGAGATTGATCAGGATAACCTGCACCTCGCCGCGATAATCCGCATCGACAGTGCCGGGCGTGTTGAGGACGGTAACCCCGTTCTTCAGCGCAAGGCCCGAGCGGGGGCGGATCTGCGCCTCGAAACCCGGTTCGAGCATGAAGACGAGACCGGTTGGCACCAGCGCGCGGGCACCGGGATTGAGCGTAAGCGGCGCATTCTCCGCAATGGCGGCGGCAAGATCGAAGCCGGCGGCATCCGCGCTCTGGTAAGCCGGAAGCGGCAAGTCCTGCGCATGGGGAAGGCGCTTGAGGCCAAGGTTGGCGCGATTTGGGCTGGGAGTGTTCACGTCAACTTTCCTTCCTGCCCGCGAGCACGGCAGCGAAATGGCGGATCAGCGCGGTAGCGACCTCCGCTTTGCTCATCTCCGGCAGGGTATCAACCCCTTCCGCCGCGATGAGATGGACGAGGTTGCGATCGCCGCCCATCACGCCGGAAGCAGGCGAGACATCGTTCGCCACGATGATGTCGCAGCCCTTGCGCATCCGCTTCGCGCTGGCATGCTCGATCACCTTCTCGGTTTCCGCGGCGAAACCGACCACGAGCGGCGGACGCTGATCCGGGTGCCGCGCGATACGCGCGAGAATATCGGGATTCTCCGCGAGCTGGAGCGGAGGAATGGCCTGACCATCCTTCTTGAGCTTCTGCCCGGCCTCTTCCCTGACGCGCCAATCCGCGACGGCGGCCGCGAAGATGGCGAGATCGGCCGGCAGGGCCGCTTCCACCGCCTGATCCATCTCGCGCGCGGTTTCAACCTTGACCAGCATCACGCCGGCGGGTGCCGGCAGGCTCACAGGGCCGGAAACCAGCGTCACGCGCGCGCCTGCCGCCCGCGCCGCCTCGGCCAGCGCGTAACCCTGCTTGCCTGAGGAGCGGTTGGCGATGTAGCGCACGGGATCGATGGGTTCATGGGTCGGCCCCGCGGTAATCAGCACATGCCTGCCCGCGAGCAACCCCTCGCCCCGGCGGGGCGGCGCAAGCTCCGCGATCGGCGCGGGCGGCGGCATGGGCATTCCCTTAGACATTCCCTTGGACATTCCCTTGGACATCCCCTTCGCGCCGAGCAGATCGCCGATCGCGGCGAGAATCTCGACAGGCTCCGCCATGCGGCCCGGCCCGTATTCGCCGCAGGCCATGTCGCCCTCGTTCGGACCGACGAAGGAGACACCGTCGCGCCGGAGCGTTTCGAGATTGCGCTGGGTCGCGGGATGAAGCCACATGCGCACATTCATCGCCGGCGCCATCAGGACCGGCTTGTCGGTCGCAAGCAGCGTCGTGGAAGCAAGATCATTGGCAATCCCGTTGGCCGCCTTGGCCATGAGATCGGCGGTCGCGGGCGCGACCACCACGAGATCCGCCGCGCGGGAAAGCTCGATATGCCCCATCTCGATTTCGTCGGTGAGCGAGAACAGCTCCTCGTTGACCTTGTTGCCCGAGAGGCTCGCGAGCGTCAGCGGCGTGACGAATTGCGCGCCGGCTTTGGTCAGGATCACGCGCGTCGCGCCGCCCGATTTGGCGATGAGTCGCACGAGTTCCGCCGCCTTGTAGGCCGCGATGCCGCCGCCGATGATCAGAAGAATGGAACGGCCTTCGAGCATCGCGATCTCCTTTTCATCCCCGTAAAAAACATCACGGGACGCCGCCCTAGAAAAACAGCCCCGGTCGCCACAGCGAATATAGGAAGACCAGAGCCACGATCCACGCCGCGATGGTCAATGGCAAGGCATAGGGCGCGCGCAGGACAGGTGGTGGAGATACCTCTGCCTGCTCGTGCCGCGCCAGCGCCTTTTCCCAGCGCTCCACGAGATCCGGCAGACGCGAGGCGGCACGCAGCATGCTCATCGCCTCGCGGCCCAGCCCCTCGATCTGCCCGACGGGACCGAGATTGCGCTCGATCCATTCGCGGATGACCGGCTCGGAAACCTTCCACATATCGAAGGCAGGATCGAGATTGCGCGCGACGCCCTCGACAACCACCATGGTTTTCTGGAGCAGCACAAGCTCGGTGCGAGTCTGCATATCGAAAAGGGCGGTGATCTCGAAAAGCAGGCCGAGAAGATGCGCCATCGAGATTTCTGCCGCGTTGCGACCATGGATCTTCTCGCCGACGGCGCGCAGGGCCTGCGCGAAATCCTCGACCTTATGTCGATCGGGGACATAGCCGGCCTCGAAATGGACCTCGGCGATGCGCCGGTAATCGCGCGTGATGAAGCCGTAGAGAATCTCCGCGAGGAAGCGCCTCTCCTTGAAGCCGAGGCGCCCCATGATGCCGAGATCGACAGCGACGAGTGTCCCGTCGCGCGCCGCGAAGAGATTGCCCTGATGCATGTCGGCGTGGAAGAAGCCATCACGCAACGCATGACGAAGGAAGCTCTGCATCGCGATCCGCGCAAGCACGACGCGGTCGATCCCCGCCGCATCCATGCCCGCGAGATCGGCGAGCTTGATCCCGTCGACCCATTCCATGGTAAGGCAGTCGCGGTTCGAACGCTCCCAATCCACCACGGGCACGCGAAAGCCGTGATCCTGCGCCGTATTTTCTGCCATTTCCGACAGGCCTGCGGCTTCGAAGCGCAGGTCCATCTCGAGCACCACGGTGCGTTCGAGCGTCTTGATCACATCCACGATCCGCAGCCGCCGCAACGCGGGGAAGAACCGCTCGACCATGCGCGCCGCGAAAGCCTGCGCATCGATATCGCGTTTGAAGACGCGGTAGATGCCGGGGCGGAGAACCTTCACCGCGACCGCCCGGCGAACCCCGTCCTCCACGATCTCGGCGCGGTGCACCTGCGCGATCGAGGCCGCCGCGACCGGCGGCCCGAACGCCGCAAAGACGGCATCCAAAGGCTTGCCCAGGCTTTCCGTCACCACGCGCCTCGCTTCCTCAAGCGGGAAGGGCGGCATGGAATCCTGAAGCAGCGCGAGATCCTTCGCGATCGCGAAGCCGACGATATCGGGCCGGGTGGAAAAGAACTGGCCGGTCTTCACGTAAGAAGGGCCGAGCCGGTTCAGCGCGGCGGCGATCCTCTGGCCGCGCGCGCCGGCATCCCGCCGCGCCAGAATGCCGAGCAGCCAGAGCATCGGCCTCAGGCCAAGCGGGGCCTTCTCGCGCGGGATCAGCGCGAAGACGCCCTCCCGCATCAGCACATAGCCGACATGAACAAGATGAAGGGAGTGGCGGAGCGCGGCGAACAAGCTGGCCTCAGAGTTTCCAGGCCGAGTGGATATTCGCGATGCCGATGGTGAGGCTGCGATGCGAGACGCGCTGGAAACCGGCCGCGCGGATCATGTCGGCGAAAGCCTCGGGACGCGGAAACTTGCGGATGGATTCGACGAGATAGCGATAGGGCTCGCCATCACCCGTGACCATCTTGCCCAGCGGCGGGATGACGTTGAAGGAATAGGCGTCATAGGCGCGATCCAGCAGCGGGGTCTCGACCGGCGCGAATTCGAGGCACAGGAAACGCCCGCCACGCCGGAGCACCCGATGCGCTTCCTTGAGCGCGAGGTCGATGCGCGGCACATTCCGAATGCCGAAAGCGATTGTGTAGGAATCGTAGGTGCGATCAGGCAGCGGAAGCTGCTCGGCATTGCCCTCGATGAAACGGATGCGATCCTGAAAGCCGCGATCGCCCGCGCGGTCCATGCCGACATCGAGCATCGAGGAATTGATGTCGAGCACATCGACTTTGGTGACGGGACTCGCCTCCAGGATACGAAAGGCGATGTCGCCGGTGCCGCCCGCGACATCGAGATGGCGGTATTGCCCGGTTTTCGGCGGGCGCAGCATGCCGATCAGCACATCCTTCCAGAGCCGGTGGAAGCCGGCGCTCATCAGGTCGTTCATGAGGTCGTAGCGCGAGGCGACCTTGTGGAACACGTCATCGACGCGCGCCTGTTTATCCTCGAGGCGCACATTCTCGAACCCGAAATGCGTGGTCTCTCCCATCGCCGCCTCCCTCACGCGAAACGCATCTTTCCATAGCGAAGCTTTTCGCCCCGCGCTACGCTGGCGCAACGATTTAATGCCAATCTTCGCGTTCGAGGGGTCATGCCGGAACTACCCGAAGTCGAGACCATCCGCCGCGGGCTGGCGCCGCATCTCGAAGGACGACGCATCGCGCATGTCACGCTCAACCGGCCCGATCTGCGCCTGCCCTTCCCGACACGCCTCGCCGAACGGCTTGAAGGCGCGCGCATCGGCATTTTGGGCCGACGCGCGAAATACCTGCTCGTTCCGCTCGATACGCACGAAACGCTCGTCATCCATCTTGGCATGAGCGGACGGCTTCTGGTGTTGCGCCCGGAAAGCGCGGAAGCGCAGGGCCGGTTCCATCACAAGATCGAGCGGCTCGAACAGCACGACCATATGGTCATCGCGCTGGATGACGGCATGCGCCTGATCTTCAATGATCCGCGCCGCTTCGGCTTTGTCCTGCTCGAGCCGGACGCCACGATCGAAACCCATCCGAGCCTGGCCGGCCTCGGCGTCGAGCCCCTCGGCAATCTCTTCGACGCGGCCTATCTCCTCGCACGCTTTGCAGGAAGGCGCACGCCGCTGAAATCCGCCCTCCTCGACCAGAGCCATATCGCCGGGCTCGGCAATATCTATGTCTGCGAAGCGCTTCATCGTGCGGGCCTCTCGCCCGACCGATCCGCCATGCTCGTAAAACCGCGCGAGGCTGAAAGGCTGGTTGTCGCCATCCGCGATGTCCTCAACGATGCGCTCGCGGCCGGCGGTTCCTCGCTGAAGGATTATCGCCACGAGGATGGCTCGCTCGGCTATTTCCAGCATTCCTTCCGCGTCTACGACCGGGAGGGCCAGCCCTGCCCGAAAACGGGCTGCAAGAGCATGGTCATCCGCAAGACCCATGCCGGCCGCTCCACCTTCTTCTGCCCCGCCTGCCAGGGCTGAACGTCACCCGACTGACAGACACAAGCCGTGCGAGTGCGTTGGATGCACCCTGTTCAGCCGCGCAACGGCGCGCTATCAGCAATACAAGATCAGGACGAGGACGACATGAGCGCGCTTCCCAGCTTCGAGACCATTCTCACAGAAATCCATGGCCGCGTCGGGCTGGTGCGGCTCAACCGGCCGCAGGTGCTCAACGCGCTCAATGCCCAGCTCATCGACGAGGTGGTCGCGGCGCTTCGCCATTTCGATGCCGACAGGAATATCGGCGCCATGGTGCTGACGGGCTCCGAAAAGGCCTTCGCCGCTGGCGCCGATATCAAGGCCATGGCGGAATTCTCGTATCCCGACACCTATATCAGCGATTTCGGCGCTTCGCCCGATCGTATCGCCCAGATTCGCAAGCCGGTCATCGCCGCAGTGGCGGGCTTCGCGCTCGGCGGCGGTTGCGAGATCGCCATGATGTGCGATTTCATCATCGCAGGTGAGAACGCCAAATTCGGCCAGCCCGAGATCAAGCTCGGCGTCATGCCGGGATTCGGCGGCTCACAGCGGCTGACACGTGCGGTCGGCAAGGCGAAAGCCATGGATATGTGCCTCACCGGCCGCATGATGGATGCCGCGGAGGCCGAGCGCTCCGGCCTTGTCTCGCGCATCGTTCCGGTCGAGAAGCTGGTCGAGGAAGCGCTTGCCGCCGCCGCGATCATCGCGGATTTCGCGCCGGAAGTCGTCATGCTCAACAAGGAAGCGGTCAATCGCGCTTTCGAAACCACGCTGGCCGAAGGCATACGTTTCGAGCGCCGCGTCTTCCAGGGACTTTTCGCGAGCCCGGCACAGAAGGAAGGCATGGCGGCCTTCATCGAAAAGCGTAAGCCGAACTTCAACGACTGACCCTCCAGACGATCACATCGAAATTCGGGCGATGCTCTCTTCTCTTATTTCCATTCTGCCCGATTTCGGCCTGCCGCTCGCGAGCGTGATCCTGCTCGCGCTCGCGGCTTTCGTCGCCGGCTTCGTCGATGCGATCGCAGGCGGCGGCGGGCTGATCACCGTCCCGGCCCTCCTTCTGAGCGGCGTTCCGCCGGTCGCGGCCATTGCAACCAACAAGCTTCAGGGCACGCTCAGTGTCGCCTCGTCCACGCTGACCTTCCTGCGTGCCGGGCGCATCGAGAAGGTGCTGGTCCTGCCGCTTTTCGGCGCCGCTTTTGCCGGTGGCGTGCTGGGAGCGGGGCTTGCCCATCTGGCGCCGGCCGGATTGCTGCGCACATTCATCCCCTTCCTGCTCATCGCCATCGCGCTCTATGTGCTGCGCTCGCCCCAGCTCGGCGAGGCCGATGCCCGGCCACGCATGAGCCTTGGCGCTTTCACGCTCAGTATCGGGCTGGGCATTGGGGTCTATGATGGTCTTTTCGGGCCAGGCGCGGGAACCTTCTATCTCCTCGGGCTTATCCTTCTGTGCGGCTTCGGCATGCTGCGGGCCATCGCCCATACGAAGCTGATGAACCTCGCCTCCAATCTCGGCGCCCTTATCTTCTTCGCGCTGGCGGGGCATATCCTGATTTGGGTCGGCCTGATCATGGGGTTGGCAGCGGCGGCCGGTGCCTTCCTGGGCGCGCGGGCGACATTGCGCTTCGGGGGAGCGCTCGTACGCCCGCTCATCGTCGCGGTTTCAATCGCGATGGCATTGCGCCTGATGCTCGATTCGGCGCATCCGGTCGGGGCCGCGCTGCGTGCGCTGGCATTTTAGCGCGGTCGGCACGGATAAGTGTTGACCCGCGCAAGATATGATGGCAAAGGGACCGCTCTCGCGCCGGCTCCGGCGCGTTTTGGTTTTCCGCTTCGCCCGGCCCAGCTGCTGGAGTTTCGTGACGAAGCATCCTTAAGGTTCACGGGTCGGAGTCCCATAGTCAATGGCGAATACCAAGTCAGCCAAGAAGGCCGCGCGGCAGGCGATCCGCCGCACCGAGGTCAACAAGTCGCGCCGTTCGCGCATGCGCACCTCCGTGCGCAATGTCGAGGAGGCAATCGCCCGCGGCGATCAGGCCGCAGCCCTCGCCGCCATGAAGCTCGCCGAGCCGGAAATGGTCCGCGCCTCGCAGAAGGGCGTCATTCATAAGAATACGGTTTCGCGCAAGGTTTCGCGCCTCGTCCGCCGGATCCGCAGCCTCTCGGCCTGATTCCTTCGGTCATTTCAAATTTTCAAAACGCGCCGGAAACGGCGCGTTTTTTTTGCGTTTCGATGTCGGATTTGCGAAGTCGACGTGACCGCCATGCAAAACTGCACGCAAGATTCTCCTTGACAATCCGAGCGCCTCCCGAGGCGAAAACATCGCCCGGTCGCTCGGCGGTCGCGCAGAAATATTCCTCTAATAACAACGAGATAAAGGTAAAGAGCTTTACCACCCTCCCCACGCGGGGAGAATCAGCCCGGCGGGAGCTTTTGCCTGCTAAATTATTACGGATAAGAAACGACACCCCCGGCTCGGATTGGAAAATCGATTCACGGGCATGAATCAAGGACTTAAAATTTTAACGCTCCTCTCCCTTGCGCCAAGCCCCTCCCATCATCGGACCCAGGAGCGCGCTGCCGCGAAAAGAGCTGTTGCCTCCCCCGCGGTCGCTCGTTAAAAAAGTCTTAATCTCTTGTGGATGACGGAATTAAGCGTCACCGCAAGTCATGATCACAGAGCAAGAGGGGGGCGATGTGATTTCCATTGACATCAAAGCGCCGATTCGCGCTCTTTCAAGTATTTCCAGAACATTCGCGCGCCATCATCCGCCCGGATAACGGAACGCTTTTCGGAAACACCCAATTCAGCTTGAGGAAGTTGCATCGCCGTCCTTTGGACGAGCGCTTCTCTTTCTTTTCCGACACCTGGCATCCCGCCTGAGATTTGACGAGACGACCCATGTTGAAATCATCCGACATCGCCGCATCAGAAGCCCGCATCGACAAGGAGGTTTTTGGCGTATCGGATGGCACGGTGCCGATCGAGGCGTCCTGGGATCGCGTCCAGCGTAGGCTGCGCGCCGAACTCGGCGAGGATGTCTATGCGAGCTGGTTCAAATGTCTTGAACTTGCCGGCGCCGAAGCCCCGACCGTCACGCTTTCGGTCCCCACCAAGTTCCTGCGCAACTGGATTCAGCAGCATTTCATCGAACGCATCTGCGGTCATTTCACCCGCGAGAACCCGGCTTACACGCAAGTCTCGATCGTATTGCGGATCGCGGGCACCCGCCCGGCTGTCAGGCCCGATGCGCCAGCGCGGATCGAAGCCGCGCCTTTGGTCGCACCGGCCGCGCGCACCCCGGTGGCGGTGGAAAATCCTGCCGCAAAGCTCCAGGAGCCCCGCCAACCTGATCTGACAGGCGAAAGCGAAGGGCAAGCGGGCTCGCCACTCGACAAGCGCCTGGTGCTGTCCTCATTCCAGGTCGGGCGTTCCAACATCATGGCGCATGCCGCCGCGATGCAGATCGTGCAGGCGCGCCCGAATGAAATGCCGGTTTTCAACCCACTTTTCGTTCACGCCAATGTCGGCCTCGGCAAGACGCATTTGTTGCAGGGCGTGGCGCAGGCGCTTGAAGGTTCGGGTCGCCGCGTGCTGTATCTGACCGCCGAGCGTTTCATGTATGGCTTTGTCGCCTCGCTCAAAGCGCAGAACGCCATGGCGTTCAAGGAATCGTTGCGCAATATCGACCTGCTCGTGATCGACGACGCGCAGTTCCTGCACGGCCCCAAGAGCCAGCAGGAATTCTGCCACACGCTCAACGCCTTGATCGATGCTGGCAAGCAGGTGATCGTGGCGGCGGATCGCCCGCCTTCCGATCTCGAGGGGGTAGAGGAGCGCGTGCAATCGCGCCTTGCCGGCGGTCTCGTCGTCGAGATCGGCCCGCTCGATGACGCGCTGCGGGTAAAGATCCTCGAAAACCGCATCCAGATCGCCAAGGCCCATATGCCGGGCTTCGAGGTTCCGGCGGAAGTGATCGCGCATGTCGCGCGCATGATCACCACCAACGGGCGCGATCTCGAAGGCGCGGTGAACCGCCTGCTCGCGCATGCCACCCTGACCGGGGGCGCGCTCGACATTGCCGCCGCCGAGGAGGCGATCCGCGATCTCGTGCGCCATCGCGAGCCGCGCCGCGTGAAGATCGAGGATATCCAGCGCCTCGTCGCCAACCATTACAATGTCAGCCGCGCCGACATTCTTTCCTCGCGCCGCACGGCCACCGTGGTCCGTCCCCGGCAGATCGCGATGTATCTCGCCAAATTCCTGACGCTGCGCTCGCTTCCCGAGATCGGGCGTCGCTTCGGCGGGCGCGATCATACGACGGTGCTTCATGCGGTGCGCAAGATCGAGGGCATGGTGACGACCGATCAGGAACTCGCCGGCGAGATCGATCATCTCAAGCGGATGCTGCAGGAATAAGGAGGGGCTCCCCCTCTGCTGCAATACCCAACTAATCCCGTGAATTGAGGGGGTTGGCCTTGCGCTTTGCTGGCCGACACGGCATCGTGCCGGCCCGAAATTGTGAAGGATCGGCAGGTTTGCGCCCGCCGGTCCTCGTGGGCGTAGGACGGTGGAAGATGAAGGTCACGGTTGAGCAGGCAGCCTTGCTGAAGGCGCTCGGGCATGTGCATCGCGTGGTGGAGCGTCGGAACACGATCCCGATCCTCGCCAATGTCCTGCTGCGCGCCGAGGGGCGCGAGCTTCATCTCAAGGCGACCGATCTCGACATCGATATCGTCGAGATCATCAGCGCGGATGTCGCGCAGGCCGGCACAACCACGGTGCCCGCCCATGTTCTCTACGACATCGTGCGCAAACTGGCGGATGGCGCGCAAGTCAGCCTGGAACAGGATGGTGCCTCGGGCCAGGTGACGCTGAAATCAGGCCGTTCGCGCTTCTCGCTCCAGACCCTTCCGGAAAGCGATTTTCCCGATCTCGCTGCCGGCGAGATGAGCCATCGCTTCGAGATCGCGGCGGGCGAACTGCGCAAGCTGATCGAGAAAACGCAATTCGCCATCTCGACCGAGGAAACCCGTTATTATCTCAACGGCATCTATCTCCATGCGGCGGAAGTGAATGGGGAGACGCGGCTGCGCGCGGTCGCGACGGATGGCCACCGCCTCGCCTTGTGCGACGCTGCCGCGCCCGCCGGCGCCGTCGGCATGCCCGGCGTGATCGTGCCGCGCAAGACGGTGGCGGAACTGCAAAAGCTGCTCAGCGAGGGCGACCAGAACGTATCCGTCGAGCTTTCGGGCGTGAAATTGCGCATTTCTGTCGGCGCCATCGTGCTGACCTCGAAGCTGATCGACGGCACCTTCCCCGATTACAGCCGCGTCATTCCCCAGCGCAACGACAAATTCCTCACGGTCGAGCGCGACGATTTTGCCCGCTCGGTCGACCGCGTCTCCACCATTTCCTCCGAACGGGGGCGGGCCGTGAAATTCTCGCTCGGCGATGGCAAGCTGACCCTCTCGGTCCATAATCCCGATGCCGGACAGGCGATCGAGGAGCTGGCGGTCGATTACGAAGCCGCGCCGCTGGAGATCGGCTTCAACGCACGCTACCTGCTCGACATTATCGGCCAGCTCGAAGGGGATACCGCCCTGCTGAAACTCGCCGATCCGGGTTCGCCGACCCTGGTGCAGGATCGCGAGGGCGCGGCAAGCCTTTATGTTCTGATGCCGATGCGCGTGTAACCATGCCGGAACCGGACGCGCAGCCGCGCCTGACCCGGCTGCGGCTCGCGGATTTTCGCAGCTACGGCGCGCTGGATCTTGCCTGCGATGCGCCGCTGGTCGCCCTGTGCGGCCCGAACGGCGCCGGCAAGACCAATATTCTCGAAGCCATATCGCTGCTCACCCCTGGGCGCGGCCTGCGCCGGGCAACTTTTCCTGCCATGCCCCGGCGTGGCGGGCCGGGCGGTTTCGCCATCTATGCCGAGCTGGCCGGTGCCACCGGCATTTTGTCACTGGCAACAGCACTGGCGCCCGGCGAGCCTCAGCGCCAATGCCGGATCGACCGCGAGCCGGTGGCTTCCGCCAACCGCTTCCTTGATCATCTCGCCCTGCTCTGGCTGACACCGGATCAGGATGGCCTCTTTCGCGGACCGGCCGGCGATCGCCGGCGCTTTCTCGACCGGCTGGTTCTGGCTGTCGATCCTGCCCATGGCAGCCGCGCCAATGCCTTCGAACAGGCCTTGCGCCACCGCAACCGCCTCCTCGAGGATTTTTCGAGCGATCCGCGCTGGCTCGAGGCGATCGAGCAGGAAGTCGTGGAGCTGGGAGTTGCTCTGGCCGCCGCGCGCCTGGAGACGGTCGCGCGCCTTTCCGCGCTGGTGGCGGCGGACCGGGAGAGCATGGCCCCCTTCCCCCATGCCGTGATCGCGCTGGAAGGCGCGCTTGAAACCCAACTCTCCGCGGAGCCGGCGGCGCGGGTCGAGGATTGGTATCGCGCTGCCCTGCGTGACAACCGCGCGCGCGACCGCGCGGCGGGTCGTGCGCTTGTCGGGCCGCAGGCGGCCGACCTCGCCGTTCTCCATGGCCCCAAGGCAGAGCCAGCCGCCACCTGCTCGACCGGCGAGCAGAAGGCTCTCCTCCTCGGTCTGGTGCTGGCGCAAGCGCGCCTGATCGCGCAGATGCGCGGCACCCCGCCTCTCCTCCTGCTCGACGAGATCGCCGCGCATCTCGACCGCACACGCCGCGACGCCCTTTTCGCCATCCTCCACGCGCTGGGCGGGCAGGTGTTCATGACAGGAACGGATACGCTTCTTTTCGAAGGCGTGGCAGGGCGGGGCCTGCTGCTGGGGGTTGGCGAGGGGCGCGTTGAACCGGCATCCTGACACCGAAACGCATGAGCACCCGGAACGGACCGTGCTGGAAACGCGGCTGGCAGCGTTTTTCCGCGCCCGCCTCCCTGATTTCGCCTTCGAATTTCTTGCCTTCGGCATCAAACAGGCATGGGCTTCGCTCTATGCCGGCCTCATGCTGGCGCTCATTCTCGGGTCGAAATTCGTCTGGCAGCCGGATTGGGCATTGGCGCGCTACGATTTCCTGCTGCTGGCCGCGATCATCCTGCAAGGATCGCTTCTCCTGCTGCGCCTCGAAACCCCGCGCGAGGCGGCGATCATCCTGATCTATCACGTCGTCGGAACATTGATGGAAATCTACAAGCTGCGGATGGGCTCCTGGAGTTACCCGGAGCCCGGCTTGTTCAAGCTCGGCGGCGTGCCGCTCTTCACCGGGTTCATGTATGCCTGCGTGGGCAGTTTCATGGTGCGCGCGATCCGCATCTTCGACATGCGGTTCGCACCCTATCCCGCCCCTTGGCTTACAGCTCTTCTGGCAGGCGCGATCTACCTCAACTTCTTCACCCATCACTTCATCTGGGATTTCCGCTATCTGCTGATGGCCGCAACCCTGGTGCTTTTCGCGCGGACGCGGATCACCTTCACGCCAAGCCGGCAGACCTTCTGGATGCCGCTTCCGCTGGCGGCACTGCTCACCGCCTTCTTTCTCTGGGTCGCGGAGAATATCGGCACCCTCACCGGCACATGGCACTATCCCGGGCAGAAAGAATGGGCTCTGGTCTCGCTCTCCAAACTTGGTTCGTGGTATCTTTTGCTGTTCCTCAGCTTCGTGCTGGTTACGATCGTCCATCCACCGCGCGCGCCTGATCCGCCGCCTCATCCTCGGCCGCAAACATGACCAATCTTACTGGGCTTTTCCTTTTCGCCACGGTCTATTTCATCGCGGTGGCAACGCCGGGACCGGGCGTCGCGCTGGTTATCGCACGCGCGCTCGGAAAGGGGCTGCAGGGGCTGCCCTGGTTCGTGGCCGGCTTCGTCCTCGCCGATCTTGTCCTGATGACGCTCGCGGTTTCCGGCCTTGCTGTTCTGGCGCGACAGTTCGAAATGGCCTTCACGCTGGTGCGTTACGCTGGCGCGCTCTACCTTTGCTATCTCGCCTGGCGGATCTGGCACGCGCCGGTCGCGGCGCGCGATATCGATGCCGTTCTGGTGCAGGAAAGCCCCTTGAAAGCTTTCCTTTCGAGCTTCGCATTGACGCTCGGCAACCCGAAACCCATCGTGTTCTTCCTCTCCATCATGCCGCTCGCGGTGGATATGAAGGAAATCACCTTCTCCACCTATCTCGAACTGGTCATCATCGTGATCCTCGTCATCGCGCCCGTCATGGCCGGGATATCGCTTCTCGCGGACAGGGCACGCCGCCTCTTCCGCTCGGAGCGCGCGCTGCGCAACCTCAACCGGGGAACCGCCGGCGCGATGGCCGGCGCGGCGCTGATGGTGGCAACACGCTGAAAGCGGCGCTTATGCACCTTAAATCGCCCGCAATTGGGCTTCAGAAGCTGAATTCACATGCGTGCGCGCGTTGCGCGCGCTAGGTTTTGACCCTGATTCGAAACGAGATCTGGAATTCCATGAACGATCTGCCGAACGACACGCCGCCCGGCGAATATGGTGCCGATTCCATCAAGGTGCTCAAGGGCCTTGATGCCGTGCGCAAGCGGCCCGGCATGTATATCGGCGATACGGATGACGGCTCGGGCCTGCATCACATGGTCTATGAAGTGGTCGACAACGCGATCGACGAGGCCCTTGCCGGCCATGCCGATCTTGTCACCGTGACCCTGAACCCGGACGGGTCCTGCACCGTGCGCGACAATGGTCGCGGCATCCCGACCGGCATCCATGCCGAGGAAGGCGTTTCGGCGGCCGAGGTCATCATGACCCAGCTGCATGCCGGCGGCAAATTCGACCAGAACTCCTACAAGGTCTCCGGCGGATTGCACGGCGTCGGCGTTTCGGTCGTCAACGCCCTTTCGACCAAGCTCAAGCTCAGGATTCACCGCGACGGCGAGATCCACGAGATGAGCTTCAGCCATGGCGAGGCGGATGCGCCACTCAAGGTGACAGGCAGCTACATCCAGGAGAAGCGTCCCGGCACCTTCGAGGGGCGTTCGGGTACGGAAGTCACCTTCCTGCCTTCTCCCCAAACCTTCACCATGGTGGAATTCGATTTCGCGACGCTTGAACATCGCCTGCGCGAGCTCGCCTTCCTCAATTCCGGGGTGCATATCCTCTTCACGGATAACCGCCATGCCGAGGTCAAAAGCATCGACCTCTTTTACGATGGCGGCCTCGAAGCCTTCGTCCGCTATCTCGATCGGGCGAAAACGCCGCTCATCTCGAAGCCGATCCTGGTTCGGAAGGAGCAGGACAATATCACGGTCGAGGTCGCGCTGTGGTGGAACGATTCATACCATGAGAGCGTGCTCTGCTTCACCAACAACATCCCGCAGCGTGATGGCGGCACCCATCTCGCCGGCTTCCGTGGCGCGCTGACCCGTCAGGTCACGGCTTATGCGGATGAGAGCGGCATCTCGAAGAAAGAGAAGGTCTCGCTCACCGGCGATGATTGCCGCGAGGGGTTGACGGCGGTTCTCTCGGTGAAAGTGCCGGACCCGAAATTCTCCTCGCAGACCAAGGACAAGCTCGTCTCCTCCGAGGTGCGCCCCGTGGTCGAGGGCGTGCTCAACCAGGCGCTCCAGCAATGGCTTGAGGAGAACCCGGCGGAAGCAAAAACCGTTGTCGGCAAGGTGGTCGAGGCCGCCGCCGCGCGTGAGGCCGCCCGCAAGGCGCGCGAGCTGACGCGGCGCAAAGGCGCGCTCGATATCGCCTCGCTGCCCGGCAAGCTCGCGGATTGCCAGGAGCGCGATCCTTCAAAATGCGAGCTTCTGCTGGTCGAGGGCGATTCAGCGGGCGGTTCGGCGAAGCAGGGCCGCGAGCGGCTTTTCCAGGCGGTGCTGCCGCTGCGCGGCAAGATCCTCAACGTGGAGCGCGCGCGCTTCGACAAGATGCTTTCCAGCCAGGAGATCGGCACGCTGATCACCGCGCTCGGCACCGGCATCGGGCGCGAGGAGTTCAACCCGGACAAGCTGCGCTACCACAAGATCATCATCATGACGGACGCGGATGTCGACGGTTCGCATATCCGCACCCTGCTGCTGACCTTCTTCTTCCGGCAGATGCCGGAATTGATCGAACGCGGGCATATCTTCATCGCCCAGCCGCCTCTCTACAAGGCGATGCGCAACAAATCCGAGACCTATCTCAAGGATGAGCGCGCGCTTGAGGAATACCTCATCAATGTCGGCCTTGACGGCGCCTTGCTCAAGCTCGGCAATGGCGGCGATATCGCCGGCGAGGATCTGCGCCGCCGGATCGACGAGGCGCAGCTCATGCGCCATGTGATGTCCGGGCTTCACTCGCGCTATGATCGCCGGATCGTCGAACAGGCCGCGATCGCGGGCGCCCTCAACCCTTCGGTTCTGGCTGATGCCGGGCGCGCGGAAGAAGCGGCGGCCTATGTCGCGCGGCGGCTCGATGCCATTTCGGATGATCTCGAGCGCGGCTGGTCCGGCGCGGTCGAGAATGGCGGATATGTCTTCCGGCGCACCTTGCGCGGCGTGACGCAGGCCGCGATCCTCGATGCCGGCCTGATCGCCTCCGCCGAGGCCCGCAAGCTCGACGAGCGCGCGACAAGCTTGCAGGAATTCTATGCCAAGCCTGCCCGGCTTATCCGCCGCAACGACGATCTTCCCGTCTCGGGCCCGATCGGGCTTTTCAATGCGATCTCCGGAATCGCGCGCAAGGGCCTCACGCTTCAGCGCTATAAGGGGTTGGGCGAAATGACGGCGCAGCAGCTCTGGGAAACGACGCTCGATCGCAATGTGCGCTCGCTGCTTCAGGTGAAGCTGAAGGATGTCACCGAGGCCGAGGACATTTTCGTGCGCCTCATGGGCGATGTGGTGGAACCGCGTCGCGCCTTCATCCAGGAAAACGCGCTCAGCGTGAGTAATCTCGACGTCTGATCCCGCGCCGAACAGCCCATCACCGCATGGGATTTCGGCAAGCGCAGAGAGGATCACGACCAAGGAAAAGCGCCGGGCGGACCTTCCCCGCCCGGCCTGTCATCAGCGATGGTTCCAATCGTCGGGATTGTCCGAATTGTTTGGGGAAAGCCCGAGAATATCCCCGTCAGTCGTGATGCCGAGCCCGAGGACGGTGCGGTTGGCGTAGTTGAAATAGGCCGCGACCTGGTTGATCTCGAGAATGCCGCCATCATCCCAGCCGGCTTGCCGCATCGCCGCCACGGCGCGCTTCAGCGCCTCGCCATCGCGGGGGTGGAGCGTCAACGCTTCGGCATAGGCCAAAGCCGCGCGCTGGCTGGCATCGAAGATATCCTCGCCGCCGGCGCCGCTGTCGAAAACAGCACGCATCCGGTCGGCACGCGGGTCATCCCTCAACAGGCGCTTCATCCCGGCGAAATGATGCTCCACGCAATAGGCGCAATGGTTGAGCCTGCTCACCAGCACGCCGACCGCCTCCAGGAACCATTTGGGCGTGGTGTTCGCCGAATGGTGCAGCACATATTTATAAAGGGCCATATGCCCTTCCATCGAATGCGGACGCAGGGAATGCGCCAGCATGATGTTATCGACATTATTGCCGGGGCCTTTGACACGATCATAGAGATCGCGAAGCCGCCCGCTGGCCTCCTCATAGGGTACGTGCCTGATCCACATTGCATTCTCCGTCGAGGGGTTTCATCCCCTGATAGTAACAAGTGATCCGATCATGATGGGAACGTGCGAATATGCAAGTCGCATCTGCGCACGCGGCTTCTGGTTAAGCGCAAGAACCTCATCGCAGGAGCGTCTTCCCCTCTCCATGAGCGAGAAATAAATCTCTCTCCGTCCCCGCCGCCAGGGTGAGTGGCCCAAAAATAGGAATCACTTCTCTTGCCTTGCTCTCGCAGAGAGAAATACTTGCTGAAACAAAGTTTTAGCCCGCCTCCAGCTTGACAGGGACCACTGGTCTAAGCCCATCTCCATCTTGAGAGGAGCTCAATATCGCGATTGCGGCGAGAGGCTCCGAAATCTGGGAAGATATCGCTCCGGGGGCATGCTGATGGCACGCGTGAAGAAATTTATGGACCTGTCTGGCAATTATACAGCAGCCGAGGATTGGTTTCTCGCCGCGGGCGATAGTGTCGAGGCCGTCGGAGACCTCCGCGACAACCTCATCAAGCTCACCGGCTACGCCGACATCTCCTACGGTTATGGCGGCAACGACACCATGTATGGGTATGGCGGGAATGACGACCTGCAGGGTGGGGATGGCAACGACAAGCTTTATGGCGGGAGCGGCCGTGACACCCTGATTGGTGGCGCGGACAGTGACACGCTGTATGGCGAAGATGGCGCCGACTATCTCTATGGCGGCGACGGCAATGACCGGCTCATGGGCGGCAATGGCGACGACTATATGGTTGGTGATGCGGGGGACGATGTCCTTATCGGCGGCTTCGGCAGCAACAGCATGGATGGCGGCGCAGGCAACGATGAGGTCTATGGCGGCGACGATTCAGACAGTATCGTTGCGCAGGACGTTTACGGGAACGACGTCTACGGCGGCAGCGGTGGCACTGACTTCGTGAGCTATGGCGGCCTCAACGGCAACATCCGCCTGACGCCCAATTCCGACGGCACCTTCACGGTGACCAAATACACCGGCACCACCGAGCGCGGCTCGGACATCCTCAACAGCATCGAATCGATATCCGGCTCGCAGAATGGCGACACGTTCGTCGGATTTGATGCCGACGACGTCTTTTACGGGCTGGGCGGAAACGACCAACTTTTCGGGCACAACGGCACCGATACGCTTGATGGCGGCGCCGGCAACGATACGCTTGTCGGCGGAGCCGGGTATGACTCGCTCTATGGGCGCGCAGGTGCCGACACGTTCCGGTTCGATCAGGTCGATATGCAGACGGGCACCGCCGGACCGAACAGCACTTTCCTTTGCGATCTGATCGCCGATTACGAAGCCGGCGACCGCATTGATCTCAGCAGGTTCGACGCGAATGCAAGCCTGGCCGGCGATCAGGCCTTCACCCTGACGCAGAGGCATCTCTCCGGCGCGAGCTCCGAAATCCTCGTCGAGCTGGTCAACGACGGCGCGAGTTTCGATACCTACCGCCTTACGGGCTATGTCACGGGGACCAGCAGCGCGGCGGATTTCCATATCACGGTTCAGGTCAGCAACGGCTTCAATCTCTTCCAGGACGGGCTGTTCGTTCTCTGAAAATGCCGCGGCCAAGCGCCACGCGCAAACAGGAAAGCCCCCGTTTCCGGGGGCTTTTTGTCTCAGGGGGCATCGCATCGCTGCCCCCGAAAGGGACAGCGGGAGTTGCGCGTTATTCTGCAGCCACCAGCATCTGCGGCGCGGCGCTCTTCACATCCGCGTCGACATGCGCCTCGAAGCGCACGAAATTCTCGCGGAACATCAGCACCAACTTGCGCGCGGTTTCAGCAAAGCGCGCCTTATCCTGCCAGGTCTTCACCGGATAGAGGATATGCGGCTCGACGCCCGGCACGGCGGAGGGCACGGCGAAACCGAAATACGGATCGCGGCGGAAATCCGCCTTGGCGAGCGAGCCATCGAGCGCCGCCGAGAGCAGGCGCCGCGTCACGCGGATCGGCATGCGCCGGCCGGTACCGTAGGCGCCGCCGGTCCAACCCGTGTTCACGAGCCAGCAATCGACATGGTGCTTGGCGATGAGATCGCGCAGGAGATTGCCGTATTCCGCCGGGTGACGCGGCATGAACGGCGCACCGAAGCAGGTGGAGAACACCGCCTCCGGCTCGGTGACGCCCTTCTCGGTGCCCGCGACCTTGGCCGTATAGCCCGAGAGGAAGTGATACATCGCCTCCGCCGGCGTCAGCTTGGCGATCGGCGGGAGCACGCCGAAAGCATCGCAAGTGAGCATCACGATGTTCTTCGGGTGGCCGGCGCGGCCAGTCTCAGAAGCATTGGGGATGAAGTGCAGCGGATAGGCGCAGCGGGTATTCTCGGTTTTCGAGCCATTGTCAAAATCCGGCACGCGCGTATCGGGATCGACCACGACATTCTCCAGCACGGTGCCGAAGCGCTGCGTCGTCGCATAGATTTCCGGCTCGGCTTCGGCCGAAAGGCGAATGGTCTTGGCGTAGCAGCCGCCTTCGAAATTGAAGATACCGTTCTTCGACCAACCATGCTCATCATCGCCGATCAGCGTGCGGGTCGGGTCAGCGGAGAGGGTCGTCTTGCCGGTGCCGGAAAGGCCGAAGAAAACGGCGGAATCGCCACTCGGACCGACATTCGCCGAGCAATGCATCGGCATCACATTGGCATCGGGCAGCGCGTAGTTGAGATAGGTGAAGACGCTCTTCTTCATCTCGCCGGCATAGGAAGTGCCACCGATGAGCACGGTTTTCGAGGCGAAATCCACCGCGATCACGGTGCCGGTGCGGCAGCCATGACGCGCCGGATCGGCCTTGAAACTCGGCAGGTCGACGATCGTCATTTCCGCCGCGAACTCGGCCAGTTCATGCGCCTCGGGGCGGATCAACAGGTTGCGGATGAAGAGCGAATGCCAAGCATATTCCGTGTAGACGCGCACCTTGACCCGATTGTTGGGGTCGGCGCCGCCGTAAAGATCCTGCGCGAAAAGCTCCATGCCCTTGGCATGGGCCTTGAAGTCGGCGAGCAGGGTGGCGAAATGCGCCGGGGTCATCGCGTTGTTATTGTCCCACCACACCTTGTTCTCGGTGGTGGCATCGCGCACGACGAACTTGTCCTTCGGCGAGCGGCCGGTATGGACGCCGGTTTCGGCGAGAAGCGCGCCGCCGGAAGTCACCATCGCCTCGCGGCGCTGGAGCGCCTCCTCGTAAAGCGCGGGCGCTTCGAGATTGAGAAAGAACCGGGCCGGTGCCTCGAAGCCAAAGGTGTTGGCACCGAGCGTTTTGTTGAAGCGGCCTTTGGTCTCCATCGGGCGTATCCTTTCATCGCCTTAAGCGCGCGAACGCGCATGTTCGCCGGCGGGAAAGATAGCGGCGAACCCTCCGCCCTGCTCATGTTGGCGAGCTAATGGGCTCGCGAGGCGAATAGCAGGAATCTGCCCTCGCGCAATGATCCGTTCGGACAAAGGAAATGTTTTTCCCCCAACAGCCTTAAGACGGCGGCGGAAAACCTCTCAAACGCGCGTGCGGGCTGTCTCGGCCAGGCTCTTGAGCATGGCACGCAGGGCGCCCGCTTCCTCCACGCGCTCCGGGAAGACAACGCGCGCGGCACGGTCTCCCAGGCTGAGATCAAGCCCTTCGGGATCGAGCCCGCTCGCACGCCATTTCCCCGCTTCCATCCCGCAAAGCCTCACCGCATAGAGCGACAGGGATTCCGCATGATCCTCATTCATGTGGGCAAGGGCGGAAACGGCGAGAGCGTCGAAATCGGCGATATCCGCCGGCTTCGCCAGAAGGGGTGCGGCATCGCCATCGAAGGCGCGCGCGAAGCCGCCATTGAGATGCACGGTGAGCAATTCAAGCCGGAAGAAACCGAAATCGGGAAAATCGGCATAGAGTTCCGCCTTGGGATGGCGCGCCAGAAAACGGCGCCGAAGGCGCGGCTCGTCGGAGCGCTCGGCGCGGACCTGAAGCGTCAGGCGTGGATGGGCGAGCGGATCGCCCTTGCCGCCCTGCGCGAGAAGCAGCGAGGCGCGCTGGTCGGCCAGAAGGTTCTGCGTATGCGTGGCGAGGCGCGAGATCAGAATGATCGGCGTGCCGTCGATATCGGTCGCGACGCTGGTAAGGCTCGCGAACGGCGAACCCGTCGCCGGATCGAGCGTGCCGAGCGCGCCGGCACGAACCGTCCGCAACAGCATTTTTCCCAGTGCGAGCGGATCGAAATCATGCGGTTGACGCGGATCGCGCGCCTCCTGGGACGCTTCGCCCCTCCTTGCCTCGGCCATCATGCTTCCTCCTTGCGTCTCACCCTACACCAAATGAAGGAGAACTTTTGGCGAGAGAAGACACCTGTGATGGGCGCATCGCTTTTTTCTGGACGCGAGGGGCATTCACTGCCACAATTTGGCCTGCCTTTGTTCCAGATTTCGCGCGGTTCATCTTGCATTTGGGGGTTTCGCGCGCCTGACGCGCTCACCATAAGGACGCAGACATGCCGACGATCGCGCTGGTCGATGATGACCTGAACATCCTGACTTCGGTTTCCATCGCCCTCGAAAACGAGGGATTCCGCATCCAGAGCTATACCGATGGCGCCACCGCGCTCGACGGAATCCGCCAGAGCCCGCCCGATCTCGCGATCTTCGACATCAAGATGCCGCGCATGGACGGAATGGAGTTGCTGCGCCGCCTGCGCCAGAAATCGGATCTACCGGTGATTTTCCTCACCTCCAAGGACGAGGAAATCGACGAGCTTTTCGGCCTCAAGATGGGCGCTGACGATTTCATTCGCAAACCTTTCTCGCAGCGCCTGCTGGTGGAGCGCGTCAAGGCGATCCTGCGCCGCTCGGGTGCCAAGGATCTCCCGGCTCCCGCCAAGGAGACCGACGCGAAGGTGCTCGAACGCGGCCAGCTCAAGATGGACCCTGAGCGCCATACCTGTACCTGGAAAGGCGAGCAGGTGGTCCTCACGGTCACCGAGTTCCTCATCCTCCAGAGCCTCGCACAGCGCCCCGGAATCGTGCGCAGCCGCAATGCCCTGATGGATGCGGCCTATGACGATCAGGTCTATGTTGACGATCGGACGATCGACAGCCACATCAAGCGCCTGCGCAAGAAGTTCAAGCAGGTTGATGACGATTTCGAGATGATCGAAACGCTTTACGGCGTCGGCTACCGCTTCAAGGAAGCCTGAGCCGGCTCGCCGCCGGAAGCGTCAAGCGGAGAGGACATTGCTCGACAGCACCAAGCCGCGCGCCCCCAAGCAGGGTGGTTCCGGGCGCCTGACCAGGCGCCGGCGCGGGATCGGCATGGCCGCGTTCCGGCTTTGGCTGACGCTGAGGATGGTTCTCCAGCGTCGTCTTTCCTCCAGCCTCACCCGGCGGATCGCCTTCCTCAACATTGCCGGCCTCCTGGTGCTGTTCCTCGGCTTTCTCTGGATCAACCAGACCCGAGTCGGCGTCATCGATGCGCGAAGCCAGTCACTTTCCCTTCAGGCCGAGATCATTGCGGCCGCGATTGCGAGCGCGGCGACGGGAAGCACCCAGAGCGGCCCGCTCGAACTCGACCCCGAAGCCCTGCTGCGCCAGCAGATCGCCGAACCGACACCAAGCGAGGAAGCCGGGGCCAGCTGGCTCGAATTCTCGATCAATCCCGCGCGCGTCGCCCCGATCCTGCGCCGGCTTGTGACGCCGACCCGCACGCGGGCGCGCATCTATGACCGCGACGGCCTGCTCCTGCTTGATACAAGAGCGTTCTTCAACCCCGGTGATTTCCTCAACACCCGCGCCCCGGCGGCGGAAGATTCAACCCTCACGCTGTTCTCGCGAAGCTGGAATGCCGTACGCCAGCGTTTCGGCCGGATCGATCTCGGGACACCCGATTCACGCGCCCCGAACCTGCCGCTGCCCGAAGTCCAGCGCGCGCTGGCGGGCACGCCGGCCGGCGTCGTCCGGGTTTCCACGGAAGGACAGACCATCGTTTTCGCGGCCAATCCCATCCAGCGCGGCCAGAACATCAAGGGCGCGCTGTTGCTCTCGACGCAGGAGGGCGATGTCGATCGCATCATCGCCGAGGAACGCTGGGCGTTCGTGCTGGTCTTCCTCATCGCCTCGGCAGTGATGCTGGTGCTGTCGGTCCTGCTCGCAGGCACGATCGCCGAACCCGTCCGCCGGCTATCCGAGGCCGCCGACCGTGTCCGCCGCGGCACGAGAGCGCGGGAGGAAATCCCGGATTTCTCCGCGCGCTCGGATGAGATCGGCCAGCTTTCCGCTTCGCTGCGCGACATGACGGGCGCGCTCTACAGCCGCATCGAGGCGATCGAGCGCTTCGCCGCGGATGTCGCACACGAACTCAAAAACCCGCTGACATCGCTGCGCAGCGCGGTCGAGACGCTGCCGCTAGCCCGGAGCGAGGAAAACCGCGCGCGCCTTCTCGCCGTCATTATCCATGACGTGAAAAGGCTCGATCGCCTGATCACGGATATTTCCGATGCCTCACGGCTCGATGCCGAATTGCAGCGCGATGAAGCGCAGAAAATCGAGATCGCGGCGCTGATCCAGACCGTGATCGGCATGAAGAACGATGTCCGGCAGGAGGACAGCGCCCCCCTTATGCTCGAAATCGAACCGCAACCGGCAAGCCAGACGATGATCGTCAGAGGGCATGACAGCCGCCTCGTGCAGGTTCTGGGCAATCTCGTCGACAATGCCGTGTCGTTCTCCCCGCCGGGCGGCGTGGTGAGGGTCATTTGCCGCCGCGTTGGACGCGAGGTGGAGATCCGCGTCGAGGATCAGGGTCCCGGCATCCCCGACCATGCATTGGAGCGCATCTTCGAGCGCTTCTACACCGACAGGCCCGAACAAGGCTTCGGGCAGAATTCAGGCCTTGGTCTTTCGATCTCGAAACAGATCGTCGAGGCGCATGGCGGAAGGATTCATGCCGAGAACATGTCTGCGCCGGATGGCGCCCGCATCGGCGCCCGCTTCGTCGTCGTCCTGCCGCTTGCCGTGCCATGAGCGCCGGGCGCTACATCCATGCCAGCGCTATCCATATCGGCGGGCGCGGCATCCTGATCGAAGGGCCTTCGGGGGCCGGAAAATCAACACTCGCCGCGATGCTGATCGAAGCGGGCACGGCACGCGGCCTTTTCTGTGCGTTGATCGGCGATGATCGCGTGGCCCTGCACAGGCATGGCGGGCGGCTGATCGTATCTTCCCATCCCGCAATTGCGGGGAGGCTCGAGTATCGCGGACTCGCGATCCTCCCCATGCCCTCTCTCCCCGCTTCAATCGCGTGGGGACTTGTCTCGATCGGGGACAAGGCTCCGCGCCTGCCGGATGAAACGGAGACATTCATCGAGCGCGAAGGCGTCCAGCTCCGCCATCTCCGCCTTGATGCGGCGCAGGATGCCGCGCTTCGCCTCCATCTTGCGCTTGCCTGGCTTCGGGCATAGATTTTGCACTTGCGAAATAGGCCGTGAGGCAGGAAAGATAGCAAGAACAGCTAGCCAGAGCGGGTTTTACTTGCCAATCGCTCTGGTCTCGACAACATTCGGGCGCCCGGTTGGAGTGGCGCACCACCCGCTTCGCCGACAGATGCGCGGCAAACGGGAAGACAGAGGTATCGGTATCCGTAAATGATCGGAATGGTCTTGGTCAGCCACGGGCAGCTTGCCGCGGAATTTCGCGCGGCCATGGAACACGTGGTCGGACGTCAGAAGCAGCTCGCCATCGTCTGCATCGGCCCGGAGGACGATATGGATTCGCGTCGCGGCGAGATTGTGGCGGCAATCCATGATGTGGATTCCGGCAAAGGCGTTGTCGTTCTGACAGACATGTTCGGCGGCACGCCCTCCAATCTTGCGATTTCCGCGATGAGCGGCGCGAATGTCGAGGTCGTGGCCGGCATCAACCTGCCGATGCTCGTCAAGCTCGCCAAGGTGCGCGAAACCTGCGCGCTGGGTGACGCTGTCGTCTATGCGCAGGACGCCGGGCGCAAATATATCAACATCGCCAGCCACATCCTGGCCGGGCGCTGAGGGCGCGATGAGCGAACCCTGCCCCCCGCCCCCCGTCGTCGAAGGCGCCCTGGTGCGCGAATTGCCGATCATCAACCGCAAGGGGCTTCACGCCCGCGCCTCGGCGAAGTTCGTGCAATGCTGCGAGAATTTCACCGCCGATATCCGCGTGACTCGCTGCGGCGAGACCGTGGGCGGCACCTCGATCATGGGATTGCTGACCCTGGCCGCCGGACAGGGCACGACCATCTCGGTTTCCGCGATCGGGGATGACGCGCTGGCTGCGCTCGATGCGCTCGAGGCCCTGCTCGGCAACCGTTTTGGGGAGGACGAATAGTTTTTTATTGAGGAGAGGCTCATGTTTGATCGTGCCGGAACACTCCGCCTTGTTTTTATTGCCGCCCTTTCATTTCTGATCCGCTTGCCCGCCACCGCGCAGACACCGCCAGGCAGCGACATTCCCTATTCCCGTTCGGACAAGCAGGAAATCGTCATCGGGCGGGACGGATTGATCACCGCGACCTTTTCAAACCGCGTCAAGATCCTGACCGCCGCAGCCGTGCAGAGCACCGGCACTTCGCGCGATACGATCAACACGCATTTCTTCGATTACGAAGTGCTCTCGGCCGCTACCATCAAGCCCGATGGGCGCAGGGTCCCGGTGGACCCGGCAAAGATCATCGCCGAGAAGGCGCCCGCCGCGCCCGAAGCCTTGCATTTCCACGTCGACAACAAGGTCCATACGATCATCTACCCCGAAGTCGCCGTCGGCGATGAGCTTGAGACCCAGGTGCGGATGAAGCAGAAGCAGGAAATGCTTCCCGGCGGCGTGAGCTGGGGCGGTGTCTTCCCCCGCTTCATTCGCCGATCCGGCGCCGAGATCACCATCCGGGCGCCGAAAAGCGCGGGATTGAAGCTTGCCCAGAAAGGGCTTGAGCATCGTACCGAGGAAAAGAACGACGAGGTGATCCACGTCCTGACCTATCGCGAACGCCCCTTCGCGCCGGTGCAGAACGACGCCCTCGACCTTTACGATTACGAGCCGCATTTTTACATCTCGACCTTCAAGGATTGGAACAGCGTCGCTCAGTCCTTCTGGGTGCGCGGAGCGGATAAATCCGATCCGACCCCGGAAATCGAGGCGCTGGCCCGCAAGATCACCGAGGGCAAGACGGATGAGCGCGCCAAAGCCGAGGCGATCTTCAACTGGGTTTCCACCAATATCCGCTACGTGAACATCGTTCTGGGCGCCGGCGGCTGGGTGCCGCGCGAAGCCGGCTCGATTCTTGCGAACCGCTACGGCGACTGCAAGGATCACGTGACCCTGATGCGGGCCATGCTCCGCGTCGTGGGCGTGAAAGCCGACTACGCGCTCGTCAACGCAGCATTACGCTATTCCGATTATCCCATCGCGATGTCGTGGTTCGACCACATCATCCTCTATCTTCCAGGGCTTGATCTTTATGTCGACCCCACCGTCACGACCGGCCAGTTCGGCGCCGTCGACCCGCGTCTGGCGAACAAGCCGGTCCTGCGGTTCAACGGCGAAGCGGCATCCTACACACGGATTCCCGCGCTCAAACCCGAGCAGCTTCCCGTGAGTCTTAGCGCCGAGATCAAGGTCGCGGCGGATGGCACGGCCTCCGGCTCCGTCACCACGGCCGCACGCGGCTCAGCCTTGCCTCTCCTGCGTGCCCGAGCACGCGCGGCCGCCAATGGCGGCCTGGAGGCAACGGCGACAAAAGCGATGAATGACCAGAACTGGCGCGGACAGGCGCGCTATATCCTGGAGGACCTTGAGAGCAAGGCGGAGACGGCGAATATCCGCGCCAGCTTCACCCTCAAGCATGATTTCTTCCAAGGGGAGACGCGTGGCCTGCGCATTCCGACCGGCCCGCGCATCACCGCGCGCCCGGGTGGTTTGACCTTCCGCGCCATCCGGGACGGGCGCGAGACGCCGTTCACATGCCTTCCTACCGTTTATAGCGAGCATGTCGACATTCACCTGCCTGATGGCGCCACCTTCGCCAAGCCGCCCACCAATGTCGCCGCCAGTGATGAGCGCGCGAGCTACAAGGCGGAATACGCGATCGAGGGCAATGTCCTGAAAGTACGCCGCGAGTTTGTCTGGAAACTGGAAAGCGGGCTCTGCGAGGCGAAGGCGATCGCCTCGACCCGGCGCGTTCTCGCCACCATGGTGAGAGACTACAACTCGGCGCGCCTGCTGATCACCATGGCCGGGCGCCCCGTGAAAAGCAGTGACGGCGACGAACCCGACGATGCGAATTAAGACGAAACGTTCGATATAAAGAAATCTTTATATCTTTATTGCATTGGTGTGGAGGCCGTGCTAACCGGCACGCCGTGCCATGGTGCGCCATGCCCGAATTCCGCGCGCGCCTTTCGCGCTTTCATGAAGGATTTTCCCCGATGCAACACGACTATGTCGTCAAGGACATCAGCCTCGCCGCCTTCGGCCGCAAGGAGATCGAGCTCGCCGAAACCGAAATGCCGGGCCTCATGGCCATCCGTGCCGAATACGGCAAGGCGCAGCCGCTCAAGGGCGCGCGCATCGCCGGCTCGCTGCACATGACCATCCAGACCGCCGTGCTGATCGAGACGCTGAAGGCGCTCGGCGCGGATATCCGCTGGGTTTCGTGCAATATCTTCTCGACGCAGGATCACGCCGCCGCCGCCATCGCCGCCGCCGGCATCCCGGTTTTCGCCTATAAGGGCGAGACCCTCGAGGAGTACTGGGACTACACCGCCAAGCTGTTCGACTGGCATGGCGGCGGCGTGCCGAACATGATCCTCGATGATGGCGGCGACGCCACCATGCTGGTGCATTACGGCCTGCGCGCCGAGAAGGGCGATGTCGCCTTCCTCGAAAAGCCGGGTTCGGAAGAGGAAGTGATCTTCTTCAACCTGATCAAGAAGCTGCTGGCCATCAAGCCGAAGGGCTGGTTCGCTGAGCTCGCGGCCTCGATCAAGGGCGTTTCGGAAGAAACGACGACGGGCGTTCATCGCCTCTACAAGCTCGCCGAGGAAGGCAAGCTCCTCTTCCCCGCGATCAACGTGAACGACTCGGTCACCAAGTCCAAGTTCGACAACCTCTATGGTTGCCGTGAATCGCTCGTCGACGCGCTGCGCCGCGGCACCGACGTGATGATGGCCGGCAAGGTCGCTTTCGTCGCCGGATTCGGCGATGTCGGCAAGGGTTCGGCGGCTTCGCTCCGCCAGGCCGGCGCCCGCGTCATCGTCTCGGAAGTCGATCCGATCTGCGCGCTTCAGGCCGCGATGGAAGGCTACGAGGTCGCGACCATCGAGGATGCCCTGCCGCGCGCCGACATCTATGTCACCGCGACCGGCAACAAGGACATCATCACGGTCGAGCACATGCGCCAGATGAAGGACCGTGCCATCGTCTGCAATATCGGCCATTTCGACAACGAGATTCAGGTCAACGGCCTGAAGAACTTCAAATGGACCAACATCAAGCCGCAGGTGGACGAGATCGAGTTCCCGAAGGGCAACCGCATCATCCTGCTCTCCGAAGGCCGCCTCGTGAACCTCGGCAATGCGATGGGCCACCCCTCCTTCGTGATGTCCTCGTCCTTCTCGAACCAGACGCTCGCCCAGATCGAGCTTTGGGCGAACAAGGATGCCGGCAAATACGCTAAGAAGGTCTATACCCTGCCGAAATTCCTCGACGAGAAGGTCGCGGCGCTCCACCTCGATAAACTCGGCGTGAAGCTCACCAAGATGTCGAAGGAGCAGGCGGACTACATCGGCGTGCCGGAACAGGGGCCGTTCAAGCCGGATCACTACCGCTACTGAGTGCGCAATATTTCTCGCTGCATACAGAGCGCCCGGGCAACCGGGCGCTTTTTTTGTTTCATAACGGCACACGCGTCAAATTATCGCACAAGCCTTTGTTAACCACTTCCTGCGGGACTCACCGCACGGCTAAAGTGCCGGCACGCGAATGTGTCAGGTGATTCGCGGCGGAATCGTGCGCCCTTTGCCCGTGGCGGCGGCGGAAGGCGGGGAGGCCCTGATATGGCAACAAAGACGGGATACGCGGCAAGGCCGGGGATGAAGGCGATCATTACCCGTTCCGCCTTGCTTGGACTTGCATTGGTGGTTTTCCTCGCGCCGGACCTCGCTCTGGCAACGGAGGGAGGTTTCGATCTCAGACTCCCCCCTTCCGGCATGGCACGTGGCGAGTCGATACGCTCCACCCTGCCGTTGAGCCTCGCGCTGCTTGTCATCACAATCTATGCGGCGGTGATCTCGATTTTCCATATCCGGGCACGACGGAACTGGAACGAGCATTTCGAGGAAATGAGCCGCACCACGCGCGATGTGCAGGCGCGGATCGAGCGTGCCGGGCTGTTCCTCGCCGCCGACCGCCACCTGCTCATCGCCTGGAGCGGACCACAGGGCGACCCGGAATTCGAGGGGGATCCCGGCATCGTCGTGGAAACCACGACACCGCAGCGCGCGCTCGATTTCGGGGAATGGCTGGATACAGACCAGGCACGGCGGCTTGATCAACGCGTGATGCTGCTGCGCACGGAGGGGATCGCCTTCTCCGAACAGGTGAAGACCCGTCGCGGCGATTTCGTCGAGATCGATGCCCGCCCCGTCGCCGGGCGCGCGGTGATGGCACTCCGGCTGACGACGGGCGAGAAGCTCGCCCTCACCCGGCTGCGCGAGGAAAAAAGCGCGCTTGAAGCCGCGCAGGCCCAGTTGCGAAACGTGCTCGATGCCATTCCGCAGCCGGTCTGGCTGCGCGACAGGAGCGGCAAGCTCGGCTGGGTCAACTCGGCCTACGCCCATGCCGTCGATGCGACGGGACCGGAAAACGTCCTGAATACGCAGGCTGAGATTCTCGATAGCAATGATCGCGCGGAAATCCGTCGCCATCAGGCCGGCCAGGGCCGCTACCAAGGCTCGGTGACCGCGATCTTCGCCGGTCGTCGGCGGAAGGTGGATGTTGTCGAAGTGGCAGGCCCGGAGGGAGGCGGCGGTTTCGCGCTCGATATCAGCGAGCTCGAAGCTACACGCCAGGCGCTCGAACGGCAGATGGAAGCGCATGTGCGCACGCTCGACGAGTTGCCGAGCGCGGTCGCCAGTTTTGATGCCGAGCAACGCCTTACCTACTCCAACCGCGCCTTTCTCGAACTGTTCGGACTTGATGCCGCCTTTCTCGCCACGCATCCCACGAATACCGAGCTGCTCGATCGCCTGCGCGCGATCGGGCGACTGCCGGAAGCATCCGATTACCGCGAATGGAAGCAGGCGCTGCTGGCCGCCTATTCCTCTACGGAAACGGTGCAGCAGGGCTGGCGTCTGCCGAGCGGGCGGGCCCTTCGCGTGGTGCTGAGCCCTAATCCGCAAGGCGGCGTGACCTATCTGTTCGAGGATGAGACGGAGCGCTTCACCCTCGCGACCTCCTATGACCGCCTGAAAAATACGCAATGGGAAACGCTGATGGCGCTTTCCGAGGGCGTCGCGGTCTTTGCTTCCGATGGCCAGCTCCAGCTTTCCAACCCTGCCTTCGCGGCGATCTGGGGCCTGCCGGAAACAGCGCTGGAAAACCACCCGCATGTCGAAATCGTCGCCGCTTCCGCCACCCTGCGTGGCGGTGACAGCTGGGACAAGATCGTCGCCGCTGTCTGTTCGCTCGCCGAAGCACGCGACGAGCAGCACGAAATGGCGACCATGGAGAATGGCCGCGTCTGCCGCATCGCGATGATTCCCCTGCCCGACAGGGCCACGCTCGTCACCGTCACCGACGTAACCGATACGATCGAGGCGGAAAAACGCCTGCGCGAGCATAACGAGGCGCTGCGTCAGGCGGCACGGCTGCGGACCGACTTCATCAAGTCGGTCTCTTTCGAACTGCGCTCGCCGCTCACCTCCGTTGTCGGGCTTGCGCAGGCGCTGGCGGAGGGGGTGGCCGGCCCGCTGCAACCACGCCAGCTTGCCTATGCGCAGGATCTGTCGCGCTCGGCGGATGCGGTGCTGGCAATGACCGGCGACATTCTCGACCTTGCCGATATCGAGGCCGGCGGGGTGGAACTGGTCCGCGAGGATTTTGACCTCTCGACCGCCATCGAGGATGCGATGGAAGGGCTGAAGGATCGCCTCGGCGATGCCAAGGTCAGGCTCGCGCTCAACCTCCAGACCGGCCTTTCCACCATCCATGCCGACCGCAAGCGGTTCCGCAATGTCATCTTCAACCTGATCGCGAATGCCGCCGCCTTCACCGCCTCCGGCGACGTGGTGCGCCTTGCCGTGCGGCGGGAGGGCGGCACGCTGCTGATCGAGGTGACGGATACCGGGCATCAGGCGGGTATTGCGCCGCAAGCGGGCGCTTCATCGGAGGTCGAACGCGAGCACGGGTTGCGTTTTTCGCTTGCCAAGGCGCTCGTGCAGCTTCATGGCGGACGGATCGAGGTTGCAGCGCCCGCGCAAGGCGGGCATGTGACAAGCGTTTTCCTGCCCGGCGCCTGAGCCGGAAGACAAGACCGGGGCAGAAAGAACTGGGATGAGCGAAACGCGGATCGAATGGCGGGTGGACCTGCCCGAAGAGGCGGCAACCCTGCGCATGGCGCAGAAAATCGCCGCCGAATTGCGCCCGGGCGATCTTGTGACCCTGAGTGGCGAACTCGGTGCCGGCAAGACAACCTTCGCCCGCGCGATCATCCGCGCCCTGACGCGCGATCCCGGACTTGAGGTTCCCTCCCCGACCTACACCCTGCTGCAAACCTATGACGCGGCGGATTTCCGCATCGTCCATGCCGATCTCTACCGGGTCGCCGATATCGCGGAACTGGTGGAATTGGGCTGGGAGGATGCCGCCGAGAACGCGATCGTGCTGGTGGAATGGGCGGAAAAAGCCGGCGAAGCGCTCGCCGAGGACCGGCTTGAGGTGCGCCTCGACATGTCGCCCGAAGATGGTCGCCACCTGCGTCTGACGGGGCATGGCCGACTGGCACCGCGCCTCCAGCGCGCGATGGCGATCGAGAACCTGTTCGAGAAAGCCGGCTTCGTCGACCCCCGGCGCGACCCGATGCAAGGCGATGCCTCGACCCGCGCCTATGAGCGCGTGCACAGCCAGCAAGATGGCAGGAAGGCGATCCTCATGATCGCGCCCCGCCGCGCGGACGGCCCCCCGATCCGCCTCGGAAAGAGTTATTCCGCCCTCGCGCATCTGGCGGAAAGCGTGCATGCCTTTGTCGCCATGGCCAAGGCCCTGCGCGAGCAGGGCTATTCGGCCCCGGTGATCCACGCCGCAGATCTCGATGCAGGATTGCTGCTGGTCGAGGATCTCGGAAGCGGATCGATGACCGACGAGAACGGGCCGATCGCGGAGCGTTACGCGCTCGCGGTCGATCTGCTCGCCGAGTTGCACGGACGCAACCTGCCGACCGAATTGCCGGTGGACGGCATCCTGACGCACAAGCTTCACCGCTATGATCTCGAGGCGCTGACGATCGAGACCGAGCTGCTGCTCGACTGGTATTTCCCTGCTTTCGCGAAGAAAACGCCCAATGCCGGCACCCGGCTTTCCTTCGTCGATGGATGGGTCAACGCGCTTCAGGCCGTGCTTGAGGGCGAGAGAACCTGGACCCTGCGCGATTATTTCTCGGCCAATTTCGTCTGGCTTCCCGAGCGCGAGGGGCTGGCGCGGGTCGGTCTGCTGGATTTTCAGGATTGCGTGATCGGCCACCCGGCCTACGATCTCGTGTCGCTGCTTCAGGATGCCCGGCTCGATGTTCCGGAAGCGCTCGAATTGCAGATGCTCGCGCGCTATGCCCGCGCGCGCCGTGCGCGCGATCCCGATTTCGACATGCAGGCTTTCACCACCGCTTATGCCATTCTCGGCGCGCAGCGGGCGAGCAAGATCCTCGGCATTTTCGTCCGGCTCGATCGGCGTGACGGCAAGCCGGCCTATCTCGCGTATCTTCCGCGCGTCGAGGGCTGTCTTCGCCGTTGCCTTGCGCATCCCGCCTTGGCAAAGCTGAAGACATGGTACGACACGCACCTGCCCGGATTCGCATCCGCGCCTACGGAACCCGAGAATGACGCGAGTGAACACCCTCAAGGCGCCGCTGAAGAAAGCGATGGTGCTGGCGGCGGGCTTCGGCAAGCGCATGAGGCCGCTGACTGACACGCTGCCCAAGCCGCTGATCCCCGTCGGCGGCAAGCCCATGCTCGATCGCCTGCTCGACCAGCTCGCGCGCGCCGGCGTGGATGAGGCCATCGTCAATACCCATTACCTCGGTGAGAAGATCATCTCGCATCTCGCGGGACGCAAAGCGCCGCGCATCACAATCTCCGAGGAACGCGAGAAGCCGCTCGAAACCGGCGGCGGCGTGCTCAAGGTGATCGACCGCTTCAGCGATGGCCCCTTCTTCTCGCTCAATGCCGACACACTCTGGCTTGACGGGCCGCGCAACAATTTCGACCGGATGCGTGAGGCTTTCGACCCTGAAAAGATGGACATCCTGCTTCTGATCTCGCCGGTCGTGACCACGATCGGCTGGGGCAATCGCGGGGATTTCACGCTCGACGCGCATGGTCGCCTGCGCCGGCCGACGCCCGGCATCATCGCGCCTTTCGCCTATATCGGAGCCGCGATCCTCAAGCCGGAACTCTTCGTCGATTGTCCCGAGGAATTCTCGCTCAACCTGCTGTTCGACCGTGCCATCGCGGCGGACCGGCTCTACGGACTTCGCCTCGATGGCATCGCCATGCATGTCGGAACGCCGGAGGCGCTCGCCGAAGCGGAACGCACGCTCGCAAAATTCGATCGATAGGCCATGGCGCGCCGCACACCCCGCGTTTTTTCGATCGAGCCGGGCGGAAATTTCGCGCAGGAAACCGTCCGCGCGCTGCTGGCGGGCCATCTCTTGGAAATTGGCAGCGACCCCGCCGCCCTCGCGGATCTGGTGATCTATGTCCCCACGAGACGCCTCAAACCGCTGATCGAAGTGGAATTCGCGCGTATATTGGCGCCGCGCCCGGTGATCCTGCCGCGCATTCGCCCCCTCGCCGATCCCGGCGATCCGCTTGAAGCGCTTTTCGATCCCCAAACCAGCGCCTTCCTCGATCCGACCAATCCGGGATTCCGGCCGCTTTCACCCAATGAACGGCGCTTTCGCCTGCTCCCCATGGTCGAGCGCTGGCGCAGCCTGATCCGCGCCGAGGTAGAAGGTGGCGAGAGCATCGGAGCCGGTGCCGTGGGCACACCGATCCGCGAAAGCCTCGCGCTCGCGGATTCGCTGGGGCGGCTGATCGACGAATTGCGTATCGCCAGCCTGCCGCTGGAAGCCCTCGCGGCCTCCGCACCGCCGGGCTACGATCCCGCGCGCTTCGACGAATACTGGGCGCGCACGCGCGATTTCCTCGCCATTGCCGCACGCGCCTGGCCGGAAGCACTTGAAACCCTGGGCGCGCGCGACGAGATGGATCTGCGCCTCGCCGCCATCGAGGCGGAGGCACGCCGTCTCGCCGCACCCGATTGCACCGAAAAAGTGCTCGTCGTGGGCTCCACCGGCTCGGTTGCCGCCACGGCGCGCCTGATCGCCGCGGTTGCCCGTCTTGATCATGGCGCGGTGATCCTGCCGGGGCTGGATCTCAACATCGAGGACAGCGCCTGGCGCGAAATCGGCGACGCGAAAGCCTCGCTCGCGACACGCTTCGCCCATCCGCAGATATACCTCAAACGCTTGCTCGGCGAGATCGGGATCACCCGCGAGGATGTCACGCGTCTCGGCGCCGCCCATCCGCGTAACCGGGCGCTTTCCGAGGCGATGCGCCCGGCGGAATCCGTCGATCGCTGGCGCGAGACGGCGAAGGGTATCGATCTTGACGCCGCCTTTTCGGGAATCCGCGTCGTCGAGGCCGCGGATGAGCGCGAGGAGGCGCTCGCCATTGCCGTCATGATGCGCGAGACGCTTGAGGACGAAAACAGCAACGTCGCGCTGGTGACGGCGGATCGCGGCCTTGCGCAGCGGGTCAAGATCGAGCTGACACGTTGGGATATCGATGTCGCGGATTCGGCGGGCGAGCGCCTTTCCGAACGCCCGCTCGGCCGTTTCCTTCGCCTTTTCCTGCTGGCCGCGCGCGAGCGGGACGCACCCGCGATCCTCGCCCTGATCCGGCACCCGCTCTTCCGGCTCGGCTATCCGGGCGACAGCATTCCTCTGCTGGCAGATGCGCTTGATCTGATTGTCTTTCGCGGTCGTCATTTCTCGCAAGGCATGGCCTTGCCCGAGCGTGTCCGCCGGGCCTTTGAAAACCCGCCAAGCCATCCCCATCCCGCATTGGAGCGGCTCGCACCCTCCATCCTTGAAACGCTGCCCGCCTTCGCCGCCGCGCTGGAGGATGCGCTCGCGCCCTATTCGCTCACCGCGCCCATGGCCATGCTGGCCGATTTCGCAACCCGGCTCGGCGCGAGCCTTGCCTTGCTTTGCCGCGGCGATTCGCACGAGGACGCCCTGGCCTTGGATTCCGATGCGCCGGAGCTCGCAGCCTTGCTCGCGGATCTCTCGGCGATGGGCGGCGATTGCCCACTTCCCGCGGGCGCGCTCGGCGCGGCAATGGATGTCCTGCTCGCGGAGAAGATCCTGCCCCCCGCGCAGGAGGAGCATCCGCGCGCCGCCATCCTCGGCTTGATCGAAGCGCGTTTCCTCGACGCCGATCGCATCATCGTTGGCGGACTCAACGAAGGCAGCTTCCCGCCCGTGGCGAACGAGGATCCCTTCCTCAACCGCGCGATGCGCCTCGATCTCGGACTTCAGCCGCCCGAACGGCGCATCGGGCAGAGCGCACATGATTTTATCATGCTCGCGGGCGCGCGCGATCTGATCCTGACCCGCGCGCGCCGGGTGGAAGACAAGCCGGCTTTGCCTTCCCGCTTTCTGCGCCGGATCGAGGCTTTCGCGGGCGAGGCGGTCTGGGGCGGACTTGTCGAACGGGGCGAAGCATTTCTCACCCTCGCCCGCCTGCTCGATGCGCCCGAAAGCGTGGCGCCATGGGAGCGCCCCGCGCCGGTCCCGGCAGAACCGCGCCTGCCCGGGCGGCTCTCGATCACCGAGATCGAAACGCTCCGGCGCGACCCCTACGCCATCCATGCCCGTCATCTGCTGAAGCTCGAACCGCTTGGCCCGCTCGAACCGCTCCTTGACGCACGCGAGCGCGGCACCATCCTGCATGCGGCGCTGGACGGCTATGCCCGCGCAAACCCGCCCGCCGACCCCGAAGAGGCCGCGGCGCTTCTGCGCGAGATTGGCTACGAGGCTTTCGCGCCGATCCGCCACGAACAGGAATTGTTCCGCTTCTGGTGGCGCTTCTTCGAGCGGGCGATCCCCGATATCGTCGCCTTTGATCGCGAGCGGCGCGACCTTGGCCATCGCATCCTGACCGAAGCGCGCGGCAAGCTGGACCTTTCCCTCGCGGATGGAACGCGGATCACGCTTTCCGGCAAGGCTGACCGCCTCGAAATCGACGACGAGGGCCATGTGACCGTCCTCGATTTCAAGACCGGCACACCCCCGGGCCTGACCAGCGTGCTGGCCGGGCTCTCGCCGCAGCTTGCGATGACCGCAGGCATGGCGATACGCGGCGCCTTCGCGCAAATCCCGCCGGGATCAGCGATCGCGGGGATGGGCTACATCCCGCTCGGGGGCGGCAAGCCGGCGGAAATCGGATGGCGCCAGCCCAAGGAAGGAACGTTGGCCGATTTCATCGCGCAGGATTGGGGGCGGCTGATCCGTGAGCTTGAAGGTTTCGCAAGCGGCGCGACGCCGTTTCGCGCCCATGTGGCGGTGGCGCTTTCCCGGCGCGGCGGCGACTACGATCATCTCGCCCGCGCCGGCGAATGGGAGATCGGCGCGCAAGGTGACGACGAGGAGGAGGAAGGGGAATGAGAACCGACCCGATCCTCCCCGAAAGCGAGAAACTGCGCCGGATCGAGGCGACGGCGCCGGGTATCGACGCCTGGGTTTCCGCCAATGCTGGTTCCGGCAAAACGACGATCCTGGGCAATCGCGTGATCCGGCTGCTGCTGGAGGGCACCGCGCCGGACCGCATACTCTGCCTTACCTTCACCAAGGCCGCCGCAGCGGAAATGCAGGGCCGCATCTTCCGCCAGCTCGCGGGCTGGGTCGCGCTCGACGATGCTGCCCTGTCGCAAGCGATCGGCAGGCTCGAGACGCTCTCCACCCATTCCGCTCCGATTGATCCGGCGCGGTTGAGGCGCGCCCGCACCCTGTTCGCCCGCGCCATCGAGACGCCGGGCGGGCTCAAGATCCAGACGATCCACGCTTTCGCCGAGCGCATCCTGCATCTGTTTCCGCTCGAGGCCGGATTGCCGATCGATTTCGACGTGCTGACGGAAGCCGATGCCGCCACGATGCTCGAAGCGGCGCGCCGCGCGACCATCGATGTCGCGACCCGGGAGGCGGCAAGTCCGCTTGGCCTGGCATTCGGCGAATTGGTGGAAGCGGCAAGCCTTGACTCCTTCGCCCGCGCGCTTGAGGAAGCGCTGGGCATTCTCGGGCGCCTTGCCGGGCGGGGCGAAGCCCTGCCGGCACCCGATGCGCGCGAGGCGACCTGCCGGCGCTATTTCGACGTGCCTCCGGGGGAGAGTGAAGCCCGGATCGAGGCGGATTTCGAACGCGCGATCCTCTCCGCCAACGCGCTGGCGGAAGCCATCGAGGCGGTCGCGGCACAAAAGAAGCCCAGCAACAAGCAGCTCGCACTCGCCGGCAAGCTCGCCGCCATCCTGCGGCTACGGCGCGCGGGAAGGCACTGGCAGGAAAAACTGCGGCGCCTGCTGCTGACCAAGGACGGCGACATCGCCAAACCCGCGCTTTTCGTTGCGGATGTGGTGAAAGCAGCTCCTTGGCTCGCACAGGAGGAAACAAGGCTGCGCGAGGCGTTGGCGGAATATCAGCTGCGCCTGCGCGCCTTTCGCGCCTTCACGCGCTCGCAGGCGCTCACCCTTGTGGCGGAAGATGTCTTCCGCCGCTTCCGCGCCGCCAAGCGCGCGCGCAATGTGCTCGATTTCGACGATCTCATCGCCGCCCTGCGCCGTCTTCTGGTGGGCGGGCAGGCCAATTGGGTTCAGATGAAGCTCGATGCCGCCATCGAGCATATCCTTGTCGACGAGGCCCAGGATACCACGCCCGAGATGTGGGATATCATCAAGGCGCTGGCGGATGAGTTCTTCGCCGGAGAGGGCGCGAGCCGGTCCAAGCGCTCGCTTTTCGTCGTCGGCGACGAGAAGCAATCGATCTATTCCTTCCAGGGCGCGGACCCGGCGGTCTTCGAGGAGACCCGCCGTCACTTTGCCGCACGCGCGCCGGATGCACGTTTTCTCGTAAAGCCAGTCGACCTCAATTATTCCTTCCGCTCGAGTTCGGATGTGCTGGGCGCGGTCGATCGCGTGTTCGCGCCCGAGGCGCATCGCGCGGGGCTTACGGCTTCCGGGCAGGAAGTCCACCATATCGCCGCGCGCCAGCGCTTTCCCGGCCATGTCGAATTATGGCCCCTTCTCCGCCCGGGGGCCGTTGCGGAGGGCGAGAAACCCTTGCGCGCGACGACCTTGCTCGCCAACCGCATCGCGGCGACGGTGGGCGGCTGGCTCAGGAATGGCGAGACGCATCTCTCCGACGGGCAACCGATCACTCCGGGCGACATCCTCATCCTCGTGCGCCAGCGCGGTCCGTTTTTCTCGGCGATCCTGCGCGCGCTCGGCAATGCACGGATTCCGGTGGCGGGGGCAGACAGGCTGCGCCTGCAGGAAGAAATCGCCATCCACGATCTGCTCGCCATCGCGCAGGCCGCCATCCTCGGTGAGGATGATCTCGCGCTGGCCTGCGCGCTGAAGACCCCCCTTTTCGGCCTTGACGAGCCGGGGCTCGAACGGCTCGCACGCGGTCGCGCGGGATCGCTGCGCGCCGCGCTGATGGAATCGGACGATCCCGCGATCCGCCCGCTCGCCGCGCGCTTTCGCATCCTGAGCGAGCGCGTGCATGCGTTCACGCCTTTCGCCTTTTTCTCGGCGCTGCTGACCGAACCCGCCGCCGGCGCGCCGCATATGAGCGGGCGAAAGGCGATGCTCTCGCGCCTTGGCCCGGATGCCGGCGATCCGCTCGACGCCTTTCTTGGCGAAGCGCGCAATTTCAGCCAGCAGACGCCAGGGGCTATCCTGCCGTTCCTTGTCGAGCAAAGCCGGCATGTCTCCACCCTCAAGCGCGACATGGAGCAGAGCGCCGATCAGGTTCGCGTCATGACCGTCCACGGCGCCAAGGGGCTCGAGGCCCGTATCGTCTTTCTCGCCGACATGGGTGAAACGCCGCCGCGCCAGAAGGAGGCCGGTGCGATCCTGCTGAAGGGCGAGGCGCCGGTGATCGCCTGGACAGGTAATCGCCGCGAGGAACCCGCCGCGATGAAAAGCGTGCGCGCGGGCGAGCGCGTGAAGCTGATGAGCGAATATCGCCGGCTGTTCTATGTCGCGATGACCCGCGCTTCCGACCGCCTCTATCTGTGCGGGCATGGCCGCAAGCTCGGCAAGGATGGTATCGAGAAACCCCCGCCCGAGGACAGGCTGGAATGGTCCTGGCATCAGCTCGCCCTCACGGCTTTCGAAGGTTATGCCCAACCGGTGGAAGAGGCGGATGGGGCAATCATCCGGCGCATCCTTTCCGATGTTCCGGCGGCTCCGGCGGCTCCGCGTGAAAGCGGCAGGGAAAAACCGCCTGCGCCGAATGCGCCCGCCTGGCTTCGCACGAAGCTGGTGCCGGCACCCGCCGAGCCCGCACCGCCCTTGCTGCCGTCGCGCCGCCTTGCACGGCAAGATCTTGCGCGGGGCGAGCAAGGGCATGGCTTCGCGCGCCGACGCGGGGTCATCCTGCATCAGCTTTTTGAATTGCTCCCGCGCGTTGAGTCGCAGGCGCGCGCATCTGCGGGGCATGCGCTTCTCGCATCATTGGCCCCGGAACTCGCGCACGCCGAACGCGAGACCCTTCTCGCGCCGGTTCTGGCGCGCATGGATTCGCCGGAGGGCCGGCGTATTTTCGGCCCGAATGCGCGCGCCGAGGTCGCGATCGCCGGCGAAATTGCCTTGCCCGATGGCCGCCGCCGCGCTGTTTCCGGCCGGATCGACCGGCTGGTGACGGGCACGGAGGCCGTGACCATCCTCGACATGAAAACTGGGCGCATGCGCCGCAGGGACCCGGCGATCCTGCGCCAGATGGCGCTTTATCGTGCCGTCATCGCGGCGATCTACCCGGAAAAACCTGTTTCATGCCAAATCCTCTGGACCGAATCCGGCATTCTGGAGCAGCTCGATCCACTTGATCTCGACGAAGCCCTCGCAAGGGTCACAGGTGAGTGAGGCGCGATGACGAGCCTTGATTCCACAAGCTGCGGTCCCTAATTGTCTTTGCGAGATCCGTTCAAGGAGGACCCTTTCATGGGCGCCAATACGCATACCGTGACCGACAAGAGCTTCACCGCCGATGTCCTGCAATCGGCCGAGCCGGTCGTTGTCGATTTCTGGGCCCCCTGGTGCGGCCCGTGCAAGATGATCGCCCCGGCGCTCGAGGAGATCGCCAGCGAGCTTGCCGGCAAGGTCAAGATCGCCAAGATCAATGTCGATGAAAATCAGGAAATCGCCGCGAAATATGGCATCCGCTCGATTCCGACGCTGATGATCTTCAAAGGCGGCGAGCTTGCCGCCACCAAGGTCGGCGCGGCGCAGAAGAGCGATCTTTCGAAATGGATCGCCGCCTCGGCCTGAGAGAACTGCCCGGCGGGTGTGAACCCGCCGGAACTGAAGACCTATTCCAGGGGGAGCGCCGGCAAGGCGCTGAGAAGCCGATGGGGACAACCCGGCGCGGCGACCCTTCGAACCTGATCCGGGTCATGCCGGCGAAGGGATGGATGCAAGGCCCCCGGGCCTCGCGCTTTTGCCCGAGCTGATCATGCGCCGGATCGTCTTATGACGAAGGAGTTTCCATGATCACGCTTTCACGCCGCTTCCTGCCTGCTCTCGCGCTCGCGCTCGGCCTTTCGGGCGCGGCTTTCTCTCAAACCACACCGCCGGTCAAAACCCAGCTTCAGGTCTATACGACGCTGCTTCCTGAATCGCTTGCCGATTTCAAGGCAGCCTTCGAGGCAGAGAACGCCGATATCGAGATCGTCTGGCGCCGAGAATCCACCGGAACCCTCACCGCGCGCATCGCCGCCGAAGGCGATAACCAGCGCGGCGACGCGATCTGGGGCCTCGCCGTCACCTCGATGCTCGATTTCAAGAAGCGGGGCCTGCTGATCCCCTATGCACCGAAGAATCTTGCCGCGATCCGGCCGGAATTCCGCGATCCCGATGCCGTTCCCTCATGGGTCGGCATGGAGGCCTGGGCAGCCGCGATCTGCTTCAACACCGTGGAAGCGGCAAAAATCGGCCTGCCAAAACCGCAAAGCTGGTTCGATCTGCTCGATCCGAAATACAAGGGCAAGATCACCTTCTCCAACCCTGCCGCTTCAGGAACGGGCTACTTCCATGTCTCGGCCTGGGTGCAGATCTTCGGTGAGGCGAAGGCATGGGATTTCATGGAGAAACTCCATCCCAATGTCGCGATCTACGAGCCTTCGGGCACGCGCCCATGCCGCCACGCGGCGACTGGCGAGTTCCCCGTGGGGATTTCCTATGAGCTTGCGGGGATGCTTGAGAAAAACAAGGGCGCACCGATCGAGGTTTTGTTGATGAAGGAAGGCGGTGGCTGGGACATGGATACCGCCGCCATCCTCAAGGGCACCCGCAACGAAGCCGCCGCCAAGCGCCTGATGGATTTCGCCGCAAGCGTGAAGGCCAACGAGCTTTACGCCAAATGGGTGCCGCAGGTGGCGATCGCCGGCATCGGCAAGCCGCCTGCGAATTATCCCGAAGGCGTGGCGGCCTCGATGATCCGGAACGATTTCGCCTGGGCGGCGGAAAACCGCGAGCGCATTCTCGCCGAATGGTCGAAGCGCTTCGAGAAGAAGTAAAGCCGCGCGCGCTCAGCCTCAGCGCGGCGGATTGCCATCCGCCGCCAGCACCTCGCCGGCGAGATAGAGCGACCCGGCGATCAGGATGCGCGGCGGCACCGGCCATTTGCGCGCCGAGAGAAAGGCAAGGCTCTCGGCGAGCGAGCCGGCGCAGGCGGCGGGAATGCCGAGGCCGCGCGCCGCCGCGGCCATATCCGCCGGCGGACGGGAATGGGGCGCATCGATCGGCACGGCGAGCAATTCCTGCGCGAGCCCCACGAAGGGCTTGAGAATACCGGCCACATCCTTGCGCGCCATCGTCCCCATCAGCAGCACCAGCGGGCGCGGGCTCTTCTCTTCCAATGCCGCGACCGTTTCCGCGATCACGCGGGCGCCATCCTCGTTATGGCCGCCATCGAGCCAGATCTCGGAGCCCACGGGCGCGAGTCCCGAGAGCTTGCCCGAAAGGCGCTGGAACCGCGCCGGCCATTCCGCATTCTGGAGCCCGGCTTCCAGCGCGCGCTGGTCGACGCGCTCGGGCGCGGCGCGCAACAGGGTCGCGATAGCGGTGGCGGCGTTGACGAACTGATGCGACCCGATGAGGCGCGGCAAGGGTAAATCGAGCAGGCGATCCTCCGCCTGGAAGATCAGGCGTCCACCTTCCTCGTGGATCTGGAAATCCTCGCCCCCGATGACGAGGGGCGCCTGTTTGCGCCGCGCCTCGCGACGGCAGACCTCGATCGCCTCCGCCGATTGCGGCGCGACGATCACCGGGCAACCCTGCTTGATGATCCCCGCCTTTTCACCCGCGATCTTGGTGATCGTATCACCGAGGAATTCCTTATGATCCATCGAGACCGGCGTGATGACCGAGGCTAGCGGCTTCTCGATCACGTTGGTCGTGTCGAACTTTCCGCCAAGCCCCACTTCCAGCAGCAGGTAATCCGCCGGGTGGCGCATGAAGAGATCGATGGCGACGATGGTCGTGATCTCGAAAAAGGTGATGGGTTCGCCCGCGTTGAGCGCCTCAATACGCTCGAAGGCCTCGACCAGCGCCTCCTCCGGGACGAGCTTTCCTCCGCCTTCCGCCCCAAGGCGGATGCGCTCGTGGAAGCGCACGAGATGGGGAGAGGTATAGACATGCACCTTCGCACCCGAGGCTTCCAGCATCGCGCGCATGAAGGCGATGGTCGAGCCCTTGCCATTGGTGCCGGCGACATGGATCACCGGCGGCAGGCGCCTTTCCGGGTTGTCCATGCGCGCGAGCAGCCGCTCCATCCGCCCGAGCGACAGGTCGATCAGCTTCGGGTGCAGCGTTTCAAACCGCGCCAGGAATTCGTCGGAACGGGCCATGCGGGTGCACTCGGGGGAAAAGTCAGGCTGCGACCGATTCACGCTTCATCATGATGCGGCACAGGCGCGACACCGTCGGCCGGATATCGCGGCGATGGAGCACCATATCCACCATGCCGTGATCGCGCAGATATTCCGCGCGCTGGAAGCCCTCGGGGAGCTTCTCACGCACCGTCTGCTCGATCACGCGCGGACCGGCAAAGCCGATCATCGCGCCGGGTTCCGCGATATGGACATCGCCCAGCATCGCATAAGAAGCGGTAACGCCGCCCGTCGTCGGGTTGGTGAGCACCACGATGTAGGGCAACCCCGCCCGGCGCAGACGCTGCACGGCCACGGTGGTACGCGGCATCTGCATCAGCGAGAGGATGCCTTCCTGCATACGCGCGCCGCCGGAGGCTGCGAAGAGCACCAGCGGCGCCTTCTTTTCCAGCGCCACTTCCGCCGCCGCGACGATCGCCTCGCCGGCCGCCGTGCCGAGCGTGCCGCCAATGAAGGCGAAATCCTGCACCGCGATCACCATGGGGAGCTGATCGAGCGTGCCGAAGCCGGCCAGCACCGAATCCTGCATGCCCGTTTTCGCGCGCGCATCCTTGAGACGGTCCGTGTAGCGCTTCTCGTCGCGGAATTTCAGCGGGTCCTGCGTCACATCGGGGATGCGGATCGTCTCGTATTGGCCACCATCGAACATATGCGCGAGGCGCACCTTCGCGGTCATCTTGAGGTGATGCTCGGAGCCGGGGATCACCCAGAGATTATCCTCGACCTCCTTCTGGAACACCATCTGCCCGCTATCCGGGCATTTGATCCAGAGATTCTCCGGCGTCTCGCGGCGCAAAAGCGAGCGGATTTTCGGGCGGACCAGATTGGTGATCCAGTTCATCGTGCTTTCGGTGGTGGAGGACATTTTCTTCTCCAGATCCCTCGCGATGGAAGCTTCCGCTTCCTGCTCGGCGTCGCTTTGCTCCTGGCCTTGACCAACGGTCAAGGCAGGGTTCCTCATTTGGCCGGCGTTTCGGCGCCGGAATTCCCTCACTTCGGCTCCTGGCCTTTGCGGGGTGCATCATCTAAAGGGCATCGGGCCTTACTTCTTCACCCCGCGCACCGCGCCCGCGAGCGAGGCGACGAGGCTTGTGACGGCGGAAACGGTTCCAGCCGTGGCCTTGCCCTGAGCATCGAGCGAGGTGCGGATCGCCTCGACCAGCGCCGACCCAACCACCACGCCATCGGCGCCTTTGGCGATCGCTTGCGCATGCTCCGGCGCCTTCACACCGAAACCCACCGCAACCGGCAGATCCGTATGCCGCTTGATCCGCGCGACCGCTTCCGACACCTTGCCGAAATCCGGCGTCGCGGTGCCGGTAATGCCGGTGATCGAGACGTAATAGACGAAACCCGAGGTATTCGCGAGCACCTTTGGCAGGCGCCTGTCATCGGTCGTCGGCGTGGCGAGGCGGATGAAATTGAGCCCCGCCTTCAACGCGGGCAGGCACAATTCCGCATCCTCTTCCGGCGGAAGATCCACCACGATGAGGCCATCGACCCCCGCCGCCTTCGCGTCGACGAGGAACCTTTCGACGCCATAGACATAGATCGGGTTGTAATAGCCCATCAGAACGATGGGCGTATCCTTGTTGCCGGCGCGGAAGTCGCGCACGAGCTGCAACGTGCCCTTGAGGCTCATGCCCGCGCCAAGCGCGCGCAGGGATGCCGCCTGGATCGCCGGCCCGTCGGCCATGGGATCGGAAAAGGGCATGCCGAGTTCGATCACATCGGCGCCCGCTTCCGGCAGCGCCTTCACGATGGCGAGCGAGGTGACGGGATCGGGATCGCCGGCGGTGACGAAGGTGACGAGCGAGGCGCGGCCCGAGGCGGCGTTCTTCGCGAAGGTGGCGGGAATGCGGGAGGTCATAGCTTACATCCCCCCGAGATGTTCGGCGACGGTGAAGATATCCTTGTCGCCGCGTCCGCACAGGTTCATCACCATGAGATGGTCGCGCGGCTTTTTCGGCGCGAGTTCGATCACCTTGGCGAGCGCGTGGGAAGGCTCCAAAGCCGGGATGATGCCCTCAAGCTTCGAGCAGAGCTGGAAGGCGGCGAGCGCCTCGTCATCGGTGGCGGAGAGATAGGTCGCGCGGTTCATGTCCTTCAGCCAGGCATGCTCCGGCCCGATGCCGGGATAATCGAGCCCGGCGGAAATCGAATGCGCCTCGGCGATCTGACCGTCCCCATCCATCAGCAGATAGGTGCGGTTGCCGTGCAGCACGCCGGGGCGGCCGCCGGTCAGCGTCGCGGCGTGATGGCCGGTCTCGATGCCCTTGCCCGCCGCCTCGACGCCGTAGATCTCGACATTGGGATCATCGAGGAACGGATGGAACAGGCCGATCGCATTCGAGCCACCGCCCACCGCCGCGACGAGGCTGTCGGGCAGGCGGCCCTCGGCCGCCATCATCTGCTCGCGCGTCTCGTTGCCGATGACGCATTGGAAATCCCTGACCATGCCGGGATAGGGATGCGGCCCCGCCGCCGTGCCGATGCAATAGAAGGTGGTCGCGACATTGGTGACCCAATCGCGCAGGGCCTCGTTCATCGCATCCTTGAGGGTCTTCGTGCCGGAATGGACCGGGATCACCTCGGCGCCGAGCATCTTCATGCGGAAGACGTTGGGCTTCTGCCGCTCCACATCCACCGCGCCCATATAGACGATGCATTCGAGCCCGTAGCGCGCGCAGAGCGTCGCGGTGGCGACCCCGTGCTGGCCGGCGCCGGTCTCGGCGATGATGCGCTTCTTGCCCATGCGCCTGGCGAGCAGGATCTGCCCGAGCACGTTGTTCACTTTATGTGCGCCGGTATGGTTCAACTCGTCGCGCTTGAAATAGATCTTGGCTCCACCCGAAAGGCCGGAGGCCGATGCGACTTCCCTAAGATGCTCGGTCATGCGCTCCGCGAAATAGAGCGGCGAGGGGCGGCCGACATAATGGGTGAGCATCGAGCCCATCTCGGCCTGGAAGGCCGGGTCTTCCCTGGCATCCTTGTAGGCCTGCTCGAGTTCGAGGCAGAGCGGCATCAGGGTTTCGGCGACAAAGCGCCCGCCGAACATGCCGAAACGGCCATTCTCGTCCGGTCCCGACCGGAAGGAATTCGGCTTTGCCTGCACCACCATCACTCCAACTCCCTACGCTTCCCGCGCCGCTGCGACGAACGCCCTGATCTTCGCGAGATCCTTGACCCCCGGCGCGCTTTCGACCCCCGAAGAGACATCCACCCCGGTGAGGCTCAACCCCATGCCGCGGAGCGTGCGGATCGCCGCGCCGACATTCTCCGGCGTGAGCCCGCCCGATAGCATGAAGGGCATGTCATGGGGAAGTGCGGAGAGGATCGACCAGTCAAACACCTTGCCATGCCCGCCGGGATAGGCGGCATCCTTCGGCGGCTTGGCGTCGAGGAGGATGGAATCGGCGATATCACGAAAAGCAACCGCCTCGCCAAGATCCGCCGTCTCCGAGACTCCCAGCGCCTTGATCACGGGAAGGGCGAAAAGCCGCTTCACCGCCGCGAGCCGGGCGGCATTTTCCCGCCCATGCAATTGCCAGCTATCCGGCGCGACGGCAGCGCTGATCTCTTCAAGCCGGGTGTCGTCCGGATCGACCACGAGCGCGACGACATTCGCACGCCTGCGCGCAATTGCAGCGAGTTCGGCCGCCTGCCCCGGTGTCACGTAACGTGGACTTTTGGGATAAAAATTCAGGCCGAGCATATCCGCGCCGGCCTCGATCGCGCATGCCACGCTTTCCGGCGTCGTCAGCCCGCAGATCTTGACGAGCAGGCTCACGTGGCAATTCCGGCCGCTTTCGCGACGAGCGCTGCCGCCGCGAGATCGAAGATCGCGCCGCCGGTGGACTTATAGAGCGTGATATCGCCGCTCTTGCGCGTGAAACTCACGGTCTTGCGCGAAAGATCGGCAAGCTCGGCTTCCACCGCCTCGGGCTTGAGCAGGCCGGCACGGATCGGCTGGACGAGATCGCCGCCCTCCTGCAACACGCCGTCCCGCGTATCGGCAAACAACCGGGCGCGCAGCACGGCATCGTCATCCGTCTCGCGCATGCTGGGGTTGAACGCACCGACAAGATCGAGATGCGCGCCTTCCTTCAGCCATTTGCCGAGCACGAGCGGGGTTTTCGAAAGCGTGGCCGTCGAAATGACATCCGCCTCCCGCGCGGCACCTTCCAGATCATCCGTCACCTCGACCGCGATGCCCTCGCGGGCGAGTTCCACGGCAACCTTCTCGGCATTCGCGCGAGTCTTGTTCCAGAGGATCGTGCGGGCAATCGGCCGGACGGCGCGATGCGCACGGATGAAGAAGGCCGAGAGCGCGCCGGCGCCCACCATGAGATGCATCCTTGCATCCGCCGCCGCGAGGTAGCGCGCCGCCAGCGCGGAAGTCGCCGCCGTCCGCCAGGCCGTGATCCGCGCACCATCCATGACCGCGAGCGGAATGCCGGTATCCCCGTTCATCAGCAGATACGAACCATGGATGCTCGGCAATCCGCGCGCGGCATTGCCGGGATAGACGTTGACGATCTTGACGCCGAGAAACCCGCCCGGCCCCGCCGCCCAGGCCGGCATGATGAGATGCGTGGCATCGCCATCGGGCCGCGCGATCTGGTGATGATGGCGCAGGGGAACCACGACATCCGCACGCAAAGCCGCGTCGATCGCGTCGATAAGCGCGGGGAAGGTCAGCGCGCGGTCAATGGCGGCGGCGTCGATCACATGCATGACGAAGGTCTCAGCGGGAGGAAAGGCGGGCGATATCGGTCGCGGGGAGCTGGCTTTTCAGCGCCGCGACATCGTCGCGAAGGCGCGCGCTCTCACGGCGCAGCTGGCGCTCGGCACGGCGATGACGCCCTTGCGCGAGCCAGGTTGTGATCGAGCCCAGCACGGCCCCCGCCGCAAGCGTGACAAAGAAGAAAACGAAAAGCGGCAGGGAGATCCCGAATGCCTGCGCAGGCGACGAGATGGGATCGAGCACCAGCGTCACCATCTGCCGGTTTGCGACCCCGAACAGCACGAGCACAATCGCGATGGGCAGCAGGAAAAGGAATTTCACGAAGCGCATCACGGTCATTCTCGCTCGCTCAGGCGCGCTTGGCCGCGCCGGGCTTGGGGTTCAGTCGGTCCCGCATTTCCTTGCCGCTCTTGAAATAGGGGACGACCTTGCCCGAAACGCTCACCTTCTCGCCGGTGCGCGGGTTGCGCCCCTGACGCGCGTCGCGCTCCTTGATCGAGAAGGTGCCGAAGCCGCGCAGTTCCACACGGTCGCCCTGGCGAAGCGCATCGGTGATCTCATCGAGGATCGCGTTGACGAGAATCTCGACATCGCGCTGGTAGAGATGCGGATTCATCTCGGCAAGCTTGAGCACGAGTTCGGATTTGATCATCGGGGCCTCTTTTGTCGAGCCGTTTCGGAAGATGCCAGATAGGCTATTGAAATTCAAAGACTAATTTGCAGAAGGGTGCCAGAGCGAAACCAGCCCGTCAAGCGCGTGGGCCTCCATCGCGTTTTTGAGCGCGGTCGATGCCTCCTCGGGCAGGAAAAGCGCCGCCAGAAGACCAATCAGCGGGAAGCGCCCCGCATTGGTATTGATGCGATAGGTCTCGATGCGCAACCCTTTCGCGATTCCCTTCTCGCTTTCGAGCCAGGCGACAGCATCGATCTCCTCGCCCACGGCATCGATCAGCTTGAGGTCGATCGCCTGTCGCCCGGTGAAAACGCGCCCATCCGCCACCTTCGCGAGTGCGTCACCTTCGAGTTTGCGCCTTTCGCCCACGAGATCGCGGAACCAGCGATAGGTATCGAGCACCGTTTGCTCCATGGCCGCGCGCGCTTCCGGGGAAGTCGGTTCGACACCGTTCGGCATCGCCTTGAGCGGGGATGAGCGCACCGCCTCGACCTTCACCCCGACATTGTCGAGCAGCTTGGACACGTTGGGGATCTGCGCGATCACGCCGATGGAGCCGACGATCGCGGAACCGTTGGCGACGATCCTGTCCGCCCCCATCGCGGTCATGTAGGCGCCGGATGCGCCGACGCTCTCGATAACCGCCACAACCGGCTTCTTCGCCGAAAGGCGCCGCACGGCGTTATAAAGCGCTTCCGAGCCGGAAGTCGTGCCGCCGCCCGAATTGATGCGCAGGATCACGGCCTTGGCGCCCGAATCCTCGGCGCGCTTGAGAAGATCGAAAGTCTGCTGCTGCCCGGTGATCAGCCCGGAAATCTCGATACGCGCGATATGCGGCAGGCTCGAGCCCGGCGCACGGGCGCGCAGCACGAGCCCGACACTGATAATGCCGACGATCGCGACCAGCACCGCAAGGACGCGCCAGAAAGTAAGCTGCCGACGGAGCCGGCGGCGATCGACGATCAGATCCGGTTCGAGGCTCATGCGACAGGCCTTTCCAAGCGGGAGCGTCCCGCGTTGCTGCCACGCATCGCGGGCCAGCGCAAGTGCGCGCGCAACTCAGAGGCCGACAGGCCGGCCAGCCGCGACGACAAGCGGTTTCGGCGCGGCGAAGAGGCGCGCGCTCACCGCTTCCATCGCCTCGAGGGTTACGGCCTGAACCTCATCGTTGCGCCTGTCGATGTAATCGATCCCGAGCCCGTCGATCTGGATTTCAAGCAGCTGGTGGGCGATCTTGCGCGAGGTGTCGAAGCGCAGGGCATAGGAGCCGGTGAGATAATTCTTGGCCTGCGCGAGTTCCGCCGCGCTGGCATTCGTCTTGCCGATCGCCGCGATCTCGCCGAGAATCACGCCAAGCGATTCCGCTACGCGCTCGTTTGAGGTGGCGGTGCCTGCAAGAAACAGCGAGGCATGCTCGCGGTTGGAGAGCGTCGACCAGACGGAATAGGCAAGACCGCGCTTCTCGCGCACCTCGTTCCAAAGCCGCGAGGTGAAGCTGCCGCCCCCGAGGATATGGTTGAGCACCATCGCCGACATGAAGGCCGGGTCCTTGCGTGCGATTCCGGGCATGGCAAGCAGCAGCGTCGATTGCGGAATATCGAGATCGATGATCTCGCGATGACCTCCGTTGCCCGGCACGATATCCGTCACGGGCCGGAGCTGCGGGAATTGCGGCAACGCGCCGAAAGCCTGCTCGACACCAGTAACCAGCGCCGTCTCGCCAATGGCGCCGACGGCGACAACGCGCAGGTTATGGCGCGCAAAAAGCCGCGCATGCTGCGCGACAATCTCCTGCCGGGTAATGGCACCGAGATCGGTGATCGACCCTTCCACCGACTGCCCGTAGACATGCCCTGAAAAGGCAAGGCGGTTGAGCGCGTCGCGGGCAAGCGCTGACGGATCGCTCTCGTCGCGCTTGAGCCCGGAGATAATCTGGGCGCGGACGCGCTCGATTGCCTCGGCATCGAAACGCGGCGCGTTGATGGTCAGCGTCAGCAGGCGGAAGGCTTCCGCCGTATTCTCGGCCAGCGTGCGCAGCGACCCATCCAGCCGGTCGCGACCGCCATCGAAGGAAAGCTCGATGGCCTTGTCTTCGAGAGCCTCCTGGAAGGCAGCCGAATCAAGCTCGCCAGCGCCCTCATCAAGCAGGCCCGAGACCAGATTGGCCAGACCCGCCTTGCCCGGCTCATCCTGCGCCGCCCCCCCGAGAAACGCGAATTCCAGCGAGACAACCGGAACGGTGTAATCCTCGACATGCCAGATCTCGATACCCGACGGCGTAAGAAGCGAGCGGATGCGGGGGGTGGCTTTGGTCATATCATTCATGGAAAGCGTTTCTCTCGCGACAGGCGGACAGCTTACTCGGCAGCTTTCAGCAGATGGCCGACAACAGCACGACCGGGCAGCAGATATTTGGTGGCCACCGCCCGGATTTCCTCGGCACTGACCGCGCGGATGCGCGCCGGCCATTCCGCGACATCTGCGATTTCTCCGCCCGTCGTCAGCGTAGAGCCGTAGATGCGCGCGAGATGGGTCTGGCTGTCCTGCGCATAGACCATATCGGCGATGAGGCGCGTCTTGGCGCGCTCCAGCTCTTTCGCATCCACGAGCTTTTCTCGTGCAGTCGCCATCACCACCTCGATCGCGGCGTCGAGCGCATCGAGCGCGATACCTTCCGATGGAATGGCATAGACGCCGAACTGCCCCATATCGAGTGCGTCGTTCCAGTACCAGGCTCCGGCGGAAACCGCGTGCCCGCTCTCCATGACCAGGGCGCGATAGAGTCGGCTTGTGGCCGATCCGCCAAGGATCTGCGCCAGCACCTCGAGCGCGAAAGCCTCGTTCCCCTCCGCCGTGGTATGCGAGGGAACGATGAAGGCGCGCTGGGTGGAAGGCTGCTCGACCTTCGCATCGGCAAGGCGCACCTGCCGCGCAGCGCGGATTTCGGGTTCAACGACACGCTTGCGCCCTGAATCCGCCGCCTCGGAGACGGCAACCTGCCCGTAGGTCTGCTTCGCGAGAGCCAGAACTTCCTCCGCGCCGATATCGCCCGCGACGATAAGGATCGCATTATCCGGGCGATAGAAGCGCCGGTAATAGGCGAGCGCATCCTCGCGCGTCAGGCCTTCGATCTCATGGCCCCAACCGATCACCGGCGTGCCATAGGGATGGTGGACATAGAGCGTGGCAAGCAGGCTCTCCTGCAATTGCGCGGAAGGATCGCTGTCGGTGCGCATCTTGCGCTCCTCGATCACCACGTCGCGCTCCGAGAGCACTTCAGGCCCTTCGAGGATCAGCCCGGTCATGCGGTCGGCTTCCAGCGCCATCATGCGCCCGAGATGCTCTTTGGCCACGCGCTGGTAATAGGCGGTGTAATCATAGGAGGTGAAGGCGTTCTCCTGCCCGCCCAGGCCAGCGACAATCTCCGAGAAGGCGCCCTTGGGGTTCTGCGCCGTCCCCTTGAACATCAGATGCTCGAGAAAATGCGCGATGCCGGATTTTCCCGCCGGATCATCCGCCGCGCCGTTACGGTAATAGACCATATGCGTGACCACCGGCGCGCGCCTGTCCGGGATGACCACGATATCAAGACCGTTCTCAAGGCGAAAATTCTCGACAATCGGCTGGGACATGTTGTTTTCCGACCCTCGCGGCAGGCGGGCGCCGAGTGCGCCTCGAAAAGGTGATGGCCTTGAAAGAAAGAGGCGCCGCAAGGGCGACGCCTCAAACAGAGAATTGAAGATGGTGTATCACAGCCCGCCGGACAAGAGCGGCGGAGCGATCATTCCAGCGGACGATGCGGAGCCCCGTCCTTTTTGAAGTCATCCGATCCAGGGCCATCCACGGTCCGGCGCATCGCGGCATTGGCGGACGGAATGCGCGAACCCACAGGGGGGTCGGTGAGATACTTGCGCGGCGGCTCCGTGCCTGGGGGATAGGTCGGCGTGGCGGCAGCCTGCGAGGATTTCAGCATTTCCTGTACGGAGAGGCGGTTATCCTTGTCGCCGGAAAGCTGCTCTCCCGTCTTCGCGCCCCTGACACTACGGCCACGCGCAATCGCATCGACGCCAAGCGCTCCCCCCTCTTCCGCGTTGCCTTTCGCGGAACTGATCTGGGGCAGATTACGCCGGCGCTTCTCGTCCTCGCGGGCTTTGATATCCGGGTCGACCGGCCATTGGCCGTTTTTTGCATGCGCTCCCCCCGGCTCGGGCGGGCGCAACTTGTTCGTGTCTTTCGGGACCACGAGGCCGGGCCGCTCGCGATACTCGATCGGGTCCTTTTCCTCGGGCAGAATGCCGATCTTGCCGAAAATGTTACGCATGATCAGCCCGTCCTGCGCCTGCGCGGGAGCGGAAAAGCCAAGGATGACACTGGCCATTGCCAGGTAGAGCAGATGTGCACGTTTCATCGAGAACTCCGGATACCGGCGGGCTTCATAGCACCGGATGAGCTTAAAGGCCAGATCGGGGCTTTTCCGGGGCGGCGCGCATCGGAAAAAGCTGGCCGACCAGCATGAACACCACACCGGCGACAATGGCGGCGTCCGCGACATTGAAGACATACCACGAGAAATCGCCGATATGGAAATGCACGAAATCGAACACAGCGCCATGCAGGATGCGGTCTATCGCATTGCCGATCGCGCCGCCGATAATGAGGCCGATGCCGAGAGCCTCCACCCTTCCCGCCGATTTGCGCAGCCAGAAAGTCAGGAACAGCGCAGCCACCAGCTTGAATGCCGTCAGCGCCCAGCGGCCCCATTCGCCATCCTGCTGGAAAAGCCCGTACGAGATACCGCGATTCCACACCACGGTAAGATCGAGGAAGGGCAGGACCGGCCACGGATAGGTCAGACGGATATCGGTCGAAAGCAGCGCGAGCTTCGTCGCCTGATCGAGCAGAAGCACGATCAGCGCAACGAGAAGCCCGAGGCGAAGCGCCCGGCGGGGAAAATCGGCAGGCGCTTCGTGCATCCTCACGCTCCTGGGTTGGCCTGGCGCCATTCGCGCATCGCCGCCGCATCGCGGGCGGTGATGCCCGGAAAGGCCGGATCGGCGGTTGCGGGATCGAAATAGCGCCACGAGCGCGCGCATTTGATGCCGGACGCCTTGGCCGATACTACCGAGACGCCTTTAGCATCCTCAAGGCGGAAGGCACCTTCCGGCCCCTCGCCCGCGAGGATAGTGATCGCCGAGGTGATGCAGATCTCCGCGAAATCCACGCCTTCAAGCGCTCCGCGCAGGTCCGCATCTGCGATATGAACCACGGGAGCCGCTTCCAGCGAGGAGCCGATGGTCTTTGCCGCGCGCTCAAGCTCAAGTGCGCCGGTAACGACGCGGCGTACCGCGCGGATCTTATCCCATTTGCGGGCAAGATCGGTGTCGAGCCACACCGCCGGCACATCGGCGAAGGGCAGTTCGTGGACCGAGCCTTCCTCGCCCGGATTGCGCGCGAGATACGCCTCTTCCGCCGTGAAGACGAGGATCGGCGCAAGCCAGCGTGTGATCGTCTCGTTGAGGCGATCGATGACGCTCAAGGCCGCCTTGCGCGTGACCGACGATGCGGGATCGCAATAGAGCGTATCCTTGCGGATATCGAAATAGAAGGCGGAAAGCTCGGTGTTCAGGAAAGCCGAAAGCTCCATGATCACCTTGCGGAAATCATATTCCGCATAAGCCTTGCGGATCACCGGATCGAGCACGGCGAGGCGGTGGAGCATCAGCTTTTCAAGCTCCGGCATCGCCGAATGCGCCACCGGCTCGCCATCGAAATGCGCGAGCGCGCCGAGCATCCAGCGCATCGTGTTGCGCAGCTTGCGGTAATTCTCCGACATGGTTTTCAGGATTTCCGGGCCGATGCGCTGGTCATCCGAATAATCCACGCTCGCCACCCAGAGGCGGAGGATATCCGCGCCGGCTTCCGAGATAATCTTCTGCGGCGCCACCACATTGCCGAGGGACTTGGACATTTTCTGTCCCTTCTCGTCCATCGTGAAGCCGTGGGTCAGCACCACGTCATAGGGCGCGCGCCCGCGCGTGCCGCAGCTTTCGAGCAGGCTCGACTGGAACCAGCCGCGATGCTGGTCCGAACCTTCGAGATACATCACGCGATCCTGCCCGCCATCCACCTGCCGGTGAATGCCTTTGAGCGTGGGGAAATTCACGGGGTCTTCGAGCACGTAAGAATGGGTCGAGCCGGAATCGAACCACACATCGAGCACGTCCGTCACCATCTCGTAACGGGATGGATCCTCGACATAAGGGGTCAGAAAACGCTGTGCCGCGCCTTCCGCGAACCAGGCATCGGCGCCTTCGGCTTCGAAAGCAGCCGCGATCGCCTCGTCAACGCGCTTGTTTTCGAGCAATTTCTTCGTCTCGCGATCAACGAACACGGTGATCGGCACGCCCCAGGCGCGCTGGCGCGACATCACCCAATCGGGCTTGTTCTCGACCATGCCGCGGATGCGGTTCTCGCCGGAGGCCGGCACCCATTCGGTTCTTGAAATCGCATCGAAGGCGCGCTGGCGCAGCGACACCTCGCCCGAAAGCCCTTCGACCTTGAATGGCTTGTCCATCGCAATGAACCATTGCGGCGTGTTGCGGAAGATGACCGGCTTCTTGGAGCGCCAGGAATGCGGATATTGGTGCTTGAGCCGCCCGCGCGCGACGAGCGCGTTCGCATCGATCAGCGCCTTGATCACCGCCTCGTTGGCATCGCCCTTGTCGCCGTTTTCCTTGATGACGCGCTTGCCCTCAAAGCCCGGCGCCTCTTCGGTGTAGATGCTGTCATCATCCACCGTGAAGGGGATTTTGGTGTCGATGCCGCGCGCGGCGAGCATCTGCTGCGTTTGGGCCGAGGTCCATATTTCAAAGTCCTCGCGGCCGTGGCCCGGCGCGGTGTGGACAAAGCCCGTGCCAGCGTCATCGGTGACGTGATCGCCATCGAGCAGGGGGACATAGAACTGAAAGCCAAGATCCCGAAGTGGATGGTGGCAAACGCACGATGCCAGCTCATGCGAGGCCACGGTATCAAGCCGCCGGAACGCGATCTTTGCTGACCCTGCCACCGCTTCGGCCAGCTTGTCAGCAAGGATATAGCGCTCGCCCGGTTGGGGGCCGAAATCGCGTTCGTTGGCGGTGACTTCATAGAGGCCGTAGCTGATCTTCGACGAGAAGGAGATCGCGCGGTTGCCCGGAAGGGTCCAGGGAGTCGTGGTCCAGATGATGATGCTCGCTTCGAGCAGCCTAGACGGAACCGCCACAGAGTCTGCTTTGATGGCTCCTTGCCCGACGACAACGTGAGGCTTCACCGGAAACTTCACCCACACCATATCACTCTGGTGGTCGTAATACTCGATCTCCGCTTCCGCGAGCGCGGTCTTCTCGACCACGGACCACATCACCGGCTTCGAGCCGCGATAAAGCAACCCGTTATCCTTGAACTTCATGATCTCGCGGGCGATCTGCGCTTCCGCCGGGAAGGTCATGGTCTGGTAGGGGTTGTCCCAATCGCCGGTGACGCCGAGGCGCTTGAATTCCTCGCGCTGGATGTTGAGCCAGTTCGTCGCGTAGGCACGGCATTCGGCGCGGAAAGCGTTGATCGCGGTGCCGGAATTGAGATCCGGCTTGGCCTTGCCCTTGGCGCGGTATTCCTCCTCGATCCTCCATTCGATCGGCAGGCCGTGGCAATCCCAGCCCGGCACGTAGTTGGAATCAAAACCCAGCATCGATTGCGAGCGCGTCACGAGATCCTTGAGGATCTTGTTGAGCGCATGGCCGATATGGATGTTGCCGTTGGCGTAGGGCGGGCCATCGTGCAGCACGAATTTCGCCCTGCCCTTCGAGGCGGCACGGATGCGCTTGTAAAGGTCGATCTTCTCCCAGCGCGCGAGGATTTCCGGCTCCTTCTGGGGCAGGCCGGCGCGCATGGGGAAATCGGTTTGCGGCAGGAACAGGGTCTTCGAATAGTCGAAATCGGGGGTCGTGTCGGACATCGGAGATATTCTCGCGAGAAGGGCGAAGGGGACGAAAACAACAATGCCGGTCCGCGATGCGCGTTAGCGCATGACGGCCGGGGTGATAATTCGTCCAGAAATCAGGTAAGTACCGAACATGATGGCGCTATAGCAGGGGAAATGCCGAACGCAAAGCGCCCACAAGGCTCATGGTTTGCGCGCATCGGCCAGCAGGCGCCTTGCCTCGGCGCTGTCGGCATCCATCTGGCGGATCAAGGCGTCGAGCGTCTCGAATTTCGCTTCTCCGCGCAGATAGGCATGGAAGAACACCTCCATCTCCTGGCCGTAGAGATCGCCGGTAAAGTCGAACAGATGCGTTTCGAGCAGGGGCGCACCATCATCGAAATGCGGGCGCGTGCCGAAACTCGCCACCCCGTCATGCAAAACCCCGTCCACGCGCGCGCGCGCCGCATAGACACCGTGCTTCAGCCCGTTCCCCGCCTCAAGGCGCATGTTCGCGGTGGGGTAGCCAAGCTCGCGCCCGAGTTTTCTGCCATGCAGGACAGGCCCGACCACGCTGTAGCTGCGACCCAGCATCGCATTGGCGCGCGTGACCTCCCCCGCCGCCAGCGCCGTGCGGATCGCGGTTGAGGAAATCACGACACCGGTCTCGTCGCGGATCGCCGGAACAAGCGCCACCGCGAAGCCGAGACGCTTGCCCTCGGCAACCAGAAAACTTGGCGTTCCCGCCCGCGCTCGGCCGAAATGAAAATCCTCGCCAACCACTACACCCTGTGCGCCCAAATGGCCGATCAGCACATCCGTGATGAAGGCCTCGGGTGAAAGCGCGGCGAAGGGCGCCGTAAAAGCCGCGACCGCAACTGCATCGAAGCCGATTTCCCTGAGGCGCGCGAGGCGCCGCTCTCCCGGCGTCAGGCGGAAATGCGGGATATCCGGGCGGAAGAAAACGCGCGGATGCGGCTCGAAAGTAAGTGCCACAACCTCGACATCACCACGTGCAGCGGCTTGGCCCAACGCGCGCGCGCGCGCCGCGATAGCGGCATGACCACGATGCGCACCATCGAAATTACCGATGGCAACGACGCGGAAAACGTCTGGTTTCGGCTTCGTCAGAGGCGAGATTGCAAGGGGCGATTCGTTCATTGTCAACCAAACTGCGGGAATTGCGGCGTTAATCCCATTCCTATCCATCTTTTCACGATCAAGCCGCCTGTCCATTAACCCATTCGCAATTGCCGCGTGATTAAGGTCCAGCCAGTACGGAACACAACTCTTGGGTGAAAGTGTTCCTCCTTGGACCCCGGCGCAACCAAAAGCGACCATGGGTGTAGGGATGGGCGTTATTGGAGCGGGTCATGACTTTCGAAAGTTCGATGCCGATTCTCGTCGTTGACGATTATCAGACCATGGTGCGGATCATTCGCAACCTTCTCAAGCAGCTTGGCTTCGAGGAAGTGGATGAGGCATCCGACGGGTCCGAAGCCCTCGCGAAGATGCGCGAGCGCCGCTATGGGCTTGTCATCTCGGATTGGAACATGCAGCCGATGACCGGTTACGAACTGCTCAAGCAGGTGCGCGCCGATCGCGATCTTCATTCCACGCCTTTCATTATGGTGACGGCGGAATCGAAGACGGAGAACGTCATCGCCGCCAAACGCGCCGGTGTGAACAACTACATCGTCAAGCCGTTCAACGCACAGACATTGAAGGCTAAGATCGACGCGGTCAGCCAGTCGATCCACGGCTGATCACGCCTTTCCCTTGCTCGATTACCAGCCAAGGCTGACCGTCGTCGCGGTCGGCCTTGTTGCGTTGCGCATGGCGAGCGCCTCGAATGCATCCTTGTCGTAGCTCTCGCCATCAAGCCTGATTTCATGCGCGTGAATGCCCGCCAGCGTCATCAGGCAATCGTATCCTGCCCGGACGGCCCCCGCGACATCGGTGCGAAACGCATCGCCGATACACAGGACGCGCCCCTTGTCGGGCATCCGCCCGAGCTTTAGGGCAAGGGCGGCGCGCGCGCGCTCATAGACGAGGGGATGCGGCTTTCCAACCCATATCGTCTCACCACCCATCGCCTCGTAGATCTCGGCAATCGCGCCGGCGCAGGGGATGAGCCGATCACCGCGCTCGACAACGAGATCCGGGTTCGCGCAATAGAGTTTCATGCCACGGGCGAGTGCGATTTCCAGCCGTGGGCGATAATCCTCCGCGCGTTCGCTCTCGTCGTCGTCAAGACCGGTGCACAGCACATATTCAGCGGCATCGATCGCGGCAGGGCGCGCGGAAAGCCCCTCGAAAAGAGAATGGTCGCGCGCGGGGCCGATATGGTGGAAAGATACCGGGCCTTCCTCAACGATCAAATCCCGCGTCACGCCGCCGGAGGAGACAATCGCGTCATAGGCATCGCGCGTCACACCGAGGCTGTCCAGCTGCTCGATGATGGAATGAGGCGGGCGCGGCGCGTTGGTCAGCAGCACCACCGCAAGCCCGGCCTTCCGTGCTTCGGCCAATGCTTCCGGCGCGCCCGGCGTGGCGGCGAGCCCGTTATGGAGCACGCCCCAGACATCGGAAATGATGGCATCATAGCGAGGCGCGAGATCACGCAGGCGGGCAATGTGAGGAAGGGGGGCGGGCATCGCGGCACTCGGATGAAGGAAAGATCAGGTCGCCTTACAGAATCCGCTCGCGAAGAGCCAGCCTGAGCCGCAACACCTCCGCGCCGCCTCCGGCAAAAAAATGGCCCGGCGCGGCGCGTCCGGGCCTCAGGGAGCCTGTGTTTGTATCAGGCGCGGCGCGCGAGATCGCGTAGCCCGCGCCTTTCCTCATGCGCTTGCGCCATTTCCGGTGCCTGGCGCGCTTCAGGCTGGATTGGTTCCAACACATCGGCCCGCACGGCCTGCGGCAGGGCGAAAACACCACCCTGGGCATATTCCACACCAAGATCGATCAACTCGGCGACCTGCTTCTCGTCCACGACCGTATCGGCGATGAAGCCGAGGCGGCGACGCGACATGAGCGCGATGACATCCGGCGTCGCGACATCGAGGAGCGTGTCGTTCTCCTGCGCCTGAGTAAGGAAGATCCCGGCATTCATGCGCACCCAGCGCACTCCCATCTGGGCGAGCTTGTGCGGCTCGAAGTCGAAATCCTCGACATCGCGCATCAGGAAGGAGAATCCCATCTTGGCGAGATTGCGCAAAGCCTCATGTTCGAAGGCGACAGCTTTCTTGAAGAAGCGCTGCGGCAGGCAAAGAACGATACGCTGCGTTGCCTGCGGGACATCGGCGAGCAGGGCATCGAGATCGTCGAAGGCGGCCTCGCTCATCAGGAAGCGCTGGGAGATATCCGCGAAAAGCAACACATCCCGGTCCCGCTGTTCGAAAACGCGCGCGAGGCGGACCGCCTGGATCATCAGCTTGCGATCGAAGGCGAGCTGATGCCCCACGGCTTCCACGGCGAGGCGGATATCGCTGTTGGGGATGGTCATGTCGCTGCCATCAGGACGCAAGGTGACCTCGTAGGCCCGGATCTTGCGCTGCGGCAAGCTCACGATGCGCTGGAGAAAAAGGTCGAACCTGTCGGCCGCGATGGCGGCGGCGACGAGCTGGCGCACCGCGCGCGGCGGCTCGTTCTGCTGCGGTTGCTGGCGGGGCGGCAAGGGCTCCTCGCGCAGCAGGGGCTCTTCCACTCGCGCAGGGCGCACAGGTTCACGCACCGTGATCGGCAGATCGTCATCGAGCGGGGACATCGTACGCGCCACGGGCCGGGCCGGCGCTTTCCAGACATTGCCGTGCTCCGGCTGGGCGGGGCGCGCAGGCGCGGGCACGCGGACCCGGCGCAGATCCGCCAATTCGCCTTCCGTCATTTCGATCCGACGATCAAGCTCGGAGACGCCGTCCGCGAGATCGCGGACAAGCGCGCTCAGCGTGGCGAATTCGTCCGGGCGGATGGCACTGTTGTTGGACGTATAGACGAAAGCCTCGCGCAATTCGCGCGTATGACGGGCGAGCAGGGCCGCGTGCTGGCGCGTGCCTTCAAGATGCTCGCGCAGGATCTCGACTTCGCCGAGCAGGAGATTGCCTTTGAAATGGAGCAGAAGCCCACCGCCCGCGAACACGCCGGACATGGCCGCAACCGCAACCCAGAGCTGATCATACCGGAAGGCAAGAACGGAAAGCCCCGCCGCCGCTGCCGCAAGAAGGCTGACAAGAAGGATCTGGCGAAAGTTCATCTTTTATGCCGATTTTGCGGGAGGACGCGAAGAGCCGAACGCGAATCACTTATCCAAAAGCTACGCTGTCCCCGGTGACTTGGCGAGGGTTTCCTTTGCCGCCGGCCTGTGGAAATCTTCTTGTCCGCCCGGAGAATCCGGCGCTAGATTGCACGGGCGGGCAGCGCCCGGCTTGAGCGCTACGCCTCGTTTTTCGCCAGCAAGAGGCCATCATGCCAAAACCGATCAATCCGCGCGCGATAGCGCCGCCTGCCTCACGTTACGCGCATGGCGTCGTTCATTCCGCGCGGGCGCGGCGGCTTGTAATTTCCGGGCAGGTCGGCATCGGGATTGATGGCGCGGTCGGCGATGGAGTCCAGGCGCAGTTCGAGAAGGCCTGGGACAATGTCGAGGCCGTGCTGGCGGAAGCCGGCATGGCGATGACCGATCTGGTCCGGATCTGCGTCTACTGCACGGTGCCGGGCTCCGTCGGCGCCTATCGCGCCGTTCGCGACCGCCGCCTCAACGGGCATCTCGCCGCGGCCACCTATCTGGAAGTGGCGGGGCTCGCGCGGCCGGAGTTTCTTGTCGAGATCGAAGGCGAGGCGGTGTGCGAGGAGCCTGATCTTGCCTATCTTGATTACGAGAGCGACGAGGCGGTGGTCGCAGCCCTTAAAACGGCATCACGCATCGCCAAAGGCGTGGAATGAACGGGAGAATGGATATGTCAGAAAAGATCATCCTCAAGGTTGAAGGCATGGGTTGCCAGGGCTGCGTCGCGGCGGTCGAGAAAGCCGCCCGCTCGGTATCGCCCGAGGCCAAGGTTGAGGTGGATCTCGCCGGCGGCCTCGTGAGCATCGACGCTGTTGTGGCTGGGCGCGATGCCTTCGCCGCCGCCATCACGAAAGCGGGATACGATATCGTGGGGTGAAAGCTTCGCGTCAGGGGTGGACAACAGGGGCTTTCCCCTGACGGTTTTCTTCCTGCGCCGGTCTTGCCAGCCCTTGCGGGAGGCGTATTCTGCCGTTTGACCCGGTGATCAAACCGGCCCCTTTCGCGCGGAGTCCGCCCATGTCCCGTTCCGGTGCCCAGCCCATCACGTCGGAAGTCCAGCCGAACGATCTGTCGGCTTACTGGATGCCGTTCACGGCCAACCGAGCCTTCAAGAAAACGCCGCGCATCGTCACGCGCGCCAAGGGCATGCATTATTACACGGCCGATGGCCGCGCGGTCATGGATACGATCGCGGGGCTCTGGTGCTGCAATGCCGGCCATAACCGCGATTCCATCGTCGCGGCGATCCAGGCGCAGGCGGAGACGCTCGATTACGCGGCGCCGTTCCAGTTCGCGCATCCCCTGGGCTTCCAGCTCGCCTCGCGCATCGCCGACATGGCGCCGGGCGATCTCGACCATGTCTTCTTCACCAATTCGGGCTCCGAAGCGGTGGATACCGCGCTGAAAATGGCGCTGGGCTATTGGCACGCCAAAGGCGAGAGCAACCGCTTCCGGCTCATCGGGCGCGAGCGCGGCTACCATGGAATCGGGTTCGGCGGCATCTCGGTCGGCGGCATCTCGCCCAACCGGAAAGCCTTCGCCACCGCCCTGATCCCCGGTGTCGATCACCTGCCCCACCATTATGACCGCGCCCAGCAGGCTTTCACCAAGGGCGAGCCGGAATACGGCGCGCATTTCGCCGATGCGCTCGAAGGCATCGTCGCGCTGCATGACGCCTCGACCATCGCCGCCGTGATCATCGAACCGATGGCGGGCTCGACCGGCGTGCTGCCGCCGCCGAAAGGCTATCTCCAGCGGCTGCGCCAAATCTGCGACAAATACGGCATCCTGCTGATTTTCGATGAGGTAATCACCGGGTTCGGGCGCCTTGGCGCCGCTTTCGCGGCGGAACGTTATGGCGTGATCCCGGACATGATCACCTTCGCGAAGGGCGTGACATCCGGCACCGCGCCGATGGGCGGCGTGATCGCGCGCAAGCATATCCACGATGCCTTCATGAAGGGCCCGGAGCATATGGTGGAGTTCTTCCACGGCTATACCTATTCGGCGCATCCCGTTGCCTGCGCGGCGGGGATCGCGGCGCTCGACCTTTACCGCGACGAGAAACTCTTCGAGCGGACCAAAAAGCTGGAGCCGAAATGGGCAGATGCGATCATGGGCCTAAAGGGCCTGCCGAACGTGCTCGATATCCGCACGCTCGGGCTGACGGCGGCGGTTGATCTCGCCTCCATCCCCGATGCGGTCGGCAAGCGCGGCTACGACGCGATGCACCTGGCTTTCGAGAAGTTCAATTTCATCCTCCGCAACACCGGCGACACCCTCGCGCTCACGCCGCCGCTGATCATCTCCGAGGACGAGATCGGCCAGACGGTCGAGAACATGGCGAAAGTGATCCGCGCCGTCGCATAAGGAGATGGAGCGTTAGGATTTTTCGGCTATCCTGCCCGCGTTGATGCAACGAGGGTCCATCATGGCCGATAAGTCGCTCCTTTCCGCGATCTTCGCGCGGTATGGCGTTTCGCTTACCGAGGAAGAGGCCACCGGCGAAGCCGGCCACGCCCCGCGCGAGGCGATCCTGCTGCTGCTCGCCAATCGCGAGATTTCAGCGCGTTTCGATGCGGCCCATGGTCGCACGCCGGATGAGAACGATGTGGACGAATTGCTCGATATCTACGAGGCGCTGGAAGCAAAAAAGGCAGGGTGAGCCTTCTTTCGCGCTTGCGAGGAGGCTGCCAGGCCGACGCGGCAATCCATCTTTCTTCCTAACGTGCATGTGCAGGCAAAAACTGGATTGCTTCGTCGGGGCCAAGCCCCCTCCTCGCAATGACGGGGCACGTGACAAGCGCTGCGCGGGGCGATAAATCCCGCGCATGAGCACAGAAGATACCCCCGCCTCCCGCAAAACCGAAGCCCGCAAACCGCGCGGGCTGCCGGATCGCAACGCCGCCGATATCGCGGCGACAGATGCCATGATGGCGACGATCCGCGCGGTCTACCACCGCTACGGGTTCGACTCGCTCGAAACGCCCTTTCTCGAATACACCGATGCCCTCGGCAAGTTCCTGCCCGATCAGGACCGGCCCAATGCCGGCGTCTTCTCGCTGCGCGACGACGACGAGCAATGGATGAGCCTGCGCTACGATCTCACCGCGCCGCTCGCGCGCTATTGCGCGGAAAACTGGCAGAACCTGCCCAAGCCCTATCGCAGCTATCGCGCGGGCTGGGTGTTTCGCAACGAGAAGCCGGGGCCGGGCCGCTTCCGCCAGTTCATGCAGTTCGATGCCGATACGGTGGGCAGCGCTTCCGTCGCCGCCGATGCCGAGATCTGCATGATGGCGGCGGATACGCTCGAGGCGCTCGGCATTCCGCGCGGGCAATACGTCATCAAGGTCAACAACCGGAAGATTCTGGATGGCGTGATGGAAGCCATCGGCCTCGGCGGCGAGGAGAACGCCGCCAGAAGGCTGATTGTGCTCAGGGCGATTGATAAGCTGGATAAATTCGGGATTGAGGGCGTTCGTCTGCTGCTTGGCGAGGGGCGAAAGGACGAAAGCGGGGACTTTACGAAGGGGGCTGGGCTCACCGAGCAATCCACTCAAATACTGATTAATTTTCTCACGGCATGGGAACATCATGACCCAAATAACTTGGCGGCGGACCTCACTCAATTCGCGTCGGAAGATACCGTTGGAGGTGAAGGGGCAAAGGAGCTCTGGGAAATCCACTCTCTAATTACTTCCGCCGGCTACGGCCCTGACCGCATCCGCATCGACCCCTCTGTCGTCCGTGGTCTCGAATATTACACCGGCCCGGTTTTCGAGGCCGAATTGCTTTTCGAGGTGAAGGACGAAGACGGCAAACCCGTCCGCTTCGGTTCCGTCGGTGGCGGCGGGCGCTACGATGGCCTTGTCTCGCGCTTTCTCGATGAACCCGTCCCGGCGACCGGCTTTTCCATCGGCGTTTCGCGCCTGCTGGCGGCGCTCCAGATGCTCGGCAAGGTTTCCACCAAGCCCGAACCCGGCCCCGTGCTGGTTCTCGCGATGGACAAGACGCCGGAAGCCATGGCCGCCTACCAGAAGATCGTCTCGGACCTTCGCAATGCCGGCATCCGCGCCGAGATCTATCTCGGTTCCGCCGGCATGAAGGCGCAGATGAAATACGCCGACCGCCGCCATTCGCCCGTCGCGATCATTCAGGGCTCGAACGAGCGTGAAAAGGGAACCGTGCAGGTGAAGGATCTCATCCTCGGCGCGACACTCGCGCAGGAGAAGGACCGCGAGGCCTATCTCGCCAAGCAGGCCGAGGCGCAGTTCGAGGTGCCGGTTTCCGGCCTCGTGGACGCCGTGCGCAAGGTGCTCGCACGGCAGGGGTGACCTTCTCGTCATGCCCGGGCCCCGGCCCGGGTATCCACGACTTCGCATCTGCGCATCGGAAAGTCATGGATGGCCGGGCTGAACCCGGCCATGACGAAGCGGAGGGCAATACACTCCGCCGCCCATGCCTTCACGCCTTAACGCATTCGATTAAGCCAAAATGCCGTTTTGGCTCGCGCGGACAGGCGCCGGCTGGTATGGCGGGCGCGAGGGTCGCGAGAGCCCTCGGCCAAGCCGCACGAGGCGCAAGATGAACGAGAGCAGCGGAAAGGCGGGGCTTGCCCGCCCGCAACCGGAAACCGATCAGGCCGCGATCTGCGCGAAACTGCTCGCGCGTTTCCATCGCGCCGGCTTCCTTGCCGCCGATCTGCCGGTGCTCCAGCCCGCCGAACCGTTTCTCGAACTCTCCGGCGAGGAGATCCGCCGCCGGCTGTTTCTCACCGCCGATGAGGCGGGCGAAGAGCTTTGTCTCCGGCCGGAATTCACCATTCCCGCCGCGCGCGCCTATCTCGCCTCGGGCGTGATCGGGCGCAGGCTCGATCAGGTTTTCCTCGGCCCCGTTTTCCGCCATCGCCACGGCGAGAGCGGCGAATTCGTGCAGGCGAGCCTTGAATCCATCGGCCGCAAGGACCGCGAGGCCGCCGATGCCGAAATCCTCGCCGAGACCTATGCTGCGGTCGCCGAGGTGAGTGGCGCGACGACGCTCGCGGTCACGCTCGGCGATCTCTCCCTTTTCGCGAGCCTTCTCGATGCGCTTCAGCTCGATGGCGTCACCAGCCGCCGCCTCGCCCATGCCCTCGGCGAAGGTCGCCTCGCGCGCTTCATCGACCCCGCCCGCATCGACGAGCGCAAACACGAGCCGCGCGGGCTCGCGCGCTATTCCGGCGTGCTCGACGCGCTCAAGGGCGCGGACCCGGCCGAGGCGAAAGCCTTCGTGAAGGATCTGCTCTCCATCGCCGGCATCGCCGCGACAGGCGGGCGCAGCGCCGAGGATATCGCGGGCCGCTTCCTCGACCGCGCGCGCGAGGATGCGCAGGCGCTGGGCACCGAGCAGGCCGAGATCATCCGCCGCTTCATCGCCATCGAGGGCGACCCGGATGCGGTCGCCGGCGCGGTGCGCGCGCTTGCGAAGGAGGCGGGGCTCGTGCTCGATGCCGCGCTCGATCGTTTCGAGACGCGCAACGGCTTCATCGAGGCGCGCGGTTTGCCGCTCGCCGCGATGCGTGCCTCCGGCGGCTATTCGCGCAACATGGATTATTATTCCGGCTTTGTTTTCGATATCCGCCGCAAAGCCGGCGCGGCGCGGCCGCTGGCCGCCGGCGGGCGCTATGATCGCCTGTTCCAGCGCCTCGGCCATGATGTGCCGGGCATTGGCGCGGCGATCTGGGTGGATCGGCTGATCGCGGAGGAGAGGGCATGACGAAACCTGCGCTTGTCATCGGCATGCCCTCCAAGGGGCGGCTTCAGGAAAACGCCTTCGCCTTCTTCGCCCGTGCCGGCATGAGCATCCACCAGCCGCGCGGCGCGCGCGATTACCGCGGCGCGGTTGCCGGCATGCCCGACATCGAGATTGCTTTCCTCTCGGCCTCCGAGATTGCCGGCGAGCTTCAGCGCGGCGCCGTGCATTTCGGCGTCACCGGGGCCGACCTCATCCATGAAGCGCTGCCCGACCCGGCCTCCAAGGTCGAGATGCTGGCGCCGCTCGGCTTCGGCCATGCCAATGTCGTCGTCGCCGTGCCCGAGGCCTGGATCGATGTCCATGAAATGGCCGATATCGAGGAGGTCGCCGCCGATTTCCGGCACGCCAAGCAGCGCCGGCTGCGGGTTGCGACGAAATACGTCAACCTCACGCGCCGCTTCTTCAAGCAGCATGGCATCGCCGATTATCGCATCGTCGAGAGCCTTGGTGCGACCGAAGGCGCGCCGGCGGCAGGCACGGCGGAGCTGATCGTCGACATCACGACCACTGGCTCGACACTCGCCGCCAACGCGCTGAAGGTGATCGAGAACGGCACGATCCTGAAATCGGAGGCGCATCTCGTCGCCGCGCTCAATGCCGATTGGAGCGAGGCGGCCCGCGAAATCGCCCGTCAGGTTCTCGCGCGCATCCATGGCGAGGAAGAAGCGCGCGCCAAACGCGAGATGCGCATCTACGGGCCGGTGACGCTCGATGCCGCACTGCTCGGCGAGATCGAGGCGCAAGGCGGGGAATGGCTGGCAGTGGAGAACCACACGCCGATCCTGCTGGCGCCGAAAAGCGCCATCGCCCCGCTGTCGGATCTGCTGATCGCGCGCGGTGCGCAGCGCGTGCTCGTCGGTCAGCCGGAATACGCCTTTTCAGCGGAAAACCCGCTTTTCGACCGCCTTACGGGCGCGCTCGGCACGAAGCGCGCGGCGGCGTGATCGGAGCCGATTCCGGCTCAGGCTGGACAAAAAGCCCTTAAAACCGATTCCGGCTCAGGCCGGAATCGGATATTCCGCGATGCTGTGCGCACCCGTCGCACCAAGCCGCATTTCGATGCGCCGGTCGTGGTTGTTGATCAGGCTCGAACGATGGCCGATCGAGACAACGGTGGTCTCGGGCAACTTCTCGCGGATCGCGGCATAAACAGCATCTTCCAGCGGCTCGTCCAGCGCGGAGCTGGCCTCGTCGAGGAACAGCCAATCCGGCTTGGCGAGCAACGCGCGCGCGATGGCGAGGCGCTGCTGTTCACCCCCCGAGAGGATCTGCGACCAGTTCGCCTCTTCGTCGAGCCGCTCTTTCAGCTGCGGCAAACGCACGGCATCGAGCGCGGCGCGGATGGCCTCATCCGCATGCGCACCCTCGACGGCCGGGTACGAGATCGCGCCGCGCAGGCTGCCGATGGGGATATAGGGCCGCTGCGGCAGCAACATCACGGATTTGCCCCGCGGCAATTCGATCCGCCCCTCGCCGAACGGCCAGATGCCGGCAATCGCCCGGAAAAGGGTCGATTTACCCGAACCCGAAGGGCCGACCAGCAGGGTCCGCTCGCCCTTGCGCAAGGTGAGATTATCGATTTCCGCGATCTTGCGCCCATCAGGCAGGGAAAGCGACAGCGCGGGGATGGCAAGATCGGCGGCGGGGGTTTCCTGCGCATGGATGCCGGTATTGCGGCGCTGGAGCGATGCCGCCTCGACCGAAGCCTCGAAGCTGTTGAGGCGATCCACCACGGCCTTGTAATCCGCAAGGGTCGAGTAGCGGTCGATGAAGAAGGCGAAGGCGGAATCAACACGACCGAAAGCGCTGGCGGTCTGCATCATCACACCGAGCGTGACCTTGCCCACGAAGAAGAACGGCGCAATGATGATAAGCGGAAGAATGCTATTCAGCATTCCGTAGAACCGCACGAAAATGGACAGCCATTTCTGGACATTGATAATCGCCAGAAAATTCGATGCGACCGAGCGAAAGCGCTCGAAAAGCCGCTTCTTTTCGGCATTCTCGCCGCCAAGAAGAGCCACTGGCTCATTGAACTCGCGCAAGCGGGAAAGCATGTAGCGGAAATTCGCTTCATATTTCTCCTGCGCGAAATTCAGCGGAATGAGGCGTCGACCGATGAGATGCGCCAGCACCGTGCCAAACGCCGCATAAACAAGCGCGACCCAGAAGAGAAAGCCGGGAATCTTGAAATCCTCGCTTGGGAAAGGAAGGCTGGCCGACAGCCCCCAGAGAATCACCGAAAACGAGACCAGCGACGAGATCTGCGCGATCATTGCGATGGTGAGATTATAGGTGGTCTGGACGTATTTGTTGATATCCTCCTGGATACGCTGGTCCGGGTTGTCGATACCGCCGTTGAATTGCAGACGGTAATGCGTCCCGTCATCGAGCCAGCGCCCTGTAAGGCGCTGCGTGATCCATTCGCGCCAGCGGATCTTGAACACGCCAACCAGGACATATTCGACAAGGTTCGAAAGCAGGAAAACCGAGACGATCGGAACCCAGATCCAGAGCAGTTGCTTCCAGAACTCGGCCTCGTTCTTGTTTTGCAGCGCGTCATAGAATTCACGATCCCACTGGTTGAGCCGAACCGTGATTCCCACCTGCGCGAGATTGATCACGATGATGACGCCAAGCAGCGTATAGGCGATCCAGCGCTCCGGCGCGCTCACGCTGCCGATCAGCGGAAGATGGATCGCCCTGCGGTCATTGGTTTCGAAATAGGGGTCGGCGATCGCGAAAACGCGGGTGATGACCGGAATGCGCGCAAGCCCGAGCGCGAGCAGCCCGAAGGCCGCCGCCTGAAACGCGGTGAGCGGAGGCGGCACGAGAATGCGCGCGGCTTCCGGCAGGGCAAGTTGGAGAAACAGCGCCAGCACCAGCGCGAGATAGCCGAAACCATAGAAGGTGATGAAGAAGGTGAGAAACGCACCGATTTGCAGCGGCACCAGCATCCCAAGTCCCAGCAGCAACCCCGCGCCGCCGACATAGGCCGGCACTGCCTCGCTCGTCCCTGTCAGGGAGAGAACAAGCGAGAACGCGGAAATCGCGGCGATGACAAGCGCCAGAAGGCGCTGGGAGGAGGTCTGGCGCATGAGGGCTCCTTGGCTTTCCTCTCCCGGTTTGACCGGGAATCAGCAGCATTCAACCGTTTCTAGCGGCAAAAACGGCGAAAGAAAGCGCTTGCCGATCTCAGCGCGCCTTCGGCTTCAAATCGAGCGGGAGAACCCGCGTTTCCTTGAGGCTGGTCAGGGCGATCGAGGAGCGAACCTGCGCCACGCTGTCATGCGGGAGGAAGATGTCATTGAGCAGCTTGGCCAAAGCCGGCAGATCCTCCACGATGACCTTGAGCAGATAATCCGCCTCTCCGGTCACGGAATACGCCTCCTGAACGGCATCCACGCCTTCGACCAGCCGCTGGAAGCGGCGCGAATTATCCGGCGAGTGCTTCGCCAGCGTCACCTGCACGAAAGCCTGCACCTTGAGCCCCAGCACTGAGGGATCGAGCGCGGCATGATAGGCGCGGATATGCCCATCCGCCTCGAGTTGCGCGCGGCGGCGCGAACATTGCGAGGGCGAAAGCCCGACCCTTTCCGCAAGGTCGTTATTCGTGAGGCGCCCATCCCGCTGAAGCGCGTCGAGAATTCTCAGATCAAAGGCATCCATGCACGAAACATGCACAAAGCGCGTCAGTTTAGCAAGATATGACGCATGATACCGCGCCTTTGTCTCGCTTTTGCGCACCTCATGCATGTTTCCTGCGCTAGAATTTCAACAGCAACAAAGCCTTCCGGGAGAACGCCATGGGTCCATTTCCGCATCACGCCCCGCCTGCCGTGATTTCCGACGACAATCCGGCCGGCACGGACGGGTTCGAATTCGTCGAATTCGCGCATCCCGACCCCGAGAAACTGGCGGTCCTGTTCCAGCAGATGGGATACAAGCCGGTCGCCAAGCACAAGAAGAAGTCGATCTACGTCTATCGTCAGGGCGACATCAACTACATCCTCAATGCCGATCCGGACAGCTTCGCCGCCAGGTTCGTGGCCGAGCATGGCCCGTGCGCGCCCTCGATGGCGTGGCGCGTGGTGGATGCGCAACACGCCTTCGACCACGCCGTGAAGAACGGCGCCGAGCCCTATACCGGCGCGGACAAGGTGCTCGATGTGCCCGCGATCAAGGGAATCGGCGGCTCGCTCCTTTATTTCGTCGAGAAATACGGCGCGAAGGGATCGGTCTATTCCAACGATGATTTCCGCTGGCTCGGCCCGGTCGATCCCAAGCCGGAAGGTGTCGGCTTCTATTACCTCGACCATCTCACCCATAACGTGTTCCGCGGGAACATGGACAAGTGGTCGAATTTCTACATCAACCTCTTCAAGTTCCGCCAGATCCGCTTCTTCGATATCGAGGGCAAGCTGACCGGCCTGTTCTCGCGCGCGCTCACCTCGCCTTGCGGCCGCATCCGCATTCCGATCAACGAGAGCGCGGACGAGCATTCGCAGATCGAGGAATATCTCAAGAAGTACAAGGGCGAAGGCATCCAGCACATCGCGGTGGCGACCGAGGATATCTATGCCGGCACGGACAGGCTCGCCGATAACGGTGTGCGCTTCATGCCCGGCCCGCCCGATACCTATTACGAGAAGAGCCATGACCGGGTGAAGGGGCATACCGAGCCGCTCGACCACATGAGGAAGCACGGCATCCTGATCGACGGTGAAGGCGTTCTCGGCGGCGGCGAGACGAAGATCCTCCTCCAGATCTTCTCGAAAACCGTGATCGGGCCGATCTTCTTCGAATTCATCCAGCGCAAGGGCGATGATGGGTTTGGCGAGGGCAATTTCCGCGCGCTCTTCGAATCGATCGAGGAAGATCAGATCCGGCGCGGCGTGCTCAAGGTCGAGGCAGCGGAGTAAGGGGGGCGAACCTGCTCCAAGGCCCTGGGCCCTGCCGCGAGGCAGGGCCTTTTTGCATGGTTTCAGCCCCTGATCTTAAGGTCAGACCTTCGCGCGCGGGTCGGTTTTTGCAAGGCGCTCAAGGAGGTAATCGACTTCCCCCCGCGCGATGGCGCCGAGCACGCTGCCCGGCTTGCGTTGCGCATCCGAGGCAAGGATTCCGCGCTTCATCATCACATATTTGCGCACGGCGAGCCCCACGCCGGGCTGCTGCTCGTAGCGCAGAAGCGGTAGGTGCGCGTCAAACAGGTCATGTGCCTTGTCTCGCTGCCCGACTTTCGACAAGCGTACCACGTCGATCAGCATTTCCGGGAAGGCATAGCCCGTATTCGAGCCATCCGCGCCGCGGGCCATCTCGAAATCAAGGAAAAGCCCGCCATTGGCGACCATGATCGACAAGGCGCGCAGGCTGCCTTCGGCCTGCCATTTGCGCAAGGTCGTGATCTTTTCGAGCCCCGGCCAATCCTCGGCCTTGAGCATCACGCAGGACGGGTTCTCCGTCACGATGCGGCGAATGACGCCCGCCGTCATCTGCACATTGGTGACGAGCGGGTAATCCTGGATGACGAAAGGCACATCAGCCCCGATGGCCTCGACCGATTGCGCGTAATAGGTGGCGATCTGGTCATCCGTACGTAGCGTATTGGGCGGCGCGATCATGACGGCGGCGGCGCCCTGCTCGATTGCCTCGCGCGCGAGCGAGCGCATCGCTGCGAAACCCGGTGCGGAAACACCGACGATCACGGGCTTGTCACCCATATGGCGCAACGCGCATTTGAGCAGATCGAGGGATTCGCGCGGCTCCAGCTTCGGCGCCTCGCCCATCATGCCAAGCACGGTGAGCCCATCGGAACCGATCTCGCGGTAAAAGGCAAAGAGCCTTTCGGCGCTCGCCCAGTCTATGCTGCCATCGGGCAGGAACGGTGTGGGGGCGATCGGGTAGACGCCGGTCATTTTGTCGATAAGGGTCATGCTTTTTGCCATTCTGCCGAGGCTTGCGATCAGGTCTTCGAGGCGTCGTAACGCGCCTTGGTTTCGTTGTTCATCGGATAGAGACCCGGCAGCGCGACGCCGCTCTCGACCTCCTTCATGATCCACGCTTCCATCCGCTCCTGTTCGAGCGCGAGCGGGACGATCGCTTCGACAAGCGCCGCCGGCAGGACGACCGCACCGTCATCGTCCGCGACGATCACGTCGTTGGGGAAAATCGCAACTCCGCCGCAGCCGATCGGCATCTGCCAGTCAACGAAGGTCAGCCCCGCCACCGAGGCCGGCGCGGCGATGCCGGAGCACCAGACAGGCAGGCCGGTGCCAAGCACGCCGGCGCTGTCGCGGACCACGCCGTCGGAAACCAAGGCGGTGACCTTGCGCTTGGCCATGCGCGCGCAAAGGATATCGCCGAAAATCCCGGCATCGCGGATGCCCATCGCATCCACGACAGCGATCACGCCCTCCGGCATCGCCTCGATGGCGGCGCGGGTGGAAATCGGCGAAGCCCAGCTTTCAGGCGTCGCCAGATCCTCGCGGGCCGGTACGAAACGCAAGGTGAAGGCACGCCCGACGAGCCGCTTCTGCCCGGCGCGGATCGGCTTGGCATGCCGGATCCAGGCATTTCGCAGTCCTTTCTTGAGCAGGATTGTCGTCAGCGTCGCGGTGGTGACGCCCTCCAGCGCGCGGATGATCGCGCTATCGAGCGGCAGGACCGCCGGCGTTTTGATTTCCAGGGTCATGGCGCCTCACACATTGGGAATCGCGCCGCCATCGACGCGTATATTTGAGCCGGTGACATAGGCGGCGCGCTTCGAGGCCAGGAAAACCGCGACATCGGCGAATTCCTCCGGCGTGCCGTAACGACCCGCGGGGATCGCGGCGCGGCTCGCGGCGGCGACCTCCTCCACCGGCCGACCTTCCCGGCTCGCGCGCGCGGCATCGAGCGCGCGGATGCGATCCGTTTCGATACGACCGGGCGAGAGGATATTCGCCGTAATCCCGTCCTTCGCCACCTCGGTCGCCAGCGTCTTCGACCAGCCCACCAGGGAGGCGCGCAAGGTGTTGGAAATACCGAGATTGGGAATGGGAACGATGACCCCCATGGAGGTAGAGGTGATGATGCGACCCCAGCCACGCGCCTTCATGCCGGGCAGGACCCGATCCGTGATGGCGAGAACCGACAGGACCATCGCCTCGAAATGCTTGCGCCAGATGTCCGTTGCCTGCCCCGCGGCCGATGTGGGCGGCGGACCGCCGGTATTGTTGACGAGAATATCGATCGGCCCCAGCTCCGCCTCGATCCGCGCGATGGAAGGCTCGATGAGCGAAAGGTCGCCAAGATCCCACACGATCGGCAGGACCTTCACGCCCAGCGCGCGGATTTCCGCTGCTTTCGCTTCGAGCTTATCGGCCTTGGTGCCGGTGATGGCGACATGTACGCCTTCAGCGCCAAGCCCATGCGCAATCGCGCCACCGAGCCCGCCGCTGGCCGCCGTGACAAGAGCGACCTTGCCCTTCAATCCCATATCCATGCGCACCCTCCGCTGGTGAATGATCGGCCTGTCGACGCGCGATAGCGCCGCAGCGATTGCACATCAATCGGAATACCGGCGGTATTCACGCGCGTCAACACGTCGCTCTTGCCTGACGGGAAACACATCACAGAGCTTCCGCTCCGCTCGCGGCGAGTTGATGGGAAACCGCGTCCCCGGCACGTCACCGCGCTTGCCTTTCGCGGAACACACGCGATGCTCACGCCAATTGTCTTTGATATCAGGAGATAGTCATGCTGACGATTTACGGTGTCTCCCGCTCCCGGGCGACGCGCAACATCTGGCTTGCGAACGAATTGGAAATCCCCTTCCGGCAGGTGCCGGTGATCCAGTTCAACCGAGCCAAGGACCCGCTGCCGCCGGGCATGCTGCACACCCGCTCCCCCGAGTTCCTCAAGGTGAACCCGAACGGGCATATTCCCTCCATCGACGATGACGGGCTCGTGCTGCACGAATCGCTGGCGATCAATCTCTATCTTGCGCGCAAGCACGGCGGCCCGGTGGCGCCGGCGACGGTCGCTGAGGAGGGATTGCTTGCAATGTGGTCGCTCTGGGCGGCGACGGAGGTCGAGCCGCATTCGGTGCAGGTGCTCTACAACACCGTCGGCAAGCCGCCGGAGGAGCGCGACGCGAAACTTCTGGCCGCCTCGATCGCGGCGCTCAGGGCGCCATTCGCCGTTCTCGATCGTGAGCTGGCCCACGGCGGGCATATCATGGGCGGACGCTTCACCGTCGCGGATATCAATGTCGCAGAAGTGATGCGCTACGCCATGCCTGCGCGTGAATTATGGGAAGCCGCACCCCATGTCGAGGCCTGGCTCAAGGCATGCCATGCGCGGCCAGCCTTCAAGAAGATGTGGGAAGCGCGCGCGAACGAGCCGGAATGAGCCGGAAGCCAGCCCCGGGAACAACCCGGGTGAGGCGCGCGACACCGCGCGCCTTGCCCGGAATCAACGCCGGCGGGGCGGCTGACCCTTCTGGGGTGGACGGGCACCGCCCGGCGTGAACCCCGAGCGCTCGTCCTTGTGGCGGAAAACGAGGCGACCCTTTTCAAGGTCATAAGGCGACATCTCGACCGTGACGCGGTCGCCGGCCAGGGTCTTGATGCGGTTTTTCTTCATCTTGCCGGCGGTATAGGCAATGATCTCGTGTCCGCTGTCGAGCTGAACCCGGAAACGTGCATCCGGCAACAATTCCAGCACCAGACCCTCGAACTGGATCACTTCTTCCTTCGCCATCCGCAAGACCTTCTCTTCGCGCCGCAGCGCCGTGATTTAGAAAAACAGGAAGAAGCCGCTCCGAGGCCGGAACGGCTTCGTGTTGTCATTGAGGGCGGGAAAACCCGCCGGCCCGATTACTGGGCCTGAAGATTGACGGCGGCCATCTTGCCGGTGCGGCGATCGGCCTGGAGTTCGTACGTCACCTTCTGGCCGTCGCGCAGGCCCTGCAGGCCCGAGCGCTGCACAGCGCTGATATGGACGAAAACATCCTTGCCGCCATCATCCGGCTGAATAAAGCCGTAGCCTTTTTGTTCGTTGAACCACTTAACGGTTCCGGTGCTCATGCGCCTATCCTTTGGACTATCAGGTCTCGACTTCGCGGGCCCGAAGGTCCGCTTGTTTACACGTTTTGGGCGGAACGGATTTTCCACCCCTTTTGGTCGATCTTTGGAGAAGCAGTCTGAACGTGCGCCCGGTAGTCCCAAAGCGGCCCAGTCGTCCGGCCAAGTCGATGGTGGATTTCATAGCCTCAATTCGAGAAATCCACAAGTTGGCATACGTAGTTTGCTGCCTGAGTATTTTTCAGGCGCCCGAGAGACCCGCCGGCGCCCGGGCGCCGGCGGGTTTTGATCAGCCAACAGTGCGCGTTTCGGCAAGCCGCGACCAGTACTGGATGCCCGCCGGAATGATCTCGTCGTTGAAATCATAGGCCGGGTTATGCAACCCGGCGCTGGCGCCGTTACCGATATTGATCATCGCGCCGGGCCGCGCTTCGAGCATGTAGGAGAAATCCTCGGCGCCCATCACCGGCGGGACGTTGTCGTTGACACCCGATTCGCCCGCGATGCTGCGCGCGGCATCGGCGGCATAAACCGTTTCCTTGGCATGATTGACGGTGGGCGGATAGCCGCGCTCGTATTTCACCGTGGCAACGGCACCGAAGAGCTTCGCGGTGCCTTCTGCGATTTCCCGGAGGCGCTTCTCGGCGAGATCACGCACGGCGGGCTCGAGGGTGCGTACCGTGCCCGCGATCTCGGCACGCGCCGCGATCACGTTGGTCGCCGAGCCGGCATGGAACATCGTGGTCGAGACAACGATCGATTTCAGCGGGTCGGCATTGCGCGAGGCGATTGATTGCAGCGCGGTGACAAGATGCGCGCCCGTCAGCAGCGGGTCGATCCCCATATGCGGCGCGGCGGCATGGGCTCCTTTGCCCTCGACGATGATGAAGAACTCATCCGCCGCCGCGAGCGCCGGGCCGGGACGCAGGCAGAAATGGCCGGGATCGAGATTCGGCCTGTTATGCATCCCATAGACCTCGGCGATATTCCAGCGATCCATCATCCCGTCATCGACCATCGCCTTGCCGCCGGCACCGCCCTCTTCCGCGGGCTGGAAGATCACGACAACAGTGCCATCGAATTCGCGCGTGGCCGCGAGATGCTTGGCGGCGCCCAGCAGCATGGCCGTATGGCCGTCATGCCCGCAGGCATGCGCCTTGCCGGGGTTCTTCGAACGATGGGGCAGGTTGGATTCCTCATCCATCGGCAGCGCGTCCATATCCGCGCGGAACCCTACCACCTTGCCGCCCTTGCCATTGCGGCCATGGATGACGCCGACGACGCCGGTCTTGCCGATCCCCTCGACGACCTCGTCGCATCCGAACTCGCGCAGCTTCTGGGCCACGATGCCCGCCGTGCGGTGAACCTCGTAGAGGATCTCGGGATTGGCGTGAAAATCGCGCCGCCAGGTCGTTACTTCCGCCTTGAGCGCGAGAATACGGGGATCGATATTCATGATTGAGCGTTCCGTGATTGAAGCCGGTTATCCGGCGATGGTCTTGTGGACGCAATCTAGCGGAATATCCGGCCGATGCCAGCCTCTCCGGTTTTACCCCGCAAGCGGGTTGGCAGACGCCGGGCCACCGGGCCCGTCCTTCTTGACCGAGGCGCGCGGGCGCACCGTCCGGTAGCGACCCCGCTCGACCGACATCAGCACAAGCGAGAAGACCACCATCCCGTTGAGCCACCAGGTTTGCGTCGCGCCGCGCTCGATCAGCGCATAGACAAAGGCCGAGGCCAGTCCGGCCAGCGCCAGCGGCGCCACCTCAAGTCCGAAGCGCCCCACCGCCCGGAAGGTCGCGAAAACCACGATGGCAAGCCCGAACGCGCCGAGCAACCCGAGATCGAACCAGATATCCGAGATCAGCGTCACCGGCGCATCAGCCGGCAACCGCCCCGCCTCGCGCGCCAGCACCGCCGCCTCGAAGCCGCGCCCGGTGAGGAAGGCGAGCGGGTCCGCCAGCATCACTCCCCGCCACAGGCCGAGCTTCCCCGGAAGGCCGCCGACACCCGCCATGGCGCCGCCGGAAACCATCCCGGCAAGAAAGGAAATCAAGGGCGCGAAGAGAATGAGCCCGCTGGCGAGCACCGCCAGCACGATACCCGCCCTCTCGGGCGCCATCCAGGCGAAGGCAAAAACCAGAAAGCCTATGCCGATAGGCAGGACCGCGTCGCCCGAAGGGCCGACGAGCGCCGCGCAAAACACCAGAACCATCAGGATCGCGGCAAGGCCACGCCGGTTCTTGATGAGAAGCCATGCCGCTCCAGCCCAGCCGAGACAGGAAAGCAGGATCGCGGCACGCCCCGGCGTCGCGCCCGAAACACGCAAGGCCGGAATGCCGAATTGCTCGCCGAGGCTGGCGGCAAGGATAAGAAGCGCACCGAGCGCCACCCCGATCGTGACAAGATGGAGATTGGAAGCGCGCATCTTGCGCGGCAGCGATTGCACCGCAAGCACGCCAAGCAGCAGGACGCCCAGCGCCTTGAACAGTTTTTCGCTGCCCGTCGCGGGGTTCGGCGCCCAGAGCAGCGAGGCCATGGCCCAGATTGCGAGCAGCACCGCCGTGAGGCCCGGAATATTCCAGATGGAGGCCACGACGCCGCTCACCACGCGCGCCGGATCTCCCTTGAGGATCGCGGCCAGGATGAGCAGGATCGCCCCGATCGGCACAAGCACCACGATGACCCAGCGTGACATGAGCGTCGCGCTCGGAATAACCAGCGCGAAGATCGCAAAGCCGAGCCGAAGGAGCATCGCCGCCGCGTCATCGGCGGGATCGGCCAACCCTTTCTGCTCCGCGAGGTTGCTCTGCTCCATCATGGCACCATTCTAGGATAGGGCGCGGTTCCGGTGCTGTAAGCATCCTGCAACACTTGTGACAATTCCGCTACGTGCGCCCATCGCGCGCAAAATCGCGCCGCTTGCCCGCCCGTTGGCGCTGCGCTACCCCGATCCGAGCTGGGAAAGGAAAGCATATGGCCCATGAAGACAACCCTGCCTATCAGGCCCTGATCACCCGCCGCTCGGGCAATGCGCGCGCCCTTGTCGCGCCGGGGCCGGACAAGAACGCGCTCGCCGCCATCATTCTCGCGGCATCCCGCGCGCCCGACCACGGGCGGCTGGTTCCCTTCCGCTTCCTCTCCATCGCAGAGGGTGCCCGCGACCGACTCGCCACGCTGCTGGAGGCCGCGAGCCGCGCGCTGAACCCCGATCTTCCCACGCCCGAGATCGAACGCGCACGCGAGAAAGCCTATCAGGGCCCGGCGATCGTCGCCGTGATCGCGCGGATCGAGAATCATCCGAAGATCCCCGTTTCCGATCAATGGCTGACGGTGGGCTGCGCCCTTGAGAATATGCTGATCGCGCTCCAGAGCCTCGGCTTTGCTGCGGCGATCCGTTCAGGCAAGTTTCTCGAAACCGCGCCGATGCGGGAGGGATTCAGCCTCGGCGCCAACGAGCACCTCGTCTGCCTCGTCGCCATCGGCACGGCCACGGAATTTCCGCCCGAAAAACCCAAACCGGCACTTGAAGCGGTTTTCGGCATCTGGAACGGCTGAAGGCGAGATGCGAATTTGATATCGAACAAGGAAACTGATCGCATGTGACGCTAGCCCTTGTTCCCATCTCGCCCGCATTCCGACGGGTTTTCGATGGGGGGCGCATGTCCGTCAGTTTCAGCCCGAAAGAGATCGCGCGGCTCGCGATGCCGGTTCCGCGCTACACGAGCTACCCGACCGCGCCGCATTTTTCGGGCGCGGTGACCGGGGCAACCTATCGCGAATGGCTCGGCCGCCTGAACCCAGGCTCGCGCATATCGCTCTATTTCCACATCCCGTTCTGCGACACGATGTGCTGGTTCTGCGGTTGTCATACGCGCATGATCCGCAAATATACGCCGGTTGGCCCCTATCTCGACGCGCTCGAGAAAGAGATCGAGAATGTCGCGCGGCTGCTGCCGCCCGGCGTCACCGTCACGCATATCCATTGGGGCGGCGGCTCACCGACCATTCTTGTCCCCGAAGATATCATCCGCCTCAACGCGGCTATCCATGCCAGTTTCCGCCTCGACAAGAACTGCGATTTCGCCGTCGAGATCGATCCGCGCGGCATGGATGATGCCCGTCTCGACGCGCTGGCGGAGGCCGGCCTCACCCGCGCCTCCATCGGCGTTCAGGATTTCGATCCCGCGGTGCAGAAAGCCATCAACCGCTTCCAGAGTTTTGAAGAGACGCGTCGGGTCGTGGAGGGGTTGCGCCTGCGCGGCATCGGCTCGCTCAATGTCGATCTGCTCTACGGTCTGCCGCACCAGAGCGCGCAAGCGATGCTGACCTCGCTCGATCAGGTGATGTCGCTGCGCCCCGACAGACTGGCGCTTTTCGGCTATGCCCATGTTCCCTGGATGAAGAAGCACCAGGAGCTTATCCCGACCGAGGCGCTGCCGGGGATGGAGGAGCGAATCAGTTCCGCCGAGCAGGCGGCCCAACGGCTTTGCCTGGCCGGCTATCGCCGCATCGGTATCGATCACTTCGCGCTGCCCAGCGATTCACTCGCGACCGCGGCCGCGAACGGACATCTGCGCCGTAACTTCCAAGGCTATACCACTGACGATTCCGATGCCCTGGTCGGGCTTGGCGCCTCATCGATAAGCCAGTTTCCACAAGGCTTCATCCAGAATGAAACCGGTGGTCAGGCCTATCAGCGGCGGATCGCGGAGGGCGGGCTCGCCATCACCCGTGGTCTTGCGATCAGCTCCGAGGATCGCCTGCGCGGCGAGGCGATCGAAGGCTTGATGTGCAACCTCTCCTTTGATCTCGATACGCTCGCACGCCAGCACGGGGCGGAGGTCGAGATTCTGCGCTCCGAGATGGAGGGGCTTCTCGCGGAAGAGCCCGCGGAATGGTTCTGCGTCAGGCCGAACGGATTTACCGTCACCGAGATCGGTCGCCCCTTCCTGCGTTTGATCGCCGCGCGGTTCGATTCCTATCTTCCGCGCGGCACGGGACGGCATTCAAGCGCGATGTGAACGCGCCGGGGAGGGCTATTCGCCCTCCTTGCCGCGCAGAAGATTGATCACGCCCGAGAAATCCTGCCCGCCCTGCCCCCAGGCGGCGAGGAGCGAGTAGAGCTGCGTCGCGGCGGCGCCGAGCGGGGTGTTCGCACCGGCTGCGGCGGCGGCCTCCTGGCTCAGCTTCATGTCCTTGAGCATGAGATTGGCGGCAAAACCGGGCTTATACGCGTTATTGGCGGGGCTGGCCGGCACGGGACCAGGCACCGGGCAATACGAGGTCAGGCTCCAGCACTGCCCCGAGGAGGTCGAGGCGACATCGTAGAGCGCCTGATGCGAAAGGCCGAGCTTCTCCGCCAGCACGAAAGCCTCGCTCACCGCGACCATCGAGATTCCAAGGATCATGTTGTTGCAGATCTTGGCGGCCTGCCCGGCGCCGGCGCCGCCGCAATGGACGATCTTCTTGCCCATGGCTTCAAGGATGGGCTTGCCGGCCGCGAAAGCGGCATCCGTGCCGCCGACCATAAAGGTCAGCGTCGCGCCCTTCGCGCCGCCCGTGCCGCCCGAAACCGGCGCATCCAGCGCGGCTAGCCCCGCCCTTTCGGCCAGCGCATGAACGGCGCGGGCGCTCTCCACATCGACCGTGGAGCAATCCACCAGCAGCGTGCCCTTCTTCATGGCCGGAACAAGCTCACCCCAGACCGCGCGGACATGCTTGCCTGCGGGCAGCATGGTGACCACGATTTCCGCATCCTTCACGGCATCAATCGCGCTTTCCGCAATGGTGACACCCGCCGCTTTCGCCTCCTCGCGCGAGGTCTGGGAGAGGTCGAACCCCGTCACCCGATGACCGGCCTTGACGAGATTGGCGGCCATCGGCCCGCCCATATTGCCCAGGCCGATGAATGCGATGTGTTTCATGTGTTCTCTCCCGAACGTGTCTTTGACGGATCGCGCCAGTGCCGGCGCAGTTTTTCGGTCAGGCCTGTGGGATCCTCTATCGTCTCGGCGCCTGCCGCGATGGCGTCGGACAGGCTGGCCGGCACCTGCGGCGTATCGAAACGCAGGAAATAGAGCCGGAGAAGCGGCGCGCCACGCAGCGAAAAGCGATGCTCGACCTCGCCCGGTCGATGCTCGATATGATGCGACAGGATCGTGTGGCCGCGCCCGGGATAGGACCAGCGGGGCAGCCATTCCTCGCCGGAATAATGACCCGGATCATCGGCCATGACCACGAGGATCGCCGCCGATTTCGTATTCGCCCTCTTTGCGGCGAAGGACCCCGCGAGGATCAGGCCACGCAGCTCCGGTTCGGCGACGACGAAAGCCCGCGTATCCTCGAGCAGGGTCTTGATCGCCTCGACCCCCATCCCTTCAAGCGCGACCTGCTTCTCGCGCCGGAACATCTCACGAAGGCCGGGCGCGCCACGCTTTGGACCAAGCACGAAACGCATGAAGAACCAGAAGGCACCGATGGCGACGAGAAGCCAGACGACATTGCCGGGCGTGATCTGAGGCATGGATTCAGCCTTTTGCGAGGAGCTGGCGCGCGACGATAACGCGCATGATCTCGTTTGTACCCTCGAGGATCTGATGAACGCGCAGATCCCGCACGATCTTCTCGATCCCGTATTCGGCCAGATAGCCATAACCGCCCAGCAACTGGAGCGCCTCGTTGGCGATCGCAAAGCAGGTATCGGTCACGAAGCGCTTGGCCGCGGCGCAACGCATCGTGGCATCGCCATCCTTCCGGTCGAGCGCGGAGGCCGCGGCATAGAGCATCATCCGGGCGGCTTCGAGTTCAATCGCCATATCGGCCAGCCGGAATTGCAGTGCCTGAAAATCCTGGAGCTTGCGCCCGAACGCCTCGCGTTCGCCGAGATAGGTGCGCGCCTTGTCGAGCGCCGCCGCCGCGCCGCCAAGCGAACAGGCGGACATGTTGATCCGTCCGCCATCAAGCCCGGCCATCGCGATCGAAAATCCCTGCCCTTCCGCGCCGACGAGGTTCGATACCGGGACGCGCACGCCTTCCATGATCACCTGACGGGTGGGCTGCGCGTTCCAGCCCATCTTCTTTTCGTTGGCACCAAAGGAAAGGCCCGGCGTCCCCTTTTCGATCAGGAGGCAGGAAATCCCCTTGGGTCCCTCGCCCCCCGTACGCGCCATGACCGCGTAGACATCCGAAGCGCCGGCCCCGGAAATGAACTGCTTCACCCCGTCGAGCACATAGAAATCGCCCTCGCGGCGCGCGCGGGTTTTCAGCGCGGCGGCATCCGATCCCGCGCCCGGCTCCGTGAGGCAATAGGAGGCGAGATGCGCCATGGAAATCAGCTTCGGCAGGAAGCGCGCATGCTGCTCGGCATTGCCGAAGCGGTCGATCATGCCCAGAACCATGTTGTGGATCGACAGATAGGCCGAAACGGACGGGCACCCCCGCGCAAGCGCCTCGAAAACCAGAACGGCCTGCAAGCGGGAGAGGCCGGAGCCGCCATTCTCTTCCCGGATATAGAGCCCGCCCATGCCCAAGGCAGCGGCCTCGCGCAAGACATCGACCGGGAAATGCTTCTTTTCGTCCCATTCAACCGCCGAAGGCGCGAGCTTTTCCGCGCCGAAACCCGATGCCATCTCCTGGATGGCGAGATCATCCTCGGAAAGCGCGAAGGCGGGATGAGCAGGAAGAACAGCATCCGTGCGCTCGAGCATGGGATTCTCCTTCGGCATGCGGCGAATTACAGGACGACGATCCCCTGATGCTTCGCCTTGTTCTCGGGTTCGACATGGATGGTGATCGACGCGCCGTCGATTTCGGCGCGGATCGCGCCCTCGAGGCGATCGCAGATGTCATGGGCGGTATCGACGCGCATATCGCCCGGCACCACGAGGTGAAACTCGACGAAGGTAATCCGCCCGGCATGGCGGGTGCGCAGGTCATGGGCTTCGAGCGCGCCATCGGCATGGGAGGAAATCACGGCGCGGATGCGCTCGATCTCGTCCGGCGCCGCCGCCTCGTCCATGAGGCCCGAGAAGGAGGATTGCATCAACCCCCAGCCGGACCAGAGGATATTGAGGCCGACAAGGCAGGCGAGCAGCGGGTCAAGCCAGTTGAGCCCGGTCGCGAAGGCCGCGAGCAAGGCCGCCAGCACGCCGAGCGAGGAGATGACATCCGATTGCAGATGCTTGCCATCCGCCACCAGCGCGGGCGAGCGCAAAGCCCTGCCGCGCCGGATCAGCACCCAGCACCAGATGCCGTTGAGCGCGCCCGCGGCAACGTTGAGCCCGATGCCAAGCGGGCCGAGTTCGACCGGGCGCGGCACGAGATAGGCATTGTAGGCGGCATGAAAGACGCTGGCGGCGGCCAGCACGATCAGCGCGCCCTCGAAAACCGCGGCGATATATTCGATTTTCTGATGGCCATAGGGGTGGCGGGCATCCGCCGGCTTGGCGCTGAGCCGGAGCGCGCCATAGGCCACGAAAGCCGCCACGACATTGATCGTGCTTTCAAGCGCGTCCGAATAGAGCGCGACGGAGCCTGTCAGCCAATAGGCGCCGGATTTGAGCGCCAGAACCACGATCCCGATGAGGATCGAGCCGATCGCCAGATGTGAGGCGCGTTCAGCAGCCACGCTTGCCGCTCCGTCAATGAGGATTCGTCGCGTGCATCCCTCGCGCTTTGCCCTCCTCCGGTCAAGTCATCCGGATGACACTGTTCCTGCAGGTTGACAAAAAGGCCTTTGCCGCATGGCAGGGTTGCGCATCCGCGTTGCCGGAGCGCGCTTCATGCGCGCCTTGATCATCCGTCGCTTCGAGAAAGGGCCTAGAAGACCCCGATGCGGCGGAGCGCGGAGCCCAAAGCGTCGGCAGGCGCGCGTTGGCAGCAAGGACAATTCGCTGCTAACAAATTGAAATTCATGCTTTTTATTTCACGCCACAGGGCGATTTGTCAATCTCCCGGAAACCTTTCAGGCGGCGAAATACTCCTCCCGGCACCATGAAGGAGGCTGCCATGAACGATCCGCAATTTCGTCGCCAGCTCGAAGGCTATGGACTGACGACGGCATCCATTCTCTACCGCATCCCCGATCACCCGCATCTTCTGCAGGAATTCATCTGGCAGGAATACGACCTCTTTCCGGAATTCCCGATTCTCAATCGTTTCGTCGCCTTCTGGAAACGGGAGATCGAAGGCGCGCTGCATTCCATCCGCGTCGCCCATAACCGGCTGATCACACCGGCGGAGCTGCGGATGATCGGCGCCGAGTTCCGCCTGCATTGAAAAGGAAAAAGGCCGGTCCCCAACGCTTGCGTCGGGGCCGACCTTCCTCTTCGCCTCGGGGAGAGTGAGGCGTCGAACTTTTACGCGGCGTTTTGCCGGCGTGCCGGGTTCATCGCGTTCGAAACAATGGTGTAGCGCGTCGTCGCCGAGGAACGGCTTGCCAGCGAACGTTCACGCCAGACCTGGTTGGCCTGCTCGAAATCGACATAGGGGCCGAAAACACGCGCGGTGCCGGGAATGACCTCCTGGAATTCCACGCAGTTATATTCGCCACCAATCACCCAGTATTGCTTCGGCATCGTGGTGCTCCTTCCTGTGCTGTCCGGGGCCCCCTCCGGGATGTGGGGCGTATGCGCCCAGAGGGGGTTTTCTTGTCACTCGGCGGCAACGGCCTTGCTGTCGCCGTGGAATTGCTCGGTCTCGGTCGATCCGCCCATGGCGGTCGTCGAGGATTTTCCGGCGGAGATGGCCATCGCCACGGCGTCGAAATAGCCGGTGCCGACCTCGCGCTGATGGCGCACGGCGGTGAAGCCCTTCTCCTGCGCCGCGAATTCGCGCTGCTGCATCTCCGAATAGGCGCCCATGCCGCGGCTGGCGTAGCCCTTGGCGAGCTCGAACATCGAGAGATTGAGCGAGTGGAAGCCCGCCAGCGTCACGAACTGGTAGCGATAGCCCATCTCGGCGATCGCCTCCTGATACTTCGCGGCATCCGCGTTGCTCATCTTCTTCTCCCAGTTGAAGGAAGGCGAGCAATTGTAGGCAAGCAGCTTGTTCGGGTACTTCTTCTTGAATTCGGTCGCGAATTCCCGCGCTTCGCCGAGATCCGGCTCGGAGGTTTCCCACCAGACGAGATCGGCGTAATCGCCGTAGGCGAGGCCGCGCGCGATCGCATGTTCGACCGAGTGCTTGTTGCCCTGCTTGAGGCGGAAGAAGCCTTCATCGGTGCGGCTGTCGCGATCGATCCAGGGATGATCGTAATCATCGACATCCGAGGTGATGAGGTTGGCCGCATGCGCGTCGGTACGGGCGAGGAGAACGGTCTCGACGCCGCAGACATCCGCCGCGAGGCGCGCCGCGTTCAGGGTGCGGATGAAGGTCTTGGTCGGCACCAGAACCTTGCCGCCGAGATGGCCGCACTTCTTCTCCGAGGCGAGCTGGTCCTCGAAATGGACGCCCGAGGCGCCGGCCTCGATCATGCCCTTCATGAGTTCGAACGCGTTGAGCGGACCACCGAAGCCGGCTTCCGCATCGGCGATGATCGGCGCCATCCAGTAGGTCGACTTGTCGCCTTCCATATGGGCGATCTGATCGGCACGGCGCAGCGTGTTGTTGATGCGCTTGACCACATCCGGCACCGAGGAGGCCGGATAGAGCGATTGATCCGGGTACATCTGGCCGGCATTGTTGGCATCCGCCGCGACCTGCCAGCCCGAGAGATAGATCGCCTCAAGACCCGCCTTCACCTGCTGCATCGCCTGGTTGCCGGTCAGCGCACCCAAGGTCCGCACGAAGGGGCGGTTCGCAAGCAATTCGCGCAGCCGCGCCGCGCCCATGCTGGCAAGCGTGTATTCCATTTTGAACGAGCCGCGCAGCTTCTCGACATCGGCGGGGGTGAAATCCCGCTTGTTGTGGGGCTTGTAGGGGGCATTCGCGGCGGACATCTCGTTTCCTTTCATCTGTGGCCTGCTCGGCGTGTATCCTGTGCCGAGTGATTTACATGGCTTCACATGACAAGAGGCTGTCATCGCTTCTTCGCAAACGCAATAAGCATATGAATTTATGCCAGAAATCAGGAAAATCATTGACAGCGCCACAATTGTAAGATTGTAAATTGTAAATCATACTTACAAAGGTGGCCTATGAAATCGCTGCGTATCGGGGGGAAGGTCCGGCGCCTGAGGCAGGAGCAGCGTCTGTCGCAGACGCAAATGGCCACAGAACTCGGAATCTCGGCCTCCTATCTCAACCTCATTGAAAGCAACCAGCGGCCGGTAACGGTGAGCGTGCTTCTCAAGCTCGCCGAAAAATTCCAGGTCGATCTGGCCGCCCTGAGCGGAGAAAACGACGAACGGCTCCAGACCGACCTGATGGAAGCCCTGTCCGACCCTGTTTTCGAGGCGGCGGATGTGAAGGCCTCGGATGTGCGCGAACTGGTCGGCCAACTGCCGGCGATGGGACGCGCTTTCGTCGCGCTGTACCAGGCCTACCGGCGCGGCGGCGCGGGCGATGCCTCGATCGGCGTCGATGCCGACGGCGAAGCGATGTCGACCGCGATCCCCTCGGAAGAGGTCAACGACTTCATCCAGAAGCGCCGCAACCACTTCGCGGGGCTGGAAGAGGCCGCCGAAAACCTCTGGTACGAGAACGGGCTCGCGCTGTTCACGCTTCAGCAGGATCTGGTCAAAGTGCTCAACGCACGCTTTGCGGTCGATGTCGAGATCGCCTCCGCGCAGGTGATGCAGGGGCTCTTGCGCAACTACAATCCCTTGACCCGCCGCCTTCAGCTCTCCGAACAATTGCCGCTGCCGAGCCGCACCTTCCAGCTCGCGCATCAGATCGCCTTTCTGGGTTATCGCCGCGAGATCGAGCAGGCGGTCTCGGGCGGCAAGTTCTCAAGCCCCGAATCCGATGCGCTCGCGGCATCCGCCCTCGCGAATTATTTCGCGGCCTCGGTCATGAGCCCCTATCAGCGTTTTCTCGAGGCGGCACGCTCGACGCGCTACGACATCACCACCCTCCAGCACCGTTTCGGTCTTTCCTTCGAGCAGGTCTGCCATCGCCTGACGACGCTCCAGCGCCCGGGGCAGGAGGGCGTGCCTTTCCATCTCATCCGCGTGGATATCGCCGGCAATATCTCGAAGCGCTTCTCGCTCTCGGGCATTCATATCGCGCGGTTCGGCGCCGCGTGCCCACGCTGGAACGTCTACGACGCCTTCGCGACGCCGGGCATGATCCGCGTGCAATTGTCGCGTATGCCGGATGGCTCCTCGTTCTTCTGCATCGCGCGCACGCTCAACCCGGCCGGCCGCACCAAGATCCGCGGCGGCCTGCCCCAGCGCGCCGGCACGCTCGCCATCGGGCTGGGCTGCGCCATGAGCCATGCGAAGGAGCTGGCCTATGCCGACGGCCTCAATCTCGACGATCCCCAGATCGTCACGCCGATCGGTGTTTCCTGCCGCACCTGCCCGCGTTCCGATTGCACGGACAGGGCAATGCCGGCCTTGGCGCAGAAACTTGTGATCGATGAGAACAAGCGCGGGCTTTCCACTTATTCGGTCGGCGAGTAAAACTCGGTCAAATCACAAGGGGTTCCACATGCCATCCAAGCTCGACCAGCTGAAAACCATGACAATCGTTGTTGCCGATACCGGCGACATGGAAGCCATCGCCGCCTACAAGCCGACGGATTGCACCACGAACCCCACGCTCATCCTCAAGGCGGCGGAAATGCCGGCCTATCGGGGCATTATCGACGAGGCGGTCGCCTGGGCGCAGAAACAGGGCGGCAGCCGCGAGGCGCGCGTCGATGCCGCCACGGACCGCCTTGCCGTGAGCTTCGGCGCGGAACTCGCCAAGCGCGTGCCGGGCCGCGTCTCCACCGAGGTCGATGCCGATCTCTCGTTCAATACGGCAAAGACACTCGAAAAAGCACATGCGATCATCGCGGATTACGCGGCGCGCGGCATCCCGCGTGAGCGCATCCTCATCAAGATCGCCTCGACCTGGGAGGGTATCCGCGCCGCGGGAATCCTTCAGAAGGAAGGGATCGACTGCAATCTCACGCTGCTGTTCTCGCTGGCGCAGGCGGCCGCCGCCGCCGAGGCGGGCGCTTTCCTGATCTCACCCTTCGTCGGCCGCATCCTCGATTGGTACAAGAAATCGACGGGGCAGGATTACACCGCCGAGACCGATCCCGGCGTGCTCTCGGTGCGCGCGATCTACGCCTATTACAAGGCGCATGGCCACAAGACGATCGTGATGGGCGCGTCCTTCCGCAATATCGGCGAGATCGAGGCGCTTGCCGGCTGCGACCGGCTGACCATCGCGCCCACCCTGCTCGACCAGCTCGCAAAGGACGAGGGGGCTCTGGCGCGTGCGCTCGATCCTCTCGCCGCCGCGAGGGCGGAAAAACCCGCGCGCATCGCGACCGATGAAGCCAGTTTCCGTTGGGCCATGAACGAGGATGCGATGGCGGGCGAGAAGCTCGCCGAGGGCATCCGCCTCTTCGCGGCGGATCTTCGCAAGCTCAAGGCAATGGTCGGAGCGCGGATGGCCGAGTGAAATCAGCGGCGCGAACGGGTTTCGTTCGGCCGCAAAATCCTATATTGCCGCGCCATGACAACAGAGCCGATCACCAATATCCGCAATTTTTCCATCGTCGCGCATATCGACCACGGAAAATCGACCCTCGCCGACCGCCTGATCCAGAAGACAGGCGGCCTCTCCGAGCGTGAGATGGTCGATCAGGTGCTCGACAATATGGAAATCGAGCGCGAACGCGGCATCACGATCAAGGCGCAGACCGTTCGCCTGCAATACAAGGCGGAGGACGGCAAAACCTATATCCTCAACCTCATGGATACGCCGGGCCACGTCGACTTCGCCTATGAGGTTTCGCGTTCGCTCGCGGCCTGCGAGGGGTCGCTGCTGGTGGTCGATGCCTCGCAGGGCGTCGAGGCGCAGACCCTCGCCAATGTCTATCATGCGCTCGATGCCGACCACGAGATCGTTCCGGTTCTCAACAAGGTCGATCTGCCTGCCGCCGAGCCCGACCGGGTGAAGGCGCAGATCGAGGAAGTGATCGGGCTCGACGCTTCCGAGGCCGTGCCGATCTCGGCCAAGACCGGCCTCAACATCGAGGGCGTGCTCGAAGCCATCGTGAAGAAACTTCCCCCGCCGCGGGGCGATGTCGATGCGCCGCTGAAAGCCCTGCTCGTCGATAGCTGGTACGATGTCTATCTCGGCGTCGTCGTGCTGGTGCGCATTGTCGATGGGCGCCTCAAAAAAGGCATGCGCATCAAGATGATGGGCACGGATGCGGTTTACGATGTCGATCGCGTCGGCGTTTTCACCCCGAAGATGGTGGATCTGCCCGAACTCACGCCCGGCGAGGTCGGTTTCATCACGGCCTCGATCAAGGAAGTGGCGGATACCCGCGTCGGCGACACGATCACCGAGGACAAGAAGCCCTGCGCCGAGGCGCTGGCGGGTTTCAAACCGGTGCAGCCGGTGGTGTTCTGCGGCCTCTTCCCGGTCGATGCGGCGGATTTCGACGAGCTGCGCGCCGCGATGGGCAAGCTGCGCCTCAACGATGCCAGCTTCACTTTCGAGATGGAATCCTCCGCCGCGCTCGGCTTCGGTTTCCGCTGCGGCTTCCTCGGCCTGCTCCATCTCGAGATCATCCAGGAGCGCCTGACGCGCGAGTTCAATCTCGATCTCATCGCCACCGCGCCGAGCGTCGTCTATCAGGTCGCCCTGCGCGACGGCACCACGATCGACCTTCACAATCCCGCCGACCTGCCGGATGTGATGAAGATCGAGGAAATCCGCGAGCCGTGGATCCGCGCCACCATTCTCACGCCGGATGATTATCTCGGCGCGATCCTGAAGCTCTGTCAGGAGCGGCGCGGCAGCCAGATCGACCTCACCTATGTCGGCAAGCGCGCGATGGTGGTCTATGACCTGCCGCTCAACGAGGTGGTCTTCGATTTTTATGATCGCCTCAAATCGGTCTCGAAGGGCTATGCCAGCTTCGATTACACCATCACCGATTATCGCGAGGGTGATCTCGTCAAGCTCTCGATCCTCGTCAATGCCGAGCCGGTGGACGCGCTCTCGATGCTGGTCCATCGCCAGCGGGCGGAAGGGCGCGGGCGCGTGATGTGCGAGAAACTCAAGGACCTGATCCCGCCGCACCTGTTCCAGATCCCGATCCAGGCGGCGATCGGCGGCAAGATCATCGCCCGCGAGACCGTGCGCGCCATGCGCAAGGACGTGACAGCCAAGTGCTATGGCGGCGACATCTCCCGCAAGCGCAAGCTCTTGGACAAGCAGAAAGAGGGCAAGAAGAAGATGCGGCAATTCGGCAAGGTCGAAATCCCGCAGGAAGCCTTCATCGCCGCGCTGAAGATGGATTCGTAACCCATCGCACACCCGTCATGCGAGGAGGCGAAGCCGACGCGGCAATCCAGAAAAGACTGGATTGCTTCGTCGCCAGGACTCCTCGTGATGACCGCAGCGCCCCTCACTCCGCGGGCTGTTCCTGCTTCTTTGGCTCGATGATGAACCCGCCGGATTGGCGATGCCAGAGCTGGGCATAAAGCCCGTTCGCCGCCAGCAATTCGTCATGCGTGCCTTGTTCGAGAATGCGTCCCTCGTCGAGCACCACCAGCCGGTCCATGATCTGGAGGGTGGACAGCCGATGCGCGATGGCGATCACCGTCTTGCCCTCCATGAGCGTGGTGAGGCTCTCCTGAATGGCGGCTTCCACCTCCGAATCGAGCGCCGAGGTCGCCTCGTCGAGCACGAGGATCGGCGCGTTCTTTAGGATGACGCGCGCGAGCGCGATACGCTGGCGCTGCCCGCCCGAGAGCTTCACGCCGCGCTCGCCGACATGAGCGTCGAGCCCCTTGCGCCCGCGCCAATCGGAGAGCGCGAAGAGGAAATCATCCGCCTTTGCCTTCCTGATGGCATCAAGGATCTCGTCATCGGAGGCGTCGGGGCGGCCATAGGCGATGTTCTCGGCAATCGAGCGGTGAAGGAGCGAGGTATCCTGGGTCACCATCGCGATCGAGCCGCGCAGGGATTCCTGCGTCAATCCACCGATATCCTGCCCGTCGACGAGGATTCGCCCGCCGGTCACGGTATTGAAGCGCAGGAGCAGGTTCACCAGCGTCGACTTGCCCGCGCCCGAACGGCCGACCAGCCCGATCTTCTCGCCCGGCTTGATGTCGAGCGTGATGCCGCGCAGCACCGGAAGCCGCGAATCATAGCCGAAGGCAACGTCTTCAAAGCGGATATTCCCCTGGCTGAAGACGAAAGGCTTGGCATCCGGTGCATCCTGCATGGTCAGGTCGGGGGTGATGCTCTCCATCCCCTCCTGCACGATACCGACATTCTCCATGATACCCGCGATTTCCCACGCCACCCAGCCGGACATGCGGCTGAGCGAGGTGATCAGCGCCATGGTCATCGCGAAGGCGCCGACCTCCAGCTTGCCTTGATGCCAGAGCCAGATGCCGATCGCGGCGGTCGAGGTCACGGTCGTCGCCGAGAGCATCGACAGGGCCAGCGAAAAGCCCACCTGCAGGCGCTGCTGGCGATGGAAAAGCCCGTTGGCCTCGCGCATCGCCTCGCTCATATAAGCGTCTTCGCGTTCGCGCTTGCCGAACAGTTTCAGGGTCTGGATGTTGCCGAAACTGTCGACGATCTTGCCCATCAGCAGCGAGCGGCCATTGGAGGCTTCCTGCGCGCGGCTGCGCTGCTCGGGCAGGAAAACCCGCAGGATCGTGACATAGGTCACAAGCCAGAAACCGATCGGCAGCGCGAGACGCCAATCCTGCGCCACGATCAGGGCGAACGTGCCGATCATGTAGAAGGCGACATAGACCACCGCCTGGATGACAGCCATCACCGCCTGACGTACGGCGCCGCCGGTCTGCATGACGCGATTGGCAAGACGACCGGCGAAATCGCTCTGGAAATAGCTCAGGCTCTGGCTCACCATGCGTGAGTAATATTGCCAACGCAGGCGATAGGTGAGGCCCGGCTCGACGCCCACCTTCGCGAAGGCGACGCCCGCGATGTAATTGAGCGGGCGACCGACAAGCATCAGCGCCAGCATGACGCCCAGAAGCGGCGCGGCCTCGGCAAAGAACTGGTCGCGCGGGGTCTTGCCCAGCAAATCCACCAGACGGCCGATGAAATAGGGGATCAGCGTATCCGAAAGCGCATCGAGGATGCTCATCACCAGCACGATCGCGAGCAGGCCGCGCACCTGCTTGATCTGCTGGAGAAAGAAGGCAAAAAGGCGTTTGGGCGGATGCCCCTTGGCCTCGACAATGGGATCGATCATCCCTTCGAGGCGCTTGAAAACAGGCGAGAGCATTTCTTCCTCGTCAAAAAGGCCGACAACCCCGCCTCCCGCAGAACATGCAGGGGCATGGGTGCCGAAAAGAGAACAGCCGCCCAGGATCAAGCCCTGCGCGAAGCGGTGAAAACGACAGGAGCAGACAGGTAGGCGTTCTCCCTTCCGGGAGTTGCGAGATCCAAACCTGATGCTGCGGGCAAACCGGGGATGCGCGGCCCGACGCGCGAACTTCACCACAGCAAAAGCCGGACAGGGCGTTTTGCTGCGGCTGCGGCAAGAGCGGGCGATGAGGCCCGCGCCACCTGAAAGAAGAACATTAGAAAGGGCGAATCAGGACGGGGCAAGCCCGAAAAGGGCCTGTTTTCGCCCCAAAGGCATAGTGTTGCGGCGATGCCTCACCCTGCCGAGATGCCGAGTTCCCGAATGAGAGCACCCCATTTCGCGCTTTCAGCCTGGAGGAAGGCGCGCATCTCTCCCGGCGTCGAAGCAACAATCTCGCCGCCGAGGGTCGCAAGCTTGTCCGCCACCGCCTTCTCACCCAGAACCGCTTGCGTATCCGCCGCGATACGCGCCGCGATCTCGGCGGGCACGCGGGCAGGCGTGAACAGCGCGAACCAGGAGGAGACATCGAAACCCGGGACCGCTCCGGCAATGGGCTTGAGCTCCGGCGCGAGCGGCGAGGGCTTGGCTGTCGTGATTCCCAGCGCGCGGATGACACCCTCGCGCGCCAGCGGCAGTACGGAAGTGATATTGTCGAACATGCAATCGAAGCGCCCCGCGACAAGATCATTCTTGGCGTCACCCGAGCCCTTGTAGGGAACATGCACCATCTTCGCGCCGGTGAGCTTGTTGAACAGCTCGCCCGAGAGGTGCAGCGAGGTCCCGATGCCGGAGGAGGCGAAGGTGAATTTGCCGGGCTCGGCCGTCGCGCGGGCCACGAAATCCGCCAGATCCGTCGCGGGCGAGTTCTTCGGCACCACCATGATGTTCGGAACCATGGCGAGCAGCGAGACCGGATCGAAATCCCGGATCGGATCATAGGCCAGGGATTTATAAAGATACGGATTGGTGGCCATCCCCACCGAAGCAACGAGCAAGGTATTGCCGTCCGGCGCCGCGCGCGCCGCCTGATCGACGCCGATATTTCCGCCGGCGCCCGGCTTGTTCTCGACGATGATCTGCGTACCCCATCGCTGGGAGAGCCCTTCGGCCAGCACGCGCCCGATAATATCGGTCGCGCCTGCGGGCGGGAAAGGAATGATCATGCGGATCGTGCCGGCCTTGGGCCAGCTCCCCTGCGCGCGCAGGATGGCTGGCGCTGCCGTCAGGGCCGTGATGCCGGCGCAGAAGCCGCGGCGGCTGGGTGCAATGATCTTCTTCATGGCGTTTCCCCGATTGTTCGTTCCGGGGAAGGTAGACGCGAAACCGCTCTTTTGGAAAGGGCGTCAGGCGACCGCGAATTGCAGATGGATCACAAGCCCGATGAAGATCATCAGAAGCGGCATCGCGAAAGGCGTGGAATAGGCAACCATAGGATCCTCCTGGATTTCCATGGGCGGCATCCTGCGTACCGGCACAGGACAAAGCCTTAAAAACGAGGGTTAACCAAAGCTTGACGTGAATTTCGGTTAACCTTTCGCTGCCAGAATTCGCTGCGTTGATTTCTCTTCGGCAAGGAAGCTTTCATGACGGGTCGCGCGCTCGGAATGCTGTTCGCGGCGGGATGCACGCTGATCACATCAATGTCGGCCTTCGCACAGCAGACCCAGACTGAGGAAATGGAGCGGCGGGAGAAGGTTCTGGCGACCTTGCCGGCCAATGCCGCCAAGCGCATTTTCGGCACCCATCCCGGCCCCGCGAATATGGAAGCGCGCGCCATCGGCTCGGTCGCGCGTGGCTGCCTCGCCGGCGCCAAGGCGCTGCCGGTCGATGGCGAGACCTGGCAGGTGATGCGCCTGTCGCGCAACCGCAACTGGGGACACCCGGAGCTGATCTCGCTGGTTGAACGCCTCGCGCGCCGCGCGCCGAAGGAAGCCGGCTGGCCCGGCCTTCTCGTGGGCGACATTTCGCAGCCGCGCGGCGGGCCGATGCTGACCGGCCATGCCTCTCACCAGATCGGCCTCGACGCCGATATCTGGCTGACCCCGATGCCCGATCGCAAGCTCTCACGCCATGAGCGCGAGACGATGAGCGCCACCAATATCGCTCGTGGCGATTGGATGGATGTCAATCCCGCCACCTATTCGAAGAACCACATGGCGCTGATCCGCCTCGCGGCGCGCGAGAAAGCGGTTTCGCGCATCTTCGTGAACCCGGCGATCAAGGTCGCGCTCTGCCGCGATGCCGGGTCGGAGCGGGCCTGGCTTTCGAAGGTCCGGCCGATGTGGGGGCACAATTACCATTTCCACATCCGCATCGCCTGCCCGGCCGGTGACGCGACCTGCACCGACCAGCCCTTGCCCGCGGATGAAGACGGGTGCGGCGAAGAGCTGCAGGATTGGCTGAAAAAGCAATACGCCGCGCTGATGAAGCCGAAACCGCCCGGCCCGCAGGGAAAGCCGAAGCCGCCGCCCAAGCCCTGGACCCTCGACGACCTCCCGGATGAATGCCGCGCCGTGGCGGTAGCGCGCTGAGGGCTAGCGTTTCAGCTTCGCCAGCCTTTCCAGCGCCATATCCAGCGTCTCGCGTCGCTTGGCGAAACAGAGACGGACGATATGGCGCACCGGATCTCCGGCATAAAAAGCGGAAACCGGGATCGCTGCGACGCCGGTCTGCGTCACGAGCCGCTGGCAGAATGCCACATCATCATCCTCGCCCAGCGGGGCGATGTCGATATTGAGGAAATAGGTGCCGCGTGAATTGAGCACCGAAAAGCCAAGGCCCGAGAGGCCGTTTGCGAGATAGTCGCGCGCCTGCTGGAAATCGCGGCGCATCGCTTCGAAGAACGCATCAGGCTTGCCGAGCCCGAAACCCACCGCGACCTGCAGGTTCGGCGGGGTGGTGAAGGTCAGGAACTGGTGCGCCTTGGCCAGCACTTTCATCAGCGCCGGAGCGGCCATCACGAAACCGACCTTCCAGCCCGTCAGCGAGAATATCTTGCCCGCGGAGCCGATCTTCACGGTCCGCTCCCGCATCCCTTCAAGCGCCATCAGCGGCATGTGGCCCGCATTGTCGAAGGTTACATGTTCCCAGACCTCGTCGCATACCGCGATGACATCGTGGCGGATGCAGAAGCGCGCGAGCAGGGCGAGATCTTCCGGCGGGCAGACGGTCCCGGCGGGGTTGAGCGGGTTGTTGAAGAGCACAAGCTTGGTGCGGTCGGAGAAGGCCGCCGCGAGGCTCGCCTCGTTGAAGCGCCATTCCGGCGGCGCGAGCTTGACGAATTTCGGCACGCCTCCGGCGCGCAGGACAAGCGGAAGATAGGCATCGTAGAGCGGCTCGAACAGCACAACCTCGTCCCCCGGCGCGATCAGCGCGAACAGCGCGCCGGCGATCGCCTCGGTCGCGCCCGAAGTGATCATCACCTCATTGTCGGGATCAAGATCGAGCTTTTGGTGGTGGTGGTAATGAGCTGCCACCGCCACACGGGTTTCCGGCAGGCCCATCATCGGCGGGTATTGGTTCCAGCCATGTATCAGCGCTTCCGCTGCCTTGGCGCGGATATCCTCGGCGCCGGGATCATCCGGGAATCCCTGCCCGAGATTGACCGCGCGATGCTCGCGCGCAAGGCGCGACATCGTCTCGAAAATCGTGGTCGGCAGGCCGGAAAGAACGGGATTGAACGGCTTGGCGTTTGAGGCGGGGGACATGGTCAGGGAATCCGGAAGGCGGGAAGTGCTGCACTGGGCGTGCAAGCTAGCCTCTCGCCCGACGCTTGGCCAGACCAACACTCAGGCAGGTTCCGACAGGGGCGTTGACCTGAAATGTGACTCCTGATAAAAGTCGAAAATCATCATTCTTAAATGATCACGCATCACGGATTTGCCGATGAACATTCGTCAGAGATTGTCGCCCGAGGATATGCGCGAGCGCATCGTCACGGTGGCGGAGGAGCATTTCCGCCGCATCGGCTATTTCAAAACCGCCGTGGCCGATATCGCGGCCGCGCTCGGCATGTCGCCGGCGAATGTCTATCGCTTCTTTCCCTCCAAGAGCGCGATCAATGATGCGATCTGCGCGCGCCTCATGACCAATATCGACGCGATCATGATCGCGCTGCTCGCCGAACCGCTTCCGCCCGAGGAGAAGCTCCGCGCCTTCTTCATGCGCCTGCATCGCAACAACAAGGCCACCCTGACGGACGCACACCGCATCCATGACATGGTGGAGGTCGCGATGGCCGAGAACTGGCCTGCCATCGAGGCTCATTGCGCCACGATGGAGAACTTTCTCGCCACCATCATTTCGGAAGGCATCGAGAAGGGTGTCTTCCGCGCCGTCGACGTCGTGTCCTTTTCCCAAACGGCTTTCGATGCCGCCGCGAAGGTCGTCCATCCCACGCTGATCGCTCATTGTGCCGATGAAGATCAGGAAGAACAAACACGGCGCCTTTCCGATCTCATTCTCGCCGCCCTTCGGCCCTGACCCTGCCCCCGAGGCCCCCATGTCGATTGCTTCAAAGATTTCCTTTCTCCTCCCCTCTCCCAAGAAGCGCCTTCCGCTCATCGTGCTGGCGCTTGCTGGCGCCGGCGCTGCAAGCTGGGCACTTTCCGCGGGCAAGCCGCCGCAGGCGACCGCCAACAAGGAGACCTCCCTGCTCCGTCCGGTGCAAACCCATGTTGTGAAGATCGAACCACTGGTCCAGCCACGCCTGCTGGTGGGCACGTTGCGCGCGCGGATCGAGGCTGACCAGGGTTTCCGACTTGCCGGCAAGATCGCGGAACGCAAGGTTCAGGCGGGAGATCGCGTGAAGGCGGGCACGGTGCTTGCCACGCTCGATGGCACCGATCTTCGCCTCAACCGTGAGACGACAGAAGCCGAGCTTGCCGCCGCGCGCGCCGCCGCACGCCAGGCTGAGCTCGAGCGCGAACGTATCGCGGAACTGCGCCAGAAGGGCTGGTCCACAGATCAGGCCTTCGACCGCCAGAAAGCCGCGCTTGAGGAAGCGACGGGGCGCCTGAAAAGGGCCGAGCGGCAGGTTGAGCTTGCCGCCAACGCCCTCTCCTATGCCGAGCTGCGTGCCGAGAATGACGGGATCGTGACCGCCGTTTTCGCCGAGGCCGGGCAGGTGATCTCCGCCGGACAGCCGATCCTGCGCATCGCGCGCGACGGCGACCGCGAGGCGCAGGTTTCCATTCCCGAGCAGGATCTTGAACGTGCCCGCAACAGCAAGGCGCAGGTCTCGCTCTGGTCCGAGCCGGGCAAGACCTATTCCGCTGAACTGCGCGAGCTTTCCCCCAATGCGGACCCCGCCACCCGCACCTTCCTCGCCCGCTATTCCGTGAAGGGGCTCGCCGCCGATGCCCCGCTCGGCATGACCGCGTCTCTGACGCTCGCATCGGATGCGAGCGGCAAAGTGGCGCGGGTCCCGCTTTCGGCGATCCTCAATCAGGGGAACGGTGATCAGGTTTTCGTGGTCAACACCGCTGACAGCACGCTTGCGCTCAAAACCGTCAAGGTTCTCTCCTTTGATGCCCGAGAGGCCATCGTCACCGAGGGGTTGGACGAGGGTGACAGGGTCGTGACGCTTGGCATCCATGTTGTGCGGGCGGGCCAGAAAGTCCGCGTGCTCGCTGAAGCCAAGCGGAACTGAGAGGGCGTCATGAAGGGGGTCAATCTCTCCGCCTGGGCGGTTCGCCATCGCACGCTCGTATTGTTCATGATCCTCGTGATCGGGCTTTCCGGCACGCTCTCCTATCTGCGGCTGGGTCGCGCCGAGGATCCCTCCTTCACCATCAAGGTGGGGGTCATCACGGTTGCCTGGCCGGGCGCCACCGCCGTCGAGATGCAGAGCCAGGTCACGGAGCGCATCGAGAAGAAGCTTCAGGAACTGGCCTATTTCCACAAGGTCGTGACCTATGCCAAGCCGGGCTTCGCCGCGCTCCAGATGGAGTTCAAGGATTACACGCCGGCGAAGCAGGTCCCGGAGCTTTTCTACCAGCTGCGCAAGAAGCTCGGCGATCTCAAGCCGGAGCTGCCTGCCGGCGTGATCGGCCCCAACGTCAACGACGAATTCGGCGATGTCGATTCCATCCTCATGATGATCACCGGCGACGGTGCCGATTACGCCCAGATGAAGCGCGTGGCCGAAGACCTCAAGCGCGCCTTCCTCAAGATCCCCGAGGTGGTGAAGGTCAATCTTTACGGCACGCAGGAAGAGCGGATCCATGTCGAGTTCAGCCACGCGAAGCTGGCGACACTCGGCATTCCCGCCAGCGCGATCTTCGATGCGATCGCCCGCCAGAACACGATGACGCCTGCCGGCACCTTCGAGACCAGCGCCCAGCGCATTCCGCTGCGTGTCACCGGCGCGCTTGACGGCGCGGCGGCGGTGGCGGCGATCCCGGTCGAGGCAAATGGCCGCTCGCTGCGCCTCGGCGATATCGCGGAGGTGACGCGCGGCTTCAAGGACCCGGCGGATTTCATCATCCGGCAGGATGGCAAATCGGCCATCGGTCTCGGCGCCGTCATGCAGAAGGGCGCGAATATCCTCTCGCTGGGCGAGCATGTCGACAAGACCATGGAGGAGTTCCTCAAGCAGCTTCCGGTCGGTATCCAGATCGACCGCATCGCCAACCAGCCGCATGTGGTCGAGATCTCGATCAAGGAGTTCGTCAAATCCTTCCTTGAGGCGCTGGCCATCGTTCTGGCCGTCTCGTTCCTCTCGCTCGGGCTGCGCACGGGAATCGTGGTCGCCATGTCGGTGCCGCTGGTTCTGGCAATCGTCTTCACGATCATGGAGATCTGGGGCATCGACCTCCACCGCATCTCGCTCGGCGCGCTGATCATCGCCCTCGGCCTGCTGGTCGACGACGCGATCATCGCGGTCGAGATGATGATCGTGAAGATGGAGGAGGGCTGGGACCGCATGAAGGCCGCCGCCTTCGCCTGGGATTCCACCGCCTTCCCGATGCTCACCGGCACGCTGGTGACGGCCGCGGGCTTCCTGCCCGTCGGCCTCGCCGCTTCGGGGGTCGGCGAATATACCGGCACGCTTTTCATCGTCGTCGGGCTGGCGCTGATCGCCTCGTGGTTCGTGGCGGTGATCTTCACACCCTATCTGGGCGTGATGCTGCTGCCCGATTTCAGGAAGCATGCCGGTGCCCATGAACCCGCCACCCATGGCCATGCCGCGCTCTACGACGGCCCCTGGTATTCCAGGTTGAGATCCATGGTTGCCTGGTGCGTCCAGCGTCGCGGTCTCGTCATCCTCATGACGATCGGCATTTTCGCCCTCTCGATTGTCGCCTTCGGGCGCGTGCAGCAGCAATTCTTCCCGCTTTCGGAACGCCCGGAACTCTTCCTCGAGATGCGCCTGCCGGAGGGTTCATCCATCGGCGCGACGAAGCAGGTCGCGCAGGAGGCGGAAGCCCTCCTCAAGGGCGACGCGGATGTCATCCACGCCACCGCCTATATCGGGCAGGGTTCGCCGCGTTTCTGGCTCGGCCTCAACGTGGCGCTGCCGAACGAGGCTTTCGCGCAGATCGTCATTCTCTCGAAGGATGTCGAGGCGCGCGAGCGCATCAAGGCGCGGCTGGATAGCCGCATCGCGGAAGGCGCGCTGAGCGCGGCGCGCGTGCGGGTGGACCGCTTTAATTTCGGCCCTCCCGTGGGCTTTCCCGTGCAGTTCCGCGCCGTGGGCACCGATCCGGCGGAAGTGCGCAAGATCGCCTATCAGGTGCGCGACGTGATGCTTCAGAACCGCAAGGCGGTGGCGCCGCATCTCGACTGGAACGAGATGATGCCCTCGATCCGCCTCGTGGTGGATCAGGACCGCGCCCGTGCTTTCGGGCTCGACCCCACGGCCATCGCGCAGACGCTTCAGACATTGGTCTCCGGCGTGCCGGTGACCTCGATCCGCGACGGCATCGAGCAGGTGCCGGTCATGGTCCGCGCGATCGGGGCCGAGCGCCTCGATCCGTCGCGCCTCGCGGATTTCACGCTCACCGCGCGCAACGGCGTGCCCGTGCCGCTGACGCAGGTGGCCAAGCTCGTCTATGATCACGAGGAACCGATCCTGTGGCGGCGCAATCGCGACATGTCGATCACCATCCGCTCCGACATCATCGACGGCGTGCAGGCGCCGGATGTGACGGGCGAGATCTGGAAGGCGCTCGAGCCGGTCCGCGCCAGCCTGCCGGCCGGCTACAAGCTGGAAATCGGCGGTGCGATCGAGGAATCGGACAAGGCCAATGCCTCGATCTTCAAGCTCTTCCCGCTGATGTTCATCATCATGCTGACCTTGCTGATGATCCAGCTGCAGAGCTTCTCGAAGCTGTTCCTGGTCTTCCTCACCGCGCCGCTTGGGCTGATCGGTGCCTCGCTCGCGCTCAACCTCTCGGCAAAGCCCTTCGGCTTCGTCGCGCTGCTTGGGCTGATTGCCCTTGCGGGAATGATCATGCGCAACACGGTCATCCTCGTCGACCAGATCGATCATGATCTCGATGCAGGGTTGCCGATGCGCGAGGCGATCGTCGAGGCCACGGTGCGCCGTGCCCGCCCCGTCATCCTCACGGCTCTGGCCGCGATCATGGCGATGATCCCGCTCGCCGGCTCCGCCTTCTGGGGGCCGATGGCCTATACGATCATGGGCGGGCTGTTCGTGGCCACGTTCCTCACCCTGCTGTTCCTGCCCGCGCTTTATGCCTTCTGGTTCCGTCGCAAGTTGCGCGCGGATGACAGCCGGGACAGCGGTGCGAAACCGGACACCGCCTCGCCGCCGGCAATGGCGCTTGCGCACGTCGCGGAGTGAAATCGAAGAGGAAGGCAGCTTGATTGCCGTCTCCCTCATTTTTGCCGAACCGTCCCGCGTTTTTTCAGCCTTGCGATGACATCTCCCGCTTCATAGGCTTGCCGAAGCGGGGGGAAAGCGATGCGGGACGACGGCGGAGCCTATGATTTCATTGTCGTCGGAGCCGGCACGGCAGGGTGCCTCCTCGCCAACCGCCTGAGCGCCAATCCCGCCCATCGCGTCCTTCTGCTCGAAGCCGGGGGCAACGATCACTATATCTGGTTCCATATTCCCGTGGGTTACCTCTTCCTGATCGGCAATCCGCGCGGCGACTGGTTGTTCACGACACATCCCGCGCCGGGTCTCAACGGTCGGTCTCTCGCCTATCCGCGCGGCAAGGTGCTGGGCGGCTGCTCGGCCATCAACGGCATGATCTATATGCGCGGGCAGGCGGCCGATTACGATCGCTGGGCGCAAAAAGGCCTCAGCGGCTGGGGCTGGGATGATGTCCTGCCCTATTTCCTGCGCCACGAGGATCATTTCTCCGGCGGGGCGCCGCTCCATGGCGCGGGCGGCGAGCTGCGCGTCGAGGAGCCGCGCGTGCGCTGGGACGTGCTCGACCGTTTCCGCGACGCGGCGGCGGAGGCCGGCATCCCCAGGATCGAGGATTTCAACCTCGGAGACAACGAAGGCGCGGCCTATTTTCAGGTGAACCAGAAGCGTGGCTTGCGCTGGAGCGCCGCACGCGCGTTCCTCGATCCCATCAGGGGGCGCAGGAACCTCACGGTCGTGACCGGCGCCGAGGCCGAGCGTATCCTGTTCGAGGGCCGACGCGCCTCGGGTATCCGCTATCGGCGGGACGGCGCCTTTCATGAAGCGCATGCCAGGCGCCGCGTGGTGCTCGCGGCCGGCGCCATCGCCTCGCCGAAACTCATGATGCTCTCGGGAATTGGGGATGGCGGGAAACTCGCCGCGCACGGCATCACACCGCTGGCGGAACGGCCGGGCGTGGGCGCGAATTTGCAGGATCACCTGCAATTGCGCCCCATCTACAAGGTTTCTGGCCTGCGCACGCTCAATACCGATTACGCCAACCTGTTCAAGCGCGCGTGGATGGGCATCGATTTCGCGCTTCGCCGGCGCGGCCCCTTGACCATGGCGCCATCGCAGCTCGGGGTCTTCGCGAAATCCGATGCGCGGCATGAAAGCGCGAATGTCGAGCTTCACGTCCAGCCGCTCAGTCTCGACAAGTTCGGGGAGGGCCTGCATCCTTTCCCGGCTTTCACGGCTTCCGTGTGCAACCTGCGCCCCACCAGCCGTGGCGAGGTCCGGCTGGCATCAGCCGATCCTTTCGCCCCGCCCGTGATCGATCCCAATTATCTCTCGACCGGGGAAGACCGGCAGGTCGCGGTTGAATCGCTGCGCCTCGTGCGCAGGATCGTCGGCGGCAAGGCGCTCGCGCCGTTCCGGCCCGAGGAATACCGGCCCGGCGCACATCTTGAGAGCGACGGCGAACTGGTGCACGCGGCGGGCGATATCGGCACCACGATTTTCCACCCTGTCGGCACAGCGCGCATGGGCGATGCGACGGACCGTCACGCCGTAGTGGATTCCCGCCTCTCGGTGATTGATGTCGAGGGGCTCTCGGTCGTGGATGCCTCGGTCATGCCGGATATCACCTCCGGCAACACCAACGCGCCGACGATGATGATTGCCGAGAAAGGCGCCGAGATGATCCTGAAGGACAGCCGGTGAGCTGGAACATAGCCGGGGTCGACGGCGTTGCGCGCGATGGGGCGGCGCGGGTTCTCGCCCGCGGCCTGACACGCCACCTTCTTCGGCGCGGGTTGATGGCCATCCCTGAATACGGGCTTCCGAACGGACGGCGCGCGGACCTGATCGCGCTGGCCGCGGATGGCGAGATCTGGATCATCGAGATCAAATCCTCGATCGAGGATTACCGGACCGACGGGAAATGGCCGGAATACCGCCCCTATTGCGATCGCTTCTTCTTCGCCTCGCATATCGGCGTTCCGACGGAAATCTTCCCGCCCGATGCCGGGTTCATGCTGTGCGACGGTTTCGATGCCGAGATTATCCGCCTTGACGAGAAGCGTCCGCTCGCGGCCGCGACGCGCAAGGCGCTCACGATCGCGCTGGCGCGACTCGCCGGCGCGCGGTTGATCGCCTTGACAGACCCGGATGCACGCATCCCGAATTTCGGGTGAGATCAGGCGGGCAGGGTCAGCCGGAATATCGTGCCGCGGACGCCATCCTCGCGCTCGACCAGCGCGATCGAGCCGCCCATCGCCCGCATCAGCTCATGCGCGATGGCAAGACCGAGTCCTGTGCCGCCCGGACGCGCGCTGCCCGAGAAGGCGGTGAACAGGCGCGTCCGCACCGCCGGCGCGATTCCCGGTCCGTTATCCTCGATCTCGATCTCAACCGCTTCTTTTGTGCGCCGGGCATGAATCGCGATCCGGGCATTGAAATCACCGGATTTCGTGGCCTCTTCCAAGGCTGAGACGGCGTTGCGCAGGATATTGGTGACGACGCGCGCGAAATGCTCGGCATCGAGCGTCGCATGCATGCGCGCCGGCACGTTCATGAACAGCGCCGGGCTTGTATCCTGCGCGAGCATCAACTGCCCGCAAACCTCACGCAGCAAAGCTTCGAGATCGTGTTCTGCAAGCTGCGGCATACGCTCCTGCGCGCGGCCATAGGCCAGTGTCGATTGGCAGAAGGTGATCGCGCGATCGAGCGCGTCGAGCAGGCGCGGCACGAAAAGCTGCACGTTCGGGTCCGGCAGGGAACCGAGCCTGTCCGCCATCAGCTGCGCGGAAGCGAGCATGTTCCGCAGGTCATGGTTGATCTTGGCCACCGCGAGACCGAGATTGGCGAGATGCTCGCGCTGGCGCAGTTCCTGCTGCAAGGCGCCCTGCATATCCGCGACATTGCGTTCGAGAATGCCCAGTTCATCGCTGCGCTGCGTTGCCACCACGATGGATCGTGCATCCTCCGGGCTGGCGCGGAAGCGCAGCACCGCATCGGCGAGGCGCTTGATCGGCTCTGCGATCAAGGCGTTGAGCGCCGCGAAGACAAGCAACCCCGTCAGGGTGGAGAGGATGAGCGCAACAAGCAGGACATTCCAGGAAAAGCGCAGGAGCGCGGCACGCAGCGGCTGCTCGTTGATCACGATCTCGACGAAGTCGCCGCCCTTGGGCGGCGGGCCGACGACGCGAATGCTCCTGTCTCCCCCCATGAGGAGGGTGGAGAACGCGCTGCGGATATCGCGCAGCATATCCATCTCGCGCAGGTCGATCTCGTAGGAAACGGTCGGCGGCGTATCCGATATCGCGAGCAGGCGGCGCGAATTCTCGATCCGAAGCGCGATCATCGTGGTTTCCATGCTCAGGAGCAGCTCGTCGACCAGCGGTCTGGGCAAGGCGTCGGGTGGGGTTTTCTCGAGGATCAACGCCGCCGCGCGCGCCTGCGACAGACGCTCGCCGAGCCAGCCGTTACGGTAATTGGCGACCAGCGGGACATAGATCATCACCGCCACGAGAAGCACGAAACAGCCGGTCAGCAGCAGCAGCCGCGCCGAAAGACCGGCACGCGGCAAGAGGCCGGTTCCGACGGCTGGATTGGAGCTGCCCTGTGCCATCTCCATCTTTTCTATCCGAAAATCCGCAGAAAGCGGATCAGCCGGCGAACCGAGGGCGCGCGCATCTTCGCGCCGATGGCAAGGCGGGCCAGCGCGCCGATCGCCTCCCCCTCCCCCGGCGAGGCGACCGGCACCTCGGCGAGGCTTTCAACGCTGTTGCCGTTGCGCGCCGCGAGCGCGAGAACAGCGCCGGTCTCGGCGGCGCGCGGGGAGAGTAGCGACACGCCCCTCAAACCGCCCGCCTTGTCGGTTACCGCCTTCAGCAGGCCGATGCGCGCGCCCGCGACCGGGACCCGCAAAAGGCTATGACGGGAAATGTCGCGGGGCGCAAAATCTGCCTCGCGCATCCCGAATTCGACCAGTGCCGGCTCGCTCTCCACCTGCCGGATCTCGTCGAGAGGGCCGATCCTCGCCGTGCGGCGGAACAGGATCTCGGACAGAAGGATGCGCGCGTGAAGCGCCGCATGCCGCGCAGCATGGGGACGCCCGGTGACCGTGCCGGCGGCATAGATGCGCGCATTGTCGCTTCTCAGGGAGGAGGAAAGGACAAGGCGCCCTTGCGCCGTTTTCAGCCCCGCCGCGCCGGGATCGAGCGCTTCCAGATTGGGAACCTCGCCGAGATCACAAACGAGATGAGAGAAGCCCAAATGCGTTCCGCCGGGAAAGCGCGCGTCGAACAGGGCGCCCGCTTTCCCGATCGTGATCGTTGCGGGATCGATACCCTCGACGATCCTCACTCCATCGGTTTCGAGGATCGTACGCAGCAGCGCGGCGCTCTCATGATCGAAACCGGGAAGGAACCCCTCTGGCGGGACCACGAGCAGGGTGGGTACGCCCTGCCGCGCCGCGCGCTGGGCCTGAGCGACCCCACGTGCCCGCGCGCCCAGCACGAGCAATCCCGCCGGACTTTCGCCCGGTCGCAGCTGGGGAATTTCCTCCGCCCCGGCGAAAGGCAAGGGCGCAGGCCGCACGCCGGTCGCAATCACGAAACGGCGGGCGCGGATCGTCAGATCTCCGGCGATCACGGTGCGGCGATCAGTGAAACGCGCGGGCGCCTCGACAACACGGATTCCCAGCGCGGAAAGACGGGCAAGCGCTGTCACGAGCGCCGGAAGGGGTGGCCCGCCGGTCACGAAGCAGACGGGCACGCCCAGGCCGCCAGCCGCGAAAGCGACGCCGAACCCCGCGGGATCGGTGCCGATGATGCAAAGATCCGGGCTGGCGGTTTCCATCGTCTGATTCTTCCCCTCAAGCGGAACCTAGCGGAATGGTTCCCATTGGCAATCGCACCGCACAAGGATCGGCTGCATGGCGAATTACGATTGACTTTTCCTCCCCGCTGATGTTCAAGCGCGCTCTGGATTATCCCGGACCGACCGGAGACGCTTTTGCGTGCCGGTGCGGTTCGAAAGAACGCTGGATCAAGAGCAGTAAGATGAAACGCACCTATCAGCCGAGCAAGCTCGTTCGCAAGCGCCGTCACGGCTTCCGCGCCCGCATGGCGACGACCGGCGGCCGCAAGGTCATCGCCGCCCGCCGCAACCGCGGCCGCAAGAAGCTGTCGGCCTGAGCGAAAGGCGGGAAACCGCCTCAGCCGCGCCGGCGCTTGAAAGCACCGGATGATGTCGGATCAGAACATGAATGAGGGCAAGGCACAGGCGCCATTGCCCTCTTTTCGTTTGCATATCCTGAAGAAGCGCAGCGAATTCAAGGCCGCGGCGAATGGCGCGCGCTTTTCGACGCCCGCCTTCACGCTCCAGCGCAAGCCCGCTGGCGACGAGCCCAAGGAGGGTTTGCGCTTCGGCTTCACCGTCACGAAAAAGGTGGGCAATGCCGTCGAGCGTAACCGCATCCGCCGCCGGTTGCGCGCGGCGGTGCGCGAAGCCGGCCCGCATCTGGCGCAAACCGGGCTGGATCTCGTGCTTGTCGCGCGGCGCGAGGCGCTGGCGGCGGATTTTAGCACTCTGGTCGAGGATATCCGCCGCGCGGTGAGCATCGTCGCGGAGAGGCCCAAACCCTCCGCGCGAAGGTCGAACGGGCCGAAGGACAAGGCAGCGCTTGGCAAGGCGGCGCCGCTCGCATAGAAGGCGCAGGCAGTTTCAGGAGCATCCCGCTCGGAGCGGCGTCATGCCGCGGGCGAAGTATCTCCTCCATACGGGAAGTTGGGCATGAAATCCGAAGACAACAGAAACCTGATCCTGGCGATCGCCCTGTCTGTGATCGTCATGGTCGGGTGGAATTACTGGTTCGGAGTCCCCAAGCTCGATCAGCAGCGCCAGCAGGCCCAGCAGACGCAATCCGCGCAGGGGCAAAGCTCCGTCGTCCCGCAGAACGGCAATGCGCAGCCGGGCGTGCTCCAGCCCCCGGCAGCGGGCCAGCCCACCGCGCCGCCCAGCGCGATCCCCGCCGGCGTCACCATCACCCGCGAGGCCGCGCTCGCGCTCTCGACGCGCGTGGCCATCGAAACCCCGGTGCTCAAGGGCTCGATCGCGCTGACCGGCGCGCGGATCGACGATCTCAGCCTCGTCAAGTATCACGAGACCGTGGACCCCAAGAGCCCGAACATCGTGCTCTTCGCGCCGCAGGGCGCACCCGGTGCCTATTATGCCGATTTCGGCTGGGTCGCCGCAGCCGGGCAGAGCATCACCCTGCCGGGTCCGCAGACGCTCTGGCAAGCCAGCACCCAGACACTCAAGCCCGGCGCGCCGGTGACGCTCTCCTGGGATAACGGGCAAGGACTCGTCTTCTCCCGCAAGATCGAGATCGACGACAAATACCTCTTCACGGTCACGGATAGCGTGAAGAATAACGGCACCGCGCCGATCGCGCTTTCGCCCTATGGCCGCGTCTCGCGCCATGGCACGCCGACCACGCTCGGCTTCTACGTGCTGCATGAAGGGCCGCTCGGCTACCTTGACAGCGCGCTCCAAGAACCGAGCTTCGACGAGATCAAGAAAGCCAAGATAAAAAGCTTCGCCAAGAACGAGGGCGGCTGGCTCGGGATTACCGAGAAGTACTGGGCTGCCGCGATCATCCCGGACCAGAAGAAGAACTTCCAGGCCGCCTTCGGCGCGAATGGCAATGATCCGGTTTACGAAGCCGCAGCCATCGGTGAAGCAGTCGCACTTGCGCCGGGTGCGAGCCTCGACAGCCAGACGCGCCTCTTCGCCGGCGCCAAGGAAGTCCATACGATCAACGCCTATGGCGACAATCTCGGGGTGAAGAATTTCGATCTCATGATCGACTGGGGCCGGTTATACTTCATCACCAAGCCGCTCTTCATCGTGATGGATTGGGTCTACAAGCTCGTCGGCAATTTCGGTGTCACGATTCTCATCGTCACCGTGCTGATCAAGCTCGCCTTCTTCCCGCTCGCCAACAAATCCTACGCCTCGATGGCCAAGATGAAGGCGGTTCAGCCGGAAATGCTGCGCATCCGCGATCAGTTCGCGGATGACAAGATGAAGCAGCAGCAGGCGATGATGGAGCTTTACAAGAAGGAGAAGATCAACCCGATGGCCGGCTGTTTGCCGGTTCTGGTGCAGATCCCGGTCTTCTTCGCGCTCTACAAGGTGCTGTTCGTCACGATCGAGATGCGCCATGCGCCCTTCTTCGGCTGGATCAAGGATCTCGCCGCGCCGGACCCGACCAATCTTTTCAACCTGTTCGGGCTGCTGCCCTTCACCCCGCCCTCCATGCTTCATCTCGGCATCTGGCCGATCATCATGGGCGTGACGATGTGGGTGCAGATGAAGATGAACCCGGAGCCCACCGACCCGATCCAGAAGACCATGTTCGCCTGGATGCCGGTGATCTTCACCTTCATGCTCGGCTCGTTCCCCGCCGGCCTCGTGATCTACTGGGCCTGGAACAACACGCTCTCCGTGCTCCAGCAATATGCGATCATGCGCAAGATGGGCACGAAGGTGGAGCTTTGGGACAACCTCAAGGCGACGTTCAAAAAAGGGTGAAAGGGACCCCAGACATGCCATCCCGGCCCGATCCGCTCGCGCGATATCCGCTGCCGGGATGGGCCGGCACGGCCTATCTCAAGGCAGTTGTCAGCAACCCCCGGATCGAGGTCGGCGAATTCAGCTATTATGACGATTCACGTGGCCCCGAGCATTTCGAGGCCAGATGCGTCCGTTATCACTTCGATTTCATCGGCGATCGGTTGATCATCGGGAAATTTGTCGCAATCGCGCAGGGCGCCCAGTTCATCATGAACGGGGCTAACCATCCGATGCGTGGGTTCTCGACCTTTCCGTTCGGTGCTTTGGGTTTTGCGCCTGGCGAAGCACCCGGCGCGGAAGCGGATCCACCGCGTGGCGATACCCGGATCGAGAACGATGTCTGGATCGGACGGGAAGCCGTCATCCTTCCAGGCGTCACCGTGGGGGATGGCGCGATTGTTGGCGCGCATGCGCTCGTCGGATCTGATGTCCCGCCCTATGCAATCGTCGGGGGCAATCCTGCGCGGATCATCCGCATGCGCTTCCCGGACGAGGTTATTCGGCGGCTTCGGGCCATCCGCTGGTGGGATTGGCCGGTCGAGGCGATCATGACGCATATCGCAGCCATCCGTAGCCATGATATCGCCTTGCTGGAAGCGGCGGCAGAACAAGTGCAGGGATCATGAGCGAACAGAAACCCGATTTCACCGAAGCCGGCCGCAAGCTCTTCGCCCGCGAATGCGAATTCTATTGGGCGGCGGCGAAGAAGGATGGACTTCCCCCACCGCGCGGCATCGAGATCGCCTTCGCCGGTCGCTCGAATGTCGGCAAATCCTCGCTGATCAACGCGCTGACGGGGCGCAACGGGCTCGCGCGCACCTCGAATACGCCGGGGCGCACGCAGGAACTCAACTTCTTCGATATTGCCGGCGCCTTCTCCATCGTCGACATGCCCGGCTACGGCTTCGCGGCGGTGGGCAAGGAGAAGGTCTCGGCCTGGACCGGGCTGATCCATGAATACCTGCGCGGGCGCGTGCAATTGGCGCGCGTGCTGCTGCTGATCGACGCGCGCCACGGCATCAAGGAGACGGACAAGCCGATCCTCGACACGCTCGGCAAATCGGCGGTTTCCTATCAGGTCGTGCTCACCAAGGCCGATGCCCTTGGCGCCGCCGAGGCGCAAAAGCGCAAGGAAGAGGTCGCTGCCATCGTGCGCAAGCACGCCGCCGCGCATCCCGAGATCATCCTCACCTCAAGCCGCGAGAACGAGGGCGTGGCGGAACTGCGCGCCTCCATCGCCGCGCTGCTTTATGATCGTGGCGCGCTGCCGGAATGGGCGCTGGCGTGACGGAAACGCCCGCATGATCCGGGCGCTGCTGCTCGCTGCCGGCTTGTCGGGCGCGGCGGGCGTCGCGCTTTCCGCCGCCGCCGCGCATGTCACCGGCGGCGCCACGCTGGCGACGGCCGGGCAGTTTCTCCTCTTCCACGCCCCGGCCTTCCTCGCCTTGGCGGCGCTGGCGAAAGCGGATGCGCTGCCTCGGCGCTTTATCATACTGGGTGCGGGCCTGCTTGCTGTTGGCCTTGTGCTTTTCGCCGGCGATCTTTCTGTCCGGGTTTTCTTCCGCTTCCCGCTTTTTCCCAATGCTGCGCCCGGCGGCGGCATTCTGCTGATCTCGGGCTGGATGATGATTGCGCTGGCTGGCGTGTTCTTCGCGCGTCGCTGACGAAAAATCGCCTGCGATGCCCGTGGGATGATTGAGCCCGCGCCGTGCATTCCCTAAAGAGGAGCGAACAGGTTCTCCGAACGACTTCCCGAAAGGTTCTCGATGACCGAGCAGACGCCGCGCAAAGTGCTCCCCGATGTCCATACCCGCGCCGAGGTGATCGCGGAGGCGCTGCCCTTCATGCAGCGCTACGATCAGGAAGTCGTGGTCATCAAATATGGCGGCCATGCGATGGGCGACCGCGCGGCGGCAGAGGATTTCGCCGAGGATGTGGTGCTGCTCGAATTGCAGGGCGTGAAGCCGATTGTCGTGCATGGCGGCGGGCCACAGATCGGGCGGATGCTCGACAAGCTCGGCATCAAGAGCGAATTTCAGGGCGGTCTGCGCGTTACCGACCGTGCGACCGTGGAAGTGGTCGAGATGGTGCTTGCCGGCTCCATCAACAAGCAGATCGTCGGCTGGATCGGCGCCGAAGGCGGCAAGGCCATCGGGCTTTGCGGCAAGGACGGCAACATGGTCACCGCCCGCAAGCTCACGCGGACCGAGCGCGATCCCGATTCCAGCATCGAGAAGGAAATCGATCTCGGGTTCGTGGGCGACCCGCACAAGGTGGATCGCTCGGTGCTCGATTCGGTGCTCAAAGCCGAGCTGATCCCGGTTCTCGCGCCCGTCGCCATCGGCGAGGATGGCGAGACCTACAATGTCAATGCCGATACCTTCGCCGGCGCGATCGCCGGTGCGATGCGCGCCAAGCGGCTTCTGCTGCTGACCGACGTGCCCGGCGTGCTCGACAAGGACAAGAAGCTCATCCCGCAATTGACGGTGGACGAATGCCGCCGCCTGATCGCGGATGGCACGGTGACCGGCGGCATGATCCCCAAGATCGAGACCTGTATCTACGCCATCGAGCAGGGGGTCGAGGGCGTCGTCATCCTCGACGGCAAGGTGCCGCATGCGGTTCTGCTCGAACTGCTCACCGAGCATGGCGCGGGGACGTTGATCACGGGGTGAGGGTCAAGGCTGAAGTGATGCCGGGAAATTGGGAGCTATCCACGACTTCTGGAAATTTCACGATTCGACGGCCGATCGCCGCCGAAGTGGAAAAGATTGTGACGATGATCCACAATCTAGCGGAAATGCATGGCCATTTCGCCAGCGTGGGCGCTTCTGATATACGACGAGATCTGTTTTCTTCGCCTCCGAAAGCTTATTGCTTTGTGGCAGTTAATGATGGCTCCGTTGTAGGGATTTTGATTTTTGTTGATTTATACGATGCGACCATGGGTGTCATGGGAATCGAAATATCTCACTTGTTTGTTGAGGAAAGTTCTAGAAGGAAATCAATTGGAACTAGAATGACAGATTTTATTCTACGAAGCGCAAATAAAAATGACTATAAATTTTGTCGGATTTCTGTAAGAAACTGGAATGAAGAGGCTGGAAATTTCTATTTCGGGCTTGGATTTTACAGCAATGAAGATGATTTATATAAAAATACAGAATGTTACCATGACCTAACGTTGTTCAGAGAAGAGTTTAATTAAAACCCCTCAATACTCAACCTTCGTGAAATAAAGCCCCTCCGCCGGGGCGACGGGGCCGCAGCGGGCGCGGTCCTGTGCATCGAGCGCCGCGCGCATTTCGGTCACCGGCCATTGCCCGCGCCCGATCTTCACGAGGCTGCCGACCATCGAGCGCACCTGATGGTGGAGGAACGAGCGCGCGCTTGCCACCACATGCACTTCCTCGCCGGCGGCGAAGACATCGAGCACTTCCAGCGTGCGGATCGCGCTTTTCGCCTGACAGGAGGCGGCACGGAACGTGGTGAAGTCATGCTTGCCGAGGATCGACTGCGCGGCCTCGTGCATCGCCGCGACATCAAGCGGCTTGATGACATGCCAGACCCTGTGCCGGTCAAGCGCGGAAGGCGCGCGGCGATTGAGGATACGGTAGAGATAATGGCGGCGTTGCGCCGAGATGCGCGCTGAAAAACGCTCCGTCACCCGTTCCACATCGAGGATGGCAACCGCCTCCTCGGCGAGTTTCAGATGGGCGTTGAGCGCGTCGCGCAGCACCTCGATCCGCCATTCCTTGTCGAGATCGACATGCGCCACCTGCCCCAGCGCATGGACGCCGGCATCGGTGCGCCCGGCGCAGATCAGGCGCTTGACGCCGCCATCCGCCCCGCATTCCTCAAGCTTGAGGAGCGCCCGCTCGATCGCGTCCTGAACCGTGCGCCCGCCCGCCTGGCTCTGCCAGCCGCGATAGGGCGCGCCGTCATATTCGACGAGAAGCCTGTAGCGCCCCATCAGCCTGCCATTGTTCCCGGTGCGAGCTTCGCGCCGCGCAGGTAATCCGCCGCCTTCATCGCCGATTTTCCGGCAGGCTGCACCTCAAGGAGGCGGATCGCGCCCTGCGCGCAGGCAAAGGTGAGATCATCCCCGATCAAGGCTCCGGCGGGACCATTCCCGCCCGCCAGCTCGGCTCTCAGCACCTTCACGCGTGCTCCGTTGATCTCGCAGAACGCGCCGGGGAAGGGCGCAAGCCCGCGGATGCGGTCATGCACCTCCTGCGCCGGGCGGGCGAAATCGATCCGGCATTCTTCCTTGGTGATCTTCGCGGCATAGGTCACGCCCTCCGCGGGTTGCGGCGAGAAGGCGAGCGAACCGCGTTCCAGCGCGGCGAGCGCGCGGACCATGAGATCGGCGCCGATCACCATCATCCGGTCATGGAGGGCACCGGCATTCATCTCCGGCGTGATCGCGATCTTTTCCGCCATCGCGACCGCGCCGGTATCGAGCCCCTCGTCCATGCGCATGACCATGACGCCGGTTTCCTTGTCCCCGGCCATGATTGCGCGCTGGATCGGCGCCGCGCCGCGCCAGCGCGGCAGCAGCGAGCCATGCAGGTTGAGGCAGCCGAGTTCCGGCGCCGCGAGAACCGGCGCCGGAAGCAGAAGCCCGTAGGCGACCACCACCGCGACATCCGCCCCGAAGGCCGAAAATTCCGCCTGAGCCTCGGCGGATTTCAGCGATTTCGGCGTCAGAACGGGAATTGCGAACCCTTTCGCTGCCCTGTGCACCGGGCTTTCCACCAGCTCCAGCCCCCGTCTTCCACCCGGCGCCGGCGCGCGCGTGTAGCAGGCGACGACCTCATGGCCCTGCCCGATGATTTCGGTCAAAGTCGGCACGGCGAAATCCGGCGTGCCCATGAAAACGACGCGCAAGCTCACGCGGGCTCATCCTTCTGGCGGGCGAGTTTCTGGTATTTCTTCAGGACACGCTCGCGCTTGAGCCGCGAGAGATAATCGATGAACAGCACGCCGTTGAGGTGGTCGATTTCATGCTGCATGCAGGTGGCGAGCACGTCATCCGCCTCCATCTCGATTTCCTTGAAATCCTTGTCGCGGAACTTCACGCGGATGCGGTCCGGTCGCTCGACCGGGCCCCAGTAATCGGGAATGGAGAGGCAGCCCTCTTCCATCTCGCGCAGTTCCTCGCTTTGCCAGGTGATCTCGGGGTTGATCATCACCATCGGCTCCTGCCTGTCGTCGCGCTTAGAGACATCCATCGTCACCACGCGCAGCGGCACGCCGATCTGAATCGCCGCCAGCCCGATGCCCGGCGCGTCATACATGGTGGCGAACATGTCGTCGATCAGCGCGCGGGTTTCCTTGTCAGCGCCGGCTACCGGCTTCGAAATAAGGCGGAGCTGCGAATCGGGCAGGATGACGAGGGGGCGGACAGCCATGGCGAAGAACCAGTCTACAAAGGGGAAAACCTGTCTTTGCGTTCCAATAGGGATTGACGGCGCCGGGGTCAACATGTTCATATTTTGTTCCAGTCGGAGAATACCGTGAACGTTCCGCTCGTCACTTTCGGATCCTATTCCTTCGGCATGCCCGAGCTGCTGGGCGGGGCGGGCTTGGTTCTCCTCGCCTTGTTCGCTGCATTGCTTCTCACCCTGATGCGCGCGAGCCGCAGCCGCGCGATCGAGGCCGCTGCGACGGCCGAGCGTCAGCACGAGCTCGACGACAAGGTCGCCGAAATGAACCGACTCCAGGCCGAGATGACCGGGCGGATGCAGACGCTGGCGGAAGTTTTCGGCACCAGGCAGGCCGATCTCGCGCGGCTGATTTCCGAACGCCTCGACAATGTGCGCCATTCGATGGGGCAATCCTTGAGCGATACGGCGCAGAAAAGCGCCGACGCGCTGGGCAAGCTCAACGAGCGCCTCGCCGTGATCGATGCCGCGCAGGCGGATCTGAAGGGGCTGACCAGCGAGGTTCTCAGCCTCAAGGACGTGCTGGCCAACAAACAGGCGCGCGGCGCTTACGGGCAGGGGCGGATGGAGGCGATCATCCGCGATGCACTTCCCGCGGCGGCCTATCGCTTCCAGATCACCTTGTCGAACCGCGCCCGCCCGGATTGCGTCATCGATCTGCCCGGCGATACGCGCCCGCTGGTGATCGACGCCAAGTTTCCGCTCGAAGGTTTCGTCGCCTTGCGCGAGGCCGTGAGCGACGAGGCCCGCCTTGCCGCCGAAAAGCGCGTGAAGGGGGATCTTTCGGTTCATATCAAGGATATCGCCGAAAAATACCTGATCGCGGGGGAAACACAGGATATCGCCCTTCTCTTCGTGCCCTCCGAAGCGATCTATGCCGAACTTTGCGAGAAATTCGACGAGATCATCCAGAAATCGCACCGCGCGCGGGTGCTCATCGTCTCGCCTTCCCTGCTGATGATGGCGGTTCAGGTCGCGCTTTCCATCGTGCGCGATGCCGCCGTGCGCGAGCAGGCGCGCATCATCCAGTCCGAACTCGGCAAGATGCTGGAGGATGTGCGCCGCCTCTCGGATCGCGCCGGCAAGCTCCAGCAGCATTTCCGGCAGGCGCAGGAGGATGTCGAGGGCATCCTCACCTCCGCCGACAAGGTGGATCGGCGCGCGGCACGCATCGAAAGTCTCGAGTTCGAACAGCCGAACGTGCCGGAACAGGAAGCCGCGCCGCGCGCCGAAACCGCCTCGCCGCTGCCCTTCCGGCTCCGGAATGGCTGATCAGCCGAAATACGCCTCGATGCACCGACGATAGATCGCGCTCAACGTGTCGATATCGGCAACCGAAGTACGCTCATCGATCTGGTGCATCGTCTTGCCGACCACGCCCAGCTCGATAACCGGGCAATAGGCCTGGATGAAACGCGCATCCGAGGTGCCCCCGGTGGTCGAGAGCGCAGGCCGTCGCCCGGTTTCCGCTTCAACAGCCCCGGAAACCATCTCCACGAAGGCGCCGGGTGCTGTGAGGAAAGCCTCGGCATTCGTCGGGTGGCAGATAAGCTGGTGCGGCATCGCATCATTGACCCCCGCAAGCCGCCGGCGCAACTCCGCTTCCAGCGTTGTGCTCGTCCAATGGTCGTTGAAGCGGATATTGAATTTGGCGGTGACGGTGTTGGGAATGACATTGCGCGCCGGGTTCGCGCAATCAATCGAGGTGAATTCGAGGTTCGAGGGCAGGAAATGCGCGTTGCCTTCATCGAGCGGAAGCTTGAGCGCCGCCATCAGACGCATCAGGCCATCGATCGGATTGCGGGCAAGCTGCGGATAGGCGACATGGCCCTGCACACCCTCCACGACGAGATCGCCCGAGAGGGAGCCGCGCCGTCCGATTTTCATCATCTCGCCCATCACGTTCGGGCAGGTCGGCTCGCCGAGGATGCAGGCGTCGAAGCGCTCGCCGCGCGCCTTGGCCCATTCAAGCAGCTTGGCCGTGCCATTGATGGAATCCGCTTCCTCATCGCCCGTGATCAGGAAAGCGATCGCTCCGTTCTTGGGCACGCCATGCGCATCGAGATGGTCCAGCACCGCGCCGATCGCCGCGCCCACGCCCGATTTCATGTCGCAGGCGCCGCGCCCCCAGATCTCGCCGTCAATCACGGCGCCTGAAAAGGGCGGATGCGCCCAGCGCGCCTCGTCCCCGGTGGGGACGACATCGGTATGCCCCGCGAAAACGAGGCAGGGCGCCCCCTTGCCGATGCGGGCATAAAGATTTTCAACCTCATACGAGCCAGAGCCGGAAAAAACCGGGCGGTGGACCTCGAAACCATAGGGCTTGAGCCAGGCTTCGATCATGGCAAGGGCGCCGCCCTCTACCGGGGTGACGGATGGGCAGGTGACAAGATCGCGCACCATAGAGGCCGCGCGGGAGAGATCGGTCATGGCAGATCATGTCCAGAGCGGCGGAAGGCCGCGAATGCCCGTGAGCTCTAGCGAATTTGTCGCAGACCGACCAGCTTCTTTCATTCTGATCTTCCTAGGTCCCGGCGATTTCGCTACACACAGGGCAACCACACATCTTCAAAAGACAACCCACGGACAGACAATGGCCAAAACTCCTTTCAACTGGGCCGATCCCTTCGACCTCGACAACCAATTGACCGATGACGAGCGCATGATCCGCGACGCGGCGCGCGCCTTCGCGCAGGGCGAGCTGGCGCCGCGTGTCGAGCAGGCCTATCTCGACGAGAAGACGGATCCCGCCCTTTTCCGCTTCATGGGCGAGCAGGGGCTGCTCGGCGTGACGCTGCCGGAGAAATACGGCTGCGCGAGCGCCTCCTATGTCGCCTACGGGCTCGTTGCGCGCGAGGTCGAGCGGGTGGATTCGGGCTACCGCTCGATGATGAGCGTGCAATCCTCGCTCGTCATGTATCCGATCTACACCTACGGCACCGAGGAGCAGCGGATGAAGTATCTGCCGAAGCTCGCCTCGGGCGAGTTCATCGGCTGCTTCGGCCTCACCGAGCCGGATGCGGGTTCGGACCCTGCGGGCATGAAGACCCGCGCCGAGAAAGTCGCGGACGGCTATCGCCTCACCGGCTCGAAAATGTGGATCTCGAACTCGCCGATCGCCGATGTTTTCGTGGTCTGGGCGAAGAGCGCCGCGCATGACAACGAGATCCGGGGTTTCATCCTCGAAAAGGGCATGAAGGGGCTTTCCGCGCCCAAGATCGGCGGCAAGCTCTCGCTGCGCGCCTCGATCACCGGCGAAATCGTGATGGATGGCGTCGTGGTGCCGGAGGATGCGCTGCTCCCGAATGTTTCGGGCCTGAAGGGGCCGTTCGGGTGTCTCAACCGCGCCCGTTACGGCATTTCCTGGGGCGTGCTCGGCGCGGCGGAGGATTGCTGGCACCGCGCGCGGCAATACGGCCTCGACCGCAAGCAGTTCAACCGCCCGCTCGCCCAGACGCAGCTCTACCAGAAGAAGCTGGCGGACATGCAGACCGAGATCACGCTGGGCCTGCAAGGCTCGCTGCGTCTTGGCCGCCTCATGGACGAGCATCGCGAGGCGCCCGAGATGATCAGCCTCATGAAGCGCAACAATTGCGGCAAGGCGCTCGACATCGCGCGTCAGGCCCGCGACATGCATGGCGGCAACGGCATCCAGATCGAATATCACGTGATGCGCCACGCACAGAACCTCGAGACGGTGAACACCTACGAGGGCACACATGACGTTCACGCGCTGATTCTGGGCCGCGCGCAGACCGGGCTTCAGGCCTTCTATTGATCGCAATGGCCGTAACTGGCCAGCAAACAGGCGACGAAACGAACGGGGCGGCAAGCGCCGCCTCGGAATATCCCGATCTTAGCAACCCCGCAGCGCGCTTCACGCTCTGCCGATGCTGGAATAGCGAAAGCCGCGTTCGCGCATCTCGCCGGGGCGGTAGACATTGCGCAGATCCACCATGACCGGAGCACGCGCCAGAGCCTTCACCCTGTCGAGGTCCAGCGCCCGGAACATGTTCCACTCGGTGACAAGGCAGATCGCATCCGCGCCGGTGATGCAATCATAGGGGTCGCGGGCATAGGTGACATTGCTCAGCACGAGCTTTGCCTGCTCCATCCCTTCCGGATCATAGGCGCGGATCTGCGCACCCGCATCCTGAAGCGCCTGGATGATCGAGATCGAGGGCGCGTCGCGCATGTCATCGGTGTTCGGCTTGAAGGTAAGGCCGAGCAGGGCGATGGTCTTCCCCCGCACATTGCCGTCGCAGGCCGCGATCACGCGGCGCGCCATGGCGCGCTTGCGCTTGTCATTGGCGGTGACCACCGCCTCGACGATGGAGGAAGGCGCCGCGAAATCATTCGCGGTGCGGATGAGCGCGAGCGTGTCCTTGGGAAAGCAGGAGCCACCATAGCCCGGCCCGGCATGGAGAAACTTCGGACCGATGCGGTTATCGAGGCCGATACCGCGCGCCACTTCCTGCACATTGGCGCCTGTGGCCTCGCACAGATCGGCCATCTCGTTGATGAAGCCGACCTTGGTCGCGAGAAAGGCGTTGGCGGCGTATTTGATCAGCTCTGATGTCCGCCGGTCCGTAAACAGCAGCGGCGCCTGATTGAGATAGAGCGGACGATAGACACGCGACATGACCTCCTTCGCGCGCTCATCCTGACAGCCGACAACGATACGGTCGGGACGCTTGAAATCATCGATCGCCGCGCCTTCGCGCAGGAATTCCGGGTTGGAGACAACCGAGATATCGATATCGGGCCTGGTCTCGCGCATGATCCGTTCGATCTCGTCGCCGGTTCCGACGGGAACGGTCGATTTGGTCACGATCACGCAATAGCCGGTCAGGGCGCGGGCGATTTCCCGCGCCGCGTCGAAGACATAGCTGAGATCCGCGTGACCGTCGCCGCGACGCGAAGGCGTGCCCACCGCGATGAAGACAGCATCCGCGCCGGCGATCGAGCTTGCCAGATCGGTCGTGAAACTCAGCCGGCCATCGCGGACATTCCCCGCGACCAGCTCGGGCAAGCCGGGCTCGAAGATGGGGATGCGCGATTCACGCAGCATCGCGATTTTTGCTTCGTCCTTGTCGACGCAGATCACGTCATGCCCGAAATCGGCAAAGCAGGTCCCCGAGACGAGCCCGACATAACCCGAACCGACCATCACGATACGCATGAAAACTCCTGCAAATCTTCCACCCGGACTTTCCCGGGGCGCCCGGAGGCGATGTTACGGCCGGCCAAGCTGGCCTGAGCCTTAGCCAAGCCGGGTGATGATGAAAACATCCGGCGCGCGATCCTATGCCGGGGACGCGTTGAACGCGCTGCGATACCAGTGCACGAAAGCTTCAATGCCGGTCGCAAGCGGCGTCGCGGGCTTCTGAGCGGTAAGCGCGAAGAGAAGTTCCGCCCGCGCGAAGGTCTTGAGCACATCGCCCTTGGGCAGCGGCTTGAGGATGCGCTCTGCCCGCACGCCCAGCGCCGCTTCGATGGCATCCACGAGATCCGTCAACTTTTCCGGTCGGCCGGCGCCGATATTGACGAGGCGATAGGGGGCAACAGGGCTGAGCGTATCGCCCGCGAGCGGTGCAAGCCCGGCCCGTGCCGCGACCTGCGGCGGCGGAATATCCGCCAGAAGGCGGATCGAGGCCACGAGATCGTCGATATAAGTGAAATCGCGCCAGGTCTCGCCGTGGTTGAACAGCTCGATCGGCTCCCCCGCGAGAATCTTCCGGGTGAAGAGGAAATAGGCCATGTCCGGCCGCCCCCAGGGGCCGTAGACCGTGAAGAAGCGGAAAGCCGTGACGGGAATCGCGAAGAGATGGGCATAGCTATGCGCCATCAATTCCATCGCCCCCTTCGAGGCGGCATAGAGCGTGATGGGATGAACCGCGAGATCGGTTTCCTCAAACGGGTATTTGTCATTGGCGCCATAGGCGGAACTGGTCGAGGCCATCAGCAAATGGCGGACCGGAAAAGCGCGGCAGGCTTCGAGGATGTTGAACGAACCCATGACATTCGCGCTCATATAGGCGCGCGGATTCTCGATGGAATAGCGCACGCCCGCCTGCGCGGCGAGATGGATCACGATATCGGGGCGAAAGCTCTCGAACGTCGCCAGAAGGCGCGAATGATCCTCCAGCGCGAACTCGGCATGCGTGAAGCCCTTCTGATCCGCGAGCAGGGCAAGGCGCCGGCGCTTGAGATCGGGATCGTAATAATCGGTCAGGCTGTCGATGCCGAGGACATCATGCCCCTCCGCCAGCAAGGCACGGGCGACGTGAAAGCCGATGAATCCTGCATGGCCCGTAACCAGAAATTTCACCGATCCAGCTCTCCCAAGCGTCTCCGGCGCGGTTATGCCAGCCGGTCGCAGGAGGGTCAATCGCTTGGCCCTTTCGCCGCGTTTTCGCCTAGCAGAGCGCGCCGGCTCCACCGGGGTCAGAAGGCTCGAAGCACTTTCTTGAAAGCGGCGCGAAACTTGATACGGTCCCCCGGAAAAAGCGATTTGGGAGGCTTGGGTGATGATGAGCGGTCTTTTGCGGCGTGCGGCGGCTTTGGCGCTTCTGGCGGGTATGATCGGCGGCGCGCAGGCGCAACAGACGCTGAAGGTCTTCAACTGGTCGGATTATGTCGATCCGAAGGTGCTCGAGGATTTCACCAAGGAAACCGGCATCAAGGTCGTCTACGACACGTTCGACCAGATGGAGACGGTGGAGACCAAGCTCACGGCCGGAAAATCGGGCTATGACCTCGTCGTCGTCACGGCCTCGTTCCTGCCGCGCCATATCCCGCTGAAGCTCTATCAGGAACTCGACAAGTCGAAGCTTCAGAACCTCCAGCATATGTGGGGCGACATCACCCAGCGCCTGGCCAAATATGATCCGGGCAACAAGCATGCCGTCAACTACATGTGGGGCACCACGGGCCTTGGTTACAATGTCACCAAGATCAAGGAGCGGCTCGGCAAGGATGCCACAATCGATAGCTGGGCCATCCTGTTCGACCCGGAACGGCTGAAGAAGGTCGCCGATTGCGGCGTCCATGTGCTCGACGCCACGGAGGAGCTGTTCCCCGCCGCCCTGCGTTATCTCGGGCTTGACCCCGATTCGAAGAAGGAGGCGGATCTTCGCAAGGCCGCGGATCTGCTCGCCAAGATCAAGCCGCATATTCGCAAGTTCCATTCCTCGGAATATATCAACGCGCTCGCCAACGGCGATATCTGCCTCGCGCTCGGCTATTCGGGGGATGTACTGCAGGCGCGCAAACGTGCGCGTGAAGCAAAGAACGGCGTGGAAGTCGCCTATTCCATCCCCAAGGAAGGCGCCCTGATGTGGTTCGACAGCTTAGTCATCCCGGCGGATGCCGAGAACAAGACCGCAGCTTACGCCTTCATCGACTATCTCAACCGGCCGGAAATCGCGGGGAAGAACTCGAGCTTCGTGCAATATGCCTCGGGCAATCTCGCCGCGCAGAAGCACGCGGATGCGGAAGTCGTGAAGGACCCCGGCATCTATCCCGGCGCCGACGTGCTCGCGCGCCTCTATACAATCACGCCGCATGATGAAAAGACCCAGAAAATCGTCAACCGCCTGCTCACGCGCGTGAAAACCGCGAAGTGACGCGTTGAAATGGCGAAGAAATCGCTTGGCAATATCCGCCGGTCCTTCGCGCCATGGACGGACCCGGCGGCGAAACCGCTTGTGACCTTCGAGAGGGTCACGAAACGCTTCGGCGCGGTCAGCGCGGTGGAGGATCTCTCGCTCGCCATCCATGCGGGCGAGTTCTTCGCGCTTCTCGGCCCGTCAGGCTGCGGCAAGACGACGCTGATGCGCATGCTGGCGGGTTTCGAGACGCCAGATTCAGGCCGCATCCTGCTCGACGGCGTCGATCTGGCGGGAATTCCACCCCATCGCCGCCCGACCAACATGATGTTCCAATCCTATGCGTTGTTTCCGCATATGAGCGTGGAAGCCAATATCGCCTTCGGTCTCCGCCAGGAGGGCATGGCAAAAGCGGATATCGCCGCGCGCGTCGCGGAAATGCTGGCGCTTGCGCGGCTGGAAGGCTTCGCGAAGCGCCGGCCCGACCAGCTCTCGGGCGGCCAGCGCCAGCGCGTGGCTTTGGCCCGCGCGCTCGCCAAGCGCCCGAAAGTGCTGCTGCTGGATGAACCGCTCGGCGCGCTCGATCGCAAGCTGCGTGAGGAGACCCAATACGAGCTGATGGATCTCCAGAGCGAGCTTGGCATGACCTTCCTCATGGTCACGCATGATCAGGATGAAGCCATGGTCATGGCCGACCGTATCGCGGTGATGGAGCGCGGGCGCATCGCGCAGGTCGCGCCGCCCGAGGAGATCTACGAAAAACCTGCGAGCCGCTATGTCGCTGAATTCGTGGGAGACATCAACATTTTCGAAGGCGCGATCGCCGCGATTGCCGGCGATATCATCACCGTCGAAAGCCCCGTTTGCGGTACGATCCTGCTCGATGAGGAGGACGTCAGCCTGCCGGCCGGCGCGCGCGTTTTCGTCGCGGTGCGGCCCGAGAAGATCGTCATCTCGCATGACGAGCCTGCCCTCTCGGCCAACAAGGTGTCCGGCGAGGTCTGGGATATCGGCTATCTCGGCGATTACACGATGGTGCAGGTCAAGATCGGCGGCGAAGGCGGCCCCTTGATCAAGGTCGCGCTCGCCAACCATGCCCGGCGCGCGGAACGCCCGATCGCCTGGGAGGATCAGGTCTGGCTCAGCTGGGAGATCGAGGCCGGCATCCTGCTTGGAGGCGAGGCGTGAACGCGCGGCACAAGCTCCGACGGCTGGCGGTTCTCGCACCGCCGATGCTCTGGCTCGGTCTGTTTTTCTTCGTGCCTTTCCTGGTCGTCCTTCGGATCTCGCTCTCGGACAGCGCCCCGGCCATCCCGCCCTATGCACCCCATTGGCCCGGCCTGGGCGAGATCGGTACGTTCATCCGCGCGCTCGATATCGAGAACTATATCACCCTGCTCTCCGACGATCTTTATCTTGGCGCCTACCTCTCCTCCCTGCGCATCGCGGCGACGGCGACGCTGCTGACCCTGCTCCTTGGTTTTCCGCTCGCCTATGCGATGACGCGCGCCCCGAAAGTCTGGCAACCGGCCCTGCTGGTTCTCGTCATCCTGCCTTTCTGGACCTCGTTCCTGATCCGCGTCTATGCGTGGATGGCGATCCTCCGGCCGGAAGGCGTTCTCGATCAGGTCCTCGGCCAGCTCGGGATCACCAGCGCGCCGCTCAACCTGCTCAATACCGAAGCGGCGGTGCTGATCGGTATCGTTTATTCCTACCTCCCCTTCATGGTGCTCCCTGTCTATGCCAGCCTCGAGCGCATCGACCCAGCCCTGACGGAGGCGGCGGCGGATCTCGGCGCAACGCCGCTCAAGCGGTTCTTTCTCATCACCGTGCCGCTCGCGATGCCCGGCATCATGGCGGGCGCGTTCCTGGTGCTGATCCCCGCGATTGGCGAATTCGTGATCCCCGACCTTCTGGGCGGCTCGGATACGCTGATGATCGGCAAGGTCTTGTGGACCGAATTCTTCGCGAATCGGGATTGGCCGCTTGCTTCGGCGGTCGCCATCGTGATGCTGCTGATCCTTGTCGGCCCGCTTCTTCTCTTCCAGCGCCTCGCGGATACCGGGAGGCGCGCGTGAAACGTTTCCGCTTCCCGCATTTCCTTGCGCTGATCCTCGGGCTGGCTTTCCTCTACATCCCGATTCTTGTCCTCATCGTCTATTCGTTCAATGCCTCGCGGCTGGTGACCGTCTGGGGCGGGTTTTCACTGCGCTGGTACGCCGCGCTGTTCAACAACCAGCCCCTCATGGATGCCGCCTGGCTCTCGCTCCGGATCGCGCTCGTCTCGGCCAGCGTGGCGACATTGCTCGGCACGCTCGCGGCTTTGGCCTTGGCGCGTTTCGGGCGCTTCACCGGCCGGACATGGCTCGCCGGCATGATCGCGGCGCCGCTGGTCATGCCGGAGGTCATTATCGGGCTGGCCTTGCTGCTGCTCTTCGTCGGCCTGGAGGCCGGGCGCGGCTTCTGGACGATCGCCATCGCGCATGTGACCCTTTCGACCTGCTTCGCGACCGTGGTGATCCAATCCCGGCTCGTGACCTTCGACCGCAGCCTGGAGGAAGCGGCGGAAGATCTCGGCGCGCCGCCCTGGCGGGCCTTCCTCGCGATCACGCTGCCGATCATCGCGCCGGCGATCGCCGCGGCATGGATGCTCGCCTTCACCCTCTCGCTCGACGATCTGGTGCTGGCCTCCTTCGCCTCGGGACCGGGCGCGACCACCCTGCCGATGCGGCTTTACTCGGCGGTTCGCTTGGGCGTGACGCCGGAAGTCAACGCGGCTTCCACCATTCTTATCGCGCTCGTGGCGCTGATCGTGGTTTCGGCCTCATTGATGGTCAAGAAGAACCTTCTCGACACGCGCCGCTAAAGGGTCAGCCCGCATCTTCGTCCGAGGCGATTGCCTTGAGGCGATACAACGCCTCCAGCGCTTCTCTCGGCGAAAGCTCGTCCGGGCGCAGGGCATCGAGCACGGCACGGAGCCCGTCGGCTGCCGGTTCCGGCACCATCGTGGCGGAAGGCGCTGTGCGGAAAAGCGGCAGATCGTCGATCATCCGCATGGCGGGGGAGGCGCGCTCGGCCTTTTCAAGCTCGTTCAGAATCGCCCCGGCGCGCTTGACCACCGCCGCCGGGAGCCCCGCCAGCTTGGCGACCTGAATGCCGTAGGAGCGATCCGCCGCGCCCGGTACCACCTCATGCAGGAAAACCACGTCGCCCTTATATGCCGCGACCTTCATCGTGACCGGGTGCAGGCGCGGCAAAGTGCCGGCAAGCGCGGTCAATTCGTGGAAATGCGTCGCGAAGAGCGCGCGGCAGCGATTCTGGTCATGCAGATGCTCGATCGCCGCCCAGGCGATGGAGAGCCCGTCATAGGTTGCGGTGCCGCGCCCGATCTCGTCGAGGATCACCAGGGCGCGCGGCCCGGCCTGATTGAGGATCGCCGCGGTTTCCACCATCTCGACCATGAAGGTCGAGCGTCCGCGCGCCAGATCATCCGCCGCGCCGACGCGGCTGAAAAGCCGGTCCACGATCCCGATCCGCGCCGAGGCGGCGGGCACGAAGCTGCCCATCTGCGCGAGGATGGCGATAAGGGCGTTCTGCCTCAGATAGGTCGATTTACCCGCCATGTTGGCGCCGGTGACGAGCAGGATGCGCCCCGCCTCCGAAAGCCCTTCCGGGGAGAGATCGCAGCCATTGGCGATGAAACTCCCGCCCTCCTGCTTCACCGCGCGTTCGACCACGGGATGGCGCCCGCCCTCGATCGCGAAGGCGCAATCCTCGCTCATCGCGGGGCGTGTCCAGCCCTCGCGCGCGGCGAGATCGGCGAGGGAGGCGAGGGCATCGAGCGTGGCCAATGCCTCGGAGGCCGCGCGAATACGGCGATCCTCCGCAAGGATTGCCGTGACGAATTGCGCGAAATGCGCGAGTTCGCGCGCAAGCGCCTTGCCGGAAGCCTCGCCGATCCGGTGTTCGAGCGTGGTCAGCTCGGCTGTGGAGAAGCGCATCGCCCCGGCCATCGTCTGGCGGTGGATGAAGGTGGTGCTGAAAGGAGGCTGGATCAGCCTTTCGCCCGCCTGCTGCGGCACCTCGACGAAATAGCCGAGCATGTTGTTGTGCTTGATCTTCAGCGCGCGTGCCTGCGTTTCCTCCGCATAGCGCGCCTGCAAGGCGGCGATGACCTCGCGCGAATTGTCGCGCAGGGCGTGGAACTCGTCGAGAACAGGGTCGAACCCGGCGCGGATGAAGCCGCCATCGCGTTTCTGGAGCGGCACATCCTCGTTGAGCGCGGCTGCGAGGCGCGCGCCAAGCGCCGATGGCGCGGCGATGAGCGCGGCGCGGGCTTCCGCCACGAGCGGCGCGATATCCGGCTGGGCGAGCGCGCGGGCCGCGATCTCCTCCGCCTCGCGCAGCCCCTGCCCGATGGCCATGAGATCGCGCGGGCCGGCGCGATCGAGCGCGAGGCGCGAAAGGGCGCGCGGCATGTCCGGCACGCGCTTGAGCATGGCGCGCAGGGCGTCGCGCAGGTCCGGCACATCGAGAAGCTGGCTCACCGCGTCATGCCGGGCGCGGATCAGCGCAAGATCGGTCGCGGGGGCGGCAAGCCATTGCGCGAGGAGCCGGCCACCGCCGGCACTCACCGTCCGGTCGATGGTGGAAAGAAGGCTGCCCTCGCGCGCGCCGCCCAGGGTGCGCGACAATTCGAGATTGGCGCGCGTGGCGGCGTCGATCGCCATGGTCTCGCCCGCCTTGCGCCGCGTCGGCGTGGCGAGCGGCACCCGCGCGCCGAGCTGCGTGCGCTCGAGATAGACAATGATCGCCGCGATGGCGGAAAGCTCGGCCCGCGCAAAAGCCCCGAAGGCATCGAGCGTGGAAACCCCGTAGAAATCGAGAAGGCGCTTTTCGGCCGAGGCAGGATCGAACCCCTCGCGCGCAAGCCGGGTGACCGCCGCCCGCGATCCGCTGAAAAGACCCGTGAGGGCCGGATCGTCGCGAATCGCGTCCGGGACAAGCATTTCGGAAGGATCGAGGCGCGCGATCTCGCCTGCAAGATCCGCCCCCTCCACCGCGCTGACAAGGCATTCACCCGTGGAAATGTCCACCGCGCACAGCGCGTATTCATGCCCCGCGCCGGCCTTCTGGCGCGCAAGCGCGAGAAGGATATTCGCCCGCCTCGCGTCGAGCAGCCCTTCCTCGGTGATCGTGCCCGGCGTGACGATGCGCACGACATCACGCCGTACGACCGCTTTCGAGCCGCGCTTGCGCGCTTCCGCCGGGTCTTCCATCTGCTCGCAGACAGCGACGCGATGCCCGGCCGCGATCAGCCGCTGGAGATATTCATCGGCCCGCACAACGGGCACGCCGCACATGGGAATATCCATGCCCGCATGCTTGCCCCGCTTGGTGAGCACGATGCCGAGCGTGCGCGCGGCAAGCTCCGCATCCGAGAAGAACAGCTCGTAGAAATCGCCCATCCGGTAGAAGAGCATGCAATCGGGATTGGCGGCCTTGATCTCGATATATTGCGCCATCGACGGCGTGGCGCGTGCCGCCTCATCGAGCGCCAGCGGCGGCGCTTCGTAAGGATCTTGCGGCGGATCGAAGGCAGGGTCGCGCATGAGAAAGCTGGAACAGGGAAACGGAAAGCCCGTCTAGCACGAGGATCCTCGTTTTTCGACCGCAAAGCCTCGTTTTTTCATCCCTCCGGCGCTTGAGCATTGGGGACAACGCTCCTAGGGTTTCATCCTCGCCGCTTCGCATGAAGCAATAACGATACTGCGCCAGCCGGCCTTAGTTAAGATTGTTGCCATGTCTTCTCCTTCCAACGACCTCACGCCGTCGAATGATCTCCCCAAGGCCGGCTCGAAGAAGCGACGCGCACGCCCGACCTTCACGGATCAGGAAGCGCTGGATTTCCATTCGCGCGGCAAGCCGGGGAAGCTGGAAGTCGTGCCCACCAAGCCGATGGCCACCCAGCGCGACCTTTCGCTCGCCTATTCCCCCGGCGTCGCGGTGCCGGTCAAGGCGATCGCGGAGAACCCGGCGACGGCCTATGACTACACCGCGCGCGGCAACATGGTCGCGGTGATCTCGAACGGCACGGCGATCCTCGGCCTCGGCAATCTCGGCGCGCTGGCGTCGAAGCCGGTGATGGAAGGCAAGAGCGTCCTCTTCAAGCGCTTCGCCGATATCGACAGCATCGATCTTGAGGTCGACACCGAGGACCCGGAAGCCTTCATCAACGCCGTGCGCTATCTCGGCCCCTCCTTCGGCGGCATCAACCTTGAGGATATCAAGGCGCCCGAATGCTTCGTCATCGAGCAGCGCCTCAAGGAGTTGATGGATATTCCCGTCTTCCATGACGACCAGCACGGCACCGCGATCATCGCCGCCGCCGGGCTTCTCAACGCGCTCGAACTGACGGGGCGGGATGTGAAATCGACCCGCCTTGTCGTCAATGGCGCGGGCGCGGCGGGCATCGCCTGCGTGGAATTGCTCAAGGCCATGGGCTTCAAGCCCGACAACGTGATGCTCTGCGACACCAAGGGCGTGATCTATCAGGACCGCAAGGACGGCATGAACCAGTGGAAGAGCGCCCATGCGGTGAAAACCGACAGCCGCACGCTGGCCGATGCACTCATCGGGGCGGATGCGTTTTTCGGTCTCTCCCAGAAAGGCGCGCTGACACCTGAAATGGTGGCCTCGATGGCACCGAACCCGATCATCTTCGCGATGGCCAATCCCGACCCCGAAATCACACCCGAGGAGGTCCACGAGGTCCGCGACGATGCGATCATGGCGACGGGGCGCTCGGATTACCCGAACCAGGTCAACAACGTCCTCGGTTTCCCCTATCTCTTCCGCGGCGCGCTCGACGTGCAGGCGACCACCATCAACATGGAGATGAAGATCGCGGCGGCGAAAGCCCTCGCCGATCTCGCCCGCGAGGATGTGCCGGACGAGGTCGCCGCAGCCTATGCGGGCGCGCGCCTGCGCTTCGGGCGCGAATATATCATTCCCCTGCCCTTCGATCCGCGCCTGATGATGCGCGTCTCGAGCGCGGTGGCGCAGGCGGCGATGGAAACCGGCGTCGCCAAGAAGGCGCTGAAATCGGTGCGCGAATACGAGGAGGCCCTTTCTCACCGGCGCGACCCCGTGGCGGGCGTTCTGGCGCGCGTCTTCAGCCAAGTGCGCCGCAAGCCAAAGCGCGTCGTCTTCGCGGAAGGCGAGGAGGAGACGGTCATCCGCGCCGCCGTGAGCTATGCGACGCAGGGTCTCGGCTCTTCCGTGCTGGTGGGGCGCGAGGAGCGCGTCCAGGCCACCGCCGAAGCCGCCGGCATCGACATCAAGGGCAAGGTCGAGGTCATCAATGCCCGGCTCTCGAACCGCAACGCCGCCTACGCGCAGTTTCTCTACGAAAAACTCCAGCGGCAGGGCTATCTGTTCCGCGATTGCCAGCGCATGATCAACAATGATCGCAACCATTTCGCGGCCTCGATGGTGGCTTTGGGCGATGCGGATGCGATGATCACCGGTACGACCCGAAATTACGCCGCCGCGCTCGGCGATGTGCGCAAAGTGATCGAGGTGAAGCCGGGCCATCGCGCCATTGGACTGAGCCTCATCATCGCGCGAGGGCGCACCGTTCTCGTCGCCGATACCGCTGTTCATGAAATGCCGAGCGCCGAGGAGCTCGCGGGAATCGCGACGGAAGCCGCGGGCGCGGCCCGCCGCCTCGGCTATCAGCCGCGCGTGGCGCTCCTTGCCTTCTCGACCTTCGGCAACCCCGAGGCCGAGCGTTCCGAGCGCGTGCGCGAAGCGGTGAAGCTGCTCGACAAGAGGCGCGTCGATTTCGAATATGACGGCGAGATGGGCGCCGATGTCGCGCTCAACCCGGAGATCATGGCGGCTTACCCGTTCTGCCGGCTCTCCGGGCCGGCGAATGTGCTGGTCATGCCGGCGTTCCACTCCGCCGCCATCGCCACCAAGATGCTCCAGGAGCTTGGCGGCTCGACCGTGATCGGCCCGCTGCTGATCGGCTTCGACCGCGCGGTGCAGATCGTGCCGATCGGCGCCAAGGATACCGATCTCGTCAACATGGCGACGCTGGCGGCTTTCGGCGTGGGCGGCTAAAGACCCCGCATGCTCTCCTCACAAGGCGGGCGATGCGAGGGATGATGAGCGCGAGGGACACGCTTCCGATCGAGGCCGTGCTGCCGGAAATCCGGCATGCGCTGGAGACGCGCGGCATCGGCGTGCTTGTCGCGCCGCCCGGTGCCGGCAAGACCACCGGCGTGCCGCTCGCGCTTCTCGACGCTGCTTGGCGTAAGGACGGCACGATCCTCGTCCTTGAACCACGGCGGATCGCCGCGCGCGGCGCCGCAACGCGCATGGCGCAGCTTCTGGGCGAAAAACTGGGGCAGCGGGTCGGGCTTCGTGCGCGTTTCGACGTGAGAAGTTCGAAACAGACCCGCATCCTCGTCGTTACCGAGGGCGTTTTCACGCGCATGATCCTTGATGATCCCGCGCTCGAAGGCATTGCCGCGATCCTGTTCGACGAATTCCACGAGCGCTCGCTCGATGCCGATTTCGGCCTCGCGCTGGCGCTCGAAAGCCGCGAGGCGCTTCGCCCCGATCTGCGCCTGCTCGTCATGTCCGCGACGCTCGACGACAAGCGTATTGCTTCCTTCCTCGGCGATGCCCCCGTCATCGCCAGCGAGGGGCGCGCCTTTGCCGTCGAGACGCGCTATCGCGGGCGCGATCCCAATGCCCGGATCGAGGAGCAGATGGCCGCCGCCATCCTGTCCGCCATCCGCGCCGAGACGGGCTCGCTTCTCGCCTTCCTGCCCGGCCAGGGCGAGATCGAACGGGTGGCGCGAATGCTGGAAGAGGCGAAACTGCCACCCGAGATCGATCTTTGCCCGCTTTACGGCGCGCTCGATCCCGCGCGCCAGGATGCGGCAATCCGGCCCTCCGCGCCCGGTCGGCGCAAGATCGTGCTCGCGACATCGATCGCGGAAACCTCCATCACCATCGAAGGCGTGCGCCTTGTCGTCGATAGCGGCCTGCAGCGCAGCCCACGCTACGAGCCCGATCTCGGCATATCGCGGCTCGAAACTATCCGCGTCTCGCGCGCTTCGGCCGATCAGCGGCGCGGACGCGCCGGGCGCACCGGGCCCGGCATCGCGATCCGGCTATGGGACGAAGCGCAGGATCAGGGCCTCATCGCCTTCAACCGACCCGAGATCCTCGATACCGACCTTGCTTCCTTCAGGCTTGATTGCGCCCGCTGGGGCACGGCGCCGGACGCGTTGAAACTGCTCGACGCCCCGCCTGCCGCCGCGCTCCGGGAAGCGGAAAACCAGCTTGTCTCTCTCGGCGCGCTTGATGGCGACGGACGGATCACGCCGCAGGGCCGTCTCATCCAGAGCCTGCCGCTCGCGCCGCGCCTTGCGGCGCTCGTGCTTGAAGGCGCACGCTTCGGCATGGCGGAGGAAGCCGCGCGGATCGCCGCCCTGATCGGCGAAAGGGGGATCGGCGGCAGCGCGACCGATCTCGCCGATCGGCTTGAACGTCTCGCGCGTGATCGCGCACCGCGCGCGACGGCCCTGCGCGATCTTGCCGCGCGCTGGGCCAGACTTGCCGAAAACGCCATTCCGGCGACATCCGCCGACGTGACGCCCTCGACCGGCGGGTTGCTCGCGCTTGCCTTCCCTGACCGCATCGGCAAGGGGCGTGGCGGCGGTGCCTTTTCGCTCGCCAATGGGCGGATCGCCGCCTTCGATGCCACGGACCCACTCGCCGCAGCGCCCTACCTTGTCGCGGCGGATATCACGGGTTCCGCGGCAAAAGCGCGGATTACCCTCGCGGCGACGATCCTGCGCGAGGAAATCGGCACCTTGTTCAAGGATCGGATCGCCGTTGAAGAGCAAACCAGCTTCGATCCGTCATCGGGCGCCTTGCGCAGGCGCCGCGTCAGTCGGCTCGGCGCCCTGCTGCTCGAACAGGCCGCGCTGCCGCTTGCCCCCGGCGCCGAAACGGCGACCGCGCTGGCCGAGGCCGCCGCGAAACGCGGGATCGAAAGGCTCGGCTGGTCGAAGGCACAGCTTCAGCTGCGCGAACGCGTCGGGTTTTTGCGTCAGGCCGAGCCGGATCGCTGGCCGGACCTTTCCGATGCCGCCCTTGCCGCGCGCGCCGATGAATGGCTGGCGCCCTTTCTTCATGATGCAGCCAGCCTCGCCGCCATCGATGCCGAACGCCTCGGCGCGGCGATGGATGTTCTCCTGCCCTATTCCGCGCGCGCCCTGCTCGACCGCGAAGCCCCGACGCATTTCGTCGCGCCGACCGGCAACGCCCACCCGATCCGGTACGAAGGCGAGGGCGCGCCGTTCCTCGCCATCCGCGTTCAGGAGCTTTTCGGCCTGAAAACGCATCCGGCGATCGCCAATGGCAAGTTGAAGCTCACGCTGGAACTGCTCTCGCCTGCCCATCGCCCGATCCAGATCACGCGCGACCTCCCCGGTTTCTGGGCTGGTTCCTGGGCTGATGTGCGCGCCGATATGCGCGGCCGCTACCCCAAGCACGTCTGGCCCGAAGACCCCGCCAATGCCGCGCCGACAGCACGCGCGAAGCCGCGCGGAACCTGAGGGGGCAGAGGGAATTAAACCCGATTTTTCATCCGATCCCCCCGGGCGCTCTGTCCGAAAATCGTTCTGCGACATGAGGGTAGGCGTCGCTTGGATACGAACGCGAACGGTCTCTATCCCACGAACTTTTCTAAGGCTAATAGCCCCTTTTAGTCGCTCGGGAAGGCCACTATATGACGTTCAGGATCGGGTTTTGATTGACGGAGCTCACCCATTTGGGTAGCTACCACGTCTGGCGTGATTCAATCCGCCATGCGGGCGTTGTGTAATGGTAAGACCCTAGCCTTCCAAGCTAGAGACACGGGTTCGATTCCCGTCGCCCGCTCCAGTAATTGAGGCTGACATAGATAGCTGAGAAAGGCTAATTGTGTCAGCCCCGACAACAGATTCCACCAAGCACAGGCTCGATATCCAGCCCGTCACCCGCCAAGCGGGCGGCGTAATCCTTACCGGCATCACGCCACATCTCGAAAGAAGCCGCGGCACGGTTCGGCGTGGGCAAGGCGATGCTGTATCGATATCTCGGCCGGGCTTAACCGCGTGTTTTCTCCTCACGCCGCCTTGTCGACGTTCTGGCCGAGATCGGCGCCGATCTCGAAGATGAGATTGCCGCTGCGGTCCCGGATTTCTGTCCGGTTGAGCGAGAGGGTGCCGTCGGCGTTTTCGGTGTAGAGCGGGCCGGACATCACGAAGCCCGATTGCAGGCGTTCGATCGCATCCCGGAGCACGGATTCATCCATGTGGCCCTCGGTCGCGAGGTAGCCCTTGAGGTACTTGTCGGCGAAGGCGATCGCCTCTTCCTCGGTCGCCTCCGGGTTGACGCGGCGGAAGGCATCAAAAATGCCCTGCCAGGTCTTCTCACGCGCCTCCTGCGCCTTCTGCGGCGACCAATCGAGCACGCTCTTGTTGAAGCGCTCGATGCCGACCTTCAGCAGCTTGATCGCCGCCTGCGCGAAGGCCTTGGCTTCATCGACAGTGCCAAAATTCTGCACTCTCGGCGCCGTCGCGATCGAGCCGACAGGCGTGCCGCCACCGGAGACGATGGAATCCAGGCTCTTTCCTTGGCCCTTAAGGAAAATTGCTTCTTCAATCGCATAACCAGCTTCTGCTCTGGATAACCCTAGCTTTGCCGCGAATTTGGTAATCGCTTCTGACTTGTCATAGTCAAATCCGGTTTTGCCGGCAGCCCAAGTCTCATCCATTTCGCGGCTGAAAAGCTCGGTATATGCGGTCGCCGCTTTCAGAAGCTTGCGCATATCATTCTGAGCAAATGCATTGGCCTGCCCCGGCGCGAGGCGGGAGGCGGGAGCAAAGTTCGAGAGAAGCAGGCTTTTGGATGCGGCGGGGGAAACGGACATGGCTCAATTCCTCGTTCTGAAATGCCTGACCGCCCGTTCTGGCGGATCAGGCGAGCCTCGCGCCGCAAGGGTTGACGGCGGGTAAAAACCATTGTCGCATGTGAATTCAATCCTCTTTCCGCTCGGCTACGGTGAATGAATGCTTGCGGGAGCGACTCTGCCTGCGCCAAAACTACGCAAGTAGAAAACGGGCAAGAACGGCAACGATGTATTCGAATATGCCGGCACGACAGGCGGCATGGATATCGTCGATGGCGGCGATGGCTATGACATCATCCGCGCGACCGCCGCGAACACGACGGTCGGCCTCGCCTCGGTCGCCAATGTCGAGGAAATCAACGGCAATGGCTTCGCCAATGTCACGCTCCAGCTTGGTACGGGCAACGATGTGATCGATTCGAGCGTGATCTCGCTCACCGGCATCACGACGATTCGCGCCGGCGCGGGCGCCGATACGATCATCGGCACCGCCGGCAACGAGAGCATCTTCGGCGAGGATGGCAACGATATCATACGAGGCGGTGCCGGCGCGGATATCCTCAATGGCGGCAACGGCATCGATACCCTGTCCTATGAAGGCAACTGGACTGGCGTTTCAGTCAATCTTGCGACGAATATCGTGTCGGGCGGCGATGCCGATGGTGATACAATATCGCTGTTCGAGAACGTTGCCGGCTCCGACTACAATGACACCATCACCGGATCGACCGCCGCCAATATCATTACAGGCGGTGCCGGCGATGACGTGATGAATGGCGGCGATGGCAACGATACGTTCCGTATCGGCCTGAATTCAGGCGTGGATTCCATCACCGGCGGCAACGGAACCGACACCGTGCTGTTCACGGAAGACAATGCCGTCCTCGCGCTCTCCTCGCTGGCGACGGTCGAGGTTTTCAACGCAGCGGGTATCAACAATGCCACGATCACCGGTGATGCCCTGAACAATACGCTGAATTTTGGTTCCGCGACGATGACCAACTGAACCGCTCCGGGTTTGCCGGAGGCCATTTGGTTTAAGTTATGCGGCCATGGCTGGCTGGTCCAGCGTGGCGTAGTAGCGCTCCTCGGCCTCAGCAGGCGGGATGTTGCCGATCGGCTCCAGCAAC